>Ga0076930_100026_pt1 | contig 264654 bp, 278 predicted proteins | sample HotLakConsoUCCRE_FD_71149 | JGI IMG/M metagenome (GOLD analysis project Ga0076930, IMG submission 71149) | Hypersaline microbial mat communities from Hot Lake, Washington, USA - Hot Lake Consortium UCC-RE (version 3) (version 3) ... | reverse complement strand
CGACACTACTTCGAGGCTGCAGGATATGACCCGGATTAAGTCGAATCTGCTCTAGGCGGCGGTCTTGCGCTTCAACAGGCGCTGTCGCATGCCTTCGGGATCGTCGAAAACGAGGTCGATCAGCGTCCTGGCGATGGGATCGGGCTCGGTACGCCGCTGTTCCCAGTTGCGCAACGTGGCGACCGGGATGTCGAGCAGGGCCGCGAAGTCGGCTTGTGTTGCAAGAAGCGCTGCTCGAGCGGATTGAAGCTTAGCGGCGTCGTCCGCTGGACGCGAATTGTCGTCCGTCCATTCAGGGTTGTCTTCGATGTCGAAATCATCGGTCATACGTCGATACCTCGCGGCTATTCGCCTTTCTGACGGAGATGATCCGAAGTTCGTCACCCCGAACAGTGTAAACACACACATGGAGACGGCCGCTGAGATGACCATAGGCGATGCATCGCTCTTCGCCATAGTTTCGACGTGTGTCGATACGAGTGGCCACCTGATTTTGAATCACGTCGATCCCGACAGCTAAATAAAGGCCGCGCGTGATTCTGGTCGTTTCATCCTTGGTCGGATCGAAGGTGATCTTCATCCGGCATGATCATACGCTAATAGCGTATGGCCGGCAAGCCTATGGCCATTTCACCTCGGGCGGCATGCTGGAGAGGATCGAGTTCACATTGCCGCCGGTCTTCAGGCCGAAGATGGTGCCGCGGTCGTAGAGCAGGTTGAACTCGACATAGCGGCCACGACGGATCAACTGTTCCTCGCGGTCGGCCTCCGTGTAGTTCTCGCCGAAATTCTTGCGGACGAGGTGGTTGTAGACCACCAGAAAGGCGCGGCCGACGTCCTGGGTAAAAGCGAAGTCCGCATCCCAGCCACCCTTTTCCTCGGGCGTCTTCAGCCAGTCGTAGAAGATGCCGCCGACGCCGCGCGGCTCATTGCGGTGCGGCAAGAAGAAATACTCCTCGCACCAGGCCTTCAAACGGTCGTAGTCGGCAACGTCGGCATGCTTGTCGCAGGCGAATTTCATCGCCTTGTGGAACGCCAGCGTGTCGGAATCTTCCTGCGTGCGCCGCCGGTCAAGCACCGGCGTCAGATCGGCGCCGCCGCCGAACCACTGCCGCGACGTGACCACCATGCGCGTGTTCATGTGTACGGCCGGAACGTTCGGGTTGAGCGGATGGGCGATGAGCGAAATGCCGGACGCCCAGAAGCGCGGGTCTTCGTCGGCCCCGGGCATCTGCTTGCGGAATTCTTCGGAAAATTCGCCATGCACGGTCGAGGTGTGGACGCCCACCTTCTCGAACACGCGGCCCGACATCATGGACATGATCCCGCCGCCGCCTTCGCCCTCGTCGCGCTGCCAGGGCTTGCGCTCGAAGCGGCCTGGCGCCCAGAAGGCATGCGGGCCGTCGAGATCATCCTCGATCTTCTCGAACGCCTCGCAGATGCGGTCGCGCAGTTCCTCGAACCAGGCGCGGGCTCTCTGCTTCTTGTCCTCGATGTCCGCCGGCAAGCCAGCCGGAAGGTCGGGGCGCTGCATACTCATCTCCCACTGATGGCGAGGTGCACAAATGACTCGCATTTCCTAATGCGTTCCCTAATCTGTTGTCAGGTCGGGTCAAGGAGTCAATTCTTGCGTGTTCCGCCAAGACCTCCACTTGCGGGCCTGAAGCGCAGCATCGAAAGAGGCCGCGCCAGCCCATCCGCCAAGGGCCGCGACGGTTTCGTGCGCGAAACCTTCCGCCTGCCGCGCCAGGATGCGCGCGACAAGGCGCGCGAGTGGTTCGACCGCTGGCCCAAACAGGCTTACTGGACCGAGATCGAAAGCTGGTTCGAACGGCCTGGCGACATCATCGAATTCACGATCAGAAGGCTGCCGACGGCCGATTAAGGCAGGTTGGTAGGACGGCGAGGGGAGGCGCCGTTCACCCCAGCCCTGATCTTCGGTCCGACCCTCCCCATTGAGGGGAGGGTGGCGATCAGCTTGCACCCAGCCTGGCGATCACTTCCGGCGGAATGCCATAGAGGCGGATGGCGTCGTCGTGGCGGCGAAGGCCGCACAATTCGCGCTGGATGAAATAGGCGTGGACGGCCTGCGCGGCGGCCTTGAGGGCGGGGAGACGGGCTTGACTGTCGTCCCGTACAGCCTGGTAGGCGGCAAGGGCCCGCATCACCCGATCGCCGGCGCGACCGAGCGAGACGGCCATCTCCCCAGCCAACTCGTAGTCGAGCGTGTCGAGCCCTGTCTGAAGACGTTTGCCGGCTCCCTGCGGCAATCTTAACGACACGCGCGCTACTCCGCTGCCACGCTGTCGGCCAGGAACCCACCCGACTGGCGCTTCCAGAGCTGGGCATACAACCCGTCGCGGGCGATCAGCGCCTCGTGGGTGCCTTCCTCCACGATGCGGCCCTCGTCGATCACCACCAGCCGGTCGAGCGCGGCGATGGTCGACAGCCGGTGGGCCACCGCAATGACCGTCTTGCCCTCCATCAGCCGGCTGAGATTGTCCTGGATGGCGGCTTCCACTTCCGAGTCCAGTGCCGAAGTCGCTTCGTCGAGGATCAGGATCGGTGCGTTCTTGAGGATCATGCGGGCGATCGCGACGCGCTGGCGCTGGCCACCCGACAGCTTGACCCCGCGCTCGCCGACATGGGCATCATAACCTTTGCGGCCGCGCGGGTCGGCGACGTCCATGATGAAATCATGCGCCTCGGCGCGCCTGGCCGCCTCGATCACCTCCTCGTCGGTGGCATCCGGCCGGCCATAGGCAATGTTGTCGCGAATGGAACGGTGCATCAGCATCGGCTCCTGGCTGACGACACCGAACTGGGCACGCAACGAGGCCTGGGTGAGGGTGCGGATGTCCTGACCGTCGATGAGGATGCGCCCACCCTCGATGTCGAACAGGCGCAGCGCCAGGTTGGCGATCGTCGTCTTGCCGGCGCCGGAAGGACCGACCAGCGCGATACGTTCGCCGGCGCGGATATGGAGATTGAAGTTCTCGATGATGCCGCCGGCCTTGTCGTAATGGAAGCTGACGTCTTCGAAGCGCAGTTCGCCTGCCGCGCGCGGCAGCGTCGTGGCATTGGCTGCATCCTTGATCGCGGGTTCCACCGATATGGTGCCGGTGGCATCCTGGACGGTAGCGTAGTTGCGGATCAGGCCGTTGATGTTGAACATCATGTAGCCGGACATCTGGTTCAGACGGTAGACGAGGCCCATGGCCGCGGCAATGGCGCCAGTCGACGCGGTACCATTCATCCAGCTCATCACCGCGAGGGCGAAGATCGACGCCATCATGACGCCGTTGATGATCGCGACGGCGGAGCGGACGCTGGTGATGGCGCGGGTTAGCCCGCGCACGGCCTGCAGGAAACGCTGCATGCTGTCGCGGACGAAATCATGCTCATGGCGGCCGGTATCGAACAGCTTGACGGCGACGATGTTGGTGAAGGCATCGACGAGGCGGCCGTTGAGGATCGAACGTTCGTCCGCGGTCCGGCGTCCCGCGCGGCGCAGCTTCGGCAGCAGGATCCAGGCGGTAACCACATAGGCGGCAAGCCACAGTGCCAGCACCACGGCCATCCAGGGATTGACTATGGTGAGGATGGTGGCGGCAAGCACCAGGAAGGTCAGGAAGCTCCACAGGGTCTGCAGCGAGGAGACGATGAAGTCACCGGTCGCCTCGCCGCCCTGCATGATCTTGGTCGCGATGCGGCCTGCGAAATCGTTCTGGTAGAAGGAGTAGGGCTGGTTCAACACGCGCCGGAATGCCTGCCAGCGAACCAGCTGGTAGAAGCTCGGCACGACGACCTGCTGCTCGACCACGGCATTGGCGATCATGACGCCCGCGCGGACCACCAGGATCAGGATGACGAAGGCAAGCAGCTCCGGCCAATGGTCGGCCATCAGCGTGGCCGGCGTAGAGGATTCCAGGAGGTCGATCAGGTAGCCCAGCGCCCAGTAAAGCGACGCATCGACGGCGCCCGACAGCCCGCCGACGAGCAGAAGCAGGATGAAGGGTCCGCGCGCCTGGCGCGCGAAGAACATGATGAAGGCGAAGGCGTCCCGGGGCAGGACTTCGCGTTCGGTGTCGGCGAAAGGCTCGATGACGCCTTCGGCCCGCCGCCACATGCGTTCGCTCAATGTGTATCTGTTGGAATCTTCGTTCAAAGCGGTCACCTCGGCACTGATAGATAGGAGGCGACACGGCAATTGTCGCCTCCCTGCATGACGAAGCTTTATTCCGCCGCCAGCTCGCCTGTGTTTTCCTGCTCGTCATAGATCAGGAAGCCGCCCGATTGACGCTGCCAGAGCTGGGCATAGAGCCCGCCTGCCGCAATCAGTTCCTCATGGGTGCCTTCCTCGATGATCTGGCCCTTGTCCATCACCACCAGGCGGTCCATCGCGGCGATGGTCGACAGGCGATGTGCGATGGCGATCACTGTCTTGCCTTCCATCAGGCGATAGAGGTTTTCCTGGATGGCGGCCTCGACTTCCGAATCGAGCGCGGAGGTGGCCTCGTCCAGGATCAGGATCGGCGCGTCCTTGAGCATGACGCGAGCGATCGCGATACGCTGGCGCTGGCCACCGGAGAGTTTCACGCCGCGTTCGCCCACATGGGCGTCGTAGCCCTTGCGCCCCGTCGGGTCGGTGAGGCTGTCGATGAAGTCGGTGGCCTCGGCCCGGCGCGCCGCCTCCAGCATCATCTCTTCGGTCGCGTCGGGGCGGCCGTAGAGGATGTTCTCGCGCACCGAGCGATGCAGGAGCGAGGTGTCCTGCGTGACGACGCCGATGCGGGCACGTAGCGAATCCTGCGTCACCTCGGCGATGTCCTGCCCGTCGATCAGAAGGCGGCCGCCTTCCCGGTCGTAGAAACGCAGCAGCAGGTTGACGAGCGTCGACTTGCCGGCGCCGGAACGTCCGACCACGCCGATCTTTTCGCCAGGAGCCACCCGCAGCGACAGGTTCTCGATGACACCCTTGTCCTTGCCGTAGTGGAACCGAACGGCATCGAATTCGATCTCGCCGCGCGAAACGACGAGTTCCTTGGCATCCGGTCTGTCCTCGACCAGATGCGGCATGGAAATCGAATTGATGCCGTCGCGCACGGTGCCGATGTTCTCGAACAGCGCCGACAGTTCCCACATGATCCACTGCGACATGCCCCAGAGCCTGAGCACCAGGCCGAGCGCCACGGCCACCGCGCCGACGCTGACCAGTTCGCCCGTCCAGAGCCAGATGCCGATCGCCGCGACGAAGAACAGGCAGGCCGAGTTAAGCAGATAGAGGAGACCGTATAGCCCTGTGATCTTGCGCATCTGCCGGTAGACGGTCTCCAGGAAGCCGTTCATGCCTTCGCGGGCGTAGGACGCCTCGCGGCGCGCATGGGAAAACAGCTTGACCGTCTGGATGTTGGAGTAGCTGTCGACCACGCGACCGGTCATGATCGACCGCGCATCGGCCTGATCCTCGGCGATCTGGCCGAGCCGCGGGATGTAGTAGCGCATCAGTAACACGTAGCCGACGAGCCAACCCGCCAGCGGCGCGGCCAGCCGCCAGTCCGACAGACCGACCAGCACCAGCATGCCGATGAAATAGACCGTCACGTAGTTCATGATGTCGATGAGCTTGACGACGGACTCTCGCACGGCGAGCGCGGTCTGCATCAGTTTCGTCGCGATGCGGCCGGCGAATTCGTCCTGGTAGAAGGTCATCGACTGCTTGAGCAGATAGCGGTGCACCTGCCAGCGGATGCGCATGGGGTAATTGCCCATGAGCACCTGCTGGCTGATCAGGGACTGGCACATGACCAGTCCCGGCAGCACGACCAGCACCACGAAGGCCATGCCGGCGAGCGTCCAGGCTTCCTCGACCAGGAACGTCTCGCGGTCACGGTCGGCCAGCCAGTCGACGACGTTGCCGAGAAAGGCAAACATCGACACTTCGATGATGGCGATCGAGGCAACCAGCACCGCCATGATCGACAGCCAGAGCCACGATCCCATGGTGTAGTGCAGGCAGAAGCCGAGCAGCGTGCGCGGCGGCTCGACGGGTTCTTCGAGGGGGAAAGGATCGAGGCGTTTTTCGAACCAGTCAAACATCAGTCTTGTCCTGTCACTTGTGCCCGCTGCGCGGACCGATATGGGGTTTGCGTGGCGTGCCCTTGCCGGGCGCCCCAGGACGCTCCGTCATGGCCTGACGGAGCGTGTCCTTCGCAGTGAACTTGTTGCCGCTGCCGGAGCCGACGCTCGGCAGCGGCCCGCCGAGTGCCTGGGCGAAGGCTGGAGACAACGGGTTGTCGACCGTAGCCTTTGCCTGCGTCAGTCCGGCAGCGGAGAGGGTAGGCATCGGGGCCTTGCGGCCCGATCTGTTGAATTCGGATGGCATGTCGCGATTCCTCGTCGATCGGAAACGGAGTTCCGGCGGAAATCGGGACCAAGCTTGTCAGATGGGGAAAGGTCGTTCCGAACCCGCCGTCAGGCGATCCGCTGCTCGCGCAAGCGGATGAAGGCGATGCACATCGGGAAATCCATTCATGCCTCCATCGGTTCAGGTTGACGTTGCGGCGGCTATACCCGCATTGCGTGGGTTTGGCCAGAGGCCAGTGGCGAACATCGCGCTCATGCTGACAGGCTGTGACGTTTGGGACACGCCCGCGCGGCGATCTGTCGGGTGGCCTGGGCCGGCGGTCGGATTGCATGTTGTCTCTCGGTTAGGGCGCGGATCAACATCCGCTAGCGCCTCAACCTTGGTTGAGATCAAGAGGAATTCGGTGATGAACGCAGGAAGGCCGATCGAACCGACACGTCAGCCGCTCGCCGGTGATCTTCGCATCGCGCTTTATCAGCCGGACATTGCCGGCAACACTGGGGCGATCCTGCGGTTGGGTGCCTGTATGGGCATGGGGATCGAGTTGATCGGCCCGGCCGGGTTCGACATGTCGGACCGCACGCTGAAGCGGGCCGGCATGGATTATGTCGCGATGGCGGGGCTGACCCGTCATGTCGACTGGAACGCCTTCCGCGCCTGGCAGGACCAGCGCCGGCTCGTGCTGTTCACGACGCGCGCTTCGACAGAGCTTTGGGACTTCTCGTTTCTGCCAGGCGATGTGCTTCTGTTCGGTCGCGAATCCGCGGGCGTCCCCGAGACGGTGCATCAGGCCGCCGACGCGTCGGTCGTGATCCCGATGCCCGGCGGCGGGCGCAGCCTGAACCTCGCCATGAGTGCAGCGATCGCCTCAGGCGAAGCAATGCGGCAGCTTGCACGACGGCAGGGTTCCTCGCCCTGATCCGCCCACGTCCCCCATGATTGGGCCCTGGCTCGGCCATCATGCGCACGCTTTGTCCATGACCGCGACAAACTGCCGTCATGGGCCTGTCGCGTCTGGACAATCGCCCCGCCCGCGCATAGAAACCTTCGCCAACTGTAGGGGGAGTCCACGGACAGTCAGGCTTGTGGACTCGCGGCTTGGCGTGGTCCAGTTTCGCGACACTCTCCCGATGAGAAGAGGCAAGAGGACAAGTCCCGTGAGCGCCAACGAAACCACTGAGGCAACCACCGAGCCTAATCGCCGCGATTTTCTCTACATCGCCACCGGCATGGCCGGTGTTGTCGGTGTCGCGGGCGCGGTGTGGCCCTTCATCGACCAGCTTCAACCCGACGCCTCGACGCTCGCCGTCGCGGAGATCGACGTCGATCTCTCGGCAGTCGAAACGGGTCAGTCGATCACCGCCATGTGGCGCGGCAAGCCCGTATTCATCCGCAACCGTACCGAAGCCGAGATCGAGGCCGCGCGCGAGACGTCGCTCGACGATCTGCCCGACCAGATGGCGCGCAACGAAAACCTGCCGGCAGACACATCTGCCGATGACGTTTCGCGCTCGGCCGGTGAAGGCCGCGAGAACTGGATCGTCATGATCGGCGTGTGCACGCATCTGGGTTGCGTCCCGCTCGGCCAGTCCGGAGATTTCGATGGCTGGTTCTGCCCTTGCCACGGGTCGCATTACGACACGGCCGGCCGCATTCGTTCCGGCCCGGCGCCGGAAAACCTGCCTATCCCGGCCTTCGAATTCATCTCCGATACGGTCATCAGGATCGGTTAAGCGATAAAGAGAGCTTCTGACATGAGCGGTGGACATTCTACCTATACGCCAAAGACCGGCATCGGGCGCTGGATCGATACGCGCCTGCCCTTGCCGCGGCTGGTCTATGATTCCTTCGTCGCCTACCCCGTTCCCCGCAATCTGAACTACGCCTACACGTTCGGCGGTATTCTCAGCATCATGCTCGTGCTGCAGATCATCACCGGCATCGTGCTGGCGATGCACTACGCGCCGGCCACGTCGCTGGCCTTCGATTCGGTCGAGCACATCATGCGCGACGTTAATTCCGGCTGGCTGATGCGCTACCTGCACGCCAACGGCGCGTCGTTCTTCTTCATCGCCGTCTACCTGCACATTTTCCGCGGCCTCTATTACGGTTCCTACAAGGCGCCGCGCGAGCTGTTGTGGATCCTCGGCGTGATCATCTACCTGCTGATGATGGCCACCGCCTTCATGGGCTACGTGCTGCCATGGGGCCAGATGAGCTTCTGGGGTGCGACCGTCATCACCGGCTTCTTTACGGCCATTCCGCTGGTCGGCGAATCGGTCCAGCAGCTTCTGCTCGGTGGTTTCGCGGTCGACAACCCGACGCTCAACCGCTTCTTCTCGCTGCATTACCTCCTTCCCTTCATGATCGCCGGCGTTGTCGTCCTCCACGTATGGGCGCTGCACGTGACGGGGCAGACCAACCCGACCGGCATCGAGGTCAAGTCGAAGACCGACACGGTGGCTTTCACGCCCTACGCGACCATCAAGGATGGTTTCGCGATGATCGTGTTCCTCTTCGTGTTCCTCTACTTCGTCTTCTACATCCCGAACTATCTGGGTCATGCCGACAACTACATCCCTGCCGACCCCCTGAGGACGCCGTCGCACATCGTGCCGGAATGGTACTTCCTGCCGTTCTACGCGGTTCTGCGCGCCATCACCTTCGACGTCGGCCCGATCGACGCCAAGCTTGGCGGTGTCATCGCCATGTTCGGTGCCATTGCGGTGCTGTTCTTCGTGCCCTGGCTCGACACCTCGCGCGTGCGCTCGGCTGTCTACCGCCCCTGGTACAAGCTGTTCTTCTGGCTCTTCGCCATCAATGCCGTCTTCCTAGGCTGGCTCGGCTCCAAGCCGGCGGAAGGCCTGTATGTCGCGCTGGCCCAGGTTGGCACCTTCTACTATTTCGCCTTCTTCCTGATCATCATGCCGGTGCTTGGACTCATCGAGACGCCGCGGCGCCTGCCCAATTCGATCACCGAGGCGGTGCTCGAGAAGAATGGCGCGAAGGCCGCCCCGCAAGGCCCCCAGCCCGCCATGGATTCACAGAGCTGAGTGCGCACCGGCAGACAAGGACTTTAATGATGAAGACTTTCCTCAAGGGGCTGACCGCGCTCGGAATGGGATTGGGCCTGAGCTTCGCCGCGCAGGCAGCCGAGTACCCTGTCCATGAGCCGATCGAGTTGGACTGGTCGTTTTCCGGGCCGTTCGGCACCTACGACAATGCCCAGCTGCAGCGTGGCTTTCAGGTCTATCGTGAGACCTGCTCTGCCTGTCACGGATTGAACCGGGTGGCGATCCGCAATCTCGAGGCATTCGGCTACAGCGAAGAGCAGATCATTGCGCTCGCCGCCGAATACGAGGTCGAGGACGGGCCTGACTCGTTCGGCGACATGTTCTTCCGACCGGCAACCCCGGCGGACCGCTTCCCGTCGCCCTTCGCGAACGCTCAGGCGGCCGCTTCCGCCAATAATGGTGCAGTCCCGCCGGACCTGTCGCTGATCGCCAAGGCGCGCGCGGCCGAACGCGGCTTCCCGCGCTTCGTCATCGACATCTTCACGCAGTACGCGGAACTCGGCCCCGACTACATCTATTCCCTGTTGCAGGGCTACGAAGAGGCCCCTGAAGGCTATGAAGTGCAGCCGGGCACCTACTACAATCCCTATTTCCTGGCCGGCACGTCGCTCGCCATGCCCCAGCCCCTCTTCGATGGCATGGTGGCCTACAATGACGGCTCGCCCGAGACGATCGACCAGTATTCCCGCGATGTTGCGGCTTTCCTGATGTGGGCGGCAGAGCCTCATCTCGAGACGCGCAAGCAGACCGGCTTCGTGGTGATGATCTTTCTCGCCCTGTTCGGCGGCCTGGTCTACCTGACGAAGCGCAAGGTATGGTCATCCGTCCCGCATTGATGCGGCCGTCAGCGGACACAAAAAGGGCGCCCGATCGGCGCCCTTTTTTGTTTGTTCCACTCTGAGCAAAGCTGGGAGCTGGCCTTCAGATAGTCATCGGCCATCGTCGCTTCGTAGACCGTAATGACGAGACCCTTTTGCGATTTGAACCTATCGGGGTGGCAAGGGAGCCGGAGCACGCCACACTGTCGCTACACCGCCTCGATCAGAACCGCGTTGTCGAATTCCAGCACCTTCTCGCCGGCCTGGTTGAACGCTTCCGCGGCGATCGTCATCATGCGCCATCCGGGCCGCGTGGCCAGGGCGCGGTGGCCGGTTGCCCGCCTGGTGTAGGTGATGGTATCGCCGGCATAGACCGGTTTCAGCCATCTGAGGTTGCTGAAGCCGGGCGAGGGGCCGTAGTCGGGACGCGGACCGGGGCCAGCCCAGGGGCGCCGAACGACGTCTTCTCGGTGCTCCAGATTGAGGCGCATCCAGATGGCGCAGCTGTGCCAGCCGGAGGCGCACAGGCGGCCGAAAACGCTGCGCTCGGCGGCCGCCTCGTCGACATGGAAAGGCTGCGGGTCGTATTTCGAGGCAAAGGCCTTGATCTCGTCCACCGTGAAGGTGTGGCTGCCGAGCTCGATGGTTTCGCCGATGCGGAAATAGTCTTCGAGGCTCATGCCGCGGCCTCACGGGTCAGGAACATGCCGGTGTTCTTCAGTTCGAGCACGATCTCCCCGCGCTGGTTGACGAGCTGGTGGCGGCAGGTGACGAACCCGAGACTCGGGCGCTTGGCCGACAGGCGCTTCTCATCGACGATGGAGGTGCCGGACAACGTGTCCCCGGCAAGCACCGGTTTCTTCCAGCGTACGTAGTCGACGCCGGGGGCGCCCTGCGAAGTCGAATCGAGCAGGAAGCGGTCGCACATCATGCGCATCAGCATGCAGCAGCTGTGCCAGCCCGACGCGCCAAGCCCACCCAGGATACTCGTCTTGCCTGCTTCCTCGTCGAGATGCATGGGCTGGGCGTCGAACTGGCTGGCGAAATCGATGATCTCCTCGGCTGTCACGATCTTCACACCGAGATCGATCTCGATCCCCGGCTCGAAATCCTCGAAAGCCCATTTCGGCGGCATCAGTCTCTCCCGGCGCAGTCCTAGACGTTGAACTTGAACAGCATCACATCGCCGTCCTGGACAAGATATTCCTTGCCTTCGTCGCGTGCCTTGCCGGCATCGCGTGCAGGGACTTCGCCACCGAGCGTGACAAAATCGTCATAGGCGATGGTCTGGGCGCGGATGAATCCGCGCTCGAAGTCGGTGTGAATGACACCGGCGGCCTGTGGGGCCTTCGACCCCTTGGCGACGGTCCAGGCGCGCGTCTCCTTCGGCCCGGAGGTGAAGAAGGTGATGAGCTCGAGCAGCTCGTAGCCGGCGCGGATGAGCCGGTCCAGGCCGGGCTCGTCCAGACCGAGAGATTCCATGAACTCGGTCGCCTCGTCTGCCGGGAGCTGGGCAATCTCGGCCTCGATCGCCGCGGAGATGACTACTGCGCTTGCGCCCTGGTCGGCGGCCATCCTGGCGACCGCCTCGCTGTGGGCATTGCCAGTCGCGGCTTCCGCCTCAGACACGTTGCAGACGTAGAGCACGGGCTTGGAGGTCAGCAGATTGAGGCCGCGCAGGATCTTCAGATCCTCCGCCGCGAGGCCGGGCAGGAGGACCCGGACGGGTTTGCCTTCCTGCAGCAGCTCCAGCGCCTTTTCCATCATTGGCAGGACGGTCATCGCGTCCTTGTCCTTGGTGGCGGCGCGCTTGCGAAACTGGAGCACGCGGCGATCAAGGCTTTCGAGATCGGCCAGCATCAGTTCGGTCTCGACGGTCTCGGCATCCGCGACGGGATCGATGCGGCCCTCGACATGGGTGATGTCGTCATCTTCGAAGCAGCGCAGCACGTGAACGATTGCGTCGACCTCGCGAATGTTGGCGAGGAATTGGTTGCCGAGGCCCTCCCCCTTGGAGGCGCCGCGCACCAGGCCCGCGATGTCGACGAAGGAGATGCGGGTCGGGATGGTTTCCTTCGATTTCGCGATGCCGGCAATCTTCTTCAGCCGCTCGTCGGGCACCGCCACGTCGCCGGAATTCGGCTCGATCGTGCAGAAGGGATAATTGGCCGCCTGCGCAGCCGCGGTCCTGGTCAGCGCGTTGAATAGCGTCGACTTGCCGACATTGGGCAGGCCGACGATGCCGCATTTGAAGCCCATGATCTAAAGTGTCCTACAGGTGGGAGAGGATTTGCTCAGGGCTATGGGCGAATGGGTCCTCGATCGTCAAGTCTCCGATGACCTGCCCATCCTGCAAATCCTCCGAATGGAAGTGACTACAACCGCGTTCGAGGGTGAAAGGACGCTTCTCAGTCGCGGTTGAACAGCTTCTTGAGCATTGCGGCAAGTGGCCCGGATTCCGGCTGCTTGACGGCCGGGCCCTTCGGGCGTGCCTGGCGGATGTGGCTCTGGCCCTTCGGCGCGGGAGAGGATCGTGCGGGGGCGGGCGCTGCGGTTGCCTTGCCCTGGGTCGCCTGGGCAACCTTGCTCATGAACCCCGCATCGTCACTCTGGACGAGGAGGTCGATCTCGTCGGCTATGGTTTCGAGCAAAAGGTCGAGCCACTCGGCGTCGACCTTCGCGAAATCGCCGAGCACGTGGCTGGTGACCAGGGGCTTGGCGCCGGGATGGCCGATGCCGATGCGCACCCTGCGGTAGTCCTTGCCGCAATGGGCGTCGAGCGACTTGATGCCGTTGTGGCCTCCGGTGCCGCCGCCCGTCTTGACGCGGACCTTGCCAGGGGCGAGATCGAGTTCGTCGTAAAGGACAACGATGTCCTGCGGCGAAAGCTTGTGAAACCGCATCGCCTCGCCCACGGCCTGGCCCGACAGGTTCATGAAGGTCTGCGGCTTGATCAGGAGAATCTTTTCGCCGCCGATCCGGCCGTCGGCGACGAGGCCGGAGAACTTCTTCGACCACGGCGAAAAGGAATGGCGGCGGTGTATGGCATCCGCCGCCATGAAACCGACATTGTGCCGGTTGTTCTCGTATTTGGGTCCGGGATTTCCCAGACCCGCAATGATGAGCATCGTCCAGCTCCCGAAGGAATTGGCGAGAAGCTACTCCTTGGCTTCTTCGCCGCCCTCTTCGCCTTCCGCGTCCTCGGCCGTGTCTTCTTCGGCTTCGGTCTCGGCGGCTTCGGTCTCGTCGACGCCTTCGTCCTCGGCGGCCGTCAGGACGGCAGGTGCCGCGATCGTGGCGATCGTGAAGTCACGGTCGGTGATCGTCGGGGCAACGCCCTTGGGCAAGGAGACCGCCGAAATGTGGATGGAGTCGCCGATCTCCAGGCCCGTCAGATCAATCTCGAACGCTTCGGGAATGTCGTTGGCGGGACAGGTGCACTCGACCGCATACCGGACGATGTTGAGAACGCCGCCACGCTTGATACCCGGCGAGCTCTCTTCGTTGAGGAAGTGAACCGGAATCTCGACCGTGACGATGGTGTTCTTGCCCACGCGCAGGAAGTCGACATGCATGGTGAAGTCGCGCACCGGGTCCATCTGGAAGTCTTTTGGCAGCACCTGGTGCTTCTCGCCATCGACGTCGATGGTTGCAATCGTCGTCAGAAAGCCGCCGGCGTGAATCCGGAGATGGACTTCCTTGTAGGGCAGGGTGATCGCCAGGGGTGGCTTGTTGTCACCATAAATGACTGCGGGTACCTTGCCGGTGCGGCGGATCTCACGGGCGGCCCCCTTGCCGACCCGATCGCGCGCCTCGGCCTTGAGCTCGTAGCTCGCGTGGCTCATGGCATTTCCTTTCAAGTTTTTGGCGGAGCGCTTCAGGGCAGGCCCTGAAACGTCGAAAGCGGCCCGCTCGTCTCCGGTTCGATACCGAACCTTCGAGAGATGCCGCCCCCAGCCGCGCTGCCTCCAAGGGTGTCTGCGCGGGTGGCGATCCTATAGCCGAAGGCCGCAACGCGTGCAAGCGCCGGGCGGATGTGTTGCGGTGCAGCTGAATCGACCCCTGCCGCATGTTTGTGACGCAAGCAGACCGTTCTTCGTCGGCAAGCCGCTGAGCATTGCGTCGCGACTGTGGAATACGAACAGACCGCCGCCGCTCGCGCGTTTATCAAGCCGGCGTACGGGCAGTTGTGGTGATAGCTTGGAAACGCAATAATTCTGTGCGATGGTAAGTCAGTTCGGGTTTTTGCAGACGACCCGGAGACTGGAACGTTAATGGACGACCTTTCCCCGACTACGTGAACTCTCGACGACAACGACCCCGCGCACGCCGCGCGGACGTACATCACTGACAAGGGAAAGGAGTTTCCCCATGAGCAGCCAGACCGGCACCGTAAAGTTCTTCAACGCCACCAAGGGTTTCGGCTTCATCACGCCTGATGGCGGTTCGAAGGACGTCTTCGTGCACATTTCCGCTGTTGAGGCTTCCGGCCTGCGCACCCTGGTCGATGGCCAGAAGGTGACCTTCGACGTCGAGCCCGACCGCATGGGCAAGGGCCCCAAGGCGGTCAACCTCGCCGAGGCGTAAGCCACAACCAGCCAAGAGTCTCAACCCGTTGAGATTGAAAGGCGTCCGGCGCGAGCCGGGCGCCTTTTTTGCTTGCGAATGGTTCCAAAATCGCTTGCCGGTACTTCAGAAATGAAGGAACATATTTGTGTTCGGGCATTGCCGGCCCGGAGACTGGAATGGAATGCCCGGCTTGATCGAGACATCATGATGGCAGACGTGGCGTCGGGTTTCCCGCGAAGAAGTGGATCATGGCAAGATTCCCAGATGCGGAACGCTGTTTCTTCTCCCCCAGCAGAGCACCGAGTTTGCGGAGCCGCTCCGGCGGCTCGGAATTAACGCGGGAGACGAGGAGCTTTTTCCCGATGTCACAGAACGGTACCGTGAAGTTCTTCAACCTCGACAAGGGTTACGGTTTCATCACACCCGACGACGGCCAGCGCGACGTCTTCGTACACATCTCGGCCGTGCAGGCTTCCGGCCTGACCGGCCTGGAGGACGGCCAGAAGGTCAGCTTCGATACCGAGCCCGACAATCGCGGCAAGGGACCAAAGGCGGTGAACCTGACGGTCCTCTGACGGGGGCGGCGAGGAACGTTCTGCCGCACGTCACGAGGACATCGAGTTTGTTCGCAAGCTGTTTACAGCGCCATGCGTAATCAGCGCCAGACGAGTGTTCAGACGAGGAACGGGTTCGAGCGGCGTTCATCGCCAAGCTTGCCGCCGGATCCGTGGCCGCAGATGAAGCCGATCTCATCACCGAGCGGCAAGAGTTTATCCTTGATCGAACGGATCAGCGCGGCGTGGTCGCCGCCGGGCAGGTCGGTGCGTCCGATCGAGCCCGAAAACAGAACGTCGCCGACATGGGCAAAACCGGCCTGGCGATTATAAAAGACCACGTGGCCCGGCGCGTGGCCCGGGCAATGCAACACTTCGAAATCATGGCCGCCGAAGCTGACGGTCTCGCCCTCCACGAGGAAACGGTCGGGCACAGCATTACGCACCGCGCCCTCGAGCCCGAACATCTGTGCCTGGGTCTCCAGGTTCTCCAGCAATTGCCGATCGTCTTCATGCGGACCAATGAGGTCGACGCCGAGCTTGTCCCTGAGGTCCATGGCGCCGCCGGCGTGGTCGATATGGCCATGGGTCAGCCAGATGGCGATGATCTTCAGGCCATTGTTCTCGACCGCCGCCATGATGTTGTCGACGTCCCCACCGGGATCCACGACCACGCCTTCCAGCGTGTCTTCGTCGAAGAGGATCGTGCAATTCTGCTGGAACGGCGTGACGGGGATGATGCCGGCTTTCAACTGACCCATGGCGTGCTCCTTGCGTTTGGCGGCCAGACATAGAGGCTCACGCCGTGATGTGCCACCCTTGGCGGGCACGTCGAACTTGCGATGACCGGAAGGACTGCGGGCGCCGCAGGAAACTGGCGGAACACTCGGCAGGCGGCTGACCGACGCCGAGTGTTCATGTCCATGGGACGGCAGAGCGGCCTCGCGCCACCGGCGGCTGACGCCTATTCGGCGGCGGCCCGCTTGGGTTGGACTTCGGCCGAGTAGTCGTTCATCAGCGTGGTAGTCAACTCACCCACCTCGAAGCGGTAGGGGCCAATCTCCGAGACAGGCGTCACCTCGGCGGCGGTGCCGGTCAGGAAGCACTGCTCGAAGCCCTCCATCTCTTCGGGCAGAATGGTGCGCTCGATCACCTCGATGCCGCGCCGCTTGGCGAGATCGATCGCGGTGCGACGGGTGATGCCATCGAGGAAGCAGTCAGGGGTAGGCGTGTGCAGCTTTCCATCCTTGACGAAGAAGATGTTGGCGCCGGTGGCTTCCGCGACATGGCCGCGCCAGTCGAGCATCAGCGCGTCGGCATAGCCCTTGGACTCGGCGGCATGCTTGGACATGGTGCAGATCATGTAGAGCCCGGCGGCCTTGGATTTGGACGGCGCGGTACGCGGATCGGGACGGCGCCAATCGGCCATGTCGAGACGAATGCCCCTGAGGCGCTGTTCGGGATCGAAATAGCTCGGCCACTGCCAGATGGCGATGGCCAGGTTGATGCGATTCTTCTGCGCCGAAACGCCCATCATCTCGCTGCCGCGCCAGGCGATCGGCCGGACATAGGCATCCGAGAAGCCCTGTTTCGCCAGAAGCTGGTTGCAGGCTTTGTCGATCTCGGTCACGGTCCAGGGAATGGTGAAGCCGAGCAGACGGGCGGATTCGTGCAGACGTTCGGTGTGTTGCGTCAGCTTGAAGATCTCGCCGCCATAGGCCCGCTCGCCCTCGAACACCGAGCTGGCATAATGCAGACCGTGGGTAAGCACATGGACCTTAGCCTCCGACCATTTGACGAATTCACCATTCATCCAGATATGACCGTCGAGCTGGTCGAAGGGGACTGACATGGAATTTCCTCCCGAGGGCATTCGCCCCTTGAAACTGTCAACGGCAGCAAATTGCCGATATGAAGTTGGCATCATGCAGGCAGCGAGACCGGATGTTCCGAAAAGACGCCGCTCAATGGCGCTTTCGTGCGCAGGTGGTCTCAAACCTTGTCAAAAATTACCATCGAGGCTAATTTATGTCAACAAGGCTGACATAAATTTGCGGAAGGGCTCGGCATGAATCTCATGGCGCATACCAGGAGCGGCAACAAGCCGACCGCAGCCGAGTCAGCAGGCCCCGAGAGCGAAATCGATTTTGCGATCATCGAACTGTTCTTTTTCGCCTATCGCGACTTCACGTCGGACCCGGACCAGATCCTGACGGAGTACGGCTTCGGGCGCGCCCATCACCGGATCCTTCACTTCGTAAACCGCAAGCCCGGCATGACGGTTGCGGAACTTCTCGACGTGCTGAAGATCACCAAGCAGAGCCTGGCGCGGGTCCTGAAACAGCTGATCGATGCTGGACATGTCGTGCAGCGGCAAGGCGCGCGCGACCGGCGCCAGCGGCGCCTCTATCCGACGGAGAAGGGCAGCAGTCTGGCGCTGGCTCTGGCCGCGCCACAGTCCCGCCGTATCGCCCGCGCAATGGAAGGTGCGGCGCCGGGCGACCGCGCAGCGGTGGAACGATTTCTCAAGCAGATGGTCGATCCGGAACTGAGGCCGCAGATAGACCAGATTCCGGGCGGCGTTAGCCCCGAGTGAGCGGTGCCTCTTGTATCGAAACCGCGGGAAGCGGGTTGGTGAACAACGAAGGAAGACGACATGGCGGAAACGTCGAGGCCGGATGACGATGCCCCACACCTGCTGGTTGTTGACGACGATACACGCATCAGGAGCCTTCTGAAGCGTTATCTGACCGAGAACGGGTTCCGCATATCTGTCGCCGGCAATGCCGAGGAAGCGCGCGCCCGCCTCAGGGGACTCGATTTCGATCTCATCGTGCTCGACGTGATGATGCCGGGCGAGACGGGTGTGGAATTGACCCAGTCGCTGCGCGCGGAGAGGGACGTGCCGATCCTCATGCTGACGGCCCTTACGGAGACCGACAGCCGCATCGAGGGACTGGAGGCGGGCGCGGACGATTACCTGCCCAAGCCTTTCGATCCGCGCGAACTGATCCTGCGCATCAACAACATCCTGCGCCGTGGCGGCCAGCAGCAGCAGCCCAAGCTCGAGCAGGTGGTATTTGGGCCGTATTCCTTCCAGATCGCGCGGCGCGAACTGAAACGCGGTGGCGAGGCGCTGAAACTGACCGATCGCGAGCAGGAAATCCTGGCAATCTTCGCGATGCGGGCCGGCGAAACGATCCCGCGCCACGAACTGGTCGGTGGGGACGCCAATGTCGGCGAGCGCACCATCGACGTCCAGATCAACCGGCTGCGCCGCAAGATTGAAAAGGATCCAGCCAACCCAACCTGGCTCCAGACGGTGCGCGGCATCGGCTACCGCCTGAGCGTCGAATGAATTCGCCCGGCGGCCGTCAGGCCAGCCGGGCACTTTGCCTTTTTACGTCCTGGACCAGTTACTCGCCGCCGAAGATCCTGCGCTCGCCGCGCTCTCTGTCGCCGCGATTACTCTCGTCGACCCATCCCTGCGGTTGATCATCGCGGCCAGGGACACGAACCTCCGGCTGGCGCGTTTCCTCCATCGGGCGGATTTCGAAATCGCGCTGGCCACGGTCGGGCTGACGGGTTTCTTCCATCGGGCGGATTTCGAAATCCTGGCGGCGATCCCGCCGGTGTTCCCGACGGTCCCAATCGCGCCTTCCATCCCACCGGTCGCGTCGGCCTTCCCAGCGCTGGCGATCACGGTAGAAGTCCCGGCCACGGTAGTGGCGATCCCAGTAGTTACCGAACTGGAAGGAGATGATCGGCGTGCCCAGGCGGTCCATGGCGTCGGCGCCTGAATAGCGTCGACCTCGCTGGTCGAAGGCCAGGTAGTTGGACGACATCCAGCCACGCAGTCCGTCGAAGTCGACATCACACCAGGCACGCTGGCGAAGGCAGCCATGGACGTAAACCGGCTCGCCGGCACGCGCGACATCGACGACCGGGTAGTCGGTGCCCGGTCCAGCGCGCACATTCACGTTGTTCGTGGCATAGGCCACCTGCTGCGCCATGGCGATGCTTGGAACGGCAAGGAAACCGACAGCGGCCAATATTCCGAGAGTTGTCTTCTTCATGATGTGTTTCTCCCAATTCAAGGATGAACGAATTGCCCTGATATTAGTTCAAGCGGGATGAACCCAGGCTGAACCGAATGCGCGCTCCCCCGCGACCGGAACCTGGCCAGCTGCCAGCCGTTTCCGCTTCACAGCGCAATCGGGGTGTGCAAATCTTTGGCCATGGCAAGCGGACTCATCTTCCTGAAAAGGTTCACGGTTTTCCTTACCGTGTGGCTCGCGCTGTCGGGCGCCAGCATCGCCGGATTGGCGTTTGGAATCCCGACGGCGGTGCTGGCCGCATTTGCCAGCATGCGCCTCATTCCCGCAGGCGGACAGCGGGTGAACCTGATCCGCGTGGCCGGCATGGCGCCCGGCTTTCTGTGGCAATCCGTGCGTGGCGGCGTCGACGTGGCGTGGCGGGCCTTGCACCCGAGCCTGCCGATCTCGCCGGGCTGGCAGACATGGCGCACGAAATTACCAGCGGGCGGAGCACGCGTCTCACTTGGCAGCGAACTGAGCCTGCTCCCCGGAACGCTCGTCGCCGGCTGGCGAGATGATGTGATGTATGTTCATTGCCTGGACATGGCCCAGGACAGCACAGAAGCAATCGCCATCGAGGAGGCCCGCATCAGCAGGGCGATTGGCACAGCCGGCAATGAGTGAGTTTCTTCTCCTGGCGGCGTTGTTCGTGCTCGCGACGATCGCGCTCGGCTTGGTGCGCGTGCATCGGGGCCCGAGCCGTGCGGATCGCATCGCCAGCGTCCAGCTGATCGGCACCGGCGGCGTTGCCGTGACGCTCCTGCTGGCAGGGGCCAGCGGCGAGGCCGCGATCATCGATGTGGGCCTGGTGCTTGCCTTGCTCGCCGCCTTCGCGGCCGTCGCCTTCGTGAAGTCCGCGAGTTCGGACGGCGCCGGCGATCCCGAGGAAAGCGACGAAAGATGACCCTGGCCGACGTCCTCACGATCCTGTCGGTCAGCCTGGGCCTGGTCTTCTTCCTGGCCGGCTCGGTGGGCCTCCTGCGCTTCCCCGATTTTCACACAAGGCTTCATGCGCTGACCAAGGCCGACAATCTGGGCCTCGGACTGATCGCGGTCGGTGTCGCTTTCCAGATCGCGGACCTGTTCGGCGTTATCAAGCTCGGTCTGGTCTGGCTGCTGGCGGTTTTCGCGGCGGCTTCCGTCGCGCAGCTGATCGCGCGCAGCGCGCTTGTCCGCCTGCCGGACGACAGTGACACGGAACAGAACGGATGAGCGCCGCACTTCTGCTCGATGCGGGTCTGTGCCTGCTGGTCCTCGCGGCCGCCGTGCTGGCCACAACCGGGCGCGACCTGTTCGGTGCGATCGCCTTCCTGATTGTCTACGGCATCCTCATCGCGCTTGCGTGGATACGCCTGGAAGCCGTCGATGTGGCGCTCGCGGAAGCCGCCATCGGCACCGGGCTGACCGGCGTGCTCCTGATTGGTGCCTGGTCGATGCTGAACCGCGCGGGTGTTTCGGAAGTCGACAAACCCGCGACAATCGGCTTGCGCCTGGTCGCCGGAATTGCGTCAGGCGCGGTCTTCCTGCTGCTCGCCGCTGCCGTGCTGGCACTGCCCTCCGGGCGCGAGGGGCTGGCGCCACAGGTGGCGGAGCAGCTCCGGAACCATGGTGTCACCAACCCTGTCACTGGCGTCCTCCTGGAGTTCCGGGCCTTCGACACGCTGATGGAAAGCATCGTCCTTCTGATGGCGCTGGTGGCGGTCTGGGCGCTGACGCCGCCGGCCCTGTGGGGCGGCGTGCCCGGCCTGCGCCAGCACGCGCGTCCCGATGGCGTCATGGCCATGTTCGGCAGGATGCTGCCGCCGATCGGGCTTGTCGTTGCCGTCTATCTGGTGTGGGCTGGAAGCGCGCGGCCCGGGGGCGCCTTCCAGGCCGGAACCGTGCTGGCCGCCGTCTGGCTGCTGGTGGTCATGGCGGGGATCCAGGATGAGCCGCGGGTTTCCAGCAGCCTGTTGCGTGCCGCGCTCGTGGCGGGGCCGGCAATCTTTCTCGGTGTCGGCATTGCCGGTATCGGTGCTGGCGCGTTGCTGACCTATCCGCAGGGCCATGCCTACGGGCTGATCGTGCTGATCGAATTTGCGCTGACCTTTTCCATCGCGGCCACCCTCGCGATGCTCGTTGCCGGCCCGGCAAGGCGTGCGCCATGACGGACACGATCGATTCCGCCCTGCTCTTCGCGCTGACCGGCTGCGCGCTGATCGGCCTTGGTCTGTACGGCTTCATCGTGCATGCGCATCTGTTGCGGCGCATCCTTGCATTCAACATCATCGGCTCGGGCATTTTCCTGCTGCTGGGCGCGCTCGGCTATATGGGGCCGGGGCAAGGGACCGACCCGGTGCCCCAGGCGCTCATCATCACCGGGATCGTCGTGGCGCTTTCGCTGACGGCGTTTGCCGTGGCGCTTGCGGTGAAGCTCGCCGAGGAAGAAAAGACGGCCAACATCGAGGATCCGCCCGCGGCTGAGGACCGGCAGCCATGAGTGCCGATTTCTGGTTGGGAATCCCCGCAGTGGAACTGGCGATTGCCGTTCCGCTGGTTACATTGCTTGCTGCCGTTCTTCTGGGAGGGCGGACCGCGCCCCGCCTCGTGCTCGTCGCCGCACCGGTCATGATCTCGCTGGCCGCAATCGTGGCCGTCCAGGTGGCCACGGAAGGACCGACGCGGGTCGCCCTCGGCGGCTGGGAGGCGCCGCTCGGCATTGCCCTTTTCGCGGACGGGCTGTCGGCCTCCTTCCTGCTCCTGACGGCCATCGTGATGTCGGCGGGTGGGCTCTTGGCAATGCGCTCATTCGATGCGCGAAAGGGCGAGACATCCCAGAGCTACAGCTTCTGGGCGCTCTATTTCGGCATGTGGGCTGCCCTCAATGGGGTCTTTCTCGGCACCGACGTCTTCAATCTCTACGTCGCCATCGAATTGCTGACCATCACGGCGGTCGGCATGGTGGCGCTCGGCAACACGCGGGCGGGGATCCGCTACCTGCTCTTCGCCTTGGCGGGATCGCTGGCCTACCTGACCGGCGTCGTTCTCATCTATGCGGAGGCAGGGACGCTGGACATGGCGCTGCTGGCCGAGCACGAGGGAGACACTTCGGTGCGGCTCGTGGCCGGGGCGCTGATGACGGCCGGACTTCTGGCCAAGACGGCGCTGTTTCCGCTGCACGCCTGGCTGGCGCCGGCCCATGGTGGCGCCCCGGCGCCAGCGAGCGCCATGCTCTCGGCACTGGTCGTGACGGCTTCGTTCGTCATCATCGTACGCCTCTGGTTCGACGTCATGCCGGACGCGGCGGGACCGACCTTTGTACAGATGATGGGCATTCTTGGCGGCATGGCGGTGGTCTATGGCTCGCTGCTTGCGCTGCGCCAGGAACGCCTGAAGATGATCGTCGCCTATTCCACGGTCGCGCAGCTTGGCTACCTCTTCTTCATCTTCCCCTTGTCGGGCGGCGATGCAGGCGAAATGCCCTGGGCGGCGGGAGCCTGGTCGGGCGGCATGTTCCACGCGCTGGCTCATGGCCTGGCGAAGGCTGCAGCTTTCCTCGCCGCAGGCCTCGTCATCGAGGCGCTCGGCCATGACCGGATCGACGGGATGAAGGGCCTGGCGCGGGCCATGCCACTGACCGTCTTTGCCTTCGGCATCGCCGCGATATCGTTGATGGGCCTGCCGCCAAGCGGCGGCTTCATGGCGAAGTACCTGATGCTGACGGCCGCGCTGGCGGGCGGCCATGTGGTAATCGCGCCGGTGATGATGGCGGGCGGTCTGCTGGCCGCGGCCTACCTGTTCCGGCCGTTGAACCGCGCCTTCAGCGGTTCGGACGTGCCCGAAATCGTGCACGTGGCCTATTGGCGCCAGTGCGTGCCGATGGTGCTCGCCCTGATGTCGGTGCTGCTGGGCATCCTCTCGGCCGGTCCCTACGAATTCCTTCAGATCGGGCGATCGGTCACCACGGAGGTCGGCATCGAATGACCGCGTCGATGCCGATCCTGCTGCTACTCTGCCCGCTCCTTCCGGCGCTGGTGATCTTCTTCCTGCCTGAAGAGAGCAGCCGACTGCGCGCGGGAATCAGCCTTGGCGCCGCTGTCTTCAAGCTGCTCCTGCTCGTCTGGACGATCGACAGCGTGGCGCGCGGCGCCGTCTTCGAGTACCGGCTTGAATTCGTGCCCGGGCTCTATCTGCTCTTCAGGATCGACGCGCTGTCGCTCCTGTTCATCACGCTTTCGTCTTTCCTGTGGCTCGTCACCACCGTCTATGCCATCGCCTATTTCCGTGGCAGCGAAAACCTGTCCCGCTTCTTCGGCTTCTTCAATCTCTGTGTCTTTGCAACGACCGGCATCGCGCTTTCGGGATCGCTGATCACCTTCTTCGTCTTCTACGAGCTCCTCACCCTGTCGACCTGGCCGCTGGTGGTCCATAAGGGCGACAAGAAGTCGATTGCGGCAGGGCGTGCCTATCTCACCTACACAATGGTCGGCAGTGCGGCGCTTCTGTTCGGAATCGTCTGGCTGGAGGGGATGACCGGCCCGGTCGAATTCGCGGACGCGCCGTCGCTGGGCGATCTCTCGCGGCTGTCGTTGAGTGCCATCTTCGCGTTGTGCGTCGGTGGTTTGGCCGTGAAGGCGGCGATGGTACCCTTTCATGGCTGGCTGCCCCAGGCCATGGCCGCGCCCGCGCCGGTGAGCGCGCTGCTGCACGCCGTGGCCGTGGTCAAGGCGGGCGCCTTCGGCATCGTGCGTTTCATCTACGACGTCTACGGTATCGAGCGGGTGGCCGAGCTGTCGCTCGGACTGCCGCTGGCGATCGTCGCCTCGTTCACCATCCTCTATGGCTCGGTGCGCGCGCTGCAGCAGACCGACATCAAGCGGCGGCTGGCATTCTCGACAGTGAGCCAGGTCTCCTACATCGCGCTCGGTGCCAGCCTCGCCGGCCCCTTCGCGACGATCGGCGGGCTCGTCCATCTGGTCCATCAGGGGCTGATGAAGATCACGCTGTTCTTCGCCGCGGGCGCGCTGGCCGAGCGCCGCGGCATCACGTCGATCGACCAGATGGCGGGGGCAGGGCGCCACATGCCGCTGACGATGATCGCCTTGTCGATAGGCGCCCTCGGCATGATCGGCATTCCTCCTCTCGCGGGCTTCGTGTCCAAATGGTATCTCGGCGTCGGCGCCGTCCAGGGAGGGCATCCTTGGGTGCTGATCGTCCTGGCAGGCTCGAGCCTGCTCAACGCCGCCTACTTCCTGCCGCTCATCTATCGCGCCTGGTTCGTGAAGCCCGAGGCAAGGCCTGAAGGCGAGGCGGCAGGCGAAGGGCCGCCGGGCCTCATCCTGCCCGCGGTGCTGACAGCACTCGTCTCGGTGGCTGTCGGCCTGTTCGCCGGCTTCGCCCTCAGCCCGCTCGGATGGGCGACGCTGATCGTGCAGGAGCAGTATACGCCATGAGCCTGGACGCTCTCCTGTTTCTCGCGCCCATCCTGCTGGTGCCGCTGCTTCTGGCCCTGCTGGCGCTTGTGCCGGCCTTCAGAGGCTGGATGCTCGGGCTCCTGCCTTTCGCTGCGCTGCCGGGACTGGTCTCGGCAATCTTCGCGCCGACGGGGACGAGCCTCGTGGCACCCGATATCCTGTTCGGGCTGAGGCTCGAGATTACGGGCGAGGGCGCGCTCTTTCTGGGCGCTGCCTCGGCACTTTGGATGGCCGCCGGGGTCTTTGCACGCTCCTACATGAGCGACACGCACAACAAGGCCGTCTTCTGCGCATTCTGGTGCCTGACGCTGGCCGGCAATCTCGGGGTGTTCGTGGCCGGCGATGCGGCGACCTTCTACCTCTCCTTCACCTGCGTCTCGCTGGCGGCCTATCCGCTGGTGGTTCACCAAAGGACCGAGCGGGCCATGCGGGCCGGGCTGGTCTATATCGTGCTCGCCCTGATCGGCGAAACCTGTCTCCTGGCGGGCGTGCTGCTGTCCGTCGCTGGCGCAGACGGGATCGTTCTGGCCGATATGCGCGAGGCCCTCGGGGCCTCTCCGGACAGCATCACCATTGCCCTTCTTGTGACCGGCTTCGGCATCAAGGCCGGCCTCGTGCCGCTGCATGTCTGGCTGCCGCTGGCGCACCCGGCCGCCCCGACACCGGCCTCCGCCGTCCTGAGCGGGGCCATCGTCAAGGCCGGCATCTTCGGCCTGATCCAGTTCCTGCCGCTCGGAACCGATGCCGGATACTGGGGCACCGTTCTCGTCATCGCCGGCCTCTTCGGCTGCTGGTTCGGGATCGTGGTCGGGCTCACGCAGACCAACCCGAAGACGCTGCTGGCCTATTCCACGGTCAGCCAGATGGGCATCGTGATCGCGGTGATCGGGTCGGGGCTCGCGGCCGGGGCAGGGGTGGCCGCTGCTGCTGCGGTCACGCTCTATGCCCTTCATCACGGTTTTGCGAAGGGCGCGCTGTTCCTGGGTGTCGGCGTTGCGCAGAAGTCCGGGCGGGGTAGCCTGGGCTTCGTGACGGTGGCGCTGGCACTGGTTTCCCTGTCGGTTGCGGGGCTGCCGCTCTTGGGCGGCGCGCTTGCAAAACTCGCGATCAAGGGACCGCTGGGCGGCGGGGTGCCGGAACTGCTGGTGACGCTGAGCGCGGTCGGCACCAGCCTGCTGCTGCTGCGTTTCCTGTACCTGGTGCAGACCCTTCGCCACAAGGATGGCGCTGCCCGGCCCCCGCTGCTGATGTTTCTTCCCTTCGCCGCCATGGGCATATGCGCACTGGCGGCACCGTGGTTCCTGTTCGAAACCTGGGCGGGCCAGCCCCTCGATTATGCCTATGATCTCGAGAATTTGTGGACCGCGCTTTGGCCGATGCTGCTGGCGGTGGGGCTGGCAACGCTTTTTCTCGGATTCCGACCGCGACGGCTGCCCGCAATCCCGGAAGGCGACCTCCTGGTGCCGATGGAGGCGCTGGTCGCACAGACCATCGGAGCGCTGCGCAGGGCATCCGCTCTGCCGCGGCAGAAGCCGGAAATCCGCCGCCCGATGCTTGCCGCCATTGCGCTGTGGCTGGGCCGGTTAGAGGCGTGGCTCGCCAACTGGGCCGTCGCCGGCACGCTGATGATCCTGCTGCTTGTGGCCATCGCCGCACTCGGCCTGCTGTTCGACTAGGACGGCATTCGGACGTCAGCCGGACGATTTGCCTTCCATCTCGCGCGCCTCGTTGACCGGACCGGCGATCGAATCCTTGTCGTAGTCGGTCGATTTCGATCCCTCATGATCGACAGGTGTCTCGTCGATCGTCCTGGTACGCTTGAGGTTCAGCGGGGGCGAGCGGCCTTCCTTGTCTTCGCCCATATACAGCGTCACGTGCGGGAACGGGATTTCGATGCCCTGCCTGTCGAAGACCTGCTTGAGGATCTCGTTGTAGGCACGGCCCGCCGCCCACTGCATCCCGGGCCGCGTCTTGATGCGGACGCGTACCATCACAGCCGAGTCGCCGAAGGCGGTGACCCCGTGGATGTCGAGCGGCTCGAGGATATGGAAGCGGTGATCGGTCTCCATGAGACGATCGAAGGCCTCCTGCATGGCGGCCTTCACCTCGCCGATATCCTCTCGATAGGCCACGCCCACCTCTGCCACGTGGAAGGAGAAGCCCTTCATCATGTTGGACACTGCATCGACCGACGAGAACGGCACGAGGTGAACCGTGCCGTCCAGCGAGCGGATCGAGACCGAGCGGATGGTCAGGCGTTCCACCACGCCGGTCAGGCCGGCGACCTCGACGACGTCGCCTTCGTTCATGATGTTCTCGAACTGGATGAATATCCCGGTGATGATGTCCTGGACGAATTTCTGGGCGCCGAAGCCGATGGCCAGACCAAGCACGCCGGCACCGGCGAGCAGTGGCGCGATGTTGACCCCGATCTGCGCCAGGGCCAGCATGCCGATCATGATGGCGAGCGCGATGGTGAAGGCATTGCGGAACAGCATCAGCAGCGTTTTCTCGCGCGCCGTGGGAACCGAGCCGAAATTGGGGTTCATGCGGTATTCCACCCAGGACGACATCGCCAGATAGGCCAAGAAGCCTGCCAGGATGATGAAGGCGGCCGATATCAGGGCGCCCGTCGCGCGCTGTCCGCCCTCCGTCGCCACCCAGCCCATGAAGTCGACCAGCGCCCAGGCCTGGGCGATGGCGATGATGACGGAGATGAGCACGATCGTGCGGACAACCTGCATGACGCGTGGCACGAAGGCCTGCAGGCGTGCTTCGAGCAATGGCAGCTTTTCCTTGACGTCCTCTGGCAGGCGCATGCCGGCGTTAATGAAGCGCGAGATGAAGGAGATGATGAGGGTGCCGACGACGATCGCAATGATCGATTGCACCGTCGCACCCAGCATGAAGGGGAGCGCCTCTTCCGGGTTGGTCAGCCACACCACCAGAAGCGCGACGAGGTAGAAGATGGCGATCAGGTGCCAGTACGCCCCAACGATAGCGAGCGATTTCGACAAGGGATCTTCCTTGCCGGCGCGCGATCGCCACGAAAGCGCGTGGCGCACTTCGCGCTTGTTCTGCAGGATGATGAGAATGCCGATGATAACCGATGTGGTCATCGCGAGCACACGCACCGCCTGAGCCGCACCGGCGGTCAGTTGCTCTGCGATGATGGGTGCCACGAACATGAAGGTGTAGCCGAGCAACGAGACGAGACGCGCGAACCAGAAATACCAGTAGGCGGCAGTGGTGTCCCCCATCGGCATGAACCGGAGTTGCGGATCGCGCGGCTCGAAGATGGCACGCATGGCGACCTTGACGGTCTCCACCACCAGAAAGGCGTTCAGAAGCAGCGTCTGGTTGATGTGCATGCGGCCCAGAGTGTCTGCCAGGAAATGGAGGGCCACGAAATAGCCCGCTGTCCACGCCAGCAGGACGCCGGCCATGTCGATGAGCAGCGCGCCGAGGACGGCGCCGACGCGCCTGACCGGTCCGACGCCCGCAAGTCGCGTGGCGATAATGTGCTGCAGGCGCGCCGTGATCAGTCGGAACACCAGGAAGGAGCCGAAAAGGGTCGCACCCAGGAGGACGAGATTGGTCAGGGTGGCACTGAGGCGGCCGAGATCGGCCTCTGCGGTGCTCGTGAACAGTTCGCCGACATCATCGACCGCGTCGACGAGTGCGGTCACGCCTTGGGCAAGACCTTCCGCCGCATTGCGAGTGTATTCGGCTATCTGCCGAGCGATCGTGGGGTCGATGACGCCGTCGGCGGTGCCCGTCTGAGGCTCTGACGCCTCGGCACCCGAGGGTTCCACCTCGCCCCCTTCGGCGCGCTGGCGCAGAAGGTCGAGCAATTCCGTCCGCGTCGCGTCGTCTTCCAGGATGCGAATGAGCTCGTCGAGATTGCCCTGTGTGACCGGTTGGGCAGCTTCAGCTCCCGGTGCCGTTATCTCCTGGGCCGCGGCAGTTGTTACGAAAATGGCAATCGCGGCGAAGAGGGCGGCGAAAAGGCGCATGCGGTCGACTCCTTGACACAAATCAGCGCAACAGCATGGTTCTCGTAGCTGCAAGGTCAAGCCTCGGGATGGAAGAAGCTGCGACCGGTCAGCCCCTCGGTGTGATTTGTGCATGATCCCGGACGCGCATAGAGTGACGTCGCGAGCCGTAATTTCGCCCGGCGCGATGGGATGACAGGAGCCAGATGGCCACCTCTGATTTTGGCAGTTCCGAAGGCGGCAAGCGCATGTGGCGCCGGCGCAGGCTGGCGCGGCTTCCGGGCGCTCGGCTGTTTCGTGGCGCTTCGCGCTATCTGCCGAAGCGCCTGTATGCGCGGTCGCTCATCATCGTCATCGCGCCGATGATCCTGCTGCAATCCGTGGTCGCCTTCGTCTTCATGGAGCGGCACTGGCAGACGGTGACGCACCGGCTGTCGGCCGCGGTGACACGCGACATCGCCGCGATCATCGACATGATCGAGACCTTCCCCTCCAGCGGCAGCCACGCGGAAGTTATCCGGATAGCGCAGGAGCGGCTCAATCTGAGGGTCGATCTGTTGCCTCCCGATCCGCTGCCGCCGCCCGGCCCAAGGCCCTTCTTCGGCATTCTCGACGAGTTTCTCAGCGCGGAGATCAGCCGCCAGATCAACCTGCCCTTCTGGATCGACACGGTGGGAGATTCCAACATCGTGGAAATCCGCGTGCGGATGGAGGACCAGGTGCTGCGTGTCTTTGCGCGCCGCAGCCAGACCTATGCCTCCAACACGCACATCTTCCTGTTGTGGATGGTCGGTACATCGCTGTTCCTGCTGGCGATCGCGGTGGCGTTCCTGCGCAATCAGATCCGGCCGATCACCCAACTTGCCGAGGCCGCCGAAAGTTTTGGCAAGGGCAGGCCGATGCCGGCCGGCTTCCAGCCGCGCGGCGCGGAGGAGGTCCGGCGGGCCGGTGTCGCATTCCTGCGGATGCGCGAACGCATCGAACGGCAGATCGAGCAGCGCACGGCGATGCTGACGGGTGTCAGCCACGATCTGCGCACGATTCTGACGCGCTTCAAACTGCAGCTGGCGCTGGCCGGTCCGACGGCCGAGGTGGACGCATTGAATCAGGATATCGACGACATGCAGTCGATGCTCGAGGGCTATCTGGCTTTTGCCCGTGGCGAGGCAGCCGAAGACGCGGGCAGTTTCGACCTCGCGGCTTGCCTCGACAAGCTGTCGGACGAGGCGCGGCTGCAGAAGCGGGAACTGACGACGGAACTGGAAGGCCCGTCAGAGGTGCTGGTCCGCCCGACAGCGTTCTCGCGGCTGATGGCCAATGTGGTCGGCAATGCCATCCGCTATGCGCAGCGTATCAATGTGAGCGCGCGCAACATGGAGGGAAGGCTGGTGGTCTGTGTGGACGACGATGGGCCGGGTATCCCGGCGGACCGCCGGGAAGACGTGTTCAAGCCTTTTGTGCGGCTTGACGAAGCGCGGAACCAGGATGAGACCGGCACGGGGCTCGGCCTGTCGATTGCCCGGGATATTGCGCGCAGTCACGGCGGAGATATTACACTCGAGGCCAGCCCGCTGGGTGGCCTTCGTGCAACGATCCGTGTGCCGGCCTGATCAAGATGCGAGGCTTATCCAGCCAGAACCAGCCGATAGAGACGAACGCCTGCGAGCCGCGCCGAAGCGCGGCCCGGAGGCAGTTCATTTAACGCCGAACCGCTCGTGCAATGGCGATCAGGATACAGGCACCGATGAAGCCGGCAATCAGGTAGCCGATCCATCCGCCGAAATCGATCCCGACGAGACCGAACAGAAAACTGGCGACGAGGGCGCCCACGATACCGAGCACGATGTTCATCAGCACGCCCATGTTGCTCTTCATGAACATCTCGGCCAGCCAACCGGCGATGCCGCCGATGATGATGGCTCCTATCCAACCAACGCCTTCCATAATGACGATCCCTTCTCGCTTAAAAAAAACGCGCACGACCACCTTGGCGGTGCGCCCTACCAAAACCCTTTGTCGGGCTGGAGGTTCCAAAGCAGTTTTGGAAAAGCCCCGATGGGCGTGCGTTCCGTCGTGCGGAGTGTCGCGGAAAGGAACTGGTGGGTGATGTAGGGATCGAACCTACGACCCGCTGATTAAGAGTCAGCTGCTCTACCAACTGAGCTAATCACCCGCCGAGTGGAGGCCCTATAGCGACTGGGTCGCGGGCTGTCCAGACCTAATGCATATGGTTGGTCGGCTTTCAGGCTGAAAGCACCCATAGCCGGCTTGCGTCAGTCGAACAGGCTCGACACGGATTCTTCCGTGGCCGTGCGCGAGATCGCCTCGCCAATGAGATCGGAGATCGGCAGGACACGGATGTTGGCGGCGGCCTCGACGCTCGACGTGGGCTGGATGGAATCGGTGATGACGAGTTCCTTCAGCTTGGAACCGGTGATACGCGCCACCGCGCCGCCCGAAAGCACGCCGTGGGTGATGTAGGCCGTCACGCTGGTCGCGCCGTTGGCGAGCAGGGCGTCTGCCGCGTTGCACAGCGTGCCGCCCGAATCGACGATGTCGTCGATCATGATGCAGTCCTTGCCGCGCACGTCGCCGATGACGTTCATCACCTCGGATTCGCCCGGCCGATCGCGGCGCTTGTCGACGATGGCCAGAAGCGCATCGAGCCGCTTCGCCAGCGCGCGTGCCCGCACCACGCCGCCGACATCGGGTGACACCACCGTCACGTTGGACGGCTGGTAGTTCTGGCGGATATCGCGGCTCATCACCGGCACGGCGAAAAGGTTGTCGGTCGGAATGTCGAAGAAGCCCTGGATCTGGCCAGCGTGCAGGTCGAGCGTCAGCACGCGGTCGGCACCGGCGCGGGTGATCATGTTGGCCACCAGCTTGGCCGAAATGGGTGTGCGGCCGGAGGCGCGCCGGTCCTGCCTGGCATAGCCGAAATAGGGAATGACCGCCGTGATGCGCCGCGCCGAAGACCGGCGAAAGGCGTCGATCATGATCAGCATTTCCATCAGATGGTCATTGGCGGGATAGGAGGTCGATTGCAGCAGGAAGACATCCTCGCCGCGCACGTTCTCCTGGATCTCGACGAAGATCTCCTGGTCGGCGAAACGCCGGACGCTGGCCTTGCCGAGCGGAATGTTGAGGTATCGGGCGACGGACTCGGCCAGCACCCGATTTGAATTACCTGCGAACAGTTTCATGAAGGATCCCCGGCGACGGCGTTGACCGGGCTTTTAGCCGGGTGGCAAATGTTTTCAAGCGCCGCGAGGGCGATTCCTGCTTCTATCCCGAAGAAAGGGTTGCCGCGCGCGTTCAAACTAGGTCTGGCGGCTGGCAAGCCAGGTCACCAGCTGGTTCATCGTGGCGTCGGCGATCGCTTCCATGGTTTCGGCCTGGACGGCGTTCCAGCCCTCGCCCTCGCCACCGGCGGCCTGCTGCTGCCCCTGGATGCGGTGCAGCCTCGTGCCGGTACCGTCGACCACGTCCCACACATAGATCACGGTGGTGACGCCGTCTTCCGAGATGGCCGAAAAGTAGCCCTTCATCGAAAGCGTCGCCGCATCGCCCGGTGCGACGAGCGGAATGCCGCTTTCGACCGCGAGTGACGACAGGCGCGCGGCGAGAGGCTGGGTCGCCTCGCCGCTCGCACCCACGACCGGATCGAAGCCGAGACGGAAGTCGCTGCCGAGTGCCGCCGGCTGCAGCAAACCAGATTGCTGGGTCGTCGTCAGCGCGGAGGGCTGCAAGACGTTTTCGGTGCTGGTGCAGGCAGCAAGGAGGAGGCATGCCAGCACGCAGGCGGGTCGCAGCATCGATGTCATTGCCCCGTCTCCTCGGTTCGGGCAGTGCGCCGCGCGGGCGCGACGCAGCGGGACGACATTGTCTGGCGCGATTATGCGCTCACTGGACGATCAAGTCGAGATCATGGCGCGAGAGCGGACGTGGGTCGGATTCGGTCGTCAGATAGGTGCGGCCCAGCGTCATTGCCGTCTCGCTGTCGGAATCCATGATGATCATGTGCGCAAACAACGTCATGTCGGGCGCGATCGGCTCTTCGTTGCCGGAATGGAACATCGGCATGTCCATCCAGGAGGGCGCGAAGCGCGCGCCGACCGAATAGCCGCAGGCGTTGAGCCGGTGACGCGTCAGGTCGCGCGCCTCCAGCACACGGGCATGCGCGTCGAAGACGTCGCCGAAGGTGTTGCCCGGCCGCATGGCGCGCTCCACCGCCGACAGCGCTTCGCGCGCGGCATCGAATAGCTCCTGGTGCCGCTTGGTGGCCTTGCCCACCAGCACCGTGCGCATCATCGGGGCATGGTAGTGGTGGAAAACCCCCGCCCATTCGAGCGTCAGCTGGTCGTTCTTCTTGAGCTTGCGCCGCCCGGCCTTGTAGCGGCACAGAAGCGCATCCGCACCAGAGCCGATGACGAACTCATTGGCCGGATAATCGCCCCCGCCCTCGAAGATCGCCCCCTGCATGGCGGCCAGGATGGCGCCCTCGTCGCCGCCTTGCCTGATCAGCGGCAGGGCTGCCTCGAAGGCGGCATCCGAAAGGGCGGCCGCCTTCTGCGCCTTCTTGATCTCCGCCGCGCTCTTGAAGACCCGCAGCCTTGCGATGACGTTGGAGGCATCCTCGATCTTGCCGAATGTCTTCAGCTGCTCGTCAAGCAGGCGGGCATTGCGGCCGGTCAGGCCGTGGGTGTCGTATTCGACACCGATCGAGCAGCCGAGCAGGTCGAGGTCGTTGAGGAGGTTGCGCAGGTCGGTCGTCGGATCGGGTTTGCCCCGATCGGTCCAGATGACGATGTTGGACAAGGTCGAGGTATGGCGCGCCTGCCGCATGTCGGCCGAACGGGTCCGAAGCACCATCTCGCCATCCGACTTCACGACCATGGACTGGAAGAAGCAGAAGCCGAACGTATCGTAGCCCGTCAGCCAGTACATGCTTTCCTGCGCGAAAAGCAGCATGCAGTCGAGCTTGCGGTTTGCCATTTCCATGAGCAGGCGGTCGCGCCGCGCATCGAATTCCGTGGCATCGAAATGCAGGGCCATTCAGCGATTCTCCATGACGATGGCCGACACTTGCCGGCCGTAATCGGGTTCGTTTCGGTGCGTCGCGCGGCGATAGGAGTAGAACTCGTTCTCCAGCGCGTAGGTGCAGCGGGGAACCGCCGCCGCAGTGACGCCGACGCGCTGCAGCCGGTCGAGCGTATAACCCCTCAGATCGAAAAGCGCATGCCCGTCACGTGCGGTGGGTGCAAAAAATCGGCCGCTGGCGGCGTCCGCTGCGAGAAACCGCTCGACGAATTCGGGTCCTACCTCGTAATTCTCCTGGGTGATGGAGGGGCCGAGCACCGCGACAATTCGCGCCGGGCTGGCGCCGAGCCGCTCCATCGCGGCGACCGTGTTCTCCAGCACGCCCGTCAGCGCACCCTTCCAGCCGGCATGGGCAGCGCCGATCACGCCGGCCTGCGCGTCGGAAAACAGCACCGGTCCGCAATCGGCGGTCAATACGCCGAGCGCGAGGCCTGGCCGGTCCGACACCATCGCGTCGGCCTTGAGCCGGTCTCCGTCAAAGGGGATTTCTACAGCCACCACATCAGGCGAATGCACCTGGTGGACCCCGACGAGGCTTTCGGGCGCAACGCCCATCCACCGGGCAACCCGCCTGCGGTTTTCCACAATGGCTGCACGGTCGTCGCCCGATCCCAGGCCCACATTGAGGCCCTGGAACAGCCCGGACGAAACACCGCCCGCGCGGGTAAAGAAGCCATGTCGGATGCCATCGGATTCGTGGGCGTCCAGATCCGGTGACCGGACGGGTTCCGGCCGAGCATTGTCAAGCATGTGCCGCCTTTTCCTGCTCCCACCGGAACGTCCTGCGGGTCTTCACACCCCCTCGCGTCCGATTTGCGCGGAATGGTGAGGCACGCCCGGCATCAAGTCAATCCGCCAATGCCTGCCCCGGCGGCAGCACCAGGCCGGGGGTATGAACCATCAGCACCTTGAACAGGCGGCCCATCTGCTCCGGCCGCGCCAGGCGGTCCACTTCGCCCTGCAGGCGCTGGCGCGTCGCGGCGTCCGCCTGCGCGCCGAGCGCTCCCGCCCGCTCCAGCAAGCCCATGCCCAGCAGGAATTCGCCCTGATCCATGAACCGCGTCGTGAGATTTTCCTGCCGGGCAGCCTGCGCCAGCGCGGCGAAATCGACATGCGAAGTCAGGTCGGCCTCGCCGGGATGGGCCAGGACATCGTCCGGCGCATGCCGCCGCAAGGCCTGCAACGTGTCGCCCAGCGCCGGGCCTTCATAGCCGTAATCGAAGAAGAGGCCCGCGCCGCCATGCCGCCCGATACGCGCCGCGATCCCTGACATGAGCGCGCTGCGCGCCGGTGCGAGCTCGAAGATCGAGCCCTCGGGCGCGCTATCGGCACCGGCCGGCAAGAGCTGCCGGTCCGGTATCCCTGCGCCGGCCGCAAAACAGAGGTTTCCCGCCGCGTCGAGCCCGACCATGCGTTCGCGCCAGCCCCGATCGGTCGCCACATACTGGGGCTGGGGCACGGCGTCGAAAAGCTCGTTGCCCACGATGAAAAGCGGACCGTCGGGCAGCGTGGCCACTGAATCGTGCCAGGCGAAGGCGGGCAGGCTGTCGGCCAGCGTCGCGCGCTGGATCTCGCGCAGGCGCGGACTGGTCTCGACCAGCTCGAAACGCGTCTGCCGCACGAAACCCGGATCGAGCTGGTGCAGGATGCGGACGACATCTTTCATCAGCGTGCCGCGCCCGGGGCCGATCTCGGCCAGAACCACCGTTTCCGGTCGGCCAGCGAGCGTCCACGCGTTGTAGAGCCAGATCGCGACCAGCTCCCCGAACATCTGGCTGATCTCGGGTGCCGTGGTGAAGTCGCCTGACACGCCGAAGGGCTCGCGGGTGGTGTAGTAACCCTGTTCGGGATCGAACAGGCAATGCGCCATGTAGTCGGCGACCGACAGGGGTCCGGTCGCCTCGATCAGCCGGACGAGTCGCTCCCGTAGGGCGGTCATCGCGCCGGCGTGGCCGCTGCCATGCGGGCCGAGACGATTGCCCACAGGCCGACCAGCACCATCGGCAGCGACAGGATCATGCCCATGGTGAGCCAGTTGCCCGCCAGATAGCCGATATGGGCATCGGGTTCGCGGTAGAACTCGACGATGATGCGCGACAGGCCGTAGCCGGCCACGAAGGTGCCAGCAATCAGCCCTGGCGCCCGCAGTTGCTTGGCGTAGTGGGTAAGGAGCCTGAGCACGAGGAACAGCACCAGCCCCTCCAGCGCTGCCTCATAGAGCTGGCTCGGGTGCCGGGCAAAGGGGCCGCCATTGGGGAAGATCACGCCCCACGGCAGGTCGGTCGGCCTGCCCCAGAGCTCGGAATTGACGAAATTGGTCAGGCGGACCAGCCCCAGCCCGATGGGGGCGCCCGCGGCGATTACGTCGAACAGGCTCCACACATTCACGCCGCGCCGATAGGCAAACAGGATCATCGCTGCCGTGATGCCGAGGAAGCCGCCATGGAAGGACATGCCGCCCTGCCAGATCGCGAAGATCTGCAGCGGATTGGCGGCAAAGGCGCCGAGATCGTAGAACAGGACATAACCGACGCGGCCGCCGAGCAGCATGCCGATCGCCGCCCAGATCAGGAAGTCGTCGATATCGTCGGCCTTGCAGGGCGGTCTGCCGCCGGCCCACAGGCGCTCGTTGTTCACCAGACGCTTGGCGTACCACCACGCAAAGAGGATGCCGCCGATCCATGCCAGGCCATACCAGCGTATGGCCAGCGGGCCGATCTGCACCGCGACCGGGTCGATATCGGGAAAGGTGATGGCCGAGAGCGGAAGAAGCAGCATTTCGGGCAAGGTTGGGTCCCTTTCTGACGGGCCGGGCGAACGGCCCGGCTGATATGCGGTTTGAGACCACATGGGTCAAGCCGCTGCGACATCCGGCGGTCTTGCATTCGCGCCCGACCGCCCTTACTTCGAATGAAACGATGAGGCTCCTCACTATGTCTACCGGTCCGAACCGCATTCTCGACGAATTCGCCAAGCTCATGACGGATGCCGCCGGCGCCGCCCAGGGCGTTCGCAAGGAGATGGAAACGGCCTTCCGGTCTCAGGCCGAGCGCATGCTGAACTCGATGGATCTCGTCCAGCGGGAGGAGTTCGAGGCCGTCCGCGAAATGGCGCTCAAGGCACGCGCCGAAAACGAAAAGCTCGCCGCGCGCATCGCCGAACTCGAAAGCCGGGCGTCCGAGAGCGAAAAGAAGCCTGCTTCCCGGCCTGCCGCAAAGAAATAGTCAGCGGTTTTCAACAGGGTCCGCTGAGAGCGGAAAACCTTTGGCCAGAGTCGCTTAGGTCGATTTGGCCTGCCCGGCGCGATGAACCTTTCCACATCTTCCCGCGCCGATGTCCCAAAAAGGGACTGTTCACCAGACTCCGCATCAATAGACTGAATTTGTTGGTTGATTCGGAACGGCTTTTGGAGCCGGACCGCATCGGGGACAGAGGATGAGGCGGCGTTTCGGCCGCGCATGCTCCGCGCAGGGTACGGGTGCGACAGTTGGCGTGCAGGGCTTGCCATCGGCTTGACCGGCAAACGGCACGAGGCAGATAAAGAGCGATCAATGGATATTCTCGAATACGACATCCCGCGCGAAGCGCACCCCGTCGATGTGATCGAGCACGTCGCCAACGCCAATGACTGGTCCTTCGAACGCAGCGGGGACGACGAAATCTCGATTGCCGTTTCCGGCACCTGGACCGACTACCACGTATCCTATTCCTGGATCGAGGAATTCGAGGCGCTGCATCTGGCCTGCGCCTTCGACATCAAGGTGCCGGAGAACCGCACGCTGGAGGTCATGCGCCTCCTGTCGCTGATCAACGAGCAGATGCTGTTCGGCCATTTCGACTTCTGGGAGCAGGAAGGAGCGGTCATGTTCCGCCAGTCGCTGCTCCTGGCCGGCGGGCTGGAACCCTCGAACCAGCAGGTCGAGGTTCTGCTGCACAGCGCGCTCGAGGCCTGCGAGTGCTACTATCAGGCCTTCCAGTTCGTGATCTGGTCGGGATCTGGCGCACGCGATGCACTCGACAGCGCGCTGTTCGAAACCTGCGGCACGGCCTGACCCGGCCATGATCGGCTTCGACGATTTCCTGAAGGTCGACATCCGTGTCGGCACGATCGTCGAGGCCGAACCCTATCCGGAAGCGCGCAAGCCGTCGATCAAGCTGAAGATCGATTTCGGTCCGGAGATCGGCGTGAAGAAATCCTCCGCCCAGATCACGCGCCACTATGCACCCGAGACATTGCCCGGCCGGCAGGTGCTGGCGGTCGTGAACTTCCCGCCACGCCAGATCGGCAAGTTCATGTCGGAGGTCCTGACGCTGGGCTTTCCCGACGCGGACGGAGAGGTCGTTCTTGCCAGCGTCGACCTCAAGGTGCCCGACGGCGGCCGCCTCTACTGACGGCCGTTCAATTCGTCAGCAGGCGACGGACGGATATTCCTTGCCTTCCCAATGCGCCAGTTCCTTGGCGAAGTGGCGTTGGAAGGCCAGCGGGCCGTCGCGCTGCATCCACTCCTCGTCATAGATCGCGATGTAGATGGTCAGCGACAGGAAGAAGTGGGCGCCCAGTTCGAACAGCTTGACGAAGTCGTGATTGATGAGCGCCTCGCGCTCTTCGTCGGTCAACGAATGGACGGTGGAACGCTCGGCGTCGTTGAGCCGGGGGCCGATCGACTGTTCCCAGGTGGCCACGAAGGCGCGCGGCTCTTCCTTGTAGCGGCGCAGCAGTTCGGGGTCCCGGTCGACGGTGAACAGGAACTTGTTGACGTAGTACTTGCTCATGCCGCCTTCTCCTTCGGATACCAGGTGAAATAGGCTTCCATAGTGTGGAAGAGGTCGAGATTGTCGACGTAGTCGGCCTTCTCGGCGCCCGCTATGCCCATCATCAATATCAGATCCATGAAGCCGTGGGTGGCGTTGCCGCTCTGGGCCATGGATTCGTGGGTGACGTTCTCGAGGATCGCCTCGATGTTGCCGGTGGAAATCCACTCGATGGCCTGGCGGTCGAATTCGGGATCGGGGCCAGTCTCGCGGAACTGGCGCGGGCCGCCGAGCTCCAGCGACAGGTGTCCGCTGCCGATGGCCGCGATGCGCTTGTCTGAAGGATAGGAATCGATGACTTCGCGGATGGCGCAGCCCAGTTCCCAGAAACGACGGGGCGACGGCAGTGGCGGCGCGAAGATGTTGGTGTAGATCGGCACCACCGGCAGGTCCGCCTGTGGCCTTGTGGTGATGATCGGGCAGATGATGGAGTGGTCGATCTTCAGCTCGTGGCTGAACGCCATGTCGAAGCTCCGGTCCATCAGGCCGCGCAGCATGTAGTCCGACAGTTCCTCATGGCCCTCCAGCACATAGGTGGGCAGGTCGAATTCGCGAATCTCGTTGTAGAAGGTCGCGTCGTAGCGCGGCGCCTTGCCGATCAGGAACTGGGGATAGTTGTCGAGGAACAACTGGTGGAAGTGATCGGAGCCGACCATGACCAGGATGTCGGGCTCGGCCTGGGTCAGCGTCTCGCGATATGCTTCGATCTTCCGCTTCCACTCCGGTGCCTGCGGGATCTGCTGCTCCGGCGGCATGGTCGTCGCCTTGAGGTAGAAGGGATGATGTGTCGTCGCCAGAACGGCGCACAGTTCTGCCATTTGTCGTCCTCCTCAGAAGCGGCCGATCCGTACCGCCAATGCCAGGTCAATAGAGGGAGGCCGCGCGCAAGGTGCCCGGCCTCCCGATTCTGCGATCAGGTACGGAACAGATCCTGTTCTACCCCGGCCGCCTCGAACAGATAGTCGCGGCTTTCTTCCAGTTCGCGCTTCAGCCGCTCGACATCCACATCCACCAGTTCGCCGCGCCATTTGCGGATCCTGCCGGCGACCAGAACCGTGTCGACATTCATGCGGCTCATCAGCGTCGCCACCGCGCCCGGCACGTTGTTGAGCGGGTGGACGTTGATGGCGCCGGCATCCAGCAGGATGATGTCGGCCTCCTTGCCGGGCGTCAACGAGCCGACCTTGCTCTGAAGCTTCAGCCCCCTGGCGCCTTCCATCGTGGCAAAACGGATGACGTCGCGCGAGGTCAGCAGAGGCGGAAGGTCTTCCTCGCCTTCCAGTGCCCGCTGGTTGATGAAGGCGCGCTGCAGGGTCATCGCACCGCGCATCTGGGTGAAGGGATCGGCCGACATGGTGCATTCCACGTCCGACGACAGCGACGGCTGCATGCCGAGATCCAGCGCCTTCTGGATGGGCGGCATGCCGTGGCGCATCTGCATCTCGATCGGCACGGCGAGCGACACATGGGCGCCGGCATCGGCGGCGCGCTGCCAGGCCATGTCCGACATGCCGGTCATGTGGATGAAGATGTTGTCCTCGCCGAACTGGCCCGCTTCCGCCAGTTCATCGAAGGTGGGCGCCATGCCGAAAGTGCCGACCACATGAAGCGCGATCGGCAGGCCGAGCTCGCGGCCGATCTCCCAGGCACGCTCGTAGCCGGGCAGGTAGATCTCGCCGCCCATGACCATGGTGAGCAACTGGTCGTCGGAGGAGAAATGCTCCTCGCGGATGCGGCGCGCATCCTCAGGGTAGCGCGCGTCATCGCCCCAGCCCTCGAAATAGCCGAAGACCGACCGGCGGCCGGCATCGCGCAATGCCTCGATGGCGGCGTCGGAATGTTCGGGCGAATGGTGGATCTGCGAGACGTCCATGACGGTCGTCACGCCGGTATCGAGCTGCGCGATCGAGCCGAAGAGCTCGTTGATGTAGACGTCCTGCGGCCGATAGACCATCGAGAACTTCTGCAGGATGTACTCGTAATAGTTCACCGCATTCTCGGGGCGGCCGTCATTGACGAGAATGCCGTCGGCGAGAAAACTCCTTAGCCCGGTCTCGAACTGATGCAGATGGGTGTCGATGAAGCCCGGCATGACGATCATGCCCGCCGCGTCGATGATCTCGGCGTCGCCCGCTTCGAGATTGGGGCCGATCTCTTCGATGGTGCGGCCGGAGATCAGTACATCGGCTTCTGCGAAGTCGCCGACGTCGGGATCCATGGAGAGCACGTGCCCACCGCGGATCAGGATGCGGCGGCCTTCCTCGCCAGTATCGGTTGGCATCTCCTGGGCGTTCGCTGTCCGCGTCGCGAGGAACCCCGTCGCCGCGGCGGCGCCGACGACCATCGAGGCCTTCAGAAAATTGCGGCGCGACTCGCAGTCAACCGCCGTCCTTCCGGCATCACAGAACTTGCACATGACCTCTCCTCCCGTTGCGTTGCCGAAGCGACAAAGCCCAAAGTCGGCTTTCCGGTCCGGCTCATCCTCCTCAAGATGATCGAAGTTCGCTGACCAATTTTTCGGCATGCGAAAATAATTTCGCATTATGGTAGGCATAGGCTTGAAGGGCTGTCAATCTGCGTGACTGGCCATGGGTGACGAGCGAGAGGCCGAGCCTTACCGCCCGCCCATCATGGACTGCATGACCGGATAGCGTGAGATCGTCTCGGCGAGCCGGGCTGCCGAGATGCGCAGTTCTTGGAGGCGGTTCTCGACCAGTTCTTCGGCCGTCAGCAGGCCGGTATATCCTGACGAATTCAGCGCCCCAATCGGTCTGCCCGACGCGCCGCGGATCGGTACGGCGATGGCGGTGATGCCGTAATCCAGCTGGTCGACCGTGGTGGAATAGTTCTGTTCGCGCACCTCCTCGACCAGGGCACGCAATTCGTCCTTGTCGATGATCGTCTTGCGGGTGAGCGCCACCGGCTCGACCTCGCGGAGGTAGCATTCGAACTCTTCTGGCGGCAGGCCGGCCAGCAGCACGCGTCCGAGCGAGGTGGCGTGCGCTGGATAACGTGCGCCCACGACGGCGGAAGGCCTGCGCGCCCGCTGCTCGGAGTGATGCGCGATGTACAGGACGTCGTGCCCTTGCAACGTGGCCACCGAAGACGCGTCGCCGAAAACTTCCACCAGGCGCCTGAGTTCCGGCTGCAGGATCTCGTCGACCCGGGCGGAGAAGTAGAACGCCGAGCCGAGGCCAAGCACCTTGGGCCGGAGGTGGAAGCGCTTGTTGTTCTGGCCGACATAACCCAGTGCCTGCAGCGTGATGAGGCTGCGGCGGGCGGCAGCCGGGCTCAAGCCGACGCGGCGGGCCACGTCGCTCAGCGTCATCTCGGGATGCTGGGAATCGAAGCTCTCGAGGATGGCGATGCCCTTTGACAGGGCTTCGACGAACTCTGCCGGTCGGTCGCTCTCCTGGGTGGCGTGAATCATGTTGGGTCTCCCGATCTCGCGGCCTTCGGCACTGCTGGCGTGCCCGCCCGGCTGCCGAATGGCACCGGCGCTTGCGGCGAGCAGCCTTGACACAGCTGTCTAACACGCCGTAATTTCCGTATGAAGAAAAATATTTCGCTAGACGAAAACTTTGGGAGGTTCGATGCGTATCGGTAAACAGGATGGCGCCTACACGGCAATCGCGACCTCCGATGCCGAATCCATCACGATTCGTGGCCATGATCTGTGCTCCGACCTGATCGGCAAGATCGATTTCACCGACTATTTCTGGCTGCTGACGCTGGGCGAAAAGCCTACTGAGCTGCAGCGCGACGTGACCAATGCGTGCCTCGTGGCGATCGCCGAGCACGGGCTGGTGCCGAGCGTCCAGGCGGCGCGCATGACGCTGGCTGCCGGGCCGGACGCCTGGCAGGGCGCGATGTCCGCGGGCCTGCTCGGCATGGGCAGCGTCGTGGCGGGCAGTTCCGAGCAGGCCGGCCGCTACATCGTCGAGGTGCTGGAAGCCAGCCGCAAGCCCGACTCTGACCTCGACACGGCCGCCAGGGCAAGCCTGGAATACCTCAAGAGCCGAAAGCAGAAGGTGCCGGGCCTCGGCCATCCCCAGCACAATTCCGGCGATCCGCGCGCCAATGTGTTGCTGGAATTCGCCGACAAGCGCGGCGTGTCGGGCGACCACATCGCTTCCCTCCGCGCCATCGCCAAACATGCGCCTGAAATCATGAGCCGGCCGCTGCCGATAAACGTTTCGGGCGCCATTCCAGCCCTGATGCTCGATGCCGGCTGGCCGATGCAGGCCATTAAGGGCATCCCTCTGCTCGCGCGAACCGCCGGCCTCGTCGCCCATCTGTTCGAGGAATCGCAGCGCTCGATCGGGTTCATCATGTCGCACAAGGCGGATCTGGCCATCGAATATGACGGCAAGCCCGCCGGGCACAAGGAATAGAGGCGCAGCGATGACAAAGATCCTCAAGGACGTCCGCGTCATCGAGATGGGCACCTACATTACCGGGCCCGCCGCCGGCATGCATCTGGCCGATCTCGGCGCCGATGTCATCAAGGTCGAGCGCCCGGAGACAGGCGATCCCTTCCGTGCCTTCAAGGGCGGCCTCTATTCGCCCCACTACCAGACCTACAACCGCAACAAGCGGTCGATCGCGCTGGATACCAAGAAGCCGGAGGACCTCAAGGTCTTCCACGAGCTCATCAAGGGCGCCGACGTCTTCATCCAGAATTTCCGGCCGGGCGTCGCTGACAAGCTGGGTGCCGGCGAGGAAGAGCTGCAGGCCCTCAACCCGGGCCTCGTCTATTGCGCCATCACCGGCTTCGGCCAGTCGGGCCCGTCGCGCGACCGCCCGGCCTATGATACCGTCGCGCAGGCCGCGAGCGCCTATCTCAGGCTTCTCACCCCACCGGCCAATCCGCGCGTCATCGGTCCGGCGATCGCCGATGCGGTGACCGGCCACTACGCTGCGCTCGGCATCGTGGCGGCCCTTCTGGAGCGCTACAAGACCGGCAAGGGACGGCGCCTCGACATCTCGATGCTCGAGGCGATGTGCCACTTCAACCTCGATTCCTTCACCCACTATTTCAGCGTCGGCGAGGTGATGGGGCCGCTCAGCCGGCCGATGGTCTCGCAGTCCTACACCTTCGAATGCGCGGACAAGAAGTGGATCGCCATTCACCTGTCGTCGCCGCAGAAATTCTGGGAGGGGCTGACGCGCTCCGTGGAGCGGCCGGACCTTCTGACCGATCCGCGCTTCGCCGAGCGGCTGGAGCGCATCAAGCACCAGCAGGAACTCATCGACCAGCTGACGCCGATCTTCCAGACGCGCGCCCGGCAGGAATGGTGCGACATCCTCCTGGCGGAGGAAGTCCCGCATTCGCCGGCCTACGATTCCGACGAGGCGCTGGAGGATCCGCAGGCCAAGCACCTTCAGATCGCGGTCGAGGCCGAGCATCCGGAAATGGGCCCGTTCAAGACGGTGCGCGCGCCCTACAGTTTCGACGGCGAGGCCGATCTCGATGTCTTGCCGCCGCCGACGCTCGACGAACATGGTGAGGAAATCCGGGCGGAAATCGCCCGCAGGAAGGCCGGCTGAGGCCGGCGACGGCGCAAAGCGGGGTCGGCAATCGGTCGCCCCGCGTACACGCAAAAGCCAAGGGAGGAGTGACTATGAACAAGCTCAAGGGACTGTTGCTGGCAAGCGCATTCATCGTGCCGACGATGGCGCAGGCGCAGGAGACGATCAATCTGACGGTGGCTTCGGGCCATCCGACCACCATTCCATGGATCGGCTTCATCCAGAGCCATTTCATGACCGAGGTGGACCGCATTCTCGCAGAGGGCGGCAACTACCAGATCGAGTGGCAGGAAGCCTTTGGCGGCCAGCTTTATGCGGCCAATGCCACGCTCTCGTCGGTCGAGGATGGCGTCACCGATATCGGCTGGGTGTTCTCCTACCTCGAGGCTGCCAGCATGCCGCTGTCGCAGGTAACGGCTTATACGCCTTTCGCGACCAACAACCCGCCGGCTCAGCTCGACACGATGCGCGAACTGATGGAGACCTTCCCCGAGTTCCGCGACGAATGGGAGCAGTACAATCTGGTCTATCTGGGCGCCACCGGTTCCGACAGCTACGACCTCTACACCACGAAGCCGATCGAGACGCTCGATGACCTGGACGGCATGCGAATCTCGGCGCCCGGCGTACTCGCCACCTGGCTGCGCGGAACGGATGCAAGTGCCGTCGACGGCGCTCTCCCAACCTTCTACACCGACATCCAGACCGGCGTATCGGATGGTGTGCTCTCGCTGGCGCTCGGCGTGCTTCCAGCCCGTCTCTATGAGGTTGCGCCCTATGTGACGCGGGTGAACATGGGCACGGTCTTCTCCGGCGGACTGGCCATCAACCGCGATAGCTGGGACGCGTTGCCCGAAGAGGTTCAGGAAGCGTTGCTTGCCGCCGGCGACCACTATTCCACCTCGCACGCGCAGGATCTCGTCGAGCGCCACGAGTTGGCGATGGACCGCATCGAGGAACTCGGCCAGGACCAGGGAACGCCTGTCGTCATTTCCGATCTGTCCGCGGAAGAGCGCCAGCGCTGGGTCGACGGGCTGCCCGACCTCGCCGGCGAGTGGGTCGAATCGGTCGAGGCCAGCGGCCTGCCGGGTCGCGCCTTCCTCGAGGCCTACATGAACGGCCTGCGCGAGCGCGGTGAAGAGCCAGTGCGCAACTGGGACGGCGCGGAATAATATCCGAGCCGGGAGCCTGACGACGTGAGCACACAGGACAGCAAGAGAGGCGCCTCGGTTTCGGGGCGCCTCCCGGCAATCATCGTCTCCATCTGGGGCTGGATGGTCGATGGCATGGCGGCCTTCGGCACGGTGCTCATCGTTGTGCTCATGGCCATCATCTGCAGCGACGTTGTGGCCCGCAACCTGTTCAACGCCTCGCTGCCGCTGATCGCTGAACTCGGCGCGCTCACGCTGGTGATGATCGTCTATCTGCAGCTTGGCGCGGCGGTGCGCCACAACCGGCTCGCACGCGCCGAGATCGTATTCGCCGCCCTGCAGGCAAGGTCTCCGCGCGCGGCTGCCCTTCTCGAAGCCGTCTTCCAACTGGTCGGCGCGGTCATGCTGGCGCTCATCGCCTGGTCGACATTCGGCATCCTGGAAAACGACATGGAACGTGGTCGCTACATCGGCGTGACCGGCGTCGTCACCCTGCAGACCTGGCCGTTCCGCCTGGTCATCCTGTTCGGCGTAGCCATAGCGACGATCCAGTTCCTGGTGCAAATGGTCAGCGCACTCCGCAACACGCCTGCCCGAGAGCCCGCTGCATGAGTTCGATCGAAATCGGCTGGATGGCGATTGCCACCCTTCTGGGGCTCATCCTGATTGGTATGCCAATCGGGCTCGGCATGCTGGTTGTCTCGTTTGTGGGCGTCTATCTCATCCGAAACGAGTCGGTAGCGGTGCGCATGATCGGCGCGGTCGCCAACGATTCCTTGAGCCAGTATCTATATGCCATCGTGCCGCTCTTCGTGCTGATGGGGCTCTTGGTGACGGCGTCGGGCGTCGGCAAGGACACGTTCGACGTGTTCGAACGTCTGCTGCGCCGGGTGCGCGCGGGTCTGGGCGTGGCGACGGTCTTCGCCAATGCGGTCTTCGCTTCCATCACCGGCGTCTCGATCGCCTCGGCAACCGTATTCTCGCGTGTCGCGGTGCCCGAGATGACGCGTTACGGCTACACGAAGCGCTTTGCCACGGGCGTGGTGGCCGGTTCCTCCGTACTCGGCATGTTGATCCCGCCGTCGCTTCTGATGATCGTCTATGCGGTGCTGGCCGAGCAATCGGTCGGGCGCATGTTCCTGGCGGGCGTGGGACCGGGCCTGCTGCTATCGGCAGCCTTTACGATCACCATCCTCTATCTCGCCTGGCGGCACCCGAAATTCGTCTTTGTCGGCGACGGCGCCGCTCAACCGGAAACCGATTTTCCGGTCTCGCAACTCTTCGCGAAGGGCGTCCCGATCGTTTCGCTGATCGTGTTGGTGCTCGGCGGGCTCTACAGCGGCTTCCTCAATCCGACCGAAGCCGGCGCCATCGGTGCCTTCGGCGCATTGGTGCTGGCGCTGTCGCGGCGCTCGCTGACTCCTGGCAGTTTCTGGCAGATCCTCGTCGAGACGGGCCAGATCACCGTCTCGGTGCTGTTCCTCATCATGGCGGCGAGCTTCTTTTCCCGCATGCTGGCAATGTCGGGCCTGCCGAACCTCCTGGCGGAGTACCTTCTGTCAGGCCCGATCGGCCCCTACGGCTTTCTCGTCCTGTTCATCTTGCTGGTGATTGTCCTCGGCTTCCTGATCGATTCCATATCAATCATGCTGATCCTGCTGCCGATCGCTCTGCCGATCGCCATTGCAGCCGATTTCGACCTGATCTGGTTCGGCGTCATGACGGTCATCGCCGTCGAGATCGGCCTGCTGACGCCGCCCTTCGGTCTGTCGGTCTACACAATAAAGTCTGCGCTGAATGACCCCGACTTCAAGGTCGGCGAGATATTCCTTGGCGCCTTCCCGTTCGTGGTCACAATGCTGGTGGTGCTTGTCATCATCGGTTTCGTCCCGGCCATCGCGACGGGCCTGGCGCGGATGTGAACAGAGGAGCAAGCATTGTTCAAACTGCTGATTTTGGGCCCGAGCCTTCGCAAGGCCTCTTCGAGCGCGGCGCTGGCGCGGGCGATCGAAGAGCGCATGGCGGCCAAGGCGGCGATCTCGCATTTCGACATGGCGCGGCTGCCCCACTACAATGCCGACCTCGACAGGCCCGAAGGGGTCGCCGAACTGATCGCCGCGATCGACGCGGCCGACGGAGTGCTCTTCGTCACGCCGGAGTACAATTACTCCGTCCCCGGCGTCCTGAAGAACGCGATCGATTGGGCATCGCGTCCGGCCTATGAGTCGGTGTTCCGCGGCAAGCCGTGCTTCGTCGTCACGACATCGGGTGGCGCCATGGGCGGGGTCAGGGCGCAGTCGCACCTCAAATACATCCTCAACGGCATGCTGGCGCGTGTCTTCCCCTGGCAGGAGGCCATCGTGCCCTTTGCCAACAAAAAGACCGAGGACGGCCGCTTCGGCGACCAGGACACCATCACATTCATCGAGACGGCGCTCGACGCCTTTGCCGACTGGGCGCGCCTGGTCGGCACACGAGAGGGCCAACAAGGCTGATCGCGGCGGATCACCGCGCGCACCAGATTTCTACCCAGGGAGGACAACATGACCGCAACACTGCCGCTTCTGCCGACATCGCTCGTTGGTTCCTATGCGCAGCCCGAATGGCTGATCGACCGCGCCAAGCTCGCCGGGCGTTTTCCGCCCCGCACCCGTGCCAAGGAACTGTGGCGCATTCCGCCCGAATATCTGGAGGAAGCCCAGAACGACGCCACGCTGAACGCCATTCGCGATCAGGAACGTGCCGGCCTCGACATCATCACCGATGGCGAGATCCGACGCGAAAGCTACTCCAACCGGTTCGCTACCGCGCTGGAAGGCGTCGACATCGACAATCCGGGTACGGCGCTCGACCGCTCGGGTCATCCCAATCCGGTGCCGCGCGTCGTCGGCAAGGTGCGCCGCATGCATGCCGTCGAGGTCGACGACCTGAAGTTCCTGCGCGCCAATACCGACCGGGTCATCAAGATCACGGTTCCCGGCCCCTTCACGATGAGCCAGCAGGCGCAGAACGACTTCTATCCCTCTGAGGCCGAACTTGCGCTGGATTATGCCGCGGCGGTCAATGAAGAGATCAAGGACCTGTTTGCCGCCGGTGCCGACATCGTGCAGATCGACGAGCCCTACATGCAGGCGCGTCCCGAGAAGGCCCGCGAGTTCGGTGTCGATTCCCTCAACCGCGCGCTGGATGGCGTGCAGGGCGAGACGGCGGTCCACATCTGCTTCGGCTATGCGGCGATCATCCACGCACGGCCGGAGGGCTATTCCTTCCTGCCGGAATTCGCGAATGTGAATGTGGGTGCCGTGTCGATCGAGACCGCGCAGTCCAATCTCGACACTTCGGTGCTCAAGTCGCTGCCGGACAAGAAGATCATTCTCGGCGTGCTCGATCTGTCCGACATGGAGGTGGAAAGCGCGGAGACAGTTGCCGAACGCATCCGCCGGGCGCTGCCGAATGTGGATGCGAGCCGTATCGTCGTGGCACCGGATTGCGGGCTCAAATATTTGCCGCGCGATGTTGCCTTCGGCAAGATGAAGGCGATGGCCGACGGCGCCGCGATCGTGCGCAAGGAACTGTCCTGAGGCACGGCCTTCGCGACAGCGAAATCAGGAGGCGGCTGCTGCCGCCTTCTTTTCCACCGGTTCGCTGCGCACCGAATCGAGCTGCACCCGCAGCAGCCGTCGCAACGCGCTGAAATCCTCATCCGACAGGCGAGAGAAGGCTTCGGCTTCGATCTGGTCGGCGATGACATCGGCCTCGGCCAAGAGCGTCATGCCGGCATCGGTCAGCCGCGCTGTCAGGATTCGCCGGCTCTGCGGACTCTCGACGCGCGCCAGAAGCCCGCGCCGCTCAAGACCCGAAACAATCTCATTCATCGTCTGTGGCGTGACAAAGAACCGCCGCGACAGTTCCGCCGACGATATGCCGTCGCGTGCGTCCACGATGCTCAGCACGGTGTACTGAATGCCGGTCAGGCCGATGGCGCGCAGGTCCTGTTCCAGGCGACTGCGCACAGCCTGGTTGGCCTGATTCAGGAGATACATGGTTCTGGGACGTAGCTTGACCCGCTGCGCCGCGACATCGCGTTGCCTTGACAATATCAGGGTTCCTTATTTATGGGACCATGATCTGTTTACCGCATGGAGCCGCAAAATGACAGCCAGCAATGGGACGCCCGGGCAGGAGAAGCTTTGGGGTGAGTTCGTCACCGTCGACGTCGAGGAAGGGATTGCGTGGATCACGCTCAACCGGCCCGACAAGCGCAACGCCATCAATCCCGGCATCGTTTACGAGATGGTCGCGGTGCTGGATGCCATGGAAGAAGATGACGACGTGAAGGTGCTCGTCGTCACCGGCGCCGGCGACGCGTTCTCCGCAGGCCAGGACCTGAAGGAGTATTTCCGCATTCCCGACGCCGGCCCGCCGCTGGCACGCGAGCGCCTCTATCGCGCCAACGCCGCCTGGCAGTGGCGCCGCATGATGAACTTCCCCAAGCCCACCATCGCCATGGTCAATGGCTGGTGCTTCGGCGGAGCGTTCCAGTTGCTGATCGGCTGCGACCTCGCAGTGGCCGCGGACGACGCGACCTTCGGCCTCTCGGAGATCAACTGGGGCATCATCCCTGCCGGCATCGTGACGAAGTCGGTGGCCGAAGTGATGAGCCAGCGAGACGCGCTCTACTACATCATGACCGGCGAGACATTTGACGGTAAGCGTGCCAAGGAGCTGGGCCTGGTCAACATTTCCGTGCCGCGCGAGGAACTGCGCGAACGTACCCGCCAGCTTGCGAACACGCTCAAGGAGAAGAACCCTTACGTGCTTCGTTCGGCCAAGACCGCCTATCACCACGTCAAGTCGATGTCCTGGGATGCCGCACTCGACTACCTGATGGCGAAGTCGGATCAGACGAAGTTCCGCGACCCCGAAAAGGGCGACCAGGCGGGCATGAAGCAGTTCCTGGACGACAAGTCCTATCGCCCGGGCCTGCAGACCTACAAGCGCGAGAGCTAGGGCATGGCAACCACCAGGAGCAGCATCGACAGGCTTCTGCGGCCGCGTTCCGTCGCGGTCGTGGGGGCCTCCGCCGAGCCGTTCTCGCTCGGCGCGAATGTGATGGCCAATTTCGGGACGTTCGCCTATTCCGGCGAGCTTTTCCCGGTCAGCCGCCGCTTCGAGGAAGTCGAGGGGATCGCCTGTCGCAAGGCGATCTCGGAGCTTCCCGACGGTGTCGACATGGCTGCCCTGGTGGTGCCGGCCGGCGCCGTGCGCCAGGCCATCGAGGATTGCGCCGCCAAGGGTATGGGTGGCGCCGTGATCTTCGCCTCCGGATTCGCCGAACTCGGCGAGGACGGGATCAAGGAACAGGAGGCGATCGCCCGCATCGCCAATGAAGCCGGCATGGCGGTGCTCGGACCGAACTGCCTCGGCTTCACCAATTTCGTGGCGTCCGTGCCGATGACCTTCGAGCGCATCCAGCCGATGAAGCTCGACGGACCGGGTGTCGCCATCGTCGCCCAGAGCGGGGCGATGACCGGCAACATCCGCGAGGCGCTGAGAAGCCGGGGCCTGCCGATCGCCTATGCGATCTCGACGGGCAACGAGGCGGTGCTTTCGGCCGAGCAGGTGATGGCTGCGCTCGTCGAGGACGATGCCGTCGGCTCCTTCTCAGTTTTCGTCGAGCAGATCCGCGATCCCGCCGCGTTCCTGGCCGTTGCGCAAAGGGCCTGGGACCTCGGCAAGCCGGTGGTTCTCATGCATCCCGGCCGCAGCCAGCGTTCGCGCGATGCGGCCCAGTCGCATACCGGCGCCATGGCGGGCGACCATGCCGTCATGGAGACCTTCGTGTCTGCCGCCGGCGTGACGCTGGTCGACAGTTTCGACGAACTCTTCGACACGACCTTGTTGCGCCACCGCTATCCGCAGGCCCGGATCGACGGGCTGGGCATCGTCACCAACTCGGGCGCGGTGCGCGGCTTCTGCCTCGATTTCTGCGAGGATCTCGGCCTGCCGCTGCCTTTGCTGCAGGAGGGCACCTCGGCCTCTCTCGGCGAGGTGCTGCCCGACTTCGCGGCCATCGACAACCCGCTCGACATCACCGCCATGGGCATGAGCAAGCCGAGCCTCTTCGGCGACACCTGTGCCGCCATGCTGGCCGACGACAGCGTCGACGCACTGCTGCTGGCCGCGATGGGCGGGGCGCCCAAGCAGGTCATGGCCAAGTGGAATTCACTCAAGCCGGTAATGGAAAACGCCTCGAAGCCGGTGGCGATCGCCTTCCTGGCCGACGAGATGCCGATGCCGGCGGAATTCATGGACGATATCCGCGCGGCCGGCGTGCCGTTCTTCCGGTCGCCCGAGCGTGCCATGCGCGCCTTCAACAACATCTCCCGGCTCGACCGCCAGCCCGATCTGCCGCAGCCCAAGCCGGCCGGACAGGGCGAGCCGCGTGTCGTGGCCGAGCATGAAGGCAAGGCGCTGCTGCGCGAACGCGGGCTCGTCGTCCCCGATGGCGAACTGGCCCGTGATCTGGACGCGGCCAGGGCCGTCGCGGCGCGCATCGGCTATCCCGTCGCGCTCAAGGTGCAGGCAGCCGACATCGCGCACAAGAGCGATCTCGGCGGCGTCAAGCTGAACCTGACCGACGAGGCGGCGCTGGCGATGGCGTGGGGCGAGATCGAGACCTCGCTTGAAAAGCACGCTGCCGGCAAGTCGATCGACGGCATGCTGGTCGAGACGATGGCACCGCGCTTCGACCTCGAACTGGTCGTTTCGGCGCGCCGCGATCCGGCCTGGGGCGTGGTGGTGATCGTCGGGCTCGGCGGTGTCCTGACCGAACTGATGCACGACATCCGCATGATGCCGGCCGGGCTGCCGCCCGCCGCCATCGAGAAGGAACTGGACGCGCTCAAGGGAGCGGCACTTTTGCGCGGCTATCGCGGGTCGAAGCCGCTCGACGTGGCGGCGGTCGTCGAGCTTCTCGACCGGCTGGGCCGGCTGGCGCTCGAGGACGGCTCGATTGCCGAAGTCGAGATCAACCCGCTCGTGGTCTACCCGCAAGGGCAGGGCGTGCGCATTCTCGACGTGCTGATGACGAAGAAGGACTGACCATGGCTTCCGCCTATCCCGAACTTGGCCTTTTCATCGACAACCGTCTGCGCCCTGGCCGGGGCGAGGGCGACCGCACGGTCGTCAATCCCGCCAGTGGCGAGGCGCTGGCGCGCCTGCCGATCGCCTCGCGCGACGATCTCGACGACGCGCTGGCCAGTGCCGAGCGCGCGTTCGTCGGCTGGCGCAAGACTTCGGCGCTGGAGCGCTCGAACATCCTGCGCAAGGCGGCCAACATCATCCGGTCACGCCTCGACGACTTCGCCCGCATCATGACGCTCGAACAGGGCAAGGTGCTGATGGAGTCGCGCATCGAACTCGCCGCCGCGGCCGATATCATCGACTGGTTCGCCGAGGAAGGACGCCGCGCCTATGGCCGCGTCATCCCATCCCGCCAGCCCGACATCCGCTATTCGACCCTGATGCAGCCCGTCGGGCCGGTGGCGGCCTTTTCGCCGTGGAACTTCCCGGCGGTTATCCCCGCACGCAAGGTGGCGGCCTCGCTCGCGGCCGGCTGCACCTGCATCATCAAGCCGGCGGAAGAGACGCCCGGCACCATGCTGGCCATGGCGCAGGCCTTTGCCGAGGCGGGACTGCCGGAGGGCGTTCTCGCCGTGGTCACGGGCAACCCGTCGGAGATCTCGACCTATCTGATCGCGTCGCCGATCATCCGGAAGGTGTCGTTTACCGGCTCGACCGGCGTCGGGCGGGAGATCGCGCGCCTTGCCGCCGACGGCATCAAGCGCGCCACGCTGGAACTCGGCGGCCATGCGCCGGTGCTCGTGCTGGATGATGCGGATGTGGAGAAGGCGGCCGCCACGAGTGCGGCCTTCAAGTTCCGCAATGCCGGGCAGGTCTGCATCGCGCCGACCCGTTTCTATGTCCACGACAAGGTGCATGACGCATTCGTGGAAAGCCTGTCGGCCAAGGCCGGTGCGCTGAAGGTGGCCGACGGCATGTCGGAAGGCGCGCAGATGGGGCCGATGGCCAATCCGCGTCGGACCCAGGCCATGGAAGGCCTGATCGACGATGCCGTGAAGGCTGGCGCACGGATCGCCACTGGCGGTGAGAGCGGCGCCAACCGGGGATTCTTCTGGCAGCCGACGGTGCTCGCGGACGTGCCCGAGACTGCCCGCATCATGAACGAGGAGCCGTTCGGCCCCATCGCCGTGGTGCGCCGCATCTCGTCCACCGACGAGGCCATCGCGGCCGCCAACCGCCTGCCATACGGGCTTGCCGCCTACGCCTTCACGCGCTCCACCGCCAACAGCATCCGGCTGGGCGAGGAGGTCGAGACCGGCATGCTCGGCATCAACAACATGATGATCAATCTCGCCGAAACGCCGTTCGGCGGCGTCAAGGACAGCGGCTATGGCAGCGAGGGCGGCTCGGAAGGCCTGCAGGCCTATCTCAACGTCAAGCTGGTCAGCGAAAGCTGACAGGCGAGGAAACAAGCCAGATGGATTTCGGTTTCTCGGAAGAACAGCGCATGCTGCGCGACAGCGTGCGCACGCTCATGGATCGCCACGCGCCAACCGACATGGTGGCGCGTCATGACCGCGAGCGGATCTACCCCTACAATCTCCACAAGGCCTGGGCGGAGGCGGGGCTGATCGCCTTGCCTTTCGCCGAGGCCAATGGCGGGCTCGGCGGCTCGGTCATCGACATGGCGATCGTCGGCGAGGAGATCGCCTATACGAGCGCGGACTTCTTCATGGCCTATGCCGGCGGCGTGTTCTGCGGCCTGAACATCGAGCGCAAGGGCAACGAAGAGCAGAAGGCGGCGTTCCTGCCGAAGCTGATCGCAGGCGATCTGCGCATGGCGATCTGCATCTCCGAGGCCGATGCCGGTTCGGATGTCGGGGCGATGCGCACTGTCGCCCGGCAGGATGGCGGCAACTGGCGCGTCGATGGCCACAAGCTCTGGTGCACCGGCGCCGGGGTCAAGGACACGCTGCTCAACGTCTATCTGAAGACCGATACCTCGGTTCACCATTCCAAGGGCATGTCGCTCTTCCTGATCGACAACGACGCGGCGGGCGTGGAAGTGAAGAAGCTCGACATGCTGGGCCGCGGCGCCACGGGCACCTACGAGATCCGCTTCGACGGCGCGACAGTTTCGCCCGACAGGATCGTCGGCGGGGTCAATGGGGGTTGGGACTGCATCCTCGCTGGCCTGCAGGTCGAGCGCATCACATCGGCGGCTGGAAACTGCGGTGCAGCCCGTGCCGTCGTCGATCTAGCCGCGGAATATGCACGTGAGCGCAAGCAGTTCGGCAAGCCGATCGGCGCCAACCAGGCGATCGCCCATATGCTGGCCGACATGCACACCCAGGTCGAGGCCGCGCGCACGCTGATGTGGCAGGCCGCCTGGAAGGTTTCTCAAGGGCAGGACGCGCTGGCGGAAATCTCGATGGCCAAGCTCTTCTCGTCGGAAACCTATGCCAAGGTGGCAAGCATGGGCATGCAGATCTTCGGGGCCTATGGCTATTCGATGGAATTTCCGATGCAGCGCCATTACCGCGATTCACGCAGCGCGACCATTGCCGCCGGGTCGTCACAAATGCTGCGCAATCTGATCGCCCGTTCGATGGGTCTCAAGGTTCAGTGACGCCTCGGTCGGCGACGGAAATCTTGCATTCCGAGACGGATGTCTCTAGATAGCAGGGCGCCTTATATAGATTTCGAAATAGCCGGCCCCTTTGCCGGCGTTCCAACCGGGAGGAAACAACATGCAGCGGACAATCCAGATCGCCGGAACGCTTATCGCAGCGGCCGGCATTGCGCTCGCGTCGAGCATGGCTGCCTCGGCGCAGCCCGCGCGCGCTACCATCGGCACCGGCCCCGCCGGCACCGCCTACAATCAGATCGGCACCACCGTCTCCGCGGCCCTTCAGGATGCGCTTGGCATCCCTGCCACGGCACGGCCGTTCAGCGGAACGTCGCAATATCTGCCCATGCTGCATCGTGGCGAGATCACGATGGGCATCAATTCGGCGCTGGACTCTCAGGAGGCCTATGCCGGCCAGGGCGCCTATGACCAGTCGCTTTCCGAGATTCGTGCTCTGACGATGATCTCGCGTTCGCCCTATGCCTTCTATGCGCGGGCCGATTCCGGCATGACCAATGTCGGCGATCTGGCCGGCCAGGCGGTTGTCACCGAGTACCGCGCCATCGCGTCGTTCAATCAGGTCAACGCCGCCATCCTGGCGACCGCCGGCCTGACGCCGGACGACGTGCAGGGAGAGACGGTCGCTGGTATCCCCGACGCTACACGTGCACTGGTCGAGGGCCGCGTCGTGTCGTCCGCCTCCATCGTCGGCATCCCGACCCTGCGCGAGGCTGATGCCTCGGTCTCCGGCGGCCTCAAGGTCCTGGCGCTTGGCGACAATGAAGATGCGCTCGACGCCGTGGCCGGCTTCACTGCGACGACGCTGAACCCGAGCCCCGCATTCGTGGGCATTTCCGAGCCGACGCGGGTCGCCCAGTTCGACGTCTTCATGAATGTCGGCACCAGCATGAGCGACGACGACGCCTACGCGCTCGTCAAGGCGATCCACGAGAGCTGGGGTTCCATGCAGGAAAGCCTGCCGATGCTGCGTGGCGTCCAGGCCGACCAGCTTGCCTCGCTGAACTTCAGCCACCCCTACCACGAAGGTGCGGTGCGCTACTTCGAGGAGATCGGTCTTTGGACCGACGAGCACCAGGCACGCCAGGACGAAGTTCTGTCCATGAACTGATGGCTTCTGCCCTACGGTCGGGTGCCTTGCGCAACCCGCCGTGAAACGATCCAGGCCTTTCGCCGATGACGGCGGGAGGCCTCATTTCACTAGAGAGACGGATCTGCGCCTTGGCCTCTGTCACGCAAAACCTCCTGCGCTTCTATCACTTCTTCCTTCTGGTGGGCGGTATCGTCTGGGCGGCAAACTTCTTGCCGCGCATGGGCGTCTCGCTGATCGAGGCCGAATGGCTGGGCCCGTATCTCGGCGTCGCCGTCGCCGCGGCCTACATCAGCCAGCCCTACGGCAAGAAGGCGGGTCTGTTCGACATTCTCCTGGGGTTTGCGTCGATCGCCAGCTGGCTCTGGCTGGCCTACAATTTCCAGTTCTGGATACTCGACATCGCGGGCGCCACGCCGGCGAAGTTCGTTCCGGCCCTGGTTGCCATCATTTTGCTGATGGAGGCGATCCGCAAGATTTGCGGGCTGTCGATCACCATCCTGGTCTGGACGCTGCTCGTCTACGGGCTGTTCGGCTATCTGCTCGACCCGCCGCTGCAGGCAGATCAGGTGTCGTTGCAGGCGCTGTCCTTCTATCTCTACTCTGATACCAACGCGATCCCCGGCCTGGTGCTGGTCATCATCGCCTCCATCGTCATCGCCTTCATTGTGCTGGGCAAGCTGATGGAGGTCAGCGGCGCCACGCAGTTCTTCACCGACATCGCATTGTCGGTGATGGGCCACCGGCGCGGCGGCCCGGCCAAGGTGGCCATCCTCGCCTCCTCGCTGTTCGGGTCGATCAGCAGTTCGCCGGTCGGCAACATCATGTCGACGGGTATCGTGACCATACCGCTCATGAAGCGCACGGGCTTTCGCGCGCACCAGGCCGCGGCCATCGAATCCGTGGCTTCGACGGGCGGCCAGATCGCGCCGCCGGTGATGGGCGCGACCGCCTTCCTGATGGCCGAGTTCCTGCAGATCAGTTACGGGCAGGTGGTGCTCGCAGCGCTGCTGCCGGCGCTGCTCTACTACATCTGCCTCTTCATGCAGGTCGATGCGGTTGCAGCCCGTGACAATCTCAAGGGCATGAAGCGGGCCGACCTGCCGAAGCTCGGACCGGTTCTGGCGAAAGGCTGGATCTTCATCCTGCCGCTGGCAGCGCTGATCTACCTCATCTTCTGGGGCAACATGACGCCGGGCTTCGCGGCATTGTCGGCGTCAGGTCTCCTGCTGATACTGGCGCTCTTCATGGGGCGCATGCGCACGCTCGAGGAATGGCGCCGCTTGATCATCGACGGTGGCGCTACGATCGTCCCGCTGGTGCTGATTGCCGGCGCGGCCGGTGTCGTGGTGGGCGTGATGAACATCACCGGCCTCGGCCAGTCGCTGTCCTTCGTGCTGGCGCGCATCGGCGAGAGCTGGGGCCTGTTCGGCATGCTGCTGATCACCGCGATGCTGTCGATCATCCTCGGCATGGGGATGCCCTCGACGGCGATCTACATCATCCTGGCTTCGATCATCGCGCCCGCACTCGTCGACATGGGCATCCCGATTCTCGCCGCGCACTTCTTCATCTTCTATTTCGGCGTGCTGTCGTTCCTGACGCCACCGGTCGCGGTGTCCAGCTTCGTGGCCGCGGGCCTCGCGGGTGCGGACATGTGGAAAACGGGCTGGGCCGGGATGCGTTTTTCCTTCGTCGCCTACCTCATCCCCTTCGTCTGGGTCTATGACCCGGCACTCCTGATGGACGGCAGCTGGCCGGCCATCGTGCTGGTGGTCGCCACCACGCTGGCTGCGATCATGCTTGTGACCCGCTCCATGGCGATCCGACTTGCCGGGGTGGTGAACTGGGTCCTTTATCTGGCGCACTGGCTGGTGGCTATCGCCATTGCCATTTCCCCCATCGTTCTCGGCGCCGAGTCGGTGCTGGCAGCCTTGCTCGCGGCTGCCGGCATAGGCTGGTGGGTCGTAACGGGCCGTATCGCGGCCCGAAAGGACCGCGCGGAGGAGGCGGCCTGACGCCGCGTCCTCTCTGCACGCACTACTGCCGGAACCGGCAGCCCGGCCAGACGTTGGCGAAGTGAACCGCCACACGGTTGCGGGGGCTTCGTCTTGCCGCTAGTAAACCCGGCGAGACCTGTCATGCCAACTTTGCCTGGCGTCAGCATACTTCCATCAAACCCGAGAGCCGACCTGCGAGCATGGACCAGACGCCCTATTACCTGATCGACAGGGAGAAGCTTCTCCTCAACATGGCGGTGATGGACCGCGTTCGAGAGGAAAGCGGCGCCAAGACGCTGCTCGCGCTCAAGTGCTTCGCGACCTGGTCAGTCTTCGACACGATGAACCGGCACATGGACGGCACGACCTCATCCTCCCTCAACGAGGTGAGGCTGGGGCGTGAGAAGTTTGGCGGTGAGACGCACGCCTATTCGGTCGCCTACGCCGATCACGAGATCGACGAGGTTGTGAGCCACGCCGACAAGATCATCTTTAACTCCATCGGCCAGCTGCAGCGCTTTTCCGAGCAGTCCAAGGGCATCGTCCGCGGTCTCAGGCTCAATCCGGGCGTCAGCAGTTCCGATTTCGACCTGGCCGACCCCTCGCGTCCCTTCTCGCGGCTGGGCGAATGGGACGCCGCGAAGGTCGAGGGTGTGATCGACCAGATCACCGGCTTCATGGTGCACAACAATTGCGAGAACGAGGACTTTTCGCATTTTGACCGCCTGCTCACGGAGGTCGAGGCACGCTTCGGGCATCTGTTCGAGCGGGTGGAGTGGGTCAGTCTCGGGGGTGGCATTCACTTCACGGGCAAGGATTATCCGCTCGGCGATTTCTGCGCGCGGCTTAAGGCGTTCTCCGAGCGCTATGGCGTGCAGGTCTATCTGGAACCCGGCGAAGCCGCGATCACCGGCACCACGACGCTGGAGGTCACGGTGCTGGACACGCTCTTCAACGGCAAGAACCTGGCCATCGTCGATTCCTCGACGGAAGCGCACATGCTCGATCTGCTGATCTACCGCCAGAGCGCCAAGATGGAGCCCAATGAGGGGCCGCACGAGTACCAGATCTGCGGGAAATCATGTCTCGCCGGCGACATATTCGGCGAGTTCCGTTTCCCCGACGAGGTCAAGCCCGGCGACCGGCTCTCCATCCAGGATGCGGCCGGCTACACCATGGTGAAGAAGAACTGGTTCAACGGCGTCGCCATGCCGGGAATCGCCATCCGCGAAAAGGACGGCACGATCACGTCCGTCACGACATTCGATTATGAGGATTACGCCGCCAGTCTTTCGTGAGGCAGGCAAGGACAAAAAACGAACCGATCTGAAGGGGTGAAATGAAAAAGAACGTTCTCATCATCGGCGCCGGGGGCGTCGGACAGGTCGTGGCCCATAAATGTGCCCAGAACAACGACGTGCTCGGCGAGATTCACATTGCCTCACGCACGGTCGACAAGTGCCGCGCGATTGTCGAGAGCGTGCATCTGAAGAAGAACATGAAACAGCCGGGCATTCTCGAGGCGCACGCGCTCGATGCGCTCGATGTCGAGGCCACCAAGGCGCTGATCGAAAAGACCGGCGCGCAGATCGTCATCAATGTCGGTCAGGCCTTCATCAACATGTCGGTTCTCTCGGCGTGTCTGGAGACGGGCGCGGCCTACATGGACACTGCCATCCACGAGGAGCCCGACAAGATCTGCGAGACGCCGCCCTGGTATTCCAACTACGAGTGGAAGCGCCGCGACGAGTGTGCCGAGAAGGGTCTGACGGCGATCCTAGGGGTCGGTTTCGACCCCGGCATGGTGAATGCCTATGCCGCGTTGGCAGCCCGCGACTATTTCGACACGATCGAGTCCGTCGACATCATCGACGTGAATGCCGGCGATCACGGCAAGTATTTTGCCACCAATTTCGATCCGGAGATCAATTTCCGCGAGTTTACCGGGACGGTCTGGTCGTGGCAGGACAGCCAGTGGACAGCCAACGAGATGTTCGAGGTCGGCCGCGAATGGGACCTGCCGGTGGTCAGCAAGCGCCAGACCTACATGACCGGCCATGACGAGATTCACTCGCTGTCACGCAATCTCGACGTGCCGAATGTCCGATTCTGGATGGGTTTTGGCGAGCGCTACATCACTGTCTTCACGGTGCTGAAGAATCTGGGCCTGCTGTCGGAACAGCCCGTGACGACGGCCGAAGGGCTGGAGGTCGTGCCGCTGAAGGTGGTCAAGGCCGTGCTGCCCGACCCGTCCTCGCTGGCGCCGAATTACATCGGCAAGACCTGCATCGGCGACCTCGTGAAGGGCCAGAAGGACGGCAAGGAGCGCGAGATCTTCATCTACAATGTCGCGGACCATGCGGAAGCCTATGCCGAAGTCGGCAGCCAGGCGATCTCCTACACGGCGGGCGTGCCGCCGGTGGCAGCCGCCATGCTGATCGCCGAAGGCACCTGGGACCCCCGCACCATGGTCAATGTCGAAGAACTCGACCCCCGCCCCTTTCTGGCCGTCCTCAACCGCATCGGCCTGCCGACGCGGATCAAGGAAGGCGACAGGGACGAGCCGTTCACTTTCGCGGGCTGAGGCAGCTTCGCTTCCAAACGAAAAGGCCGGTGATCGAATGATCACCGGCCTTTGTCGTTTTCGGCCCTGCGCCTGATGGCGCAGGGCCGTTGTTTCTGCTTATGCCGCGGCGCGCTGGCGGCGTGGACGGCGGCGCTTGTTGGCGCCGGCCGGGCGCTGCTGATCGCCCTGCTTCTGCGCGCTTCTGGGCTCGGAGGCCTTCTGGCCGCCCCTCGAGGGAGCGGGCCTCGGGCGATTGCCCTGGCGCTGACGCTGGGCGTCGCGGCGTTCCTTGGAAACGTCGTCGGCGGCCTGGGCCGCAGCCTGCCGGCTGGGCTCCGTGCCGCCTGCAACCTCGAGCGGAATGCCCGTCAGTTTCTCGACGCCACGCAGGAGATGCATGTCGGCCGGCGTGCACAAGGCGACCGCCTTGCCCTCGGCGCCGGCGCGCGCGGTGCGGCCGATGCGGTGGACATAAGCTTCGGCGACTTCCGGCAGGTCGTAATTGTAGACGTGGCTGACGCCCGGAATGTCGATGCCGCGGGCGGCGACGTCGGTCGCCACCAGGACGCGGATCTGACCGTCACGGAAAGACTTGATGGCGCGCTCGCGCTGACCCTGGCTCTTGTTGCCATGGATCGAGGCGGCATTCAGCCCGGACTTTTCCAACGTCTTCATCAGCTTTTCCGCGCCATGCTTGGTGCGGGCGAAGACCAGCGAGAGGTCGTCGGGGCGCTGCGAGAGGAGATCGATCAGAAGACCGGTCTTGGCGCGCTGGTCGACGAAATGCACCGACTGGGCGACGAGGTCGGCCGTGCGGCCGGGAGGGGAAACCTCGACGCGCACCGGATCCGTCAGGTAGTCGCGCGACAGATCAGCGATCAGCTTCGGCATGGTGGCCGAGAAAAGCATCGTCTGGCGCGGCGTGCCGACCATCTTGGCAATGCGACGCAGGGCGTGAATGAAGCCCAGATCGAGCATCTGATCGGCCTCGTCCAAGATCAGGACCTTTGCGGTGTCGAGGCGAATGGCCTTGCGCTCAACCAGGTCGAGAAGACGCCCGGGCGTAGCAACCAGGATGTCGGTGCCGCGCTGCAGCGCATTGGTCTGCGCATTGATCGACTGGCCGCCGACGACGGCAGTCACCTTCAGGTGCGAATGACGCACGAAGCCGCGCAAATTGGTCGCGATCTGGTTCACCAGTTCGCGGGTGGGGGCCAGGATCAGCGCATGGGTGGCGCGAGGACCGGGACGTGCACCGTAGCCCGACAGCTTCTGGATCAGCGGCAGTCCGAAGGCGGCCGTCTTGCCGGTTCCGGTCTGGGCGAGACCCATCAGGTCGCGATCCTGCAGCAGGAGCGGAATGGCCTGCACCTGGATAGGCGTCGGCTCGGTGTAGCCGAGTTCGGCCACGGATTTGAGAATGGCGGGCGAAAGCCCAAGCGATGCGAAATCAGTCAATTGTCTAACCTTTCAGGCGGCGTGCGAATCCATCGCGGCCGCGAATCAATATGCGCGGGGCCGAGCCTCTGAAGAGGCCGTTCGCGCGGTTGCGGTTGCGACCGCGGCGGAATCGATCCACCAGCTGGCCGTCAGCACCCCGCGTGAGTTGGGAACCTGTTGGAGAAGAACGGCGGCGAGGATCGCGACCGAGATGTCCGCTTTGCCTCTTTCTCATGGCCATGCCGACATTGTCGGGGATCATGGGGGCGGGCTGCTCACGCGGCAGCCAAGCGGTAACGGTGCGTATATCGGGGTTTGCGGCGCACAAGTCAAGCAAATCCCCTCGGGTGGCCTGCCGTCGGTTTGCCTGGCCGAGTATTAGACCACGAGGTGATGCCGATTGAGCGGGGGACGGCTTGCGGCTAAGGAGGGTGGAACAACATCCGCGAGACCCTCCATGCTCAAGACCCCCTATCTCCTCTTTCTCGGCGACGCCCCTGACCAGCTGGCGGCCAAGACCGCGCAGGGCGTGCGGGACTGGCGACCCGAATTCGCGCTGGGCCAGATGCGCCTTGCCAATTGCAAGGCGGATCTGGGCTTGCCCGAGATGGACATCGCTCAAGGCTGGGAGGCAGGCGCGCGCACGCTCATCATCGGTGCCGCCAATCGCGGCGGCGTGATGTCAGACGAGTGGATGCCGATCCTTACCGAGGCGCTGGAGAAGGGTTTCGACATCGCCTCTGGCCTGCACGACCGTCTCCAGGACCGCCCTGAGCTGGTGGCGGCCGCCAAGGCATCCGGCACCCGCCTCGTCGACGTGCGCACGCCCCAGAACAAGTATCCCATTGCCAATGGCGAGGTACGCAAGGGCAAACGATTGCTGGCCGTCGGCACCGACTGTTCGGTCGGCAAGATGTACACCGCGCTCGCCATGGAAAAGGCGATGCGCGAGAAGGGCATGAACGCCACCTTCCGCGCCACCGGCCAGACCGGCATCCTGATCACCGGATCGGGCGTGCCGCTCGATGCCGTGGTCGCCGATTTCATGGCCGGCTCGATCGAGTGGCTGACACCGGGCAATGACGACAATCACTGGGACCTGATCGAAGGGCAGGGAAGCCTCTTCCACCCCTCCTTCTCCGGCGTCACCATGGCGCTGATCCATGGCGGCCGGCCGGACGCGCTGGTGCTCTGCCATGAGCCGACGCGCACCCATATGCGCGGGCTGCCGCACTACAAGCTGCCGAGCCTGGAGGCGCTGCGCGATCTGTCCCTGGAAACGGCCCGCATCGTCAATCCGGACGTCCGCGTGACCGGCGTGTCGGTGAACACCGCGGCGATGAGCGATGCGGACGCGAGGGCCTATCTGGCCGAGGTCGAGGACCGCATGGGCCTGCCCGCCGTCGATCCCTACCGCCACGGCGCGGCGCGGCTCGCCGAGGCGCTTTGACGTTCGCTTGCCGCCGCCGCTGGGTGGCGGCTAAGGTGAAGCGACATTGTTCCAAGCAATAACAATCTGGAGGAAATCCACATGAACCCATCGGGTCAAATTGCCATCATCACTGGCGGTAGCTCGGGGCTGGGCGAGGCGACGGCGCGCGCCCTTGCGGAAAAAGGCGCTAGGGTCGCCATTCTCGATGTCGCGGAGCAGCGCGCCCAGAAGGTCGGCGAGGAACTCGGCGGCGTCGGGTTCAAGTGCGATGTCTCGAATGAAGAGAGCGCCAAGGCTGCCATCGCCCAGGTGGCGGAAAAGCTCGGCGAACCGCGCATCCTCATCAATTGCGCCGGCATCGCGGTCGCCATGAAGACGGTCAGCAAGGAAGGCGCGCACCCCCTGGACGTCTTCCGCAAGGTTCTCGAGGTCAACCTTCTTGGCACCTTCAACATGATCCGCCTTTATGCCTTGCGTGCGCAGGAACTCGAGCCGCTGGAAGGCGGGGAGCGAGGCGTCATCGTCAACACCGCTTCCGTCGCGGCCTATGACGGCCAGATCGGCCAGGTCGCCTATTCGGCCTCCAAAGGCGGCGTTGTGGGCATGACGCTCCCGATCGCCCGCGATCTCGCACGTTCCGGCATCAGGGTCTGCACGATCGCGCCCGGCATCTTCAAGACGCCGATGCTCGCCGGCCTGCCCCAGGACGCGCAGGATTCGCTCGGCCAGCAGGTGCCGTTCCCGCCGCGCCTCGGCGAGCCGGCCGAATATGGCGCGCTGGCCTGCCACATCGTGGAAAACCAGATGCTGAACGGCGAGACGATCCGCATCGACGGTGCCATCCGCATGGCGCCCAAATAGGGCAGGCGATCTTGGCTGAGGAAGCACCGCGAGGCCCGCTTTCCGGGCTCAAGGTGATCGAGATGGCGGGGCTCGGCCCCGTCCCGCTCGCCGGGCTGATGCTGGCCGAAATGGGCGCTAGAGTGCTGCGCGTCGAGCGGATGGGCGGTGGCCGCGACTTCCTCGGTCTGCCGAAACGCTACGACCTCGACCGCCACGGCCGCCACATCGTGAAGCTCGATCTGAAACGGCCGGAGGGCGTTGCCCTGCTGCGCGAGATCGCAACGGGTGCCGATGTGCTGATCGAAGGGTTCCGGCCGGGCGTCATGGAGCGTTTCGGCCTCGGTCCGGAGGAACTGCATGGCGTCAATCCGGGCCTCGTCTATGGCCGCATGACGGGGTTCGGGCAGGACGGGCCGCTAAAGGACCGCGCCGGGCACGACATCACCTATCTCGCCCATTCCGGTGTGCTGCATGCCATTGGCGAGAAGGGCGGGCGGCCAATCCCGCCGCTCAATCTCGTGGCTGACTATGGCGGCGGGACGATGTTCCTCATCATGGGTGTCCTTGCCGCGCTATTCGAGCGGTCGCGCTCGGGCAGGGGACAGGTCGTCGACGCTTCCATGATCGACGGGGCGGCGATGCTTTCCGCCCCCTTCTTCGGCTTCATGGCGGCGGGCATCTGGCAGGACCGGCGCGGCTCCAACCTTCTCGACACGGGCGCGCCTTTCTACGACACGTATGAAACCGCCGATGGTCGCCATGTCGCAATCGGCTGCCTTGAACCGCAGTTCTTCGCCGAATTCGCGCGGCTACTTCCGCTGGACGAGAAACTGGCCGCGCGTCAGTACAATGTCGCGCTCTGGGAAGAGATGCACGATGCCATCGCTGCGCGGATCAAGCAGAAGACCCGCGACGAATGGACAACGATTTTCGAGGGCACCGATGCCTGCGTTGCGCCGGTGCTTTCCTTCACGGAGGCGCCCGACCATCCGCACAACCGGGCGCGCGAGACTTTCGTGGAAACCAACGGCTTTACAAGACCGGCGCCGGCCCCGCGCTTCTCGCGCAGCAGGACACAGCCAAGCGGCCTCCTCGAGGTCGACCCGCTGGAATCCCTGGCGACATTTGGAATAGACCGTGCCCGCAGCGAAGAGCTGCGCGCGGCCGGCGTGTTGGACAAGGGCTGAGAGGCTATGGCGCAGAATAAGGACGTGATCCGCCCGACCGACGAAGAGGCAATAGGGCTGTCGAAATTGCTGATGCGGTCAGCCCGGTATGGTGCGCTGGCCGTGCTCGACCCGGAAACGGGAGCGCCACAGGCAAGCCGCGTCGCGGTCGCCACGGATAGTAACGGGACGCCGATCATCCTGGTTTCCTCATTGTCGGGGCACACGCCGGGACTGCTCGCCGATCCGCGTTGTTCGCTGCTGCTGGGGGAGCCCGGCAAGGGCGATCCGCTGGCCCATCCGCGCATCACCTTGGCTTGCAAGGCCCGCCGCATCGAACGGCAGACGGAAGTACACGACCGCGTTTCGCGTCGGTTCCTGTCCCGCCACCCCAAGGCAAAGCTCTATGCCGATTTCGGCGACTTCTCCTATTTCCTGCTGGACCCGCAATCCGCCAGCCTCAATGGCGGCTTCGGCAAGGCCTATCGCCTGACGCGCGACGATCTCCTGTCGGACCGTACAGTGGCCGAGGCGCTTGCCGCCGGCGAAGCGGGCGCGGTCGCGCACATGAATGCCGACCATGCCGACGCTGTCGCCCTCTATGCGCGCCATTACGGTAAGGCGGCGTCCGGATCCTGGACCCTGACTGGCATAGATCCCGACGGGCTCGACCTGGCGCTTGGCGACAAGATCCTGCGCATCGGCTTCCCCGCGCCACTCAAGGATGCCGGCGAGATGCGCAAAGCGCTCGTGGCGATGGCTGCGGAATGCCGGGAAGCGCTCGGAGAATAATTCATGGTGCCGATCAGGATCGAAAGCGCCGATGATCCGCGTATTGCCGCTTATCGCTCGATCCGCGAGCGCGACCTTGCCGGGCGCCACAATTCCTTCGTTGCCGAAGGCAAGGTCGTCCTGAACGTCCTGTTTTCCTCGTCCCGGTTCGTGGCGGATTCGATGCTTGTGCTCGAAAACCGGCTGGCGGGGCTTTCCGATCTGCTGGCCAGGGCGCCGGACGGCATGCCGATCTATGTCGCCGCGCAGGAGGTGATGGACGAGATCGCGGGCTTCCACATCCATCGCGGCATTCTCGCCATCGGCCGGCGCGGCTCCGAACTCACGGTGGCCGAGCTGCTGGCCTCCATGCCGCAGGAGGCGCTTGTGGTGGTGCCGATCGGCATATCCAATCACGACAATATCGGCGCAATCTTCCGCAATGCCGCAGCCTTCGAAGCCGATGCGATCTTCATGGACGAGACATGCTGCGACCCGCTCTACCGCAAGGCGGTCCGTGTTTCAGTGGGTGCGGCGCTGAAGATCCCCTTTGCCAGAGGAATGATCGCCGAAAAACTGGTCAACGAGATCAAGGCAGAGGGGTTCGAACTGCTGGCCCTGGCGGGCGGCGGCCAGGATGAGATCGGCGACATCCGGGCCGGCGGACGCAAGGCGCTGCTGCTCGGTACGGAAGGCGAGGGGCTACCGCCCGACGTGATGAATGTTGCGCGCCCCGTGCGCATTCCCATGTCGTCAGGGATGGACAGTCTCAACGTGGCGGCTGCTTCGGCCATCGCGCTGCACCAGCTCTGGCGCGGCGCGCGCTAGGCGCCTTCAGCCTGCTTCGGCGCGGCTCTGAGCGCGCGGATGCGATCGGCGAGGCTGATCGGCCTGCCATCTGTTTCGTCTTGCGCAGGCGCTGCATCGATCAGCCGCCCGATCTCGGAACCGGGTTTTTCCAGCCGGGCCGTCATCGCCACCACTTCCGCGGCAAGTTCGTGCATCTGCTCGCGCAGCGCTTCCTCGTCGCCGCTCTCACGGCTTTCGTCCAGCAATCGCTGCAGTTCGCGGTTCTCCCGCTCCAATGTCTCGAAACGAGTCTCGATCGGCTCGAGTTCGGCCGTCTCGCTGCCCTCTTCCAGAAGCGAGGGCACCTTGCCCGCTCCGCCAGTCCTCCCTTGGCGACGCAACCGCGCCAGTTCCTTTTCGCGGCGTTCCAGGCGCTCTTCCGCGTCGGTCAGGTTGGTCAGCATGCGCGACATCTTGCGCTCCAGCTCGGTGACCTTCTTGCGCATCGCATCGGCTTCCGCGCGGGTCTGACGGTTCTCGGCAATGGTCTCGCGCATTTTTCGCTCGGCCTCCTTGCGGCTGTTGCGCGCCGCGGTGAGATCGCCGGACAGTTTCTCGACTTCGCTTTCCCGGGCGACGAGCTCGATCTGCCGGCTTGAGGCCGCGAAGCTCGCATCGTCGTAAAGTGCCCCGATCTTGTAGAGCTCGTCGGCCTGTTCGTCGATCCGCGCGCGGGCAGCGGAAAGGCGCTCTGCGGTCTGGGCCAGATCGTCCTGCGTTGCCTCGAGCTTGTGGCCGAGTGCGGCAAGGTCGGCATTCAGGGAGGTGATCTTCTCGTTGCCTGCGTCACGTTCGGCTGACAGAGCCTTCATCTCTTCGTGGCGCCTGCCCAGTTCGGTGGCCTGCCGTGCGGCCTTGTCGCTGGTCGATTGCAGTTTCTGCTCCAGCCGGCGCGTGGCCATGGCGAAGTCCGCGCGCAAGGCGTCCTTTTCGGCCTGGATTTCGCTCAAGGTCAGCGGGATGGAGGATTCTACCCGCTTGCGCGTCAGGTTGACGGCCCGGCGCCAGATGATGGGAGCGATCATCAGGGCAAGCAGGCCGGCACATAAAAAGCCCAGCAAAAAGAAAAGGATGCTCTGGATCACGCTGTCATGTTTCCGTCCACGCCGATCCCGTCAAGCGTCCTGGTCGGCCATGCCGAAAGACATTGCCACGGGGCTGCAACACGAATCCAGCCCCCGAATAGGGGGGCCCATCCGCTGCCGCCCAACGCCCATGCCTCAGAACGGGTTCCAGGTGGGCTGCTGGGTCAGTTTGAGGTAGCCGATATTGATGCCCAGACGGGCGCCCACGCCGGTTCGCACCGGCACAAGCAGCACGTCGCCACGGCGCATGACATTGAAGCCGAGGCCGGCGACGACATAGGCCGAACCGGCCACGCCGACATACCGGTCATAGAGGCTCGGCACCTGATCCAGATTGTAGACCAGTATCATCGTCCGCGACCCCTGGCCGCCGAAATCCCAGCCCAGCGACGGTCCCTGCCAGAACACGCGGTGATCGCCGACATTCTTGGTGAACAGTGTGCCTTCGCCATAGGTGAGGCCGCCGATCACCGCGCCCGAGCCCTCTTCGCCGAGGATGTAGCCGTTCGGCAGTCCCATCGAGGAGAACACGTGCTCGACGACCGAGGCCAGGCCGCCCGCGGTCGCGCCAAAGAAGTGGTGACCGGCGTCGAGAACTTCCTGCGCCGAAAACGTACTGTCGGGCTGCGCCTTGGCCGGTGTCGCGGCAAACGCCAGCGCAAGCATCATGGCCGCGATCGCGGCGCGTGTCCCATTCTTGATCCTCGATCCGAACGACATCTCGTTTCTCCTTTCGGAAGGTCCATTCATTGCTTGCCACAGCCATCCGCGAAGGACGCGCCGGGCAAACCGGTCGAATGCGAGCCTAGCCCGTAATCCTTTTTCAACCATTAATGAACGCTGGCCGGTCATGCCGGGGGCCGCCTCTTGCTTGCGGTGAACGCCGCGCTGTGTAACGAAATTGCCCACGTTGAGAATTGATTCGTGAGAGGGCCGGCTGCCGGGGGAGGCGGTGCGGGCCCTTGCTTCAAAAGGGGCGAATAGTTTGATGGCCGATGTTCTGACACTGAACGCGAGTGATCTTGCGGCGCTGCTTTGCAGCCGGATCTGTCACGACATCATCTCGCCAGTCGGGGCGATCAACAACGGTCTGGAACTGCTCGACGAGGGCGGTGCAGACGAGGATGCGATGCGTCTCATCCGGGCGAGCGCCCGAAATGCCTCTGCCAGGCTGCAGTTCGCGCGCCTGGCCTTCGGTGCGGCCGGCTCTGCGGGCATGCAGATCGACACAGGCGATGCCGAATCGGTTGCCAACGCATTCTTCGCCAATGAAAAGGCGGATCTCGCCTGGAAGGGCGAGCGGGCCTTGCTGCCCAAGGCCAAGGTCAAGCTTCTGCTCAACCTCCTGCTGATCGCCAATGCGGGGATCCCGCGCGGCGGCAAGCTGACGGTCGAGCTGCACGATCTTCAGACGAAACCCCGCTTTACGCTTGCGGCGAACGGTCCGATGGTGCGTGTGCCGGCCCGCTTCCTGGAGCTGCATTCGGGCCAGGCAGGGAGCGAACCGATCGATGCCCACGCGGTGCAGCCTTATTACACGCTGCTTCTGGCGCGCGAGGCGGCCATGAACATTTCGATCCGGGCGGGTGCCGAGGAGATTGTGCTGACGGCGGAGTAGCTGGCCACAACCCGGGGCAGCGGCCGGAACGCGATGGCGAATTAACCCAACGTTAGCCCTCTCGTTTTGCATCATGTTTACCGTTGGCCATTACCCTCAGGCCAATCGAAGCCGCATTGCATTGCGGTACCGCCGCGAGGGGTGACGGGCATGAAGCGCTGCATGATTGTCGACGGGTCAACCGTCATAAGGAAGGTTGCCCGTAGGATTCTCGAAGGGCCGGAGATGGTCATCGTCGACGCCAGCCACGGCGAAGAGGCGATCGCCATGTGTGCGGCCCAGATGCCCGACATCATCATGGTCGACAACGCGCTGCCCGACATGGCGGGCATCGATTTCATCCGCGGCGTGACGGCCATCGAGGCCGACCGCAAGCCGGACATCCTGTTGGCGATGGCACAGCTCGATATCGGAACCATCATGCGCGCCAAGCGTGCCGGCGCCAAGGGCTACATGCTCAAGCCCTTCAACCGCCCGCAACTGCTCGAGCGTTTCCGGCAGATGGACCTGGCGCCAGCCGCCTGATATTCGTCGACTGTCATTTCAAGCTGTTACCCAGACACGAAAATGCCGGCTTGTGGCCGGCATCAATTCGTTTGGGAGCTGATCGCTGAAGTTCAGGCGCTTTCGCGCATTTCCTCGGGCTCGCGCAGCACATAGCCGCGGCCCCAGACCGTCTCGATGTAGTTCTGACCGCCGGAAGCCGCGTCAAGCTTCTTCCTGAGCTTGCAGATGAAGACATCGATGATCTTCAGTTCCGGCTCGTCCATGCCGCCATAAAGGTGGTTGAGGAACATTTCCTTGGTCAGCGTCGTGCCCTTGCGCAGCGAGAGCAGCTCCAGCATCTGGTATTCCTTGCCCGTCAGGTGGACTCGCTGTCCTCCGACCTCGACCGTCTTGGCGTCGAGGTTGACGATCAGGTCGCCGGTGGTGATCACCGACTGGGCATGTCCCTTGGAACGGCGCACGATGGCATGGATGCGCGCCACCAGCTCGTCCTTGTGGAACGGCTTGGTCATGTAATCGTCCGCGCCGAAGCCGAGCCCGCGCACCTTGTCCTCGATGCCCGCCATTCCCGAGAGTATCAGGATCGGCGTCTTTACCTTCGAGAGGCGAAGCGTCCGCAGGACCTCGTAACCCGACATATCGGGCAGGTTGAGGTCCAGAAGGATCAGGTCATAGTCGTAGAGCTTGCCGAGATCGACACCCTCTTCGCCGAGGTCGGTCGTGTAGACGTTGAAGCTCTCCGACTTGAGCATCAATTCGATGCTCTGTGCGGTTGCACTGTCGTCTTCAATCAGCAGAACGCGCATTTCAATCCCCTTCTCTGCCCCCGGACCCGAAAAGCGCGGTTCCGGCGCCGCAGCGGTGATGGCCTCAATTTGGAGACTGCCACCTAATGGTTAACAAAATCTGATTCGGAGCACCAAGCCAATTCCACAACATGCAGTTTCAGCCCTATTTTATTGAAAGCACGTAGGAAACTTCGCCGTCCGAAATTCATGCGATGCATGAAGAAATGCATCCAAGTGACTCATCATGAGTCGGTTTGCGTCATTTGGGCGAGTCGGGCAGCAAATTTACCGCCCCTTAAGCCCTGACCCCTATGATTAACAATGGACGTAAACGAAAGGTTACCGTCGCACCGCGAGGGGCTCTTTGATCAGCGAATCGCGGTCGCACGCGCAGCGCCGGCATTGCTGCTCGCATGTAACGGACGGGCTGGCTGTGTAAGGAGTACCAAGCCATGAAGTCACGCGACAACCTCGTGCGCCTGAAGCAGTTTCAGGTGAACGAGAAAAAGCGCCAACTGCAGCAGCTGGACACCATGATCGCCGAATTCGATCGCATGGCTGCCGAACTGGACCTTCAGATCACCAATGAAGAGAAGAAGGCCGGCATCACGGACATCAAACATTTTGCCTATCCGACCTTCGCCAAGGCGGCCCGGCAGCGCCGGGACAATCTGCAGAATTCGAAATCCGACCTGGTCGGCCAGCGCGAGGCCGCCGAAGCGTTGCTGCGCGAGGCCGAAACCGAGCTCGAGAAGGCAGAGCTTCTCGAATCGCGGGACTCCCGCGGGCGGGACCAGGATGGTTCGCGCCGCGCGCTGATCGGCTGATTGCCCCGTCTGCCAATATTGTCGACGAGATCCGATGGCCGGGGGCCCTTGCGGTGGCCGGCTGCATGGTGCTTTGCTCCTCGGCATCATGCGCGAGGCACCAAGAAAAAGAATCCAACCTACGGGGGAAGCGGGGCAGGGCCCGGCTGAAGCCAACCCTTTCCTTGATCGTGTCGGGCAGTGGTTGATCGCAATCATCGCCACCGGGGTCGTTCTGGTGGTGCTGATCCAGGGCCGCTTCTTCCTGATACCGCTTGCGGTCGCCATCCTGCTCTTCAGCTTGACGAGCGCGGCGATCGAATTCATCGGCCGCATGCGCTTCGGCAGCTTTTACCTGCCGAACTGGCTGGCCAGCGTCATTGCCGTCCTGCTGATCGCCGCCGCGTTGATCGCCTTGTTCGGGCTGGCGACGGCGCAGATTGATACGGTGATGGTCGTCGCGCCGGGATATGCCGAGAGCATGCAGGAAGCGGTCGCCGCGCTGTTCGTCTGGCTGGGCGACGACGTCGCGCAGAGCGTTCTGGTCGCTTTTCAGGATATCAATTTCGGCGCCTATATCCGCACGCTGGCAGGTCAGGCGGGAAACCTTCTCGTCGCCACGGTGCTGGTGATCCTCTATGTCGGGTTCCTGTTCGCGGAACGGCCATGGTTCGCGGCCAAGATCGCTGCTCTTTTTCCCGAGCGCCGCAGGGCGGAAGATGTCGATCGGATCGTCAAGTCTATCGGGCGCAACGTGCATCACTACATTCTGGTCAAAACCGCGGTCAGCGCCGGAACGGCGGTCGTTGTCTACCTGTTCCTGTCCTTCGTCGGTGCTGATTTCGCGGAAACGCTCGCGATACTGTCCTTCGTGCTGAACTTCATTCCCAACATCGGATCCATTGTCGCCACGATCCTACCGGCTCTCGTTGCGCTGGTTCAGTTCGAGGGATGGACGATGCCGCTGATCGTTCTCCTGTCGGTCGGTGGCATCCAGTTCGTGATCGGCAATGTGATCGACCCGATGCTCATGGGCAGGGCGCTGCACCTGTCGTCCTTCGCGATCATCCTGTCGCTCACCTTCTGGGGCGCGATATGGGGCATCGTGGGGATGTTCCTGGCCGTGCCCATCATGGTGATCGTGATGATCGTCTGCTCACACGTGCCGCAATTGAGGCCGATCGCCATCCTCTTGTCGCGGGAGGGCAGGATAGGCGAGAAGAGAGCAGGACCCGGCGACGGGCGGGAGTGAAAGCGCCGGGAATAGAAAAGCGAGGAACGGCGCTTAGTGCCGGTATTGCTGGATCCGCGTGGTGCGCAGGCCGGCGAGGCCGTATTCGTCGATGGAAGCCTGCCAGGAAAGGAATTCCTCGACGGTGAGCTTGTAGCGGTTGCAGGCTTCTTCCAGGCTCAAGAGCCCGCCGCGCACGGCGGCGACGACCTCCGCCTTGCGGCGGATCACCCAGCGACGGGTGTTGGTTGGAGGAAGGTCGGCGATGGTCAGCGGGCTGCCGTCCGGGCCGATGACGTACTTCACTCGCGGTCGAACCAGATCGGTCATATTTACTCTCTACAAAAGACCACACAACGCAATGGAGAGCAGTCTAACGGCCCAGCTTTAAAAATTGGCTAAGCATGGCGTAATGACTCGGCAAGGAAGATGAATCAGGTGTTACGCCTTCTCGCCGCATTTGAATCCGATTCGAGAAACCCTCGATCGGGGTGCAGGCGTTGGCGCTGAGGTGCCTCTTGGCCTATATAGGCGCGGAAGGCCCAACCCCGGAATTTCGCGGAAGACAGGATGATGAACAGTCTCGACCTCCCAGGCCGTCCGCAAGACACACGCGTGGTGGTGGCCATGTCGGGTGGCGTCGATTCCTCCGTCGTTGCGGGATTGCTCGCGCGCCAGGGGTATGACGTCGTCGGCGTGACGCTGCAGCTCTATGACCATGGGGCGGCTGTCCATCGCGCCGGCGCCTGCTGCGCGGGCCAGGACATCGACGACGCGCGCCGTGTGGCCGAGACCCTGGGCGTGCCGCATTATGTGCTCGATTACGAGCGGCGGTTCCGCGACGCGGTCATCAACCCGTTCGCAGAGAGCTATGCGGCGGGCGAGACGCCGATCCCCTGCGTCGCCTGCAACCAGACGGTCAAGTTCGCCGACCTGTTGCAGACCGCGCGCGACCTTGGCGCGCAGGCGCTCGCCACGGGTCACTACATCCGCTCACGCGCCAATGGCGCGCACCGATCGCTCTACCGTCCGGTAGATGCCGACCGGGACCAGAGCTACTTCCTGTTCGCGACCACGCAGGACCAGGTCGACTATGTACGGTTTCCGCTGGGCGGCATGTCCAAGCCGGAGGTCCGGCAGGCAGCCGAGCAGATGGGACTGGCCATCGCCGACAAGGCCGACAGCCAGGACATCTGTTTCGTCCCGCAGGGCCGCTACTCGGATGTCATTGCCAAGCTGCGGCCGGACGCGGCGGAGCCCGGCGAAATCGTTCACCTCGACGGTCGCGTTCTCGGCCGCCACGAGGGCATCCTGCACTATACGATCGGACAGCGCCGCGGCATCGGTGTCGCTACCGGCGACCCGCTCTACGTCGTCCATCTGGATGCCGCGCGGGCCCGTGTGGTGGTCGGTCCGCGCGAGGCGCTGGCAACGCGTCGGGTCTATCTGCGCAACATGAACTGGCTTGGCGACGGCACGCTGGACGACATTCCCGCTGAAGGCATGGACCTCTTTGCCAAGGTCCGTTCGACCAGGCCGCCCCGCCCGGCGCGGCTTCACGCCGATCATCGCGGTGTCTGGGTTGAACTGGCGGATGGGGAGGCAGGCGTGGCTCCCGGCCAGGCCTGTGCGCTCTATACCGACGAGGGAAACGAGGCCCGGGTGCTGGGCGGCGGGTTCATCGAGCGCTCGGAGCGGGGCGTCGAGGCGGAAGCCATGCTGGCCCGGCTCAGCGCAATGCCGGCGGCCTGAGCCGGATCAGTCGTGGCTGACGGTGCCAGCCGTCAGCACCTTGAGTACACGGATCGCCTCATCCCCGCCGGTGCGCGGCTCCTCGCGCGTGACCACGCAATGGATGAAGTGCTCCAGCTCCCGCGTCAGCGGCATGCCTTCATGGACAGGCACGTAGGAGGGCTCGTTGGTCGTGAAGGCCCATTGCCCGCTGTCCTGCCAGACCGCGTGGCGATAGACGGCCAGCTTGCGGTCCCAAGGCTCCACATCGTCGAACACCGCCATCGCCTTCGTGCCCACCACGGTCAGCTTGCGCTCGCGATAGGGATTGAGGCGCGAGGTGAAGAGGTGGCTGCGCAGGCCGCTGGCAAAACGCATGTGCAGATGGGCGAAGTCGCTCAGATGATCGAGCAGGGCCGCACCTTCACCGCGGATCTCGACGGGCTCCTCGCCGGTGATGGCGAGGATCATCGACAGATCATGGGGCGCAAGGTCCCAAAGCGCGTCGTTTTCTGTGTGGAACTTGCCAAGACCCAGGCGGTGGGAGTGGATGTAGCGGACCTCGCCCAGCTCGCCGGCATCGATGAGCCGCTTCAGCTGCTCGAAGGCGGGATGGAAGCGCAGCACATGGCCGACCATGAAGATGCGGCCGTTCTTCCTCGCCGCCTCCACCGCCCGCTCGGCATCCACCACGGTGAGCGCGATGGGCTTTTCGACCAGGACATCCTTGCCGTGTTCCACGGCACGGATGGCGGCGTCGGCGTGAAACTGCGGTGGCAGTGCCATGACGATCGCGTCGATCTCGGGATGGGTGGCGAGTTCGTCGGGCGCAACGGCGAGGCAGTCCTGCTCGGTCGCAAAGCCTTCCGCGCGCGCGGCGTTCATGTCCGATACGGCATGAAGGGCGCCCAAAGCCTTCAATGTCCGGATATGGTTGGAACCCCAATATCCGCAACCCAGTACTGCGATACGCGGCGTCATTGAATGGTATGGCCTGATGAATGGCGACGCTGTCACTTAATGGTCATGGGCGTTGAACTCAACCCCTGCGCTGCTTTGCCCTGTAGTCGCCATGTCGCAATGCTGGCCTTGCATGCCCTTGGCCGCGGCTGGAGGAAAGGCTGTCGCTTTTCGCGCAGCCGCGCTCAAGCATGCCTGATACGCCCGCAAATGAGCGGTTCCTATCCGGCTGAAGAGGCTGTATACCGTCTGCATGCAATCCAAACTGTCCTGGGAGTGAGGTCATGGCCGAATTCAAGTCCGATATCGAAATCGCACGCGGCGCCAAGAAGAAGAAGATCATGGAGGTCGGCGAGAAACTCGGCATTCCGCATGAGCACCTGCTTCCCTACGGCCACGACAAGGCCAAGGTTTCCGCCGAATTCATCGCCTCCAAGAGAGGCCAGAAGGACGGCAAGCTGATCCTGGTGACGGCGATCAACCCGACGCCGGCCGGCGAAGGCAAGACGACCACGACGGTCGGCCTCGGTGACGGCCTCAACCGCATCGGCAAGAAGGCCATGATCTGTATACGCGAAGCGTCGCTTGGGCCGAATTTCGGCATCAAGGGCGGTGCCGCCGGCGGCGGCTACTCGCAGGTCGTGCCGATGGAGGACATGAACCTTCATTTCACCGGCGACTTTCACGCCATCACCACGGCCCACAATCTGCTTTCGGCGCTGATCGACAACCATATCTACTGGGGCAACGAACAGGGCATCGACATCCGCCGCATCGCCTGGCGCCGCGTCATGGACATGAACGACCGTGCGCTGCGCGAGATCGTCTGCTCGCTGGGTGGCGTGGCCAACGGCTTTCCGCGCGAGGCGGGCTTCGACATCACCGTGGCCTCCGAGGTCATGGCGATCCTCTGCCTCGCCAACGATCTCAAGGACCTCGAGAAGCGCCTCGGCGACATCATCATCGGCTACCGCCGCGACAAGAGCCCGGTCCATGCACGCGACATCAAGGCCGATGGCGCGATGACGGTGCTGCTCAAGGACGCAATGCAGCCGAACCTGGTGCAGACGCTGGAAAACAATCCGGCCTTCGTGCATGGCGGACCCTTTGCCAACATCGCCCATGGCTGCAACTCGGTCGTGGCCACCACGACGGCCCTCAAGCTCGCCGACTATGTGGTGACGGAAGCTGGTTTCGGCGCGGATCTGGGCGCGGAGAAGTTCTTCGACATCAAGTGCCGCAAGTCGGGCCTGAAGCCTGCCGCCGCCGTCATCGTGGCCACCGTGCGCGCCCTCAAGATGAATGGCGGGATCAAGAAGGACGAACTCGGCCAGGAGAATGTCGAGGCGCTCAAGCAGGGCTGCGCCAATCTCGGCCGCCACATCGAGAACATCCGCCAGTTCGGCGTGCCCGCCGTCGTCGCCATCAATCATTTCCACTCCGATACGGAAGCCGAGATCCAGGCGGTCAAGGACTTCGTCGCCTCGATGGGCGAAGAGGCCATTCTCTGCCGTCACTGGGCCGAAGGCTCGGCCGGCATCGAGGAACTGGCCAACAAGGTGGTGGAACTGGCGGAATCGGGCGCCTCGCAATTCGCGCCGCTCTATCCCGACGACATGCCGCTCTTCGAGAAGATCAACACGGTGGTGAAGCGCATCTATCGCGGTTCGGAAGCCATCGCCGACAAGTCGGTGCGCTCGCAGCTCCAGCAATGGGAAGAGCAGGGCTACGGAAACCTGCCGGTCTGCATGGCGAAGACGCAGTACTCCTTCTCCACCGACCCGAACCTGCGCGGCGCGCCGACAGACCATGTCGTGCCGGTGCGCGAGGTCAGGCTATCGGCCGGCGCGGGCTTCGTGGTGGCGGTCTGCGGTGAGATCATGACCATGCCCGGCCTGCCGAAGACCCCGTCTTCCGAGCGCATCTTCCTGAACGACAAGGGCGAGATCGAAGGCCTGTTCTGATCAGTCCTCGCGGACAAGCGAAGCTTCGAGCGTGCCTGCAACCTTGGCCATGACGTCAAGGTAGCCGGCACGCTCATCGGCATTCAGCCCCGACATCGCTTCTGAATTGACCGCATTGACGGCCGCGCTGATCTGCGCGACCTTTTCCATGGCCAATGGCGTCAGCGAATAGAGCGCGCTGCGCCGATCCTTCGGATCCGGCACCTTCGCCACAAGGCCGTCGCGTTCCATGCGTGACAGCGTGGCGGCCATGGTCGGCTGCTCGAGCGAGGCAGCCTGGGCCAGCGCCTTCTGCGACAAGGTCGGCTGCGCGCTGAGCGCGAAGAACACCGGCAACTGACCTGACGCCAGCCCCAACGGCTTCAATCGCCTGTCGATCGCGCGCGCAAACAGGCGCGCGGTGAAGTTCGTCATGTACCCGGCGGAGGACCGCTGATCGAGCGGCTCATTGTATAGCTTGCTATGTTCTTTCATTGCATGCTATATAAATCGCGTTTCCTCTTGCAAGGCAAGGATGCGTGTCATGGCTTCGAAGAGCAGTGCGGATCACTATGGCACCGTTGCGATGGCCATACACTGGGCGACAGCCATTGCCATCGTCGCACTGCTGGTCGTGGGTTTTGTGGCCGCCGACACGGCCGATGAGGCAACGAAGATACAGTTGCTGCGGGTCCATACGGTGGCCGGCGTCTCTGTGCTGGCGCTGACCCTTTTCCGCATTGGCTGGTGGCTGTTTGTGGACCGTTTGCCGCGCGCCGTGCAAGGGCTGCCGCGCTGGCAGGGCATGTCGGCCTGGCTGGTCCACCGCCTTTTCTACGTGGTCATCATCGTTCTTGCCGCCAGTGGCATCGGCATGATGCTGCTATCCGGGGCAGGCAACGTGCTCTTTGGCGATGCGACCGGACTGCCCGATTTCACGGAATATGCGCCGCGCGTCGCGCACGGCCTTGGCGCCCGTCTGCTGGTGCTCCTCGTCGTGCTTCACGTCGGCGCGGCGCTCTACCACCAGTTCGCGCGCCGCGACGATACGATGACGCGGATGCTGCCATAGGCTGAATTGCGATCGCCCCGCTCCGCTTCTCGAACGGGGATGGTCGCCTGACGGGTGCTTTCACAGGTGATGGAGCCGCATCGTTTCGACGAACGTTGCCTCGGAAATCTTCAAGCGGCCGTCTTGCCGGGCTTTGGTAACCTTGCGGTGCTCTTCTCGGCGGGTTCGTCCGTCGTCTCGGCTGCGGCCTCGTTTTCGTCCTCCCGCATCACCTCGATCTGAACCCTGGTCACGAGCGCGGCTATGACCGCCAGGATCGCCAGCCAGGGTGCCGCCAACGCCACGGCGCCTCCCGCGATGACGCCGATTGTCAGCGGCGTTTCGAAAAAGACGTCGCCGTCGGCGGCCTTGATGCGCAACTGGCGGACGTTGCCCTCCGCCAGAATTTCCTTCACGCGCTCGACCAGATCCTGACCGGCAATTTCGATCTGCTCCGTGAATCTGTGCTGCTTCTCGGTCTTCTCTTCAGCCATGGTCGTACCCTTTCGCTCATGCCTTTCAAGGCAAGGCAATTCTGCGATATGCTGCGGCGAAAGGCTTTGACCGTGGTCAAGCCGAAGCGGGGAGGGGCGTCAGAGCCAGCCGGACAACTCGCGCCTGACGATGGTCTCGATGACGGCCATGCCCTCGTCGCTGTCGTTGAGGCAGGGAATGTGGGTGAAGTTCTCGCCACCGGCCTCATGGAAGATATCGCCGGCCTCGCCTGCGATTTCCTCCAGCGTCTCGAGGCAGTCGACCACGAAGCCCGGGTTGAAGACGGCGACGGATTTGACGCCGTTTTTGGCCATCTCCTCGACCGTCTTGTCGGTATAAGGCTGCAGCCAGTCCTCGGGGCCGAAGCGCGACTGGAAAGTCGTAATCAGCTTTTCCTTGCTCCAGCCGAGATGCTCGCGCAGCAGGCGCGTCGTCTTCTGGCAATGGCAGTGGTAGGGATCGCCCTTGCGGAAATAGCTTTGCGGGATGCCGTGATAGGAGGCGACGACGACCTCGGGCTCGAAATCCAGAGTCGCCAGATGTTTCTCGATCGAGCGCGCCAGTGCCTCGATGTAGACCGGCTCGTCGTAATAGGCAGGCACGGTGCGACTGGCAGGCTGGAAACGCAGCTTCTTCAGCGCATCGAAGAACTTGTCGTTCACCGTGGCGGTGGTGGGCGCCGAATATTGCGGATAGAGCGGGAACATGACGATGCGATCGCAGCCCGCATCCATCATCTTCGTCACCACGCTCTCCATAGACGGATTGCCATAACGCATCGCCCAGTCGACATGGATGTGCTCATGCTCAGCGAGGGCTATCGCCAGCTTGTCGGACTGCGAGCGCGTGAAAGTGCGCAGCGGCGACTCGTTCATCTCCTTGTTCCAGATCTCGTCATAGGCCGCGCCCGACTTCCGCGGGCGCACCGTGAGGACGATCCCCTGCAGAATGGGCTGCCAGACGGCGCTCGGCCATTCGATGACCCGCTTGTCGGACAGAAATTCGCTCAAATAGCGCCGCATGGACCAGTAGTCCGTGGCGTCGGGCGTGCCGAGATTGACCAGCAACACGCCCGTCTTGCGCGGCTTGACCGGTGGATGATCCTTCGGCAGCGGCCCGATGGCGCGCGCCTCGACTGGATCGATCGTCGTCTGAATGGTCATGAGGTCGAATTCCCGTATGGTGCTCGCGGCCAAATTAGAGGTTCGGCGGCGCGGTTCAATGGCACGCCGCGCGGGACGCAGTGGCCGCGACAATTTGCGTCGCGCTATCGCGCGTAATCACGCTCGTCGGAAATCACCTTGCCGTCATTGGGCAGGGTCCCGGGCGTCACGAGCCTGACCTCGCCGCCAAGCTTGGTGATCTCGCGCAGACTGGCGGAAAGGGTCTCGGTATCGGGGGCTTCGGCCGAAGCCGGCTCAACCTCCAGGCGCATCGCATCCTGCTCGCCTCGGCGGGTCACGACGAGGCGGGCGCGGGCGATCTCGGGGTGGCGTGTCAAGATCTCCGACACCTGACGCGGATCGACGAACATGCCCTTGATCTTGGTGCGCTGATCGGCGCGACCCATCCAGCCAGCAATGCGCGTACCGGTGCGCCCGCAGGGCGAGGGGTCGGACATGATCGCCGACAGGTCACCGGTGCCGAGCCGCAGAAGCGGGTAGCCGGGGTTGAGGCAGGTGACGACCAGTTCGCCGACCTCGCCATCGGGCACCGGATCGCCGGTGCCGGGCCGGACGATCTCGACGATGAGATCCTCGCCGACGACCATGCCCGGCAGGGCCGTCTCGCCGTCGGCAGAGGTTTCATAGGCGATGACGCCAAATTCCGCGGTCGCGTAGCACTGCATCACGGTGACTCCGCGCTCGGCATATTCGGCGCGCAGCGACGGGAAAAGGGCACCGCCCGAAACCAGTGCGCGCCGCAGCGAGGAGAGGTCGCGGCCGGTCTCGGTCGCCTTGTCCAGAAGGATCTTGAGGAAGTCGGGCGTGCCGCCATAGACGGAGGGCTTCAGCATCGCCGCCGCCTCCACCTGCGTCTGGGTATTGCCGGTGCCGGCCGGGAAGACGGCGCAGCCGAGCGCACGCGCGCCCGCATCCATCATGAAGCCGCCGGGCGTCATGTGGTAGGAAAACGCGTTGTGAACGAGGTCGCCGCTGCGAATGCCTGCCGCGAAGAAGGCGCGCGCGACGTTGAGGGTCTGGGCCTGCGAGAGTTCCGGCTCGAAGATCGGGCCTGGCGACATGAACACACGCTGGCCGCCCAGCGTCGACATGTCGGCGAAGCCGCCGAAGGGCGGGTCCTCGGCCTGCAGGCGCATCAGTTCGGACTTGCGCAGAACGGGCAGCCCAGCAAGATCGTCGCGCGATATTATCTTTTCGGGGTCGATCCCCTCGAGCCAAGCCGTCAGTCCGGGCACGCGCAGGACCGCGGTGCGCAGGAAGACGGGCAGGCGCGAGAACAGATCATGCTCGCGCTCCTCCCGGAAACGCGTCTCAAGCGCGTCGAAATGCAGGCTCATGGTCTGTCCCCTGGCTCATCCGGCTCTGTTATCGCAGCAGCCTGATCCAGCGCGCAAGGTTGATCAGCGAAATGAGCGCGCTTGCGACGTAGGTGAAGGCGGCGGCTCTCAACACGCTTCTAACCGGCGAAAGGTCTTCCTCGCTCAGATACCGTCCAACCTTGAGGATCGGCAGCGCCTTGCCGAAGCTGGCATCGAGCTCGACCGGCAGCGTGACAAGATTGACGATAACGCGGACCGAAAGCAGGGCCACGCCGATGGCAATCAGGCCAAAGACGGCGGCGGGCGCGCGCAGAACGACGCCCAGAACCGGGGCGGCGATGAAGACGATGCCCGCCATGCGGTCGGTCACCATGGCCAGCTTCACCAGCCGCTGGCGCAGGCCTAGCATGCGTTCGCCGCCTGCGTCCTGCAAGGCATGCGAGACTTCGTGTGTGGCGATGGCAACGGCGGCAAGGGACCGCCCATCGTGGTGCTGAGGCAGCAGCCGAACGACCTTCGCCTCGGGATCGTAGTGATCGCCGATTTCGGTCGGCTCGACGCCGACATTCGGCAGGTCGAAGTGGTTGAGGAGATGGCGCGCCAGTTCCGCGCCGGTGCCCGGAAGATCCGGCCGCTCATCCGAGTGGCGGGAGATCGTATTCCGGACCCAGAGCTGGGGAAGAACGACGGCGGCGAGAAGGAGGGCGACAGCAATCGCGACGAGCATCGGCGGCGGTCACCCTCCCTGTCGTGTCAGATCAGGACGTGCCCTGGCGGCGCACCAGCGAGAACTGGTTTCCGGCTGCCGCGGTGCAGTTCAGCTGCGTGGGGGTGATCATCAGGCAGTTGAAGCTGATCGGCGACTGACGCAGCAGCGACTGGCCGTTGACCTCGTAGACGTTTTCGCCGCGGCGCCCATAGCTGCCTTCGGAAATGGCGTTTCCGGTGTCGTTGGCGAAGGTCTCGAAGCGACCGCCGGAAAAGCGCGAGGTTGCCACGCCGTCTGTGCTCAGCCATTCGCCTTCGATATTCATCGTCTGGGACATCGGCGGCGGTGAAGCAGGACCGCGCATCGGCGGCGGACCCATGGCCTGACAGCCGGCGAGCGCGGCCGCGAGACCGACAGCTGTGGCCGCCTTCAACATTGCGTTGGACATCAAGAAAACTCCCTCTCCTCGGTACCGCGCCATATTTCCTTGGCCCTTTTCCGGGGCGAAAGCAAGGCGGCTCACGGCCAGTGCCACGCTAACGCCGAGGGGCGGCTTTTGTTGCAGGAAAGGCTGGCGGGCGTGGTTTCTCTGTCCTGATGTCTTCCGCCATGGCCCTCAGCAGGGAGACCAGCGCGTCCCGGTTCTGGGCGATCCCCTTGTAGGCGAGTTGCGCATGGCTCAGCGCATCGAGCTGGTCCGCCAGGGAGCCGGCGAGCCGGCCGGCCTGCGGATGCGCAGCCAGCCGGCGCAGCGGGTCGAGGTGAATGCGGATCGTGAACAGGATGTCGCCGCTTAGCGGGAGCCGGCGCAATGTCTGGCGCTCGACGCGGATGAAGGTGCTGGCGGACAGATTATTGCCGAGCAGGCCGCCCGCTTCCGGGCGAATGCCCGCGTCGCGCGCATCCTTGGAGCGCGGGTGGTGCAGCCGGTCATCCTCCTGCAGCGACCAGTTCAGGCGTTCGACCGGCTGTTGCGGTGAAAGATTGTCGAATATCCGCGTGATCAGTGCGGCAGGCCTCGTTCCGGCGGCAAAGCCTGGAACCGGTGCGTGGATATCGTCGAGTGGGCGTGCGAATTTTTCGGCGAGGCTCCAGGAGGACGGAAAGCAAAGCCCCGCGGCCGCTAGCCGCCAACCCGTCTCACCCTTGCGCATCAGCACCAGATCTTACTGGACGAGGCGCGAGGCGGTCACCAGCGGCGCCTCTGGCCAAGCGTCGAGGAAAATGCTGCGCTTAGCCGGAACGATCTCCATCTGGTCGCCACGTCGGCGGTAGAGGTCAGGATAGCGTGCGGGCAGGTGCTCGAACAGCATATCGAGCACTTCGCGCTGAGCCTCGATCGTGTCCGGCTCGGCGGCAAAGACCGTCTCGAACGCGCTCTTGTAGAGCGCATCCTTCTGTTCGAGTTGATCGACTAGGCGATCGTCCGGCTCGATCCACTCGTCGGGGTCCAGCGGCCGCAGGCCGATGGTGAAGGGAACGGACGAACCGTCAAAGGGCGTGCGTGCGAACGTCATGAAGCAAGTTCTGCCAGTCTCCGGATCGACAGTCCATGCGGGTCGACTGTCGGTCCGGTCAGGCCTCCGCTTCTTCCATGGCCTCGAGTTCGTCGATAAGCCCCTCGATCACCGAAAGGCCCTTCTGCCAGAAGGCGGGGTCCGAGGCGTCGAGGCCGAACGGCGCCAGCAGTTCCGAATGGTGCTTGGTGCCACCGGCCTTCAGCATCTCGAAATACTTGTCCTGGAACCCGCTCTCGGCCTGCTGATAGACGGCGAAAAGCGAGTTCACCAGGCAGTCGCCGAAGGCATAGGCGTAGACATAGAACGGCGAGTGCACGAAGTGCGGGATGTAGGCCCAGAAGGTCTCGTATCCTTCGCCCAGCCGGATCGCTGGCCCCAGGCTGTCGCGCTGCACTTCCAGCCAGAACTGCCCCATCTGGTCGGTGGTGAGCTCGCCTTGGCGGCGTGCCTCGTGCAGCTTGCGCTCGAAGGCGTAGAAGGCGATCTGGCGCACGACCGTGTTGATCATGTCCTCGACCTTCTGGGCGAGCATCGCCTTGCGCTCGCGCCGGCTCGAGGTCCGCTCCAGGAGCGAGCGGAAGGTCAGCATCTCGCCGAAGACGGACGCGGTCTCGGCCAAAGTCAGTGGCGTTGCCGCCATCAGCGCGCCCTGCCGCGCCGCCAGCACCTGGTGCACACCATGGCCGAGCTCATGGGCCAGCGTCATCACATCCCTCGGCTTGCCCATGTAATTTACCAGCACATAGGGGTGCGCGGACGGCACGGTGGGGTGGGAAAAGGCGCCCGGCGCCTTGCCCGAGCGCACCGGCGCGTCGATCCAGTTGCGATCGAAGAAGTCGCGCGCGATGTCGGCCATGCGCGGGTCGAACTCGCCATAGGCGCCGAGAACCGTGTCGCGTGCCTCGTCCCAGCCGATCACTTCCTGCGGCGTCTCGGGCAATGGGGCGTTGCGGTCCCAATGGTTGAGCTTGTCCATGCCCAGCCACTTCGCCTTCATGGCGTAGTAGCGGTGCGACAGACGCGGATAGGCCTGCTGCACGGCATCGGCCAGCGCGTCGACCACCTCGCGCTCGACCCGGTTCGCCAGATGGCGGGAATCGGCGATGTCGGAAAAACCGCGCCAGCGGTCGGAGATTTCCTTGTCCTTGGCCAGCGTGTTGTGGATCAGGGTGAAGGTGCGCAGATTCTGCTTCAGCGTGTCCGCCAGCGCCTCGGAGGCCTCGCGGCGCACTTCGCCGTCGGGGTCCTGCAGCCGGTTGAGGGTCGGTTCGAGAGAAAGCTCCTCGCCGCCAACCTCGAAACGCAAGCCCGTCATGGTCTCGTCGAAGAGTCGGTTCCAGGCGCTGCGCCCCGTCAGCGACTTCTCGTGGAACAGCTGCTCGATGCGGTCCTCGAGCTGGTAGGGCCTGTCCATCCGCAGATCAACGATCCAGGGACGGTAACGGCCAAGACGGGGCGATGCCTCCAGCGCGCGTTCGATGAGCGCGTCGTCGATGCGGTTCAGTTCGAGCGGAAAGAAGAGCAGGTGCGAGCCGATGTCGGTCAGCTTCTGCTGCACGTCGCCATAAAGTTTCGCACGAGCCGGATCGGACGTGTCACCTGCATAGAGCAGGCCGGCATAGGAACCGATGCGTCCGGTCAGATCCTCGAGCGCGTCGAAGGCCTCGATGGCCTCGCCGAGCCGGCCATCCGCTCCACGACCGGCTTCGTCGGCCAGCTTTCCCTTCCAGGCGGCTTCAAAAGCGACCGCGTCCTTGGCCGCGCGCGCGAGATCGGCAACGAGCTCCGCAGAGTCCATGCCGGGATAAAGATCGGCGAGATTCCACTCCGGCAGGTCACCGAACTGGCGGTGCGCGTCGCGCGGGGAATGGGAACGTGATTCGGCGACTGCCCGAAACTGTCGCGGATTGGCCTTCATGGAACGTCCTTGCCTCGTCTCGTGATCGCCCCCGACCCCGGATATCTGCAGCATGCGGATCCGCTACCATAAGAAATCATTCACCCGACTTCTTGAACACTTGTTCATGGGGATGTGCCACTTTGAAGCAGACACACGCCGCAGAAGAAACCGGATACCGCACCAGACTTCATGTCACGAAGAATCCTCATTGTCGACGACGACCCGGTCCAGTTGAGGCTGCTCGAAGCCCTACTGTTGAAGCTGGGCCACAGGCCGATCACGGCCGATGGCGGCCAGGCTGCGCTCGACCGGCTTTCCGGGGAGGGTAACAGCGATATCGCCGCCGTGGTCCTCGATCTGGTCATGCCCGGCATGGGCGGGATCGAGGTCCTCGAGGCGATGCGGCGAAAGGGCGTGAAGGCGCCCGTCGTCGTTCTGACCGCCCAGGGCAGCATCGAGGTAGCGGTTTCGGCAATGCGCGCAGGCGCCTTCGACTTTGCCGTCAAGCCCGTGGCGCCCGATCGGCTGCGGACGCTGCTCGACAATGCCCTCAAGGTGGGGGCCGTCGAAGCGGAAACGTTCCGCCGTCGGGAAACCACGGTCACAGCGGGTACCGGCTTCGAAGACTTCGTCGGCAGGAGTGCCGCGATGGAGCGTGTCCTGCGGCTCGCCCGCAAGGCAGCCGGTTCGGACATCCCCGTCCTTGTGGAGGGCGAATCGGGCGTCGGCAAGGAACTCGTGGCGCGCGCGGTCCATGCCGGATCGGCAAGGCGCGCGCGGCCCTTCGTGACCGTGAATTGCGGTGCCATTCCCGAAAATCTCGTCGAGAGCATCCTGTTCGGCCACGAAAAGGGCTCGTTCACCGGCGCGACCGAAAAGCATGTCGGCAAGTTCGTGGAGGCCGATGGCGGTACTCTCTTCCTCGACGAGGTAGGCGAGTTGCCGCCGAGTGCACAGGTCAAGCTCCTGCGCGCCGTTCAGGATGGCGAGATCGACCCGGTCGGTGCGCGCTCGACGGTAAAGGTGGATCTGCGCATCATTTCGGCGACCCATCGCGACATGCTGCAGATGGTCAAGGACAACGCCTTCCGCGAGGACCTCTATTACCGCCTGCACGTCTTCCCGATCCACGTGCCGGCGCTGCGCATGCGCCGTGACGACATTCCGCTTCTCGTCGAGCATTTTCTGGCGCGCGCCAGCGAACAGACGAACCGAAGCATTACCGCCGTCAGCGCCGATGCGCTGGAACTGCTGGCTGCCTGCGACTGGCCGGGCAATATCCGGCAGCTGGAAAACGCGATGCTGCGGGCGGTCGTGCTGGCCGATGGCGACAGGCTGACCGCCGCCGAGTTCCCGCAGATACGGGCTCTTGTCGAGGGCATCGATGCGGGTCGCGAGGAACTGGTGCCGCCGCCGCTGGCGGATGACGCATTGATCGCCTCTTTCGCGGCCGCGCTGGGCGATGGCGACGGGCCTGCTGGTGGCGTGACATCCCCTCACCGAGACGATCTAATCGCTGCGGTTGATACCGCCGGAGAGGTGCGCAGCCTGGCGGCGGTCGAGGAACAGCTGATCCGTTTCGCGATCGCACATTATGGCGGACAGATGAGCGAAGTCGCCCGCCGGCTCGGCATCGGCAGGTCCACACTCTACCGCAAACTCAAGGAGTTCGGTATCGAGGCAGAGCGCGGCAGCGAACGGGTTGCATCCTGAAGAAGTCCCTGCGTCAACCTTTGGTTAACCATGCCGGGACTGCGGCTTGCAATGTGGCGGAGGGCCATTTGATTGCCACCTTGTGGTCCCATTTCTCCTTCAATAATTGCTGATTAACCATTAGTATCGATACTCGGACAAAGAGGGCGTCCGGGTGACGGTATCCGGGGAAGCCAATTTCTAGCCAACAGGCGTCGTTTTGAACATCACAGCGAAGACCAAACCGGGGACTGGAGATTTGGGGAGGGGAACGGCATTTCTGCCGGTCATGCTCGCCTGCACTTTGGTCATTTTCTTGATGGCATCCGTTTCGGCCAGCGCCGAAACCCGGACGCTCAAGCTGCATTTCACCCACACCAATGAACGCGCCGAGATCACCTACAAGCGCAACGGGCGCTACATCCAGGAAGGTCTCGAGCAGATCAACTGGATCCTGCGCGACTGGCGGCGAAACGAAGCCACCGAGATGGATCCGGCAGCACTGGACATCCTTTGGGAAGTTTATCAGCAGTCCGGTTCGCGCGCTTACATCCACATCATTTCCGCCTACCGTTCACCGGCGACCAACCAGATGCTCCGCAGCCGCAGTTCGGGTGTGGCCGACAACAGCCAGCACACCCGCGGCAAGGCGATCGACTTCTTCCTGCCCGACGTCTCGCCAGCACGGCTCCGGGAGCTGGGACTGCGTCGTCACGGCGGCGGTGTCGGCTACTATCCTCGTTCGGGCTCGCCTTTCGTGCATCTCGATTCCGGCAGCGTGCGGCACTGGCCGCGCATGACGCGCCAGCAGCTTTTGGCGGTCTTCCCCGATGGCGCCACCATGCACGTGCCTTCCGACGGCCGGCCCCTGCCGGGTTATCAGCAGGCGGTCGCCGCATACGAGGCGCGCCAGCGCGGCCAGGCGCCGGTACAGGTGGCCAGTGGCAGTTCCTCTTCGTCGGGTGGCGGGTTCCTGAGTGCCCTGTTCGGCGGCGGGCGCTCCAGCCAGCCGGCCGAACAGCAGCCTTCGGGCACGGCGACCGCCAGGGCAGCCGCGCCGACCCCCTCGGCGCCCGTCCGCCAGGTCGAGCAGCCCGCAACACCGGAAACGATCCTCGCCGCATTGCCGCCGAGCCGGGTACCGATCCCGCTTTCCGCGCCGCGGCCCTCCGCTCCGGTCGGCGTTGCTGCGGAAGCCACTCAGCAGCCGCCGCAGGTGGAAGAGGTGGCGGCAGCTCCTCAGCAGGTGGCCGAAGCGCGGCCGGTGCCGCCCGCCGAGATTCCCTTCGAAGTGCGTGACGAGGCCGAGATCCTGCGGGAACTCGAGCAACGCAGTGCCGCCCAGCTTGCCCAGAACGTTCCCATTCCGATGCCGCGTCCGGACCGCGCAGCGCCTGCCGAAGCCGAGGCAGTACAGGTAGCCTCAGCCGAGCCCGTTTCCGAATCGCTGACGGCCCTGTCGGCGCAGACCCGCGATGCCGGCAGCGAGGCCATTGAGGGCCTGCTGGCATCCGGTGATACGACGCCGCCCGTCCCGGTCATGCGGCCCCGCGTCACCGCTCCTGACGTGCCTACCGCAACCGATGCACCGACTTCCGGCATGGTTGCTGGCGCCGCCGATCGGTCGCCGATCGTTCTCGCCGCGCTTCCCAACACGGGTGCAAGGCATGGAAGCCTGGCTCTGGCCAGCATCAGCGAAGATGCCGCCGCAGCCAAGCAGCGGGCACTTGCGGCCACCGACGACACGCGGCTGGCACCGATCTCGGCTGCCGCCTCGCCTCGCCGCACCATCCTGGCGCGCGCGGAAGGCATCGAGCCCGTCGCGGCGCTGGAGTCCGGTGTCAGGACGACGCAGAAAACAGCACGGCCGCGTGTCCAGGACATCCGCGAGCGCAACAGTCGGCCGATCGTGATGCCGGTAGAGGCTGAAAGTGCCCGCTGGGCTTTCGAGACCGCCTCGATCAGCACGGTCACCACTGGAACCCGGGCGCCTTCGTTCGCGCAGAGCGCGCTGACGAGTTCGCCGCAGACCGTCTACACGGCCGGCTTCCAGCAGACCGCCGCCGCCGACGTCAATCGGTTCAGCGGACACGCCGTGCAGTTCATGTCGGTCGCGCGGTTCCGCACCAACTAGGCAGGAATATCCTGGCGATCAGGCGCGGCGCAGCCGCGCCGCTTCGCGGGCCAGGTCTTCGATCGCCTGCCAGTTCCGATCCGCGACGAGACCTGCCGGCGCAACCCACGATCCGCCGACGCAGATGACGTTTGGCAATGCGAGGTAGCGGGCCGCGCTTTCGGCGGTGATGCCGCCGGTGGGGCAGAAGCGGGCTTCCGGCAGGGGCGATGACAGAGCCTTGAGATATTCGGCTCCGCCCGCCGGTTCAGCGGGGAAGAATTTCATCATCGTCAAGCCTTCCTCCATCAGCGCCATGGCCTCGCTCGGCGTGGCCACACCCGGCAGGAAGGGCATACGGCTGATATTGGCCGCGTCGATCAGTTCCTGCGTGACGCCGGGACTGACGATGAAGCGCGAGCCGGCCGCCGCAGCCTCCTGAAACTGCGCCGCGTTGCGCACCGTGCCTGCGCCAACGATGACCTCTGGAGCCTCGTCGGCGATCAACCGGATCGCATCCAGCGCATCAGGGGTCCGAAGGGTCACCTCGATCGCCGGTAGGCCGCCGCGCATCAAGGCCATGGCGAGGGGTACAGCGTCGGCAAGCCTCTCGATGACCAGGACCGGCAGAACCGGCTGCCCATCCAGCACCGTAACCAGGTTTTGGTTCTTCATGGCGTGACGGCTTCCTCTTGCTTCACTTTCGCGCCGATTAGCAGACGGCGCGAATACTGTCCAACGTGAAGCGCGAGGATGCCGACGCTGGCTCATCGCTTCCGGGCGGCCCGCCATTTGCCGAGCAGACCAATGGAGGGCAGCCGCCGTCCGGGTTGCGGGGGAGGGGACTGGTCGATTGCCGCGAGTGTCGCCGTACAGGCGATGCCCGTCTCGGGCAGGCCCGACCGCTGCTGAAAAACCCGCACCGATCTTTCCGTTGCCGATCCGAACAGGCCGTCGGCGGCAAGGGGCAGGCCGTGTCTGCCGAGGGCTGTCTGCAACTGGCGTACGTCCTCGCCCTTCGCGCCTGTGCGCAGCACGCGGATCTCGTCCCCGCCGACCCTCCCGGCGTGGCGAAGATACGCCGCCTTCAGGCGGGTGTCGTAGGCATTGCGGTGGAAGGCCGGGCCGTTGTAGCCCCGCGCAAAGGCCTGCCAGTCATGATTTCCGAGCGCGCGGCTGAGGCCGGATCGATCAATGAAGGCGGCCATCAGGCGGACCTGACCCGCTATGCCGGACCTGGCTTCGGTGACCAGCGCATCGACGCTTGTATAGCCAAGCCAGTCCCAGTGCGCGCCCATCACCTGGCCCATGCCCCACGAGGTCGATTCGAAAGCGGCCTCGCGGTCTATGGCGGCGGCCCGTCCCAGAAGCGCCCAGCGTGCCGGCTGGCCGGCCGGGTTGGCGATGGCGCCGGCCCTAGGCGACGAAAGGCCGGCCTGGCGCGCGCGGTCGCGATCGGCGGGGGACAGACGGCGGTCGAAATAGTGACCCTCGAAGCGGATCAGCGGCTCGTTGCGCGCGTCGACGAGCGCGAAGGGCCGCAGATTGGTCTCAAGCTCGGCCACGGCCAGGAGAAGAGCGGGTTCGATCCCGCGCTCGGCGGCCACGCCGGCAAATTCCTGGATGATCGTCTGCGCTGTCATGTCTGTGGTCTCCGGTTGCCGTCCGGTCTATTGTCCGCTCGGTAGAGGAGACGTGGATAAGTTGTCCCGCCGGATGCCTCCCGCTCAGGCATCGGGCTTGCGCAGCGGCGGGTATGTGGATAGGTCCGCCGCCATGAACCCCATCGAGCCGGAAAACCGCTTCCTCGTCGCGGCCCTTTACAAATTCGTGACTCTGTCAGGCTTCCGCGATCTGCGGCAGCCCCTTCAGGATGTCTGCGAACAACTCGGTATTCGCGGCACCCTGCTGCTGGCCGCCGAAGGGATCAACGGCACGGTGGCCGGCTCACGCGAGGCGATCGTGGAATTGATCGCGTTGCTCGAGGGCCGCAACGAGATCGGCCGGCTCGACGTCAAATATGCCGAAGCCGCGCAGATGCCCTTCAAACGCATGAAGGTTCGGATCAAGAAGGAAATCGTGACGCTCGGTGTCGACGGCATCGATCCGGTCGGCGAGGCGGGAGTCCGGGTCTCCGGCGAGGAATGGAACGCGCTTATCGCGGATCCCGACACCGTCGTGATCGACACGCGCAACGACTACGAGATCAAGCTCGGTTCGTTTCCCGGCGCGGTCGATCCGCAGACGCAGACCTTCAGGGACTTTCCGGCCTGGGTCGAAGCCAACCGAGACCGGCTTGAGGGCAAGAAGATCGCCATGTTCTGCACCGGCGGCATCCGCTGCGAGAAGGCGACCGCGCTGATGCGCAAGACCGGTCTCGACGAGGTCTACCATCTCGACGGCGGCATATTGCGCTACCTGGAGGACATGCCGGTCGAGGCCAGCCGCTGGGAAGGCGAGTGTTTCGTCTTCGACGAGCGGGTCTCCGTGCGCCACGGGCTGAAGCCCGGCGAAGCGCGGCTCTGCCGGGCCTGCCGACGGCCGGTGTCGCCCGAGGAGCGGTTGTCGACGCTGCATGTCGAGGGGGTCTCCTGCGTTCACTGCCATGCGGAGCGGACGGAAGCCGACCGCGCGCGTTTCAGCGAGCGCCAGCGGCAGGTGGAACTGGCCAGGCGACGCAAGGCAGGCCCGCATATCGCCGGTCAGACGTGATCGCCTGATCGCGGAAGCACCTGGGCGATGATCCGCGCGGCGACGGCATCGCGTTCGGGGCCGAACAGTTCTGGCAGGAATTTCATGCGGCCCGAAACCACCAGCTCGGTCATGCCGTGTACGGTGGCCCAAATGGCGGCGACTTCCTCGTCAAGACCTTGATCGCTTGCTGGTTCATCGCCCCGCAACGCTTTCACCGACCGAACGAGCAGATCGAAGGCCCTGCCGGCCTCCTTCTCCAGTTCGGGCAGCGTGTGGTCAGGCCTCTCGGAAGAAAACATCAGCCTGAGCATGGACGGGGAGGCCAGCGCAAAATCCAGATAGGCGAGGCCGGCGGCGATCATGCGGTCGCGCGGCTCTGGCGCGGCTGCAGCCTGGCGGTCCTCCATCGCCTTGCTGAAACGGGCAAAGCCCTCGGCCGCCAGCGCCGACAGAAGCGTGTTGGCATCCTTGAAGTGATGGGCGGGTGCTGCGTGGGAGACGCCCGCGCGCTTGGCGCAGCCGCGCAAGGTGAAGCCCTCGATACCCTTGTCCTCGAGTTCCCGCTCCGCGGCATCGAGCAGCGTGCGGCGGAGATCGCCGTGGTGATACCGGCGCTGCTTGTCGCTTTCGCGGGGGGACCCTGCCATCTTGCCCTGAAGCCGTTGCTACCCTGAGGATCACGCACCGGCGGGTCAATCTTGTCAATGTCAGAATACAATGCTGCGGCTCAAGGACGGCGGCTTGTCGAGCCTGTTGCACCTTCGATCAGATTTTCGCAAGCCCGCTCTCGCAGGCGCAGAGCGGGCAGCCCCCGTGCCATCCGCTACAACCGAAACCCGATCGGATAGGCCAGAGACCGTTAACTTTGCCTTAACGGAATCGGTTCAATCTTCATGGATCGAATCGGCTTTTCTCCTCCCAGGACGGTTCGTTCGGGCGGCCGCAGTGGCCGCCCATTTTTATGGTCGAGACCTTCCCGCCCTTGTCAGCCCGCCCGCCATTTGCGATCTCCTTGATCAGATCAGCAAGGGGACGAGCATGAGTGGATCCGGATACGCCATCGTGACCGGCGCAGGCAGCGGGATCGGCCGTGCTGTCGCGACGGCGCTCGTCGCCCACGGCTGGAGCACCATATTCACCGGTCGCACGCTCGACCGTCTCGAAGAGGCTGCCAGCGAGGCCCAGATCGAGGCGGGAGGCGACGCGCGCGCCATCGCGGTGGCGTGTGACGTGTCGCGGCCCGAACAGGTGGAGCGGCTGTTCGACCGCGCCGCCGAGGAATTCGGGCGGCTCGACCTCCTGTTCAACAATGCCGGCATGGGCTTCAAATCGGTGCCGATCGACGAGATTCCGGTCGATGTCTGGCACGACGTCGTCGACGTGAACCTGACGGGCTCGTTCCTGTGCGCGCGCGCGGCCTTCGGCATGATGCGCCACCAGGATCCCCGCGGCGGCCGCATCATCAACAACGGATCCATTTCAGCCCATGCGCCGCGCCCGGGTTCGGTGCCCTACACAACGACCAAGCACGCCATCACCGGCCTGACGAAGACCTTGGCGCTCGATGGGCGGCCCTATGACATCGCCTGCGGACAGATCGACATCGGCAATGCCTTTACCGAGATGGCCGCGCCGATGGCCCAGGGCGTGCCGCAGGCCAACGGCGAAATCGCCGCCGAAGCGGTGATGGAAGTGCGCCACGTGGCCGACGCCGTCCTGCACATGGCAGGGTTGCCGCTTGACGCCAACGTGCTTTTCATGACGGTGATGGCAACCAAGATGCCTTTCGTGGGGCGCGGCTAGCCCCCGCTCCCTCAGTCGCGCGCGGCAACGACATGGAGATGCGGTTCTTGGAAGGGCTTTTTGCCGGCTATGAGGCCTATATCGCCCTGGCGCTCGTCGTCGTTCTCTTCATCGGCTTTGTGACCGAGCGATACCCCTTGGAGGTAACGGCTGCAGCCGGAGCGGCTGTGTTCCTGGTGCTGGGCTTCGTGCCACCGGCCGATGCCATGGCGGTCTTTTCCAATTCCGCGCCGATCACCATCGCCGCGATGTTCGTGCTGACGGGCGCGCTGGTGCGCACCGGCGTCATCGAGGGGCTGGCGGCGAGCGTTCTCCAGCGCTCATCGAGCCGTCCCGTCCTGGCGATTGCCACGCTGATGATCGCGACGATCGCGGCCTCGGCCTTCATGAACAACACGCCGATCGTGTTGATCCTCATCCCGATCGTCGTCCGTCTGGCGCAGACGATCGATATCGCCTCGACCCGACTGCTCATCCCCATCTCCTACGCCGCCATTCTTGGCGGCACATGCACGCTGATCGGGACCTCCACCAACCTCCTTGTCGATGGCGTGGCCCGCCGAGAAGGGCTGGAACCCTTCAGCATCTTCGAGATCACGCCCGTCGGGTTGGTGGCCGCCGCAACGGGCATCGCCGTCATGCTCCTGTTCGGGCGCCTGCTTCTCCCCGACAGGCGCGAGGAAGTCGCGCGCACGGAGGGCGTGGAGACGGAGTTCCTGTCGGAGCTGATGGTGCGGGCGGAGGGCACCTTCACCGAGCAGAAGATTGCCAAGATTGCCGCCCTCAACCGGCCCGGTCTGCGCATCCTCGCGATTCGTTCAGGCGGTGAGATGATCCGAAGTGGCATCGCCGACTACCAGCTGACGAAGGGCGACTCGCTCATCGTGCTGGCCAACACGTCGGAGCTGCTGACACTCAATGAGCGCAAGACGCTGCGGGTAGGGTTGCGTCGCGGTGTTGACCGCACGGACGGGCTGGTCGCGGTGGAGGCGGTGGTGGCCCCGCAGAAATCGACCGTGGGCGAGCGTATCGCTGATCTGACACTCGGCCGCCGTTTCGGCGTGCGGGTGCTGGGTGCCCACCGCCATCGCCACATTCCCGGGCCCGATCTCGAAAATGTGCGTCTGAGGCCGGCCGACAAGCTGCTTCTGGAAGGGCCCCCGGCAAGCTTTGACGCCCTGGCCGAGGAGGCGGAGCTGATATCGGTCTCGCGGCCATCGGGGCGCGCCTACCGGCAGAACAAGGCGCCCATCGCCATCATGGCCGTGGCGGCCGTTGTCTTCCTGGCTGCCGTGAACTTCATGGATATCGGAATATTGGCCATGATTGCCGTGGCGGGCATCCTGATCCTGCGCTGCATCGACAGCGAGGAGGCCTGGGGCTCGATCGACGCCTCGATCCTGATCCTCATCTTCGCCATGCTCATCATCGGTGTCGGTCTGCAGAATACCGGCGCGATCGACTTGATCGTGGAGGCCACCATCCCCGCCATGACCGGCCTGCATCCCTTTTTCATGCTGCTGGCCGTCTACACCTTGGCCTCGGTGCTGACGGAGACAGTGACCAACAATGCAGTAGCGGTGCTGGTGACCCCGATCGCCATCGCGCTCGCGCTACAATTGCAGGTCGACCCGCGACCCTTCGTGGTCGCCGTCATGTTTGGCGCGAGCGCCAGCTTCGCCACGCCGATCGGCTATCAGACCAACACGCTGGTCTATGGCGCCGCCAACTATCGCTTCTCCGATTTCGCCAAGGTGGGCATTCCCATGAACATCGCCGTCGGCTTGGCGAGTTGCCTGGCGATTTACTTCTACTACGGCATGTAGGCGATCAGCCTTCGAGGAAGGATCGCATGCGCTCGAGCGCGCGCTCGATGTTTTCTTCCGAATTGGCGTAAGAGAGCCGGATATAACCTTCGCCGAGCACGCCGAAATCCGGTCCGCCGATCAGCGCCACGCCGGCGTCCTCCAGAAGGGCGGATGCCAGCTTCTTGGCCTTCCAGCCTGTGCCTGAAATGTTCGGGAACGCGTAGAAGGCGCCCCTGGGCGTGATGCAGGAGACGCCGGGAAGCGCGTTCAGCCCATCCACCACCAGCTTCCGTCGCCGGTCGAAGGCAGCCATCATGCGATCCACCTCGTCCTGGGGGCCGTCGATGGCCGCTATGCCGGCAAACTGTGACGGCGCGTTGACGCAGGACCAGCAATTGACCGCCAGCTTGCGCACCTTGTCGTAGAGGCCGGCGCCCTTGCCTGTATTCGGCCAGATCGACCAGCCCATGCGCCAGCCGGTCATGGCCCAGGTCTTCGACCAGCCATTGAGCACGATCAGCCGATCGCGGATCTCGGGGTATAGAAGGAGGGAGGTGTGCGTTTCGCCGTCATAGGTCATGACGTCGTAGATTTCGTCCGAAAGGACCGCGACATGGGGATGATCTTCCAGGCCCTTCACGAGCTTCTCGATCTCGGCGCGGGGCGTCACGCCGCCGGTCGGGTTGGCCGGCGAATTGAGGATCAGAAGCCGCGTTTGCGGTGTGATCAGCGACAGAGTCTCCTCGGCCGAGAACGCAAAGCCGTTTTCCTCGCGAACCGGCACAGGGACCGGTTCTGCGCCGGTGAATTCGATCATCGATCGGTAGATGGGGAAACCGGGGTCCGGATAGAGGATCTGGGTGCCGGGCTCGCCGAACATGAGGATCGCGGCAAACATGGTCGGCTTGCCGCCCGGCATGATCATCACTTCGTCGGGCGAAATCTCCACGCCCGTCGTGGCCAGCGTGCGGCGGGCGACCGCCTCGCGGGTGGCGAGCAGGCCATTGGCCGGCGTGTAGCCGTGATGTCCGTCGCGCAGGGCCTTGATGGCTGCCTCGACGATATGGTCGGGCGTGCGGAAATCCGGCTGCCCGATGCCCAGGTTGATGATGTCCTTGCCTTGCTGCGCCAGTGCGGTAGCGCGTGCCAGAACGGCAAAGGCGTTCTCCTCCCCGATGCGATCGAATGCTGAAACGGTCTGGACCATCGACTGCGAACCTCCCGGGCAATGCACTGGACGCCATAGCTGAGTATGCTGCATAGCTGCAAGCCGCGAGGACGCCGAGCATGTCAGACCTTTCCGATTGGAGCCCCAGATCGCTGCCCGCGCGCGAGCCGCTGGACGGGCGTTTCGTGCGCCTCGAGCCGCTCGATCCGAAAGCGCATGGCGACGGGCTGTTCGAGGCCTCCACGACGCCGGACGCGGGCGACCGTTTTCGGTTTCTGTGGGATTTCCCGCCCGCCAACCGTGAGATCTTCGACGACTGGATCGCCAAAGCATCGTCGCCCGGCGATCCGAGCATGTTCGTGCTGATCGACAAGGCGACGGGCAAGATCGGCGGCCGCCAGAGCTTCATGCGCATCGACACGGCAAATGGTGTCATCGAGGTCGGCAACATCCTGTGGACCGGACTTGTCGCGCGCCGCGCCGCGGCGACGGAAGCGATCTATCTGTTTGCCCGCCACATCTTCGACGATCTGGGCTATCGCCGGTTCGAGTGGAAATGCAACGACCGCAATGAACCCTCCAAGCGCGCCGCGCTGCGTTTCGGGTTCCAGGCAGAGGGCGTGTTCCGCCAGCACATGGTAGTCAAGGGCGAAAACCGCGATACGGCGTGGTATGCGATGACCGACGGTGACTGGCCGCTCATCCGGGACGGTTTCGAGGCCTGGCTCGACCCATCCAATTTCGACGAAACCGGCAACCAGATCGGCAGACTCCAGAAACTGAGGGTGGAGATCGAGGATGGCAGGACGACTTGAAGGCAGGCGGGCGGTCGTCACGGCGGCCGGGCAGGGCATCGGCCGCGCCATTGCCGAGGCTTTCGTGGCGGAGGGCGCGCGGGTCTTCGCTTCCGACGTGAACCCGGCTTTGCTCTCCGGGATCGAAGGTGCCGAGGTGGCGCAGCTGGATGTCACTTCGACTGCGGCGATCGAGGCCTATGCCGAGAGCGTCGGGGCTATCGACGTGCTCGTCAATGTGGCGGGTTTCGTGCACCACGGCACGATCCTCGATTGTTCGGAGGAGGATTGGGACTTTTCCTTCGACCTCAACGTCAAGTCCATGCACCGGATGATCGGTACCTTCCTGCCCGGCATGCTGCGGCGTGCGGCGGCTCAGGGGAGTTCGTCCTCCATCGTCAATCTCTCCTCGGGGGCGTCGTCGATCAAGGCCGCGCCCAACCGATATGTCTATGGGGCCACCAAGGCCGCGGTGATCGGGCTGACGAAAGCTGTCGCGCTCGACTTCGTTTCGCGCGGTGTGCGCTGCAACGCGATCTGCCCTGGTACGGTCCGCTCACCTTCCTGGGAGGCGCGCGTCGAGGAACTGGGCAAGCAGATCGGCGGCAGGGACAAGGCTGAAGAACTGTTCGTCTCGCGCCAACCGATGGGTCGGGTCGGCAAGCCTGATGAAATTGCTGCGCTGGCGGTGTATCTGGCATCGAACGAGTCGGCATTCACGACCGGCACGGCGATTCCCATCGATGGAGGCTGGACGCTTTGAAACCTGATACCCGCAGTGCCCTGATCGGCGCGGCCGTCTTTCTGGCCATATTCGGCATCGTGGGCTTCTTTTTGCCCGGTATTCTCATTTCGGTGGCGGAGACCTCGCCCTGGCTGGCGGTTCTGATCGCCGTCATCTTCATCGGGGCGTTTTTCTTCGTCTTCTGGCTGCGTGGTCGTTATCAGGATCGGAGGAAGGGCTGATGCGTGTTCTCGTTACGGGTGCGGCGGGCATGATCGGCCGCAAGCTGGTCGCCCGGCTGATGCGCGAAGAGGCGATCGGCGACAGGGCGATTAGTGCCATCGACCTGCATGACATCGTGCCCATGGAGCAGGAATCCATTGCCTCGGCGCATGTTTCCATCCATGTGGGCGATCTGTCCCAACCGGGTGAAGCAGCCAAGCTGATGCGCGACAGGCCGGACGTGATCTTTCATCTGGCCGGCGTCGTGTCGGGCGAGGCGGAATCCAATTTCGCACTCGGCTACAGTGCCAATCTGGACGGCACGCGAATGCTCTTTCACGCCATCAACGACGCCGGGCATTGTCCACGCGTGGTGTTCTCGTCCTCCATCGCGGTGTTCGGGGGTCCATTCCCGGAGATCATCCCCGATGACTTCCACACCGTGCCACTGAGTTCATACGGTACCCAGAAGGCGATGATCGAAGCGCTGCTGGTGGACTATACACGGCGCGGCTACCTGGATGGCGTCGGCATCCGGCTGCCGTCGATCACCGTGCGCCCTGGCAAGCCCAACAAGGCTGCCTCGGGCTTCTTCTCCAACATCATCCGCGAGCCGCTGGTCGGCCGGGAGGCAATCCTGCCGGTCCCGCGCGAGGTGGTGCAGACGCATGCCAGTCCCCGCTCTGCAATCAGCTTCCTGCTGTATGCCGCGCAACTCGACGGCGCCGCGATCGGTCCGCGTCGCAACCTCAGCATGCCGGGTGTCGCCGTCTCGGTAGGCGAGCAGATCGAGGCCCTGGAACGTGTTGCCGGCAAGCAGACCGTCGCCCTCATCCGCGAGGAACACGACGAGGAAATCTGGAGCATGGTGCAGAACTGGCCGACCCGCTTTGCGGCTACGCGGGCGCGCGAACTGGGCTTTGTCGTCGAGCAGAGCTACGACGAGATCATCCGCGCCCATATCGAAGACGAGCTCGGCGGCTGAGGTCAGGCCGCGAGCGACGCCAGGAGCAGGGTCAGCCCGAGCAGGAACACCAGCGCGGCGCCGAAGACCTCGATGCCGGCATGGATGCGGTTGCCGACACGTCCGTCGCCGCCGATGGCTACCGCCCAGTTCTTCGCCATCACGGCCAGCGTGGCCAGGACGGAAACCGTGATCGCGGTGCCGAGCGCCATGGCGAAGACCGAGACGATGCCGCTCACCCACAGCCCGTTCAGGAAGGCGAAGGAGAGGACCACCAGCGCACCGGTGCACGGCCGCAAGCCGACGGCAACGATCGCCGCCCAGGCGGTTCTCCAGCCGAAATTCTCGCCCGAGATCAGTCTTGGGTCAGGCGCGTGGCTATGGCCGCAGGTCGAGCAGACCTCGCCCGCATCATGATGATGATGATGATGATGATGATGGTGGTGGCCGCCGTGGTGGCGGTGGTCTTCGCCGGCGGGCGCGGCGGAGGCCGACAGGCTGCGCACGGGTGCACCCCAGACGAGAGTCTTCAGGCGCGGGAATGCCTTGCGCCACAGAAGCCATGCACCGAACGCCGTCACCAGCGCATAACTCGCGATCTCCAGGAACCGCGTGGCATCGGCCATCGAGAAGGCGGTGCCGCGCAGGAACAGGAAGACGGCCGTCATCACCACGATGGCGGTCACGGCCTGCAGCATGGCGGATAAAAAGGACAAGAGCACGCCGCGCCGCAGCGCCACTTCGTTGGCGAGCATGTAGGAGGAGATCACCGCCTTGCCGTGACCAGGTCCCGCGGCATGGAAGACGCCGTAGGCGAACGACACCGCCACGAGCATCCAGGCGCCCGTGCCTTCGTCGCGCATGGTGCGCAACGCGCCGGTGAGGGTGCGGTAGAAGCCCTGCTGCTGCACGTTGATCCAGGCGAGCAGGCCGCCGAACAGCCCCGTCGTCGGCATGGCCGTCTCGGTCGAGCCGATGCCGAGTGGGCTCTGGGCCAGCGCAAGGCCCGAGAATTGCGCGACCGCAAGTGCCGCCAGCGTCAGGCAAAGCAGTCTGGTCGTCGTCCCCCTCAAGACGTTTCTCCCAAAAATGTTCTAGCCGCTCGCCTGGCAGTTCAACTGCAGGCGCGTGGCAAAAAGGCTGCTGTAATCGATGCCGCCGGGCTCGTCGAAGAAGGCGTCGGTCAATGTGTCCTGGTTCTGCAGCAGCGCTTCGTTCGGATCCGGCCGGATGACCTCGCGCTGGCAGCTGTCCGGCATACCGGCCACCATCAGCATCTCGTCCTCGTAGAAGTCGATCGCCGTGAAGAAGGTCGGGTCATAAACTCCGAAATTGACCTCGCCTTCCAACCGGAGCGTTTCGGCCGGCCGCGATTCGAAGGCGACCATCAGGCTGCCGTTGTCGAAACTGGCGATCATGCGCTCGGGCGCCACCATCGCCACGCGCCGTCCGTCACGATTGACCATCTGGAAATAGTCGAACTCGGCCAGCGATCCGTGGATGACGGAGGCCACTTGCTCCAGTTCCTCGGCACTGAGCTCGAGGTCACGATCGGCGTCGAACTCCAACAGGACGGTGCTGGAGAACAACTCGTCGAACCGCCACACGTGGCGCAGCCACTCGACCTCGTGGTTGTCCGTCACGCCCACCTCGAGGCGGGCCTCGGCCCAGATGTGCGGATGCGCGTTCGCCGGCGCGCTCGAACCGATGGCGGCGGCCAGCGCCAGGACCAGGATGTGCGTCAGTCGATGCATGCAGTCCCGTTTCTCTCAAGCGAAGCAGTCACCGTGTCTACCAGAAAGCTGGCGAAAATGGGACACCTGCCGTGCTTCAGGCCCGCGCATTGTCCTTGAACCACTTCGCGAGGAAGTCGACCAGGACCCGCACCTTGGCCGGCAGATAGCGGCGGTGCGGATAGACCGCGAATATGCCGCCATTGCGGGGGACGAAGTCGTCAAGCACGCTGACCAGACGGCCCGCCTGCAGATCATCATACGCGATGAAATCGGGCAGCGGTGCGACACCCAGTCCGGCAAGTGCTGCCGCCAGCGTCACACGGGGGCTGTTGGCCTCGATCGGCCCCGAGACGGCGACGCCGATCATCTCGCCATTCTCTTTCTGGAACGGCCAGTTCGACAGCCAGCGGCCATTGGTGTCGATGATGCAGGGCATCTTGGCGAGGTCGTGGGGCAGCTTCGGCACGCCGTGCAGCTTCAGGAAATCGGGCGAGGCGCAGAAGCGGATGGAGAAGGGGCACAGCCGCTTGGCGATGAGGGAGGAATCCTCCATGCGCGTGATCCGGATGGCCAGGTCGAATCCCTCCTCGACCAGATCGACGAAGCGGTCGTCGAGGCTGATCTCCAGCACGATATCGGGATATTCGCGCGCGAAATCGATGAGCGACTGGCCCATGTCGGCATCGGCTAGGGTACGCGGCGCCGACAGCTTGATCCGCCCCTTCACGTCGCCCGAGGATTCGCGGACCGTGTCCGCGAGGCTGTCGACCTCGCGCACGATCTCGGATGCGCGTTTGAAATAGGTGTGGCCAGCCTCCGTCAGCGAGAACTGACGCGTCGTGCGGTTGAGCAGCAGGGCGCCGAGTTCGTCCTCCAGTTCGCGCACATATTTCGACAGCAGCGCCTTGGAGCGGCCGATCTTGCGCGCCGCGGCCGAGAAACCTTCCGCCTCCACCACGGCGATGAAGGCACGCATGCGGGTGAGCGTGTCCATCGTCATTGCCTTTCCATGATCCGGCGTGCCAAACCGATCAAAATCAAGTCCGAGCCGGCGGGGCCGATCAGCGAGATCCCGAAGGGTGCGCCGTCCACGGAGCCGAGCGGCAGGCTGATCTGCGGGAAGCCCGACAGGCCCGAAAGACAGAGCAGCCTCAGGGCCCGCTCGCGGAACGCCTGTATGTTGTCGAAGGATGTCGATTTCAACGGCGCGGCACCCGGCATGGTGGGCAGGGCCAGAATGCCGTCTTCGCCCATGAGGTCAGCAAACTCCGCGCGGAAGGCCTGTCGCTTCTTCGTCTCGGCCGTGGCAACCTCGCAGCCGAGCGTCGCACCGAACTCGAAGCGTTCCTTGACGCCCGGTCCCAATTGCCGGTCGGCGCCCGAGATAAAGGGGCCATGCACGGCCCACGCCTCATAGGCCTGGATGTGGCGGAAGGCCCAATAGAGATCGTCGATAGGCAGAGAAGGCGGGGGCGCAGTCCTGGGTGCACCGAGGGCTTCGGCAACAATCGCCAGCACGCGCTGATATTCGTCCCACTCCGCCTGCCCGAGCAGGAGCGCGTCGAAATCGTCCATACGCAGGAGCTTGGGCTCGGCCGTTGCCGGCGCGCCGCTTCCCAGCAGGACCTCGCCCACCCTGGCATAGGTGTCGATGTCTTTTGCGAACCAGCCAAAGGTGTCGAGGCTGGGCGCCAGCGGCATCGCGCCCTGGAGCGAGATTGCGCCATGCGTAGTGCGCAGGCCGATCAGCCCGCAGAAGCTGGCGGGGCCGCGGATCGAGCCGCCCGTGTCGGAGCCGACTGCGATATCGGCCAGTCCGCCTGCCACCGCTGCTGCCGAGCCCGAGGAGGAGCCGCCGGTCACCCGGTCGGGGGCCGCAGGGTTCACCGGCTCAGGGAAATGGGCGTTCTGGCCCATCAGCGAAAAGGTCAGTTCGTCGGTCTGGGTGCGGCCAACGAATCGCGCGCCGGCATCGAACAGTTTTTGCAGGGCAGGGGCCGTCTTGTCGGCGATGGGCGCCTCGGCGAGTTTCTGCGGATTGCCGCCGCCTGTCTTCTGGCCGGCGATGTCGTAGATGTCCTTGATCGCCAGTGTCAGTCCGGCAAGCGGGCCCCCATCGGCATGCGGAACATCGATTTCGGGGTAATCGAGAAAGGCGTTCAGGGGAGGGCGGGTTGCGAGCATCGTTCGATCCAGTTTGACGTTTCGCGAGCATCGTTCATCGCCCGGTTCTTTTCAACCGAGGGCAGTATTTTCATTGATTGTTATGGGACTTGCCCCTATATCGCGGTTGCCCAAAGTCGCACGTGCCTGTGGGTGTCCGCCGTCCCTCGATATGGTGAGGAGCCGGTAAGGTACCTGGAACTAACCCCTCCAGTCGGTCTCGCGGCCAACCGCTATTCCGAGGACATCTTGAAGCAACGACGGTGCGGGCCTTTCTGGTTCTCTTCCGGTTGTCCAAAGACCGGGGTTACTGAAGAGGCACACCATCATTGCCGACAGTGCGGTTGGGTCTCCCTTCCAAAGCTGAGGCAGACAAAGCGAGCTTTCGCCGCAAGGCGCATGCTCTACGCCGCGTTGATCGCAGAACTGGCTCCGGACATCTCCACCGGCCGGTGCCTTGCTCTGCCGAATCACGCGCTTTGTCCACCGTGGGTCACGGCCGCCGGCCGATGACTCGCAGCTTGATGAAGCGGCGCAAGCCGTGACGGGAGATTTTATCATGGCCACGCAGCGCATTCTCGACTTCCTCGCCACCCGACGTCCCGAAGGCCCTTGCCTCGTGGTCGATCTCGACGTCGTTCGCGACAATTATCGTGCCTTCGAGCGCGCCCTGCCGCAGTCGGCGATCTTCTACGCCGTGAAGGCAAACCCCGCGCCGGAGGTCCTGCGCCTGCTTGCCACCCTGGGTTCCAGCTTCGACACCGCATCTGTGGCTGAAATCGAAATGGCACTCGACGCCGGCGCCCAGCCCGATGCGATCTCCTTCGGCAACACCATCAAGAAGGAGCGCGACATCGCGCGTGCCTTCGAGCTCGGCGTGCGGCTCTTCGCCGTCGATTGCGTCGAAGAGGTCGACAAAGTCGCGCGTGCCGCGCCCGGTGCGAAGGTTTTCTGCCGCGTCCTGACCGATGGCGAAGGCGCCGAATGGCCGCTGTCGCGCAAGTTCGGCTGCGTGCCGGAAATGGCCGTTTCGGTGCTGCGCCACGCGGTGCGTACGGGCCTTTCCGCGCATGGCGTCTCCTTCCATGTCGGCTCGCAGCAGACCGATTTGACCGCATGGGATCGCGCCATCGCCGACGCCAAGCGGGTGTTCACCGCCCTGGCGGAAGAGGGCATCCTGCTCAAGATGGTCAATATGGGCGGTGGTTTTCCGACCCGCTATCTGCGCGACGTGCCGGTTGCCCAGGCCTATGGCCAGGCCATCTTCGCCGCGCTCAGCAAGCATTTCGGCAACCGCCTGCCGGAGACGATCATCGAGCCGGGTCGCGGCATGGTCGGCAATGCCGGCGTCATCAAGTCGGAAGTGGTGTTGATCTCGCGCAAGTCGGACGACGATCCGCTGCGCTGGGTCTATCTCGACATCGGCAAGTTCGGTGGACTGGCCGAGACCATGGACGAGGCGATCCGCTACCCGATCGTCACACCGCACGATGGTGATGAAGTCTCGCCCTGCGTCCTGGCCGGGCCGACCTGCGATTCGGCCGACGTTCTTTATGAGAAAACGCCCTACCCAATGCCGATTTCGCTGACGATCGGCGACGAGGTGCTGATCGAGGGCACCGGCGCCTACACGACGACCTACGCCTCGGTCGCCTTCAACGGCTTCGAGCCGCTGCGTTCCTACGTGATCTGAGGCATCGACTTCGCACAAAAAAAGCCCCCGACACCTCGTAGTGCCGGGGGCTTTTTTGTTGCCGAAAACGTCAGTCGGTGACGGTGTAGCTGCCGGTGTCGCAGAGATCGACCGTGTCGGTTACTTCGTCGCCATCTTCGAACACGACCAGGAGGTCATACTCGCACTGGGTGCGCGCATCCGCGATGGTAACGCGCACGGACTGTCCCGAAGCAAGGATGTCGCTGCCGAGGATGTCGTCTTCCCAGTCGCCCACATCGCTGGGCGATGCATAGAACTCATAGATGTCGTAGCTGCTCCGGTTGTCGAGCATGAAAGTAAGGTCCTGCGCCAGGGCCGAAGGCACCGGTGCGAGCATTGCCACCGCGATCGCGGCACTAAGAATTCTGCGCATGAGTCTGTTCCAAGAAAGTGGCGGAAGCCGCCTGCGCAATCCCTATAGCAGTTGGCTGAGCTGCATGGCTACGGACATGTCGCCATCAACCTTCAGTTTTCCCTGCATGAATGCTGCGGTGGGGTTGAGGTCGCCAGCAACCATCGCCTCGAAGTCTTCCTTCGACATGGCGATGGTGCAATCGGCCGCGCCGTCTTCTGTAGAAACGTTCTGGCCGTCGATCAGCAGCTTCTCGTCGCCGAAATCGAACTTGACCGAGCGGTCGAAGCCCGAGGTGGAAACGCGTTCCTGCATCTTGGCGGCGATTTCGTTGATGTCCATCTGCATTCTCCTGGGGCTTCGCAATTGATCTGTCCGGCACGGTCCTGGGATCGTGATTTTCCGGATGCGGATTAGCAGTTGATTGACGTTTACGTCAACGCGATTTGGCCGATTCGAAGACCTTGGGAGGAAAGGTCGCGTGGCCGGTCGCAGGCATTCTGCGGAAGAATTGTCTTATGCGCCAGACGCATGTCGTCTGTGACGTTGCCGATCACGGGTCCGCTTGTGATACCTGTAATCGGTGTCAAACGAGAACCGCCTTGCCGCTTGAAGCCGTCCGAAATCATTGTTATTGCGAATAACAATATATCCGGGGAGGATTTTCATGCCGATTGTCGACGTTCCGGGCTTGCGGCCCGTCAATCTGGGCGAACTCAAGGTCGAGCAGAAGACCACCCCAGAGGGTGTCGTCTATGCTCGTGCCAAGCTGCCGCTGGGCGATTATCCGCGCTCGCTGATCGACCGGCTGGACCATTGGGCCTCGGTTGCGCCCGACCGTGTGCTTTTCGCCGATCGCGGACAGGACGGCGAGTGGCGCAAGGTGACCTATTCGCAAGCCGCGCAGCATGCCCGCGCCATCGGCCAGTTCCTGCTCGACAGGGGGCTGAGCGCCGAGCGGCCGCTGGCGATCCTTTCGGGAAACTCGCTGGAACATGCGCTGCTGTCGCTCGGCGGTATGGCCTCCGGCGTGCCCTACGCGGCGGTCTCTCCTGCCTATTCGCTGGTTTCCACGGACTACGCGAAGCTCAAGCACATCTTCAAGCTGTTGACCCCCGGCATGGTCTTCGTGGCTGAGGGCGCACCCTTTGCCAAGGCGCTTGATGCGGTCATGGAAGAGGACATTGCGCTCGGCATTGCGCGCGATCCGGTCCCCGGACGCGAAGCGACGACCTTCGACGAGATACTGGCAACTGTTCCTGGTGCTGCCGTCGAGGACGCCCACCGCGCGGTCAATGGCGACATGGTCGCCAAGTTCCTCTTCACCTCCGGGTCGACGGGAATGCCCAAGGCGGTGATCAACACGCACCGTATGCTGACCTGTAACCAGGTGATGATCGCCCACGCGCTCGCCTTCCTGCAGGACGAGCCGCCCGTGCTGGTCGACTGGCTGCCCTGGAACCACACGGCCGGTGGCAACCACAATTTCGGCATCACCATCCATAATGGCGGCACGCTCTACATCGATGACGGCGCACCCACGCCGGGCGGCATCGCCAAGTCGGTCCGCAACCTCGAAGAGATCGCGCCGACGCTGTATTTCAACGTGCCCAAGGGCTTCGAGATGCTGTGCGAGCACCTCGAAAAGAACGACCGCCTGCGCGACAACTTCTTCTCCCGCGTCAATCTGCTGCAATATGCCGGGGCCGGTCTGTCGCAGCATGTCTGGGACTCGCTGGAGCGGCTGGCCGAAAAATCGATCGGCAAGAAGATCATGATCATCACGGGCTACGGCTCCACGGAGACCGCGCCCTTTGCCTTCACCACCACCTGGCCCGTCGACCAGCCAGGCGAGGTGGGTCTGCCTGCACCGGGCATGGAGATGAAGCTCGTCCCGGACGCCGAGAAGTTGGAACTGCGGGTGCGCGGTCCCAACATCACGCCGGGGTACTGGCGCCAGCCGGACAAGACCGCGGAGAGCTTCGACGAGGAAGGCTATTACAAGATCGGCGACGCGCTCAAATTCGTCGACAAGACCGATGCGAACAAGGGCTTCATCTTCGACGGCCGCGTGTCGGAGGACTTCAAGCTGTCGACGGGAACCTGGGTCAACATGGCCGGCGTGCGGGCTGGTCTGATTCGTGCCTGCGCGCCCTACGTGCGCGATGCCGTCATTGCCGGCCTCAACCGCAACTACATCAGCGCCATGCTCATTCTCGATGTGGACGCAACTCGCAAGATCGATCCGTCGCTTGCCGGTGCCGACGAGTCGATCATCGCGCACCACCCCAAGCTGCGCGAGATTCTTCAGGAGAGGCTCGATGCACTGGCGTCGGAATCGACCGGCAGTTCCAGCATGGTCGCCCGCGCGATCGTGCTCGACACGCCCCCCTCGATCGACCTGCACGAGGTCACCGACAAGGGCTCGATCAACCAGCGGGCCGTCATGAGCGTGCGTGCCAGTCTGGTCGAGGATCTCTACGCCGACACCCCGCCCAGGCACGTGATCGTCGCAAACAAGAACAAGGGCTGAGCGGCGTTCAGCGCTTCCCGCGATCTCGACATGGGCCGGCTTGCCGGCTCATTTCGTCTTGGGGGCTGCCTTCCAGTCGTGAATCCGCTTGAGCAAGCCCATGAGTTGTTCCTTGCCTTCCGGACCTCCGAGCTGCTCGATCACTTCGCCCTCGTGCCGGTTCCAGACGTCGATCATGCGATTGACGAACTGGCGGCCGCTTTCGGTCAGATGCAGTGCATGGGAGCGCTTGTCATGATCGGATTTGCGCCTTTCCGCCAGGCCCCGCTGTTCCAGACCGTCCATCAGCGCCACGAAGTTCGCGCGCTTGATGCCGAGCTGTTTGGCGATTTCGCTCTGCTTCAGCCCCGGTGTCCGCGCCATGATGGCCAGGACGGAGAATTCGGCCGGTCGAAGCTTCAGCTTTGAAAAACTTTCGATGAAGTCCTGGAATACCGCCAGCTGCGCGCGGCGCAGCATGTAGCCGACGATGGCGTCCATAGCGGGTATTTCGTCGACCCGGACCTTGGTCGGTTCGGTTGCCTTTGACGGCTTGGTCGTGCTGCGTGTCGTGGCTGAACGAACGATCATAGGACCTCGAAAATGGCGATCCTGACGCAATCCGGCTCGCGTGCGCCCGTGCCGATGCAGATCGTGCGGTTCAACCAGGCATACCGCTCGTCCCCGGTCTCGAAGCGTGGGTGGGTGCGCATGTAATAGGAGGCAGGATCCACCCGCTCGCCTCTCCCCAACGCCTGAATAACGTCGGCGGGACCGTGACGGAAGCCGAAATTGCGGATGTCGATGATTGCACCATCGTGCGTTTCGACCGAGTAGCGGGTATCGAGTTCGGCCGAATGGTCCGAGAACACGGTCTGCCAGTCGGCGCCGAGGTTCAGGATGCGGCCGGAGAGCCGGTCGCCGGTGGCCGTGCCGCCGATGATGGGGATGATGCGCCTGCGGCCGCGAACCGATGTTCCCAGTTCGATGGGTTCGGCAAGCTCCACATGCAGGTCGCAGAGATGGGCAAGGTCGATCTTCATCAAATGTCACTCCGGGCTAGGGGCCCGGGATACGGGCCGGCGACACGGACGCCGGCCCGGCACCCGCTTATTCGAACAGCGAGTCGTGGCGCTCGAGCGCGTCGACATAGGACTGGTAGAGCTCGTCCGCATCGGCGCCGACGGCCTCGACATCCGCCCGCCACTGTTCGATGAGCGGCGCGGAAGCCTCACGCCAGAGAGCGACTTCCTCTTCGGTGGGCGTGTAGACTTCGTGGTCCGGGTTGTCGATCATCTTCTGGCGGCCCGAATACTCGTTCTCGGCCCAGCCGGTGGAGAAGCGCTTCGACCATTCCGGCGTGCAGTGATCCTCGATGACCTGGCGGTTCTCATCGGACAGGCCGTCCATGACCGCACGATTGAAGAGCAGCATCTGCGACGACAGGTAGAACGGCATGTCGAGGCTGTAGTTGACCGCTGATTCGATGCCGAAGATGTAGATCGAGTTCCACGGGAAGGTGATGGCGTCGGCGATGCCGCGCGAGATCGCGTCGCGGGCCTCTGGCGCCGGCACCTGATAGGCGTTGCCGCCGAGCAGGGAGACGAAGCGTGCCATCGTGGCATGCGCCGGGCGGATGTTCTTGCCCTCGACATCGGCGGGAACGCGGATCGGCGTGCTCGAATGGATGGTGCCGGGATCGTGCGGGTTGATCAGGCAGAAATAGACGTCCGACATCTCGGTCTCGGCGATGGGCTCATACCATTCATGCAGGGCTGCCGCGCCGTCGGTGGCGTTGTTGCCGTGGAACGGGATCTCGGCCAGGCCATAGATCGGGAAGCGGCCAGCCTGATAGCCCGGATTGGTGTAGGTGATGTCGGCGATACCGTCGCGCGCCATGTCGTAGTGGTCGGGGGCGGCGCCGAGCTGCTGGCCCGGATAGACGGTGATTGCTATGCGGCCATTGGAGGCTTCGCTGATGGATTCGACCCATTCGGCCATACCCATCGTGTGGACGGGATGCGTCGCGGGCACCCAGTGCGACAGGCGAAGTTCGACTTCCTGTGCGTTGGCGGAAAAGGCGGTGGTGGCGAGCAGAGCCGCGAGGCCCAGCTTGAGTACGGACTTCATGTGAATTCCTCCCTGTAAGGGCTTCAGCCAACAACTCCTGTCTGAAGCGCTGGGCTTGAAGCCGGTTTGATTGTTATGATACGAAACAAAATAATCAAGTGGTTGCAGTGAAATTCGCTTCGGCCGCCTCGGCGAGGACAGCACAAAAATGAAATCAGTGGCAAGCGTTAAGCCGACGCCCGACAATCCGCTACTCGTCAAGGTAGAAGGCAAGGTCGCGCGGCTGACGATCAATCGACCGGAGAAGAGGAATGCGGTCAACGACACCTTGCTCGATGCCATGCGCGACTTCTTCGGCGCCATTCCCGAAGATGTGCGCGTCGTCATCATGGATGGCGCGGGCGGGCATTTCTCTTCCGGTCTCGACCTTGCCGAGCAGTCGCAGCGTGAACCGGCCGAGGTGCTGAAGCACTCGCGCGGCTGGCACGAACTGATGGACCGCATCCAGTTTTCCGGCGTGCCGGTCGTCTCCGTGCTCACCGGCGCGGTGATGGGAGGCGGACTGGAAATCGCGACCGCGACGCATGTGCGTATCGCCGAGCCTTCGGTGCGGTTCAGACTGCCCGAAGGCAAGCGCGGCATCTTCGTGGGTGGCGGCGCGACAGTGCGTGTCGGCCGGATCCTGGGCCCCGATCGCATGACGGAAATGATGCTGACGGGCCGCGAATATGGCGCCGAAGAGGGCCAGTCGCTCGGCCTGTCGCATTATCTGGTGGCTGAGGGCGAGGGACTCGACAAGGCCTATGAGCTGGCCGCCGGCATCGCCGACAACGCGTCGCTGGTGAACTACCTGATCATCCAGTCGATCGCGCGCATCAACGACATGTCGCATGCCGACGGGCTCTACGCCGAAAGCCTGAGTGCGGCGCTCTCGCAGACCGGTCCGGATGCGAAGGAAGGCCTGATGGCCTTCCTGGAGAAGCGCAAGCCACGCTTCCGCTGAACCCTACATCTCCGAGCCCGATATACCGCGCATCATGCTGTCGCGGATGTCGGACTTCGTCAGGAAATCCATCTGCTCCACCAGGACTTCCCGGATCAGCGGCTCGCCCACGCGGCGGTTGATGCTTTCCTTGATTGACTCTCGGAAGGCATCGAGGTCGAAGGGTTCGTCGCGAGAGAAGTCGATCACCGGGTTGCCGAAGAGGTGGGAATAGACCTCGTCGAAGATGATGGCGTCAGGCGGCATCACCATGCGCTGCAGCTTCTCCGCCTCGGCCGTGTAGACGAGGCGGGCCAGGAAGTAGCCGTAGACCTCGTTGTCTCGCAGGACGGGAACGGAGATGACCTCCGTCTGCACGTAGTCGAGGCCGCCGAGATAGGTGGACTCCCCTGCCGTTTCTTCTCCGTTCCCTCCGCTCTGATTGGCGTACAGCATGGTTCCCGCGGTGACCGCGATGATCCACAGCGCCGCGAGAGCGAACTTGATCATCCGCGGGCCTCTTGCCCGCCGAAGGCGCCGGCCGAATAGGTGCCGTCGCCCTCCGACTTCTGTATCGCGCTCTGGATGATCGTTGCGACTTCGGAAACCGCGTTGAGCTGGGCGCGGATCGCCTGTTCGTTGAGCTCGAGCTTGTCGCGCAGGCGTATCATGCCGTTGCGGTGCTCGGGCTCGAGATCGTCGGCGCCCATGCCCCGCATCGCCTTGGTGAGTTCGTAGAGATACCGGCTCTTGCGGATGTTGGATTGCTTGATGTCGAAATTGACGTCGGTGCGGATGGATTGCGTCTCCCGCTCGATCGCATCTTCGATCCGGCTGATGATGTGCACCAGGCTCACCGACGATGCCTGGGTGGCGATCGGTCCGGGCAGGAGCTGGCGTGGCTTTGGCATGCTCATTTTGCGGGGCTCATCCTTGTTCGCGGTCCGTCAGGAGACCGTCATTGTTTCCTAGAGAGTCGCCGATGCGGCGCTGGATTTCATGCACGATGGCTTGCGAGGTGAGATTGCGCGTCTCGGCGTCCAGCCTTTCGTCCGCCGCGGCAGCATCGCCTGGGGCATCGCCCTGTCCACGGGCATAATAGTCGGTCAAAATCCGGTCGGCGATGCCGATACCGCCCGCCTTTGACATCTGATTGGCAAGCTGCTCGGCCATCATCGATTTCCACATGTCGCCAGCCAGTCCGTCGCCATAGACCGACTCGTCTTCCTGCGGCAGCATGTGTTCGATGAAGGATTGCAGCACGAAAGATTCGAACTGCTGGAAGGGACCCGCCGGATCGGCCGCGCGAGCGACGGCCGATTGAGGGGCATCCAGCGACGCCGCGAAATTCGTGGATGACGGACCCTGGCTCGCGAATGCGCTCAGCCTGTCGCGTGCGGCCTGGACCCTCTCGGGGTCGGCGGCATTCGCCACATCCATGATGATGTCAGTTGCGAGCGAGACAGCCAATAGATCCTCACCTTCTGCTTCGTGTCGACGGGGACCATAAGCCCGCTTAGCTTGTGGCAGGCTTACTTGCCGAAAACCGCGCCTGCTCAATGCCTTCGAGCTGTTCCTTTTCGCTGCGCTGGCGGTCGTCCATCTGCCGGGCTTCGCGATAATTGCGCTCGACGATATCGGTCCGCGCATTGGCCTGCGCCAGCCGCTGCGCCTCCACCCGGGCGTTGGCCTGGTGCTCCGCCCGCAACTGGTTCGCGCGAGCGATACGGCGGTGATAGATTTCGGGAAAGACATCGGAAAGCGAATCGTCGCCGCCGATGCGCTGCATGATTTCCTCGGCCTCTCGTTCCGCGGCAACGGCGCCGGACAGGAGCATGGCATGACGCGTCTCGTGCAGGCGTTTCAGCTGCTCCTGGAGGGTCAGGACCTTCTTGAGCCGGTCCTTGCGTGATTGTGTCATGGGTCAGCGTCCGATCGTTGATGGGATGAAGCCGTCCGCCATCAGGCTCAGCATGGGGGAAATGGCGAAATACATCATCAGCAGTGCACCGGCGATGACGAAGGGCAGCGCCACGAAGTAGATCGGGATCTGCGGCGTCAACTTGTTGACGAGGCCGATCGCCAGATTGACCAGGATGGCATAGGCGATGAAGGGGCTGCCCAGACGGACCATCACCAGGAAGGAGTCGGAGATCGTGTCGACAAGGTTCACCAGGGCGACCTGCGGATCGAACAGCGCTTCCAGCGGCATGACCTCATAGGTGTCGACCAGCGCGCGGACCACCGCGTGGTGGAAGTCGAAGATGAACAGGATCATCAGTGCAGAGAACGAAATGATGCCCGCCAAGGGCGATTGCGGGTCGGTATCCTCGATCGCGACCGCGGCCATGGCGTTGAAGCCCGACACCATCGCGATCACCGTACCGATGAACTGGACGGCGAGCAGATAAAAGCGCGCGACCAGCCCGATGGTCGCGCCAATCAGCACCTCCGAGCCGATCAGCGTAGCGAGCGAGCCGGCACCGGATCCGACGTGCGGAACGATCGATTCCCAAAGATGCGCGAACAGCGCGAGGCTGACGGCCACGGCGATGAACAGCCTCACCTGCATCGGCACCCGGGCGCTGGAAAGCCCGGGCATCAGCATGAAGCACGCGCCGATACGGCAGAAGGCGAGGAAGATCGCCAGGATCGCCGTATCGACTGTCATCGCTCCGATCATGGCCTTTGTCCCGTGGGTGGGCACCGATGCTTCAGGAGATGGTTCCCAGCACCTTGACCTCGACGCCGCGCGCGATCTCCACGTGGCTCAGCACGGGCAGGGTCGGGAACAGCCGCTCGACGACCATGCGCACATAGGGGCGCGCCTCCGGCGCCGTCACCAGCGCGAAATGGCGCCCGCCTTCGATCTGCTTGCGGATGGCCTTGGTGGCTTCCTCGCCGAATTCCTCTAGCTGGCGGGGATCGATATCGAATTCGCGGATCTCGCCCTTCGGATCGCGCTTGAGCGCTTGGTGGAACGCCAGGTCCCAGCGGTTGCCCAGACGCAGCACATCGAGCGTGCTGCCTTCGGTCAGGTCGCCGCAAATCTGCTGCGCCATGCGGATGCGGACATGCTCCACGATCTGCTCGGTGCGGCGCACATGCGGCGCGATCTCGGCGACCGCCTCGATGATGAGGTGCAGATTGCGGATGGAGACGCGTTCGGCCAGCAGCAGCTTCAGCACGGCCTGGAAGCCCGGATAGGAAATATGCGTGGTGCAGACGTCGTCGACCAGCTTCTTGTATTCGGGATCCAGCCGATCGATCAGCAGCTTCATATCCTTGTAGGATAGGAGCTGGGGCAGGTTGTTGCGGACCACTTCGCTGAGATGGGTCAACAGGACGGACATGTTGTCGGCATAGGCGAACTTGTCGCGCTTGAGATCGTCGATGAAGGTCTCAGGCACCGAATAGGCGCGCATGCCGAAGGCCGGCTCGCGCACTTCCTCGCCCGGGATTTCCGGGACGTCGCCGGTGCCGATGAGCACCATGACTTCGCCGACCCGCATGTCGTACTCGGCCACCACCGTGCCGTGGATCTTGATGCGGTAGGTCTTGGGCGGAATCGCGAAGTCGTCGCTTAGCTTCACGTCCGGAACCACGAAGCCGTATTGCTGCGCGAACTTCTTGCGCATCTTGCCCATCCGGAAGGCGAGCTCCTGGTGCGAGGTCAGGAGCCGCGTCGAAAGCTGCTTGCCGATGAGAAGCTCGATCTCCGCCGTGGCGAGCGAGTTCTTCAGCGAGTTCTTCTCTTCTTCCTCCTTGGAGCGCTCCTTCTCGGTCTCGACGGCCTGGGCGCTCTCGGCTTCCCGCCGACGGCGCAGCGGGATCAGATAGGCGACCGTCGCCATCGCACCGCCCAGGAAGAGAAAAGGAAGCGCCGGCAGACCGGGCATCAGGGCGAGCACGAAGAGCAGCAACGCTGCGACGACGAGCGCGCGCGGATAGCCGCCCAGCTGGCCGAAAACCGCCTTGTCGGCCGAGCCGCGCGTGCCTCCCTTGGAGACCAGCAGACCGGCCGCCAGCGATACAATGAGCGCCGGGATCTGGGTAACCAGACCGTCGCCGACCGAAAGTTTGATGAAGACGTCGGCCGATTCCGCCATCGACATGCCGTGGCGCGAATAGCCGATCGCGATGCCGCCGACAATGTTGATGGCGGTGATGATGAGGCCGGCAATCGCGTCGCCGCGCACGAACTTGGAGGCACCGTCCATGGAGCCGAAGAAAGAGCTCTCCTCTTCAAGTTCCCGGCGCCGCGACTGTGCTTCCTTTTCGTTGATGAGGCCCGCCGACAGATCGGCGTCGATCGACATCTGCTTGCCGGGAATGGCGTCGAGGGTGAAGCGGGCGCCGACTTCCGCGATACGGGTCGCGCCCTTGGTGATGACGACGAAGTTCACCACGATCAGAATGAGGAAGACGATCAGGCCGATCACGAAATCGCCGGCCATGACCAGGCTCTGGAAGCCGCCAATGACATGACCGGCCGCGTTCACGCCGTCACTGCCGTTGGCTAGGATCAGGCGGGTGGTCGCGATGTTGAGCGATAGCCGCATCATGGTGGCGATCAGCAGGATCGTCGGGAAGGAGGAGAAGTCGAGCGGTCGCTGGATCCACAGCGCCACCATGAGAATCAGGACCGACAAGGCGATCGAAAAGGCCAGCCCCAGATCGATAAAGAAAGCGGGGATCGGCAGGAACAGCACCGCCAGGATGACCAGCATGCCGACCGCGAGGCTGACGTCGCGCCATTGCCTCGGGGCCACGGGTGCCATTGCGATATCGTTCAATGCCATTCAGCCGCTGCGCTCCCACGCCGATTGACCGGCGCTTGCACCGGATTTCAAGAGCGAGACTAGCGGGCCAAACTTGCGCGAGGATGGGACGGCGCGACCCGGCTCAGAAGCCGAATTCGATGCGCTGGAAGACCACTGTGGTGAAGGCGTTGATCTGGGCGCCGACGAACGGGCCCGAGAAGGCGACCGCCAGCATGATGGCCACGATCTTGGGGACGAAGGTGAGTGTGATCTCCTGCACCTGCGTCAAGGCCTGGACGAGCGCGATGCCGACGCCGACGACCATCGCAACGACGACTGCCGGCCCGGAGGCCAGCAGCACGGTCCAGATGGCGAACTGGACGATATCAAGGGCGTCGGCCTCGGACATGAACTATGCCGATTCGGCGTACAGGCCATCTTCGTCGTCGTCACCGTCCTCGCCATCATCGTCGCCGCCATTGTCGGCTTCGCGAACCTCGATGCCGGGCTCGATGAGAACCTTGTCGCCGTTCTCCAGGATGGCAACGACACCGTCGGAGTAGAGCTTGACCTCCTTGACGACGCCCTTGATTTCGCCGTCGGCGGAGGTGATCTCCTTGCCGATCAGCGCCGTCGCCTGGGTCAGCGCCGAGGCCTGCAGAATGTTGTCGAGCTTGGCGTTGATCTGCACCGACTGCTCGACCTGGGAGAACGCCGCCAGCTGCGCGATGTATTCCGTGGATTCCATCGGGCTGGTCGGGTCCTGGTTCTTCATTTCGGCGACGAGCAGCTTCAGGAAGGCGTCGTAGTCGACCATGTTGGACTTGGTGGCGGTGCTCGCTGAGCTCGCCGACGCGGCCGCCGAGGTGGGAGACAATGCGTCCATACCGTTATTCTCCTATGGCGATGCGGAACGGGGCAGGCGCCGCCGTTTTTCCGCCTTGTGCGCTGACGCCGGCAACGAGCTCGTTCTCGAGATCGAAGAAGTTGCGCAGCAATTTGAGTGCCTCGAAGATCTGACCTTCTGCGACGAGCTGGTCGACATGCTTCAAGGCGGATTGGATGCGTTGGTCGCCGTAACATCCCAGGACGAGCGGCAGGGAAGTGCGGAAGAGTTCCCGCGCATTGCCCGCATCTCCCGGCGTCATCAGCATGACCTGGACGATGAAATAGAGCTGGCGGATGGGCGTAACCGCCTCTTCCGGCTGCATGACATGGGCTTCGAGCAGAAAGTCGACGTCGTTGAGGAACTCGAGCGAGACCTTGCGGTCCGTCTTGAGCACGGCGCCGTTGACGTAGATCTTTTCGTTCGGCTTCAGGCTGATCTTCAGCGTTTTTCTCATTGCATGCCATCCCGAATGATCTGGGAGACTTCGATCAGGCCCTCGACATTGTCGGAGCGCCCCTGGCGAACCTCTTCGGCCTCGCGCAGGAGCCAGAGGCCGATCGAGATGAGATTGGCGCGCAGTTCCTTGGGCAGCGCGTTGTCCGGGCTGCCGAGATCCTCGACGAAATGGGTCCAGACGCGGCTGACGAACAGCAGGGCCTCCACGGCCTCGCGGGACTGGAGCCCGGCTTCGCGCGCGCTGGCGAGCATGTCGATCGAGCGGGACAGCAGCTGCTTTTCCCGATCCCTCGCATCGGCAACTGAGTCGGATTGGATCTCGGCGTAGGAGAATTGGTACATGATCCGTCTGTGTTCCTGACTGCGGTTAGTGTGCGGGGATCATCCGAGGAACCTGACAAGGCTCAGTTGCTGGATCCGTGCGGTAAGCGAATAGGAGACTTCGATCTGCGTCAGCAGGCTGGTGATGCGCGAGGATGCCTCGTAGGGGTCGACGCCCTCCAGATCGTTGATGTTGAGCTTGAACAGGTCGATCTGCATGGAGACGCGTTCGCTGGCGCTGGTCACGCGCTGCTCGATGATGCCCACTTCGGCCTGGAGAGAACCCAGTTCGGACACTGCCTCGCCGAGAAGGCCGACGGAGCGCTGCATCACTTCCTTCTTGACGTTGTCGTCAAGCGCGCCTTCGAGGAAGTAGGATGTGAAGGCCGCGGCCATGACCAGCCGCTTGATGCCGTCCTCGTTGGCGCTGACGGAGGCCTGGGTGGTTTCGGACATGGTGATGCGGGCGCTGATCTCCTGATCGGCCGCGCTCGACCAGTTGGTCCCCCAGCCGGCGCCGAAGAACTCGTCGGCCATCAGATCGTCCATGAAGTCGTTCAGCTGCTCGGCGGTGATGCCGGCCGCCGCATCATCGGTGATGGGAAAACCGAATTCGGTGTTGAAGGCCGTGTCGAACGCAGCGCGCGCGGCGGAACCCGGCGCGTCGAAATCGTTGAGCGGCTTGGAATCGGTGTTGATGCCGGCAAACAGATATTCGCCGTTCTGCGTCGTGTTGAGGATCGAGGTGATCGTGCTGAGCGCGGATTTGGCCTGCGTCTGGGGGATGGCCGGATCGATCGGCCCGCTGGCCGCTGTGGTCAGCGCCGGGAGCAGGTCGTTGGCGATATCGGTCAGCTGCACCAGGCTGGCCTGGGTGGAGGCGAGGCGTGAGCTTACCAGTCCGTTGGAATCGATCAGCGTACCCAGCCGGTTGACATCGCGCGACAGCGAGATCGACTGGCCGGCGCGTGCGCCGAGAACGAGCCCCGGATCGGCCACGCGGCCCGTGACGACCTCCTTTTCCGACCGCACGAGGTCGGCCTGCATGCGCATCATCTGATAACGCATTGCTTCGGAAATGGCGTTGGAAGAGACGAAGGAGGCCTTCATGGTTTACCTGATCGAGTTCAAGAGAGTGGCGAGCATCTCGTTGACCGCCTGAAGCATGCGCGCCGAGGCGGCGTAGGAATGTTCGAGGTCGAGCAACATGGCCATTTCCTGGTCGATGTTGACGCCGGTCTGGTTGGACAGTGCCTGCTCGGTGCGCATCAGCGTGGCGCCCTTGTTTTCCATGGCGGAGGAGGCGGCCTTGCGGTTGCCTTCCAGCCAGCCCACGGATTCGGTCGAGAAATTCGTCAGGTTGCCGGTCGCGAAGAGCCCGGCGGCGGTATCGAAGGGCCTGTCGGCCTCCAACTGGTCTAGATAGGAGAGGATATTGTCTGAAAAGGACGCGGCGCCGGTCGGGTTCAGATTGACCGTCGCGCCGTCGCGCAATGCTTCCGGGTCGCCGCCTTGCTGTGAATCATAGGCAACGTTGACCCGAATGGAGGCAGCCAGTCCGTTGACCAGCGTGTCGTCGGGGTAGGCTCCTGCGGACGTGAACAGACCGGCGATCCCGCCGGCCTCGTCCTCGGCAAAGGCCTTGATGAGCCCGCGCGCCATCTCGTCGAGCTGGGCCTGCTGCTTTACCGCCACGTCGTCGCGCAGCTGGATCATGGCTGCCAGCTTGCCGGAGGCAGTTGAATCGGCGCCCTTGCCGGCGACCACCGGTACCCCGTCGATGCGAATGGAATCGCCGGTCATGCCCGCCTGATAGGCGAGCGTGGCGTCGAATGTGACCTCGCGGGGAATGGTCTCGAACAGGGTTGCGCCATCGCTCGTCGTGATGACGATGTCGTTTTCGCCACGCACGATCGTCGAGATGGAAACGTATTCCGAGATGTCCTTGAGCAGCTTGTCGCGCTGGTCGAGAGAATCCGAGGTATCGCGGCCCATCCGCGTGCCGTTGATGACTTCGCCGTTGACCTTCTCGAACTGGCTCAGCAGCGAGTTGAGCTCGTCGACGGCGGTGCCAATCTGGCGATCCATGTCGGCGCGCATGTTCTGGATCTCGCTGCTGCCCTTGTTGAGGGAGGCGACGAGGGCACGCGCGGATTCGACGGCGGATTCGGCGAGGTTGCGGTTGGAGGGATTCGAGGAATAAAGCTGCATTGCCTCCTGCAGCTTGCCGATCATGGTGGCAGGCGAGGTCGCATTGTCCGGTCCGTTGACCGACATGCCCATGCGATCCAGCCCGGACATGAGAAAATTCTGTCCGTTATAGGCCGATAGCGCGGAGAGGTTCTGCCGGAACAGGGAATCGTCGGCCAGGCGCTTCACATTGAGGATGCGCGCGCCTGGCGCCATGGATACGGTCTGGGCAATTCGGCGGGAGTAGTTGGGGTCGTGAGCGTTGGAAATGTTGGACGAGACGATGCTTGTCTGCCGTGACGTGTTCATCAACGCGTTTTGCGCGGATCCCAGTGCTGAAGTCAGTGACATGTTTCAAGTCCCATCGTGCCCCGCCGGCACGTTACCGCTTCAGATTGACCAGCACGTCCAGCAGATCGGAGCCTGTCTGGAATATCTTCGAATTGGCCGTGTAATTGCGTTGTGATTCGATCATGTTGGTGAGCTCGGAGGCGATATCCACGTTCGAGCCTTCCAGCGCGCCCGAGACGACCGAGCCAAACTGGCCGGTTTCCGGGAAGCCGATCTTGATGTCGCCCGACTCAGGGCTCTGCGTGTAGACGTTGCCGGGCAGCACCGCGAGCTGGTCCGGGCTCTGCACGGCCGCCAGCGGGATACGGAAGAGCGGCTTTTCGGCGCCATTCTTGTAGAGAGCGCTGACGATGCCGTCGCCGCTGATCTTCACTTCTTGGATCTGGCTTGGCGCGCTGCCGTTCACGTTCGAGGTCGAGACGTTGTAGCCCGTCGCGAGCTGCGACATGCCGGCGAGATCGATCGTCACGTTGGCGGGAGGAGCGGTGCCGGGGATATCGAACTGGATATTATTGTCGCTGGCAGCACTCAGCCGCCCGGTGACAGAGTCGAATTCGAGGGCTGCCGTCCCGATCACATTGTCATCTTCATCGGTGATCTCGAGGCTCCACTCATCGGCGGCCGTCTTGGTGTATTCGAGATCGATGATCTTCTTGCGGCCCATGTAGTCATAGACCACGAGGGATGACTTCTCGGTGTCTCCGATCTCGGCATCGGCAGGCAGATTGGCAGAGAAGACGCCTTCGGTGGTGACTTCCGCCGCCAGTTCCGAATCCGCGATCGAGATGATCTCGAGCCCTTCGAAGCCGTTGGCGACGACAGCCGGGTTGCCGTTTTCGTAGTTGTAACCGGTCAGGTAGAAGCCGGCTGCGTTGACCAGGCGACCCTGGCCGTCCGGGACGAACGTGCCTGCGCGGGCGAGGAAGGGCGACCCGGAGGCGTCCTTGACCACGAAGAAGCCGTCACCATTGATGGCGAGATCGTTCGAGGAGGCAGTGAACTGAAGCGGCCCCTGCTGGGAGATCGCGTAGCGGACACTCGTCTTCACGCCGCCCGAATTGTAGTTGCCCTGCGTCCCGGGAATGATGAGGGAAGAGAATTCCGTGTAGGCCCGCTTGTAGCCGGTGGTGTTCGAATTGGCGATGTTGTCGGCCACTGTTGCCAGACGATTGGCCTGCGCCGCCATACCGGACACGCCGGTCCGCATCATTCCGTAAAGGCCCATCGAAGTTCTCCTCGTGAGTTGGACGCTTGTGCCGAGGATAGGCCATCAGACTTGCGTGAAGCTGTTCTCAGCCCGCAAGACTGCGGCCGATACCGGCTTCAGGTCACCAGGCGGTAGCCGAGGAAGCGTTTGGAATCGATCGGGTCGTAGCCCAGCTTCTCGCGCAGCTTGCGGCGCAGCTTGCTGATGTGGCTTTCGACGACGTTTTCCTCGACCTCGTCGTCGAAGATCCCGTAGATCGCGTTGAAGACCTGCGTCTTGGTCACGCGGCGGCCGGCATTGGTCGCCAGATGTTCGAGGATGCGACGCTCGCGCCGCGGCAAGGGCATCACCTTGCCGTCGATTTCCGGGTCGCGTCCGTCGGTGTAGATGCGCAACGGGCCGATTTCGGTGAAGGACGCCTCGTCCTGCGCCCGCCGGCTGATCGCCGCAATACGCGCCAGGATCTCGCGGATGTGGACCGGCTTGCGGATCACGTCGTCGACGCCGGCCTCGAAGAGGCCCAGGATCTTGTCGAGCGAATGCTGTTCGCTTAGCGCGATCACCGGCGCCGTCGAGCGCCCCTTGATCTTGCGCGGCGAAATGGTCGTCGTGTCGCATTCGCCGATCAGGAAGGCCCTGACGGCCTTGAGATCGTCGTCAGCCGCGCTGTCGACCCACTCCTCGAATTCCGCTGGCCTGAAACCAGCGGTCGCGACACCTTCGCGATCGAAAAGTGAATTGTACCCATCCGTTACGAGATCGCGTTCATCCACGATCACTATCATCGGCCCGCCCTCCGAATCAGTAAATAAATCTGATGCTTCAAGGGGTACATGCAGGCGGGATTCACACACAATGGTGATTTCTTGTAACCAGAAATTGGGGGGTCCCACAAAGTGAGATTCCCGGGCGCTATCGGCTATCGATTGGCAATCATGAGTTGCAGAAGTTGCGTGCCGCCTGCGTCCACTGTCCGAAGCCCGTTGCAACCATATTGGCGACGACCCGGCAGATATAGCGCTTCTGCGCCGGGTCGTTGTCGGGGCCGGCGTGATAGCGGGCAACAGCCATCGACCACGTGTCGTGACGCGTCTTCAGCTGCGCCAGAAAGCGGGCCGCATAGTCCACGTTGAGACGCGGATCGAGCATGGCTTCGACGCTTGGAAAGTGCTCCTGGTGGTAGTGGTGGTTGATCTGCATGCAGCCCAGATCGATCAGGCTTACGCCCTCCTCGCGGGCGCGGTTGAATTCCCTCACGGCGTCTCCGCGGGTGGGTGCGAACACCGCGCGCCCGGCGATGTTGAGTGCATTCGGGTGCAGGCTGCCCCTTTGACCGGTCTCGGTCAGCCCAACGGCATAGAGAATACCCTCAGGCACACCATGACGTTGCGACGCCCGTATGATTTCCGCCTCGCACGGATTGCCGGCGGCGAGCACCGGCCATGCCGTCAGGCTAGATAAACACGCCGCCGCTAGAATTGTTCTGAGGCCCGCCATCATATCCTCCCTGTGGCGCATGGCCGTCACCGTTCCCGCTGTGCTGCCTGCCCTGACCGCCCGACTCGTCCGCCCCGTTGCCTTGCGACGCAAAGCTGTTCGCACCTCGCTCCGGCGTACCGGCCGGGCTGTTGTTCGATGTCGGCTGGACCTGCTGGATCGTCACCCTGTCGATCTCGAAACCTGATGCCTTCAGCGACTTCAGGATGGCGTCGGCGTCCCTGGTGAGCGCGGCCCGGGCCTGTTCCGTCTCAACCTGTAGCTCAACCTTCAGTTGCAATCCGTCGATGCTCATCCGCGCGTTGACGCGGCCCAGATCCGCCGGCTGCAACTGGATCTGGAGGGTGTGGACCGGGCGGTTGCGTGAACCGGCTGAATCCTGGGCCTCGATCTGGGCCGCCGCGGCGCGCGAAACCTGCTCGACATCCTCGCGGATTGCCGCCGTCACCTGCAGGGACGGGCTCGACAGACCGAGGGAAGCAGGGGCCGGCGTGGGCGGTGTGATGGGTGCCGTCTGGCTTGAAACGACGGTCACGCGCTGGGCGAACGGGTCACTTCTCAGATTGTCCTCACGCAACGAGGCACCTGATTTCAGGGGGTCGGGGATACGTCCGTCCGCCTGTGTGGTGTCTGCGTTCAGGCTCTGCGCGAGGCGATCGGTGTTGCCAGCGGCTGGCGTTGGCCTTGGGGCATCGCGCATGGCCGGTTCCGCCCGGGCGCCCATATCCGGTAGCCGGTCGCCGGCAAGTGCTGCGCGCTCGCGGGACCCGATGCGCGTCTCGGCTCGTCTGTCGTCGACGGCCGCCAGGGCAGCGCCCTGCCGTGCCTCGCCATCGCCCTGTACAGGCGTCCGCGACGGCATGTCGGTGGAGGCAGCTCGTTCGCCGGTCGCGCGTTCTGCGGCGAGCGCCGCACGCTGCGCTGCATCCTCGTCGGTTTCCTCTGTCGGTTCCTCGGGCTTTTTTCCGTCGATGTTCACGCCGGTCTCGCCGCGGGGATCCGGTTTCGCCTCCACCTGGTCTTCATCCAGACCCAGCTTGACGCCGCTTTCCACCTCGGGTGTCTCGTCCTCTACCGTGGCATCGTCGGCGGCAAGGTCCTCCGGTGCACCGGTAGACGGTTCGCTCCCTGTCTCCGGTTCCTGAGTTTCGCCGTCCTTGGCCGGTTCTGTCTGCACCTGCCAGCCCATCCTGGTCTTGGCGAGGTCGAGCCGGGTCCACGACCAGTTCGTCTGCTTGTCACCCTGTTCTGCCCGCGCCTCGGATGAAGCCTTGGCCTTCTTCGGTTGCAAGACGTCGTCGAACTTCATGCCTGCGGCATCCTGGTCCGCCTGGCGGTCCGCACGTGTCGCAGAGGCCGATGGAACGTTGATTGGCAGGTTGGCGGGAAGGTTCATTGAATTTCGTCCTTCAGCATCTCGTCGATCGCATTGATCTTGTCGCGGGCCGATGTGATGAGATCGTCCGTTCGCATCTCTGCCGGTGTCGGTTCGGGTGTGATCTCGGGATCGATGCCGGCGGGCATGGCGATCGTGTCCGAAGCCGCTGGATCTTCGGCGTCAGGTGAGGGGCCTTGCGGGTCCTGTCCCGGCTGTTCTTCAAACGGGCGCGCCACGACCTCGGCGGCGATCGCCTCGGCGGCCTCCAGCAATTCGCGATCGCCGGGCGAAAGCTGGCTGCGATCGATCTGACGCAGTTGAAGCACCACCGTATCCACCGTGTCCGACGTCACCGATGCGATGCTGGAATAGAGAAGGCTTCGCACATCGTTGCCGCCATCCTCCGCTCCGCCGATCTGGCGCGCCTTTGCCGATGCGAACTCCAGCATCGAGTCGTGACCGTCGATTGCGGCCTGCCGTGCCAGCCTGAGATAGATCGTCTGGGCCTGCTCGTTGGTCATCCAGGCAAGCGTGTCCTCGATCTTGCGCCGGTCGATGTGGTCGAACATCGCCGAGATTCCGGACACCAGGGCCTGGGCGTACTGGCTGGCATAAGGCGAACGAAGGAAGCGCCGCGCATATTGGCTGGCGGCCAGCATGAAACGGTCGCTGTCTTCAGCAGTCGCATGAACCGCGATCGCCCGCCTCAGCGCAGCTTCCTCGACCAGCGTTCCCGGCGCCAGCAGCCTCGCCTGGTCGAAATAGCCGATCGCCAGTTCGGGTTCGCTGCCGACGATGACCGATCCCTTTACCAGGGCGGCGAATGCCGCCACGCTTGGCGACCACCTGTCCAGTTCCACATCCGTGAAGGCCTCGCGGGCGGCTGCGAGATTGCCCGTCGAATAATGCTTCACGCCGTCGGCAAGAAGCTTGCGTTCTTCGTCGAGGTCGAGACGTGCAAGGACCGATTCGAAGGTTGCGGGGTTGCCGCCGCTCATGCCGTAGATGAGGAGCGCATCGAAGTTGCGTTCGTCTTCGAACACCTCGGAATCCGCGTGCCGCAGCCTTTCGTCGATCATCTCGATCAGCCGCGTCTGCATCGGCATCGCGGCGTGATCGCCATCGGCGATGCGGTCCTGGACGAGTTGCAGGGAACGGCTCATCTGGTAGGGCTGCAGGCCGCTGGCCGATGCTACCGCCGTGGCGCCGAAGAGCGCCAGCGCCATGCAGGCCGGCAGTGTTGCCAGCCCGAGCCTCCTCCCGCGCGCACCGGCTGACATCATTCGACCTCCAGGAAGATCTCGATGCGCCGGTTGGCGTCGTCGAACGGCGCGTCTTCGACCTTGAGCACACGATCGGCAAAGCCGGCGATCTCGGTGACGCGTGCCTCCTCCAGGCCGCCGCGCAACAGCATGTAGTAGGCTGCGTGCGCGCGCGCCGTCGACAGGCGCCAGTTGTCGTAGTCGGCGCTGCGGAAAGGTCGGCCATCCGTATGGCCCATGATCACGACGTTGCCGGGGCGCGCGTCGAGGGACTGGGCGATCCTTTCCATGGCCAGCACCAGCTGGCGCTGCGGCGTGGCGGAGCCGATCTCGAACATGCCGTAGTTCAGCTCGTCGGTCACCGAGATCAGCACGCCGTTGCGCCTGGGCGTGATGTCGACCGTCTTGTTGAGTTGGTCGTCCTCGCCGAACACCTCGGAGAGCTCGGTGCGCAACTGCTGCGCAAGCTCCAGGGTCTGCGGGGTCGGCACGTTCTCGTCCGCGTCGACTTCGACGGTTTCGGGCAGCGCGGCCATGGCAGGCGCGGTCTGGTCGGCGATGGTCTCACCGTCTTCCACCACGGGTCCCTCGCGTTCGGTATTGGCCTCGTCGAGGACCTCATGCGGCGCCGTGACGTCGGGGACGGCGACCTGCTGCGACCAGAAATCGGGTGCGAAGGGATCGCGATAGGACGCGCCGCCTTCAGCCCCGGTGGCAGGGCCGGAGGTCTGTGCACCCCCGTCTCCGCGCGCGCTGATGTTCTGCAGCGTTCCCGTTTCCCGGGCGATCTCGGCCAAGACGGCAAAAGGATCGGCAAAGAGGTTCTGGTCGGAGGTCTGCCAGGTTTCGGAGATGTTGGAGGCCGCGTCGTGATCGGCCGGTCCCGACATCTGGCGGCGCACCCCGACCGGCCGGTCGCTGGTCTGGTCGTTGGCGGCATCGGGATTGTTGGAGGACTGCTCGCCGCTGCCGGGATCGTCGACGCCGCGGCGATTGGCGTTGTGGTCCATCAGCTTGACCGGGTTGAAGTAGCTCGCCACCGACGCCTTGGTCTGCTCATTGGCCGCGTTGAGAAGCCACATGACCAGGAAGAAGCACATCATCGCGGTCATGAAATCGGCGAAGGCGATCTTCCAGACACCACCATGGTGCTCTTCTTCATGATCGCCGCCGCCGCGCCGGACAATGATGATCTCCGGCCGCACGTCTGCTTCTTCGGCCGGGGCAGTGGTGGCGGGCGCGTTCATTTGAATACCTCGGACATGGCCGACGACCATTCGGACAGGCGCGTTTCAAGGATGCTGTCGTCGATCGTGACGGTCAGATCGAACCCGTCGGCGACCGCGAAATCGACCTGGCCGGCATGGCTGCCGAGTGCCTTTTCCAGCGCATCGCAAAGGGAAGGCGCGCCGCGCACGCGGATTCTCACCGCTTCATTGTCGGACAGGGCGGCGCGCACGGACTGCGCCAACTGGTCGACCGCACGTGCGCGGATATCGTCGGCAAGGCTCGCGCCCAGAATGCGGGCGGCCACGCTCGTGGTGAGTTCGACCAGCTGTTCCTCGAGCTGCGAGAAACGCTGTTCGATCAGCTGCGCGGCGTCGGTGCCGGACCGGGTGCTCAGCTCGGCGATCTCGGCTGCATGCCGTTCGCGCTCGCGGGCCATTTCCTCCCGATGCCGGGCATCGAGAAGCTCCTCGAGTTCGGCGCGGGCGCGCTCGACCTCCACCGCAATCAGTTCCTGGAGCGTCGGTTCGTGAAGGGCAGGCTCCAGGGAGCCGACCGGGACGCTGCGCGCGGCGCGGCGCTCCTCCCGCGGCGGCGTGGGCAGGCTGGCGAAGTCGGGCAGCGCATCCGCCAGGGTGTGCGTGGCCATCATGCGGCTTCCTTATGAGCCCATTTGCGCAGGATGGACGCTGTACGTTCCTCGTTCAGGTCAACCATTCGGGCGAGCCGCTCCTGCGGTGCGGGCTTGATGCGGCTCTCGAAATCGTCGCCGCCGCCTGCCGCCATTGCGCCTGAGCCTGAGCCTGCCATGCCGGGCAAGGCAGGCGTGCCGCCCGGGTTGGGCAGCGAGCGCTGCATCTCTTCCATGTCGGGCTGGTTGTCGTTGTCGGCGCGTCCGACCAGCATCGTGCTGAGCGGGCGCAGCCCGAACCAGGCCACGAGGAAGACCACGAGGACGAAGGCGGAGGCGTTGATGAGCGTGCCGATGTGGCGCGACAGGATATCGCCCACGCCGGGGGCAGCAGCCTCGATGCCTTCGAGGTCTGCCATGAACTCCACCGCCGAAACATGGATGACGTCGCCGCGCGCGTCGCTGAAGCCGGCCGCTGACGTCACCATCGAACGGATTTCGTCGATACGCTGCTCAAGCTGCTCGGCTGTCCCGTCCGTGCCGAGCAGGCTGGTGAGGCGATCGCGGTTGACGACCACGGCCACGGAAAGCTTCTCGACCGAATAGCCGTTGGAAACCGTTGCGATGCGCGTGGTGTTAAGCTCGTAGTTGGTGGTTTCCTCGCGGCGCTCGCGCTGTTCGGTGGATTCGGCGCCTTCGCCGGCACCCGGAGCCTCGTCGGGCAGGTTCTGCTGCACCGTCACCGGTGGTGCGGCCTGGCGCTGGTTGGCCTGGTCGTTGCTGCGGACCACCTGGACCGAGCGCTCGACGCGCGAATCGGGATCGTAGATCGTTTCCTCGGTTTGGCGGGCGTCCGTATTGATTTCGGCGCGCACGCTGGTGCGGAAATTGTCGTAGCCGAGATAGGGCGCAAGCGCGGTGCGGATGTTTTCCTCGACCTGCATCTCGACCGTGCGCTCCACACCGATCGCCCGGTTCGCAGCGTTGTTGGCCGGGTCATCGCCCGCCGCCAGAAGGGTGCCGGACGAATCGAGCACGGTCACGCGTTCGGAGTTCAGGCCGGGGACGGCCGCCGCGACCATGTGGCGGATGGCATTGGCCGTCCGCGTCGGTTCGCCGCTTGCCATGCGGATGACGACGGAAGCCGAAGGTTCCTGCTCGGCGGTGCGGAAGCTGCCGCGGTCCGACATGACGATATGGACGCGCGCACCACGCACGCCGGCCATGGACTGGATGGTCCGCGCAATCTCGCCCTCGAGGGCACGGATGCGGGTGATCTGCTGCATGAAGGACGTCAGGCCGAACGAGCCGACCTCGTCGAACAATTCGTAGCCGGCATTGGAACTGGCCGGCAGTCCCCGTTCAGCAAGGATCGTCCGCGAGGCCGCCGATCGGCCGACCGGCACCATGATGGAAGTGCCCTCGGGCCCGACCTGCGTCTCGATCCCGGCTTCGCCGAGCACGAGGCCGATCTGGTTCAGGTCCGACTGGTCGAGACCGACATAAAGCGTCTCGTAGCCGGGTCGGTTGAGGTAGAGCGAGGCCACGATGATGACCATCAGCACGGTCGTGCCGATGGCGGCCATGATGCCCAGCCGCTTGGGGCCGAGGCCCTTCAGATTGTCGATGACCGTCTTTAACTGTTCAGGCAAGCTTCTTACTCCGCAACCGAATGCTCGGCAAAACTAGACGGCGAAGCTTGTGCGAAAATGTAAGAGGCCGCCCCCGTGACGGGAGCGGCCCTGATTTCTAAAGATTTCGTCGGTTCTAGCCGAAGAGCGACAGAATGTTCTGCGCGTTGGAATTGGCGATGGTCAGCGCCTGGATGCCGAGCTGTTGCTGGACCTGGAGAGCCTGGAGCCTGGTCGATTCGAAGTTCATGTCAGCGTCCACGAGTTGTCCGACGCCGCGGTCGATCGCGTCCATGATCATGCCGACAAATGTCTGCTGGTTCTCGATGCGGGTCTTGATCGAACCGAGGTCCGAGGCAGCCGTCGTGATTCTCGACAGCATCGCGTCGAGGCCGCGCAAGTAGATGTCCAGATCCTCCACGGATGCTTCTGTTATGTCGAATTCGGTGGCGTTGAACTGGTTGAAGTTGCCGTTGGTGCTGGAGGCCGCGTTGGTGATTTCCAGGGCGGAGACGGCGGCATCCGTATTGTCGCTGGTTATCGTGAGGGCCGTATTGCCGCCGTTCTGGCCGACGGTCACGCCGGTGATTCCGGCATCGGCCAGGCCCTGTTCGACAACGGTGACATAGTCCGCGAGGTTGGCGATCGAGCCGTCAGTGGTGCCGAGGGCCGCGTCGACCGTCGCCTTGTCGATGGTGACCATGATCGGCTCACCGCCATCGACGGCAAGGCTGAATCGGAAGGCGTTGCCTTCTTCCAGCGTCAAGGGAGCGAAGGCAGCGAATTCCTGCCCCGCGCCCGACGTGCCGTCCACGGCGGGGATATCGGTCAGTGCGCCGGTTACGCCGCCATCATCGTCGAGCGGCACGCCCTCCTGCAGGAGGCCGGGCTTGTCTGCCTCGCCATTGAAGAGCGCGGTCTTGGCGGTGTCGATCTCGATCGCGACAAGCTGGATGCCGCCGCTGGGGTCGCGGGTGAAGGATGCGATGATCTTCTGGACCGACATCTTGGAGACGTTCAACCAGTTGCCGCCGGAGAAGGAGGCGGATTCGGCATAGGTCTTCAGATTGTTCTGGAGCTGTTCGATCTCCGACTGGATCTTGCTCTTGTCGATGTCGGGCTGCTGGGCGGTGACCAGCTTGGCCTTGAGACTGTCGAGCGTCTCCTTGACGACGTCCATGGCGGTGTAGGCCACGTCGACCTGCGCAGCACCCAGGCCGAGCGAGTCGGTGACGGCCGACATGGCGCTGTTGTCGGAGCGCATCGTGGTTGCGATTGACCAGTACGCGGCGTTGTCGCTCGCCTCGGCAACGCGGAAGCCCGTCGATATGCGGGACTGCGTGGTCTCCAGATTCTTGTTGATGCTCTGAAGTGTCTGCAATGCAGTCATTGCCGACGGGTTTGTCATGATGCTTGCCACGATGAGACCTTTCGCAATGGCTAACGCTTATGGTTAACCATTACTAAGGGCACATGGTTAATGACATCTTAAGCGCTGCCCTCGCGGCAGGGCGCAGGACAAAATCCGGTTCTGAAAACGATGATGCCGCGCTCGACGGGCGAGCGCGGCATCATGTGTTTCAGAGCATTGCCTTGGCCATCAGGCCGCGGCGGCTGTCGCCTAACGGAAGAGCGACAGGATGTTCTGGGCGTTGCCGTTGGCGATCGACAGGGACTGGATGCCGAGCTGCTGCTGGACCTGGAGGGCCGACAGGCGTGCCGATTCTTCCTGCATGTCGGCATCGACCAGCTGGCCGACACCGCGATCGATGGCGTCCATGATCTTGCCGACGAAGTCCTGCTGGCTGTCGACGCGGGTCTTGATGGCACCCAGATCGGAGGCCGCCGTGGTGACCTCGAGCAGCATCTTGTCGATGCCCTGCATGTATTCGGTCAGGTCGAGTTCTTCGGCTGAGGTGATGTCGAGCGCCGTGGCGTCGAAGAAATTGCCATTGGAGCTCGAACGGATGTTGCTGACCGACAGGGTGTAGGTGTCGGCATCGTCGGTGGCGTCGTCGAAGACAACGGTCGCGCCCGCATCGTCGAGCAGGGCGAGCGTTACGCCTTCACCGGCAGCCGCACCGGCCGTGGCGCTGACCTTGTCGCTGAGACCGGCGCTTTCGAGGGCGGCGGTAAAGGCTGCAGCCAGATCGCTTTCATCGGTGATGGTACCGTCGGTGAGACCAGCAGCATCCAGCGTCGCACGGTTGATCGTGACGCGAGTGGATTCGCCATTGACGTCGATGTCGAAGCGGATTTCTGCGCCCTCTTCGAGAACGATTGCGGCATCGCCACCATCGAAGTCGTGAGCGAAGACATCCGTGATTTCGACGTCGTCGGCATCGGCGAGAACGGGCAGATCGACATCGGCCGCCGCGGCAGCGTCGAATTCGACTTCGCCACCCTGCTGCAGCATGCCGTATTCTTCGGCAGCCGAGTTGAACAGTGCGGTCTTGGCGGTATCGACGTCGATGGTGCCGAGCGAGATGTTGTTGCCCGAGTCACGCATGAAGGAGGCAACGATCTTCTGATCCTTGTTCTCGGAGACGTTCAGCCAGTTGCCGCCGGAGAAGGAGGCCGCTTCGGCATAGGTCTTGAGATCGTTCTGGAGCTGCTTGATTTCCTCCTGGATCTTGGCCTTGTCGATGTCGGGCTGCTGTGAGGCCACGAGCTTCGACTTCATGTTGTCGAGCGTCTCCTTGACCGCGTCCATGGCGGTGTAGGCGACGTCGACCTGGGCGGCGCCGAAGCCGAGGGCTTCCTGGACCGACGACATGGACTTGTTGTCCGAGCGCATGGTCGTGGCGATCGACCAGTAGGCCGCATTGTCGGAAGCCTGACCGACACTCAGGCCGGTCGAGATGCGGTTCTGCGTGGTGCCGAGATTCTTGTTGGTGGCGGTGAGGGTCTGGAGCGCAGTCATCGCGCTGGCGTTGGTATTGATGCTAGCCATTTGGGAAAAACTCCCCCGATACAAATACAAAAAACAAACATACCGGACTGACACCGGCAAAGACGCAGCGGCTTCATGCCCACGGTCAACAACACGACCGTTCGTCCTTCAACGCCTCCGACTATGGTTGATAATTCCTACCAAAATCCTACGCTTTCGAAATATTCCAAGGCGCGTTCTGCCTTCATTTTTGGCTGCCGGGCGACAAGACGAAAAAAGGCCCCGCCGTCTTCTGACGGCGGGGCCTCTGTCCGGAAAACTCAGATATCCTACCTGAAGAGCGACAGGATGTTCTGGGCGTTGGAGTTGGCGATCGACAGGGACTGGATGCCGAGCTGCTGCTGGACCTGGAGGGCCGACAAACGTGCCGATTCTTCCTGCATGTCGGCATCGACCAACTGGCCAATGCCGCGGTCGATGGCGTCCATGATCTTGCCGACGAAGTTCTGCTGGCTGTCGACGCGGGTCTTGATGGCACCCAGATCGGAGGCCGCCGTGGTGACCTCGAGCAGCATCTTGTCGACGCCCTCCATGTACTCGGCCATGTCAAGTTCTTCGGCCGAGGTGATGTCGAGCGCCGTGGCGTCGAAGAAGTTGCCATTGGAGCTCGAACGGATGTTGCTGACCGACAGGGTGTAGGTGTCGGCATCGTCGGTGGCGTCGTCGAAGACAACGGTCGCGCCCGCATCGTCGAGCAGGGCGAGCGTTACGCCTTCACCGGCAGCCGCACCGGCCGTGGCGCTGACCTTGTCGCTGAGACCGGCGCTTTCGAGGGCGGCGGTAAAGGCTGCAGCCAGATCGCTTTCATCGGTGATGGTACCGTCGGTGAGACCAGCAGCATCCAGCGTCGCACGGTTGATCGTGACGCGAGTGGATTCGCCATTGACGTCGATGTCGAAGCGGATTTCTGCGCCCTCTTCGAGAACGATTGCGGCATCGCCACCATCGAAGTCGTGAGCGAAGACATCCGTGATTTCGACGTCGTCGGCATCGGCGAGAACGGGCAGATCGACATCGGCCGCCGCGGCAGCGTCGAATTCGACTTCGCCACCCTGCTGCAGCATGCCGTATTCTTCGGCAGCCGAGTTGAACAGTGCGGTCTTGGCGGTGTCGACGCTGATGGTGCCGAGCGAGATGTTGTTGCCCGAGTCACGCATGAAGGAGGCAACGATCTTCTGATCCTTGTTCTCGGAGACGTTCAGCCAGTTGCCGCCGGAGAAGGAGGCCGCTTCGGCATAGGTCTTGAGATCGTTCTGGAGCTGCTTGATTTCCTCCTGGATCTTGGCCTTGTCGATGTCGGGCTGCTGTGAGGCCACGAGCTTCGACTTCATGTTGTCGAGCGTCTCCTTGACCGCGTCCATGGCGGTGTAGGCGACGTCGACCTGGGCGGCGCCGAAGCCGAGGGCTTCCTGGACCGACGACATGGACTTGTTGTCCGAGCGCATGGTCGTGGCGATCGACCAGTAGGCCGCATTGTCGGAAGCCTGACCGACACTCAGGCCGGTCGAGATGCGGTTCTGCGTGGTGCCGAGATTCTTGTTGGTGGCGGTGAGGGTCTGGAGCGCAGTCATCGCGCTGGCGTTGGTATTGATGCTAGCCATTTGGGAAAAACTCCCCCGATACAAACTCAAAAACAAACATACCGGACTGTCACCGGCAAAGGAGGAGCGGCTTCATGCCCATCGACCGCAATGTCTGGTCGACCCGCCTTTATGGGCGCAATATCGGGCTCGGAATCCTCACAAAGGCATAAGGGAAGCGGTTAACGGACTCTCGTTCGGCCGTTAAGATTAACGGCTTCAGACGAAGGATCGCACCAGGCTGCCGACCAGAAGGTTCCAGCCGTCGATCAGCACGAAGAAGAGAACCTTGAAGGGCAGGGACACGACAGTCGGCGGCAGCATCATCATGCCCATGGCCATGGTGATGGTGGCGACGATCAGGTCGATGACGAGGAAGGGAAGCACGATCAGGAAGCCCATCTCGAAGCCACGCCTGATCTCGGAAATCATGAAGGCCGGCACGAGGATGCGCAGATCGGGCTCCTCGATCGAGATCTCCGTCTCGCCGCGCTCGCGCGCCAGATCGACGAAAAGGTCGAAATCCTTCTCGCGCACATTGTTGATCATGAAATCCCGGAACGGGGCCGAGATGCGTTCGACGGCTTCCTGCTCGCTGATCTCCTCGGCGATCAGCGGCTGGATGCCTTCGTTCCAGGCCCGGTCGAAGGTGGGCGACATGACGTAGAAGGTCATGAACAGGGCGAGGCTGACCAGGATCAGATTGGCGGGAGTCGTGGGCAGGCCCATGCCGGCGCGCAGGATCGAAAAGACGATGATGAAGCGCGTGAAGCTCGTCACCATGATCAGGATGCCGGGCGCGATCGACAGGATCGTCAACAGCCCGAACATCTGGATGATGTAGCCGATCGTGCTGCCCTCGATGCCTTCGGTCATTCCGCCGAAATCGAATGTCTGCGCCCCGGCGACGGCCGGGGTCAGGAGAAAAAGCAGTATCGCTATGGCGAGGCGGTTCATTCCACCAACATCGTGCGCACGAGGACTTCACTCACCACGCCATCGCTGCGGATCCGGGCGCGCTCCGAGAGGTCCGCCTTGAGGTGCTGGAAGCCGCTGGCGCCCTGGATCTGGTGCACCTTGATGGTGCGCATGTAGGCCAGCAGGTCCTGGTGGATGAGTTCGGCCATGGCGACATCGGGTTCGCCGGTGAAGACGAGGCTCAGTTCGAGCCGGATCCACATGTCTACCGGCGAGCCGAGATTGGTGGTGATGGGGTTGATATGCACGATGCCGACGCCGTTGGACATCTCGCCGGTGTGGATTTCGGTGGCGCGGTCCGGGGAGACTTCGCCGCTGGCCGGGGCCTGGCGGTCGCCGATCATCGTGGCCGAGACCCAGCCTGCGCCGATGGCGCCCGCCGTCAGCACGGCGAGCACGGCAAGCTGGATGACGAGCGAGGGGCCCTTCGGCTTGTCGGCGGTCGCTTCGGTGGCTGCCACTTTGCTGTCTCCCTAGAACGGCAGGACGGCGTCGAGGATCTGCTGGCCGTAGGGCGGCTGCTGAACCTCTGTCAGGCGTCCGCGACCTCCGTACGAGATCCTCGCCTCGGCGATGCGGTCGTAGTCGATGGTGTTGGATGCGCCGATGTCGGCCGGGCGCACGATGCCCTGGATGGTCAGGATGCGCAGCTCGGCATTGACGCGCACCTCCTGCGAACCGCGGATGAGCAGATTGCCGTTGGACAGGACGTCCATGACGACGGCCGCCACCCGGAGCCGGATGTCCTCGGAGCGCTGCGTCTCGCCGCGGCCGGTGCTCTGCGAACCGCCGCCGATCTGGCCGCTGGCTTCGCCGCTGGCGCTGAGGCCCTCGAAATCGAACGAGCCCGCCAGCCCGATGTCGCGGCTGGAATCGCGGCGGCGTTCCGACTGGTTGCGCATCTGGGCACGGTCGTTGATGAAAATGGTCACCGTCAGGATGTCGCCGGCTTCGAGCGCGCGGGGATCGGTGAAGAGGCGGCTCTGGCGGTCGTCCCAGAGCGAGGTGCGCTCGGCGGCGGTGGGCGGGGCCTTCGAGATGTAGTCCGGATAGGCGACTTCGCCCGAATAGGGAACCACCGGCGACAGCACGGGCTCGCGCCCGATCTCGGCGGTGTTGACGCAGCCCGCCAGAAGCAGCGCCATTGCCGGCACGGTCAGGAGCGGCTTCATGCCGGGTCCTCCGAGCGGGCGGCGCTGGCGATGACCGAGGTCAGCGTGGCGGCGACCTTGGGGTCCATCTCGTTGAGGATGACGCTGGCCTGGCGCGAATCCAGCTTCATCAGGATGGCGGCGGCGAGATCGGCGCGCAGTTCGGCGAGGCGTTCGGCGGCCGCGTCGGGGCGCATGCGGCCATAGATGTCGACCAGGCCTCCCTGCGCCTGCTCCAGGAAATCGTCGCGGCGCTGCAGCCACTCCTCATACTCGGCGCGCTTGGCCTCGAGCGCGGCGATGCGGCCCTCGATGTCGGACTGGAGCGTTTCCAGTTCCATGCGCTGGAGCGAGTAGCGCCGGTCGCGCGCGGCGTCGGCGATATTGGTGCAGAACCGCCTGATGTCCTCGTTGACCATTCCCTCGAACTGGTCGGGGACGGCCTGGGTGGAGGCGGGTATCGGCGCGACGAGGGCGAGCACGAGGGCAGTCGCGGCGACGGCCATCAGGGGCCTGCGTTCGATGTTCTTGAAGAAGGCCGGCATTGTCCGTGTCCTATTGAAGTACGAGTTCGCCCTGCAGCGCGCCCGCGCTCTTGATGCCCTGCAGGATTGCGATGATGCCGTCGGGCTGAACGCCAAGGCTGTTGAGACCGGCGACCAGCGATTCGAGGGTGGAGCCGTCGAGGATGCCGACGCGGCCTTCCTCTTCCTCCACGTCGATCTGCGTGAAAGGCTCGACGGCCGTCTCGCCGAAGCTGAAGGGTTCGGGCTGGACGACTTGCGGCATTTCCGTGATGCGGACGGTGAGGTTGCCGTGGCTGACGGCCACCCGGGCGATGCGGACGTCCTGGCCGATGACGATGGTTCCCGTGCGCTCGTCCACGACGACGCGGGCCGGCGTATCCGATTCCACCACGAGATTTTCCAGTTCCGACCAGAAGCGCGCGGTGGAGACGTCGGTGGGCCGGCGCAGATGGACGGTGCGTGAATCCTGCTCGGTGGCTACATTGCGGCCGAACCGGCTCTGGGCATAGGCATTGATGGCGTCGGTGATGCGCACCGCGGTCGAGAAGTCGGGATTGCGCAGCTGCAGCGACAGCACGACTTCGTTGACGAAGCCGCCAGGGATCTCGCGCTCGACGATGGCGCCATTTGCAACGCGCCCATTGGTCGGCACGCCGCGCGTCACGGTCTCGGCCTGGCCCTGTGCCTCGAAGCCGGAGACGGATACCTGTCCCTGCGCCACGGCGTAGATCTCGCCATCGGGGGCGCGCAATGGCGTCATGACCAGCGTCCCGCCGCGCAGCGAATTGGCATCGCCCATGGCCGATACCGTGACGTCGATGCGATCGCCCGTACCGATGAAGGGCGGGAGATTGGCGGTCACGATCACGGCGGCGACGTTGCGTGAACGGGCCTGCGTCCCCTGGGTAGCAATCCCGAGATTTTCCAGCATGGCGTGCATGGACTGTTCGGTGAAGGGGGCATTGCGCGGGTTGTCGCCCGTGCCCTGCAGGCCGATCACCAGCCCGTAGCCGATCAGCTGGTTATCGCGCGCGTTTTGCAGCATCGCGACATCCTTGATGCGCGAACTGGCCTGCGCGGCTGCGGTGGCCGCCAGGATCATGGCGAGCAGGGTGAGGACAAGACGGGTCATGTGGCTCCCACGCGAATCGTGCCGTCGGCCATGACGACGCCATTGAAGACCATCCCGCTGTCCATGTTGCGGACCCGGATCAGATCGCCGGCCGCTCCCGACTCCAGCGGAACGCCAACCATGGAGATGGTCAGGGTGCCGCTCACGAAGAGGACGCGGGCAGGCGCACCGGTCTCGACGAGATGAGGCGGCCGCATGGCGGTGGTGTACATCATGCGGCCAGGCAGCAGCGTGCTGCGGGCGATCATGCCGATGGCCTCTTCCGGCGTCATCACGAAGGCGCCGGGATTGGGAAGCTGGCGGCGCAGCGGCACGACGTCGAGTGCTTGGGGCGCGATGGGCTGCCCCGGATAGATCACGCGATTTGGAACGACGACGGTCGCCGACTGCCCTTCGAACGCGTGAGCGCTCAGAGGCACCGCCACGGCAAGGGCGGTACAGACCGACACCAATATCCTTGCTAGGCGGTTCATGGCCTACCTCATCCCCTGCGATACGACGGAGGCCATCTGATCGGCGGCCTGGATGACCTTGGAGTTCATCTCATAGGCGCGCTGCGCCGAGATGAGATCGGTGATCTCCTTGACCGGATCGACGTTCGAGGCTTCGAGATAGCCCTGCTCGATCGTGCCGAAGCCCGGGTCGCCAGGGACACCGACATTGGCCGCGCCGGAAGCCGGCGTTTCCTGGAAGAGGTTGTCGCCGACCGGCATCAGTCCGGCATCGTTGGCGAAGCTGGCGACGGTCAGCTGGCCGAGATCGACAGGAAGCACCTGGTTGGGCACCCGGGCGAAGACCTGGCCCGACTTGTTGATCGTGACCTCGAGCGCGTCCTCGGGCACGACGATGGCCGGGTTCACCTGCAGCCCGTGAACGGTGACGAGTTCGCCCTGTGCGTTGGTGTTGAACGAGCCGGCCCTTGTATAAAAGGGTTCGCCATCGATGCCGTTGATCTGGAACCAGCCATTGCCGGTCACGGCGAGATCCAGCGCATTGCCGGTCGCCGTCAAGGCGCCCTGGGCATGAACGTTGCGGATGGCGGCGAGCTTGACGCCCAGGCCGAACTTCACGCCTTCCGGGATGACCGCCTGGTTGCCCTGGTTGGGGACGCCCTGAAGCCTGTCGACCTGATAGAGAAGGTCGGTGAATTCGGCACGCGCCCGCTTGAATCCGGTCGTGTTGATGTTGGCGATGTTGTTGGCGATGACTTCAAGGTTGGATTGTTGGGCGGTCATGCCCGTCGCCGCGATTGCCAGTGCTTTCATGTTCTTCTGCTCCTCAGATCTGCATGCGGCTGACTTCGAGATAGGCCTGGACGACCTTGTCTCGAATGGCGATGGCAGCCTGGAGGGACTGTTCGGCGCTCATCACCGCGTCGACCACTTCGCGGGTTTCCGCCTCGCCGCGAATGGCGGCAATCGACAGGGTTTCGGCCTGCTCCAGGCGCCCGACCGTGTTGGCCACACTGGCCTGCAGCGCGTCGGCAAAGCTCGGTCCATTGGCGGCGGCCGGCGGCTGCGCCGGGCTCAACTCCGATGCCAAATTCTGCGTACCGATTCGCGAGACGGCGAAAAGTCCCTGCATGTCTACTGGCTCCTCATCAGATCGATGGTCATGGAAATGAGCTCGCGCGCCTGCTTGACCACCTGCACATTGGCTTCGTAGCTGCGATTGGTCTCGCGCATGTCAGCCATCTCGATGAGCACGTTGACGTTCGGCAGCTTTACGAACCCGTCGGCGTCGGCGGCCTCGTGGCCGGGCTGGAACTCGAGGGTGAACGGTTCCTGGTCCTGCGAGATCGCACTGATCTCGACCATGTTTCCGCCGCTGGCTCGATCGAGTTCGGCGGCAAAGCTGATGGTCTTGCGCTGGTAGGGATCGGCGCCGGGGAAATTGCCGGTCGACTGGGCGTTTGCCAGGTTCTCGGAAACGATGCGCAGCCGCTCCGACTGGGCGCTGAGCCCGCTGGAAGCGACCTTCATTGCTGTCTGAAGTGGATCCATGTCTGCGTCAGCTCCGTGCGGCCATGAGAATCATGCGGTGAAAGGCCTTCACGATCGACGTGTTCATCTGGTAGCTGCTGCCGATCTGGCCGGCTTTCAGCATCTCTTCTTCCAGCACCACCGTGTTGTCGGAAGGCAGGTTCGCGGCGCCGTTGTCGGCGACCTCGCGAACCGCGAACTGGTCTCTCGTCGCCCCAAGCGAAACATGGGTTGGATGGGTCGTGGTCATCGTCACCCGGGTCTTGTCGAGAACCTCCTCGAAGGGCTCGACATCGTTTGCCCGGAAGCCGGGCGTATTGACGTTGGCGACATTGCCCGCGACCGTCGATTGGCGAACCGACAGCCAGCGCGCCTGCTGGGACGCCAGGTCGAACAAATTGACTGGATTCATGCGGTTGCTTGCCCCTTGTGGCAGTCTCGAAGCGGAAGCTATCGCTTCAGTCTTGCGCGGGCCTTGCGCAAGCCGATCAGGGGGCGAGTTCTACGGTCCGGTCGAAGGTGGTTACCAGCACCCACTTTCCGTCGCGCTGCTCGATGGTTGCGACGCGGGAGGCATCGGGCAGGATCGATCCGGGCTGGACCACCCAGATGCCGTCTTCGTCCTCGATCATGGCGCGGCCGTTGGCGACGTGTATCAGCTGATACTCCACCGTGTCGGCGGGGAAGGGCTGGTCTTCGAGCTCGACCACTTCCGGCACCTCGCTCGGGCCGGGGACGGTGGCGGTCGAGATGAGGTCAAGATCCATGACCGGCACGTCGCGGACATCCATCGGCTGACCGACACGGGACGGCTGCGGCGACAGCGAGGAAGGCGCACTTGCGGACTGGTTGCCCTGGAACTTCATGGCGCGAACGCCGAACTGTTCCTGATTGTAGAAGATGTACCAGGGGAAGACGGCGCACACGATGGCGAGGCCCACGCCGAGCGCCGCCATGATCGCATCGCTGCGGCTGATCCGCCGGCGCGAACGGAAGAGCGAGGGCCGCTCCGACTTCGCGATCCGGGCCACCAGAATCTCGCGATCGAGAACGCCGTCTGCGGCTTCTCTAGGAAGCGGTTTGCTGAAGCTGATCGCCATTGGCGTTCTTTTCCTTGCCTTTCAGGAAGCGGGCGAGATCGGCGAATGGATCGACCGAAGGCGGCTCCGTGGGTGTCTGGCCGAGGGCTGCGTAAATGACCGGGACCTGGCGCACTGCCATGTCCAGCTCTGGGTCGGCGCCAGGCTGGTAGGCGCCGAGCAGCCTGATGTCCCTTGTGTCTTCATAACGTGAGATCATCGCCCTGAGCTTGCCTACCAGCACACGCTGGTCCTCCGTCCAGGCCTTGGGAGCCAGGCGGGAGACCGAGCCGAGCGGGTCGACCGGCGGGTAGCGTCCCTGTTCGGCGATCGTTCGCGACAGGACGATGTGACCGTCCAGGATGCCGCGCGTCGAATCGGCTACGGGATCGTTGTGGTCGTCGCCATCGACGAGCACCGAGAGGATGGCCGTGATCGAGCCCGTGCCTTCGGCACCCGGTCCGGCGCGCTCCAGAAGCTTGGGCAAATCGGTGAAGACCGAGGCCGGATAGCCGCGTGCGACTGGCGGTTCGCCGGTTGCCGTCGCCACCTCGCGCAGCGCATGGGCGTAGCGCGTGATGGAATCGAGCAGCAGCAGCACGCGGTGGCCGGCGTCGCGGAAATGTTCGGCCACCCGCATCGCGGTGTCGGGGGCGCGCCGGCGCATCATGGCGCTCTCGTCGCTGGTGGCAACGACGGCCACCGTCTTCTCCATGCCCTGCGGGCCGATGGTGTCCTCCAGGAATTCACGCACCTCGCGGCCGCGCTCGCCGATCAGGGCGACGACGACCGTGTCGAAGGCGTCGGCGCGCGCCAGCATCGCCAGCAGCGTCGACTTCCCGACGCCGGAGCCCGCGAAGATGCCAAGGCGCTGGCCGAAGCAGATCGGCGTGAAGATGTCGATGACGCGTACGCCGGTGCCGAAGCCCGAATCGACACGCTGCCGCTGCAGCGCGGCGGGCGGATGGTTGAGACCGATTCCAAGGCCCTCCTTGGGCGGCGGGCCGCCGTCGATCGGGCGGCCGAGCGCATCGATGGCGCGCCCGCGCCAGCTTTCTTCGGGAGCGACCGAGAATTTTCCGCGCAGAAAGACCGCTTCGCCGATGCCGGCATGGACGTCGCGGTCGAAGGGCGCGACCATGGTCGTGCCCTGACCGATCTGGACGATCTCGCCGAGGCGCGGACGGCCCGAGCGGCCGATCGACACGATGTCGCCGAGCCGGGCGTCCTGCGAGATGCCACGCACCAGGAGATGCGTCGCACTCACCTCCTCGATGCGGCCGCCCGTCCTGACGGCGCCGCGCTCGCCGGAAAAGCGCTGGTAGACCGCCTCCAGTGCCTCCAGGGCATTGGGCTTGCGGGTCAGCGTCGCGAGGCTGGCGTCGGACGCGACGACGCCCGGGGTCTCGATCACCTCCGGCAGGGCGTCGATCGGTTCGTCGGGCTCGGAAATCTCCGCCGTGGCCGGGCTGGTCATGTTCTCGCTCACGAGCCGAGGGTCTTGATGGCCTCACGCAGCGTGCTCTCGCTGTCGCGCAGCAGGGAGGAGACACCCTCGAAGGCACGCTGCACCTGGATCAGGCGGGTGATCTCGAGCACCGGGTCGACATTCGACCCTTCGAGATAGCCTTGAACCACGCCGACGCCGGCCTGGTCGATGATGGGCTCCGGTTCGCCCTCCGGGATGACACCCGAATTGCCGTAGCGGCGGAAATCATTGCCGGGCTGGAAATCGAACAGGCCGATGGCGCCGACAAGCTGTCCATCCTGGCGGATGCCGCCGTCGGCCGCGACAACAGGCGTGCCGCCCTCGGGGTCGAGCAGGATCTCGCCGCCACCGGCGTCGAGAATGGGATGGCCCTCGATGCTGACCAACTGGCCATCGGGCTGCATGGTGAAACGACCGTCGCGGGTCATCACCGGGCCCTCGGGGGTCTGGATCGCGAACCAGGCATCACCGCGCACGGCGAAATCGAGCGGGTTGCTCGTCTGGACGAGCGCCCCGCCGGCCGTGGACAGGAAGTTGGTGCCCGAGGAGACGAAGGACAACGAATCCTGGCCGAGGCCGCTGACCACGTCCTCGAACTTGACGCCGGTGGCGCGAAAGCCGGTGGTGTTGGCGTTGGCGACGTTGTCGGCGATGGTGTTCAGGCGACGCTCCAGGGCGACCTGCGAGGATAGGGAAACGTAAAGTCCTGTCTGCACGGGTCTTCCTACTTTCTCATCTGAGCGATGGTCATCATCACATCGGCGGAGATGCCGAACTGCGCCGGCTGGAACAGCGTCGTGAGCACGGCCTGCGGGGAGGAGGTGGGATTGTTCAGTTCCCACATGGTGGTGAACCGCGTCAGCAGCTCCTGCAGCTTCTCGGGATCCTTGAAATCGGCAATGTCGATCCGGGACTCGATCAGCGCGGCCTGCTTGTCGACATCCAGCTGGGCGACGGAATCGGGGAGGCCGAGGATGGTGCGGACCACGGAGCCGACCGCGCGGTCGCCGAGAATCTCGAAGTAGCTGGTCATGTTCGGCGCCATGCGCTCGAAATAGAGCGCCAGGCGGACGCCCTCGTTCTGGCTGCCGGCTTCCTCTTCCAGCGTCTGGCGCATGTATTTGTCGACGGCCGGCTTCTGCGCCGCGTTGATGGTCGTCGCATCCTCGCCGTAGCGGGCGAAATTGAAGCTCTCAACCAGTTTCGCGAAGCGCTCGTCGGTGCTCCGGTTGGCGGGACTTTCGGGGTCGTCGATGCCGCCTTCCAGCATGGTGCGAACAACCTGCTTGGAAGGCAGATCACCATCGAAGCCAGTGGCGCGCATGGCGTACTGGAAGATCTTGTCGTCGCGCAGGAAATCGTCGACCGACCGCACCGACTTGATGTTCTTCACGTAATACTGGGTGTTTTCCGTCACCACCGGATTGTCGATCGCCACGCCGTTGGTCACGGCTTCGAGCAGGTAATTCTGCACGGTGCCTTGCTGCGCGGCGTTGTAGACGGTGGCGTCGGCGCCGTGCCGGACGAAATTGAAGCTCTGGGCGAATTCCTTGTAGCGCTTGTCGGTCAGCTTGTTGGCGAAGGAATTCGGATCGTCGATGCCCTCTTCGAGCACCTTGCGCATGAAGGCCTTGGCATAGGCCATGTCGTCCAGGCCATGCGCCTTCATGGCGTAGCGGAACAGGCGGTCGTCATCGAGGAACTCGTCGATCGATTTCACATTGCCGATGTTCTCGCGGTAATATTCGGTCTCGCGCTGGACCATCGGCTGGTTCTGGACGCGGTCGAGCGACTGGTTGATGTCGCGCGTTATCAGCTGGTAGCTCGCAAATGTATTGATCACGTGTCGCCTCCGCAGGCGGTTGCCGGCAACCTGTCTCTAGAGGCGCTTCCTTGCGCGAGGCTTTTGCCATTGCCGCGCCGGTGGCAAGTCGATCACCACGGCCGGCTTCCGTGCCTTCAAGCCTCGCGCAAGCCATGGCCGGTAGTTCCAGATCAGTGAATCGGGTTTGCGGGGTCTGGATCCTTGGGCATTATCATCGGGTTGGTCGTTACATTTGGCTGCGTGCTTGGCGGCTACATGGCGATGGGCGGTTACATGGACGTCCTGATGCAGCCATGGGAACTCGTCATCATCGGCGGCGCGGCGCTGGGCATCTATCTGATCGCGAATTCGTTCTCGACGGTGAAGGATACCGGCCGGGCCCTGCTGGAGGTTCTGAAGAACAACATCCCCAAGGAGCAGGACTATCTCGAGGTCCTCGGCGTTTTGCACAGCCTTATGCGTGAATTGCGCACCAAGTCGCGCAACGAGGTCGAGGCGCATATCGACGCGCCGCAGGAATCAGTGATATTCCAGGCCTATCCCAAGGTGCTCGCCGACGATCACCTGACGCATTTCATTTGCGACTATTGCCGCATCATCATCATCGGCAACGCACGGCCCTTCGAGATCGAGGCGTTGATGGACGAGGAAATCCAGACCATCCGTCACGACCTGCTCAAGCCCAGCCACGCGATGCAGACGGCCGCCGACGGATTGCCGGCGCTGGGCATCGTCGCGGCCATCCTCGGCATCATCAAGGCTATGGGTGCCATTGACCAGTCGCCCGAGATTCTCGGCGGGCTGATCGGTGCCGCACTGGTCGGGTCGTTCCTCGGCATCTTCCTGGCCTATGCGCTGGCAGGACCCTTGGCGGTGAAGATGAAATATGTGCGCGACAAGCGTTTGCGCCTCTACATCATCGTCAAGCAGACGCTGCTCGCCTACATGAACGGCTCGCTGCCGCAGGTAGCGATCGAGTTCGGCCGCAAGACGATCTCCTCGCACGACCGGCCTTCCATCGACGCCGTCGAGCAGAGCACGCTCAACACCGGCGGTGCCGAAGCCAAGAAGGCGGCGTGAACCATGTCGCCTCGCGCAGTTCGGATCACGGCCCGATGAGCACCGCTGGCGAGACCGCGCGCAACCATGTGGTGGAGAGCCTGCTCGGCAAGACCGGCGAACCGCAGCAGGTCATCGCCTCGGCCAAGGCGCTCGGGCAGCGTGTCCGCGGCGCGATTCTGGGCGAGATCAACGACCGGCTCGCCTTCGCCCTCGACATGGAGCTCAAATCGGCCAAGGTGACGCGGTTCGCCGATGCGCTGCCGACCGAAGCCTCCCACATGGCCATCTGCGTCGCGCCGTCGGCTTCCTCGTCGGACGCGCTCACCATCATGATCGATGCCGAAGCCACGGCGCTTCTGGTCAGCGCTGCGTTCGGCGGCGATCCCGACATCTCGGTGGCGCCGATCGACCGCGACCTGAGCGGCATCGAACGGTCCATCCTTGCCGATCTCTTCGAGGCCATCGCGAAGGCCTTCGAGGGCTCCGGCGAACGTGCGCTCGGCATCAGTTTCCCGCTGGGCGATGTCGTCACCGGGACGGAAATCCCGCGGATGCCGCGGCGTGACGGGCCGGCTGCCATCCTGGAGTTCCGGATCCACTCACCCGTCGCCTCCGGCGTCATCTCGGTGCTGATGCCGCAGCGCGTGCTCCTGACGCATCGCGCCGACGGTGTCGCCGAGGTCGACAGCCCGTTGGTGGCGTCGAAATGGCGGGCGCGCTTCAGCGAAGAGGTCATGCGCTCCAGGGTCAAGCTCGAGGCGACAGTCCCGCTTGCGAACTTTACCCTGGGCGAGATAGCCACCTGGCGGGTCGGCCAGACCATCGAAATGCCCGGCAATGCCCAGGCGCAGACGCGCCTGTCAGCCCGGCGCAAGACAATTTTCGTATGTGAGTTCGGAAAGCTGGGGAATCACTTTACGGTTCGCGTACGCCAGCCTTTCGATGCCGGACAGGATTTCCTCGACCGGCTCGTGAACAAATGATGCCCCCAAGGCAGGGCACCTGACCGGAGTGAGTTGATGGACCCCAACGCCAACGCTGTGCCGACCGACGACGACGAAGAAGACCAGTTGAGCGCGGCCATCGACGAGTTGCGCGACGTGCTGCACGAGGGTGCGGCGGCTGCGACCGAGAACGGCAATGGCATGGGGGCCTTCGTCGCCGCTGCGGCGACGCAGGAGAACCATGGCGTCATCATGGACATCCCTGTCGACGTGCAGATCGTTCTCGGCAGCACGGAGATGCCCGTCTCCGAGCTGATGGCCTTGCAGAAGGGGTCGACTGTCGCGCTTGACCGCCGGATCGGCGAGCCGGTCGATGTCGTGGTCAATGGCCGCAAGATCGCTTCCGGCGAGGTCACGGTTCTCGAGAACGACCCCTCCCGTTTCGGCATCAAGCTGACCCACATCGTCGATTCCAGCCGCCAGGGCTGAGGAACAGGTAGCCGAAGATCGCCCAGCCCATGTCCGAAAAGTCCAAAGCAGCGACCAGTTCTACCCGAGGCCTCTCTCAGTCGCAGAAGGCGGCCGCGATCCTCGTGGCAATGGGCAAACCCGCTGCCGGACGCCTGCTCAAGTTCTTCAAGCAGGAAGAACTGAAGGCGCTGCTGGAAGCCGCGCGCAAGCTGCGGACGATCCCGCAGAACGAGCTGGAGAAGATCGTCGCGGAATTCGAAACGGAATTCGCCGAGGGTGCCGGCCTGCTGGATTCGGGCGACCAGATGGACACCATCCTCAACGAATCGCTGCCACCGGAAGAATTCGATGCGCTGGTCGGCCGCAACCGGCCCGGCCGCGTCGAGGAGCCGCCATCGGTCTGGCCCAAGCTCGAGAAGCTGGAGCCGGCTCAGCTCGCCGGCGTGCTGGCCAAGGAGCATCCCCAGTCGATCGCCTATGTGATGAGCAACCTCTCGCCGCGCCAGTCGGCGCTGACCCTGCGCGAATTCGAGCGCCCGCTGCGTAGCGAAATCGTCAAGCGCATGCTGTCCATGACCCAGGTCAAGCCGGCCATGCGCACCCTGCTTGAAAAGCAGCTGCAGAACCGCGTCAGCGGTGACATGTTTGCGCGCAACAGCTCCGAGGGCGAGACCCGGGTCGCCAGCGTCCTGCGCGAGTTCGACAAGGACGAGATGGAAGAGGTGATGGGCGATCTCGAGAAAAGCGGTCTGCGCAATCTCGATGCCGTCCGCGCCAAGCTGTTCACCTTCGAGGACATTCTGGCGCTCTCCAAGAAGGCGCTGGTTCGCCTCTTCGACGATCTGTCGAGCGAGGTCGTCGCGCTCGCGCTCCGCAATGCCGATCCGGAAATCGTCGAGGCGGTGCTCGGTTCGCTCAGCGCCCGTGCCCGGCGCATGATCGAGTCCGAACTGTCCATGGATGTCGATCTCGGCGACGACGAGGTCCAGCGCGCGCGCAAGACGATTTCCTCGGCCGCGCTCGACCTGGCCGCCGCCGGCCAGCTCGAACTGCCCTCTCGCGATCTCGCCGCCTGAGGCGGATCTAGGGGGACGGCGTGGCCGAAGAAGCCGACAAGGACAGCAAAACAGAAGAGGCCACGGAGAAGAAGATCCGTGACTCCCTCGACAAGGGCCAGGTGCCCGTCGCGCGCGAGTTGCCGGCCTTTGCTTCCTTCCTGGCGATCCTGGCCTTCATGATCCTGTTCGCCGAGCAGGGCGCCGGGCAGCTTGGCACTTTTCTGTCGATCTTCTACGAGCGGGCCGACGAGTTTCACATCGACTCCGGGGACAACACGACCATTCTCCAGCAGCTCGTCTTTCTGGAGATCGCCAAAGTTCTGGGCTCGCTGGTGTTCCTGCTGATGCTGGCGGGGATCGGCGCCTCGGTCGTGCAGAACGTGCCGCGTTTCGTGTTGAACCGCATCCAGCCGCAAATGTCGCGCATCTCGCTGAAGAAGGGCTGGGAGCGGCTCTTCGGCAAGAAGGGCTGGGTCGAGTTCGCCAAATCGGTCGGCAAGATCCTTGTGGTCGGCGGCTTTCTCGTTTTCACGTTGAGCGAGGCGATGGATCGGCTACTGGCCGGCATGATCACCCACCCGATGGCCTTCACCTCGGTGATTCGCGACATCGGTGTCGAGATCGTCGTCACCATCGCCGCCGTCATGGTGGTGATCGCCGCGATGGATCTGCTGTGGTCGCGCTATCACTGGCGCGAGGATCTCCGGATGACGCGCCAAGAGGTCAAGGACGAGATCAAGCAGAATGACGGCGATCCGATCGTCAAGGCCCGCATGCGCTCGCTGCAGCGCGACCGGGCGCGCAAGCGCATGATGCAGGCAGTGCCGCAAGCCACGCTGGTGATCGCCAACCCGACCCACTACGCGATCGCGCTGCGCTACGTGCGCAGCGAGAATGCGGCCCCGGTCGTCGTGGCCAAGGGCCAGGACCTCGTTGCACTGAAAATCAGGGAAGTGGCCGAGGAACACGGCATTCCCGTCTTTGAGGAAGTCCGGCTTGCCCGTTCGATGTACGACCAGGTGAAGATCGACCAGATGATCCCCGCCCAGTTCTACCAGGCCATCGCCGAACTGGTCCGCACCATTTACGCAAGGACCGCGCAACCTTCGCCGGTTAAGGGTGTTTCATGAACCGCCAGCCAAACTCCATAGACCGGGAAATCGTCGTAGCCGAGGCCATCAAGGATGTGGTCAGCGAACTCCGCATGGTGGATGTCGCCGATTACATAGCCTTCATCCGCCTGGAGCGCTTTTCCTGCATTGCCGACATCGTGCAGTCGGCGTCCGAACTCTATCTCATGCCGGGCACGCTGTTGCTCGGACATGGCGGGGACGCGCGGGTGGCCTGGGAAACCAAGCCGTCGATCATGCTCGACCTGGAGCTGCGGGCAGCGGGTGCCTGCGTCTATTTCACCTTGCACATGGCCGCCGAGGCCGCGGCCGTTGAGGTGAACTATGTGTCCTTCGACAGTCCGGCAGAAGATCCCGACGACAACACCGCCTATCTGGCGGCTTCGCTCGAGAATGCCCGCATTCGCAAGAGGTGGGGGATCGCGGAGGCGGGGCGGGCTGCCTGAGCGCCATGCCCCGGCCGACATATCAGTCGAAGAGGCCGGCGCGCAGCGCCTTGGCAACCGCGTGCATGCGGTTGACGGCATTCAGCTTCTGCGTCGTGTTGGCGAGATACTGGTTGGCGGTGTGGATCGACAGTCCGAGCCGCCGGGCGATCTCGTCGCTCGTCAGACCATCGGCCGTCAGCTTGAGACATTCCAGTTCGCGTTTGGACAGCGCCGGCAGTCCGGCTTCGGCACTGATGCGGGAACGCGCGAATTCATCGAACAGCGAATAACAGCCGATATGGGCCGCGCTGAGCGCCTCGTCGTTCGGGCTCAGCCGGGTCGCAAAGACGGCGAGGCCGGTTCCGCCACGCTCGGATGCGAGCGGGAAGGCGATGCCGCCCGTCCGTCCGTCATCGGGCCCGGCGATCTGGCGTGTCCAGCGTGAACTGGATTCGGATGCCTCGCATCCTGGTGCGAGCCAGGTGGCCGGGGTGGCGGAGTCCATGACCACGGCCAGGCTGGCGTGCTGGCGCTTGAGGCTGGTGGCGTATTCGGGGCTGGAACTGGCGAGCGGCAGCAGCCGCAGGCTCGCGGCCGAGGCCAGGACCGAGAAGAGACAGAAATCCGGCGCGCCGAGAGCCGCGGCGACCGCGCGCATTCGCTTCTGCACCGGACCGCTGGACGGCGGCGTCAGGGCGACGAGATCCGCCGCTCCTTGGTCTTCCCCCAGATTCGTCGCGAGTGCCCCCACCCGTGCCATCGGCAGTCTCCCCTTAGATCAGTCTGTTCCTGATGGCCGTGGCCATGGCCATGGCGCGATTGCTCGCCGACAGTTTTTGAATCGCGTGCGTGACGTAACTGTTCACCGTGTTCGACGAGACGCCGAGGATCAGCGCCACCTCGTCCGTCGTCTTGCCCTCGGACACCCAGCGCAGGCATTCGCGCTCGCGCTCCGACAGCGGGTCGCCCGGCTCTACGATCAGCTCCGGCGTGATCCGCGACAGGGCGTAGGAAGAAATCATGTGGGCGTGGGCGATTGCCTCTTCATCGAGCCCTTCGCAGTCAGGCGCCGAGAAGAGGATACCGAATCGCGCCTGGCCGATCAGCAATTGCTGGCAGGCGAATGCGCGATGGCCGTTTCGTTTCAGTTCCTCCACCTCGGTCGGCGGCAGCAGGCCGGCGAGGCATTCGAGGGTAAAGGGCCTTGCCCGGGATCCGAGTGGCGTGGCCAGATGGCTGCGAACGATGCGGGCGAGATGCTCCTGTCCTATCGCCTGCAGCGCGTCGAACACCCAGTTGCAGGCGAGGATGCGGCTGTCTTCGTTGGCGCGCCCTGACAGGCACTGCACCACCACATAATGCTCGGCGCCGAGACGGGCGGTGATATCCCGCAGGAGCTCGACCAGCTCGCCGCGGCTCAGTGTCGGCTCGTAGCCGGCCTGCCTGAGCGTATGGGATGCGTCGATACTCATCTTGCCGAAAAATCTCCGCGCAGAATCCGTCCTCGTCCCCGGGTTCCCGAAGGGCTCCCAAGGTGTGGCTACGCATAAGCTTACATGGAACTTGCACGTCCGAATGAACGGGCAGACACTCTGGCAGGCGATGGCAAAACACCGATAAGGCCGCCGCCTACCGCTTGCCGTCGCGTCTCTGACCCGCTTACCGAAGCGGTGCGAATCAGCTGACGTCCCAGCCTGTGCCAACGGATAGGAAAGCGTGGGACTCACGTCAAGATTCCATGTGTCAGGATTTGCGAGGCGGGCCTGGTTGGGCGAATCCGCGGGAGCCGCGAAGCCTTGCTGCGGCTGGGATCGTGCGTGTTCGGAAGAGGAAGAAAAAAGTGGTCGAGCCGAGCGAGTGCGAGGTCGCGATCATCGGCGCGGGGGCTTGCGGCGGGCCGGTAGCGCCAGCCATCTGGCGGATGCTTCGGGTTTGTCATGTTCGACCAGAAATACCGTTCCGGCCACCATTCCACGGGCCGCTTGCCCGCCGTCTTCATCCACCACTCCGGCAAGCGACCATTCGCGGCATGACCCGCCCTGTCGCCGGCCGGCTTCGGTTGAACTATCTGTCGAGGACCTGGCGCACTTCAACCAGATTGGAGCGGAAGCGCAGGATGTAAAAACCGATCGTCGCGAGATGGGTCGGCATGATCCAGCCATCCTCGCGGCCATTGGAGATGATCAAGGGCTGGATGCGCAGCGCCGAGGTCATCTGGTCTTCCATCGCCTGCCACAGGGCCTCCAGGCCGCGCGTGGCGATGACCTCCTGGAAGTCATGCCGCGCGCCGAGCAGGATGCCGTGATAGCCGTAGAGCTGGCCGAAGGCGAACCAGAAGCGGTCGTCGGCGCGGGTGTCGAACCAGCCGGAATTGAAGTTCTCCGACCGCTCGCGCAGGATGGCCGAAGTCGAGCCGATGTCGTTGGCGATGCGGTCGAGGAACTGGACGAGATTGTCAGCCCGGGCGTCGAGCACCGTCTCGCAGGATTCCAGCCTTTCGTTGAAGGTGTTCAGGTTTTGCATCGCGGCGCGGTAGTAGCTCGGTGTTGGCGTCTTGGGGCCGAACGGGTCGATGCCGAAATACCAGGTGTATTCGTCGAACTGCATCGCACCGCGCGCCTCCTGCAGCGCCTGGTCGACCTGGCTGGTGCCGCGAACACGGCCGAGCGAATCGACGAGTTCCACGGTGGTTCGGCGCACCGCCTGGTTCACGCCGCGCTGGAAGGAAGCCTTGTTGTCGAAGAAGGGCGTGTGGTCCCAGGAAATGCCGAAAAAGCCCAGCCTGTAGAGCAGCATGGACGAAATCCAGGCGTTCTGGTTGACGTTGAAATCGATGAGCGCGGCGGAGGCTTCCGCGATGCCTGAGCGGGTGCAGGTGCGCAGCACGCCGTCATCCGATCCGACGGGTTCCGTCTGGGCGGTGTCGGCGGGCGCCGCCATGAAGCTCAACTGCGCGGGGTAATTCGGGTCGAAGCCGGTCCAGCGCTGCGTCTGGACGAAGAAATAGCCGTAGAAGACGATCAGCAGGACGATAAACGCGATGAGCGGCCCCTTGATCCACCAGCGCCGCCCGTAGATCCAGGAACCACCCCGCACGAAGGGTGCGAAAAGCCAAGTGACGAGGGCGCGCCAGACGCCAACCACCGCCGCCCAGACGCGTGCCAGGAATTCCTTCAGCCGCTCGAACATGTGCCCGCCCCCTTCAGCAGATAAAACGCCAGGCCCGCGTCGCCAGCCTGCCACCGGCATCAGATAGGAACCCCACGATGCCGCCACAATGCAGCTCGGTCTCCGATCCACTCACTCCCGCGCAAAACCGATCATGTCCTCAGGCGTGATGCGGCCCATCTCCTCTTCCCAGTGCTTGCGGCAGAGCGAGATGTAGACATCCTTGCCGATGGCGACCTGTGCGCCCTGGCGTGCCACCTTGCCGTCAGCGCCGAGGCGGACCACCATGGTCGCCTTGCGACCACAGCGGCAGATGGTTCGCACTTCCCGCAACTCGTCGGCGATGGCGAGCAAAGCCTGCGAGCCAGGAAACAGACGACCCTGGAAGTCGGTCCTGAGCCCGTAGCACATGACGGGGATGCCAAGCCGGTCGGCGACACGCGCGAGTTGCCAGACCTGCTCTTCCTCCAGAAACTGCGCCTCGTCCACGAAGACGCAATGGGTTGTGGCATGCCGGTGATGCTCCCCGATGCGCGCGAAGAGGTCGTCGCCCTCCCGAAACATTTCTGCATCGGCTTGAAGTCCGATCCTGGAGGCGATGTAGCCGGCCTGCTCGTCCTTACGGTAGTGGCCGGCGACAAACAGCATGGTCGACATGCCCCGTTCGCGGTAATTGTGCGCCGCCTGCAGAAGCAGCGTCGTCTTGCCGGCATTCATCGCCGAGTAGTGGAAATAGAGCTTGGCCATGGCCCATTAATATCGCCATGATAGCCGGCGCGAGAGCCGAACGGCGCTCTTCCACGGAAAAGCGCGGCACTTCGATCTGCCTTGAAGCTTGAAACGCCTGCGAAATGGTGTTTGGCTCTGCGCCACTTTTCCAAGGGCTGGCCCGAACGCGCCTGGTCGGCCTCTCTACCTCGAAACAGGAAATCAGGGAGACGTCTTCATGTCCCGCAGTGCAATTCTTGCCGCAACCCTCAGCCTTTCGACAGCCCTCGGCAGCGGAATGGCCTTCGCCTCCGATCCCGAGGCCTGCCAGACGGTGCGCTTCTCCGATGTGGGCTGGACCGACATCACCGCCACGACCGCCACCGCCTCGGTGGTTCTCGAGGCCCTCGGCTACACGCCCGACACGCAGTTGCTCTCCGTGCCCGTGACCTACACCTCGCTTTCCAACGGCGATATCGACGTCTTCCTCGGCAACTGGATGCCGACCATGGAAGCCGACATCGCGCCCTATCGCGAGGATGGTTCTGTCGAGACGGTCACCACGAACCTGACCGGCGCCAAGTACACGCTGGCGGTGCCAGCCTATACCTACGAGGCCGGTCTGCAGAGCTTCGAGGACATCGCCAAGTTCAGCGATGAACTCGATGGCCAGATCCACGGCATCGAGCCCGGCAATGACGGCAACCGACTGATCCTCGACATGATCGAGGCCGACCAGTTCGGGCTGAGCGACTTCGAACTCGTCGAGAGCTCGGAGGCCGGCATGCTGTCGGCCGTGACACGCGCCGCGCGCCAGGAACAGCACATCGTCTTCCTCGGCTGGGCGCCGCATCCCATGAACGCCAATGTCGAGATGCAGTATCTGTCGGGCGGCGACGACATTTTCGGCCCCGACTACGGTGGCGCCACCGTGCATACCAATGTGCGCGCCGGCTACACCGACGAATGTCCGAATGTCGGGCGTTTCCTGGAGAACCTCGTCTTTTCGCTCGAAATGGAAAACGAGATCATGGGCGCCATCCTCGACGAGAACCAGGATCCCGAGGCGGCGGCGACCGCGTGGCTGAGCGAGAACCCCGAGGTGCTCGATGTCTGGCTGGCCGGCGTGGAGACGTTCAAGGGCGGCGCCGACTCGGCCGAGACCGTCCGTTCGGCGCTCGGCATCAACTGAGGACGCCATGGGCGTAGCGGCGGCCGGCCTGAAGGCCGGCCGCCTTCGTCCGGGCCGGGGGCAATGACAGGACAATGGACCCGATCACGCAATTCGTCGCGGGATGGAAGATCCCCATCGGCCAGTGGGGCAGGAGCTTCTTCGACTTCCTGACCACCAATTTCGGCTGGTTCTTCGATTCGCTCGCCGACGGGTTGAGCTCGATCCTCGGCGGGCTGGTCGATCTGCTCCTGATGCTGCCGCCCATCGTGCTGGTGCTGGCCATCGCCGCACTCGCCTACGCGCTGAAGCGGTCCTGGAAACTGACGCTCGGGGTCATCGTCGGCCTGCTGTTCATCGTCAACCAGGACATGTGGGACGAGACCGTCGAGACGCTGGTGCTGGTCGTGGCCGCGGCCACCACGTCGATGGCGCTCGGCGTGCCGATCGGCATCTGGGCAGCGCACAATCCGCGCGTCTACCGCGTGCTGCAGCCGATCCTCGACCTGATGCAGACGCTGCCGATCTTCGTCTATCTTATCCCCGTGCTCATCCTGTTCGGTCTCGGCATCGCGCCCGGCATGATCGTGACGGTGATCTTCGCCATGCCGGCGCCCATCCGGCTTACCTATCTCGGCATCACCTCGGTGCCCAAGCCGATGATCGAGGCCGGCCAGGCTTTTGGCGCGACCAGGCGCCAGCTGCTCTGGAAAGTGGAGCTGCCGTCTGCGACGCCCGCCATCATGGCCGGTCTCACCCAGTGCATCATGCTGTCGCTCTCGATGGTGGTGATCGCCGCGCTGATCGGCGCCAACGGGCTCGGCCGCCCCGTCGTGCGCGCGCTCAACACCGTCAACATTCCACTCGGGCTTGAAGCAGGACTGGCCATCGTGATCCTCGCCATCATCCTCGACCGCATGGCCCGTATCGGCAAGGATCCCACCCGATGACGGTCGCGGTCGAGTTCAAGGACGTCACCATCATCTTCGGCGACAACAAGGAGCAGCGCAGCGCAGCCCTCGCGATGATCGATGCGGGCGCGTCGCGCGAGGATATCTCGGAAAAGACCGGCGTCGTGCTGGGCTGCGCGGGTGCCAGCCTTACGGTCGAGAAGGGCGAGATCTCGGTCCTCATGGGATTGTCGGGATCGGGCAAGTCGACCTTGCTGCGGGCCGTCAACCGGCTCAACCAACCCGAACGCGGCGAGGTCATCGTCCATGATGGCGACTGGTCGGCCGATGTCGTCTCCTGCTCGGTGAAGGAACTGCGCAAGATCCGGCGCGAATGCGTGGCGATGGTCTTCCAGCAATTCGCGCTTCTGCCGTGGCGGACGGTGGCGGAGAATGTCGGCTTCGGCCTGGAACTGGCCGGGGTTCCCGCCAAGGAGCGCAAGGAGCGTGTCGCCGCCCAGCTCGAGCTTGTCGGCCTTGCGGACTGGGCCGGCAAATACGGGCATGAACTTTCGGGCGGTATGCAGCAGCGCGTCGGGCTGGCGCGCGCCTTCGCCACCGAGGCGCCGATCCTGCTGATGGACGAGCCGTTCTCCGCGCTCGATCCGCTGATCCGCACCAAGCTGCAGGACGAGCTGATGGAACTGCAGGAAAAGCTGCAAAAGACCATCGTCTTTGTCAGCCACGATCTGGAAGAGGCGCTGAAGATCGGCAACCGCATCTCCATCATGGAGGGTGGCCGCATCGTGCAGACGGGCACGCCGGAAGAGATCGTGCTGTCGCCTGCCAACGACTATGTGCGCGAGTTCATCTCCAACGTGAATCCGATGTCGGTGCTGACGGCCTGGAACATCATGCGCGACGCGCGTGACCTCGAAACCGCCGGCGAGGGCTGGCTGTGGCTCGACCGCCGCCGCACGACGCGCTTCAAGTTCGACAAGAACATGCTGGTGGTCGATGCCGAAAGGGGCGGGGCCCCGGCCATCTGGGTCTCCTGCGAGAACATCGAGCGCTTGCCGGAGGACAGGCCACAGGTCTTCTGGGCCTCGGCCGGCACGCCGCTGAAGACGGTCATCCGCGCCATGCACCAGTCGCACACCGCGCCTGTCGCGATCTTCGACGACCAGTCGCGTTTCCAGGGAGCGATCGGCGTGCAGGACGTGCTCAAGGCCGTCGTCCGACGCTGAGGATACGCCCCGCGAGCAAGAACCGCCTCGCAGTCCCAACCTCCAGAATCAGAAGAGCCGGCCACTGGCCGGCTCTTTTGTCTCGTTCGTCCAAACTCAGCGCATCGTATCCGGCAGGAAGAGAACGATGGCGGGGAACAACAGGATCAGCCCCAGCCGTATGATGTCGGTCAGAACGAAGGGCATGACGCCGGCATAGATCTTCTGAAGACTGACATCTCGCGCAAGCGAGTTGATGACGAAGACGTTCATGCCGATCGGCGGCGTGATGAGGCCGAGTTCGACCGTCATCACGATGACGATGCCGAACCAGATCGGGTCGAAGCCCAGCGCCATCGCCACGGGGAAGAGGATCGGGATCATCAGGATGATCATCGCCATGGCGTCCAGGATGCAGCCCAGAAGCAGCAGGAACAGAAGGATGATCAGGAGCGTGGGGTAGGCGCCGAGGTCGAGCGCCAGCAGGTAGTTTGCAATCTTCTGCGGCACCTGGGTGATGGTCAGGAAATAGCCGAACAGGATCGCTCCGATCAGGATCATGAAGATGCCCGCGGTAACCTGGATGCTCTCGAGCAGGCACTGGAACAGCTTGCGCCAGCCCAGGCGGCCACGCGCGGCCGAGATGATGATGGCGCCCGCCGCTCCCATGCCGGCCGCTTCCGACGGCGTGAAGATGCCGCCATAGATGCCGCCGATGACGAAGGCGAACAGGAGGATGATCGCCCACACGCCCTTCAGCGAAGCCATGCGCTCGCCCCAGCCGGCGCGCTCCTGCACCGGCAGGTCGATCTTGAAAACGGCGAGATAGATCCGGACGGTGGCCAGATACATCAGGATGGCGAGTACGCCAGGCACGACGCCGGCTATGAACAGGCGGCCGATGTCGGTGTCGGTGAGAACGCCGTAGATGGCGAGCACGATCGACGGCGGGATGAGGATGCCGAGTGTGCCGCCGGCCGCGATCGTGCCGGTGGCGAGCGAATCGGGATAGCCGTAACGGCGCATTTCCGGCAGTGCCACCTTCGACATCGTGGCGGCAGTCGCGACGGACGAGCCGGAGATAGCCGAGAAACCGCCGCATGCGGTGATCGTCGCCATGGCGAGACCGCCCTTACGGTGTCCCATGAAAGCGTTTGCGGCACGGTAGAGCTCGCTGCTCATGCCGGAGGCCGAGGCCACGGCACCCATGAGAATGAACATGGGGATGAGCCCGAGCGAATAGTCGGTAACGGTGCGGATCGGCGAGATGGCCAAAAGGTTGAGTGCCGGGTTCCACGCCGCCAGGATACCGAAGCCGCCAATGCCCACCATGCCCATGGCGACGCCGATCGGCACCCGCGCAAGCAGGAGGATGAACAGGACGGCGAAGCCGCCAATCGCTACGAAATCGGCTGTCATCATGATTTGGCTGCCGTGGATTCAGGAGTGGGAGCATTGAAGTTGATGATGGCGCGCAGGATGCGGGCAAGCAGCACCAGCACGCAGAAAGCGATGCCCAACCAGGCGATGCCATAGAAGGGCCAGACCTGGATCGACATCTCGAAGGTGGTCTGCCGCGAGGCCCTGACCTGCCACACCTGCCAGTAGAGCATCCAGGCGATGCCGGCGACAAAGACGCAGAAGACCATGTCGGCGAAGATGTCGAGGGCGCGCTGGACGGGCACCGGCAGGAACTGCCAGAGGATGTCGACCTGGATGTGCTCACCGCGCCAGCAGGCTGCCGCGATGCCCCAGAAGATGGCGACGCCGAGCAGCAGCCGGCTGATGTCGAAGGAGCCGGGGAATGGCAAGTTGAACACATATCGCATCAGCACCGCAGTGAAAGTCAGTGTGGTGATGATGGCCAGAAAGATGCCGGCTGCTCCGTCGACGACGAATGCAATACGGCCGATGACACGTTCGAAAGCACGCATGTCGGTAATGTCCTCGGTAGTTCCCCCAGAGGCGCGACCGGTCCGCCTCCACGATTCGGCGCGCGCAGATGGCGACACTAGCCGTCCGCGCGCGCCAAGTCGATTGATGCGATTCAGTAGGCGGAGTCGCGCTCTTCCAGTTCCGAAATCAGGTCCGACAGAGCCTTGTCGGGGTCGTGACCGGCCTCGCGGACTGCATCTGCCCACCGCTCGCGCATGGGTTCGGCTGCCTCGCGCCAGAGGGCGACTTCCTCGTCCGTCGGTGCGTAGCCTTCGTGGCCTTCCATCTCGAGCAGCTTGCCGCGACCCGAATCTTCCTCGTCGGCCCAGCCGGTCGCCACCCGCTCGGCCCACTCGGTCGTGCAGTGCTCGTCCATGACCTGGCGCTGGTTGTCCGACATGTTGTCGTAGCTGGCCTGGTTCATGACCCACGCAAAGGTGGTCGCGTAGAAGGGCATGTCGAGGTGATAGTTCACCGCGGCATCGATGCCGAACAGCAGGATCGAATTCCACGGGAAGGTGATGGCGTCGGCCACGCCGCGCTCCAGCGCGTCGCGCGATTCGGGTGCCGAAACCTGGAAGTTCTGCCCGCCCATCTCGCTGATGAAGGCGGCCATGGTCGCGTGGGCGGGACGAACGTTCATGCCGCTGATGTCGGCTGGAACGCGGATCGGCTCGCGCGAATGGAAGGTGCCTGGCGAATGCAGGTGCATCAGGCAGAACTTGACGTCCGGCATCTCCTGTTCGGCATATTCCCGGTACCAGGAATCGATGGCGGCGGATCCGCCCTTGGCGTTGGACACCATGAACGGCAATTCGCCCGCGGCGATGACGGGGAAGCGGCCTGGCTGGTAGCCAGGGTTCACGAAGGCGATGTCGGCGATGCCGTCACGGGCCATGTCGTAATGGTCGTTGGCCTGGCCGAGCTGCTGTGCGGGGTACAGGGTGACGGTGATCGAGCCTTCCGACGCCTCGTTGATCGACTGGGCCCACTGCTCCATGCCGTGCACCTGGATGGGGTGCGTCGGGGGAACCCAATGGGCGAGGCGAAGTTCGACGGGATTGTCGGAAGCGGACGCGGAGCCTGCGCTGATGGCCAGGGCGCATGCGCCGGCGAGTGCGAGGGACGTGGTTGTGCGAAGCATCTTGTTCCTCCCGATGCTGGTTTCCTCCTGCCTCCGCGGCGAATGCTTGTGGGCGCTCACCGGTCGGCTGTGCCAGACCATAAGGCCGGACGGCGTATTCTGGCAACAGGTTTGTTTTCAAACTATACTGTTGCATAACCATTACATCTGATTGCATGTTGAAGCGCCACGCAACCCTGGCGTAGCAGAGGCCATGCGGCGCGAGGGAGATGGCAGGCGAGTGCGGAGGGAGGACTGCGCTTTGAGCGACAATCTGTTGGACAGCGGTCACGCGAAAGCGGGCCATCGGCCGGCCGGCGACTTCGATCCCGGCATACTCGAGACCTATATCGCCTATCATCTGCGTCTGGCTCAGAACGCCTCGTTCCGCGCCTTCCAGCGCAAGACTGGCCAGAACGACCTGAAGCCCGGCTGGTTTGCGGTTCTGTCGCTGATCGGCGACAATCCCGGCATCACGCCGATGTCGCTGTCGCGCGGCAGCGGCCGCGACAAGTCGACCCTGACGCCGGTCCTGCGCGACATGCTCAAGGGCGGCTATGTCGAGCGCACGGCCAGCACGACGGACCGGCGCAGTTACGGATTGACGCTGACGGAGGTCGGCCGGCGGCGCCTGGCGGAACTCTCCGCCCATGCCGCCGATCACGACGCCCGTCTCGATGCCATCGTGGGCGACCGCAAGGCGGAACTGATTGCCATTCTCAGGCGGATCGCCGCCGAGATCGAGTGAGCCAGGTTTGGGTGGGCCTTGAAAAGGCGCCGAAAAGATGTTTGATACCAAACTAGTTTGGGGTCGCGTAACCGGCCCGGAGGAGGACAGGACATGCTCGAACGATCCCCAACCATTTCGACCGACAGCAGCGACAAGGCCGAGATGACGGCCGGCGCCGCGCTTTTCACGCGGCTGAAAGCGCTGGGCGTCGATTATGTCTTCTGCAATTCAGGCACCGATTTCCCGCCGATCATCGAGGGTCTGGCGGAAGCCGCGGCCAACGACACCGATCTGCCGGAAGCCGTGGTCATTCCCCATGAGCATGCGGCCGTCTCCATGGCGCATGGCTATTATTTCGCGACCGGCAAGGCGCAGGCGGTGATCCTGCACACCAATGTCGGGCTCGCCAATGGCGCCATCGGCGCCATCAACGCCGCCACCGACCAGGTGCCGATGATCCTTATGTCCGGTCGCACGCCGGTGATGGAAAAGGACCGTTTCGGTGCCCGTACCGTTCCGATCGGCTGGGGCCAGGAGATGCGCGACCAGACCAGCCTGGTGCGCGAGGCCTCCAAATGGGACTACGAACTCCGGTTCCCGGAGCAGGTGTCCGAGATCCTGGACCGGGCGCTCGCCATCACCAATTCGCACCCCAAGGGCCCGGTCTATCTCAGCCTCCCGCGCGAAGTGTTGTGCGAGAACGTGCCCGCCGAGGGCATGGGGCGACCGGCCCTGATGCAGCCCAATGTCGGCGGGCCGGATGCGGCCAGCATCGAACTCGCCGCGCGCTGGCTGTCGGAAGCGCAGGCGCCGCTGATCATCGGCCAGCGGGGCGCCGGCAGCGACGCGGGCTTTGCCGCACTGTCGAGGCTCGCCGGCGACTGGTCGATTCCGGTCAGCCAGTGGTGGGCCTCCGCCAACATGATCGCGTCCGATCATCCGTCGAATGTCGGCTGGTCGCTGGACCCCTTCATCTCGGAAGCCGACGTCATCCTCGTCGTCAACTGCTTGGCGCCATGGTCGCCCGACGTGCACAAGACGCGGCCTGACGCCAAGGTCATCCATCTCGGCCCCGACCCGTTGTTCTCGCGCTTCCCCGTGCGCAACTTCCGCTCCGACCTGTCGATCGCCTGCGAGACCGGCGCCGGGCTGGTGGCGCTGAAGGATGCCATGCACGAGCGCATGCACCGCCATGTCGGCGCACGCATGAGGCGTAAGGAGCAGCTTACGGAGCGGGTGACGGAGATTCGTGCCAAGGCCGATCAGGAGGCCGCCGCCAGCCACCCCATGACCAAGGCGCATGTGGCACGAGTGCTTTCCGACGCTATCGAGGGCAAGGGTGCGCAGTTGGTCAACGAACTCGGCTGCCCGCTCGACTACATGACCATCCGCGAGCACCAGGCCTGGCGCCAGGAGCCGCATTCGGGCGGGCTCGGCTGGGGCCTGCCCTGCGCGCTCGGCATGCAGATCGCGGACCGCAGCCGCCTCGTAGTCGCCACCATGGGCGACGGCTCCTACATGTTCGCCAATCCGGTCGTCTGCCACCAGATCATGGAGGCGCTGGACCTGCCGGTACTGGTCGTGGTGCTCAACAATTCCGAATGGGGCGCGGTGCGCCAGTCGGTGGTTGGCCTCTATCCCGACGGCTACGCCGCCAAAGCCAACCGCATGCCGCTCACCTCGCTGCAGCCGAGCCCCGACTTCACCAAGGTCGCGGAAGGCAGCGGGCATTATGCGGTGCGTGTCGACCAGGCCGAAGATTTGGCCAAGGCCTTCGCCGATGCGATCCGCCATATCGAGGAAAAGCGCAAGCCGGCGCTGGTCGAGGTGACGATCCGCTAGGGCCGTCCCTACCAGGGCAGCCTTTCGCCCGTGCGATCGAAGAAGCCGCCATTGGCATCGCCGGGCAGGCTGTCGAGCATTGCGACGATTGCCACGGCCGCCGCTTGGGGTGTCTGCAGCGCCAGTCCTGCCTTGGCGAAGGGCGCCGACAGTTCTGTGTCCACCGTGCCGGGATGCACGGCGACGCACAGCGCCTGGCGGTGGGTGCGCGCAAGCTCGATCGCGGCGGTGCGCACCAGCTGGTTCAGCGCGGCCTTCGATGCGCGATAGCCGTACCAGCCGCCCAGCCGGTTGTCGCCGATGCTGCCGACCTTGGCCGACAGGGTTGCGAACGTTGCCCGTCCGTCGCGTTGCAGGATCGGCAGGAAGTGCTTCATGAGCAAAGCCGGGCCGATGGCGTTGAGCGCGAAGTTGCGTGCCAGCCTGTCGGCGTCGAGATCGCGCAGGCTCTTTTCGGGCATGGCGTCTTCATCGTGCAGGAAGCCGGTGGCGTCGATCACCAGCCTTACGCCGCCCTGGCCGGCACAGTAACGCGCGGCTTCCGCGATGCTCTTTTCGGCCATGAGGTCCAGCGGCGGCGTGCTCGACCGCGACAGCCGGACGACACGCTCGTAAGCGCCGTCCTCATCCAGCCTGGCGGCGATGGCCGACCCGATGCCGCCGCTGGCGCCGATCACCACGGCCAGCCCCTGTCTCTCCGTCATCTGGCCTCCGCGCGGACCGCGAGTGCCTGCAGCCTCGGCCTGATCCTCAGGAAACCGCGATAGGATTTTTCGAGCAGCGCCAGCACGAACCGGTTGCGCGCCAGAAGGCCCAAGGGGCGCAGGGCAGGGATGGCGCGCCACATGGCGGCGAAGGCTTCGGCGCCGGAGACGATTTTGCCGTTTTCGCGGGCGTGGAAGCGGGCCAGCAATTCGCCGCGGTCGATCGGGCAGCCGGCATCACCTTCGGCGACATCGAGGAAGTCGATCGCGCTGCGACTGTCGAGCCTGCGCATCAGAGCGATCTCGCGCCGACACAGGGGACAGCCGCCATCGAACCAGACCGTGAGCTTTTCCATGATGACAGAAATAGGCCGGCCGGCCATTTTGGCCAGACGCGGGGGCTGCGACGGCTGGCCGCGTGTCTCAGGTCGGGGAGGGCCGCAGGAAATCCATCGAAAGGTCTTCCGCGCGCGGGCACCCGATCAGGCCCAGCGTCCGCTCGACATCCTGATGCAGCAATTCGATGACGCTGGACGCGCCGTCCTGGCCGGCCGCCGCCATGCCGAACAGTGTGGCGCGGCCGAGCAGCACCGCGTTCGCGCCCAGCGCCAGTGCCTTGACGATGTCGGCGCCCGAGCGAAACCCGCCATCGACCATCAGCATGCGCCCCTCGGGCGCCGTGACTTCGGCCAGGATATCGATCGGCGCCGGCATGTCTTCCAGCTGGCGCCCGCCATGATTGGAGATCACTACCCCATCGACGCCGAGCTCAAAACAGCGCCGTGCATCGTCGGCGCGCATCACGCCCTTGACGATCAGGCGATGCGGCCAGTCCTGGCGCAGCCGCGCCAGATCCTCCCAGTCGAAGGAGGTATCGAGCTTGCGCTGCATCAGCACGGCCTGCGACGCCGCGTCGCCGGCGTTGTCGACCGCCATGTTGCCGAACTGCGGCAGCCCTTTGGCCAGCTGGCTCAGCGCCCAGGCCGGGCGCAGCGCGCAGTCGGCGAAGAAGCGCGGCTTCATGCGGAAGGGCACGACAAAGCCGTTGCGCGTGTCGCGCTCGCGGCGCCCGCCGATCTGGCAGTCGACCGTCAGCACCAGCGTGCGACAGCCCGCATCCAGCGCGCGCCGGCACAGCGCGGCGGCAAAATCGCGCTCCATCACATAGAGCTGGAACCACCACTCGCCGTCGCAGGCCTTGGCGATCTCCTCGATGGAGCTCGTCGCCGCCGTCGACAGCACGAAGGGTATGCCGGCCTTCGCCGCCGCGCGCGCCAGCATCGCGTCGCCGCCGGGCCGTGCCGCACCGTTGAGCCCGGTAGGGCCAACGATGAAGGGCATCGGCAGACGGCCATCGAAGAACGGCACCGAGGCGTCGCGCGCCGAGGCATCGACCAGGACGCGGGGGCCGAACAGGATGCGGTGCAGGGCATCGCGGTTGCGGGCCAGGCCGCGCTCGTCGCCCGCCCCGCCATCGATATAGTCGAACACGGCGCGTGGCAGGCGGCGCTTTGCGAGCTTGCGGTAATCCTCGACGCTGGCCGGGTTGCTCATCCCTTGCGCGACCTGAACAGGGCCGCCACGTCGAAGCCGGCGGCGCGGGCATCGTCGAGCGTCACGGGCTGGTCGGAAGACAACAGCTTGCGGGCCGCCATGTGGTCGGCCGGTGCATTCACCGTCTCGACGCCGATCAGTTCGTCGCGCCGGAAACAGAGCACCGTCAGCTTGCCGTCGCCGCCCGAAAACACTTCGTGATGGTCCGCGCCCACGGCGAGGCCGGCAATCTGCAGCTTGTGGGGCCCCTGGTCGCTCCAGAACCAGGGCAGCGCGGCATAACGCTCTTCCTTGCCGGTCAGGCGCTTGGCCAGGCACTTGGCCTGGTCGACCGCGTTCTGAACCGATTCCAGCCTTGTGGGCATGCCGTCATGGCCGAATGGGAAGGAGGCGCAGTCGCCGAGTGCTGAAATGTCGGGGTCTTCGGTCGCCAGCCGGTCGTCGACCCGGATGCCGTCATGGACGTAGAGACCGGCCGCTTCCGCCAGTTCGCCATTGGCCACCACGCCAGCCGCCACCAGCACCAGATCGGCGGCAATCGTCGATCCGTCCTGAAGCCGCACGCCGGTCGCCTTGCCGTTCGATCCGGTGATGCCGCTTGCCATCGTGTCGAGGCGCACGTCGATGCCGGCGTCGCGGTGGGCGGCCAGAAAATGCGCCGAGACCGGCGGTGAGACGACGCGCGACATCAGCCGGTCGGTCGCCTCCAGCACCGTCACCTCGGCGCCCATGGCGCGCGCGGTCGCGGCGATCTCGAGGCCGATGAAGCCGCCGCCGATCACCGCCAGGCGCCGCGTCGAGGCCAAAATCTGGCGCAGGGAATTTGCATGGCCGAGCGTGCGCAGGTCGACCACGCCTTCGAGGTCGATCCCTTCGATGGGCAGGCGCCGGTTGCGCGCACCGGTGGCCAGCACCAGATGGCCGTAGCCCAGCCGGCGCCCGTCCTCGAGCTTGACCGTCTTGTGGTGCCGGTCGATCTCGGCCACCCGAGACCCGTCATCCAGCTTGATGCGGTTGGTCTCGAAGAAGCCTGCATCGCGGAAGCGCAGCCGGTCGGCCACGCCCTCCTTCAGATAGGCCTTGGAAAGCGGGGGCCGCTGATAGGGCAGGCCAGGCTCATCGCCGATAATGGCGATGGAGCCCTCGAACCCTTCCTGGCGCAGGCTGACTGCGGTCTGGAACCCGGCCTGGCCGGACCCGACGATGACGATGTCAAAATTCATGCCGTCTCGAAATTGCTGAACAGGATAAGTGTGCGATTGACTATACGCCGCGCGCTTCCTCGTCCAGATGGTTTGAGGAACGGTCGCCGACGTGAGGCGTGCGTCGGCACGGGCATCCCCCCATTTCGTCGGTTCTCCCGGCGGCCGGGCGGCCGCGGCCGCGTTCACGCTCGCGCATGTGAAAGAGGCCGAGCGCCACATGCTGGAGCGTGCGGAAATGAAACAGCGAAGTCGACAGCAGCTTTTCGCAATGTGACGCCATTGTGACTGTAACGTTGGGGCCGCCGCGCCCTCTACCCTGAACATTTCATGATCTCGTTGTGGCGGTTTCATGGATTGCGGTTTTGACATCCCGACCGCAATGGGAAATGTTGGGCCAGCAGATTTGGAAAAATGGGAGAGCGCAGATGAAATTCTTCAAAAGCAAGGGAAACGAGATTCCGTCCAAGGTGGCGGGTCTTGTCGATGCTGCCCGTGAGGGCCGGATGGATCGCCGCGAGTTCCTCGCCCTGGCCAGCATGTTCGGCGCCACGACGGCAACCGCCTACGGCATGCTGGGCCTTGTCGCCCCCACCGAGGCACGCGCCCAGGAGCCCAAGACCGGCGGCGTCCTGCGCGTCGCCATGGATGTTCGCGGCGACCGTGACCCGCGCACGGCCGACTGGTCGCAGATCGCCAACGTCCAGCGCCAGGTCCTCGAGCCGCTGGTGAAATACACCAAGGAATTCACTTTCGAGGGCTATCTCCTCGAAAGCTGGGAGATCAACGAGGACGCCACCGAATACCTGCTCCATGTGCGCGAGGGCGTGACGTGGAACAATGGCGACACCTTCGACGCCGATGACGTGATCTACAACATCACCCGCTGGTGCGACGAGGGCGCCGAAGGCAACTCGATGGCGCAGCGCATGTCCTCGCTGATCGAGGACGGCAAGGCCCGCGAAGGCGCGATCGAGAAGGTCGACGACTACACGGTCAAGCTGACCCTGAACGCATCCGACATCTCGATCATTCCGGGCATGGCAGACTATCCGGCGCTCATCGTTCATCCCTCCTTCGACGAGACGGGCGCCGATTTCGTGGGCAACCCGATCGGCACCGGTCCGTTCGAACTCGTCGATCACCAGGTCGGCAACCGTGCCGAATTCAAGCGCCGCGAGAATGGCGGCGACTGGTGGGGCGGTGAAGTCTATCTCGATGGCGTCGAGTTCATCGACTACGGTACCGACCCGGCCGCGATGGTCTCGGCATTCGAGGCCATGGAAGTCCACACCAACTACGAGACGACCACCGACTATGTGGCGATCCTCAACGGTCTCGGCCTGCAGCAGTCCGAGGTGCTGACCGCCAACACCATCGTTGCGCGTACCAATGTCGACCAGGAACCCTATGGCGACCAGCGCGTGCGCAAGGCCCTGCAGCTGGCCGTCGACAACGCGACGGTGCTGGCGCTTGGCTATGGAAATGCCGGTCAGGTGGGCGAGAACCACCATGTGAGCCCGATCCATCCCGAATACGCCGAACTTCCGCCGATCGCGCGGGACGTCGAGGCGGCCAAGGCGCTGATGGAAGAGGCCGGCCAGATGGATTTCGAACACGAAATCATCACGGTCGACGAGGACTGGCAGCGCAACACGGGCGACGCCATCGCCGCCCAGCTTCGCGAGGCAGGTTTCCGGGTCCAGCGTACGGTGCTGCCGGGCTCCACCTTCTGGAACGACTGGACGCGTTATCCCTACTCGCTCACCATCTGGAACCAGCGCCCGCTCGGCATCCAGGTCATCCAGCTCGCTTACCGGACCGGCGGCTCGTGGAACGAGACGGCCTATACCAATCCGGAACTGGACGAGAAAATCGCACAGGCACTGACCATCGCCGATGATGACGAGCGGCGCGAGGTGATGCGCGACATCGAGCAGATCCTCCAGGACTCGGGCATCATCATCCAGCCCTACTGGCGCTCGATCTACAATCACTCGGCACCGGAGGTCCGCAACCACGGCATCCATCCGACCTTCGAGATCGAAGCCGCCAAGGTCTGGCTCGACACCTGATCCGACGAATGAAGAGGGGCCGAAAAGGCCCCTCTTCGCGCTTTGCTGAAGTAAACAAACAACAAGAACCTACCCCGGAGGGGGGCGATGCTGACTTTCATCCTGCGGCGTCTCGGCGTGATGGCGCTGACGATGCTGTGCCTGACTCTCATCGTCTTCTATCTCGTCAATCTGGAACCGAACCTCCGGCGCCTGGCGCTGAGCCAGATCGACATGCGCTCCTCCGAACAGCACATCGAAAGCTGGCTGACGCGGATGGGCTACCGCGAGCCCTTCCTGGTCCGCTACGGGCAATGGATCGGCGTCGTGCAGAAGGCGCCTGCCGTCGACGAGGCAGGCAATCCCGTTTCCCGGTTCCGCTACTGCGACGAGCCGACCGAACCCAGCTATTCCGGGGTGCTGCAGGGCGATTTCGGCTGTTCGACCACCTTCCGCACCACCGTATCCGAACGCATGTGGCCGGCGCTGGGCGCCACCGGCATATTGATGTTCTGGGTGATGATGGTGATGGTCCCGGTCTCGCTTCTGATCGGGATATTCGCCGGGATGCGCGAGGGGACAAGAACGGACCGAAGTCTGTCCATCGCTTCCATCACCACGACGGCGACGCCCGAATATGTGTCGGGCGTCATCTTCACCGTGGTCTTTGCCTCGTGGCTGGGATGGTTCAACGGGTCGGCCGCCACCGCGACCTCGCAGGGCATCACCTTCTCCAATTTCACGCTGCCGGTCATGACGATGGCGATCTACGGCATCGGCTACATCGCGCGCATGACGCGGGCCTCGATGATCGAGGTCATGACCCAGCAATATATCCGCACCGCCAGGCTCAAGGGGCTCAGTTTCGGCTCGGTCGTCGTCAAGCATGCGCTGAGAAACGCGCTGATCGCGCCGTTTACCGTCATCATGCTGCAGTTCCCCTGGCTCTTGACCGGCGTCGTCATCGTCGAGGTCATGTTCCGCTATCAGGGCTTCGGCTTCACGCTCGTCTCGGCAGCCGGCAACAACGACATCGACCTTCTGCTCGGCGCTTCGCTGGTATCGGTTGCCGTCGTGCTGTCGACGCAGCTCATCTCGGATTTGGGATATGCCTATCTCAATCCGCGCATTCGGGTTCAGTAGGGGAGGGGCCGGATGCAACTCGAATTTGTCGGCTGGCTCCAGATCCTGCTCGGTGTGCTGTGGCGCTTCTGGCCGGTCTGGTTGGCGCTCGCCATACTCTTTGCGCTGTCCTTCACCTTCAAGAACCGCCTCGGGCTCTACGGCCAGATCCTCGATACAGGCGTCGGCATTGCCGGCCTTTTTATCTGCGGCTTCTGGCTGTTTACGGCGATCTTCGCGGGCACCGTCGCGCCGTTCAATCCGCTCGGTCAGTACGCGATCATGAAGGATGCGCTGCCGGGGGCCATCGAGCCCAATTCGGGCCAGATCTTCCTGTTCGGCGGTGACACGCTGGCGCGCGACGTCTTTTCGCGCATGGTCTATGGCAGCCAGATCGTGATGATCATCGCGCCGGCCGCGACGCTGTTCGCGCTGATGGTCGGCACGACACTCGGCCTGCCCGCTGGCTTCTTCGGCGGCAAGATCGACACGTTCCTGTCGTTCCTCGCCAATCTCGTGCTCGCCTTCCCGGTGATCCTGCTCTTCTACCTGCTGGTCACGCCGGGCATCATGGAGACGCCGATCCCCTACACCATGGCGGGTGTGTTCTTCCTGTTCCCGATCATCTTCTTCTGCACGCTGTTTTACACCCGCTACAACCAGCGGCCGGCGCTTCTGGCGATCCTGATCGGGCTGACGGTCGCGATCGGCGGCTGGGTCTATACCGGCCTGGTCTTCGACGCCGATCCGTTCGGCATTGTTTCCATCCGCCCCAACGAGCTCAACATCTTCGTGGCTGTGGTCTTTGCGTCGGCGCCCGGCGTCTTCCGCATCGTGCGCGGGCTCTCGATGGACATCAAGACGCGCGACTATGTGGCAGCCGCTCAGACGCGCGGCGAGAGTTCGTGGTACATCATGCTGTGGGAAGTGCTGCCCAATGCGCGCGGGCCGCTCATCGTCGATGTCTGCCTGCGCATCGGCTACACCACGATCCTGCTCGGCACGCTCGGCTATTTCGGACTCGGTCTGGCGCCCGAAAGCCCGGACTGGGGCACGGCGATCAAGGATTCGAGCCGCCTGCTGCGCGCCTACATCCACCCGGCGCTGCCGCCGGTGGTGGCGCTCATGTCCTTCGTGCTCGGCCTCAACCTGCTCGCCGACGCGTTGCGCGAACAGTCGCTGAAGGATTGATGCCATGAACGAAACCGTCAAATCCGACAGCACACAGAGCGCGACCCCGATCATCGAGATCGAGAACCTCTCCATCTCCTTCTTCACCCGTGCCGGCGAGATTCCGGCAGTGATGGATTTTTCCTGTTCGGTCATGCCGGGCGAAGCGATGGGCATCGTCGGCGAATCCGGCTGCGGCAAGTCGACGGTCGCGCTCGGCATCATGCGCGATCTCTCCAATGTCGGGCAGATCGTCGGCGGGCGCATCAAGTTCCGAGGCCGCGACATGGGCGACCTGTCGGAGGAGGAGTTGCGCTCCATTCGCGGCAACAAGATCGCCATGATCTACCAGGAGCCGATGGCCTCGCTGAACCCGGCCATGAAGGTCGGCCGCCAGCTGATGGAAGTGCCGATCATCCACGACAAGGTGTCGAAGGAAGAGGCCTGGGACCGTGCGCTCGAGATGGTCACGGCCGTGCGCCTGCCAGATCCCGAACGCATCATGAAATCCTATCCGCACCAGTTGTCGGGCGGGCAGCAGCAGCGCATCGTGATCGCCATGGCGCTTCTGTCGAAGCCCGCTTTGCTGCTGCTCGACGAGCCGACCACCGCGCTCGACGTCACCGTCGAGGCCGGCATCGTCGAGCTCGTGAAGGGGCTCGGCAAGGAGTTCGGCACCTCGATGATCTTCGTGTCGCACAATCTGGGCCTCATCCTGGAGACCTGCGACCGCATCACGGTGATGTATTCGGGCGAGGCGGTGGAAACCGGTACCGTCAAGGACGTCTTCGACCGGATGCGCCATCCCTATACGCAGGGGCTGTTTCGCTCGATCCCGCTGCCCGGTGCCGACAAGAACGAGCGCCCGCTGATCGCAATTCCGGGCCAGTTGCCCTTGCCGCATGAGCGCCCGAAGGGCTGCAATTTCGGCCCGCGTTGCCATCATTTTGTGGAAGGCCTTTGCGACGCTGGCGAGATCCCGATGATTCCGGTCGAGGGCCACGAGGCCCATCTGTCACGCTGCGTACGATTTGCCGAGATCGACTGGAAGGCCGTGCCCGAAGGCGCCACGGCCGATAAGGAACCGATCCGGCCCGGCGCACCGCTGCTCAAGATCGAGAACCTGAAGAAATACTACCACGTCGCCGCCAACGCCGTGTTCGGCGGCGGCGAGACGCGCACCGTCAAGGCCAATGAGGAGATCTCCTTCGAGGCGCGCGAGAGCGAGACGGTGGCCATCGTCGGCGAGTCCGGCTGCGGCAAGTCCACGCTGGCGAAGGTGCTCCTGGGGCTGGAGACCGCCACCGAAGGCACCATCATGCTCGGCAACACGCCGATCCACGATACGCCTGTCGAAAAGCGCGACACCGGGACGGTCGCCGCCATCCAGATGGTGTTCCAGAACCCCTTCGACACGCTCAACCCGAGCCATTCGGTCGGCTCGCAGATCATGCGTTCGCTGGAAAAATTCAAGATCGGCAAGACGGTCGACGACCGGCGCCAGCGCATGTTCGAGCTGCTCGACCTGGTGAAACTGCCCCGCGCGTTCGCCAGCCGCATGCCGCGGCAATTGTCGGGCGGCCAAAAGCAGCGCATCGGCGTGGCGCGCGCCTTCGCCGGCAATGCCAAGGTGGTCGTGGCCGACGAGCCGGTCTCCGCGCTCGACGTCTCGGTGCAGGCGGCTGTGACCGAACTGCTGATGGACATCCAGCGCGAGCACCAGACGACAATGCTGTTCATCAGCCACGATTTGTCGGTCGTGCGCTACATCGCCGACCGCGTCGTCGTCATGTATCTCGGCTACATTGTCGAGCAGGGCACGACCGATCAGATCTTCGCGCCGCCCTATCACCCCTATACCGAGGCACTCCTGTCGGCGATCCCGATCGCCGACACCTCCGTCGTCAAGAAGCATATCGTGCTCGAAGGCGACATTCCGTCCGCCATGGACCCGCCATCGGGCTGCCCGTTCCAGACCCGCTGCCGCTGGAAGGAGCGTGTACCGGGCAACAAATGCGAGACGAAAGTGCCGCCACTCAAGAAGCTCGCGGAGGGCCATTTCAGCCTCTGCTGGCTCGACGATGCGGAACTCGCCTCGATGGAGCCCGTGATTTCCTTCAAGGCGAAGGACATCGAGGACCCGTCGACCGAGATACCGGACGTGGACGCGCCGCGGAAGCCGACGCAAGCCGATGCGCAGATTGCCAAAGGCGAGATGCCCGACAGCCTGGCGGAGCGCCCGCCGCCATCGCCGACCGAAACCTCAGCGCGCCCCGGCGAATCCGATCCCGCCAGGACCATGACGGAAGCGGGCGAGGGACGGCAGGCGGCGAGCGGCCGCGTGAAGCCGGGCACGACCGCAAGCGACGGCGATCCCGGCTGAAGAGGCCTTCAGCCGGTAATCAATTATGGACCGCGCCGTCCTGGGGGAACATCATGGTCGCGAAAATGGGTGGCGTCGGTTGAAACCTCTTGCGACATTTCTGGCCGGCATTGCTGCGGTGGTACTGGCGGGCTGCGTGGCTGGCGATCGCGGTCCCATCAACGTCTTCACCGCCGAGGTCGGCCCGGCCTCGCCCCGCTACATTCCCGACCCGGGCGATGACGGATCGCTCGTCGTCGGACTCGCCTTCTCCGGCGGTGGCGCGCGGGCGTCTGCCTTCGCCTATGGCGTGCTCAGCGGCCTCGACGAGGCGGTCATCGACGAGGTGCCGCACCGGCGCACCATGGTCGACGACATCCGCATGATCTCCGGCACCTCCGGCGGCGCGATCATGGCGGCCTATTTCGGCTATCGCGGGCCCGGCGATTACCAGGATTTCCGCGAGCGCTTTCTGCTCGAGAACGCCGAATCCGCCATGCGCGCCTCCATCGGCTCACCGATAAATCTCGCCCGCGCCTGGTCGGGCGGCGTCAACGATCGCAGCGGCTTCGCGGACTGGCTGGACACAAACCTCTTCGAGGGTGCCACCTTCGCCAATCTGAAGCGCTCCGACGCGCCGATCGTCTGGCTGACGGCCTCCGACATCTACAACGGCACGCCGTTCCTGTTCACCTACGACACCTTTGCCGCGCTCTGCAGCGATCTCGACCGGGTCCGTCTTGCCGATGCGGTCGCGGCCTCGGCGGCCTTTCCCGTCGTCTTCGCGCCGGTGATGCTGGCGGCAGATGCGCCCGATTGCGGCTACCAGCCCCCAGCCTGGAAGGAACGGGCGCTGTCGGATCGCGAAACGCCGTTGCGGCTGGCGGCCTATGCACGCGCGCTTGCGTCCTATCGCGGCGGCCAGGAGCCGAAGCACATCCGGCTGCTCGACGGCGGGTTGACCGACAATATCGGCATCACCGGCTTTGCGATGGAGCGCGCGGCGGCCGATACGCCGCACGGGCCGCTGTCGCCGGCCGAGGCCGTGAAGCTCGACAGGCTGCTCTACATCGTCGCCGATGCGGGCCGGGAGCGGGCGCCGACCTGGGGCGCCACGGCACACGGGCCTGGGCTCACCGAACTTCTGGCCGCGGTTTCCGATACCGCGATCACTTCTTCCACCAGGGAGGGTTTCGACGCGCTGGAACTCGGGGTAGCGCAGTGGCGCAACGACATCGTCAGCTACCGCTGCGGCCTGTCCATGGCCGAAATCCGCAGACATCGCGGTTCACTCGATGGCTGGGATTGCCGCAATGTCAGGCTGGCGGTGGAGCATGTTTCGTTCCGCGATCTCGACCCGGAGACCAGGGCGAGGCTGAACCAGGTACCGACACGGCTTGCCCTGCCGCAGGCCGAGGTCGACCTGGTCATCGAAGCCGGCCGCCGCGCCATCCGCACCAACCCTTCGGTGCGCGACGCCCTGGCCCACGTCCAGCGCAAGGCCGGCGTGGGGTCCGCCCACGCGTGGTGAGGAGGGCGGGGCGCGGCTGCCGCCCTCGTGTTTTGAAGCTACGAACTGCCGGCAATCTGTCCTCGCCCCGGCCCCTCGGCACACTCCCTGCATGGTGCGGCGGCGATGTTGCGCAGGCTTGCCGCGAAGCCGGGTCATGAAACCTGACAGTGTCACTCAAGTTATTGAAACCGCAGCCCAATTCGAATTTTGACCGATTGATAAAAAACAAAAACGTGCTAGCGTTCCTTCAAAGACCAAGACAAATGGGGAACTGCCAATGGCTCAAGGACAGTTCAGGAGCGGCATCACCGGGGGACGGTTGTCGCCGGACCAGTATGTCGAGAATTTCTCGGACCTGCATCCCGCACTCGACCAGCACGAGGCACGGGTCGAGGCCGACCGCTGCTATTTCTGCTATGACGCGCCCTGCATGCAGGCCTGCCCGACGGAAATCGACATTCCGATGTTCATCCGGCAGATCGCCACCGGCAACCCGCTGGGATCGGCGAGAACGATCTTCGACCAGAACATCCTCGGCGGCATGTGCGCGCGCGTCTGCCCGACAGAGACGCTGTGCGAGGAGGTTTGCGTGCGTGAGGTGGCGGAGGGCAAGCCGGTGCAGATCGGCCGCCTGCAGCGTTATGCGACCGATGTCGCGATGCGCCAGAACAAGCAGTACTATGACCGGGCTCCGTCGACCGGCAAGCGCATCGCCGTGGTCGGTGCCGGCCCGGCAGGCCTCGCCTGCGCCCACCGCCTGTCCATGTATGGCCATGACGTGACCATTCTCGACGCCCGCGAAAAACCCGGCGGCCTCAACGAATACGGCATTGCGAGCTACAAGACCCCCGCCGGGTTCGCCCAGGCCGAGGTCGACTACGTAACGGCGATCGGCGGGATCACGATCGAGAACGGCAAGGCGCTGGGGCGCGATTTCGCGCTGGCCGACCTGACCGGCACCTATGACGCCGTCTTCCTCGGCATGGGTCTGGCCGGCGTCAACGGCCTGGACACCGAGGGCGAGGATCTCGACGGCGTCGACAATGCGGTGGATTTCATCGCCGTCCTGCGCCAGGCCGAAGATCTTGCCCAATTGCCCATTGGACGCCGTGTCGTGGTGATCGGCGGCGGCATGACGGCCATCGATGCCGCCATCCAAGCAAGACTGCTCGGCGCCGAAGAAGTCACCATCTGCTATCGCCGGGGCAAGGAACACATGAACGCTTCCGAATGGGAGCAGGATCTCGCCGCCTCGAAGGGCGTCGTCATCCGCCACTGGGTCCGGCCCCGCCGCATCGTCGAGCAGGACGGCAAGGTCGCGGGCATCGATCTCGAATACACCATGCTTCGGGACGGCCGGCTCGTGGGGACCGGCGAGAGCATGTGGATCGATGCCGACCAGATCTTCAAGGCCATCGGCCAGAGCTTCGATCCGCTTCCCCTCGCTGCCGGCGGCAGCAGTCTCGCGCTCGACGGCAGCCGCATCCTCGTCGACGAGGAAGGCCGCACCTCGGCCGCCATGGTCTGGGCCGGCGGCGACTGCACCGGCACCGGCGAGGATCTGACCGTCACCGCGGTCGCCCAGGGACGCGATGCCGCCGAAAGCATTCACCGCGCACTCACCGCCAACGGGAGGGCATGACAATGGCAGACATTTCCAACAATTTCGTGGGCATCAGGTCGCCGAACCCGTTCTGGCTGGCGTCCGCCCCGCCCACCGACAAGGAATACAACGTCGTGCGCGCCTTCAAGGAAGGCTGGGGCGGCGTGGTCTGGAAGACGCTGGGGGAGGATCCGCCCGTCGTCAACGTCAACGGCCCGCGCTACGGCGCGATCTGGGGTGCCGACCGCCGCGTGCTCGGCTTCAACAATATCGAGCTGATCACCGATCGCGAGCTGCAGACCAATCTGCGCGAGATCAAGCGGGTCAAGAAGGACTGGCCCGACCGCGCTGTCGTCGTTTCGCTGATGGTGCCCTGCGAGGAGGAAAACTGGAAGTCGATCCTCAGGCTGGTCGAGGAGACCGACGCCGACGGCATCGAACTGAATTTCGGCTGCCCGCACGGCATGAGCGAACGCGGCATGGGCTCGGCCGTCGGCCAGGTGCCCGAATATATCGAGATGGTCGCGCGCTGGTGCAAGCAGAACACGCGCATGCCCGTCATCGTCAAGCTGACGCCCAACATCACCGACATCCGCTACCCCGCCCGCGCGGCCATGCGCGGCGGCGCGGATGCCGTGTCGCTGATCAACACGATCAATTCCATCACCGCCGTGGACCTCGACAATTTCGCGCCGCAGCCGACGGTCGATGGCAAGGGCACGCATGGCGGCTATTGCGGTCCGGCGGTCAAGCCGATCGCCATGAACATGGTCGCCGAGATCGCCCGCGATGCCGAGACGCGCGGCATGCCGATCTCCGGCATCGGCGGCATCGAGACCTGGCGCGACGCGGCCGAATTCATGGCGCTCGGCGCCGGCAACGTCCAGGTCTGCACCGCGGCGATGGTCTATGGCTTCAAGATCGTGCGCGAGATGATCGACGGGCTGTCGGACTGGATGGATCAGAAGGGCCACCGCACCCTCGACGACATCGTCGCCCGCGCCGTGCCCAATATCACCGACTGGCAGTACCTCAACCTCAACTACATCGCCAAGGCGCGCATCGATCAGGAACTCTGCATCAAATGCGGCCGCTGCCACATCGCCTGCGAGGACACCTCGCACCAGGCGATCACCAACATGGTCGACGGGGTGCGCCATTTCGAGGTCATCGACGCCGAATGTGTGGGCTGTAATCTGTGCGTCAATGTCTGCCCGGTGGAGAACTGCATCACGCTTGAGCCACTGGCAGCGGGAGCGCTCGACAAGCGCACCGGCCTCACGGTATCCGGCGACTATGCCAACTGGACCACGCATCCCAACAACCCCGCCGCGCGCATCGCGGCCGAATAAGGCCGGCTCCCCCCGGCAAGGGCGGGGCTGGCTGATCTTCGTATCCGGCAGTACCGCCCTTGGCTGACATATCCATTCACCGGACCCACGCCGTCGGCAGGCAGAAGCTGCTCGGGCATCTGGCGATGCTCACCTTCGCGCTGCTGGTCGCCGGCTCGTTTTCGCTCGGGGGGCTGGCCGCGCCGCATATCGGCCCCTCGGCGCTGAACGCCTTCCGCTTCCTGCTCGGCACGACCGTGATCGGCACGATCGCGCTGGTGATGACCGGCGGCCGCATCCCGAAACCGGTGGCGCCCTGGCGCTACCTGATCCTCGGCGCGATGATGGCGGTCTTCTTCGTGACCATGTTCGTCGGCCTGCTCTTCAGCGATCCCATCTCCACGGGGGCGGTGTTCACGCTGATGCCGCTGTTCGGCGCCCTGTTCGGGTTCCTGATCCTCGGCCAGGTGCCGGGCAGGGTGGTGCTCGCGAGCCTGGTCTTTGCGGGGCTTGGCGCCGTGTGGGTGATCTTCCGCGGCGATGTCGATGCGCTTTTGGCCTTCGATCTCGGCTATGGCGAGGCGATCTTCTGCGTCGGCGTTGCCTGCCACGCGCTCTACTCGCCGCTGGTACGCCGTTTCAACCGCGGCGAGGTGCTGATCGGCTTCACCTTCTGGACCATGCTGGCGACGGGGTTCTGGATCGTGCTGTACGGTGCGGTCGAGATCGTTCAGACCGACTGGCTGGCGCTGCCGCTGGTGGTGTGGGTGGCGATCATCTACCTCGTCATCTTCACCACCTCGATCACCTTCTTCCTGATGCAGTTCGCCTCGATGCGGCTGCCGTCATCCAAGGTGCTGGCCTACACCTATCTCACACCGACCTTCGTCATTCTGATCGAGGGACTGCTCGGCCATGGCTGGGCACCTCTCTCGGTGCTGGCGGGCGCGATGATCACAGTCCTCGGTCTGGTCGTGCTGGCGGTCAGCCGCGACTGAGACGGAGCGGTTTAACAGAAGGTTAACCGGGTTCGGTCATGGTTGGCAGGCAGGATTCGCCTGCCGTCGTCGAGAAGGAAGCGACCGGAGATGATCGTCATCCGTGCCAGCGGCTCAGCCGACGTGAAGGCCGTCCGAAAACTCGCCAAGACACTGTCGGCCGAGCCCATCGATGAGGCCGTGACGATCGAAGACGAGATGCCCCGGCGCAAGTCGCCGTCCCAGCCGACGATCAGCCCGCTCAACGGGGCCAGCCTGACGCCCGCCGCGCATGGCGCGATCCTGGAACTCAGCGCGCGTGAGACCGAAAAGCGCGGCGCCGGCGTTCTGTAGGGCCGTCGCGACGCCTCAGTTCCTGACCTTCAGCCCGTCCAGATAGAGCTGCTCGAGAAACCGTGCCGCATCCTCGAAGCGGCCTTCCCCGCCACGATCGGGGCCAAGCACGGCGCGCACCTGGACATCGAAATCGGCATAGTGCTGGGTGGTCGCCCAGATCGAGAAGATCAGGTGCCATGGATCGACCCTGGCGATGCGTCCGTTGCGGATCCACCCGCGGATAACCGCCGCCTTCTCGTCGACCAGTGGCTTCAGCTCGGCTTCCAGCATGGGCACGATGCGTGGCGCCCCCTGCAGGATCTCGTTGGCAAACAGCCGGCTCTCGCGCGGAAAGTCGCGCGCCATCTCCAGCTTGCGCCGGATGTAGGAGCGTATCTCCGTCATCGGATCGCCCGCCTCGTCCAGCTCGCGCAAAGGTGCCAGCCAGGTGTCGAGCAGCTGCTTGATCAGCGTTTCGTGGATGTCTTCCTTGCCCCGGAAATAATAGAGCAGGTTCGGCTTCGACATGCCGGCCGCTTCCGCGATCTGGTCGACGGTTGCACCGCGAAAGCCGTTGGCGGAGAAGATGTCGAGCGCGGCTTCGAGAATGACGTCGCGCTTTTCGCTCTGGATACGCGTGCGCGGCCGTTTGGCGGAGCCTTCCATCAGCAGTCATTCCCCACAGAACAAGTGAACCGAAACTGGTCCAAGCTGCTGGACCACAGCCTGCCCGATGCTGGCGCGCACCACAGCCATCCCATTTGCGCTACTAAGCCCTTGACCGCCTGTATGGCGGTGCTAACGTTTGTCCATCCGGTCAAATTTTGACTAGCACCCGCGACCGGAAATACCAAGCGTTGGCCGCGACCATAATCTGGGGAACTTTAAGGAAAGGCACGGCCATGTCCAACAGGCTCAATGTGGCACCGAACGATCTCAGCGCGTTCTGGATGCCGTTTACGTCAAACCGGCAATTCAAGCAGGCACCCCGCATGTTGGTGGCTGCAAAGGACATGCATTACACGTCTTCCGATGGTCGCCAGATCCTGGACGGCACGGCGGGCCTGTGGTGCGTCAATGCCGGTCACTGTCGTCCGAAGATCACCGAGGCGATTGCGCGCCAGGCGGGCGAACTCGACTATGCGCCGGCGTTCCAGATGGGGCATCCGATCGTCTTCGAACTCGCCAATCGTCTGGTCGATGTGGCGCCGGAAGGCATGGACCATGTCTTCTTCACCAATTCCGGCTCCGAATCCGTCGACACCGCGTTGAAGATCGCGCTCGCCTACCAGCGCGTGAAGGGCCAGGGCAGCCGCACCCGGCTGATCGGCCGCGAGCGCGGCTATCACGGCGTCAATTTCGGCGGCATCTCGGTGGGCGGCATCGTCACCAACCGCAAGATGTTCGGCACGCTTCTGACCGGCGTCGACCACATGCCGCACACCCATCTGCCGGCCCAGAACAGCTTCACGCGCGGCGAGCCGGAGCATGGCGCCGATCTTGCCGACGAGCTGGAGCGAATCGTCGCGCTGCACGACGCCTCGACGGTTGCCGCCGTCATCGTCGAGCCAGTGGCCGGCTCGACCGGCGTGCTTATCCCGCCCAAGGGCTATCTCCAGCGCCTGCGCGACATCTGCACGAAGCACGGCATCCTGCTGATCTTCGACGAGGTCATCACCGGTTTCGGCCGCCTCGGCACCCCCTTTGCAGCCGATTATTTCGGGGTGATCCCCGACATCATGGTCACCGCGAAGGGCGTCTCCAACGGCGTCATCCCGATGGGTGCGGTCTTCGTGACCAAGGAGATCCACGACGCCTTCATGACCGGGCCGGAACACCTCATCGAGTTCTTCCACGGCTACACCTATTCGGGCAATCCCATCGCCTCGGCGGCAGCACTCGCAACGCTGGAGACCTACAAGGAAGAAGGCCTGCTGACGCGCGGCGCCGAACTCGCGCCCTATTGGGAAGATGCGCTGCATTCGCTCAAGGACGCGCCGAACGTCATCGATATCCGCAACATCGGCCTCGTCGGCGCGATCGAGCTGAAGCCGATCGACGGGCAGCCGACCAAGCGGGCGTTCTCCGCCTTCGTGAAAGCCTTTGAGAAGGGCTGTCTCATCCGCACGACAGGAGACATCATCGCGCTGTCGCCGCCGCTCATCATCCAGAAAAACCAGATCGACGAGCTGATCGACTGCATCAGGGATGTCCTGAACACCGTAGATTAGATAGAACTGCAGTTTGACCGGAGACGGCGTCGGGAACCGCCGCCTCCGGTCCACAATGAGAGGAGCCACCGGCATATGGCAGCACCGGGCGAGAACCTGCGCATCAATCCCGACCGTCTTTGGGATTCGCTCATGGAAATGGCCAGGATCGGACCGGGCGTGGCCGGCGGCAACAACCGCCAGACCGTCACTGACGAGGATTCGGAAGGCCGGCACCTGTTCAAGCGCTGGTGCGAGGAGGCAGGCCTGGAGATGGGCCTCGACCAGATGGGCACCATGTTCGCCCGCCGCGAGGGCACCGACCCCGACGCGCTGCCCGTCTATGTCGGCAGCCACCTCGATACCCAGCCCACCGGCGGCAAGTATGACGGTGTGCTGGGCGTGCTCGGCGGTCTGGAGATCATCCGCTCGCTGAACGATCTCGGCATCAAGACCAAACACCCTATCGTCATCACCAACTGGACCAATGAGGAAGGCACGCGCTTCGCGCCCGCCATGCTGGCATCGGGCGTGTTCGCCGGCGAGCACGAACTCGACTGGGCCTATGACCGCACCGATGCCAAGGGCAAGAAGTTCGGCGACGAACTGGCGCGCATCGGCTGGAAGGGCGAGGAGGAAGTCGGCGCCCGCAAGATGAAGGCGTTTTTCGAGCTGCACATCGAGCAGGGACCGATCCTCGAAGATGAGGGCATCGATGTCGGTGTCGTCACGCACGGCCAGGGTCTGTGGTGGCTCCAGGTCACCCTGACCGGCAAGGACAGCCATACGGGTTCCACGCCGATGCCCAAGCGCCGCAATGCCGGGCTCGGGATGGCACGGGTTACCGAACTGGTCCATGAGGTGGCGATGGACTACCAGCCGGACGCCGTCGGCGCGATCGGCCATGTCGAAGTATATCCGAACTCGCGCAACGTCATTCCCGGCAAGGTGGTCTTCACCATCGACATCCGTTCCCCGGACCAGGACGTGCTGGACGAGATGCGGGCGCGCATCGAGCAGGGCATCGAGACGATCGCCGAGGCGCTGGATATCGGCTACGAAGTGGAGCCGGTCGGCCATTTCGATCCCGTCACCTTCGACGAAGGCTGCGTGAAAGCCGTCCGCGACGCGGCAGAGCGGCTCGGCTACTCGCACCGCGATCTCGTATCGGGCGCCGGCCACGACGCGTGCTGGATCAACCGTGTCGCGCCGACCGCGATGGTCATGTGCCCCTGCGTCGATGGTCTCAGCCACAACGAGGCAGAAGAGATCACCAAGGACTGGGCACGCGCCGGGGCCGACGTGCTGTTTCACGCGGTCGTGGAGACGGCGGAGATCGTTGAATAGGGCAGAAGAAAGCCCGATAATGGGGGACATGGAAACAGGAGGCCGTCATGGGCCGACCGAAGGAATTGAGCGAAGAGGAAAGACAGCAACTGCTTGCCGAGGGTTATCGGCCGATTGAAATCTGGCTTCCTGATGTCTGGTCCGATGAGTTCTGGAAGCAGGTGAATGAGGATTGTCGATTGATACGGGAGTCGGACAGACGCGAAGACATGGATGAGGTCCTGGACGCGTTTGCCCGCGACCTTTGGGATGATCTCGACTGATGCAACGTGGTCAACTTGTGATCGTCTCCGCGCAAGGCGACTACGGCAAGCCACGCCCCGCGGTGGTCATCCAGAACAGTCGCCTGCTCGACCAGGTAGACAGTGTCACGGTCTGCTTCCTCACAACTCGGACTGTGCCAGCACGCAATCTGCGGGTTACGATAAAGCCAGACGCCTTGAATGGCCTTCTCGAAACATCGCAGGTGCAGATCGAAAAGATAATGACCTTTCCATGCTCCAAGGTGCGTGGGCCGATCGGTCAGCTGAGTGAGAACGAGATGAGGGATATCGATCGATACCTGATGATCTTTCTCGACCTTTTGCCGCCGGCCCCACTGGCACTCGCGGATTGAAGCCATCACAGGGGAACACAATGACCAAAGTCATCAAGAACGGCACCATCGTCACCGCCGACCGCAGCTGGAAGGCTGACGTGAAGATCGATGGCGGCAAGATCGTGGAGATCGGCGCCAATCTCTCGGCCGACGAGACGATCGACGCCACCGGCTGCTATGTGATGCCGGGGGGCATCGACCCGCACACGCATCTCGAAATGCCGTTCATGGGCACCTATTCCACGGATGATTTCGAAAGCGGGACGCGCGCGGCCTTGTCGGGCGGCACCACCATGGTGATCGATTTCTGCCTGCCATCACCTGAACAGTCGCTGCTGGAAGCCATCCAGATGTGGGACAACAAGTCGACGCGGGCCTGCTGCGATTATTCCTTCCACATGGCCGTCACCTGGTGGGGCGAGAAGGTGTTCGACGAGATGCCGCTCGTCGTCGAGAAGGGCATCACCTCCTTCAAGCATTTCATGGCCTACAAGGGCGCGCTGATGGTCGATGACGACGAGATGTATTCGTCGTTCCAGCGCGTCGCGGAGGTCGGCGGCCTGCCGATGGTGCATGCGGAGAATGGCGACGTGGTCGCCCAGCTTCAGCAGAAGCTGCTCGCCGAAGGCAATAACGGGCCGGAGGCGCATGCCTATTCGCGCCCGCCCGAGGTCGAGGGCGAGGCCACCAACCGCGCCATCATGATCGCCGACATGGCCGGCGTGCCGCTTTATGTGGTGCACACCTCCTGCGAGCAGAGCCACGAGGCGATCCGCCGGGCCCGGCAGAAGGGCATGCGCGTTTATGGCGAGCCGCTGGTCCAGCACCTCGTGCTCGACGAAACGGAGTATTTCGACAAGGACTGGGATCATTCGGCGCGGCGCGTCATGAGCCCGCCTTTCCGCAACAAGCAGCATCAGGATTCGCTGTGGGCAGGCCTTCAGGCCGGCTCGCTGCAGGTCGTCGCCACCGATCACTGCGCCTTCACCACCGAGCAGAAGCGCAATGGCGTGGGCGACTTCACCAAGATCCCCAACGGCACCGGCGGGCTCGAGGACCGGTTGCCGGTGCTGTGGACCTTTGGCGTCGGCACGGGCCGTCTCACGCCCAACGAATTCGTCGCCGTGACCTCGACTAACGTCGCCAAGATCTTCGGCATGTATCCGAAGAAGGGGGCCATTCTCGAGGGTGCGGATGCCGACATCATCGTGTGGGATCCCGACCTGACCAAGACCATCACGGCCAAGTCCCAGCAATCGGCCATCGACTACAACGTCTTCGAGGGCATCGAGGTGAAGGGCCTGCCGCGCTTCGTGCTCACGCGCGGCGAAGTCGCCGTCGACAATGGCGAGATAACGGCCAAGCCCGGGCACGGCGAGTTCGTGGCGCGCGAGGCGCGGGGGGCGGTCAACCAGGCGCTGTCGACCTGGAAGGAAGTCGTCGCGCCCCGCAAGATCGAGCGCACCGGCATTCCGGCAAGCGGGGTTTGATGCGCATGCGGTCTTTCCTGGCCTTGCTGATGGTTCCCGCGCTGGTGGCCGCACTTCCGCCCGCAGCCGGTGCTCAGGCCCTTTCGATCCCCGGTCCATATGGCAACGCGGATGGCTGCGCCTTTGCGTCCGGACAGACCGTGAGCGGCTACAGCCTGTTCGTGCTGCGGCCGGACGGGCTGGAAGCTTATGCGGCCGAGTGCGAATTCGTGCAGGTGCTTCCGGCGCGCAGCGGCGCTGCGGTGGTCACGGCGCTCTGCCAGGGCGAAGGCCTGACCGACATCCGCATGTTCACCATTTCGCCATCCGACCGGGAGAACGGGACGCTGCTGGTACATTTCGACAATGGGGAACTCTGGCACGAGGTGGCCGCGTGTCCATGACCGAGATCCACCCGTCACCGCGAGCGGCTGCAAGGCCCGCCACCCCGGTGGTCGAAGCCAGCGGTCTCGGCCTCACCTTCGAGACCGCCGACGGCCCAGTGCAGGCGCTGAGCGACGTCAACCTGACCATTGGCAAGGGCGAGTTCGTTTCCTTCATCGGGCCTTCCGGTTGCGGCAAGACGACCTTCCTGCGTGTGGTCGCCGATCTGGAGCAGCCAACTTCGGGCGAAATCAGCGTCAACGGCATGTCGCCGGAAGAGGCCCGCAAGGCGCGCTCCTATGGCTACGTGTTCCAGGCGGCGGGCCTCTATCCATGGCGCACCATCGAAAAGAACGTGGCGTTGCCGCTGGAGATCATGGGCTATTCGGCCGCTGAGCGGCGTGAGCGCATCGCGCGCACGCTGGAACTGGTCAACCTGAAGGGATTTGAGCAGAAGTTCCCGTGGCAGCTTTCGGGCGGCATGCAGCAGCGCGCCTCGATCGCCCGGGCGCTCGCCTTCGATGCCGATCTCTTGCTGATGGACGAGCCCTTCGGCGCGCTAGACGAGATCGTCCGCGACCACCTCAACGAACAGCTGCTGCAATTGTGGGCGCGCACCAACAAGACAATCTGCTTCGTGACGCACTCGATCCCGGAGGCCGTCTACCTGTCGACCAAGATCGTGGTGATGTCGCCGCGGCCGGGACGCGTGACGGACGTGATCGACTCGACGCTGCCCAAGGAGCGGCCGCTCGACATCCGCGAGACGCCGGAGTTTCTCGCTATCGCCGCGCGGGTGCGCGAGGGCCTTCGGGCGGGGCACTCCTATGACGAGTAGCACGGGACCGGCTTCGAGATGACGGCGACGACACCCATCGCGGTGCCCGGCTCGGCGATCGGGCGCGCTTCCGGACCGGGCTTGTGGGCACGGGTGACCCAGGGCAGCACCGTGCCGATCCTGCTGGTGCTCGCCGTCATTTTCGTCATCTGGTACGCCTTCACGATCTATCTTAACGCGCGCTGGCAGTTTCAGGTCTTCGATCGGGCGGGCGCCGACTACACGGTGTGGGAATTCATCGTCGGCACGATGTCGCAGGACCGTCCGGTCCTGCCGGCGCCGCATCAGGTGGCGGTGGAACTGTGGAACACCGTCGTCGGCCAGAACATCACCTCGCGGCGCAGCCTGGTCTACCACGCCTGGATCACGCTATCGGCCACGCTTCTGGGCTTCCTCATGGGGACGCTGCTCGGCATGGGGTTGGCGGTCCTCATCGTCCACAACAGGGCGACCGACCGCTCGCTGATGCCGTGGATCATCGCCTCGCAGACGGTGCCGATCCTGGCGATCGCGCCGATGGTCGTCGTTGTACTGGCGTCGATCGGCATGACCGGGCTGGTGCCCAAGGCGCTGATATCAACCTACCTGTCGTTCTTCCCCGTCGTAGTGGGCATGGTGAAGGGGCTGCGCAGCCCCGAATTCCTGCAACTCGACCTGCTGCGGACCTACAGCGCCAGCCGCTGGCAGGCCTTCTGGAAGCTGCGGTTCCCGTCGTCGCTGCCGTATCTCTTCACCTCGATGAAGGTGGGCGTGGCGGCAAGCCTCGTCGGCGCGATCGTCGGTGAACTGCCGACGGGGGCTGCCGGCGGACTCGGCGCGCGGCTGTTGGCCGGCTCCTACTACGGCCAGACGGTGCAGATCTGGTCGGCCCTGCTGATGGCGGCGGCCCTGTCGGCAACGCTGATCCTGGCGGTTGGGCTTGTTCAGCGGATTGTTCTTGCCCGCATGGGAGGTCAGCCATGAACACGGCGCTGATCGTCGGAGCGGTGGCCTTCTGGCTGGCGGCATGGGCCGTGAATGAATGGCTGGTGCGCGTCAAGGCAACGGGCATGGCGGCACGTGCCATCGACCTCGTCATTCCGATACTCTTCGGTGCTTCGCTGTTGGTCCTGTGGGAAGGGCTGACACGCGGCTTCAACGTGCCCCAGGTGCTGCTCCCGCCGCCAAGCGCGATCTGGGCGCGCATCGTGGCCTCGACAAGCACGCTGTGGGCGGATTTCAACCAGACCTTCATCAAGTCGGTGATCCCCGGCTATGTGATGGGGTGCAGCGCCGGGCTTCTGGCGGCGATCGCCATCGACCGCTCGCCGTTTCTCAAGCGAGGGCTGCTGCCGATCGGCAATTTCGTCTCCGCGCTGCCCCTGGTGGGCATCGCGCCGATAATGGTGATGTGGTTCGGTTTCGACTGGCAGTCCAAGGCGGCCGTGGTCGTGGTGATGACGTTCTTCCCGATGCTGGTGAACGCCGTGGCGGGGCTCAATGCTTCGACGCGCATGGAGCAGGACCTCATGCGCACCTATGCCGCGAGCTACTGGCACACGCTCATGAAGCTGCGCCTGCCGGCGGCATGGCCCTTCATCTTCAACGCGCTGAAGATCAACTCGACGCTTGCCCTCATCGGGGCGATCGTGGCTGAATTCTTCGGCACGCCGGTGGTGGGCATGGGCTTCCGCATCTCTTCGGCCATCGGCAGGCTGAACGTCGACATGGTCTGGGCGAGCATCGCCGTTGCCGCATTGGCGGGCTCGACTTTTTATGGTCTGATCGCGCTTACGGAGCGTGCCGTGACCTTCTGGCATCCGTCGATCCGCGGTGGAAAGACGAGATAGTTCAACAACAATAGGGGAATGAGAATGAAAAGGATTGTTGCAGGTTTGTTTGCCGCCTCGGTGGCGATGGCCGCCTTGCCGGCGATGGCGCAGGATCAGATCACCTTCCAGCTGAAATGGGTCAACCAGGGCCAGTTCGCCGGTTACCTCGTCGCCAAGGACCTCGGCTACTACGAGGAAGAGAATCTCGACGTGACGATCAACCCGGGCGGTCCGGACATCGCGCCCGAGCAGGTGATCGCCGGCGGCGGTGCCGACGTCATCACCACCTGGATGGCTGCCGGCCTGGCAGCGCGCGAACGCGGCGTGCCGCTGGTCAACATCGCCCAGCCCTTCGCCAACACCGCCCTGCAGATGGTCTGCTCGGAAGAGAGCGGCGTCACCTCGACGGACGACTTCCCTGGCAAGACGCTCGGCGTCTGGTTCTTCGGCAATGAATATCCCTTCTATGCCTGGATGGCCAAGCTCGGCCTCTCCACCGATGGCGGCGAGGACGGAGTCGAAGTGCTGCGCCAGGCGTTCAGCGCCGATCCGCTGCTCCAGGGCCAGGCCGACTGCATCTCCGTGATGCGCTACAACGAGTACAAGCAGGTGCTCGATGCCGGCATTCCCGAAGACAGCCTGACGCTCTTCGACTTCACGGAAGAAGAAGTCGGCATGCTCGAGGACGGCCTCTACGTGCTCGAGGATCGCCTTGAGGATCCGGAATTCGTCGACCAGATGGTGCGTTTCGTGCGTGCCTCCATGCGCGGCTGGGAATACGCCAAGGAGAACCCGGAGGAAGCAGCCGAGATCGTGCTCGAAAACGACATGTCGGGTGCCCTGACGCTGGAAAGCCAGGTCTATCAGGTCAACGAGGCTGCCGCGCTCGTCGGCGACAGTGCCGCGCTCGATCCGGCTGCCTATGAGCAGACCGTGCAGACGTTGCTTTCGGCGGTCTCGCCCGACAACCCGGCGATCACCGCGGAGCCGGAAGGCGCCTATTCGACGGTGGTGACCGACCAGCTCGACTAAGGCTGCAAGTCTCCCAAAGAAGAAGCTGCAAAGGGGCGGGCGACCGCCCCTTTTTATTGGCTCGAGGTGGTTGCGTGATCGAGACTATGCTGCCTTCATCGAGCGAGACAGTTCTTCTCCATCAGCGCAGACGACCTGATTCCGGCCGCCGCGCTTGGCGGCATAGAGCGCGCTGTCGGCGGCACGCATTGCAGCGTCCAAGGGAAGCGCCGCGGATTTGACGGCGAGGCCTATGCTGATCGTGACGGGATGTGCCACGCCGTTGGGGGCGAACCGAAGCGCCTCGATGGCGGTCCGGATCCGTTCGGCGAGCGGGATTGCCTGCGTTGCGGTGGCACCCGGCAGGAAGACGCAGAATTCCTCGCCACCGAAGCGGGCTATCAGGTCGCTTTGGCGCGTCGATGTTCTCAGCGCCTCGGCGATCTGCATGAGCGCCTCGTCGCCCGCCATGTGTCCGTAGGTGTCGTTGATCGACTTGAAGTGGTCGACGTCAAGCATGAGCAGGGTGCCCTCCGTCCGCCGCTTCTCAAGGTGTTCCTTGAATGCCTGGCGGTGAAGCAGTCCGGTCATCATGTCGCGGGAGGCGTTTTCGCTCAACTGCCTTTGGGCGCATTCGAGAGCAACGACCATCTCCCGCAATCTGCGTCTCTGCAGGAGCAATGTGAGCGTGATCGGGAAACAGGTGATCAGGGGGATCACAGCGCTCATCACCACGATCGACAATGCGTAGCCACCTTCCATCCCGCCCCAGACAGCGTAACTCAGCCCTTGCGTGATGCCGATGACGACCAAGGTCACGATCGCTGACATGACAAGCGGTTGCAGCATATCGTGGTCCTCCAGCGCGTCTGCCGAAAACCATAGCGCCAACATTCTTTCCCAATGATTTACCGCGCCGGGCGCGAGAGACATGGCTTCGCGCTCTAGGCTCGCTGGTCAAGACGGTCGCGCTCGACCGCGCGATAGGCGCCTGGCGTCGTGCCTGTCTGCTGGCGGAAGAAACGGCTGAAATAGGCCGGGTCGGCGAAGCCGAGGCCATAGGCGATCTCCTGCACGGGACTGGGCGTGAAGACCAGTTCGCGCCGCGCGGCATCGATGAGGCGTCTTGCCACCATCTGCTGCAAACTCGCCCCGGTCGTTCGTCGACAGATCCTGTTGAGATGTGCGGCCGACAGGCTCAGTCGCTCTGCATAGAAGGAAGCCGGGCGATGTTCGCGGAAATGGGCCCCGATCAGCTCCTGCAACTGCTCCATGCGAAGGCGGTCGCGTTCCTCGATCTCGTTATCGAATGCCGCCGTTGTCCCGTGCGCGCGCGCCAGCGACACGAGACAAGCCGTCATCAGCGTCTCCAGCAGGATAGTGCGCCCGGGAGCGTGGCCCGCGAGTTCGTGGCGGATGCGGTGAATGCAATCGGCCGCGAAGCGCGCGTCGCCATCGTTTCCCGCAAGCGGCACGATGCCGATGGCCTCGCCGAAGTGGGCGATCTGGCGGTCGCTGGCGCTGATCGAGTTGAGCCGGTCGGCAAGAGCGGTCACCACCAGTCCATCGACATCGCGCGAATAGGTGAAGCCGTGCACCGCGCCAGGCGGGATGAACAGTATGCAGGGCGCCTCGAAGGGCAGGGGAGCCGGTCCGCCGACGATTTCGCCCAGCCCTTCGCTCAACCAGAAAAGCTGGAAGAAGGCGTCGTGGCGGTGCGGTGCAATCTCCCAATTGTGCAGGTGCGTCCTTTCCGGCAGCGTCTCGCAATGCAACCAGAACTCCGCTGTTTGCGGGGTTTTCTCGCCATAGAGCTGATAGGAGGGGATCTGCGAGCGCATCAAGGCTATCCAACTGATGCGCGGATTGTGCAATCAATTGCCGAAATTGTCCATTGTGAACAGGATGTATACGATACATGTTGCGGACGCTTAGGAGGAGCCCATCGTGCGCACACAGGTCGTAATCATCGGGTCCGGTCCGTCGGGCCTGCTGCTGGGGCAGTTGCTGACCAATGCCGGCATCGAGAACGTCATTCTCGAGCGGGCCAGCCAGGATTATGTGCTCGGGCGGATTCGCGCGGGCGTACTCGAAGAGGGGCTGTGCAACCTTCTCGACCAGGCCGGCGCCGGCGAGCGGATGCACCGCGAGGGTCTTCCCCATGACGGTTTTGAACTCACCTTCAGTGGCCGGCGCCATCGCCTCGACCTGCATGGCCTGACCGGCGGCAAGCGGGTCATGGTCTATGGCCAGACCGAGGTGACCCGGGATCTCATGGATCGCCGCGCGGCGACCGGCGGCCTGACGATCTACGAAGCGGCCAACGTCCTGCCGCACGATTTCGATGGGGCCAGCCCTTATGTCACTTATGAAAAGGACGGGCAGACCCACCGCATCGATTGCGATTTCATCGCGGGCTGCGACGGCTATCACGGCGTGTCGCGCAAATCGGTCGCCGACAAGGGGCTTGAGGAATTCGAGCGGGTCTATCCGTTCGGCTGGCTGGGCATCGTCGCCGAGGTGCCGCCCGTCAGTCACGAACTGATCTACGCCAATCACCAGCGTGGCTTCGCGCTCTGCTCCATGCGCTCCATGACGCGCAGCCGCTACTACGTCCAGTGCTCGCTCGACGACCGTGTCGACAACTGGTCCGACGACGCCTTTTGGGACGAATTGCGCATGCGGCTTCCCCCTGAAGCTGCCGAGAAGGTGACGACCGGCCCGTCCATCGAGAAATCGATCGCGCCGCTCCGCTCCTTCGTGGCCGAGCCGATGCGTTTCGGGCGCCTTTTCCTGGTCGGCGACGCTGCCCATATCGTGCCGCCGACCGGTGCCAAGGGCCTCAACCTGGCGGCCAGCGACGTGCATTATCTCTTCGAGGGGCTACAGGAGTATTACGGCGAGAAATCGGATGCCGGCATCGACGCCTATTCGCAGCGTGCTCTGTCGCGCGTCTGGAAAGCCGAACGCTTCTCGTGGTGGATGACCAACACGATGCATCGCTTCCCCGATTCGGGGACATTCGGGCAGCGTATCCAGGAAGCCGAACTCGACTATCTGTCGCAGTCGGAAGCAGCCTCCCGGTCGCTTGCCGAAAACTATGTCGGCCTGCCCTACTGAGCCGACAGGGAGAAACAGCATGAACGACAAGACCGAGAAGTCGGCCCGGTATGCCCAGGGCATGCAGACCCGCCGCAAGGTGCTGGGCGATGCCCATGTCGACCGCGCCGAAGCCGGCAAGACCGAATTCGATGCGCCGTTCCAGGAACTGATCACCGAAGCCGCCTGGGCGCATGTCTGGTGCAGTGACGGGCTGACGAAGCGCGAGCGTTCGATGTTGACGCTGGCGCTGTTGGCCGGCCTCGGCAATTACGACGAACTGGCCATGCACACGCGCGCCACGGCCAATACCGGGGCGAGCCCCGAAGACATTCGCGAAGTCCTCATGCACGTGGCGATCTATGCCGGCGTGCCGCGCGCCAATCATGCAATCAAGGTCGTCAAGCAGGTCCTTGACGAGATGGAAAGGGAGAAGGCCTCATGAACCACGCCAAGTTGAGCAACAAGGGGCCCGAGACGGGCGCCTTCTTCCCGCGTGACAGGGAATGGCATCCCAAGGCCTACACGCCCTGGTACAAGACGTCGGTGCTGCGCTCGCCGCAGAAGGCCCTGCTGTCGATGGACAACACGCTGTCGGAGATCACCGGACCGGTCTTCGGCCACAACATGCTGGGCGAACTCGACAACGATCTTCTGGTCAACTTCGCCAAGTCCGGCGAGAGCGCCATCGGTCCACGCATCATCGTCTACGGACGCGTGCTGGATGAGCGCGGCATGCCGGTGCCGAATGTGCTGGTGGAGTTCTGGCAGGCCAATGCCGGCGGGCGCTACCGTCACAAGAAGGAAGGTTATGTCGCCGCGCTCGACCCGAATTTCGGCGGTTGCGGACGCACGATCACCGACGAGGACGGCTTCTACAATTTCCGTACCGTGCAGCCGGGCCCGTATCCGTGGCCGAACGGCGTCAATGACTGGCGACCGGCCCACATCCATTTCTCGGTCTTCGGCCACGGCTTTGCGCAGCGTCTGATCACGCAAATGTATTTCGAGGGCGATCCGATGATCGCGCAGTGCCCGATCGTCAAGACGATCAACGATCCCGAGGCCATCAGGGGCCTGACAGCGGCGCTCGACATGCAGGCCACGATCCCGATGGATTCGCGCGCCTACAAGTTCGACATCGTGCTGCGCGGCCGTCGCTCGACGCTGTTCGAGAACCGCATGGAAGGCAACTGATCGCGGCCCAGACGCGCCCGAACGGAACGACAAAGGAAAGCTGAAATGGCCCAGTCACTCAACCGCCTCAAGGAAAGCGCGTCCCAGACCGCTGGTCCTTACGTCCATATCGGCCTGACGCCGAATTTCTGCGAGATCGGCGGAGTCTACCCGACTGATCTCGGAACCCAGATGGTCAACGACAAGACCAAGGGAGAGCGCATCACCGTCATCGGCCGCGTGCTCGACGGTACCGGCACGCCGTTGAAGGACGCGCTGGTCGAGATATGGCAGGCGGATGCCGAAGGTCTCCACAACTCGCCCGCCGAAACCCGCGGCACCGCCGATCAGAATTTTACCGGCTGGGGCCGCAGCCCGGGCAACATGGACAATGGCGAATTCGTCTTCGAGACGATCAAGCCCGGGCGCGTGCCGTTCAACGACGGCCGACTGATGGCGCCGCACATCACCTTCTGGATCGTGGCACGTGGCATCAATCTCGGCCTCCAGACGCGCATGTATTTCGGCGACGAGGAAAAGGCGAACGCCGAAGATCCGGTGCTGGCCCGCATCGAACACAAGGTCCGGGTCCCGACCCTCATTGCGCCACGCGATGGCAACACCTATCGTTTCGACATCCATCTCCAGGGGGAGAAGGAAACCGTGTTCTTCGATAGCTGATTGGTCTCGTGAGCGTTTCACCCTTTGATCATGCACTGCTGCGCGGCCTCCTCGGCGACGAGGAGGCCGCGCATTGTTTTTCGGTCGATGCCGAAATTGCAACGATGGTGCGGTTCGAGATTGCGCTGGCCGAGGCGGAGGCTGAGGAGGGGGTGATCCCGTCCGAAGCTGCCGAGGCGATCGCCTCCACGCTGTCGGCTGCCAGTTTCGACATGGACGCGTTGCGGCTAGGCACGGCCCGCGACGGTGTTGTGGTGCCTGAATTCGTCCGGCAACTGCGTGCCCATGTGGGTGAGCCGCATGGCGCCAGCGTGCATTTCGGTGCCACCAGCCAGGATGTCATCGACACCGGCCTGGCGCGTCGCCTGGTGGAACTGCTGTCGATCCTCGCCGGCCGTATCGACGGCCTGGTCGAGCGCCTGGTTGAACTCGAGGAGCGCCAGGGCGCCGTGGAGACCATGGCGCACACCCGCATGCAGGCTGCTTTGCCGGTGCCGGCCGCGCGCAAGATCAGAAGCTGGCGCGAGCCGCTGGTGCGTCACCGCGACCGCATGACGGCGCTCGAAAACGACATCGCGATCCTGCATTTCGGCGGCGCGGTCGGTTCGCTCGACAAGCTCGGCGACAAGGGTGTCGGCGTCTCGCGGCGACTGGCGGCAAAGCTCGGCCTGCGGCAGATGGTGCGCGCCCGCCATACGGAACGTGACGGCCAGGCCATGCTGGCCAACTGGCTGTCCATGGTCACCGGATCGCTCGGCAAGATGGGCCAGGATATCGCGCTGCTTGCGCAGACCGAAGTCGGCGAGATCAAGCTCGCCGCCGGTGGCGGGTCGTCGGCCATGCCCCACAAGGTCAATCCCGTCGGTGCCGAGGTGCTGGTCGCGCTGGCGCGCTTCAATGCGACGCTCGTTTCCGCCATGCACCAGTCACTCATTCACGAGGGGGAGCGCTCCGGAGCTGCGTGGACGCTCGAATGGATGATCCTGCCGCAGATGGCGGTCGCCACGGCGGCAGCCTTGCGGACCGCCGGCGATCTCATCGAGGGAATGGAATTTGTCGGGGCAGCAGAGCCCCGTTGAGCCCGCTTGCCATCCTCATCTATTGCGGCGTGCTGATGTCGATCTCGTCCTTTGCGATCGACATCACCCTGCCGGCTTTTCCCGAGATGGTCGACCGTCTTGGCGCGCCCTATGCCACCATCCAGTGGACGGTGACCGCCTACATGTTCGCGGCCGGACTGGCGCAGCTTGTGTGGGGCCCGGCCTCCGACCGGTTCGGGCGTCGCCCGGTCATGGCGGTTGGCCTGTCGGTCTTCCTGCTGGGCTCGGTCCTGACATCGCTGGCGCCGACCATCGAATGGCTGCTCGCCGGGCGGCTGGTGCAGGGTTTTGGCGCGGCCGCGGCGATCGTGCTGGCGCGCGCCATCCTGCGCGATCTTTATTCAGGCCAGGAATTGGCCCGTAATCTGGCGCTTGCCTGGGCAATCTTTGCCGTCGGGCCGATCCTGGCGCCGCTGGCGGGCGCGGCCGTGCTGGTGCCGTTCGGCTGGCGATCCGTCTATGCGCTGCTGGGTGTGATCGGCATCGGTCTCCTCCTGCCTCTGATCTGGCTGCGGGAGACGATCCCGAACCGATCTGCCGATGCGCTGCGCCCGGGCGTGCTGTGGCGCGGGCTGGTGCGGCTCTTCGCGCACCCCCAGTCGCGCTACTTCCTGCTTCTGTCGGCGCCGGTCATGTCGGTGATGGTGTTCAACCTGTCGGCGCTGCCGCGCGTCTATGACGTCTCGTTCGGGGTGACGGGTGTCGGCTTCGCGCTGCTTTTTGCGCTGCACGGCACGGGCATCGTGGTCGGCCAGCTCGTCAACCGGCGCATGATCCCGATTTTCGGAACGGTGCCGGCCATGCTGGTGGCCAGCGGCATCCTGATCCTCTCGGCAGCGCTCATGGTCCTGTTCTCGCTCGTCGGCTGGATCAGCGCCTATCTCATGACCGCGATGCTGATCCTCTTCGCAACCGGCTATCTGGTCGTGTACTCCAACGCGTCCGCGCTGGTACTCGATCCGCATGGCGAGATCGCGGGCTTTGCCGCCGCCGTCTTCGGCGTGGTGAGCCAGATCGGGGCGGCCATCATCGTCTCGGTGCTGGTCGTCTTCGCCGGCGGCAGCGCGCTCGCCTTCAGCTTCCTGCTCCTGTGCGTCTGCGTCGTGACCTTCGTGCTCATCGCGTGGTGGCACTATCGCCACGGCAATGCGCGGGCGCTCAAGCCTCTTTGAGCCTGTCGGCGATCCATATCTTGATGAGCGCCTGACGCGTGATACCCAGACGGTTGGCTTCCTGATCGAGCCCGGACACCATCCAGTTCGGGAAATCGACATTGACGCGCTTGGGCTGGAGGTTGGGCCGGCGGCCCGATGCCCAATCGACGTGGCCGGAGATATCCTCGCCCTCTTCGAACTTCCGGTCGAACTCAGCCGCGGTGATCTTCTTCATAGGCTTCAATCTCCTTTTGCCGCGACCGGCGCACCGAAATGATCCTCGTACGTCCGGCACGGTCTGTGCAGATCGCGGTCCAATTCACGAGGGCGATGCGGCCGAGCGCAAGAAACCTTGGTTCCGTCTCCGTGCGTGCATCGAGGATCAGCAGCCACTCGTCCTGCCAGAGCGCTTTCGATTCCTCGAAATCGATCCCGTGCTTGTCCTTGTTCGTCGCACTCTTGGATGGATCGTATTCGAACTCCATAAGGCAATATGGTATGATTGTGGTATAATTTCCATACCAAAATAGACTAGATGGCGTTCATCGTCAGGAGTTCGTAGGCGGCGACCTGCTCGCCGTCCTGGTTGATCACCGAAACGTCCCAGCGCACCTCGCCATATTCGTCGTTGCGCGCCTTCTTGTCCTTGGCGGTCAAGCGCACCTGGATCGCGTCGCCGGGCGAGACCGGTTTCATGAAGCGCAGATTGTCGAGGCCGTAATTGGCGAGCACTGGCCCGGGCGTCGGGTCAACAAAGAGGCCGGCGGCGAACGACAGGATCAGATAGCCATGTGCGACGCGGCCGGGGAAGAACGGATTGGCGGTGGCTGCCGCCTCGTCCATGTGGGCGTAGAAATTGTCGCCGGTGAAGGTTGCGAAATGTTCGATGTCGTCGAGAGAGATCTGGCGGCTGTCGGTGAGAAGAGTGTGGCCGATCTCGAGTTCGCCGAAACGCATCCGGAAAGGATGCTCGGCCTTCTCGCGCGTCTTCGAACCGGCGGTCCAGCTCTTGGTGATGCCGGTCAACAGATCGGGGCTGCCCTGGATGGCGGTGCGCTGCATGTAATGCATGACGCCCCTGATGCCGCCCATCTCCTCGCCGCCGCCGGCGCGCCCGGGTCCGCCGTGGATCATGTGGGGCAGGGGAGAGCCGTGGCCGGTCGCTTCCTTGCCCGTATCGCGGTTGGCGAAATAGAGCCGGCCGTGATGCGCCCCCATCGCCAGCACGGCTTCTCGTGCCGCCGCCGCGTCATGCGTGAAGATCGAGGCGACCAGCGAGCCCCCACCGCGATTGGCGAGGGCTGCCGCATGGGCGACGTCGCGGTAGCCCATCACGGTCGAGACCGGGCCGAACGCCTCGACCTCGTGCACGCGGGAAGCGTGGTCGGGATCGTCGCAGGAAAAGAGCAGGGGCGAGAGGAAGGCGCCCTTTTCCGCGTCCAGCCCGTCGACACCAACCTTGTCCATGTCGCCGAAGACAAGCCTCGCCTCGCTGGCGATGATCCTCGCCTTTGCCCGCACGTCGTCGCGCTGGGCGAGGCTGGCAAGCGCCCCCATGCGTGTCGCCTCGTCGCGCGGATTGCCGACAACCGTCTTGGCGAGGCTGCCGGACAGAGCGTCGATAACGGCGTCGCGATGGCCTTCCGGCACGATGATGCGGCGGATAGCGGTGCATTTCTGCCCGGCCTTGGCCGTCATCTCGCGATGGACTTCCTTGATGAAGGCATCGAATTCCGGCGTGCCGGGTGCCGCGTCGGGCCCGAGGATCGAGGCGTTGAGCGAATCCTGCTCGGCAATGAAGCGTGTCGAGCTCCTGAGCAGGTTCGGATTGGAGCGCAGCATCAGCGCCGTCTCGGCCGAGCCTGTGAAGGACACGACGTCCTGTGATCCGAGCCGGTCCAGAAGATCGCCCGTCGAGCCCGCCACGAACTGTACCGCGCCTTCCGGCAGGATGTTCGATTCCACGATCATGCGGAACGCGGCCTCGGCCAGCCACGCCGTCGAGGAGGCCGGCTTGACGATCGCCGGGACGCCGGCCAGCAGCGTCGGCGCCAGTTTCTCCAGCATGCCCCAGACGGGAAAGTTGAAGGCGTTGATATGGACCGCCACGCCCTGGAGCGAGGTCGCCACATGCTGGCCGAGGAAGCTGCCGCCGCGCGACAGCTGTTCCAGGCCGCCGTCGATGTAGATCGTGTCATCCGGCATCTCGCGCCGGCCCTTGGACGAGAACACGAACAAGGTGGCGATGCCGCCATCGATGTCGATCATCGAATCCGCCTTGGTGGCGCCGGTCTCGTAGGACAGCTCATAGAGAGGGTCGCGGCGGTCGTTGAGATATTGCGCCAGCGCCTTCAGCGCGTGGGCGCGCTCATGGAAGGTCATCTTGCGCAGCGCAGTGCCACCGGCATCGCGGGCGAAGGCCGTCATGGCGGCAAAATCGAGCTCTGCGCCGATCTCGGCGACCGGCTCACCGGTCACGGCAGACCTGAGCTGGGAGATCCTGCCCGACGGCGCGACCCAGCTTCCGGCGGCAAAGCTGTGCAGGGGGATGATGGTCATCTGATCGTCCTCTTCAGTTCACGCGCGCCGGCAGGTTCGCGAATCCCCTGAACCGCACGCGGCCTGTGCGCTTCGGCTCCCCTGCCAGAGCATAATCCGGGAACCGCTCCAGAAAGCGCGCGATGGCGATACGGCCTTCGAGCCGTGCCAGCGAAAATCCGGCACAGAGATGCGGGCCCTGGGCGAAGGCAAGATGGCGGTTGGGTTTTCGCGACAGATCGAGCCGGTCGGGCTCCGTGAACTGGCGCGGGTCGCGGTTGGCGGCGCCGATGCACAGATGGATGCGGGTGCCGGCCGGGATCGTCTTGCCGTGGAACTCGACGTCTTCCGTCGTCATCCGGTTGCCGAGCTGGTTGGGCGACTGGAAGCGCAGGAATTCGTCGACGGCCGTGTCGATCAGGCTGGGATCGTCCTGAAGACGTTTTTTCTCCGCCGGCCATTCCAGCAACTCGAACAGCGCATTGCCTATCAGATTGGTCGTCGTCTCGTGACCGGCGTTGAGGATGAAGATGCAGTTCTGCAGCAGTTCGGTTTCGGAAAGCTCCTCGCCCTCCGGCGTGCCGTCGATCAGCCGCGTCAGGACGTCGGTCGCGGGGTCGCCGGGGTTGCTGCGCCGGTGCGCCACCAGATCGCGCAGATAGGCCTTGAACTCGACGACCGCGCGGTTGCCCTTTTCCTTCTGCTCCTCGGTCAGCACCGGCTCGAGCGCGCCGAGGATGGCCAGCGACCAGTCGCGCAGCGGCCCGCGCTCCTCATGCGGCATGACGAACAGATTGCCGATCACCTCGAGCGGAATGGCGGCGGCGAAATCCTCGATCAGATCGACCTTGCCCTTCTCTTCCATCGCATCGAGCAGCGAATCGACCAGACGGATCAGCCCTGGCTCCATGGCCGAGATGGCGCGCGGGGTGAGCGCGCCCATCATGATCTTGCGCACCCGCGTGTGCAGCGGCGGATCGTTGAAGACGAGGCTCGTGGTGTGGTGCTCGTAGAGCGGCGTGTCGCCATATTTGGGCAGGAACTCGACCTTCTTGTCCGACGAGAAGGCTTTGGTGTCGCGATAGACCCGGTCGAGATCGGCAAAACGGGACAGCATGATCGAGCCGTCGGCGAAATGCTTGACCGGCGCGTGATCGAGCAGCGCCCGGTAGGTCGGAAAGGGATCGTCCGCGAAAGTCGGCGGGATCGCGGTGATATCAAAGGCGTCGGCCGGGTGGGTCGTGATGGTCAATGCTTCCTCCCTAGGCATTTTCGTGCCGTTGCGCGTATTATTGACCGGTCGGTCGGGTTTGTGCAAGTCTCGCGAAGATTGGTGGAGGAGAGACCATGACATTGTCGGCCGAGGAAATCGCGCGCCGGAGCGCGGAGGCGATGTGGGCCAATGACGACGCGTCGAAATGGCTCGGCATGAGCCTCGATGCGGTCGGCCCGGGCACGGCCACCACCTCCTTTACCGTCGAAGAGCACCATACCAATGGCCACGACATCTGCCATGGCGGCTACATCTTCACCCTGGCGGATTCCGCCTTCGCCTTTGCCTGCAATTCCTACAATCGCATCGTGGTGGCGCAGCACAACACCATCACCTTCATCGCGCCCGGCAGGCTCGGCGACCGGCTGACCGCGCAGGCGCAGGAGATCGCGCGCTACGGGCGCTCCGGCATCTATGACGTGCGGGTGAGCGACCAGGAGGGGCGCCCGATCGCCGAATTCCGCGGCGCGTCGCGCCAGATCGACGGCAAGCATTTCGAGGAGTAGGCGCCGACAGGCGCGGCGGGGAGGAAACGATGAAGGATCTGACACCCAGGAAGGAGGATCTCGACCCGATCGAGATCGCGTCGCGCGACGAAATCGCCGCGCTGCAGCTGAACCGGCTCAAATGGTCGCTGAGACATGCTTATGAGAACGTCGCGCACTATCGCCAGAGCTTCGATGCAGCGGGCGTGCATCCCGATGATCTGAAACAGCTTTCCGACCTGTCGAAATTCCCCTTCACGGGAAAGGGCGATCTGCGCCAGCACTATCCCTTCGGCATGTTCGCCGTGCCGCGCGACAAGGTCGTGCGCATCCATGCCTCGTCGGGCACCACCGGCAAGCCGACGGTGGTCGGCTATACGCAAAACGACATCGAGGTCTGGGCCGAATGTGTCGCCCGCTCCATGCGGGCTTCGGGCACGCGCCCGGGCGACATCGTCCACATCGCCTATGGCTACGGTCTTTTTACCGGCGGGCTCGGGGCCCATTACGGGGCGGAGCGGCTGGGCTGCACGGTGGTGCCCGTCTCCGGCGGCATGACGACCAGGCAGGTGACGCTGATCGAGGATTTTGCCGCCACCACGATCATGGTGACGCCGTCCTATATGCTCTCCATCCTCGACGAATACCGGGCCCAGGGGCTCGATCCCCGCAATTCGCCGCTGCAGGTCGGCATTTTCGGGGCCGAGCCCTGGACCAATGCCATGCGCGCCGAGATCGAAAACGCCTTCGACATGCACGCGGTCGACATTTACGGCCTGTCGGAGGTGATCGGTCCAGGCGTTGCGAACGAGTGCGTGGAGACCAAGGACGGGCTCCATGTCTGGGAAGATCATTTCTATCCCGAGATCATCGACCCCGAGACGGGCGAGGTTCTGCCCGATGGCGAGCGGGGCGAACTCGTGTTCACCTCGCTCACCAAGGAAGCGTTTCCGATCGTGCGCTACCGCACCCGTGACCTGACGCGGCTTTTGCCCGGCACGGCGCGCACCATGCGGCGTATGGAAAAGATCACCGGCCGCTCCGACGACATGATGATCCTGCGCGGTGTCAACGTGTTCCCGACCCAGATCGAGGAACAGATCCTGAAGGTCGAGGGGCTCAGCCCGCACTTCCAGGTGGAGCTCTGGCGCGAGGACAGGCTCGACTGCATGACGGTACATGTCGAAGCCGTGTCCCATGCCGCCGACGGCGAGGTGCGCAGCGCAAGTGCTGTCGCCCTTCGCGAGCGCATCAAGGAGGTGATCGGGGTGAGCGTGGTCGTCAACGTCACCGAGCCCGAGGGCGTGGCGCGCAGCCAGGGCAAGGCCCAGCGCATCGTCGACAACCGGCCGAAGGGATAGGCACCGGTGGCACGCAGCCGCGCCAAGGACCATGACGACAAGCGCGAGGCGATGCTGCACAAGGCCGCGCTCGTCTTTTCGCGCGACGGCTATGATCGGGCCACGATGGCGCAGCTGGCCGGCGAGTTAAATGTCTCCAAGGGGCTGCTCTACCACTACTACGCCTCCAAGGAGGCGCTGCTCTTCGACATCGTCCGCAACCATCTGGCGGCGCTGGTCGAGGTGGTGGAGGAGGCCGACGATCCTGCTCTGGAGCCGCAGGCGCGGCTGGAGACGCTGGTCGTGGCGTTGCTTGAGGCCTATCGCGACGCCGATGCCGAACATCGGGTCCAGGTCGAGGGCATGCGGATCCTGCCCGAAGAGGACCAGGAAAAGTTGAAAAAACTCGAACGCCGCCTGGTCGCCCTCTTCGCGGAAGCCGTCCGCACCCTCGATCCCGATCTCTTCGCAGACAAGCCGCTGATCAAGCCGGTCACCATGAGCCTCTTCGGCATGATGAACTGGGCCTATATGTGGTTCCGCGAGGGAGGTCCGATCAGCCGCGCCGACTATGCGCGGCTGGCGACACGGTTGCTGGTGAACGGGGTGAGGGGGTTTTAGGGCCGACGGAGCTAAGGCGTCTTCAGCTCGATCCCGACGTCTTTGGCTGCACGGGCCAGAGTGCCGTCCAACGTCGCCAAAGGTTTCCTCTCTCGGCGGGCTAGCTCCAGATAGCTCGCGTCATACGGCGTCAAGCCATGCAAGTCCGCCAGTTCGAGCGTTGCACCCCAGGCCTCCAAATGCGTCTGTGGATCGACTTCGATCGGTAGATACCCAAGTTGCCCCAGGGCCAGTTCCCGTTCCGCCAAAGTCATGCGCCCGCGTCGCATGGCCTTTTGCAGTGCGTTGGCTACCTCCAGGCTCCAGATGGCCGGCACGATGGCGCCCTTTGCCGCGACCTCGTCGAAAATCGCTTCAGTCGCGTCGGTGGTCTCATCGGCGAACAGCCAGGCAATGGCCACAGAAGCGTCGAGTACCAAGCTCACCTACGGCCCTCGTTGATGAGTTCCTTTATGTCCAGTCCACCCAGAGTAAGGCCTTTGCGCATTTCTCGGATCCGCGCCACTGCCTCAAGTGCCTGTCGCGTCCTGTCGTCGTTGTCCCGATGCGCCACCAGTCGGGCAGCAGGCTTGCCGCGCCGAGTGATAACGATCTCCTCGCCCTTCTCGGCGTCGGCGACCAACTCCGAAAGTCGGTTTTTCGCCTCAAACAATCCAATTTCCCGCATTTCAGTTTACTCCATCTAGCTGATAATCTAGATGGTTCGAGTTGTGCTTTCAAGGTGGTCCATCAATCCTCCAGATACGCAAACGCGCTGGTCGCCGTTACGGCGAGGCGGGTGTCGCCTTGTGACCGCATCTCGACGCGGGTGTAGGCCATGCGCTTGCCGTTCTGCAGTACCTCGACGCGGATCTCCACCGGCCCCGGCTTCAGCGGGCGGATGAAGTGAGTTGTCAGGTCGACCGTGGTGCAAATGCGGAAGCGGCCGTTCAGCGCGGCGAGCGCCACGACCGAACACGTATCGGCGGCCGATGCCGTCGCCTGGCCGCAGATCACGCCGCCGACATGCACCAGGTTCGGGTTTTCCGGGAGCAGGAAATCGCCACCCTTTGCATCGAAGGCTACCGGCTCGAGACCGAGTTCGGCGACCCAGGGTGCGACAACCTTCTGAAGCGTTTCGCGCGCTTGCTCGACGCTGAATGCCGACATGGAGCCTCCCGAATATATGTTACAGAATATTGAAGCTACCGCCGATTTCTGTTACATATCGTACAACGACGGTAGCCGCACCATCGGAGCACGGAGGAACATCGATGTATAGCCAGGGACTGATCGGGGCGAAGACCGAGACGACGGAGGACGAGGCCTTTCTCGCCGCTTTCCAGGCACGCATCGATGCCGAGGAAAAGATCGAGCCCAACGATCCCATGCCGGAAGGCTATCGTCGGACGTTGATCCGCCAGATCGGCCAGCACGCGCATTCCGAGATCGTCGGCATGCTGCCAGAGGGCAACTGGATCACCCGCGCGCCCTCGCTCAAGCGCAAGGCAGCGCTTCTCGCCAAGGTGCAGGACGAGGGCGGCCACGGCCTCTATCTCTATTCGGCGGCCGAGACGCTGGGCGTTTCGCGCGAGCAGATGACCGAGGAACTCCTGGCCGGCAAGGCGAAATACTCCTCCATCTTCAACTACCCCACGCTGACTTGGGCCGATATCGGCGCCATCGGCTGGCTGGTGGACGGCGCGGCGATCATGAACCAGATCCCGCTTTGCCGCTGCTCCTACGGGCCCTATGCCCGCGCCATGATCCGCGTGTGCAAGGAGGAGAGCTTTCACCAGCGCCAAGGCTACGAGATCATGATGACGCTCGCCGCCGGCACGGACGAGCAGAAGGAAATGGCACAGGACGCGCTGAACCGCTGGTGGTGGCCGTCGCTGATGATGTTCGGCCCGCACGATTCGGAAAGCCAGCATGGCGACCAGTCGATGAAGTGGAAGATCAAGCGCTTCACCAATGACGAGCTGCGCCAGCAATTTGTCGATTCCACCGTTCCGCAGGCCGACTATCTCGGCCTCACCGTTCCCGATCCCGAATTGAAGTGGAACGAGGAGCGCGGCCACTACGATTTTGGACCGATCGACTGGGACGAGTTCTGGCGCGTGGTCAAGGGCGGCGGACCGATGAACAAGGAGCGCCTGGAAGCCCGCCGCAAGGCCTGGGACGACGGCGCCTGGGTGCGCGAGGCGGCTCTTGCCCATGCGGAGAAGCGCAAGGCGCGCCGCGACGCGACGAAACTGGCAGCGGAGTGAGCTGATGGCAAAGAACGAAATCCCGCTCTGGGAAGTCTTCATCCGGCCGCGCAATGGTCTGGCCCACAAGCATTGCGGATCGGTACATGCCGCCGACGAGGTGATGGCGCTGCAGGCCGCGCGCGACGTCTATACCCGCCGGGGCGAGGGTGTCTCGATCTGGGTGGTGCCCTCGGCCTCGATCACGGCATCGGATCCTGACCAGCGGGCGGAGAATTTCGAGCCGACGGCGTCGAAGATCTACCGCCACCCGACCTTCTACGAAATCCCCGACGAAGTGGGGCACATGTGATGGCGCTCGAGCGCGACGAGCTTCTGACCTTCGTGCTGCGGATGGCCGACGACAATCTTGTCCTCGGTCACCGCCTGTCGGAATGGTGCGGCCATGCGCCGATGCTGGAAGAAGACCTCGCCATGCCCAACATGGCGCTCGACCTTCTCGGCCAGGCGCGCTCACTTTACCAGTATGCCGCCGAGATCGAGGGAAAGGGCCGCACGGAAGACGACTTCGCCTATCTCAGGCGCGAGCGCGACTACCTCAACTGCCTGCTGGTCGAACGGCCCAATGGCGACTTCGCCCACACGATGCTGCGCCAGTTCTGGTTCGCGGCCTATCTGCATCCGATGTGGGAAGGCATGCAGGTGTCCACCGACGAGACACTTGCCGGCATTGCCGGCAAGGCGGTCAAGGAGGTTGCCTACCACATCCGCCATACCGGCGAATGGGTGGTGCGGCTGGGCGACGGGACGGAGGAGAGTGCTGCGCGGATGAAGGCTGCCGTGGAGGCGCTGGCGCCTTATCTCGACGAACTCTTCGAAAGCGACGATGTGAGCCAGGCCATCGCCGAGGTGGGCATCGCGCCTGATCCGGCGGGGCTCAGAGCGGCTTTCGACCGGGTCGTGCTGCCAGTCTTCGCAGAGGCCGGCCTGGAGATGCCGCAGGCACAATGGCCCCAATATGGCGGCCGGCAGGGCCGGCACGGCGAGCATATGGGCTTCCTTCTGGCCGAGCTGCAGCACATGCAGCGCACCTACCCGGGAGCCTCGTGGTGAACGCAATGGCGCCCACCCTTCCCAGCCGGGGGGAGGGTAACCGGGCCTACGCCGCCGCAGCTTCCGTGCCCGACCCGGAGATCCCCTGCGTCACCGTCGAAGACCTCGGCATCCTGCGGTCGGTCGAGATCATCGACGGCATCGCCGTCGCGCGGCTGACGCCCACCTATTCCGGCTGCCCGGCCGTCAACTCCATCGAAATGGCGGTGGAGGCCGCCCTGCTGGAGGCCGGATTCGAGCCTCGAATCGAGCGCGTGATGTCGCCGGCCTGGACGACCGACTGGATCACGCCAGAGGGCCGGGAAAAGCTGCGTGCATACGGCATCGCCCCGCCCGAAAAGGCATCTGGCTCCATCCGCTCGCTTTTCGGCGAGATCGAGGTTACCTGCCCGCAATGCGGGTCGCGCGACACGACACGCGTCTCGGAATTCGGCTCAACCGCCTGCAAGGCGCTCTATCGCTGCCTGACCTGCCGCGAGCCCTTCGACTATTTCAAGTGCATCTAGGACCGACCATGGCCCGCTTTCATCAACTGAAGATTGCCGAGATCGTACGCGAGACGCCGGAGGCGGTCGCCGTCGCCTTCGAGGTGCCCGACGATCTCAGGGATGTGTTTTCCTTCCGCCCGGGTCAGTATCTGACGCTGGCCGCCGAGATCGATGGCGAGGAGGCGCGGCGGTCCTATTCCATCTGTTCCGCACCGGGCGATCCGCATTTGAGGGTCGGGGTGAAGCAGATCGCGGATGGCCGCTTCTCGAGCTTCGTCAATGAGCGGCTCAATGTCGGCGACACCATCCGCGTCATGCCGCCGGAAGGCCGGTTCACCTCGCTGACAGGCGAGCGCCACGACTACATCCTGATCGCCGCCGGCTCCGGCATCACGCCGATGCTGTCGATCGCCAGAACCGTGCTGACGCATGAGCCGACGAGCACCGTCACGCTGGTCTACGGCAACCGCACCAGCGGCTCGATCATGTTCCTGGAGGATCTGGAAGATCTAAAGGATCGCTATCTCCAGCGTTTCAGCATGCTCCACATGCTGTCGCGCGAGACCCAGGACGTCGACATCCTGAATGGCCGCATCGATGGCAGGCGGATCGTGCAACTGGCCGAACGCCAGCTCATCGACCCGCTTGGGTCCGACGGCATATTCATCTGCGGTCCGGGCGAGATGATCGACAGCGTCTCGCAGGCGCTGCGCGCCTATGGCGTCGATGCTGACCGTATCCGCTACGAGCGCTTCACGCCTTCGGGCGACGCGCCGCCGCCCCGGCCACGCTCGCGCGAAGCGGAAGAGGCAGCGCGGTCGGGTGTCGAAATCGAAGTGGTGCTGGATGGCGTGCGCCGGACCTTCACGTTGGGCGAGAACGATCCCGGCCTGCTCGAGGCGGCGCGCAAGGCGGGTCTGGAACTTCCCTATTCCTGCGCGGGGGGCATGTGCTGCACCTGCCGCTGCCGTATCGTCGAAGGCGAAGCCGAAATGGCGGTGAACTATTCGCTGCAGCCCTGGGAGATCGAGGCGGGCTTCACGCTCGCCTGCCAGTCGCGCCCGACGACAAGCAGGCTGGTGCTCGATTTCGACGCCGCTTGAGCGGCAGGCTCAATCCTCGTGAAGCTCCGTCTCCCAGTCGCGACCGGCACGGAAGACGCGGAGGATATCCACGCGGCCGTCGTGAACTGCAAATGCAATCGTGACACGCCGTTCGAAGCCGACGATCCGCAACCCCGGCATCAAATCGTAGCGCTGCGTCCCCCTCTCCGATGCGAGGTCGAGCCCTTCACAGAAATCGATCAACCTGTCGACGTAGCGCCTTGCGGTGCGCTTGCCGGTTGCATCCTCAAGCCAGATTTCCAGTTCGAGCAAATCAGCCTTGGCAGTGTCGGTGAATTTGACCGGTCGCCGTTTCATTCTCTGGCATCACGCTGCTTGCGCAATGTCTGCAACTCTTCTCGCAGTTCCTCGGCCGGGATCATCCGCTCCGTGCCGGCCTTGACCCTGTCATAAGTCTCCGCCACCTCCGTGCGCAGCCAGTGCTCGATGGCCCTGTCGTGCTGTTGCAGCGCCCGGATCCCGGCGCGTACGACCTCGCTTGCCGAGCCGTATTCGCCGGACTCGACCAGCCGGTCGATAAAGGCCCCCTGTTCGGCCGGAAGGCTGATGGTGCGGCGGTCGATCTTGTTCATGATGGTCGCTCCTTCGAAAGTATGAAGGATTCATACCATGTCGATCGGCGGCCGCCAATCGTTGGGCGCGGGTGAGCCTTGCTTCCCGATCGTCCTTGCCAGCGGTGACGCATTGCGCCATCTAGGCCGCATGGAAGGCAAATCGCACCTTGGCATTGGCGTGGCCGCCGGCATTTTTGTCGGCGTCGCTCTGGGCATCTTCATCGGCAACGTAATCGTCGGCATGGGCGTGGGCATTGCGCTCGGCGCGATCATCGGCTTTGCGCTCGACAGGTTGCGCAAGGGCTGATCCTGCTTCAGCGCGCGGCGAAAGCCCACCGTCCCGACAGCAGGTAGACGACCGCCGCGGCGACGATGATGGCGGTCCCCAACGACCATGGGCTATCATGGCCGATCGCCCAGGTCAGCATCGCCAGGCACAGATTGTTGACGGCAAAGCCCGTCAGCGCGGTCACCACGAAGCGCCTGACGGCGGTACCGTGCGCCTGGCGGGACCGGAAGGTCAGGTAATAATGCCCGAAATAGGAAACCGAAATCGCGAGGAAGAAGCCGAACAGGTTTGCGACAAACAGATTGATCCCGGCATAGGTGAAGAGCCCTGCGGCAAGCAGGAAATGCACGATCGATGCCGTGACGCCGACCAGTCCAAAAACAAAAACCTTCCTCACAGGCGAGGCGCCTTGCCGGCTTTGGCCCTGGCGCCCGGTCGTACGGCGGCCGGCGAAGATGGCCCCTCATGGCGCCTGGCGACGACATAGGGCGGCCGCCTTTTCACCTCGGAATAGATGCGGCCGATATATTCGCCCATGATGCCGATGCCCAGAAGCTGGATGCCGCCGAGAAACAGGATTCCGACCAAGAGCGACGCGAAGCCAGGCACGTCGACGCCGAAGATCAGCGTGCGCAGGATGACGAGGATGGCGTAGGCCAGCGACAATGCCGAGATGGCGAAGCCGATATAGGTCCACATCACGAGCGGCGCGGCGGAGAAGCTCGTGATGCCCTCGATGGCGAAGCGCCACAGGCGCCAGCCGGAGAATTTTGACGTCCCGGTTTCGCGTGCCGGCCGCTTGTATTCGATGATCACGGGCTTGAAGCCGACCCAGGCGAAGATGCCCTTCATGAAACGGCGGTTCTCGGACAGGCGGTTGACCTCGGTGACCACCTCCCGATCCATCAGGCGAAAATCGCCCACATTGTGGGGGATCTGGACGTCGGAGATCAGATTGTGCAGCGCATAGAACCAGCCCGCCGTGCGCCGCTTCATGTAGCTGTCTTCGCTGCGATCGTTGCGCCGGGCAAGGACGACTTTTGCCCCCTCCAGCCAGCGATCGATCATGTCCGGGATGAGTTCGGGCGGATCCTGCAGATCCACATCGATGATCGCCACGGCGTCACCCGCCGCCTCCGTCAGCCCGGCCGACATCGCGGCTTCCTTGCCGAAATTGCGCGACAGTTCGATGATGCGAAGGGCCATTCCTCGAGTTTCGGCTGCAAGGAGCCGCGCGATCGTTTCGTCGCGACTGCCATCATCCACGAAAACCAGTTCGAGCACGACTGCCCCGGCGAAGCGGCGGGCGACATCCGCTGCCGCCTTTTCCATCTCCACGAGGAACGGGCCGACCGATTCAGCCTCGTTGAAGACGGGCACCACGACGCTGACCAGACGTTTCGTCATCTGCCGCCTCACTCGCTGCCGGCCGGACGGGTGGCGACCAGCATGTCCTGGAAACGCCCGCCGCGGTTGATGTTGTGGCCGGCGAATGCGCCTACCACCTCGAACGGACGCTCGCCGGCCATGGCCTGGGCTTGCTCGATGATTTCGCGCGGTGCCACCAGCACGATCGGGCCTTCATCGGCGAGTGCCTGCGCGACTCCGGCCTCCGATTCCGCGATCCGCCGGACCGGTCGATCGTGGGGATGACCGAGATAAAAAAAGAAGCTCGGCTCGCCATAGCCGGCGAGATAGATTTCCGCCTCTCCGTCGGCGGCCTCGGCCACTGCCTGGGCCATCGGGTCAGCCAGCTTGATCGCCGGTTCGACGGGCTTGATGACGAGCCAGAACAGGCCGGCAAAGGCCAGCGGCGTTGCTGCGATCAGAAGCTTGCTGGCGGTCACCACCCTTCCGCCGATCTGCGCGCGCGCGACCGCGACGACCACCGCCAGAAGGGCCAGACCGAAAGCCAGCGCTACAGGCAGTGACGGGTGCTCCGGCAGCAGGAAGGGCGAGACCAGGATGGCTGCTGCAGTGGCAACGCCGCCCGCCAGATAAAGCCAGCCGCCGCCCTTGAGCCAGCCCGGGAAGCGGCTGGTGCTGTCGCCGGCGTGCACGATGAATGCCGCCACCATGATGGCCAGTGCCGGATAGAGCGGGAAAACGTAATGGGGCAGCTTGGTCGCGGCCAGCGTGAACATGATGAAGGTTGGCAGCACCCAGGACCAGAGCAGCACGCGTGCGCGGCGCTCGCCGATGGTGCCGGCCCAGAAGCTGCGCAGCGTCGCCGGCAGATGGATGATCCAGGGAAAGAAGCCCAGCAGCAGGAAGGGCAGGTAGGCTGGCAGTGTCAGAAGATAGCCGACGGGACCGCTGCCGCCATGGCCTTCCATGGGGGCGAGCGCGCGGCCGATGATGTGGGTTCCAAGACCCTCCGACATCAGGCCGCCGCCGCTGGCGCGGTCGGCGGGGATGGCCCAGCCCAGAAAGGCGGCGAGCGCCAGCAACGAAACGCCGGCAAGTGCGAAGCCCTGGCCGAAGGGGATGCGCTGTCGCTTCGGAAGGGTCAGCCAGGACGCCGCGACCATCGTAATCACCACGGCCGGCCCGACCGGACCCTTGGCCAGCAGGGACAAATAGAGCCCGACGCCGAAAATGGCGATCATCAGGACTGCGCGGCCCGGCCGCATGGTCATCTCGACATAGGCCCAGATCGACAGCGTGACGGTGAACAGCAGCACCGCGTCCAGCATCGCCGCGAAGCCCAGATAGACACTCATCAGCGAGGTCGCGAGAACGCCCATCGCCCACAGACCGGTGCGGTCGTCGAAGAGCCGCCGCGCGATCATGAAGGTGAGGAAGGTGCTGGCCGCCATGGCGGGGGCGGAAAAGAAGCGGACGGCGAATTCCCCTTCGCCGAAAAGCCGGATGCCGACCGCCATCAGCCAGAAACTCAGTGGCGGCTTGTGGGCGAAGAGTTCTCCATTGTAGGTCGGCACCAGCCAGTTGCCCGATTGCAGCATTTCGGCGGCGGTGCGGGCATAATAGCCCTCATCGGCGTCCCACAGCATGTGGGCGGGCATCAGGGCCAGAAGGAACAGCCCCACCAGCACGGCAAGGCCGGCCGCAAGCAATGTGCGGTCGCCGTCCACGGCGCGAGCCACTCTGGGCGCGTCCGTCTGCTTGTGCTGGCTTTCCGCCGCGGCCAATCAGCGGCCCTCCCGGATCTCGGAAAGCGTCTTGGTCGGGGTGATGGCCTCGGGGCTCATCTTGACCTCGATGATCGCCGGCTTGCCGCTGGCACGGGCACGCTCGAAGGCCGGCGCGAAATCGGCTGTCTTTTCGACCGTCTCTCCATGGCCACCAAAGGCGCGGGCATAGGCGGCGAAATCCGGGTTCTTCAGGTCGGTGCCGGACACGCGGCCGGGATAGTCGCGCTCCTGGTGCATGCGGATCGTGCCATAGGTGCCGTTGTTCAGGATGATGACGATGAACGGCAAATCATACTGCACGGCGGTCGCGAATTCCTGGCCGTGCATCATGAAATCGCCATCGCCGGCGAAGGTGATGACCTCGCGGCCGGGATGCAGCGCCTTGGCCGCGACGCCCGCCGGTACGCCGTAACCCATCGAACCGGAGGTGGGGGCTGCCTGCGTGTCGTGGCGGCGATAGCGGTGGTAGCGATGGACCCAGCTGGCAAAATTGCCCGCGCCGTTGGTGATGATGACGTCTTCCGGCAGCGTCTCCTCGAGCCAGGTCATGACCTCGCCCATATGGACGTCGCCGACACCCTTCTTCGGCGGGGTCGACCATTCCAGATAGCCCTGGTGCAGTTCCTCGGTCTTGCCGGCCCAGGCGGGCATGCCGTTCGGCTGCAGTTTGGCAAAGGCAGCCGAAAAGCCGTTGACGGTCGCCGCGATCGCCAGTTCCGGCCGGTAGACGCGGCCGAGTTCGTGCGGATCGGGATAGACGTGGACCAGCTTCTGGTCGGGGTAGGGGCTTTTGGTCAGCGTATAGTCGGCCGAGGGCATCTCGCCGAAGCGGCAGCCGACGAGGAGCAGCAAGTCGGCGTTCTTGATGTAGTCGGCGAGCTTCGGGTTGATGCCGATCCCGACATCGCCGGCATAGGAGGCGTGCATCTGGTCGCAGAGCGACTGGCGGCGGAAGGAGCAACCCACGGGGAGCTTCCAGCGCGCGAGACCGGCGCACATCTGCTTCACTGACTCAGCCGTCCAGCGCGTGCCGCCGAGCACCACGAAGGGCCGCTCGGCGCCCTTCAGCAGCTCTTCGAGCCGGTCCATCTGGTCGGGTCCGGGCGACATCTCGACAGGCGTGTAGGGCAGAAGCGTGGGTGCCTCGACCTCGTCCCTCAGCATGTCCTCCGGCAGGGCGATGACCACCGGGCCAGGCCGGCCCGAGGTAGCGACGGCGAAGGCGCGGGTGACCAGCTCGGGGATGCGGGCCGCGTCGTCGATCTCCACCACCCATTTGGCGATCGAACCGTAGAAGGCGCGATAGTCGATTTCCTGGAAGGCTTCGCGGTGCCTGTTGCCGCGCGCCACCTGGCCGATGAACAGGATCATGGGTATCGAATCCTGCGCCGAGATGTGGATGCCTGATGATGCATTGGTGGCGCCCGGCCCGCGCGTGACGAAGCAGATGCCCGGCTGGCCGGTCAGCCTCCCCTGGCAATCGGCCATCATCGCCGCTCCGCCTTCCTGGCGGCAGACGAAATTCCTGATCTTGGAATCGTGCAGTGCGTCGAGGACCGCCAGATAGCTCTCCCCAGGGACCGAGAATATGCGGTCGACGCCATTGACCTCGAGTGCCTCGACGATGAGCTGTCCGCCTGTCTTCTTCATCATTCTTCTTTCTTGTCCAGTTCGGCCAGGATTTCCTGCGTGTGTTCGCCAAGCCTCGGCGAGGCGCGCTGATAGACCGGCGGCGTCGCCGACATCAGCATCGGCGCGCGCACCGAGGGCAGGGCGTTGCCGTGGCCGTCGTCGATATCCATGCGCATGCCGCGCGCGACCACCTGCGGGTCGGCGAACATTTGCGCGATGTCGTTGATGGGGCTTGCGGGCACGGCGGCCTTTTCGAGGCCGGCCAGCAGCACGTCGCGGTCCCAGTCGGCCAGCGTCGCCACGATGATCTCGCGCAGCCTGGCCCGGTTGGTCACGCGTGCGGGGTTGGTCGAAAAGTCGGGATCGATGGCCAGGTGGTCCAGTCCCACGACCTTGCAGAAGCGCTGGAACTGGCCGTCATTGCCGACCGCCAGGATCATGAAGCCATCGCGCACCGGCAGCACCTCGTAAGGCGAGATGTTCATGTGCGCGTTGCCCATCTGCACGGGCGTGTTGCCCGAGACGAGATAGTTGAGATTCTGGTTGCCCAGTATGGAGACCTGCGTGTCGAGCAGCGCCATGTCGATGTGCTGGCCCTCGCCGGTCTTTTCGGCATGGCGAAGGGCTGCCTGGATGGCGATCACCGAATAGAGCCCGGTAAAGATGTCGGAGACCGCCACCCCCACCTTCTGCGGCTCGCCGCCCGCCTCGCCGGTGATCGACATCAGCCCGCCAATGCCCTGGATGATGAAATCGTAGCCTGCGCGCGGCGCGTAAGGTCCGGACTGGCCGAAACCGGTGATCGAGCAGTAGATCAGGCGCGGGTTGATCGCCTTCAGGCTCTCATAGTCGAGACCGTATTTCTTCAGGCCGCCCAGCTTGAAATTCTCGATCACCACGTCGGCGGTGCCGATGAGCTTGCGCACGATCTCAGCGCCCTCGGGCGTCGAAAAATCGACGGCGACCGAGCGCTTGCCGCGATTGGTGGAGTGGTAATAGGCCGCCGACAAATTCTCTCCGTCATGGCCCGTCACGAATGGTGGGCCCCATTTGCGCGTGTCGTCGCCGCCATCGGGGTTTTCCACCTTGATAACGTCGGCGCCGAGATCGGCCAGTAACTGCCCGGCCCATGGCCCGGCGAGAATGCGGGCGAGTTCGATCACGCGGATGCCGGCAAGCGGCGGTCGCGAGGGTACGTTCGGCGTCTGGCTCATTGCAGCTGCTCATAACCGGCCAGCGGTATGGCGGCCGTTGCATCTATGCCGAAATGCCGGCCCGCGCGTATCACCGCCTTGTCTAGGCTGAGAAACGGTGAAATCGCCCGGTTGCTGGCGGTGGCAAGATGTAGAGCATCACCCGCGCGCAGGCCCACGCTGTGCTCGCGCATCATGGCGGAAGCCAAGTCGATTTCCGGCGGTTCGACCTCGAGCATGGTGAACGATGCGAGAAAACTGTCCAAACTGCGTTCCACCCTTTGTGCTTGTTCTGCATCGAGCTGTTTGCGGCGAACCCGTATGCCGATCAACGAGCCGAATTCAAGACGTGTCCACTGGCTCGTCGCGCATTCGTTGGGCGAAAGCGCCGAGAAGTAGTCCACGACCAGATCGCTAGCCGCTTCGTCCATGAACAGCGGTACCAGGAAGGAGGTATCGAAATAGCGCATCACTCACCAGCCGTCGTCGCGCATGTCACGGATCAATTCCGCGCTTGGGCGCTCGAGCGGCGGCAGCGATTTGCGCAAGCGCTGCAGCTCCTCCAGATCGATCTGCTTCCTCGGCGCTTCGATCGCCGAGAGTTTTGCCACCGGGCGGCCGCGCCGCGTGATGGTCACGGTCTCGCCGGCCTCCACGCGGTCGATCACCGCGCTGAGATGTGCCTTTGCCTGCGCCAGGCTGATCTCGCCCATGTCGATCTCCAACTGGTCATCCAGATAGTCATATATCGCCTCCGGCGGAGGAATGCATCAGCGAAGGATCGCCGCATCCGCCCAGTCGGCGAAGTCGCGCCAGACCGGTTCGCGCGACACGCCGTTCACCAGGTCGTGCCGAAGTCTCTCGTGGTGCCGACCGGTTACTTGCTCGAAGCCGAGCCCGGCCAACCTCCTTTTCAGATGCTGGACCATGCGTCCCTTGTCCGTCACGGGGTCATCGCCGCCGGCGGCAATGTGCAGCGGCAGATCGCGCGGCAGCCCCGCCCAGGCGCGTTTCGAGCCGGCATGCCGCATCATCCTCATGGTATCGATCCAGGCGCCGATGGTTGGATCGCGCCCGCAGTCCGGATCTGCCATGTAGGCATCGACCACGGCGAAATCCTCGCTCAACCAGTCGATCCCCGTGCGGTTGTTACCGACGCTGCGGCTCCAGCCCCTGACGATGCGGGTCATGGTCGGTGAGGGCACGTCGGAGCCCAGCCGGAAGCGCTCCCACCGCAGCATCGCGCCGAGGAAGCGGGCGGCATAGTCCGTCGCGACCGGCATGTTCCAGAGTGCAGCACCGGCAAGGCGCGGCGCGTGGCCGAACAGGAAATGCGCCGCGATCAATGCGCCGGCTCCTTGCCCGAAGACGATCACCGGCAACCCCGGGTGTTCGCGGGCGATCAGTTCATGCAGGTCGAAGAGATCGGCGTCGATCGCCGCCAGCCCGCCATGCCCGCGATGGTCAGGCGCATAGACATGGAAGCCGCGTCGCGCGAGGTGTTGCGCGAAAACATCGTAGCGCCCCGCATGCTCCGCCAGATCGTGGTTGATCTGCACGATACCCTGAGCCTTCATCGCGAGGTGCCTGCGCACTCGCAGTTGGCCACTGCCTGCGGTGGGAAGCGTGATGATGTCGATCTCAACGTGCATGGTCCGCCGGCCTTCGGTTTTTCGATAATCACTTTCAAGCTGAAACGAAGGTTCCGCAATGCGCAGCCGACGAAGCGCCGCTGTTGCATGTTCTCCCGCACTGTCGGCGAATGGAGCCCTTTGCGCGCCGAATGGGCATCGTGGGAATATGCCGATCTTATGGGCAATTTCGCTTGCATTGCGTCTTTGCAGGCTGTTTCATGCGGGTCATCGAAAAAGACTTCCAGAGGGGTTTCCATGATCACGCGCAGATTGTTCAATCTTGCAGCAGCTTCGATCCTTGCCGGCGCGGCCTTCGTCGCCACGCCTGCGATGGCTCAGACCGACATCGCCTTCACGCTCGACTGGCGGTTCGAGGGGCCGGCAGCCGGCTTCTTCCTCGCCCAGGATAATGGGTACTTCGAGGAAGAGGGCCTGAACGTCACCATCGATACCGGAGCGGGTTCGGTCGAGGCCATCCCGCGCGTTGCCACGGGCACCTACCAGATGGGGTTTGGCGATATCAATTCGCTGATCAAGTTCCTCGACCAGGCGCCCGATGAGGATGTCCGGGCCGTCATGATGGTATACGAGACCCCGACCTTCGCGGTTGTCGGGCGTCGTTCGCTGGGCATCACCGAGGATCCGATGTCGCTCGAGGGCAAGACGCTCGGCGCGCCGCCGCCGGACGGTGCCTTTGCCCAGTGGCCGGCCTTCGTCGACGTGACGGGTCTGGACACCGACACGATCACCATCGAGAGCATCGGCTTTCCCGTGCGCGAGCCGATGCTCGCCCAGGGCGATGTCGACGCGGTCTTCGGCTTTGCCTTCTCCGTCGTGCTGAACCTCAAGGCGCAGGGCGTCGAGGAAGACGATATCGTGCCGATCCTCATGGCCGAGCATGGTCTCGACCTCTACGGCAACGCCATTCTCGTCAACACCAACTTCGCCGAGGAAAACCCCGAGGCGGTGCGCGGCTTCCTGCGCGCCCTGACCAAGGGTTTTCGCGATGCTGCCAACGATCCCGAAGCCGGCATCGACGCCGTGCTGCAACGCGCCGATATCCTCGACCGCGGCGTCGAGATCGAGCGCCTGACCATGGCCAACGAGATGAACATCAACACGCCTTATGTTCAGGAGAACGGTTTTGGCGACATCGACATGGAGCGCCTGCAGCGGGCGTTCGATCAGCTGACCGTGTCGATGGGCCTGAGCGGTGCCGTCGGGCCGGAAGACGTGGTCGACATGCAGTATCTGCCTCCCGCCGAAGACCGCATGTTCTGATAGCGGCGGCCGCACTGACCCTCCGATCATGATCCCTTCGGCCCAAACGGGCCGGGGGGACTCTTTCCCACTAATGTGATTTGGACCTCATGACCCAACCACTGGTCACGATCGACAAGGTCGAGATGCGCTATGGCGGGGCGGGCGGCGTGCTTGCCGTCCGGGACCTGACGCTCTCGGTCAACAAGGGCGAGTTCGCGGCCGTGGTCGGCCCGTCGGGCTGTGGCAAGTCGACCCTGATGCGCCTCGTCACGGGGCTGCACATTCCGCAGCAGGGCGACGTGATCGTCGCCGGCAACAAGGTTGCGAAGCCGATCTCGATCGTCGGCATGGCCTTCCAGAACCCGACCATGCTGCCCTGGCGCACGACGCTCGACAATGTGCTCCTGCCGCTGGAGATCGTCGAAAAACACCGCAAGCGTCTGCGCCGCCACAAGGCGGAGTATGTCGAACAGGCCGAAGCCCTGCTCGAAATGGTGGGCCTGAAGGGTTTTGGAGACAAGTTTCCCTGGCAGCTGTCCGGCGGCATGCAGCAGCGCGCCAATCTCTGCCGCGCGCTCATCCACAAGCCCGAGCTTCTGATGCTGGACGAGCCTTTCGGCGCGCTGGACGCGTTCACCCGCGAGGAACTCTGGCAGGTCATCCGCGACCTTCACGCCGCGCAGGGCGTCACGATCGTGCTCGTCACCCATGATCTGCGCGAGGCGGCCTTTCTGGCCGACCGGATCTTCGTCATGTCGGCGCGCCCGGGGCGCATCACGCGCGAGCACGAGATCAGATTCCCGCGGCCGCGGGAGCTTGAACTGATGTATGAGCGCGACTTCACCGCAAAGGTCCACGAACTGCGCGGCGAGATCGCCGATGCGAGGCAGGCGGCATGAGCGTCACCCCCAACACCGACAACACCGAAGCCGCCGTCGCGGAGCGGCGCGTGCGCTGGACGGTCGACTGGATCAAGCTCGCCCCGTGGCTCTACACGATCGGCCTGTTCGCCATCTGGGAGGCAGCCGTCTGGATCTTCGGCATCCGGCAGACCATCCTGCCCGCGCCATCGGCGATCGCCGGGGCCCTGTATCAGTACTGGCCGGCCATCCAGCGTCACTCGCTCCAGACGCTGTTCACCACCACGCTCGGTTTCGGGATGGCGGTCGTCGGCGGGCTGGCGCTCGGCCTTTTGATCGGCTGGTCGCGGGTCATCTATGCCGGCCTTTACCCGATCATGGTCGGCTTCAACGCCATTCCGAAGGTAGCCGTGGTGCCGATCCTGGTGATCTGGTTCGGCATCGGCACCATTCCGGCCGTGCTGACCGCCTTCCTGATCGCGTTCTTCCCGATCGTGGTCAATGTCGCCACCGGCCTTGCCACCATCGAGCCGGAGACCGAGGACGTCTTGCGCGCGCTCGGCGCCAAGAAGATGGACATCATGCTGAAGGTCGGCATCCCGCGCTCGATGCCCTATTTCTTCGGCTCGCTGAAGATCGCGATCACGCTGGCCTTTGTCGGTTCGGTCATTTCCGAGACCATCGCCGCCAATTCCGGCCTCGGCTACATGATGGCGTTCGCCCAGTCTCAGTTCAACGTGCCGCTGGTCTTCGCCGGCCTCATCATGCTGGCGATCGAGGGCATCGCGATGTACGCGCTGATGGCCTGGATCGAGATGCGTTCGACCAAGTGGGCTCATCGCTCGCAGACCATGGGGATCTGATCGCGGGTTTGGCGCGGTCTTCAGGGGCGCGGCAGGAGACACTGGCCGGGCGATCTCCGGGCTAGATTTCGCCGTGCTCTTCCAGATGGCGCCTGAGCAGCGCCACGTTGCGCTTCGATGCCTTGAAGAAGACATCGAAGACCGTGCCCGCCACAGGTACGGCGCCAAGGGTGACGTCAAGGCCGACATTGAACATCATCCGAAGGATCAGACTGCGTGGGGCGCCGTGGCGGGCGGCCTGGTGCACCACATAGGCCGACATCAAGCCACCCGCGGCGTCACCGAGCACGGGGACGAGCGACACGATCGGATCCAAGCCAAATCGAATCGACGTTCCCGGAATCCGGAAACGCGAATCGAGCATGAAGGCCATCTTGTCGAGCCGTTCGATGGCACGTTCGCGTGCCTCTCTCGTGAGGCGCGGGTGGGTTGCGTGGGGCGCCTCGGCGGCAGACATCGGCTTGGGCTCCAATAGTGTGGAAAAGGACTCGCAGGTTGCGATTGAAGTCGGGCGAACCTTAACCACCTGAAAAGCCTTGAGCCCTACTCTGGGTTCCGTCTGAAATACCCATATCGCGGAGCGCGCCTGAAATGTCCGTCTACCAACTGCTCTACGTCAGCGGCGCGGCCGGGTCCGTCACCGATGCCGATATCGAGCAGATCCTGATTGCATCACGCAAAAACAATGCGGCTCGCGGCGTGACGGGCATGCTGCTTCATGCCGATGGCGCCTTCATTCAGGTGCTTGAAGGAGAGGAGTCCGACGTGAAGGCCATCGCGAAGCGGATCCAGGGGGATCGGCGGCACCGCAACTTCATGGTGCTGTGCGAGCAGCGGGCCGAGACGCGGGCCTTTGCCGACTGGCAGATGGGTTTCAAGCGGCTGGACCCTTCGCGCCAGGGCGACCGCGCCGTCTTCGAGGCGACGCGGCCGGCGCTGGAGGGCCGCATCGCCACGGCGGATGGCGGGATCATGCTCGAGACCGTCGCCGCCTTCGGCCGCGACTTCCTTCGGGCCGCCTGAGGCTCACGCCTCGATCGTCTCTCCCAGCACATTGTCGACGACGATCGGCGTGTCGAAATAGCGGATCTCGGGTTCGCCGCCGTAGCGCCGGCGCACGCCCTCGCGCCAGGCTTCATCGTGGGCCGCTTCCGCGGCGGCGCGGTTCTTCCAGAGATAGAACGCGCCGGCCATGCCCGCCTCGGCATCATAGACGAAGGTCTTGCGGATCAGTTCGCCATTGGCCCGCCATTTCGGCGAGACCTCGCGCATGCCTTGCACCACCTTGTCGCGGGTGATGCCCTCTGGCAGCGGAAACAGCACATATTCGGTAATCACGGTCCGGTCCTCCCGATGCGACGGCCGGCCATCATTGCCCTTGGCCGTCATTTCGCATAGATACTGCGCGAAATCGATTTCCCCATTCAGGACACAGGAGTCCGACGCGCGCATGGCACGTCAGTTCATCTATCACATGGCCGGCCTGAACAAGGCCTATGGCGCCAAGAAAATCCTGGAGAACATCCACCTCTCCTTCTATCCCGACGCCAAGATCGGCATTCTGGGGCCCAACGGCGCCGGCAAGTCGACCGTGCTCAAGATCATGGCCGGTCTGGACAACGAGTATACCGGCGAGGCGTGGCTGGCCGATGGCGCGACCGTCGGCTACCTGCCCCAGGAGCCGGAACTCGACCCGGCTCTCGACGTGATGGGCAACGTCATGGAAGGCGTGGCGGAGAAGAAGAAGATTCTCGACCGCTACAACGAACTGATGATGAACTATTCCGACGAGACGGCCGAGGAAGGCTCGAAGCTCCAGGATCTCATCGACGCGCAGAATCTCTGGGACCTCGACAGCCAGGTCGAGATGGCGATGGAAGCCTTGGGGTGCCCGCCGCCGGACGCTTCGATCGACAAGCTGTCGGGCGGCGAGAAGCGCCGGGTAGCGCTGTGCCAGCTTCTGCTGCGCCAGCCCGATCTCCTGCTGCTCGACGAACCGACCAACCACCTCGATGCCGAGACGACCGCGTGGCTCGAAAAGCACCTGCGGGAATATCCCGGTTCCGTGCTGATCATCACCCATGATCGCTACTTTCTCGACAATGTCACCGGCTGGATCCTCGAGCTCGATCGTGGCCGCGGCATTCCCTATGAGGGCAACTACACCGCTTATCTCGAGGCCAAGTCCAAGCGCATGGCGCAGGAGGAGCGCGAGGAGGGTGCCCGCCAGCGTGCGCTGGCCGCCGAACGCGACTGGATTTCCGCCTCGCCCAAGGCCCGCCAGGCAAAGTCGAAGGCCCGCGTGCGCGCCTATGACGAGCTCGTCAAGTCGGCCAGCGAACGCCGTCCGGGCGACGCGCAGATCGTCATCCCGACAGGCGAGCGGCTGGGCCAGATGGTCATCGAGGCGGACGGCCTCACCAAGGGGTTCGGCGACACGCTCTTGATCGACGATCTGTCGTTCAAGCTGCCGCCCGGCGGCATCGTCGGCGTGATCGGCCCGAACGGCGCCGGCAAGACGACTCTGTTCCGCATGCTGACCGGCCAGGAAAAGCCCGATGGCGGCGAAATCCGCATCGGCGACACGGTGAAGCTTTCCTATGTCGACCAGAGCCGCGACACGCTCGACCCCAACAAGACTGTCTGGGAAGAGATTTCGGGCGGCAACGACATCATCAAGCTCGGCAAGCACGAAGTGAATTCGCGCGCCTACTGCTCCTCCTTCGCCTTCAAGGGCGGCGACCAGCAGCAGAAGGTGGGCACGCTTTCCGGCGGCCAGCGCAACCGCGTGCATCTGGCCAAGCTGCTCAAGGAAGGCGGCAACGTCATCCTGCTCGATGAGCCGACCAACGATCTCGACACCGAGACGCTGGCGGCACTCGAGGACGCGCTGGAGAATTTCGCCGGCTGCGCCGTCATCATCAGCCACGATCGCATGTTCCTCGACCGCCTCGCCACCCACATGCTTTCCTTCGAGGGCGATAGCCACATCGAATGGTTCGAAGGCAATTTCGACGACTACGAGGCCGACAAGATCCGTCGCCTGGGACCGGACAGCGTCAACCCGAAGCGGGTGACGTATAAGAGGCTGACGCGGTAGCAGCAGGAAACTGTCAGCCGAAGGCTTTTTGCGACTCCAAGCTTATGCGGCGCGCCATGACCATCTTGGCGATCGTTTCGCTTTGGTACCGCCCGATTTCCTCGTAATCCGGCGAATGCTCAGCGCTGGCTGGTGATATGTAGACGACATACTCGTCTACTTCTTCTTCTACGTATCCCGACAGATCATCGCTATCGTACGGTGATGAGTCGCCTGCGCCACAGTAGGGGCACTCGTCATCACACTGGCAGGACCACTCGTCGGTCCAGTTTTCGCTGCAGCGATAGCATTCGTAGTGGTTGAGGAACCAGGCCATTGTGCCCTCATGCCGTTCACACTTCGCGTAGACGATAGCGCCCGTTTCCTAGAAAGTCGATAAATCCGTTGTCCCGCAAGACTTGTAGTTGCTGACGAATCTTGGGTCTGACGTTTCTGTTGTTGGGGTATATGCGTCCAAGATGTGTTTCGAACGCATAGACTTCTTCCAGGGTGAATTCTTCCGGCCCCAGTCTCTCGACGCAATTCATGACTTCAATCAGCCAGCCTCGGGCCTCCAAGCCCTTGTCCCGAAGAAAGAGAGTACGTTGCCACGCTTCCAGCACTCGTTCCTTGGGTTCGGGCACGCCGCCGCGCACGATTTGGATTCGCCCTGATTGAGGGACCTTCCCGGTGAGTATGTTTGATCCGATCCAGCCGGCTCGCCGAGCGGTATCGGCCAGCGGCTTGCGTCTCTCGACGATGTCCGGGACGAAGAAGTGCTTGGGCACGACGCTCACGTTTCGCACCGCCGCGCCCTCAAGATCATAGCTGAGCAGCAGCAGGTTCGGGTTTGTCGAGGAGACCAGTCGTTCGCATTTCGTGTGATAGGCGCCATCGGCGACCTTGGCCCCGAAATCCTTCTTCTGGCTCTTTAGTTCGAACTGGTCACTGCATTTCGGGCAGAAGAAGTCCGCCACAGGAAGATTCGCGGGCAGCTGTGTGATCTGGGGGTTGCCGCAATTGGGGCAATAGAGCTGCTGAGAGACCCACTGCTCGGTCCACACCCGAGCCTTCTGTGACCCGCTTGTGTAGGCAAGCTGCACTTCCTCGAAACCGAGCTTCATTCCCGCCATCTCTTGTCACATCAGTTCTGGTGACCCTAGTGGAGCAGAAAGCTCAAGGTCCGGTAAGCGGCAAATGTCCTTAGCATTGTCAACGCTGAACCCGCCGAAAACCTTGCCCCTTCCCTGCACCCGCTATACATGTATAGCAAAGGAGCCATCGCCATGCTCGCCCTTCGACTGCCGCCCGACATCGAAAAGCGCCTCGACGATCTCGCCAAAAGGACCGGCCGGACGAAGAGCTATTATGCCCGCCAGGCGATCCTTGAGCATCTGGAGGATATGGAAGATCTCGCCATTGCCGATGAGCGCCTGCGGGAGGCCGGCGAGACGTTGAGCTGGGAGGAGGTCAAGGCCCGGCTGTTTGACGATGACCGCGATTGAGCGGGGCGCGCGTCGTATGGCGGATCGAATTCGATCAGAAGGCTTTCAAGGACCTCGAAGGCCTCGGCAAGGTCGACCGGGAACGCGTGAGAAGATTTCTCGACAAGCGGGTTCTGGTTCATGACGATCCCCGGACCTTCGGCGCGCCCCTGTCTGGAGGTCTGAGCGGCCTCTGGCGCTATCGTGTCGGCGCTATTCGCATCATCGCCAGCATCGAAGACGACCGCTTTGTCGTAAAGGTCGTATCCGTTGGCAACCGCCGCGATGTCCATCGCTGATTGCTCCACCCCGTTTGTCGTTGCGTCTTTGCTCGCGGCGCAGCTCCTTCTGCGGCGCGGAAGCCGCAACGAGAAAAATTTACAATTCAATCCACGTCCCCCGCGACCAGGGGGATAATGCCCGCCGGTGAACGAAGGGTGTGGACATGCACATGCATGCGGCAATGGCGGACGAACGGGCGATACGGCGCATCATGGCGCTGCTCGTCGCGCTGGCCGTCCTGGCCGAGCGGGTCGCGGCCCGCTCCTTTCCCGTTCGTTGTCTCGTGCTCCCGATCCTGCGGCGGGCGGCGGCGGTGGCGGCGGCGTTCGTGTTCGAGGTGACGGGCATGCCGCTGGCCAGCATGCCCGTCCTGACGACCCCGAACGATCCCGCGGATGCAAACCGCCTCGCCGCGCGCTTCCACGCGCTGGCCGCGGCGCTCGGCGCCCTGTTGGCTGTGGTCGGCCGTTTCAATGACCAGGCTGCCCGGCCCGGCTTTGCATCTGGCCACATGTCGCAATGTCCCGGCGGGCCTTGCCTCACCCTCGACGGCTGGATGCGAGAGCCCAACGATACGTCCTGAGGTGCGGGCGGCGAGGCCGTCGGTCGATCATGGCCGCTGGGCGTGCGGGAGAGGTCGTGGGTGAAATCGTCCTCGTCGGTCCATTGGCTGGCGTGCAGATGTCCAACGCAACACCCTGTAAAGCTTGTGATAACTACCCCTCTTCCATCGAAACAGTTATCCGAGGGAACCATTCCCGCCTAGCCGCGTTACACCTCTCAGCCGGCAAGCGGGGGCGTTTGCCGAGGGGTACTTGGCGTATGGGGTGAAATGCAGGTTCCGGATTTTCAGGCAGTTTTCGATGTCCTGCCCAGCGCACACATGGTCCTTGACCGCGACCTGAAATTCGTTGCGGCGAACAGCGCCTATGAACGGTCGACGATGCGCCGCCGTGAGGAACTGATCGGAAGGTGCATCTTCGAAGCGTTTCCGAACGAGGGGGACGGCGGGAAACGCCTTGCAGCCTCGTTCCGACGCGTCCTGGAAACCGGCAAGCCGGACACGCTCGCCTATATTTCCTACGACATTCCGCGCCCCGAATCGCAAGGCGGCGGGTTCGAAACCCGCTACTGGACCGCTTCTCATTCGCCGGTGCTGGACGAGGAAGGAGACGTCGCTTTTATCATCCAGAACACGGTCGACGTGACCGATCTGGTGCGCCTTCGCGAGGCGGCGAGCCTGCCCTTTTCCGTCCGCAGCGGCGCCGTCGAACTCATCGAGCACGCGCGCGAAGTGGAGCAGGCGCATCGCGAGCTGCTTGCCGAAAGCGATGATTTCCGCCGCCTGTTCCAGCAGGCGCCCGGTTTCTGCGCCATCCTCTCGGGAACCGATCACGTCTTCACCTTCGCCAACGATGCCTATTTGAAACTGGTCGGGCGGCGCGACATCATCGGCCTGCCGGTGCGCGAAGCTTTGCCGGAGATCGAAGGGCAGGGGTTTCTGGAACTGCTCGACGAGGTCCATACGCAAGGCAGGGAGCGCGGTGCCACCGGCGCGCCCGTGCTGCTCCAGCGCGATCTCGGGCTGGCGCTCGAGCAACGCTATGTCGATTTTTCCTACGCGCCCATCCGCGATCGTGAGGGCAAGGTGACGGGCGTCTTCGTGCAGGGCATGGACCGCACGGAGGCGACGATGGCCGAGAAACGCCAGGCGCTGCTGCTGGCCGAACTCAACCACCGGGTCAAGAACACGCTCGCCACGGTGCAGTCCATCGCCTCCCAGACCTTGCGCGCGGCGCGCGACATGCCGAGCGCGCGGCGGGACTTCGAAGGGCGCATCATGGCGCTGTCACGGGCGCACAATCTGCTGTCGGAGCGACAGTGGTCGGATGCCGGCATCCGCACGCTGGTCGAAAGCACCTTGTCGGCCTATGAACCGAGCCGCTACGTCACCAATGGCCACGACATCCGGCTGAGCCCAAAGGCGGCGATCGCGGTGTCGATGGTGCTGCACGAACTGGCTACCAATGCCGCCAAGTATGGTGCATTGAGTGGCGACGAGGGCAAGGTGCGCGTGGCGTGGCATGTTCTCGATGACGAACTGCGTGTCGAATGGCGGGAACTCGACGGTCCTAAGGCCGCGTCGCCTGGCCATCAGGGTTTCGGATCGCGCATGATCACCCGGGTGGTCACCGGTGAACTGGGTGGAACTTTCGATTGCGACTACCCGGAGCGCGGCTTCCACTGCCGTCTGGTGGTGCCGTCGGAAGCCTACGAGAAGACAGAGAACAACGATGGATGAACGCGACGCCGACCTTGCCGATATCAGCGTTTTCGTCGTCGAGGACGAAGCTCTGGTCGCGCTCAATCTGGAGGACATGCTGGCCGATCTCGGCTGCAAAGTCGTGGGCCCCATGATGCGCCTTTCCCGGGCCATCGATTTCTTCGAGGCTTCCCCTTCGCCGGCCGTCGCCATCCTGGATGTGAACCTGGCCGGCGAGCCGGTCTTCGAACTCGCGGAACTCATCGACAAGCGCGGCGTGCCGATCGTCTTCGCGACAGGTTATGGACGCGCCGGGCTCCCGGAGGCATGGCATCGCTGGCCGATCCTCCAAAAGCCCTATACGATGCAGGATGTGGCCGGCAGCCTGAAGGCGGCGCTCGGCATCCAAGCCAAAGCCGGCTGAGCCCCTCTTCCGGGAACTTGCGCCGCGCCAGGGGAGCCGCGCATGCTGGACATGTTCGATCGGGACGAGGACATCGAGATACGCCCGTCGCGTAAGCTGGCGGCCCGCGTTGCGGGCGTCTTCCTGGCGCCGTCCAATCACTTCGTGACGCGTCCCGTCGAAGAGCTGAACGTCACCTTCGATGGCATTGTCGGCGATCTGCACGCCGGTCCGACGCGACGGACCGGGGGACGGGAGCCGTGGTATCGGCGCGGCACCGAGATTCGCAACGAGCGCCAGCTGTCGCTTGTCGCGCCCGATGAACTGGCCAAGGTGGCGCATTTGATGGGCATTGCGGAGGTGAAGGCCGAATGGATCGGCGCCAACCTCTCCATCTCCGACGTACCTCATTTCTCGATGCTGCCACCCGGAACCATGCTGTTCTTCAAGGGTGGGGTCACGCTGAAGATCGACAGCCAGAACATACCTTGCTGGCTGGCGGGCCGATCGATCGCCGAGCACGCAAGGATGCCCGATCGCGAGGCGGGCTCTCTGCTCTTTCCCAAGGTTGCCCGCCGCCTTCGGGGTGTGGTGGCCTGGGTGGAGAAGCCGGGCCGCATCGAGGCCGGCGAACAGGTCTCGGTACGTGTGCCCGAACAGTGGACCTACCGGACCTGAGCTCGATCAGTCGCTGTCGTCATCGTCGGCATCGAGCAGCCGCGTGGCCCGCCAGACCGTCAGAACCTCGTTGATCTCGTCGACCACGAAATGGCGCGCCGCGTCGCGGTCGTAACCCTCAGACAGGAGGGCGTCATACTCGGTATGCACGTGCCGGACATGGGTCACGGTTGCGATCCAGACGGCGATCGACGGCGGGAGTTCGCGCATCTTGCGGGCTGAGGCGATATCGCGGATCGCTTCTATGTCGGCATAGGGTGCCTGTGGCAGCAGCACCGTCAGTGCCTTCGCCAGGGCCTTGGTCCTTCCCGTGCGACCGATCAAGCCGTGGCCTCCCGGTCGGTGCGGACGGCATCGGGGATCGAATCGGTCGAGGCAAAATAGGGTTTGATGTCGACGAGCGGCGTCTTGTCGAGGACGTCGATGGCTTCAAGTTCGACCACGCCCTGCTCGTGATCGACGCTCAGGATGCGGCAGATATGGAGCCCGACCGGATTGGGCCTTACGGGCGAGCGCAGGGCAAACACGCCGCTCGGCGCGCCGGCGTGGCGCGGTTTCTGCACGATGAGATTGCGGGCAGAGCGGTCGAGCCAGGTCAGCACGATCGCGTGGCTGGCACGTTCGAGCCCTATGAGACCGGGGCGGTAGGCCTCGTCGACCTTAAGCGACGCCCGCTGTCCGCTCTCGCGCGCGGCGACCATGTTCTTCGGGCAATCGGCCCGCTCGCGCCAGGCGGAGTGTACGCGGCCGATGAAGACGATTGCCGCGTCGCTGCCTGTCCCAGGGTCGAAGGGGAGTGCGATTTCGCCTTCACGCTGTTCGGTCACGGCCTCGTCCTTTCACAGCAGGGCAGCTCGCCGCACACCCAACGCTTGCGCTCAAGCTTCAAACGATATAAACATATCTTTATATCGTATTTTCTTTGGAGCGCCCTGCATGCTCAGGCGGCAACCCGTCAGTCTCGATCAGATGGTAGATACGCTGAAGGCAGCTGCCGAATCCAGCCGTTTGCGCATCCTTCTGCTGCTTTCGCGCGGTGATCTGACGGTGTCCGACCTCACCCAGATACTCGGTCAGTCCCAGCCGCGCGTCTCGCGTCATCTGAAGCTGCTGCTCGATTCGGGGCTGATCGACCGTTACCAGGAAGGATCGTGGGCCTATTTCTGTCTCGCCGACAGCGACCGGGCCCGTGAATTCCTGCACGGTATCGTCACCCGCATCGACGAAGGCGAGGGCGCCGTCGAGCGTGATCTGGAGCGGCTCGACAGCGTCAAGCGCCGCCGTCAGGATCGCGCGGCCGACTATTTCAGCCGCAATGCGGAGAGCTGGGATCGCATCCGCTCATTGCATGCGCCCGACGACAAGGTCGAAGGCGTGCTGAAGCATGTCATCGGCACCACGCCGATCCAGTCGATGCTCGATCTCGGCACCGGCACCGGTCGCCTTCTCGAACTGTTCGCGCCGATCTACCGGCGCGGGATCGGGCTCGATCTGTCGCGCGAGATGCTCGCCGTGGCGCGCGCCAATCTCGATCGCGCGGAGGTCAACAACGCGCAGGTCCGGCTGGGCGACCTCTATGCCCCGCCCGTCGACCGCGAATCCGTCGACCTGATCACCATGCACCAGGTGCTGCACTATCTCGAGGAGCCGGGCCGGGCCATCGTCGAGGCGGCGCGCCTGTTGCGGCCGGCGGGGCGTCTCGTCATCGTCGATTTCGCCCCACACGACCTCGAATTCCTGCGCGAGGAGCACGCTCATCTGCGGCTCGGCTTCACCGACCGCCAGATCGAGGATTGGTTGTCGGAGGCAGGTCTCGAAAACACGGACAACAGGGCACTGGCCTTCGGAACCGAAGGCGGGCTCACGGTCAAGATCTGGGCGGCGCGCGATCCGCGGCTGCTCGTGGCCGACCAGGAAACCAACGGTTTGTACGAAGAAAGGGTAACAGCATGATTTCCGACACCAGGCTGGCAAAGCGACCGGGCATCGGATCCCGGCTGTCTGTTTCCTTCGAATTCTTTCCGCCCAAGTCCGACGAGATGGAAGGGAAGCTGTGGGAAACGGTGCAGCGGCTGCAACCGCTCGACCCGCGCTTCGTCTCCGTCACCTACGGTGCCGGGGGCTCGACCCGCGAACGCACGGTGCGGACGGTGGGCCGCATCCTGAACGAATCGCGGCTGACGCCGGCTGCCCACATGACCTGCGTCAATGCCACGCGCGAGGAGGTCGACCGGGTGATCGACGAGTTCGTCGACATCGGCGTCAAGCGCTTCGTGGCGCTGCGGGGCGACCCTGCGGAGGGAGTGGGCGCTGCCTACCGCCCGCATCCCGACGGTTACACCAACGGTGCCGAACTGGTGGCGGCGATCCGGCGCAAGGGCGATTTCGACGTTTCCGTCTCGGCCTATCCCGAAAAGCATCCCGAGAGCCCGGATTTCGCCACCGACATCGACATGCTCAAGCGCAAGGTCGACAATGGCGCCACGCGGGCCATCACCCAGTACTTCTTCGACAACGATCTCTACGAGCGGTATGTCGAACGCGCCCGGCGTGCCGGGATCTACATTCCGATCCTGCCCGGCATCCTGCCGGTGCATAATTTCAGCCAGGTGGCGCGGTTTTCGGCGAGCTGCGGCGCGCACGTGCCTTCATGGCTGGCCGACCGCTTCCAGGGCCTGGAAAACGACCCGCAGACGCACGCGCTGGTGGCCGCCGCGGTGGCGGCCGAGCAGGTGCTCGACCTCGTCGAGCGCGGGGTGAGCGAGTTCCATTTCTACACGATGAACCGGGCAGATCTTGCCTTCGCCATCTGCCACCTCATCGGCGTGCGGTCGGAAGAGAACCGTCCGCAGGTCGTCGCCCAGGCTGCGGCCTGATCTCGGGGTTTCGGCTGATCCACGCAAAAGAAAGGCCGGCATTGCCGGCCTTTCGTGTCTGTCTGAGGCATCGTTGATGCCTGATCGCCCTTGTCAGACGATGATACCCATCACGACTGCGCCGATGAAACCGAACGCCGCGCACAGAATCAAGGCATGAATCGGTCTAGCCAATCCCATGGTCGAGCCTCCTCTTCAGACTGCCGCCTGAATCTAAGGCAAGGCGCTGGCGGCGCAAGAGAAAATGATGCTGCGGCGCACAATACTTATGCCGAAAGCGTTGCGATTTTTCCGGCTGAGGCCTGATTTCATTCCGCAATTGTACGGTGAGCCGGCTGTGTAAAACTGTGCGTGAAGCCGGTTACCTTTTCAGTGCAACCGTTCCAGCCAATGCGCCACCGAGAGCGCGGTCCGGTCCTGGCCGAAGGCGGCTACGGTCTGGACGCCAAGCGGTAATCCCCCGAGCGCATAACCGGCGGCGAGGTTGACGCAAGGGTTGCCGGTCAGCGTCCAGAGCTTGTTGAAGACCGGCGAGCCGGTGCTCTCGAGGCCGATCGGCGCCGCACCGGGAGCGGAAGGCGTCAACAGGACATCGACGGTCTCGAAGAGCGTGTGCGCAAGCGTGCGTGCGCGACGAGCAATGCGCCTCGCCTGGTCATATTCCCGGGGGCTGGTGTTGCGCCCCGATTGCAGCGCCTCGACCAGCTTGGCGCTCATCCGGTCGCCGAAACGATCGAACTCGTCCGACAGGGCGAGGGCGGCCTCGAAGTTCTGGATGGTGGCATGGGCCTCCTGGGCCGCCGAAAGTTCGCCGGGCTCGGCGATGTCGGTGACGGTTGCGCCGGCACTGGCGGCTCTTTGTGCGAGCGACGTCAACGCGTCCCGCATGTCCGGACTGGCCTCGTCCCAGGTGCCTGAGCGATAGATGCCGATACGCGGCGGGGTGTCCTCGAAAGGCTGCACCGTCAGTTCGCGGCCGGTGGCGGCTGCCGCGAATGCCGCGACGTCTTCCGCTTTCGCGGCGAAGAAGCCGACCGTATCAAGAGTCCAGGAAAAGGTCTTGAAGCCCACCGTTGGCACCAGCCGGAAGCTCGGCTTGTAGCCGGACACGCCGCAGAAAGCTGCCGGGCGGATCACCGAACCACCAGTCTGGGTGCCGATGGCCGCGGGGATCATCCCGGCGGCCACGGCTGCGGCCGAGCCTGAGGAGGACCCGCCGGGCGTGTGCAGGGGATTGAGCGGATTGCGGGTGCCGGCGGGGTCGAGGAAGGCGTAGGCCGTGGTGACGGTCTTGCCGACGATGGTCGCGCCGGCCCGGCGCAGCATCGCAACGATGGCGGCGTCGCTGAACGGGATGCGGCCGGCATGGATGGACGTGCCGTATCCGGTCGGCATGTCGTGGGTGTCGAAGATGTCCTTGACGCCGACGGCGATGCCCGCCAGCGGCCCCTCGCTGCGCGCCGCGCCCGCCAGAAGGACGGCCCGATCGCCCACATGCTCAAAGGCCCCGACGCCCATATCCGCGGCCGCGATGGCGTTGAGAGAGGCCTCGACGGCTTCCCGTGGCGTTCTCTCTCCCGCTTCGATGGCGCGACGGATGGCGGTTACCGATTGCATGGCGTAACTTCCTTTTCGCCTGTTCTATCGCCATGGCGCTCGGCCACGTCAATCGAATTGGCCTGCGGGCATGCGAGCCAGGCACATGAAATTCTTCAAGCGGAGGTACTTATGCGAGCTGGAATCCCGACACGCTGCCTTTCAAAGGGTGCTTTCGTCGCCTTGTTTGCGGGCGTCTTTGCCTTTCCCGCGCTGCCGCAGCCGCTCGCGGATGTCGAATTGGGGCAGACGATCGCGGAGGAACATTGCGCGGCCTGTCACGCCATCGGGCTGGAAGGCGACAGTCCGATGCCCGAGGCTCCGGCATTCCGGACGCTGCACGAGAGTTATCCGGTGACGCATCTGGCCGAGGCGCTGGCAGAGGGCATCATGGTGGGACATCCCGAAATGCCCGTATTCGTGCTCGATCCTGCTCAGATCGAGAGTTTCCTCGCCTATCTCCATACGCTCGAGCCAGCCCAATAGGCCGCTGAACGCATTGAAAATCAGATGATTGGGGAAATCCTGGCGCATGTCGGCCGGGCGAAGCGCCACGGCGTTGCCCGAAAAATTGTACGACTGTCTAAAAAATGTAGCCGCATGCACAAATTTGTGCAATTCTTGTCTAAACAGGAGGCATCGGACAGCTCGCATGGCGGCGGAAACCACCAGGAACGCGATACTCGAGGCGGCTGAGAAGCTGTTTTCCGAACGCGGTTTCGGCGCGGTCGCGTTGCGCGAGATTGCCCGTGAGGCTGGCGCCAATGTCGGTTCGATCACCTATCATTTCGACAGCAAGCTCGGCCTGCTGGAAGCCATCTACCAGCGCCATACGCGGCCGATGAACCAGCGCCGCCTCGAACTTCTCGGAGAGGCGCGGCGCATTTCGGACCCGGAACAGCGCCTGATGGCGATTCTGCGCGCCTATGTGCGGCCGGCCTTCCTGTCGTCTGACGATCTTGCCGGCGGGGGCGCCCGTTTCACCCGCATGCGGGCGGTGCTGTCGGCCGAAGGCAATCCGGAAGCGCGCCAGATCATCGCCGACATCTTCGACGAGACGAGCCGCGCCTTCATCGACGCCATCGGCGATTGTCTGCCGGGGGCGGCACGCGAAGACATTGTCTGGCGCAGCCAGTTCCTGCTCGGCGCGCTCTACTACGCGCTGATCAACCCGGAGCGCATCACCCGCCTATCCGATGGCCAGATCGACGGGCGCGATCATGAAAAGGCCATTTCGGAAGTTGTGGCCGCCAGTTTCGCGACGTTTCGCGCGCTGGCGACCTCGTCCGCGGTGCCAGCCTGAGAGGGTTGCATCGCCACTCTTGTCATAACAGGGAGAGAAACATGAGACTGAAACACATGATCCTGGCCATCGCCGCGGCGACCGGCCTCGCGATGACACCGGCCGCGGCCCAGGACCGCGTATCCATCGGTACCGGCGGCACGGGCGGCCTGTTCTATGTCATCGGCGCCGGCATGGCCGACGTTCTGAACCGCAATCTGGAAGGCACGACCGCACGCGCCGAGGTTACCGGGGCATCGGTGGAAAACATCCGCCGCGTGTCCGCCGACCAGATGACGTTCGGCTTCTCCTCGTCGTCCACCCTCTATGAGGCGAGCGTCGGCGAGGGTCCCTTCGAGGAGGCATTGCCGGTCGCCGGCATGGCCTATCTCTATCCCGCCGTCCTGCAGCTCGCCACGATCGAGGGCACCGGCGTCGAATCGATGGAAGATCTGGCCGGCAAGCGCATCAATCTCGGACCGCCCGGAAGCAACGCCGCCGTGCTGGCCCAGCGCCTGCTCGAGGCTTATGGCGTGTTCGAACCGGGCAACGCGCAGTTCCTGTCCTATTCCGAGGGAACGGCAGCCCTGATCAACGGCAATCTCGACGCAACCGTCGTGCTCGCCGGCGCCCCGACGGCGGCGCTGATCGATCTCGGCGCACAGCGCGACATGCGGCTCATCTCCATCGATGCCGATACCGTCGCTGGCATGCTCGAAGAATTTCCCTTCTATCAGGTCTACGACATTCCGGCCGAAACCTATTCCGGCCAGACGGAAGCCGTGACTGTGATCAACGATCCGGCGACCCTGTTCGTGAAGGCGGATGCCGACGAGGAACTGGTCTACTCGATCACCAAGACGCTGTTCGACAATCTCGACCAACTCGCCGAGATTCACCCGCAGGCCGGTGCGATTGCGCTTGAAAGTGCAACCAACACGCCGATCGACCTGCATCCGGGCGCCCAGCGCTACTTCGACGAAGCTGGCCAGTAAGTAGAGCCAGGAGCCCGGTACGATGATGCAGTGGACGAGCAAGCTGCGCCTCACCGTCATGGAGGAGCGCAACGACCTGGAAGCGACGATCCTGTCGCTTCTGTTCACGGCCTTTGCCGTGGCGACCACTGCCATCGTCATCTATGGCGCCTATTTCGGCGGGATAACCGCCCTTCTCCTGCGGTCGATGTTCTTTTCATCGGTGTCGGTCGCAGGACTCATCCTGGTCGGTTCCCGCTTCGCCAATCCGGCCATACGCATCTTCTGCTACGCGCTGGCCGCCTTCGCGCTGGTGCCGGGCATCCATCTCTACAACACCTATTTCGACATCATCATGCGCGGCGCCATGTCGACCGCGACGGACCAATGGATATTCCTCGGCCTGCTGGCCGTGGTGGTCGTGCTGGTGCGGCTGTCGCTTGGCTGGGCGCTGATCATCCTCATGGGCGTGGCGCTGGCCTATGCCTATTTCGGCTATCTCATTCCCGGCACCTACGGCCATGGCGGCTATGATCTGGCCCGTCTGACATCGACTTTGTATCTGTCGACCGAAGGCTTCTTCGGGCTGCCGATGGGCGTGGCGGTGGAGTACATCTTCCTCTTCTCCCTTCTCGGCACCTTCCTGATGAAGATCGGCACGGGCGGGGTGTTCGTCGACCTGGCGCGTGGCGTCACCGGGCATGTCCAGGGCGGACCCGGCCTGTCGGCGGCGGTGTCCTCCACGCTGATGGGCACCATCAACGGCAGCGCGGTTGCGAATGTCGTGACCACCGGCACCTTCACCATTCCGCTGATGAAACGCTCGGGCTATTCGGCCAACGTTGCCGGCGCCATTGAGGCCGCGGCGTCTTCGGCCGGGCAGATCCTGCCGCCCATCATGGGCGCGGCCGCCTTCCTGATGGCCGAGATCATCGGCGTTCCCTACCGGACCATCGCGCTCGCCGCGCTGATACCCGGTGCTCTCTACGTGATGGCGCTGATCGTGGCCGTGCGGCTGGAGGCGGGACGGCTCAATCTGGCGCCCGATCCCGATGCCGGCTGGGAGCTGTTCAAGTCGACGATCCTGGGGCGAGGCTACCTGCTCCTGCCGCTTGTCGGTCTGGTGGCGCTGCTTTTCGCTGGCTACACGCCCACGCGGGCTGCGGTCTACTGCTTGCTCTTCGGGCTGTTGATCATGCCGTGGAGCCGCGAGACGCGGACCGGCATTGTCGGCCTGATGGTCGTCTGCCGCGATACGCTCGTCTCGACGCTGCCGATCGTGGCGGCCGTTGCGGCCGCGGGTGCGGTCATCGGCGTCCTGAACCTGACCGGGCTCGGGCTGATGCTTTCGGGCATGATCATCGATCTCGGCGGCGGGCGCATCTGGCTGATACTCATCCTGACGGCGATGGCCTCGTTCATCCTCGGCATGGGCCTGCCGACCTCGGCGGCCTATCTGCTCTTGGCAGTGCTCGTGGCACCGGCGCTGACGCGGCTCGGTATCGAGCCCATCGTCTCGCACATGTTCATCTTCTATTACGGCCTCGTCTCCGCGATCACGCCGCCGGTGGCGCTGGCCGCCTATGCCGCTGCCAGCATCTCGGGCGGCGATGCCAACAAGACGGCGATCGAGTCCATCCGCCTCGGCTTCGTGAAGCTTCTCGTGCCGTTCCTGTTCGTCACCATGCCGGGACTGCTGATGGTCGGCTCCGGACTTGAGATCGCGCTGTCGGCATTCTTCGCGTCGCTCGGCGTGATCGGCCTCACCGTGGCGTTTGCGGGCTGGCTGGTCCGGCCGCTGGCTGCCGGAGAACGCCTGCTGATGACGGCCGGCGCCCTGCTGGTGCTCTGGCCCACCGAAATCACGGCGCTCGACCCGGCCACGCTTGCCGCGCGGTGCGCCGGCATGGCGATCCTCGCCTTTACCCTCCTGCGCCCCTTTGCGGCGCAACCCACTTCCGAAAAACCGAGCAGCACGATTTCCTGATGAGTTCTGAAAACCTTCCCTACCACCCTTCGCCCAAGAAGCCCGATTTCGCCTTGCCGCCTGGCGCCTGCGATGCCCATTGCCACGTCTTCGGACCGGCGGCGGCGTTTCCCTTCGCGCCCGAGCGCACCTACACGCCGGTCGATGCCCCCAAGGAGACGCTGTTCGCGCTGCACCGTTATCTGGGCATCGAACGGTCGATTCTCGTTCAGGCCAGCTGCCACGGCACCGACAATTCCGCGATGCTGGACATGATCGCCCATTCCGAGGGCCGTTATCGCGGCGTGGCGATGGTCGAGGCGGAAGTGTCGGAAGAGGAACTCGCCCGGCTTCATGCGGGTGGCGTGCGTGGCGTTCGGTTCAACTTCGTCTCGCATCTCGGCAAGGATGCCGATTTCGACGCCATCCGGTCGATCGTCGCCAAGATCGTGCCGCTCGGCTGGCACGCCGTGGTGCATTTCGACGCCGACCGGCTACCGATGCTGAAACCCTTCCTGACCGAGCTGCCGCTGCCCATGGTGATCGATCATATGGGCCGCGTCGATGCCAGCAGGGGTGTCGAGCAGGAGGCGTTCGGCATGCTGCTCGACCTGATGCAGGACGAGCGCTTCTGGGTGAAGGTCTGCGGCTCCGAGCGCATCTCGCGCGCCGGCCCGCCCTTCCACGACGCCGTTCCCTTCGCAAAGATGCTGGTCGAGCTCTTTCCTGACCGGGTGCTCTGGGGAACGGACTGGCCGCATCCCAACATCAAGAAGAACATGCCCGATGACGGCGCGCTGGTGGACCTCCTGGCGCTTATAGCTCCGCGCCCAGAACTGATGCAGGCGCTGCTTGTCGACAATCCGACGAGGCTCTATTGGCCTGAACAGGCGTCGGCTGCGACTGACGCGGTCAATGCGGGAGGAGCATGATGCATTCGGAGGAACCCTGTTTCGATGTCGCCCATCTGGGGCATGTCGAGTTGCTGACCGACAAATTCGAGGAGAGCCTGGATTTCTTCGTCAATGTCTACGGTCTGACGGAGGCGGGCCGCGAGGGCGATTCCGTGTATCTTCGCGCCTGGGACGATTACGAATTCCACTCGCTCAAGCTGACGGCCTCGAACACCACCGGCATGGCGCATTGCGGCTACCGTACCTCCTCGGAGGCCGCGCTCCACCGCCGCGTCAAGGTGATCGAGGAGATGGGGCTCGGCATCGGCTGGACCGACGGCGATATGGGCCACGGGCCCTCCTACCGCTTCAACAGCCCCGACGGCCATGTCTTCGAGCTCTACTGGGAGACCAACAAGTACCAGGCGCCGGAAGCGGAAAAACCGTCCCTGAAGAATATCGCCCAGCGATTCCACGGACGCGGCACCGCCCCACGCCGGATCGACCATTTCAACCTGCTCGCCAGCGACGTGTCGAAGATCCGCGATTTCATGGTCAAGGCCATGGGTAGCCGTGTGACCGAGATGATCCAGCTCGACAATGGCCGCATCGGCGGGTGCTGGTTCACGGTCAACAACAAGGGCTACGACATGGCCTGCACGGAAGACCATTCCGGCACCAAGGGTCGTTTCCACCACATCACCTACGCCGCCGACCACCGCGACGACATCCTGCGCGCCGCCGACGTCTTCCTCGAGAACGGCGTGTTCATCGAGACCGGCCCGCACAAGCACGCGATCCAGGGGACCTTCTTCCTCTATGTCTACGAGCCGGCGGGTAACCGCGTCGAGCTCGCCAATGCGGGTGCCAGGCTGATCCTCGATCCCGACTGGGAGCCGATCGTCTGGACCGAGGCCGAACGCAGGAAGGGTCAGGCTTGGGGGCTGAAGACGATCGACAGTTTCCATACCCACGGCACGCCGCCGGTCGAGACCAAGGGACATTAGGAGGCACATATGGCCAACAAGACTGCACTGATCGTCAGCGCGCATTCGGCGGATTTCGTGTGGCGCTGTGGCGGCGCCATCGCGCTGCACGCCAGCAAGGGCTACGACGTCACGGTCGTCTGCCTCTCCTATGGCGAGCGCGGCGAGAGCGCGAAGCTCTGGAAGAAGCAGGGCATGACGCTCGACGTCGTCAAGGCCGAGCGCCAGCGGGAGGCCGAGAACGCCGCCAAGGCGCTCGACGTCCACGACATCCAGTTCTTTGACCTCGGCGATTATCCGCTGGAGATGACGCGTCAGGCGAAGGACCGGCTGGTCGACGTGATGCGCGCGGTGCAGCCCGCCTTCATGATGAGCCACTCGAAATACGATCCCTACAACACCGACCACATGTATGTGTCGGAGTGGACGCTGGAATGCCGGGCCATCGCCCAGGCCTGGGGCCACAATCCCGGGGAAAAGGTGCTTGGCGCACCACAGGTCTATCTGTTCGAGCCGCACCAGACAGAGCAGATGAATTGGAAGCCCGACACCTTCCTCGACATCACCGATGTGTGGGACAAGAAGTGGGCGGCCATCCAGTGCATGGAAGGCCAGGAGCATCTCTGGCACTATTACGAGAACGTCGCCCAGAACCGCGCCAACCATTTCCAGCGCAATTCCGGCGGCCAGTCCGGCGGTCGTGCGGCGAAATATGCCGAAGGCTTCCAGTCGATCTACCCGCGCACCGTGGACGAACTGTGATGGCCGGTATCGTCGTCCAGAACATCGAGCGGGCTGATCCGGACATCGTTGCCGGTCTTGGCGAATGCGGCGTTGCGACCGTCCACGAGGCGCAGGGGCGCAAGGGGCTTCTGGCCGCCAACATGCGGCCGATCTATTCCGGCGTGCGGCTTGCAGCTTCCGCCGTCACCATCTCGGCTCCCCCCGGCGACAACTGGATGGTGCATGTGGCCATCGAGCAGGTGAAGGCCGGCGACATTCTGGTGTTGGCGCCGACCAGCCCCTGCGAGGACGGCTATTTCGGCGATTTGCTTGCCACCTCGATGCAGGCGCGGGGCGGCGTCGGTCTGATCATCGATGCTGGCGTGCGCGACGTGCGCGATCTCACCGCCATGAATTTCCCCGTCTGGTCGAAGGCGGTCTTCGCTCAAGGCACGGTCAAGGAGACGGTGGGTTCGGTAAACGTGCCGGTCGTTTGCGCAGGCGCGCTGGTCAATCCGGGCGACGTGATTGTCGCCGACGATGACGGCGTCTGCGTCGTGCGCCGCGACGAGGCCGCCGAAGTCCTGGAAAAGGCGCGCAAGCGCGAGGCGGCCGAAGAAGACAAGCGCAAGCGTCTGGCCGCCGGCGAACTCGGCCTGGATATCTACTCCATGCGCGAGCGCCTTGCCGAAAAAGGCCTGAAATACGTCTAGGAGGAGCAGGTCATGGCGAGCGGCATACGCTGCATGTGGATGCGCGGGGGGACCTCCAGGGGCGGCTACTTCCTCGCCGAGGACCTGCCCGCCGACACGGCCGAACGTGACGCCTTTCTTCTGCGGGTCATGGGCTCGCCCGACGTGCGCCAGATCGACGGCATGGGTGGCGCCGACCCGCTGACCTCCAAGGTCGGCGTGGTCAGGAAGTCCGACCGCACCGGCATCGATGTCGACTACCTCTTCCTGCAGGTCTTCGTCGACCGGCCGCTTGTCACCGACAAGCAGAATTGCGGCAACATCCTCGCCGGCATCGGCCCCTTCGCCATCGAGCGGGGGCTGGTCGAGCCAAGCGGCGAGACGACGGATGTCCGGATCTTCATGGAAAATACCGGCCAGATTGCCGTCGCCACGATCGAGACCCCTGGCGGCCGCGTCAGCTATGAAGGCACGGCACGTATCGACGGCGTGCCGGGCACCGCCGCACCCGTGTTGCTCGCATTCGAGGACACGGCCGGTTCATCCTGCGGCGCGCTGCTGCCGACCGGCAACGCCGTCGACGAGATCGAAGGTGTGTCCGTCACCCTGATCGACAACGGCATGCCCTGCGTGGTCATGAAGGCCGCCGATATGGGTATTTCTGGCGAGGAGAGCCCGGCCGAACTGGAAGCCAACGAGGAACTGCGCGCGAAGCTCGAGGCCATCCGTCTCAAGGCCGGCCCGTTGATGAATCTGGGCGACGTCACGGACAATTCGGTGCCGAAGATGACCATGGTCTCCAAGGCGAGGGAGCGCGGCGCGATCTCGACGCGCACCTTCATCCCGCATCGCTGCCATTCGTCGATCGGCGTGCTGGGCGCCGTCAGTGTCGCGACGGCCTGCCTGCTTGCGGAAGGACCCGCCGCCGAGGTGGCCGACGTGGGCGAGGGGATGGAACGCAGCCTGGCCATCGAGCACCCAACAGGCGAGATGACCGTGGTTGCCACGCTGGGTCCGGATGGCGAGGTCGTCCGCACCGCGATCCTGCGTACCGCGCGAAAGCTGTTCGACGGAACCGTCTTCGGGTAGGAGCTTCCGCATGCAGATCGCCTTTATCGGCTTCGGCGAGGCCGCCCGCGCATTTCACGACAGCCTGAAGGCGCACGAGCCGTCGCTCGTCTTCTCGACCTACGACATCCTCTTCGACAGCGAGGGTCTCGAAGGCGCCTGCGCCACTGCGGCGCGCGAGCGCGGGGTTGCGATCACTGCGGCACCCGGCGAGGCCGCCTCGGCAGCCGACTGGATCTTCAGCGCGGTGACCGCGGACCAGAGCCTGGCTGCGGCCCGCTCGGTCGTTGAGAACCTGCGGGCCGGGCAGGCCTTTTTCGACATCAACTCAGTTGCACCCGATCGCAAACGCCAGACGCAAGCGCTGCTCGCGCCGACGGGCGCCATCTATGTCGACATGGCGGTCATGGCGCCGGTCCATCCGCGCGGGCACAAGACGCCGGTGCTGATCGCGGGCCAGGTGCAGGACGTCGTGGACGATCTCCGCGATCTCGGCTTCGATTTCGACATTGCGGGCGAGGAGGCGGGCGCCGCCACTGCCATCAAGATGGTGCGCAGCCTGTTCGTGAAGGGGCTGGAGGCCATCACGGTCGAGACCGTTATGGCGGCTTCCGCCTCGGGTTGCCTCGACCGGGTGCTGGCCTCGCTTGCCGGCTCCTATCCGGGGCTGAAATGGCCCGACATCGCCGAATACAATGCCGAACGCATGCTCAAGCACGGCAAGCGCCGCGCCGCCGAAATGCGCGAGAGCGGAGCGACGCTCGATGCGCTCGGCCTCGATGGCGAGCTGGGGCGGGCCATCGCCGCCCTGCATGACAGGATGGGCGCGCTGCCCGCCGACTCTTTGCCGGGCGAGACTCTGGCCGAGAGCGCGGAGCGGCTGGTCGCCATGCGCCGCGACGCGGGTCGGTGAGCGGGCGCTACTTGGCCGTCAGCATCGGATAAAGCGCCTCGACATCCGCCCGGCGGCACAATTGCGTGCCGGGTGTGATGACGGCAGCCGCGCCGGCCGCGATGCCAAGCTCAAAAGCGTCTTCGGTGGCCCAGCCCTCTCCCAGTGCCCAGACCATCGCGCCCAGGAAACTGTCGCCGGCACCGATGGCCGAGCGCTCCTTCACGCGCGGCGTCGGGCGGCGGATGGTGCCGTCTTTGGTCGCCAGCAGGGCGCCCTGCGCGCCCATCGACACCGCGACCATCTCGGCCTGTCCCTGTTTGACGATCGAAAGCGCGGCTTCGGCCGCGGCCTTGTCGTCGAGCTCGGAGCCGACAAGTTCCTCGAGTTCGCCCATGCTGGGCTTGACGAGGTAGACACCGCCCTCGGTCAGGGTGGATTTGAGCGCATCACCCGACGTGTCGAGGACGAAACGCGATCCGTTTTCGGCTGCCTTGCGCGCGAGCTGCGAGAAGAAATCCGGCGGGGCGGAGGCAGGCAGGCTGCCGCTCCCGACGATGTAGCCACCCTTGTGGGCCGCCGCGATATCGATGCATGGCAGAATCTCTTCGGTGCTGATGTCCGGCCCGCCGCGCACGAAGCGATAATCGTATCCGCTGCTCTTCTCGTTGACCGAGAAGGAAACACGCGTCTGCCCGGCAATCGGCAGCATCCTGCGCGGCACGCCTTCTTCCTCCAGTAGCGCATCCAGCCAGTCGCCCGTGGGCCCGCCGCCCAGGAACACGGCCTCAGCCTCGCCGCCGAGCATAGTGACCACGCGCGCGACATTGATCCCGCCGCCACCGGGATCGGCCCGGTCCTTTTGCGTGCGCATCTTGCGGATCGGCCGCACAGAGGGGACTTCGCTGAAGAGGTCGATCGAAGGATTGAGGGTGAAGGTGAGGATGGATGCCATCGTGTTGCCGGGTCCAGTTCGTATTGGATTTGACGTAGCACCGCCGGGAAGCCAAGTTAAGGCGGCTTCGACGCCCCGCGCCGACCTCGATTATTGACACGCGCGGCCAAACTAGATAACAAATTTATCAATTATCCCGGAGCCACCCGAATGCCGCATCTGGTTGTCCAGTATTCTGCCAATCTCGAGCCGGATTTCGATCTCACGGCACTGTGCCGGCAGCTGTGCGATGCGCTGTCGGCGCATCCCGCTTTCGAACGGGGTGGCATCCGGGTGCGGGCCGTGCGCTGCGAGCATGTCGCCATCGCCGACGACGCGCCTGACAACGCCTTTGCCGACATGGTGCTGCGCATCGCGGCAGGCAGGAGCGCGGAGGTCAAGCAGGCAGCGGGCGAGGCGCTCTTCGAGACGGCCTCGGCGTTTTTCGCGTCGCGTCTCGAGACGCCGCATTTCGCACTGTCACTCGAGATCCGGGAAATCATGCCCGGCACGAGCTGGAAGAAGAACACCATTCACCCGCGCCTTCAGGCCGGCTGAATATTTCGATACGAGGACGCCCATGTCGACGCTGCAATCCAATCTCGCCAAGGCGAAGGGTTTTCTGACCCGTTTCGAGGCGGACGGTGTGCCCAACCACATTGCCGGCGAAAAAATCTGGGCGGAAGGCGACCGGACCTTCGAGACGATCTCGCCGATCGATCTCGCGCCGCTAGCCAAGGTGGCGCGCTCGGACGCGTCCGACGTCGACCGCGCGGCGAAGGCCGCCAAATCTGCCTTTCGCGACTGGGCAGCGATGGACGGGGCCGCCAGGCGCAAGCTGCTGCACCGCATCGCCGATGCCATCGAGGCGCGCGCCGAGGAGATCGCCTTTACCGAGTGTATGGATACCGGCCAGGCGCTGCGCTTCATGTCGAAGGCAGCGCTGCGCGGGGCGGAGAACTTCCGCTTTTTCGCCGATCTGGCGCCCGGTGCGCGCGACGGCAAGGCACTGCGCGGTCCCGGCCAGCTCAACGTGACGGGGCGTTTTCCTATCGGGCCGGTCGGTATCATCACGCCGTGGAACACGCCCTTCATGCTGTCGACCTGGAAGATTGCCCCGGCACTCGCGGCCGGCTGCACCATCGTCCACAAGCCAGCCGAACTGTCGCCGCTGACCGCGTCGCTGCTGGTCGAGATCGCCGAGGAGGCGGGTCTGCCCAAGGGCGTGTGGAACCTCGTCAACGGTTTTGGCGAGGAGGCGGGCAAGGCGCTGTGCGAGCATCCCGACATCAAGGCCATCGGCTTCGTCGGCGAAAGCCGCACCGGCTCGATGATCATGAAGCAGGGCGCCGACACGCTGAAGCGGGTGCATTTCGAACTCGGCGGCAAGAACCCGGTCGTCGTCTTCGCCGATGCCGATCTCGACCGCGCGGCAGATGCGGCCGTGTTCATGATCTACTCGCTGAATGGCGAGCGCTGCACGTCGTCGTCAAGGCTTCTGGTCGAGGCTTCCATCCATGATGCCTTTGTCGAGAAGGTCGCCGAACGCGCAAAGCGCATCAAAGTCGGCCATCCGCTGGATCCGGATACCGTGGTCGGACCGTTGATCCATCCGACCCACGAAAAGAAGGTCCTGTCCTATTTCGACCTGGCCCGGCAGGAAGGCGTGACCATCGCTGCCGGCGGCGAGAAGGTCGGCGAGGAAGGTTGCTTCGTCGCACCGACGCTGTTCACCAACGCTCGCAACGACATGCGCATCGCCCAGGAAGAGATTTTTGGCCCGGTTCTGACCGCCATCCAGTTCAAGGACGAGGCGGAGGCGCTGGAACTCGCCAATGACGTGCAATACGGGCTGGCCGGCTATCTGTGGACCGCCGACCTCACCCGCGCCATGCGCTTTTCGGACGCCATGGAGGCCGGCATGATCTGGGTCAATTCGGAGAATGTGCGCCATCTGCCGGCTCCCTTCGGCGGCACGAAAAGCTCCGGAATCGGCCGCGACGGGGGTGACTGGTCCTTCGATTTCTACATGGAAACAAAGAATGTCGCTTTCGCGACGGAACCGCGCAAGGTGCCGAAGCTCGGCGGCTGATTACCCGCGCATCTTGCGCTGTATCAAGGAGCGATGCGGCCCGCGCCGCATGATCGAGCGCCAAGGCGCATTTTCCGGAGGACTGAATGCCCGTACCTGCCCCCAATCTTTATCCCGAGTTCAACATCGTCCGGCTGTCGCATGTCGAGCTGGTGGTGCGGGATCTGGCCGCCAGCCGCGCCTTCTACGCCGACACGCTCGGCTTCCAGGTCACCTATGAGGACAGCGAGCGCTTGTGCTTTCGCGGCCTGGAGGAGAGGGGGCATCATTGCATCGTGCTCACCAAGGGCGATGAGCCGGCGGCCCAGGTGCTGGGCTTCAAGCTTTTTTCCGAGGCGGATCTCGACCGCGCCTTCGGCTTCTTCTCGGCCCGGGGACTGCCGGTGACATGGGTGGAGCGCCCGCACCAGGGTCGCACGCTCAGGACCTGTGATCCGTTCGGCGTGCCGCTGGAATTCTACTACGAGATGGAAAAGCTGCCGGCCATCCACCAGCAGTACAAGCTTTACCGCGGTGTGCGGCCGCTGCGCATCGATCATTTCAACTGCTTCTCAATCGATGTCGACGCCTCCGTCGCCTTCTACAACGAGCTTGGCTTCCGCGTGACCGAATATACAGAGGACGAGGAGACCAAGAAGCTCTGGGCGGCCTGGATGCACCGCAAGGGCGGCGTGCACGACATGGCCTTCACCAATGGGCGCGGCCCGAGGCTGCATCATGTCGCCTTCTGGGTGCCGACGCCGCTCGCCATCATTGATCTGCTCGACCTGATGTCGACCACCGGCTATCTGGCCAATATCGAGCGCGGACCGGGCCGGCACGGGATCTCCAACGCCTTCTTCCTCTATGTGCGCGATCCCGACGGGCACCGTGTCGAGATCTACTGCTCGGATTATCTGACGGTGGATCCTGACCTGGAGCCCATCAAGTGGGACCTGAAGGACCCGCAGCGCCAGACGCTGTGGGGCGCGCCGGCCCCGAGAAGCTGGTTCGAGGAGGGCACCCACTTCACGGGCGTCGACATCCAGGATGCGACGCTGAAGGCCCAGCCGATCGTCGCGCCGTGACAATTGGAGAAGACATCGTGACCGACCGTCCCCGTCTCGCCGCCTTCTTCGCCAACGGCCGCAGCCACTACGGGCTGGTGACCGGGACGGGGGTGATCGACCTCTATTCGCGCTATCACGAGCGCTGGCCGACGCTGCGCGAGGTGATCGAATCCGACGCGCTGATGCGTGCGGCGGAAGCCTGTGCCGGCGCGGCCGACGACTTTTCCTTCGCGGACATCGCCTGGGAGATCCCCATCCCCGCGCCGGAGAAGATCATCTGCGTCGGGGTCAACTATCCCGACCGCAACGAGGAGTACAAGGACGGGCAGGGCGCGCCCGCCAACCCGTCGCTCTTCGTGCGCTTTCCGCGCTCCTTCGTCGGCCATGAAGAACCGATCGTGCGCCCGCTTGCCTCCGAGCAGCTGGACTATGAGGGCGAGGTGGTGATCGTGATCGGCAGGCGAGGGCGCCATATCACGGAGGCCGACGCACTCGACCACGTCGCCGCTGTTTCGCTCTCCAACGAAGGAACGATCCGCGACTGGGTGCGCCACGCGAAATTCAATGTCACGCAGGGCAAGAATTTCGATGCTTCCGGCGCGATGGGGCCCTGGCTGATCCCGTTCGAGGCCGAGGACCAGATCGCCGATATCGCCCTGGCCACCCGCGTCAATGGCGAGGTCCGCCAAAAGGACCGGACCGGCCGCATGATCTTTTCCTTCCGCCGGATCATCGCCTATGTCTCGACCTTCACGACACTGGTGCCGGGCGACGTCATCCTCACCGGCACGCCGACAGGCGCCGGCGCGCGGCTTGATCCGCCGGTCTGGCTGAAGCCCGGCGACGTGGTCGAAGTCGAGGCCGATGGCATTGGCCTTCTTCGCAATCACGTCGTCGACGAGGAACCGGCATGACGCGCGAGGAAATCCAGGCTGCTGCCGCCGCACTGGACGCGGCCGAGCGGACACGCGCTCAGATGGGGCTCCTGTCACTCGCCCATCCCGGCATGAGCATGGACGACGCCTATGCGGTGCAGGCTGCCTGGGTGGAGAGGAAACGCGCCGACGGGCGCCGCGTCATCGGCCGCAAGATCGGACTGACCTCGAAGGCGATGCAGGCGGCCCTGTCCATCGACATCCCCGATTCTGGCATTCTCTTCGACGATATGCTGTTTGAAAACGACGCGGTCATTCCCGGCGACCGCTTCATCCAGCCGCGGATCGAGGCCGAGATCGCCTTCGTCATGAAGTCCGAGCTCAAGGGTGAGGTCAGCCTCGACCAGGTGCTCGACGCCACGGACTACGTCCAGCCGTCGCTGGAGATCCTCGACACCCGTATCCTGCGCAAGGACCCCGCGACGGGCGCCACCCGCAATGTCTGCGACACGATCGCCGACAACGCGGCCAATGCCGGCATCGTGCTCGGCGGCGCGCGGGTCGGCCCGCGCGCGGCCGATCTGCGCTGGATCGGCGCCATCGTGATGCGTAATGGCGAGGTCGAGGAAACCGGGCTCGGGGGCGGCGTGCTCAATCACCCGGCCGAAGGTATCGTCTGGCTGGTCCGGCGCCTGGCCGAGTATGGGGATTTCATCCGGGTGGGCGAGATCGTACTGTCGGGTTCCTTCATCCGCCCGGTGGAAGCCCGTCCGGGCGATGCCATCGTCGCCGATTTCGGCGCCCATGGGCGCGTGAGCTGTCAATTCTAAGGAGTGCCCCGTGACGGAGAGCCGGCCTGCCAATGTGAGGCTGAGAAGCTTCTCCCGCTCCCTGCCGATGGCGCTGCTGGTGGCGCGCGAGGCGGTCATGAACCGCTTCCGGTCGTCGCTGCATCTGTTCAACCTCACCGAACAGCAATGGCGCGTGCTGCGCGCGCTTACCTCGGTGCATCAGGTCGAGGTGCTGGACCTCGCAAAGGCGACCTGCCTTCTTGCGCCGTCGCTGTCGCGCATTCTGCGCGATCTGGAAGCCCGCAGCCTCGTGCTGCGCGAGCATCCAGAGGCGGACATGCGCCGTTCCCTGATCTCCATCAGTCCGAGAGGACTGCTGCTGATCGATGCGGTCGCGCCCTATTCCGAAACCACTTATGCCGAGATCACCGAGGTGTTCGGCAAAGACCGCATGGATCTGCTGCACGGCCTGCTCAAGGAACTGACCCAGGCGCTCGACGCGCTTCCCCGGCCAGACCATTCAGGGGTGGAACTGGGCGAAGAGGTGGCTGGCATCGTCAGCGACCGGCGCCGGGGTCGTCCGCGAAACGAACGCGGGTAGGCGTCTACATTCGTTTCCTGAAAATACCCATTTGCGATGGGCCGCCCAGTCGGCGATGTCCCTCGGGCACCGGCCGGAAGACGGCGTCGTAGCCATGGGTTTCGGCCGCGAAACGGCTCCATTCCTCGAATGTGTCGCGGTCCCATTCGAAGCGATGGTCGTAATGGCGGAACCGGCCTTCGGGCACGCCCAGCAGCGGATTGTAGTCGCTGTTGGGCGTGGTCAGGATGACGGTTTCGGGACGCATGGCGGAAAACAGCGCAGTCTCCACCGCCGGCAGGCCCTTCGGGTCGATATGCTCGATGACTTCCAGCAGCACGGCGCAGTCGAAACCGCGAAGCAGTTCCGGCTGATCGGTCAGCGAGCGGACATCGAGCCGCACATCGGCTGGCAGCGTGGTGTCCATCGCTTCGAGGCGAAGCCGCGCGGCCTTTATGGCGTCCGCATCGGGGTCGAATCCCCACAGACGCTCCATGCCCGAAAGCCTGGCCAGTTCCACCAGCAGGTCGCCATCGCCGCAGCCGAGGTCCAGCACCGAGCGCGCGCCGCTCGCCCTCACCTCGTCAAGGACGGCTTCGATGCGTCGCCGGTGCAGCCCGCTCTGATCGCGGTTCAGGCCCATTCTCCCTTGCGGAAAACGGGGACCCGTCTGCCGTCCGCATGCACGCCGTCAATGTCGATCTCGGCCGAGCCGATCATCCAGTCGACATGGATGACGCTCTCATTGCCGCCACGTTCCGCGATCTCGCTGCGCGACAGCGATCCGCCATCCCGGAAGCACTTGGCGTAACACTGGCCGAGCGCGATGTGGCAGGCGGCGTTCTCGTCGAACAGCGTGTTGTAAAACAACAGCCCGCTCTGCGAGATCGGGGAGGAGTGCGGGACGAGCGCGACCTCGCCCAGCCGGCGCGCCCCTTCGTCCGAATCGATCAGCTTCTGCAGCACCTTCTCGCCGCGCGCCGCATGGGCCTCGACGATGCGCCCACCCTCGAAGCGCACGCGAATGTCGTCGATCAGGCTGCCCTGGTGCGACAGCGGCTTGGTAGACGACACATGGCCTTCGATCCGGGCCGCATGCGGCGTGGTGAAGACTTCTTCGGTCGGGATGTTGGGGTTGCAAATGATGCCGTTCTTGGCCATCGAAGCGCCGCCCATCCACTCGTGCCCGTCGGCCAGGCCGACGGTCAGGTCGGTGCCGGGACCGGAAAAATGCAGCGCGTGGAAGTTCTGGCCATTGAGCCAGTCGGAACGCTGCCTGAGCGTGGAATTGTGTGCCTCCCAACGCGCGACCGCATCGTCATTGTCGACCCGCGAAGCAGCGAAGATGGCTTCGGCGAGCCTGGCGACTGCTTCGTCCGGAGTCAGGTCGGGAAAGACCCGCATCGCCCAGGCCGTTCCCGGCCAGGCGATGATGTTCCAGTTGATGTCGAAGCCGGTGATGCGCTCGCGTGCCGGCGTGTAGGCGATGGAATTGGCCTTGTTGGCCCGCCCGACCTTTTCGGGGTCTTCGTCGGCCAGCAGCATCGGGTCGTCGCCGACGATGGCGAGCCGCGCCGTGTTCTCGTCGAACGCCTTGCCCATGCCGTCATAAAGCCATCCCGGCGCCCGGTCGAAGCTCACGTCGCGGCCATGCCGGTATCTGGCCAGCGCAATCTCGGGGTCCGACAGGAACGGCGTCACGATACCCGCGCCCGCCTCATAGGCATGAACCGCAATGCGCCGAACCAGCGGCAGGGCCTCGACGGGGGCTGTCAAAAGCAGATCTTGCCCCGGCTGAAGGCGCAGGCCGACCTTCACGGCGACCTCCGCCAGCCTGTCGAGTTGCGCTGCATCGATGGGTGTCGTGGCAATGGGCGTTTGCAGATTCATGGCATTCCTTGAAAGGCGGTTCTGGACGGTTCTGAAACTAGGTACGGTCCCGGAGGCGGTCAATGGCTTGGCCCCACCGAGTGGCCGGTTGGCGCCCCGGCATCGGGGGACGTTTCGCTTGTCGCGGCCGTGACCTGAGGCGCCACTCGCGGCAACCAATTGCAGGCGTTGCCGTTTCGAAGAAGGTGTGGGATTTCGTATCGCGATGACCTCAACCATCATTTTCTGGATTGCCGCGGCATTTGCGGCTTTGGCGCTGCCCTTCGTCGTTCTCCTGTCAGGCGAACGGGTGGAGGGAAACGAGCTCCTGTTCGATTTCTCCATGGGACTGGGGTTCGGCGCGCTGGCGCTGGCTGGCCTGCAATTCGCGTTGACGGCGCGTTTCCGGCGCATGACGCATCCGTTCGGCGTCGACATCGTCTATCTCTTCCACCGCTATCTGGCGATTGGCGCGGTAGCGATCATGCTCGCTCACTTCGGCATCCTCTACTTCTGGTACGAGGACATTCTGGGCGTGCTCAACCCGCTGGAGGCGCGCTGGGAACTCACGGCGGGGCGTGTGGCCCTTGGCTGTTTCGTCGTGCTCGTCATCAGCTCCGAATTCCGCAAATTTCTGAAGCTCGAATATGAGCTGTGGCGCTATCTGCATGTGGCGCTGGCCTTGATCGGCTTTGGTGCCGCGGTCGCGCACGTGCTGGGCGTCGGCCGCTTCACGGCAGCCGCCGACCAGCGCGCGCTGTGGCTGGGCGTGACGCTCGGCTGGCTCCTGCTGCTCCTGTGGGTGCGGCTGGGCAAGCCCTGGATGCAGAAGAGGAACCCGTGGAAGCTCGTCGAGAATATCGAGCGCCGCGGCGGGGTGCACTCCCTCGTCCTTAAGCCCCAGGGCAAGCCCCTCTCGGGCTGGAAGCCGGGGCAGTTCGTCTGGCTGACACTGGAGAACTCGCCCTTCGGCCTGCGGGAACACCCCTACACGGTCTCGAATGCACCGGAGCAGGGGCCGAACATCATGCTTTCGATCAAGCCGCTTGGCGATTTTTCGGAGCGTGCGATCCGGACGGAACCGGGAGCGACGGCCTACATCGACGGTCCCTATGGCGTCTTTTCGATCGACAGCCATCCCGAGGCGACGGGTTTCGTGATGATTGCCGGTGGCATCGGCATCACGCCGATGATGTCGAGCCTCCTTGCCATGCAGGCGCGGGGCGACCGTCGACCGGTCGTGCTCTTCTACGCCAACCCCAACTGGGAAGATACGACCTTCCGCGACGAGATCGAGACGCTGAGCCGACAGATCGACCTGGAGGTGGTGCACGTCCTCGAGGAGCCGCCCGAAGGATGGGAAGGCGAGGAGGGTTTCCTGACGGAGGAAATTCTCGAGCGGCACCTTCCGGCAGAGCGGGACGGCTTCCGCTACTTCCTCTGCGGCCCGACACCCATGACCGACGCGGCAAGGCAGGCCCTGCTGAAGCTCGGCGCTCCTCTGGCGCATATCGACGCCGAAATCTTCGACATGGTCTGAGGGAAGTTACATGCGTCCGCACATCGCCCTGGCAATAGCAATCCTGTTGAGCGGCTTCGCCGTCCTCTGTGCGCTCCTCTTTGCCGTGTTGCTGAACTCGTAGGCTGCTCCGTGACCACCCGCGCGGTCTTGTGGCTTGCGTTTCGGTTATCGGCCGAACGACAATGCAGCCTTGACGAGAGGGGAGTACAACATGGCAGGCGGCGACTACTCGGCCTATGTGGGGCGGTCGCGCCGTGCCCACGACACCATCGAGCCATGGCGGGTCGAGGCGCTCGCAGCGGCGCTCGATCTCCACGTCGATACCTCGCCCGGCGCGCCGCTGCCGCTGCCTTTCCACTTCCTCCTGTTTCGCGAAACGACGCGGCGGTCGGCAACGGCGCCGGACGGTCATGCCGAACGCGGCGACTTCCTGCCACCAATTCAACTGCCGCGCCGCATGTATGCTGGCGGTCGCATGGTCCAGCACGCGCCGCTGTTGATCGGCGAGGCAGTCGAGCAGGTCGAGCGCATCGATGCCGTCGACGAGAAGGCAGGTGCCAGCGGGCGTCTTGTCATCGCCCGCGTGGCGCACGAATACCGCCAGAAGGGCGAACTCTGCCTGAGCGAGGAACGCGACCTCATCTATCTGGAAGATCGCGGACCGGCGCCGGGGCCGGGCCGGATCGAGCCGGTTGCCGAGGCGGCCTGGCAGCGCGACTGGGATATCGATCCGGTTCTCCTGTTCCGCTATTCCGCGCTGACCTTCAACAGCCATCGTATCCACTACGACCAGCGTTATGCGCGGGAAGAGGAGGGCTATCCCGATCTCGTCATCCACGGGCCGCTTCTGGCGACGCTCTTGTGCCGGCTGGCGGAGGAGCAAGCGGGACAGACCATCCGGTCATTCCGCTTCAGGGCAATGCGACCGTTCTTTCTGGGCTGGCCCGTACGGCTGCGGGGCGGCCCGGAGGGGGCCGGTGGAGACATCGTCAACGCGCTGACACCGTCCGGGGAAACCGGCATGCAGGGGCACTTCGAATTCGCCTGAATCAGAAGAGAATACGGGGACGACGACGAGAACGGTCTTGGCGGCAGCCGCGAATCTGCGACAAAGGCAGGCTCCAGCGCCCGCGATACGACTACCGATCCGAGAGACAAGAATGGCCACCCTTTTGCAGACCGCGAGCTTTGCCGCACTCAAGGCAAGCCTGTCCGACTTTCCGCAGATGGACGAGACGGCCATGCAAGCCGCGCGCGAACGTCAGTTGCAGCTTACCAAGCCGCCCGGTTCGCTCGGCATGCTGGAAGAACTCGCGGTGTTTCTCGCCGGCTGGCAGGGACAGGAAAAGCCGGTGATCGATCGCGCCCAGGCTGTGATCTTTGCCGGCAATCACGGTGTGTGCGCGCAAGGGGTCAACCCGTTCCCGCAGGAAGTCACCGCGCAGATGGTGGCGAATTTCCAGCATGGCGGCGCGGCGATCAACCAGCTGTGCGCAGCCAATGGCTGCGACCTGTCGGTCATCGCCCTCGACCTCGATCGGCCCACCGGCGACATCAGCCAGGGCCCGGCCATGGACGAGGCGGAAACGCTTGATGCGATGCGGCAGGGTGCGGAGGCCGTCGATCCGCAAGCGCAGCTCCTCGTTCTCGGCGAAATGGGGATCGGCAATTCGACGATCGCGGCGGCGCTGGCCTGTGCGGTCTTCGGCGGCAGGGGCGCCGATTGGGCCGGCCCGGGGACCGGCGCCGACAGCGAGGGCGTGTCACTCAAGGCCCGCGTCGTCGACCAGGCTCTGGAAGCCAACCGTTCGGCCATCAGCGATCCGCTGGCGACGCTCGCCGCCCTCGGCGGTCGCGAGCAGGCCGCGATCTGCGGGGCCATTCTGGAAGCCCGCCGGCGGCGCATCGTCGTCGTGCTCGACGGCTTCATCTGCTCCGCGGCGGCCGCGGTGCTGCATCCCTTCGCAGGCGCCCTTGACCATAGCATCGCCGGGCATGTTTCGGCCGAGCCCGGGCACCAGCGCCTTCTGGAGGCCATGGGCAAGAAGCCGCTCCTGTCACTCGGCATGCGGCTCGGCGAGGGCTCGGGCGCGGCACTTGCGGTTTCGGTTCTGCGATCGGCGGTCGCCTGTCATAACGGGATGGCGACCTTCGCGGAGGCCGGCGTGGCGGGCGGCTGACCTGCCGGCCGAAGGCCCGTTTGGAGATTGATCGGTTGGAACTCAAGCTCATCGGCATCGGCACCGGCAATCCCGAGCACCTGACGTTGCAGGCCATCCGCGAGATGCGGACCTGCGACCTGATCCTTCTGCCGCGCAAGGGCGCCGACAGGCAAGACCTCGCGGAACTCCGCCGCGGCATGTGCGAGGAACATCTCGGCCCCGAGACCCGCATTGTCGAATTCGACATGCCGGTTCGCAATGAGGCCATCATCTCCTACCGCGCGCGAGTGGATGCCTGGCACGACGAGATCGCCGAATGCTGGATGCAGGCCATTGGGGGTCATGGACCGGCAGGCGCCGTAGGGCTTCTCGTCTGGGGGGATCCCTCGCTCTACGACAGCACCATCCGCATCGCGGAGCGATTGTCGACGCGCGTCGACCTGCAGCTCCGCATCATCCCCGGCATCACGTCCCTTCAGGGGCTGACCGCCGCGCATGGCATGCCGCTCAACGAGATCGGCAAGCCGGTGACGATCACCACCGGCCGGCGCCTGCGCGAGGAGGGCTTTCCTGACGGCGTAGATACGGTGGCCGTCATGCTCGATGGTGAGTGCTCCTTCTCAAGCCTCGATCCCGCCGGGCTGAACATCTGGTGGGGTGCCTATGTGGGCATGGCGCAGGAAGCCATCATGGCCGGACCGCTCCGCGACCTGGCGGCTCCCATTCAGGCGCGCCGGGCCGCGCTTCGCGCGCAGAATGGCTGGATCATGGACATCTATCTGCTGCGGCGGCGAACGGCCTGATCATCCGGCCGATCGATCCTGCGGCCTGATTACCAACGACAACTATATTAGTTGACAGCAGTAACCATTCACCCTCATTCTCCACGAATGGGAGGGTCGATGGCGGATTTTCAGCTGCACCAGCGCCTGGGCTACAAGGTCTCGCGCCTGTCGCGGATCATGCAGAGCCGTCTCGAGCGCCTGATCGCCGAACAGGGTCTGACGCGACTGATGTGGTGCGTTCTGACCGGCATCGGCGACGAGGGAGTGTCGACGCCTTCGGAACTGGCCGATTACATCGGCATCACCAGGCCTGCCACCTCCCGGCTCCTGCGCGAGATGGAGGCCAAGGGCATGGTTTCACGCCATGGCAGCGACGCCGATGGCCGCGGCAAGACCGTTTCGATAACGCCGCTCGGCCAGGAGCTGCTCGAAGCCGCGCGGCCGTCGGTAGAGGCCGTCAACCGGCATTTCACGTCCAAGATCGAACCGCATGAACTGGCTCGGATGATGTCGGCGCTGGAGCGGCTGGCCGTGGGCGAGGATGAAGAGATTACACGCCTCTAGGAGGTGGGCCGCCAACGCGGCCGGGAGGAGCACGATGCGTTATTTTTCCTACAAGGACAGGCCGGTCCACCTCGGACCGTTTCCGCTGGAGCGTCTTCGCCGCAGCGAGGATACGCCGCCGCTGCACAGGCTGGCGGAAATGGAGCCGCTGACCTTTCACTCCGACGATCCATATTCGCTCACCCATGCCATGGCCCGCTTCATGGGCATGTTCGACACCGTGCGCGACGGTGCCATCGTGCATGGCGAGGCGGAGGTGCCGGCCGATCCGAGCGCGCGTGCTGCGCACCTAAAGGCGGCGGGCTACTATTTTGACGCGTCCATGGTCGGTATTGCGCGGCTCGACGAAGCCCATTTCCTGTCGCAACCGTGCCGCAATCCGGTCATCGACCAGATCAAGGAAGAGCTGGAAGCTGGCCAGCCGAAGAGCTACGCGGCCGGCGTCGACATGATCTACGCCGACATCCTGGAATCGGCCCGGACCACGCTGGAGCCGGCGCGTCACCACACCCATGCGCTCGTCTTCCTGGTCGAGCATGTCCGTGAGCCGCGGCCGGATGAGGCCGGCACGGACTGGCTTCATGGCACCCAGGCCGAACGCGCCGCGCTTCTGACCGCCAATACCGCGATCGTGCTGGCCAATTACCTGCGCATGCTGGGTTTCGAGGCGCGCGCCCACACGGCCACCACCTCCGAGGTCGATCTTCGCCGCCTTGCCGTCTCCTGCGGGCTGGCCGGTATGGTCGAGGATGGCGATGGCGTGACCATCGAGAACGCTTATGTCGGCCGCCGCTTCGGGCTGGCCGCCATCACCACGACCATGGAGATGACGCCCGATCTACCGCTCGGCCCCGATCTTGGGCGAAACGGGCTTTCGTCGCACGGTCCGGCTTGGTGGCTCGGCAAGGGCACGGCGCGCAAGGCGTCCACGGTCGAACCCTACCGCGACCGTGAGTTTAGCAAAGGCCCGCACCCTTTCGAGACGCTGAAGCGGCGCGACGAGCCCACCACCTTCATCGACGAGGAACGCGTGCCGCGTTTCCCGAAGCGGGCGGATTTCTTTGCCCGCGCCCTGTTCGGCGACATGGGCAAGTCCGTGCAGGAAGCGGCCAAGGGTGGCATGTATGTAATGAAGAGCCCGATCGGCGCCTGCGCGCGCCGCGCGCTCGGCGCGCTGCTCCTGCTCCAGTTCGGCGAGGCGCGCGGGCCGGTCGCGCCGCAGGCGGCCGATCCGAAACGAAATGCCGAGAACCTCAAGGCTGCCGCCTATTATCTTTCCAGCGACGCCGTCGGCCTCTCGCGCGTGCCGCAATGGGCCTACTATTCGCACGATGCCGGCGGCAACGAGCTTGCACCCTATCATGACAGCGGCATCTCGATCCTGATCGACCAGGGCCACGAGACCATGGAAGGCGCCAGCGGCGACGACTGGATCTCGGTCGCTCAGTCCATGCGTGCCTATCTGCGCTTCTCGCTTCTGGGCGGGGTAATTGCCGAGCAGGTACGGCGTCTCGGCTATTCGGCGCGGGTGCATTCCGTGCTCGATGGCGACGTGCTGCAGCCGCCGCTGCTGCTGCTGTCCGGTCTCGGCGAGGTGAGCCGCATCGGTGAGGTGATCCTGAACCCGTTCCTCGGACCCCGGCTCAAATCGGGTGTCGTGACGACGTCGATGCCGATGTCGCATGACAAGCCGATCGATTTCGGCCTCCAGACCTTCTGCTCGAACTGCAACAAATGTGCCCGCGAATGCCCGTCCGGCGCGATCACCGCCGGGCCGAAGCTGATGTATAATGGCTACGAGATCTGGAAGTCGGATGCGGAGAAATGCGCCCGCTACCGGCTGACCAACACGGCGGGCGGCATGTGCGGGCGCTGCATGAAGACCTGCCCGTGGAACCTCGAAGGCCTCTTTGCGGACGCCGCCTTCCGCTCCATTGCCATGAACTTCCCCCAGATGGCGCCGGCCCTTGCCAAGCTCGACGATCAGCTCGGACGCGGGACCATCAACCCGGTCAAGAAATGGTGGTGGGACATCGAGCTCGATCCCAAGGCCGGCCGCTACGTGCCGGCGGGCGCCGTCAACATGCGCGGGCTGTCGACCGAGATCGACCTGAAATACGAGGACCAGACGCTCGCCGTTTATCCGGCCGACGTCATGCCCGCGCCCTACCCGATCGTCCAGCCGCTGAACCGGGAGGAGGGGATCGCCCGCTACCGCTCGATGCTGACGCCAGATGCCTATCGCGAGAGGCTGTCGAACGGGGAGGCGGAGGGGCTTGCACCAGGTCCACGGCACCATGAGGAGAAGCCGCCGGTATTCCCCGTCGTGGTGTCGAAGCGCGAAGACCTGTCGGATGACGTCGTGCGCTTCGAGCTGTCAGCCGCGGACGGCTCGGCTCTGCCGCCCTTCACGGCGGGCGCCCATGTCGACGTCGTCATAGCGCCCGAATACCAACGGCAATACTCGCTGGCCGGCGATCCGGCGGACAGCTCGAAATATGTGCTCGGCATCCAGCGCGAGAAGGCGGGCCGGGGCGGTTCGCTGCTCATGCACCGCGTCTTCCGCGAAGGCCGCCGCATCTTCATCTCGGAGCCGCGCAATCATTTCCCGCTCGACGAGGAGGCCGACTTCACGGTGCTGATGGGCGGCGGCATCGGCGTCACGCCGCTGATTACCATGGCCCACCGGCTGCATGCGCTGGGCAAGGACTTCGTGCTTCATTACTCGGCCAGGGCACGTGAGGAATGCGGCTTCGTCGACGAGATCGCTGCACAGCCCTGGGCGGACAAGGCACGATTCCATTTCTCGAAGGAAGGAGGGCGGGGCGATCTGTCGGCGCTCATTCCCGAGCATCGTCCCGGCATGAAGCTCTATACCTGCGGCAGCGACCGCTACATGGATGCCGTGTTCGAGGCAGCAGGCCGCAAGCACTGGTCGGAGGAGGCGCTGTCGAAGGAGTATTTCACCGTTCCCGAGCCGCCGGATTATGTGAACCACGCCTTCCGCCTGGAACTGGTGAATTCCGGCAGGATCATCGAGGTGCCGGCGGACAAGTCGGCGACCGACATGTTGGCCGAGGCAGGCATTCCGCTGTCGACCAAATGCTCGGACGGCATTTGCGGTGTCTGCGCCTGTGGCCATCTGGGCGACGAGATCGAACACCGCGACTACGTGCTGTCGGCGGCCGAACGCGAGAAACGGGTCATCCTGTGCTGCTCGCGTGCCAGGCAGCCGGGCGGGACGATCCGGGTGGCGCTCTAGACCCCACGCCGCTCGTAGCCGCGCAACACCGCCTCAGTTTGTCCGCCCGAGCATCATGGCGGCGGCGTTCTCCGCTATCATCATGGTCGGTGCATTGGTGTTGCCGGCAATCAGCCTCGGCATCACCGAGGCATCGACCACGCGCAGGCCGTCGACGCCGCGCACCCGCAATTGCGGGTCGACGACGGAAGCCTCGTCCTTGCCCATCCGACAGGTGCCGACCGGGTGGTAGATGGTTTCAGCGCGGGCACGGATGTCGGCGACGAGTTCCTCGTCGTTCCGCACGTTGGGTCCGGGGTGCAGTACCGCCTTGCGATGGGCGGCAAGCGCCGGCGCGTCCATGATCGTGCGGCCGATCCGGACGGCTTTCAGCATCGTGTCGAGATCGCGCGGATCGGAGAGATAGTCGGGTTCGATGCTGGGATGGGCGGTCGGGTCGGGTGAGGCGAGCCGGATGCGGCCCCGGCTTTCCGGCAGGAGGTCGCAGACATGCATCGTGTAGCCATAGCCGAACGAGATCTGCCGGCCGTGATCGCGCAGATAGGCGGGGATGAAGTGGAACTGCACATTCGGCCGGTCGCGCTCCGGGCCGCTTCTGACGAAGCCGCCGGCCTCGGCGATGTTGCTCGTGAACTCTCCCGTCCCATCCCGGGAAAAGGCGCGGTAGGCGCGCAACGCGCGCGGCAGATAGGACAGCGAAAGCCCGATGGCGTCGCGCGTGCTGGCCGAAGCCATCAGGCTGACGTCGAGATGGTCCTGCAGGTTTTCGCCGACTTCCCGCAGGTCGTGAAGGAGCCCGATGCCATGGCGTTGCAGTTCCGCGCCCGGACCGATGCCTGACAGCATCAGCAGCTGTGGCGAGTTGATCGCGCCACCCGACAGGATCACCTCGCCGCCGGGGTTCAGCTTCAGCTCGCCGCCCGTCAGCGCCACGCCCTTGGCCCGGCGGCCGGCAAAGAGGACCCGGTGGACCAGTTCGCCAGTGCGGACCTCCAGGTTCGGCCGCGCCAACGCTTGCTCGAGGAAGGCCCGCGCCGAACTGAAGCGCCGCCCGTCGCGCTGCGTGACCTGAAACAAGCCGAACCCTTCCTGCCTTTCGCCGTTGAAGTCGGCGTTGCGCGGATATTGCAGCTGTGCGGCGGCCTCCACGAAGGCGTGGCTCAGGGGGTTCACGTGGCGCAGATTGGCGACGGCCAGTTCGCCTCCGGTGCCATGATGTTCGTCATGGATGTCGCAATTGTTCTCCATCGCGATGAAGAGCTGGCGCACATGCTCCCAGCCCCACGCATCGCCCGCAGCCTCCGCCCAGCCCTGATAGTCCGCCTTGTGGCCGCGCATGTAGATCATGGCGTTGATCGAGCTCGAGCCGCCGAGTGTTTTCCCACGCGGCCAGTAGAGCCGGCGGTTGCCAAGCCCTTGCTGCGGTTCGGTCAGATAGGCCCAGTTGATCTTGCGGTTGCGGGCGATCGCCGCCAGCCCCATCGGCATGTGGATGAAAAGGTTCTTGTCGGGCGGTCCGGCCTCGATCAGGCAGACGCGCTTCTTGCCGTCCCGCGACAGCCGGTTGGCCAGGACGCAGCCGGCAGAGCCCGCGCCCACGATGATGTAATCATACATGTCATAGCGCCCCTCACCCCAGCAGCCGGCGCGCCATGCGGATCAGCCGCCTCACCCTGTCGGTATAGGGTGGAAACAGCATGGGAACCGCCGAGAAGCGATTGGTCAAGACCGATTTTTCGTGGCTGAAGGCCTGGAAGCCGTGAATGCCGTGGGCGGCACCCAAGCCGGAATTGTTGACGCCGCCGAAGGGCAGGCCCGGGTGGGTGTAGTGCAGGAACGATGCATTGACGCTGACACCGCCCGAACTGGTGCCCGAAATCACCCGCTCGATGAATGCCTTGTCGCGTTCGAAGACGTAGAGCGCGAGCGGTTTGGGGCGCTCATTGATGCGCGCGATCGGCTCCTCCAGATCATCGAACGTCATGATCGGCAGGATGGGGCCGAAGATCTCCTCCCGGTCGATCTCCATTTCCGGCGTCATGGCCTCGATCAGGGTGGGCTCAAGGAACCGCCCCTCGCCCTTGCCGCCATGGACGACCTTGGCGCCCTTGGTCACGGCATCGTCCAGAAGCCCGCGGAGGCGCTCGGCGTGGTGATCGTTGACGATGCGGGCATAATCGGCCGACTTCTCGGCCACAGCGCCGTAGAAATTCGTGATCTCGGCACGCAGCGCCGCGGTGAATTCTGCCGCCACGGATTGGTGCACGAACACATGGTCCGGCGCGATGCAGGTCTGGCCGGCATTGGCGAAGCGCCCGAAGGTCGTCCATTGGGCCGCCTTCTTGAGATCGGCGCCCGGCCCGACGATGGTGGGCGACTTGCCGCCCAGTTCCAGCGTGACGGAGGCAAGGTTCTTGGCGGCAGCCGCCATGACGATCTTGCCGACCTGCGGGCTGCCGGTGAAGAAGATGTGGTCGAACGGTAGCTCGAGGAGCCGCCCCGCCACGTCCTTGTCGCCCTCGATGACGGTGACGAGGTCCGGCGAAAAACTCTCCGCCACGATCTCGGCGATCAGCCGCGATGTCGCCGGCGTCATCTCCGACGGTTTGAGGATCGCGCTGTTGCCTGCCGCGAGCGCCGAGACGAGCGGCGAGAACATGAGGTTGAAGGGATAGTTCCAGGGCGCGATGATGAGGCATACGCCGCGCGGCTCTGGACGGATTTCGGCGCTGGTGCCGATCGTCGCCATGGTCGGCAGCACCCGGCGCGGCTTCATCCATCTGCGCAGGTGCAAGCGCACATGGGCGATTTCCTGCATGACCGGCATGATCTCGGAGAAGATCGTCTCGGCCTCGGGCTTGCCGAAATCGGCGGAAAGCGCGGCCAGGATATCCTTCTCGCGCCGATCGATCGTGGCCCGAAGCGCCTCGAGCGCGGCCAGCCGCTCGCGCAGGCCGAACTCCACCCTGCGGTGTGCCGTGCCTGCCTTCTGGATGTCGAAGGCGGCGGCGATCCTGTCGTGCTGGTTCATCGTCATCGTCCTGGCAGCAATGGCTCCTGTCTATGTAATCCGATCTCGACCTTTGTCGATGCGTGCCTCGGCAATCCGATTAGGCATGGCGCGCGATCTCTGCTACGGGACGACCGTTTCGGAAAACAGCAGGATACGGACCAGGGCATGCCTCCATATCGTTCACGCACCACCACCCACGGACGCAACATGGCTGGCGCGCGCGGCCTCTGGCGCGCCACCGGCATGAAGGACGGCGATTTCGGCAAGCCGATCATCGCCGTGGTCAATTCCTTCACGCAGTTCGTGCCGGGCCATGTGCATCTCAAGGATCTGGGCCAGCTCGTGGCGCGCGAGATCGAGGCAGCCGGCGGCGTGGCCAAGGAATTCAACACCATCGCGGTGGATGACGGCATCGCCATGGGCCATGACGGCATGCTCTATTCGCTGCCGTCGCGCGAGTTGATCGCCGACTCGGTGGAATACATGGTCAACGCACATTGCGCGGATGCCATGGTCTGCATCTCGAACTGCGACAAGATCACCCCCGGCATGCTGATGGCCGCCATGCGGCTCAACATACCGGCCGTCTTCGTTTCCGGCGGCCCGATGGAAGCCGGCAAGGTGGTGCTCGACGGCAAGGAGGTCGCGCTCGACCTGGTCGATGCGATGGTAGCGGCGGCAGACGACAGCTACACCGACGAACAGGTTGCGGCGATCGAGCGGTCGGCGTGCCCGACCTGCGGCTCCTGCTCGGGCATGTTCACGGCGAACTCGATGAACTGCCTGACCGAGGCGCTCGGCCTGTCGCTGCCGGGCAATGGCTCCACGCTCGCCACCCATGCCGACCGCAGGCGGCTCTTCGTCGAAGCCGGGCATCTGGTCGTCGACATCGCCCAGCGCCATTACGAGCAGGACGACGACAGCGTGTTGCCGCGCAATGTCGCCTCCAAGGCTGCCTTCGAGAACGCCATGGCGCTTGACATCGCGATGGGCGGCTCGACCAACACCGTGCTGCACATCCTGGCCGCCGCCATCGAGGGCGAGATCGACTTCGACCTCGACGACATCGACGCGTTGTCGCGCAGGGTGCCGGTGCTGTGCAAGGTGGCGCCCGCCAAGTCCGACGTGCACATGGAAGACGTGCACCGCGCCGGCGGCATCATGGCGATCCTCGGCGAACTCGACCGCGCCGGCCTCATCAACCGCGACGTGCCGACCGTGCACGCGAACACCATCGGCGAGGCGATCGACCGCTGGGATATCGCGCAGACTTCCAGCGAAAGAGTGCGCGAGCTCTTCATGGCGGCCCCCGGCGGCGTGCCGACGCAGACCGCGTTCAGCCAGAGCCGGCGCTGGGACGAATTGGATCTCGACCGGACAGGGGGCGTCATCCGCTCGGCCGACCATGCCTTCTCGAAGGATGGCGGCCTTGCGGTTCTCAGGGGCAATCTGGCCGTCGACGGCTGCATCGTGAAGACGGCCGGCGTCGACGAGTCGATCCTGAAATTCTCCGGCCCTGCTCGGGTCTTCGAAAGCCAGGATGCCGCCGTCAACGCAATCCTGACGAACAAGATCAAGGAAGGCGACGTGGTCGTCATCCGCTATGAAGGCCCGCGCGGCGGTCCCGGCATGCAGGAGATGCTGTATCCCACCAGCTATCTGAAGTCGAAAGGCCTCGGAAAGGCCTGCGCGCTGGTTACCGACGGGCGTTTCTCGGGCGGCACATCCGGCCTTTCCATCGGTCACGTCTCGCCCGAAGCAGCCGAAGGCGGCACCATCGCCCTGCTTCGCGATGGTGACACGATCGACATCGACATCCCGGGCCGTACCATCGGGCTGGCGGTCGCCGATGACGAACTTTCCCGGAGGCGCGGCGAATTGGAGCAGAGCGGTTTCAAGCCGACCGAGATCCGCAAGCGCAAGGTCACGGCCGCACTGAAGGCCTATGCCGCCATGACCACCAGCGCCGACAAGGGCGCGGTGCGGCGCGTGCCCGATTGAGGGCACTCGCTGGGGCTGCTACCGCTGGCAGATCCGGCGCGGACCGCGGTACGGCTGATAGCTGCAGTCGGACGCGCGGAAGGACCGATAGGCGCTGGAGCAGGCCTGCACGTTGCAGCTTCTCAGGTCTGTTTCCTGCACGCCGCGGCTGCGCTGGCGGGCCATTGCGCGCTCGGCGCCAGGCGTGAACACCAGCACGGCGTTTGACTGCGTCTGCGGCTGTGCGGCGTTGGGTTCTCCGATGTCGCACATCCGACGCTGACCATTATAGGGCTGATAGGTGCAGTCGGACGCCCGGAAGGAGCGGTAGCGGCGCGAACAGGCCTGCACGTCGCAGGTGGGTGCGGCTTGCGCCACCAGCCCGCCGCCCAGGCTGTTGCCCTGTGGCCCGCCCGGCGGCGTGTCGGACGCTGGGTCGTGGTTGAGCGGATCGATTCCATCGGGGAAGCGCACATCCGCCGCCTCGACGAAGTCGCTCCAGATCTCTGCCGGCAGCCCGCCGCCGGTGACCCGGTTCATCGGTGTGCCGTCGTCATTGCCGACCCAGACGCCAACCACCCAGTGTTCCGAAAAACCCACGAACCAGGCATCGCGGAAGTTCTGGCTGGTGCCCGTCTTGCCGGCGGCAAAGCCGCTCGTCGCCGCATTGCGCCCCGTGCCGTTCTCGACGACGAGGCGCATCATGTCGATCATCTGGTTGCGCGTGTTGCCGAGTTCGCGCGTGCCCTGTCGGACCGGCCCGACGCGCAGGCGCCGCCCAGTCTCGTCGGCCTGGAACGAGGCGATCGCCCAGGGCTCGGTCGGTGCGATGCCTGAACGGATCGAAGCGTAGGCGCCCGTGAGGTCGAGCAGGCTCACCTCGGAGGTACCGAGCGCCAGGGAAGGTGTCTCCATCAGCGGCGCATCGATGCCCAGTCCGCGTGCCGTCTCGGCCACCGCGTCGATCCCCACGGCTTCGGCAATGGAAACCGTGGCCGCATTAAGCGAGCGGGCGAACGCATCCGCGACGGTCACCTGGCCGAAGAACTCGCCGCCGAAGTTTTCCGGTGCCCAGCCGGCCACGTCGACGGGTTCGTCGATCACCAGATCACCCGGATCGATGCCGGCCTCCAATGCGGCGTAGTAGACGAACAGCTTGAAGGTCGAGCCGGGCTGGCGCATGGCGGTGACCGCCCGGTTGAAGCTGCTGGCGCCGTAATCGACACCACCGACCATTGCCAGGACCGCCCCATCGGGTGCCATTGCGACCAGCGCAGCCTGCGTGGCGCCGGCCTCTTCGCCCTTTTCCGCGATGGCGTCGCGGACGATGTCGCTGGCCATCTGCTGGAGCTCGGGCACATGGGTGGTCTGGACACGTATCGTACCGCGATAGGGACCTGCCAGGTCGCGAACATCCTCCATCGCCCAGTCCGAGAACCAGCTGCCGGAGCTTTCAGGCGCAGGGCCGCCGCCCGCTTCCGTGGCTTCCAGATCGGCTGCCTCGGCCTCTTCCGCGCTCAGGCGCCCGGCGGCCACCATCGCGCCCAGAACAACCGCTGCCCGCTCACGGGCGCCTTCGGGGTTGTTGCGCGGGTTGAGCGCGGACGGTGCGCGAATGACACCGGCGATGAGGGCGGATTCTTCCAGCGTGAGGTCACCGACCTCCTTGTCGAAATAGACCCGGGCGGCGGCCGGAACGCCGGTGGCGCCGGCGCCGAGATAGATGCTGTTGAGATAGCGCGTGAGGATTTCCTCCTTGCCGAGCTTCGCTTCGAGCCAGAAGGAAATGAACGTTTCCTGGACCTTCCGCCGCAGCGTCCGGTCGTGTTCCAGATAGAGCACCTTGACCAGTTGCTGCGTGATGGTACTTCCGCCCTGCACCACCTGGCCGGCACCGATGTTGCGCACGAAGGCGCGCGCGATCCCCTGTGGATCGATGCCCATATGATCGAAGAAGCGGCGATCCTCGATCGCCAGCACGGCGTCAACCAGATGGTCGGGATAGGCATCGAGTGGTGCGTGCGCAGCCTGGAAGGGGCCGCTCTGGACCAGCGGTTCGCCGCCAGCATCCTCGAGTAGAACCACCGGGCTCAGCGTGCCGTCGGCAATCTGCTGCCAAGGGACATCGCGCAGGGCCCACCAGGAGATCGCTCCTGCCGCCACGATCCAGATCAGGGCGGCCACGGCAAGCCCGGACAGCCAGCGATAGCCACCGCCTCGAGACTTTCGAATGGGTTGATCGTGCGCGCGAACGGGATCGGTCGGGCTCGCCTGCGGCGAGCCTTTTTCGTTCTTGTTGTAGGCCATACGCTTCTTCCGCTCTGGCGGCCGTCCCTTGCCGTCGTGGTCCGCAAACGCGGACTTGCATTGCAAACGGACGGCCACCCTTCGGGTTCCCTGGCGATGGCAATGATGCTGTGGAAACTCCTTTCGTCTGGGGACAGCCCTGTTCCGCGCGCCCTTTACCAGTGCGCGATCCCAGGGATCTGGCCGACATCCACGGGCAGCCGCACCTCGCCCGGCACCATGGCCGGAAACGCGATCAGCGCCACGTCTCCCGGCCGCTGGTAGAGCCGGATGGAATCATAGTCGTAGCGCCAGTGCTGCCCGAATGCCGCTCCTTCCATGACGCAGACATGATGCCAGACTCCGTCATCGGCGATCACGGGCGGCGCGAAGACCTCCACCCCATCGACGAAAACCCGGTTGGAACCGGCTTTGGGCAGGCCCAGATCGCCTTCCAGCACCTTGAGATAGATGCTCGTGGTGATCTGCACCGGTCGGCAGTAGCCGCGAGTGTGCAGCTGCGTGTAGCGGGTGACGGCGTCGGGGAAGCTCATCGAGACGCCGGTGCCGCTGCCGGCGCTCAGTCGCGCGACATGGAATTCGGGATAATAGCGACGCCGGCTCGCCTCGACGAGAAGTGCCACCAGTTGCTGGATATCCGCGTCGACGGCGGTGTTGGCGCCCCCGTAGCTGCTCGAATCGAGCACGAACTTGCCATGCGAAATGAGGGAGGAACTGTTGGCGAGCGCCATCCATGCCGGCATCGCGAAGGCGCCGACGGTGACCGCCGCCGGCTCGGGCGTGCCGGCAAACCGGCCGCCGTCACGGAAGATGTTGAACAGGGGGGCCTCCGGGATCAGGTTTTTCGGAAACCTCACTCGGCCGTTGCCAGCCGTGACCCTGAGGGCTTCGGCAAACGCGCTCCCGTCCGCGCTGACCTTGAAGGACAGATCGTCATTGCCGGCGAGGGTGCCGCCGAAGGCGACAAGTCCCCGGCCCGGCTCGGCCTCCGCGCCCACCATCACGGTGAGCGGCACCAGGTGGCTGCCCCACAGGCTGTCGTGCTCGACCGCCACCCAGTAGTCCCGCCGCCCGGGCGTTTCGAGATCGAGCGCGGCGGGCACCACAACCTGCCGGCGGCCGTCGGCCGCACTCACGGCGCCACCACCCGGTGC
>Ga0076930_100025_pt1 | contig 266480 bp, 272 predicted proteins | sample HotLakConsoUCCRE_FD_71149 | JGI IMG/M metagenome (GOLD analysis project Ga0076930, IMG submission 71149) | Hypersaline microbial mat communities from Hot Lake, Washington, USA - Hot Lake Consortium UCC-RE (version 3) (version 3) ... | reverse complement strand
ATTGTAATCGACAACCCGCTTGACGGGGACCAGAACCTTCATGACCTCGAGACCTCTTCGATCAGACTTCGGGGACGGAATTGACACGGCCGCCGCGCGACCGATTGCCCGTTTCCGACATTCCGGGTGGAAATCGCGCACGGCCGGCATCGCCTGAATGCCGCCTTCGCAGGCGCGGGACCGTAGTCAGAGCGGGCGCGGGCGTCAATAAGGGCGCGCCTGCCATCCGCGCCCGACACCTCAGCGCCTGCCCGACGGCGGCGGGGCGCCTGGCGGGCGGCGCCGCGGCAAGGGCACGGTCGTTTCCACGGCGACCGGCGTCACGATCTCGCGGTCGAAGAGCGGCACGCCCGAGCGCCGCATGATCAGCACCAGACCGGCGCCCATCAGGATGCCGCCGACATGCGCCGCCCAGGAAACGGCGTCGTCGCCCGCGATGGCCAGCATGAAGAACTGCATGCCGATCCACAGGGCGAGCACGATCCAGGCCGGGATACGCAGCGGAATGCGGGCAAAGGCCAGCACCCAGATCTTCACCAGCGGATGCAACATCAGATAGGCCGCCACGATGCCGGCAATCGCCCCGGACGCACCGATCAGCGGCGCCTGGGATTCGGGCAGGAGGATGCCGTGCAGCAGGGCGCCTGCTACCGCGCATAGAAGATAGAAAAGAAGGAAGCGCAGATGGCCGAGCGCATCCTCCACATTGTCGCCGAACACCCACAGGAACAGCATGTTGCCGCCGAGATGGAAGATGTCGCCGTGCAGGAAGGAATAGGTCACGTAGGTGGCCGGCCCCGGGACGAAACTGTATTCGGGCGGCAACACCGCGTAGTCGAAGGCGACGGCAGGGATGTAGCCATAGCCCATGACGGCCGCCTGGACCTCGGCTTCCGAACCCATCACTGACAGGAAGAAGAAGACCACGTTGGCGACGATCAGGCCGATCGTCACATACTGACCGCGGATGTGCTTGAGCGCGTTGGAATCGTGGATGGGGATGAACATGCGTCGCTATGCCGCCCCCGATCCGGCCGTGCTACCTGTTCTTGCCTGGCACCCATAACACGTCGCGCGCGCCATTGTCATTGGCGGCGCGCGCCGCCACGAACAGGAAATCTGACAGTCGGTTGACATATTTCATCGCCTCCTCGCCGACGCTCTCGCCCGGCCGGCGGGAAAGCTCGACCACTAGGCGTTCGGCGCGTCGCGCCATGGTGCGCGCCAGGTGCAGCGCGGCGGCCGCCGCCGAGCCCCCCGGCAGCACGAAGGAACGCAGCGGCGCCAGCGCGGCGTTAAGGCTGTCGATGTCGCGTTCCAGCCGGTCGACCTGAGAGGCGACGACGCGCAGCGGGTCCACCGTTGGCGTCTCGGCGGTTTCGAGCGTGGCGAGATCGGCACCGAGGTCGAAGAGGTCGTTCTGGATGGCGCCCAGCATGGCGTCGAGTTCGGCCATCTCCGCCGTGTGCAGGCGCGCCATGCCGATGCAGGCATTGAGCTCGTCCACCGTGCCGTAGGTGGTGACCCTGAGATCGAACTTCTCGCGCCGCGTGCCGCCGACCAGCGCGGTGGTGCCGTCATCGCCGGTGCGCGTGTAGATCTTGTTGAGAACAACCATCTGTCGCCCCTTTTGTCGCTGTTCAGCTCGAGAAATAGAGCGCTGTCATGATCAGGACCAGCGCCACGAATTGCAGGACGACGCGGGCCTGCATCAGCTTGTTGGACGTGCTGCCGGATCCGCCGCGCATCATGTTCGCCAGGCCGCGGATCAGGACGATCACCACGGCGACCATGACGAGGATGGCGAGGATGTTGAAGGCGGTGGACATGGAGTTTCCTTCGTTGGAGCTCAGGCGCGGGAGGCCATGATTCGGTAGAAGAGCCGGGACGGCAGGAGCCGCTTGAGAAGAACGCCCATCCTGGCCGGGACCGTCACGACATAATGCGCGCGCGGGCGGGGATGGTCGAGCGCATGGCGCAGGACCTTATGTACGGCGTCGGGCCCGAGCTTGAAGCGCGACCGAATGCCGCCCTGCCGCATGCGGGCGAGTTCGGCCTGGTAGTGCTCGCGGTGTACCGAGCCCTCGATGTCGATGTTCTTTTCGAACCAGGAGAGCGCATTGGCGGCGAAGCGCGAGTCGATCGGGCCGGGCTCGATCAGTGACACCTCGATGCCGGACCCTTCCAGTTCGAGCCTGAGGCAGAGCATCAGCCCTTCCAGCGCGTGCTTCGACGCGACATAGGGTCCGCGCCAGCGCGCCGGCACGAGGCCCAGAATGGAGGAGCAGTGCACGATGCGGCCATGCCCCTGCGCGCGCATCACGGGCACGATGCGGCGCGTCAGATTGTGCCAGCCGAAGAAATTGACCTCGAACTGTTCGCGGAGCGCATCGACCGGAATGTCCTCGACCGCGCCCGGCTGGGCATAGGCGCCATTGTTGAAGAGCGCGTCGAGCCGCCCGCCAGTCGCCTCCAGCACCGTTTCGACGGCGGCGGCGATGGATTGGGGATCGCTGTAGTCGAGATGAACGGCTTCGAGCCCGTCGGCGCGCAGTTTTTCCAGGTCTTCAGGCTTGCGCGCGGTGGCGAAGACGCGCCATCCCTCCGCGGCCAGGGCGCGTGCACAATGGGCCCCGATGCCGGTTGACGCGCCGGTCAGAAGAATGGAGCGTTTGCCTTCGTCTCGCAATTCATCTTTCCTGTCGACTTGCCATCGCGGGTCACCCATTCACATATTCGACCAAAGGACACAATCGGATGTGCGGAACGTGAGGGCCCTCGTCGCTACCAAGCGCGTCATCTACGACGCCTTCGGCCATTTCAACTATGATGATGGCTGGGCGATGGCCAGCCATCTGGCGCTGTCGTCACTGCTGGCGGTGTTTCCGTTCCTGATTTTCGCCACCTCGCTCGCCAGTTTTTTTGGCGCCCAGGCATTTGCCGACACGATCGTGCACCTGCTCTTCGACACCTGGCCGGCCGACATCGCCGCGCCGATCGCGCGCGAGGTGACCACCGTATTGACCGTGCAGCGCGGGGATTTCCTGACCATCGGTATCCTTGTGACGGCCTTTTTTGCGACCAATGGCGTCGAGGCAATCCGCGTCACGCTCAACCGCGCCTACCGTGTCACCGAGACGCGCAACATGTTCTGGCTCAGGCTGCAGGGCTTTGCCTTCGTCATCATCTCGACGCTCGGCTTCATGACCGTGTCGACGCTGCTCGTCCTGCTGCCGATCGGCGTCACTTTCGCCGTGGATCGCGTGCCGCAGCTGGAACCCTATCTCGGCACCATCACGATCTGGCGCTACATCGTGGCCTCGTTCATCATCGTGATCGGGCTTGCCGCTGCGCACTACTGGCTGCCGGACGGCAAGCGCAAATTCCTCAGCCTCGTGCCAGGCATGGTGTTTACCCTGGCCGCCTGGGTGATCGGCTCGACGGTCTTTGCCTATTATCTCCAGGAATATGCGCTCTACGCCTCCTACTATGCGGGGCTGGCGTCGATCATGATCGCGCTCGTCTTCCTTTACATCATCTCGGTGATCTTCATCATGGGCGCCGAGCTGAACGCCGCGCTGAGGCGCTATTACGACGCTCGCGCCCGCGTCATGCGCCACCAGTAGGCCGCACCCGGCCGGGATCGCGCGTCGCCAGAGCGACGCCGAGCGAGGCGATGACGATGCCGCCGATCTGGATAAGATTGAGCGTCTCGCCGAACAGCACAAAGGCGAGAACCGCGGTCACTCCCGGCACCAGATAGAAGAGCGAGGAGACCCGCGCCACGACACCGTCGCGGATCAGGAGCATGAGAAGCAGGATCGCGCCGATGGAAAGCACCAGCACCAGCCAGGCCATGGCAAAGACGAGTTCGCCCGTCAGGCGGTAGGTGCCGCTTTCCAGCGTGATAGCCGCGATCGTCACGATGACGCCGCCGCCGACATACTGCCAGAACGTGCCCGTCAGGAGATCGGTCTCGGAGACGAAGCGCTTCTGCCAGACCGTGCCGGCGGAGATCGCCACCACGGAGACGAGGCAGGCACCGACAGTGGCCGCGGTAACCCCGCCGCCGATCGACCCCAGTCGCGGCGAAAGCACGATAATCACGCCGACGAAGCCGATCGCCAGACCGACCCAATGCCGCGGCTGGACCCGCTCGCCAATGAACGCGCCGGCCAGAAGCGTGGTGACGAGCGGCTGCAGCCCGATGATCAGCGCCGACAGCCCGGCCGGCATGCCGTTGTCGATCGCCCAGAAAACGCCGCCCAGATAGGCGCCGTGAATCATCGTGCCAGCGATCGCGGCATGGAGCGCCGATCTGGGCGAGAGCGACTTCGCCTGCCACCACCAGATGATGACGAGAAGCAGAAGTGCCGAAAGCGCGAAGCGCACGACCAGGAACGCAAATGGTTCGGCATGCGGCATGGCGTAGCCCGCACCGATGAAGCCGGTCGCCCAGAGGAGAACGAACAAGGCGGGCGCAAAACGGGACAGGCTTTTCATGGAGGCGGGGGCCGGTTGGCAAAACGAGATGGGTGTCCCGCCTATCGCCAATCGGCCTGGCAAGCAAAGGGAAAGGATTGATCCACTAGAATGATGGCGCTGCTGCCCTGCGGGCGCGCGGTTTCAATCCTGGCGGAGAAGACCGATGATCTGGAACCTTGGGTTTGGCTGGCTCGTGATGATGATCGGATGCGTCACCATCCTGGCCTTCATCCTGGCCATGGCGCTCGACGCGCTGATGGGACGCGAAGGCTTCGGCCCCGTGGGCAACGCCTTCGTGCTCACCGGCAGCTTCTTCCTGTCGATCTTCCTTTTTAACACCTTTGGCTATAATCTCTCCGACATGAAATGGGGCGCCGGCGCCGGCGTCCTGGGTGCCTTTGTCGGCATCACCTCGCTGGCTCTTCTGAAAGGACTGCTCAACCGCTGGTGAGCGGCGCCAATCCCACCATCCGCGCGATGTCGCCAGGCTGCGCGCCCGCCTGTCGAAGCGATGCGATCGAGGTGTCGCGGCGGCTCTTCGAGAGCTTGCGCCCATCCTCGCCCAGGATGAGGTCGTGGTGGAGGTAGGTCGGCGCGGAAAGGCCGAGCAACTCCTGTATCAGGCGATGCACGGCGGTGGCGTGGAAGAGGTCGCGACCCCGCATGACATGCGTTACGGCCTGGATAGCGTCATCCACCACCACCGCGAGGTGATAGCTCGTCGGCACGTCGCGCCGCGCCACGATGACATCGCCCCACGCTTCGGGCTCGGCTGCCACCTGGCCTGTCTCTCCTTCCGGCCCCGCCCCTTCCTCACGCCATGAAAGGCCTCTACCGGCCCGCGCCACGGCGGCTGCCATGTCGATGCGCCAGGAATAGGGGTCGCCCGCCACGATGCGCTGACGACGCTCGGCGCGGGAGAGATCGCGGTCGAGACCCGGATAGAGCGCGGCCCCGTCCGGATCGCGCGGCCAGGAGGCCCCGGCATCGTCGGTGCCGGCGATATGGGCACGGATATCGCCCCGGCTCATGAAGGCCGGATAGACCAGCCCCTCCTCGATCAGGCGATCCAGCGCCTCGGCATAATCTTCGAAATGGTCGGATTGCCGGCGCACCGGCACCTTCCATTCGAGGCCAAGCCAGGCGAGATCGGCGAGAATCGCCTCCTCGTATTCGCGCCGGCAGCGGCCGATGTCGATGTCCTCGATGCGCAGCAGGAACCGGCCGCCAATCTCCCGCGCCATCGCGAAGTTGAGCATGGCCGAATAGGCGTGGCCGAGATGCAATTCGCCATTGGGGCTGGGGGCGAAACGGAAGACGGGCGTGATCATGCTGGTGGGGCTGGAATCCGGATTGCCAGGGCGGAGTGGATGATTACGCTCGCAGCCGACTCGGGACATGGCAAGGTCGAAGATGAGGCGCATCGAAACGATCGACGATCTGGCGGATGGGCTCGCTGCGCTGCGCGCGCAAGACCCCCGGCTGGAACCAGTGATCTCGGCCGCCGGCGAGGTGCCGCTGCGGCGGCTCGAGCCCGGCTTTGCGAGCCTGTGCTCGATCGTCATTTCCCAGCAGGTCTCGCGCGCCAGCGCCGATGCGATCTTCACCCGCTTGTGCCGGCTGATCGATCCGCTGTCAGCGGATGCGGTCCTGGCCCTGGGCGCAGAGCGCCTTGTCGAGGCGGGGCTTTCGCGCCCCAAGCAGCGAACCTTGCTGGCGCTCGCGGCCGGGATTACTGACGGCCGGCTTGAACTCGACCGGCTGTGCGAAGAGCCGGCCGAAGCAGCCATGACCGAACTGGTCGGGGTTCCCGGCATCGGGCCGTGGACAGCTGAGATCTATCTTCTTTTCTGCGCCGGCCACCCCGACATCTTTCCCTCGCGGGACCTTGCCCTGCAGGTCGCGGTTGGAGAGGCGTTTGGTCTCGCGGGACGACCCGATCACCGCGAAACCGCGCGGATAGCCCAATCATGGACCCCGTGGCGTGGTGTCGCAGCGCGGCTGTTCTGGGCGTACTATCGCGAGCTCAAGGGTCGCGAGGCTGCCCCGACGGCAGCGATGACGCGAAAAATTGAATGAAACCACGAATTTGGAGCCGGTGAGCCACGACAAACAGCTTCACAAGCCTGTCATGTCCTGCTTACATTATCCGCGTCGGTCCACGGACAGCCCAAGGAGGTGCGTTAAGTGACGATCGCGGTCTCGCCGGATGGGCTTCCCGCCCTGGTGCTGAACGCCGACTACCGCCCGCTCAGCTATTATCCCCTGTCGCTCTGGTCCTGGCAGGACGCCATCAAGGCGGTGTTCCTCGACCGCGTAAACATCGTTGCCGAATACGATCACGCGGTATCCTCCCCATCGTTCTCGATGCGGGTGCCGAGCGTCGTCAGCCTCAAATCCTATGTGAAGCCGTCACGTTTCCCGGCTTTCACCCGGTTCAACGTCTTCCTGCGCGACCGTTTCCAGTGCCAGTATTGCGGCACCACGGAGGATCTGACATTCGATCACGTGATCCCGCGCCGCTGCGGCGGCGCTACCACCTGGGAAAACGTCGTCGCCGCCTGTTCGCCCTGCAATCTGAGGAAGGGCGGCGAGATGCCGGCCGACGCCAGAATGTGGCCGCGCCAGAAACCCTTCCACCCGAGCGTACAAGACCTCCACAACAACGGCCGGCTGTTCCCGCCGAACTTCCTGCACGAAAGCTGGATGGATTACCTTTACTGGGATGTCGAGCTCGAGCCCTGAGGCTTGACGGGCGCGCAGCACTGCCCAGCCCGCTGAACGTTCTCGCCCCTGAAACGTTGGCTCTCCGACAAGACAACGGAGGCAAACATGCTGCGCATCATTTCTACAGGGTTCGGACTGCTTCTCCTCGGCGTGAGCGGCGCCGGAGCGCAGGAACCGCTGATCGCCTGCCAGGAACAGAGCGAACTCGAGCAGGTCCAGGCCAGCAATGGCGACATCATGCCGGACAGCTGCCGCGAAGTCTCAGTGAGCGTGCTCGAGGGAGACGGCGAGCGCCTATGCCTGGTCGATTTCAGCGGTTCGGGAGAGGGATTCATCGATCAGCTGCGCGATGCCGCGGTCTCCGAGCGGTGGTGGATGAGCTGCGACGACCTCGGCGCGGCCGTTCGCTAGGGCAGCAAGGGCACCGGAATGGACCAGCCAATATTCTTCGACAGTTGGGAAAGCCTGCTGCGCGTGATCATCGTCGGCGCCGCCGCCTATGTCGCGCTGGTTCTGATGCTCCGCGTGTCCGGCAAGCGCACGCTCAGCAAGATGAACGCCTTCGACCTTGTCGTCACCGTGGCGTTGGGCTCCACGCTCGCGACGGTTCTTCTCAGCCGGTCGGTTCCCCTTGCCGACGGCTTGCTGGCGTTCGGGCTGCTGATCCTTCTCCAATATGTCATCACCTGGTTGTCGGTGCGGTCTGGCAGTTTCCAGGATCTCATAAAAGCTGCGCCAACAGATCTGGTCCGCGACGGGCAGTATCTGGAAAAGAGCATGCGCGAACAGCGCGTGACTCGGGAAGAGATCGAAGCCGCACTCAGACAGCATGGCATTGCCGCTCTGGGCGACGCAAAAAGCGTCACGCTGGAGACCGACGGCTCGTTGAGCGTGGTCCCCAAGAGCGGCTAAGCTAGAATCAGGCCAGCGCCCTGGGTTCGAATTGTCCCGGCACATCGATATCGACGAGAAATGTCCTGCCCGCCTCCGGGTCGGCGAGACGCGCATCGGCGCTCATGCCCTGCCAGGCAGAGGTGACGACGAGACGGCGGGCGTCCGGGCCGACAAAGGCCGGACAGGAGACCTGCCGCGCGGGCATCGCGACACGCTCGACCAGCGCGCCGTCCGGGGCATAACAGTCGAGCGCACCGGCACCCCAGCACGCGTTCCACAGCCTGCCCTCCGCGTCGACCACCGACCCGTCGGCCCCGCCTTCCATGCCCCGGCGGTCGACGAAGAGTCGCGGCTCGCCCGTGGGCAGGCCGGTTTGTGGATCGCAGTCGACGGAAAACAGGATGCCTTCTTCCGTGTCGGCAAAATAGGCGGTTTCCCCATCGGGTGAAAAGCAGATCGAATTCGGGATGGTCATGTCCGGAAAGAGCTGGCGGACTTCGCCACCCCTGTGCCAGTAGATGGCGCCGGCCTTGGGCTCCGCCCGCTTGCCCATCGTGCCGAGCCAGAAGGCGCCACAGGGATGCACGCGTGCATCATTGGAGCGGGTGACCGGGTTACCCGCCTCGATCTCGCGGTGCCGCTCGAGCCGGCCGTCGCTCTCGTGGCGGATGAAAAGCCCTGTTTCGGTGAACAGCAATTGCCGGTCCGTGTCGACCATGGCGATCGCACTCGCCATTTCGGGCAGGTCATGGACGATCGTGTCCCCATTCGGCCAGGCCTTCTCCAGGAGTTTCCGTCCCCGGATATCGAACCAGAACAGCCGGTCGCGGACCGGATCGTAGCTGGGGCCCTCACCCAGTTCGCAGACATGATCGCAGAAGATCGAGACCGTTGCCGAACTCACATTACCCCTCCATCCACGATGAGGGCCTGCGCGGTGATCATGGCCGAGGCGTCGGAAGCCAGGAACAGGCAGGGGCCGACCAGGTCACCCGGCACCATTTCGCGCCGCAGGCACTGTCGCTCCACGAACCCGGCCAGCGCCTCCTCCGTGACCCATAGCTTTTTCTGGCGCTCCGTCATCACCCAGCCCGGCGCGATGGCATTGACGCGGATGCCGTGAGGCCCGAGCGCGCCGGCCAGCGACTTGGTCAGCCCGATAATGCCGGCCTTGGCGGCAGCATAGACCGGGTATTCCGATCCGTTGATCATGAAGGAGATCGACGAGAAGTTGATGATGGCGCCCTTGCCACGTTGCTTCATGCCCTCGGCGACGGCCTGGGCGGTGAAGAAGTGCGGGCGCAGATTGACGGCGTGGTTGGCGTCCCACTCGGCCGCCGAATACCCGCCGACTTCGTTGCGATCGTCCCGCGCCGCATTGTTGACGAGAACCTCTATCGCGCCGTTTTTTTGCTCGGCTCGCGCCACGGCGGCTTCCAGCGCCGAAACATCGGCAAGGTCGGCTTCGATGAAAAGCGGCGCCCGGCCGGTTTCGGCATCGAGGCGAGCCGCCAGCGCTTCGCTCTCGGCCCGCGCGATGTCGATGAAGGCGACCCTCGCACCCTGGCGGGCAAAGCCCTCGACAAGGGCGGCGCCAATGCCCGAACCGCCGCCGGTGACTAGCACCGAGGCGTCCTTGAGGTCGGGATAGATAGGCAACTCCTCCATTGACGAGAGACTAGCCGCGGGTTGCGCACCCGGCAAGCGAAAGGCCGGCGCATCGCACCGGCCTTTGCCATGTTCTCGATCGTGGCGGGTTAGCGCACGATGTAGACGATGCGGCGCGTATCCGGCTCCACGATCACCGGCTGCTGGTTCACGTAGACGTACCGGTACTCGTAGTCCGGGATCTCGCGAACCTCGACCGTGTCGGGCACCTGCGCACCGACAACAACCTCGCCATCGAGATAGACGGTTTCACCGGGGTTCTCCATGACATAGGTGCGCGCCTCGGGTGCCAGGGCCTCTTCGGTGAAGCCGCCAGTTGCAGCACCGGCAACTGCGCCGACCACTGCGCCAACGGGGCCGCCAATGAGGGCACCGGCAACCGCACCAGTGGCGCCGCCGGCAAGAGCGCCGCCGCCGGTGGACTGGTATTCGACCACGGGGACGCCGATATCCGCGCGACGTTCGGTAACCACGGCCTCGACGCCCTCATATTCCGCGATCAAATAGTCCGAATAGGCCCAGCCTTCGCCGCCGCCGTAGGAAACCTGGCACCACTGGCTGGCTTCGAGGCAGCCGAGAATGCTGGCCTGCTCGTCCACCCCGATCATGCCGATGACCTCATAGGTCGGGCCAGGTCCGGCGCGGACGTTGAGATCGGTTGAAGCGGTGGCCATCGTCTGGGCGGATGCCGCGCCCGTAGCCAGGATCGCCGCAGCGGCGACGGTCGCAAATAGCTTGTTGTTCATTGTCTTAACTCCTGTGACATCCCTTCGAGGCAACAACCAGTTCGGCGCGGCGGTCGTTCCAAACCGCCTTACCAAGCCGGCTCACGAATTGTTGCAGATGTGACGAATACGATTCAGCCGAGGTTGTCGAGAATCACCCTGGCCCGTGCGCGAAGCGCTTCCTTCGTGGAGACATCCATCTTTGCCCAGTTCGTATAGGCGAAGGCCAGCCGGCGATTGGTGCCGAGCTTCTTCTCGTTGCGGGCGATGAAATCCCAGTAGAGCGCGTTGAAGGGGCAGGCGTCATCCTCCGTCCGCTTCTTCACGTCGAAGTGGCACGTCCCGCAGTAGTCCGACATGCGGTCGATATAGGCGCCGCTCGAAGCATAGGGCTTTGAGCCCAATATACCGCCATCGGCGAACTGGCTCATGCCGATCGTGTTGGGCAGTTCCACCCATTCGTAGGCGTCGGCATAGACGGCGAGATACCATTCATGCACCTGGCGTGGCTCGATACCCGCCAGAAGCGCGAAATTGCCGGTGATCATGAGGCGCTGGATGTGATGGGCATAGGCATTGCGGCGGGTCTGGGACACAACCTCCGCCACGCAGGCCATCTTCGTCTCGCCCGACCAGTAGAACCAGGGCAGCGGCCGCGTCGCCTCCAGATGGTTGGCGTCTGCATAGTCCGGCATCTTCAGCCAGTAGACGCCGCGCACATATTCGCGCCAGCCGATGATCTGCCGGATGAAGCCTTCCACCGCGTTCAGGGGAGCCTTGCCCGCGCGCCACTGCTCCTCGGCGCGCCGGCACAGATCCAGCGGATCGAGCAGGCCGGTGTTGAGATAGGGCGAAAGGAGGGAATGATAGAGGAAATCTTCGCCCATCAGCATCGCGTCCTGGTGGTCGCCGAAGCCCTGCAGCACATGATCGATGAAGTGATCGCGCGCCTTCTCGGCGTCCTGGCGGGTGACCGCCCAGCCGAAACCCTCCAGATCGCCGAATTTCTCCGAAAACCTGTCGGCGACCATGTCGATCACTGCGCGCGTCACGCCGTCGGGCCAGAAACGCGGCGGCCTGGGCATGAACAGATCGCGATCCGCCGGCTTGCGGTTGTCCGCGTCGAAGTTCCATTTGCCGCCGGCCGGGTCGTCGCCCTCCATCAGAAGCCCGGTTCGCCGGCGCATGACGCGGTAGAAATGCTCCATGCGCATCTCCTTGCGACCCATCGCCCATGCGGCGAAATCAGCGCGGGAACAGAGGAAGCGGCTGTCCTGCTTGATCTCGACGGGCAGACCGGTCGCCGCCTCCCAGCCTTCGATGTCCGCCAGCACGCGCCACTCGCCGGGCTCGGTGACGAGTATCCCGGCCACCTCGTGGCGTCTGCCGGCGCGGGCCACTTCGCCGGCGAAGGAGCCCGAGTTGCCCTCGTCGGTCAGTTCCACATAGTCGACTGCCCACCCCGCCTGCCGCAGCTCTTCCGCGAAATGGCGCATCGCCGAAAGAATGAAGACGAGCTTCTGCTTGTGATGGCCGACATAGGTGGTCTCCTCGGCCACCTCGCACATCAGCACCAGGTCCCGTCCCGGGTCGCCTGCGGACAGGCTGGAGAGATCAGGGCTGAGCTGGTCGCCGAGCACCACGATCAGCCTTGGCGATATCTTGCCCGTCATTTGTCACCTGTTCCGCCTGCGCAACCATTACGCGGGGGCTGGCCAGGCGGATGAGGGCAACCGCCGGGCGGGCATATCAAGTGCAGCTTCATCTGCGGATCACGAAATCGTGCGATTGCCCGCCCGCGCGGCAATTCTATCTTGTCAACGTCAAGATATCACGGCGATCATCAGGGGAAGCCATGACCAGAACAGTGCTCATCACCGGGATCTCCGGGTTCATCGCCAAGCATTGTGCTGTGGCTTTTCTCGAAGCGGGCTATCGCGTGCGCGGCACGGTCCGCTCGCAAGTCAAGGCCGATGAAGTACGCCGGACACTTGGCGCCCATGCCGATGCAAGCAGCCTCGAATTCGTCGAGGCCGATCTGTTGTCCGACGGCGGCTGGGATGCAGCCACGCGCGACTGTGCTGCCGTGGCGCATCTGGCGTCCCCCTTTCCCATTTCCCAGCCCAAGGACCAAAACGAGCTCATCCGGCCTGCCGTCGAGGGAACGCTGCGCGTGCTGAAGGCCGCACGCCAGAACGGCGTCGCCCGCTTTGTGCAGACATCGTCGGTCGCCGCCATCTATGCCGGCCATCCCTTCGCGCGCGAAAAGCCGTTCACCGAGGACGATTGGAGCATCGTCGACAGCCCCGCCACGACGGCCTACGAGAAGTCCAAGACCTTGGCGGAAAAGGCGGCCCGCGATTTCGTCGCCAGCGAAGCGCCAGAGATCCACTACGCATCGGTCAACCCCGGATTCGTCCTCGGGCCGGCCCTCGATGCCGATGTCGGTTCCTCGGCCGATGTCATCCTGATGCTGCTTCGCGGCAGCTACCCGGCGGTGCCGCGGGTGGCGTTTCCGGTGGTGGACGTGCGCGACATCGCGGCCATGCATGTCCGCGCGGTAGAGACGATAGAGCCGTCGGGCGGGCGTTACATGGGCGTAGACAAGGCCATGTGGCTGGTCGAAATCGCCCGCGCATTGAAAGCGCGGCTCGGGGCCGATGCCGGCAAGGTGCCGCGGCGCGAACTTCCCGACTGGCTGGTGCGCATGCTTGCCCTGGTCGATTCCAGCGCTGCGTCGATCGTGCCGCAGCTGGGGCGGAAGATGCAGTTCGACAACAGCCGCACGCGCGAATCGCTTGGCATGACGTTTCGTCCGGGCGAAGAGGCCGCCGAGGATCTGGCGCGCAGCCTCATCGCGCTCGAGGTTGTGTGATCGCCCAGTAACGAGCCGGTAACCATGGTCGCCTAGGGGATAGGTAGTGCTTGGGACGGGCGCCGCACCGCTTTGGCATGACACAGCCGGCGGGGGATGGCACAGTGGGCTTGAAGGGCTTTCGGACAATGAGGGAATTTTCGATGCGCGCAATCGCAAAGATCGGTGTCCTGGGTGCGGCCATTGTCGCGCTCGCGATGTCGGCTGGAACGGCTTCGGCCCAGCAATGCAGCAATGACGGCTCGCGGTTCAATGCCTGGAAGGCGGAGTTCCGCCAGGTGGCAGCAGCCAACGGGATCGGCAATCGGGGCCTCGCTGCCCTCGATCAGACAAGCTACAATACGGGCACGATATCGGCCGACCGCAACCAGCGCTCGTTCCGCCTCTCGCTGGATGAGTTCATGCAGCGGCGCGGCGCCGATACCATCGCGCAGCGCGGCGTCCGGCTGAAGGGCCAGCACGCGGGCCTGCTTCAGCGGATCGAGCAGCGATATGGCGTGCCGCCCGGCCCGTTGCTGGCGATCTGGGGCATGGAGACGGCGTTTGGCGGCTTTCTCGGCGACCACAACATCGTCTCATCCATCGTCACGCTGACGTATGACTGCCGCCGCACGGACTTTTTCCGGCCGCATGCGCTGGCCGCGCTCCAGCTCGTCGATCGCGGCTGGCTGTCGCCCAATGCCCGCGGGGCGGCCCATGGCGAGGTCGGCCAGACCCAGTTCCTGCCGGCCAACGTCATTCGATTCGGCGTCGACGGAGACGGTGACGGCCGTGTAGACCTGATCGGTTCGGTGCCGGACGCGCTCGCCTCGACGGCGAACTTCCTGCGGGCCCATGGCTGGCAGCCCGGCGCCGGCTATCAGCCAGGTCAGCCGAGCTACCGCGCCATCCAGGCCTGGAACGCGGCTGGTGTCTACCAACAGTCCATCGCCATCATCGGCCAGCGCATCGACAGCCGCTGAGCTTCAGGCCAGTCCACCGACAAAGACGATCTCCCTGGCATTAGCGTGCCAAGGAGACCCCTCCCAGTCACCGAGCAAACTTTCGATGCGGAGGCCGGCGGCTCCGACCAGTTCCGTCACCTCTTCCAGCTCCGGAAAGGCTATGCTCGCGGCTGCTGAATAACGGATGCCTGTTCCGGCGACTTCGTAATGCGTCTGGTAGGTGACGATGCCAGTGGCGGGAACGAGGTCGACCTCGTTCCAGACAGACACCTCCCCGTATGCGGCATGATGGAGCGTCGCGCGGGAGCGTTCCGGCGTCCATTCCTCCCATTCCTGGCACGCCGGGTTGCGCGTGTCGAAGACGAAACGGCCGCCCGGCGCCAGATGCGCGGCGATGGTCCCGAGCGCGGCACCGCGATCCTCGCGCGTCAGGAACACCTGAAAGGCATGGCCGGTCATCACGATCAGATCGAACCGCCGGCCGAGCCGTACGTCGCGCGCGTCGCCACGGACCCAGGTCACCGAATGCCCACCCGCCCTTGCCCGGGCGATATCGAGCATGGGTTGGGCCGGATCGATCCCGACCACGTCGCGCCGACCATCGTCGCCAAGCGCCGCGGTCAGCTGCCCGGTGCCGCAGCCCAGATCGAGCACCGAGGATGCACGCTTCGCCAGTCCCACGCAGAAATCGAAATCCGCGCGCCAGCCATTTTCCAGATCGTAGAACCGGGCGGTTTCGGGGTCGCGATACAAGTCATCATGCCCCACCGTCAGCCGCCCCTTCATTGCGTTCGATCAGCGCATGGATGTAGGCAAAGGCCGGCAGGAGCCGGTTTCGGGGCGCCCGGAGGCCGACTGCCGCGCCCAGCGAGGCGGCGAAGTGATTGCAGTTGAAGGCGGCCATATGCCATTGCGGCGGGTCCGCGAGGGCCTCGCGCACGCTGGCCAGCAGCCGCCGATACTGCCGCTCGTTGAGGGACACGCGATAGGCTGCCTGGGTGTCGAAACGGCAGTCGGTATAGCTGGGCGCCAGCGATGCCGGCATCGGCACGATCGCGCCGCCATAAAGGCCGATGACCGAGCCGATCGGATAGAGACCGACATATTGCCGTGTCAGCGGCTCGCCCGCGCCGTCGAGCTTGCCGAACACCACGTAAAGATGGCCGCTGGGTATGGCCGGCGACAGGCGCTGGCGGAATTCGATATAGGCGCCGTGGCCGGGCGAAACGCGGCTTGCCGTGAGCTCTGCCGGTTTACCGTTGGGTACGCCATGCGGGCCACAGGACAATTCCGGAATGTCGAGCGCCGAAGCCGCCGCCAGCAGGTCCACGTCGTCGGGGTTCTGGCCCTGACAGGCCGCAAGCACGGCCAGGAACGCGACGAGGGTCGCGATCTTCGTGAGCATGTCCGTTTCCTTGCCCCGCCGACCGCAATCTATCCGAGCAGATATCAGTAGACAAAGGGAATGATGCGCTTCGTGCGGGCGCTGTAGACACGGTATTGATCACCGAAGGCTTCCTCCATCATGCGCTCTTCCTCCCCGATGCGCAGCGCATACAACGTGCCGAACCCCACGATGCCCGCCAGCCCCGCCACCCAGTTTGAAAGCAGGAGCGCCTGGGCGAGCGCCATCAGCCAGAAGGCCGTGTACATGGGGTGGCGCAAATGCCGGTAGATGCCGTTCGTCACCAGCTGGTGGTCCTGCTTGAGTTGAAGCGACACCGACCACATCGCCCCCAGCGCCTTGTGGGTCAGGCGGAACATCACCAGTGCACCGATGGCAGCCGCGATGCCCAGCCCCACGGCGAGCGGATGCGCCGGATAATCGGCGAAAATCGGCCATCCGGTTGCGACGTGGATGGCCGGCACAAGGCCGAGACCGGTGAGCGAAATCGCCAGCCGCAAGCGCTCGCCAAGCGCCTGGCGGTTTTCGCTGATGCGCAGCCGGCGGGCTTTCCGCTCGAAGGGATAGCGCATCACATACCAGGCAACGACCATGATCACCCAGGCAATCTGTCCTACAAGCGCGAGATCCATCATGGCGTCCTGTTTCCTACATTCGATGTGTCCGCCTCGAGCACGGGCGGCTCCAATCCGCGCCTGGCGGCTATCACGCCGAACGGCGTCGGCCCGCACAGGATCGCGTGAAAGGCATAGTCGGATGGCCGATCCACACCGCTGACGAACTGCCGGTGAACGGCGAAAAAATCGCGCTTGATGCGCTCGTAGCGGGCGGGATCGAGCTGTTCTCGGAAACGCACGCGCATCACCTGAACCGACCTGGAAACGGCGATGCCCAGGCTGGTGAGCGGGTGGCTCTTGTAGAAATGGATCGGATCGGTCAGCGACTGGACCTCGAGCCAGGGCACGCCGTACTGACCGATCGTCTCCACATCCCGTCGCAGCGATTTCGCCTCCGGGTGAAGCGCCACCTTCATCAGGCTCGATCCGACGGTCAGCAAGCCGAGCGGCGGCAGTGGGCTGGATGTCCGGACGATCCGTGCGGCAAGCGCCACGGCGGCCATCGCGCCCATGCTGTGCGCGGCGAACACGATCTCGTCGACCGGCTCCTCTTTGGCTCGGCGCACGGTGTCCGCCGCCAGCCGTTCGAGTGCCGCCTCGTAGGCAGGCTGATCCCCATGGGCAAGCTCGCGAGCAAAGGTCCAGTCATCCATGACCAGCATCAGGTGCAGGCGCTTCAGGGCGACCCACGCGATTGCCGCCGCCGCGAGCCCCCCGGCGGCAAGGCCGAAAGCCGTCCCGCCCGAAGCATTCCAGGCTGACCACGCCAGCAGCAGGGCCAGCAGCGGCAGGATGAACGGAAAGAGGTAGAAGATGACATAGCGCCAGCTCGTGCGCGCGAAGCGCCACGCGGTCCCGGTGACGGCGAAGTCGAACAGCGCGCGATAGCCCGACGCGATGCGCCGGAGCGGCGGGCGCGCAGCATAGGCCGCCGCGATCGCATCCAGGCTGTCGATGTGTAGCTCGGTTTCCGTGATGCCGGTTGGGCTTTCGGCGGCGATTCGAACCACCGTCAAATCGCCCTCCTGCGCGACCGGGATGTCTTGTGGGAGCGACATGCGGTAGATCGGCGCCGTGCGCCTTGCCTCGCGCACGAAACGCCGCCCGTGCGCGGCGGCGGGTATCGCCTCGAAACCCGGCAGGAAGACCACGAGCCGCCGCTGGACCGCAGGCAAATCGGGCATTCTGGTGCTCCGTTCGGCCCGTCTGGCCGATCTAGGCTCCCCGGTTTCGGGCCGCCAGCGTCCGCAGGCGCAGCGCGTTGAGGCGGATGAAGCCTTCCGCGTCCTTCTGGTCGTAGGCGCCGCGATCATCCTCGAAGGTCACGAGGTCGTTGCGGTAAAGCGACTTGTCCGAACGCCGGCCCACGACGATGACATTGCCCTTGTAGAGTTTCAGGCGCACTTCGCCCTCGACATGCTCCTGGCTCTTGTCGATCATCGCCTGAAGCATCTCGCGCTCCGGCGAGAACCAGAAGCCATTGTAGATGAGCTCCGCATAACGCGGCATGAACTCGTCCTTGAGGTGCCCGGCGCCGCGGTCGAGCGTGATCGATTCCATCGCCCGGTGCGCGGCCAGCAGGATCGTGCCGCCGGGCGTTTCGTAGACGCCGCGGGATTTCATGCCGACGAAGCGGTTTTCGACGAGATCGAGACGGCCGATGCCGTTGTCATGGCCGAGTTCGTTGAGCACACCCAGCAGCGAGGCCGGCGTCATATCGCGGCCATTGATGGCAACGGGGTCGCCGTTCTTGAACGAAACGGTGATCTCGGTCGGCTTGTCGGGCGCGTCCATCGGCGAGATGGTACGCATGTGGACATATTCCGGCGGCTCGACCCATGGATCCTCGAGCACCTTGCCCTCGGACGACGAGTGCAGGAGATTGGCATCGACCGAGAACGGCGCCTCGCCCTTCTTGTCCTTGGCAACCTGGATCTGGTGCTTCTCGGCAAATTCGATGAGATCGGTGCGCGACTTGAATTCCCAGTCGCGCCAGGGCGCAATGACCTTGATGTCGGGGTTGAGCGCATAGGCAGACAGCTCGAATCGCACCTGATCGTTGCCCTTGCCGGTCGCGCCATGCGCGATGGCATCGGCACCGGTCTCTTCGGCGATCTCGATGAGACGCTTGGAGATCAGCGGACGGGCGATCGACGTGCCGAGCAGATAGGTGCCCTCGTAGACGGCGTTGGCGCGGAACATGGGGAACACGAAATCGCGCACGAACTCCTCGCGCACATCCTCAATGTAGATCTGGTTGACGCCCATCTGCTCGGCCTTGCGGCGGGCCGGCTCGAGATCGTCGGCGCCCTGCCCGAGATCGGCGGTGAAGGTGACGACCTCCGCGCCGAGTTCGGTCTGCAGCCATTTGAGGATGATGGAGGTGTCGAGGCCGCCAGAATAGGCGAGCACAACCTTCTTCACGTCCGGGAATTTCGACATGGAATGGGTGTCCGTTGGCTTGTGGCCGTCCGCTGACGGCGCACGTTGCGATCGGCGGTTCTTTTATCAGGAACGCCGGCCGCGACAAGTCTTGTGAGGAGATGTACGGCTTTGCCGGGACAATCCGGAGCGCTACCATGGCGTGCTGATTCTGAACGGGGGGCGCCATGACATTCGAGCTTTCGAGGCGGCTGGGACGAAAGAGTTCTTTCTGGATTTTCGCGCCGGTGCTTCTCCTGCCCCTTCTGCCGACACCGGCCTTGGCGCAGGAGCGCTGGCAGGCTGCGGCGGAGAGCGCCGAGGCAGCCCTGCCCGCGCCGCGCGGCGAAACGACAATCGTCTCGGCAAGCATGGCCTGCGCCGAACAGAACTGGTCGTTCTCCCTGACCCCCGACCCGGCGGCAATCGCGCCCGGCGAAAGCGGCGTTGTCCTGCAGATCGACAGCAACGCGATTGCAGCGCAGGCGAGCCTCGCGGTGGACCGCATCGACATCACGGTGCCCTACGAGACACTGGACCCGCTCAAGCGCGGAATCGGGCTCACCTTCCAGTTCGAGCGCGAAGAGTGGGATGAGGCTTTCGGCCGGCCCCGGTTCTCGCTGATCGGGTCGCGCGCGGCCATCACCGCGATGGAGGAGACCTGCTCGCCGCCCGACATGTCGGCCTACCGGGCGCTGACCTTCTCGCCATTCTCCTCCTACATGGCCGTGGCCCAGGGCCTTCGCGAAGACGACATCGCGCAGTTTCGCCTGGCCACATCTTCCGAGCCCGAACTCTCGGTCGCCATGGCCGAGTTCGGCGCGGGCCGCCGCGTGCTCTTCACGCGGTTGTGCGGATCCTCCTGGTACTTCGGGCGCACGGGCTGCAACGTCACCGGATTCGGCCCGGGAACGGAGGAGGACGAATGGCGTATCGTCTACGATTCCGAGGGCGCAATGGTCCATGTGGACCACTCGAGCGATCAGTATGGCTGGCCCGATCTCGTCACCCTGCCGCTGCGGGCACGGGGCGACCCATCTGTATGGCGCTGGTCGGGAGATGGCTACCGCCTGGTCAACGACGGTGAATGAGAACGGGCGAGCAGGCGGACTGCCCGCTGTCTCGCCATTGGCACTACCGTGACTTGCGTCTCGCCGAGGTGATGAAATCCCAGTAGACCAGCGCAAGCGTGATGGCGATGACGGCGGTAAGGTCGAGGCGGGGAACCTTCCAGATCAAAATCCCCAGAAAGACGGTCAGTACCACCGCCGCCAACAGCGCCATGATCCGGTCCGTCATGATCCTGCTCCCTGTCCTTCTCCGGGGCCCGTGAAACGTTCCGACAGCCAGCGCGCGGTACGCAGCAACCGCGCATCGTCGCCGCGTCGTCCGACCAACTGTACACCCATCGGCAATCCGGTGTCATCCATCAGCAGCGGCACGGTGACGGCAGGCGTGCCGCACAACGTCCACAACCCGTTGAAGATCGAACTGCCGGTGCTCGACAGTCCCTGTGGTGCGGCACTTGGCGTGGCGGGCGTGATGATGGCATCGCAACGGTCGAATATCTCCTCGAGCCCCGCATTGAGAATGTCCGGCCAGTCGAGCGCCGCGATATAGTCGCGCGCCGGTATGGCCTTGCCGGCGTCGAGCGCGTCGCGCATGGTTTCCGACATTTGCTCGCGCCCGCGCCGCTCATAGGCGAAATAGCACTTGGCCATCTCGGCATGGTTGATGCGCTCGCGAATGGAAGCCGCCTCGCCGAACGCGTTCGGCAGCAGGGCCTCGAAGCACCGGTCGCCCAGCTCCCCGGTCAGTTCCTGCATGGCGAGCTTGGTCTGCTCTGTCGCCGTGTCCCACTCCGGCGGGCGCACGAAGGCCAGCATCGGCGTCACGGGAGGCGCGGCGCGTGCCGTGTCGAGGAGCCGTGGCGGCGGCATCGCCGCGGTGGAGCGGTCCGCCGGATCATGGCCGAACAGTATTTCGGCCAGAAGTGCGGCATCCTCGATGCCCCGCGCGAAGACGCCGACCGTGTCGAGGCTCGGCGACTGCGCCAGGATGCCCGTTCGCGGTATCGACCCGAAGCTCGGCTTGAAGCCGACCGCCCCGCAATAGGCGGCGGGACGGATCACCGATCCCCCGGTCTGCGTACCGATGGCCAACGGCACCATGCCGGCCGCCACCGCTGCCGCCGATCCCGACGACGAACCGCCCGGCGTATGCTCGGGATTGTGCGGATTGCGCGTCTTGCCGGGGGCGAGGAAGGCCAGTTCGGTCGACACCGTCTTGCCCATGATGATCGCACCGGCCGCCTTCAGCCGCTGGACCACGACCGCATCCGCGGTCGGCACGCGGCCGGCATCGAGCGCGGTGCCATTCGATGTGGGGATCCGCACAGTGTCGATGACGTCCTTGAGGCCTACCGGCAGGCCGTGCAGCGGGCCGATGGCACGTCCCGTCGCCCGGTGCGCGTCGAGCGCCTTGGCCTGGTTGATGACATGCTCGCCATCGAGCCAGGCCCAGGCCTGCACGCGCGGCTCCTGCGCGGCGATCTGGTCGAGGCAGGCCTGCGCCAGATCCACCGCCCTGAGCGCTCCTCTGGCCATACGGTCGCGCAGTTCGACCGCGCTCAGACCGAGGATCGGGCTGGGGACAACCGATTTCCTAGCGGCCATAAAACACCTGGGGCAGGTAGAAGACGATTTCCGGGAAGATGTAGATCATCGCCATGGACACGAACACCATGAACAGGAAGGGCAGGACACCCTTGAAGATCTGCATCAGCTGCACCTGCGGCGGCGCGATCCCCTTGAGATAGTAGGCCGACATCGCCATTGGCGGGGTGAGGAAGCTGGTCTGCAGGTTCAGGGCCACCAGGATGCCGAAGAACAGCGGATCGATGCCGAATTGCGGCAGTAGCGGCAGGAAGATCGGCACGAAGATGATGATGATCTCCGACCACTCCAGCGGCCAGCCGAGCAGGAAGATGATCAGCTGCGCCAGAAGCAGGAACTGCAGCGGCGTCAGATTGAGCCCGCCGACGAACTCCGCGATCAGGTGCTCGCCGCCGAGATAGGAAAAGACCGAAGAAAACACGTAGGAGCCGACGAAAAGCCAGCAGACCATCGCCGTGGTGCGCACCGTCAGATAGACGGATTCGCGCAGGCGCTGGAAAGTCATGGCGCCATAGGCGACCGCCAGCACCATGCCGCCAAGCGCGCCGATGGACGCAGCCTCGGTGGGCGTCGCCAGGCCGAACAGGATGGAACCCAGCACCGCCATGATCAGGAAGGCGAGCGGGAAGAAGGACGTCGCCAACATCCAGGCGAGTTTCAGGAACGGAACGTCGGGCACCTCCTCCTTGGTCGGCTTCGGCGCCACGCTCGGCTGGATGATCGCGCGACCGACGACATAGACCAGATAGAGCCCCACGAGCAGCAGGCCGGGAAGCAGCGCTCCCGCATAGAGCCGCACGATCGAGACGCCCGACGAAGCCGCGTAGACGATCAGCATGATCGACGGGGGGATGAGGATGCCCAGCGTGCCGCCAGCGCAGATGATGCCGCTGGCAAAGCTCGTGTCGTAGCGCGCCCGCAGCATGGCCGGCAGTGCCAGCAGCCCCATCAGCGTCACCACCGCGCCGACGATGCCGGTTGCGGTCGCAAACAGCGCGCAGGTGATGAGACCCGCCACGCCCATCGACCCGGGGATGTTCTTGGCCGCGATGTTGAGGGTCGAAAACAGCCGGTCGACGATGTTCGCGCGTTCGACGATGTAGCCCATGAACAGGAACAGCGGGACTGCCGTCAGCACCTCGTTCGACATCACCGTATAGGTCTGGTTGATGAAAAGATCGAAGATGCGGTTGTTGAAGAAGCCGTCGATCCAGGTCGTCGTGGAGATCCAGCTGTCGGCGTCTTCCTCCAGCCGGTTGAAGCTGCGCCACATGCGGTTCGGGTCGAAATAGGCGAAATAGCCGAAGAAGATGCCCAGCGCCATCAGCGTGAAGGCGATCGGAAAGCCGAGGAAAACGAGCAGAATGAAGATGCCCAGCATCATCAGGGCTACCTGGGGGTCGGACACTTTTGCCTCTCCATTGGAAATTGAACCTGTCTGCCTTGCCGCAGACTATGGCTGGCCTTCCGCACGCTGCTTCAGCAGCAGCTCCTCGGTTTCGACGACATCCTCTTGCGCCTGTCGCCAGTAGCCCTCCCGGATGCACAGGATACATCGGAAAACCTGGGCGATGCCCTGGATGAAGAGCAATATGCCGGCCGCGACCATCACCGATTTGAACTGGAAGATCGGGATGCCGGCGGGGCTGTTGACGCTGACCTCGGCATAACCCCAGGACCGCGCCGAGTACTTCCAGCCGGTCACCACCAGCGCCGTGACGCCGGGAAAGAAGAAGAAGATGTAGAGCACGAGATCGACCATCGCCTGCACGCGCACTGGCCAGAGCCGGTACAGGAAATCGCCCCGAACGTGCCCGCCGCGCGACAGCGTGTAGGCGCCGCCCATCATGAACAGGGTGCCGTACATGATGAAGGACACATCGAGCGACCAAGCCGTCGGGCGGTTGAGCACGTAGCGCACAAACACCTCGTAGCTCATGCCGAGCGTCATCAGGATGATGAGCCACCCGAAGGCCTTGCCGAACCACGCCGACAGGCTGTCGGCAAAACGAATGAACCAGATCACGAATCATGCCTCCCCTGCACGAAGGGAAGGGCCTGGCACTTCCCTGCCAGGCCCTTCCCGCTAGGCGATGAGCTCTAGAGCTTCAGTCTGCCTGGGAAGTAGTGCTCGTAGGCGAGGGCAAGGTCGGGGGAGTTCATGAGTTCGTAGTAGCCGACCTTTTCGACCCACTCGCGCTGGCTGTCCATGACGCGCTTGGAATATTCGTCGGCTTCCAGCTCGGAGATGATCTGATCCCATGCTTCGAGCTGCGCCTGCAGGATCTCCTGCGAGGTGCGATGCACGGTAACGCCGAACTCCTCCTGGATCCGCACCAGGTCGCTGGAATAGTTTTCCATCGCCAGCGCGGTGTTGGAGGTCGACGCGGCCTCGACGCCATACTTGATGATGGCCTGGAGGTCCTCGTCGAGATCGTCGAAGAAGTCGCGATTGACCAGGAATTCGAAGCTTTCGGAGGCCTGGTGATAGGACGAGAGATAGTAGTTCTTGGCCACGTCCGGCGAGCCGAAGCGCAGATCGGACGACGGGTTGTTGAACTCGAAGGCGTCGATGACGCCGCGCTCCATCGCCGGCACGATTTCGCCGCCGGGCAGCTGGGCCACGCTCATGCCCATCGCCTGCAGGAGATCGGCTGCGAGGCCGACGGTCCGGTACTTGAAGCCCTCGATATCGGCGGCCGTGTTCACCTCGCCCTTGAACCAGCCGAACGGCTGGGCCGGCATCGGAAAGCCCATGAAGCCGTAGACATCCAGTCCGAGGATGTCCTGCGTCAGTTCGCGATAGAGCTCTTGGCCGCCGCCCTGGTAGAACCAGCCGAGCATGGTGTTGGCATTGCCGCCCCACACCGGACCTGTGCCGAAGAAGGACGCCGCCTTGCTCTTGCCGTACCAGTAGACAGGCACGGTATGCGCCATGTCGATCACACCATCGTGAACCGCGTCCATGACCTGGAATGCGCCAACAACTGCGCCGGCGGGCAGCAGATCGAATTGCAGACGTCCTCCCGACATCTCCTCGACCCGAGTCGTGTATTCGCGCGCGAAATCCATCCAGATGTCGGAAGCCGGCCACGAAGTCTGCATCTTCACGACGAGCGGACTCTGCGCCAGAACGGCCGGCGCAGCGAGCGCGCCGGTTGCTGCAACGCCTGTCGCCAAGCCCCCCTTGGCGAGAAAGCTTCGCCGCGTAAGCGTAGTGTTGGTCATGTTTTCCTCCCAGAAAATTTTGCACCAAACTTGTAGGCGCTCGCAGAATAGGCAAACACCGATTGGAATATCAAGCTGCACCACTGATGTTTGTTTTAGCGCGCCCTCTCGGAGACTCGTAGATTGAGTTCGGCCTCTAGGGAAGCATGTTCGTCAAGGAGCCGGATTTGAGAGCCAGCTGCGCCCAGCCGTCGACGCCGGGCTTGCAATTGGCGCCTCGACGCGCGACCCTGCCTGTAATGCAATTGTCACAAAGGACGTCGCGAATGGTCGATCGCGGAGATGTCTCGGAGGACGCGGACGCAGTTCTCATCCCGCTCCAGGAAGCGCGAGCCGCGCGAGTGGAGCAGCAGGTCACCTTCCATCGCCGTGAGCTCGATCTGATCCTGAAGGTCTACGGCCGCATGGTCGCGGCCGGTGAATGGCGTGACTACGCCATCGACCATCTGCGCGACCGTGCGGTGTTCTCGGTGTTTCGCCGCACCAGCGAGGTGCCGCTTTTCCAGATCGTCAAGGACCCGTCGCTCGCGCGCCGCCAGGGCGCCTATTCGGTGGTGGCGGCCAGCGGCCTGATACTCAAGCGCGGCCAGGAGCTCGGCCGTGTTCTGGCGGTGTTCGAAAACAGGCTGCGGTTGGTCAAGGCCTGACCCGGCCGGCGAGGAAGCGCCGTTCCGGCAGACTTTCGGGATCCGGCGCCAGCGTTGTGCCGCCATTCATCTCCAGCTGCATGAAGCCCGTATCAAGCCAGCGGCCGTGCTTGTAGCCCGTGCCCTTGATGAGTCCGGCATGCGCAAAACCCAGCCGCTCGTGCAGCCGTACCGAGCCGCTGTCGGGCCGCGCATCGCCGATCACCGCCAGCATCTGGCGGAAGCCGAGAACCCGGCATTCCTCGATCAGCCGCAACAGCAGCAGCCTGCCAACGCCCTGCCCCTGCGAATCAGGCGCGACATAGATCGAATCCTCGACGGCGAAGCGGTAGGCGGGGCGCGGGCGAAACGCGCCGGCATAGGCATAGCCCAGGATCTGTCCCTCGTGCTCGGCGACGATGTAGGGATACTCTCCGGCGCTGAGCGCCTCGAAGCGCTGTGTCATCTCGGCAAGGCTGGGCGGGTCGAGCTCGTAGCTCGCGGTGCCGTTCTCGACGGCATCGGCGTAGATGCCGGTGATGACGACAAGATCGCCGGGGTGGGCCGGCCGGATGCTGATTTCCGTCATGGTCCCCTCCACGAAAAAGGGCGGCCACGAGGCCGCCCTGATCCGATGTCTTTCGACCGTCCTATTCGCGGTTGCCCAGGAACTGGAGCAGGAACAGGAACAGGTTGATGAAGTCGAGATAGAGCCGGAGCGCACCCATGATGGCCTTGCGGCCAGCCACGAGAGTGCTGTCGCTCTCGAGATACATTTCCTTGATCTTCTGCGTGTCGTAGGCCGTCAGGCCGGCAAAGATCAGTACGCCGATTGCCGAGACGGCGAACTGCAGAGCCGAAGACTGCAGGAATATGTTGACGATCATCGCGATGATCAGACCGAACACGCCCATGATGAGGAACGAACCCCAACCGGTCAGGTCGCGCTTGGTCGTGTAGCCAAACAGCGACAGGGCGCCGAAGGCGGTCGCGGTGATGAAGAAGGTCTGGACGATCGACTGCGCCGTGTAGACGAGGAAGATCGACGACAGCGAGATGCCCATCAGGGCGGCAAAGGCCCAGAAGGTCGCCTGGGCAGCAGACACGCTCATGGTGTGGATACGGAACGACATGAACATGACGAAGCCCAGCGGCGCCAGCATGACGACCCAGCGCAGGGCCGAGCCGTAAAGGGCGGCGCCGATCGAGGTCAGCATGTGTCCGTTGCCGAGCGTGGCGACGGCCTGGGAAGGGTCGGACGTTGTCGCGAGCGACACCGTTCCGAGTGCAGCGACGCCGGTGATCGCCAGACCCAGCGCCATAAGGTTGTAAACCTTGATCATGTAGGCGCGCAGGCCCTCGTCGATGCCGGCATCGGCTCTCGTGCCGGCGGCGGCCGCGCGTGCCTGATAGTTGCGAAGGTCAGCCATGATTACCTCTTTGTGTGCTCATGTCCCGTCGGGTGTCAGGCATACGCCTGGGCGCCGCTGGCGGGACTCCAGCATGCCTGTCACAAATATGCGCATAGTTCGTGACGAGAACAAGACCTGTAATGCGGCTTAACCATCCGTGATCGTGCGAAAAATGACGCATGCGGGCTTTCGGTCTCGCCAGCCATGTTTCGCGATCGACATGGTCACCAGAAGGTTAAAGATTCCGCAGCACCGGCGCCGCCTTGTGGCCCAGCACACGCCACGTGCCGATCAGTCCGATTCCGACCGTCAAAACCAGCGCCACGACGACCGTCGAAAGCGCCACCTCGGGGAGGAACGCAGCCGGAAGCCCCATGATGCGCGAGACCACGAACCAGGCGGCTGCGCCACCGGCCGCGAGCGCGAAAATGGCCGTGGCGAGCCCGATCAACGCATATTCGAGCGAGAAGGCGGCGATCAGCGTGCGCCTTGTGGCGCCCAGCGTCTTCAGGACGACGGCGTCATGAATGCGCGCGCGGTTGCCCGCGGCAAGCGCGCCCGCCAGCACCAGCACGGAGGCGACCAGCGCAACGCCGGCCGCTGCGCGGATGGCCAGCGCCAGCTGGGCGATGATGTCGTTGACGACGTCGAGAGCATCCTTGACCCGCACGCTCGTCACAGCCGGGAAATTCTGCGTGACCGAGCGGAGGATGTCGGATTCATCGCCTGGCGTCGCCTGCCTGTCGGTGAGCGTCGCCAGCCAGGCATGCGGTGCGCCGGCGAATGTGTTGGGCGAAAATACCATGACAAAATTGATGCCGAGCGATTCCCACTGCACTTCGCGCAGATTGGCGATGGTGGCGGTGATGTTGCGGCCGAGCACGTTGACGGTGACGCTGTCGCCGATGCTGAGCCCGATTTCGCGCGCCTCCTGCGCGGCGAAGGACACCAGCGCCTCGCCCTGATGGTCGCCGTCCCACCATGCGCCTTCGACGATGGTGGAGTTCTCCGGCACGTCGCGCGCATAGGTGATGCCCCGGTCGCCGCGCAGAACCCAGGCACCCTCCGCCGGCACCTCGATCTCACGCACGTCGACGCCGTTGAGTTCCATGATGCGTCCGCGCAACATCGGCACCGTGGCGAGATCGCCGTCCGGCGCCTGAGCGCGCACCAGCGAGGAGAAGTCCTCGATCTCGCTGTTCTGGATGTCCACGAAGAAGAAGTTCGGCGCCTGTTCCGGCAGATTGCCGGAGATCTGGTTGCGCAGATTGCCCTCGATCAGGGCCAGCGTGACCAGCAGCGTCAGGCCGAGACCGAGCGACAGCACCACTGAAGGCGTCAGCGCGCCCGGACGGTGGATGTTGCCGATGGCGAGCCGCAGCGCCGTCGAGCGCACGCGCGGCGCGCGGCGCGCCAGCCACTGTACCAAAAGCGAGACCGCCCTGAGCACCACGAAGGCGAAGATCGTCGCGCCGACAAAGATCGCCGCCACCTGCCGTTCGGAGGACGACCAGATGGCCAGCCCCGCCAGCAGCGCCGCGATGCCGAGCGCCATCAGCAGGTAGACGAGCCGCGGCCAGCCCTGGCCATTGAAGCTCGCCTCGCGGAAGAGCGAGGCGGCCGGCACGTCCCGCGCGCGCCCGAGCGGCAGGATCGCGAAGGCCAGGGTGACCAGCAGCCCGAACAGAGCGGCGATGGCCAGCGCGCCGGGATAGAGACCGCCGCCTGCCGGCACCGGCAGAAGATCGGCCAGGAATGCGCCCGTGGCGAACGGCATCAATGCTGCCAGCACGAGCCCGATGAGGATCGCCACCGCCGCGATCACCAAGATCTGCGTCAGGTAGATGGCAAAGACGAGGCTGCCGGAGGCGCCCAGGCTCTTGAAGGTGGCGATCACGCCGCGCTTGCTGTCGAGATAGGCGCGCACCGCGTTGGCGACGCCCACGCCGCCCACAACCAGCGCGGTAAGACCCACAAGGGTCAGAAACTGCGAAAAACGCTCGATGTTGGCGGTCAGGGCGGGCGCTGCGTTGGCGCGGCCGCGGATCGACCATCCCGCTTCCGGGAACTCCTCTGTTGCCCGCTCGCCGATCGCCTCGATGTCGCCATCCGTCGTGCCCTCGGGCAGCGCGATCTTGTAGACGTTCTCGACCAGGCTGCCTACCTGCAGCAGCCCGGCCGCCTGCAGCCCGTCGACCGACACCATCAGGCGCGGCGCGAAGCCGAAGCCGTCGGAAACGGCATCCGGCTCGGACACAAGTTCGGCCCGCAGTTGGAATTCCGCGTCGCCGAGCCGCACCGTGTCACCGGGCTCCACACCCAGACGGTCGAACAGCAATTGCGGCGCCACGGCGCCGAACACCCCGTCGCGGTCCTCCAGCAACCTCGCTATCGGCTCCGTCGGCTGCGTGACGACTTCGCCATAGAGCGGATAGGCCTCGTCGACGGCCTTGACCTCGACCAGCGTCTGGTCGCTGCCATCGGCCAGTCGCACCATCGAACGCATCGACGCGCTGACCGCCACCTCTCCCAGATCGTCGAGGAAGGCGCGCTCGGCTTCATTCGCCTCGCGGTGGATCAGCCGGAAGCGGATGTCGCCACCCAGCAGCGACTGGCCCTGCGACTGCACGCCGATGGTGATGGCCTGGGCAACCGAGTTCACGCCGCCGATGGCGGCCACGCCCAGCGCGATGCAGGCCAGGAAGATGAAGAAGCCCGACAACCCGCCGCGCATCTCGCGCAGCGCAAATCGCACGGCAAGCGCCAAGCCGGTGGCCGGCTTGGCCGTCTTGCGCTCGGCGGCGGCGTAGGTAGGGGCGGACGAAACCTCGCTGCCCTGGCTCACAGGGCGGTCTCCAGCGGGCGCGTCTCGATGCGTCCGGACCGCATGGCGATCTGGCGGTCGCACCGTGCGGCAAGCGACGGATCGTGCGTGACGAGGACAAGCGTGGTGCCGCGCTCGCGCGCCTTGGCGAAGATCAGGTCGACGATCTGGCGTCCGGTCTCCTGGTCGAGATTGCCGGTCGGCTCGTCGGCGACCAGGATGCGCGGCGAAGGCGCCATCGCGCGAGCGATCGCCACGCGCTGCTGCTCGCCGCCCGACAATTCGCCGGGGTAGTGGGTGATGCGATCCTTGAGGCCGACGGCGGTCAGTTCGGCTTCAGCCAACGCGAACGCATCCTTGATCCCTGCCAGTTCGAGCGGCACGGCGACATTTTCCAGCGCCGTCATGTTCGGGATGAGATGAAAGGACTGGAACACGATGCCGACATTGCGGCCGCGAAAGGCAGCCATCTGGTCCTCGCTCATGTCGGTGATCGTTTCGCCCGCGATCTCGACCACGCCGCAGTCGACGCCTTCCAGCCCCGCCAGCACCATGAGCAACGTCGTCTTGCCGGAGCCCGACGGACCGACGATGCCGGCCGCCTCACCGGCCATGATCTCCAGATCAACCTGGCGCAGCACGTCCACCTTCGAGGCGCCCTGGCCGAGGGTGAGCGAAACATCGGAAAGTCGGATGGCGGGTTCTGTCACGGGCGGACGGTCCTATATAGGTGGCGTCGACCGGTCCCGGGCGACGGTGTTGATATGGGTAGAATGGCATGGGTTTCAAACAGCTTTCAGGCTTCATCGCAGCGGGATTCATGGCCTTGATGACAATCTTCCCGGCTGCGGCCGAGCCGGTGCGGATCGTCGGCTTCGGCGACAGCCTGATGGCCGGTTACGGCCTTGATCCCGGCCAGGCTTTCCCCGAACGGATGGAACAGGCACTGCGCGACAGGGGTCACGATGTCGTGATCATGAATGCCGGCGTTTCTGGCGACACGACCACGGGCGGACTCGAGCGGCTCGCCTGGTCCGTGCCCGACGAGACCGACATCGTGCTGCTCGAACTTGGCGCCAATGACATGCTGCGGGGGGTCTCGCCGGAGGTGACCGAACGCAACCTCACCGCCATGATCGAAAGGCTGCAGGAGCGCGACATCGAAATCGTGCTGATGGGCATGCTGGCCGCACCCAATCTCGGCAGCACGTTTCGCGATGCCTTCGACGGCATCTTTCCCCGCCTGGCCGAGACCTATGGCCTGCCGCTCTATCCCTTCTTTCTCGACGGCGTGGCAACGCGGTCGGCTCTGATGCTGGATGACGGCATGCACCCGAATGCCGCAGGCATCGAGACCATTGTGGAGCGCGTGCTGCCGCTCGTCGAGGACGTGCTGGCCGCCCGCGACCGATAGCAGGCGATCGGGTGAGTGGGGAGAAACCGCTTGCCGCCGAGCCGCATCGGTGATTCGTTTGGCCTGTCGGAATGATTCGAGGAGGTTGTAATGCCCCGTCTTTTCACCGCCCTCGAGGTTCCGCGAGAACCCGCCCTGTCCCTTTCCCTGCTGCGAGGCGGGCTTCCCGGCGCCCGCTGGGTGGACGGCGAAAACTTCCACATCACCTTGCGCTTCTTCGGCGACGTCGAAGGCCATGTCGCCGACGAGATCGCCAACGCGCTCGACCGGGTGCAACGCCATGCCTTCACCATGTCGCTTTCCGGCGTCGGCGTGTTCGGCGGCAAGAAGCCGCACGCTCTGTGGGCCGGGGTTACGGCCTCGCCGGACCTTTCAGCGCTGCAGGCCGAGATCGAACGCAAGTGCCAGCGTCTCGGGCTACCCGCCGACCCCCGAAAATTCGTTCCGCATGTCACCCTCGCCAGGTTGAGGAATGTCGGGCCGCACGAGGTCGCGTCCTACCTGTCCTCGCGCGGCAATTTTGCGAGCGCGTCGTTTCGTGTATCCCGCTTCGTGCTGATGTCGGCGCGCGAATCGACCGGCGGAGGACCTTACGTGGTCGAGGAAGCGTGGCCGCTCCACGGAACAAGCAACGCCTACAGCTTCGACAACATGGCTTCGGAAGCATCGCGGATCATCCGGTAGACCTTCTCGAAGCCATCCGCCCCGCCATAATAGGGATCCGGCACGTCTTTCTTGAGCCCGGCCGCATAGTCCAGGAACAGATGGATCTTCCCGCGCGCGCCAGGCGCGACTTCGTGCAGTTGAGCGACGTTCGAGCTGTCCATGCCGAGGATGAGATCGAAGCGCCGGAAATCTCCTGGCGAGACCTTCCTGGCGCGCTGACCCGAGATGTCGATGCCATTGCGGGCCGCGATCTCGATCGAGCGCGGATCGGGCGGCGAGCCCGCATGCCAGGCTCCGGTGCCCGCCGAATCGAGCCGGAAGGCCGTCTCCCGACCGGCCGCCCGCGCAGCGTCGGCAAACACGCCCTCGGCCAGCGGCGAGCGGCAGATGTTTCCGAGGCATACGAACAGGATCGAGGTCGGGGCTGGCACGCGGAGTTCCGGGCGTTAGGTTGAGGATCATCGCTGCCAAAACAGTAGAGCCCCGGAGGACACAATGGCCAGAGACAAACTGACACGCCCGGAAATCGACGCGAAACTCGCCGAGATCGATGACTGGGAACTGGAGGACGGCGGCGAGGCGATTTCGCGCACCTTCACCTTCAAGAACTTCTCCGAGGCCTTCGGTTTCATGGCGCGCGCCGCACTTGCCGCCGAGAAGCTGGACCACCACCCCGAATGGTCGAATGTCTACAAGACGGTGGAGGTTCGGCTGACCACCCACGATGCGGGCGGACTGACGCAGCTCGACTTCGACCTCGCAGGCAAGATGAACCGCTTCGCAGGTAGCTGATCAGACGGGCGGGCGGGCGGCCCTTTCGGACTCGTCCTCGACATCGATCATATCATCGGCTTCGAGGATGCGCCGCATTCTCTGGAAGGCCAGCCGGATGCGCGACTTGACGGTGCCCAGCGGCAGATCGGCCTGTTCCGCGATCTGGCTGTGGCTGAGACCCAGGAAGAACGCCATTTTCACCAGCTCTAGCTGTTCCGCGGGTAGCGACGCCAGTGCCACGCGCACGCGCTCGTCGCGCTGGCGCGAATCGATTTCGTCATCGACCGGCTCGGGCTCGGAGGGAAGCAGCATGGGTTCCTGGGGATCCAGGACGCGGGTGCGCTCGCGCCGCGCTGCGTCGATGCGACGGTTGCGGGCAATGCGGTAGAGCCAGGTGGACAGCGAGGATTTTTCGGGGTCGAATAGATTCGCCTTGTGCCAGAGAACCGCCATGACCTCCTGCGCCATGTCCTCCGCCTCGCCGCGCTCCAGCCCGAGACGCAGAAGATAGCCATTGAGCCGGGGGGCGAAATGGTCGAACAGCGCTTCAAATGCCTTGCGGTCGCGCTCGTCGGCGACGCGCCGGACAAGGCCCGTAAATTCCTCCTGACTTTGATTATCCATTCAGTACGGGCCGCTCCCAAACCAGACCGAACCACCCCGCCGATCCTGGCTGCGAACCTACGAATGCAAACGAACCGGTGCAACTGCGTTCTCAGCATCCGTCGCGGGCGTCAGCCCAAATCTTGCCGCTTTTGCCCCATTCAAACAGGGAAGGGACAACAGGCGTCTCATTTGGGCGCTGATCGGGGCAATTGGGGTCGGCGACGTTCAGCGTTCACCCTTTCGTAACCCTGATTAAGTCAAAATGAACCCAATCGGCCCGAAGGGGCTGTGGCTTCATCATCGATATGACGGCAACACACAGGGATCACCACAGGCCTATGCGTGCACTCATCTCCACATTCGCCATCCTGGCCATTGTCGCGGCGGCATCGCCCGCTCTCGCGCAGACGGCAACCAAGACCGGCCAGCACAATGCCTGGGCAACCTACAGCTACCAGAGCGACGAGGGCCCGGTCTGTTACATCTCCAGCGTCCCGACCGCGTTCAATCCCTCCGAGGGCGTGAACCACGGTGACATCTTCTTCCTGGTTTCCAACAAGCCGGCTGCAAACGTGCCGCTGGAACCCAGCTTCCGCGCCGCAGGCTATGAGTTTGAAGACGGCTCAAGGGTTCGGGTGCGTGTCGGCGAGGCCAGCTTCGACATGTACACGCAGGGCGGCTGGGCCTGGGTCGAAAACGCGGCCGACGAGCCGCGCCTCGTCGAAGCGATGAAGGCAGGCACCGACATGCAGGTTGCGGCGCGGTCCACGCGTCCCCGCGATGTCAGCTACACCTTCTCGCTGCGGGGCGTGACCGCCGCGCTCGGTGCGATCGCCAACTGCAGCTAGTCACACGGCGCTCGTCAGTTTCGAGGGCGTCCCATGACGTGGGGCGCCCTTCATGCTATGGAGTGCTCTGAACTGGCGCGCGAGTGCCTCCACGCCTATATCGGACATCATGTCACTTTCAATTGATCTCACCCGCCCGGAAACCCGCGCAGCCTACCGGCCCGTTTCCGCGGAAAAGCCCTCGCTCATCGGCATGAGCCGCGAGGAGATGGCCGATGCTTTGGGCGTGGCGGGCGTTCCGGAGCGCCAGCGCCGCATGCGCGTGCAACAGCTCTGGCACTGGCTCTATGTCCGCGGCGTCTCCGACTTCGCCGACATGCGCAACGTTTCCAAGGAATTGCGCGCCCAACTGGCAGCGCATTTCACCATTGCGCGTCCGGAGATCGTCGAGGAGCAGATCTCCAATGACGGCACGCGCAAATGGCTGGTGCGTTTTCCGCCGCGCGGCGCCGGGCGACCGGTGGAGATCGAGACGGTCTACATACCCGAGGAAGGACGAGGCACGCTGTGCGTCTCCTCGCAGGTCGGCTGCACGCTGACCTGTTCCTTCTGCCACACCGGCACGCAGAAGCTGGTGCGCAACCTGACGGCCGAAGAGGTTCTCGCGCAGTTGCTGATCGCCCGCGACCGGCTGGGTGACTTTCCCGAGCGCGACACGCCGGACGGCGCCATCGTGCCGGCGGAAGGACGCAAGGTCACCAATGTCGTCATGATGGGCATGGGCGAACCGCTCTACAATTTCGAGAACGTGAAGAAGGCCCTGCTGATTGCCGCCGATGGCGACGGGTTGTCGATCTCCAAGCGCCGGATCACGCTGTCGACCTCGGGCGTGGTCCCCGAGATTTTCCGAACGGGAGATGAAATCGGCGTGATGCTGGCGATTTCGCTGCACGCGGTGCGCGACGACCTGCGCGACATGCTGGTGCCGATCAACAAGAAATACCCCCTGAAGGAACTGATGGACGCCTGCCGCGCCTATCCGGGCCTGTCCAACGCACGTCGCATCACCTTCGAATACGTGATGATCAAGGACGTCAACGATTCGCTCGCCGACGCGAAGGGACTGGTTCAGCTTCTGAAGGGCATTCCGGCCAAGATAAACCTGATCCCGTTCAATCCCTGGCCCGGCACCAACTACCAGTGTTCCGACTGGGAGACGATCGAGGCCTTTGCCGATTACGTCAACCGGGCCGGCTATGCCTCGCCAATCCGCACGCCGCGCGGGCGCGACATCCTGGCCGCCTGCGGGCAGCTCAAATCCGAGTCGGAGCGCATGCGCAAGGTTGATCGGCTGGCCCTTGAAGCGACGTTGCATTCGGGGCACGGCGAGGCTTGAGCCGGGTTTTCGCCTATCTCTGGCGGCTGGCCGTCATGCTCGTCGGCTTCGCTACCGCCGCCATCGCCGCCAGCCTCTTCATGAACGTGCTGATGTTCTCCACCTTCGACCTGTTCGCAGGCGAATATGGCGTCGTCTCCCGCCCGGACTTCTGGGTGTCGGTTGCCTTTTTCACCTTCTTTGTCGCCTATCTGGCGTTCATCCCGGTCTGCATCCTGGTCATCTATGCCGAATTCCTCGCTCGCCGGGACTGGCTGTTCTACGCGTTGGCCGGCGCCGCGTGCGCGCTTTATGTCCTAGCCTGGTCCTGGATGGACCCCGCGGCCCACCCAGCGACCGCCGATCCGGGCTTCGCCGCCGCCGGCATCGCTGCGGGCATGGTGGCCGGCATCGCCTATTGGCTCGTGGCCGGCCAGTCGGCGGGGCTCTGGCTGCACGGTCCCCAAAAGGAAAGGGACGGCGCAGATACGCCGTCCCCCTGAAAACGCTTCCCGTCTGAACCGGAAAACTACTCGGCCTTGGCTTCCTCGGCGGCAGGCTCTTCGGCCGGGGCCTCCTCGGCAGGGGCTTCGGCAGCAGCCTTGGCGGCTTCGGCAGCTTCGGCGGCCTTGGCGGCGGCTTCTTCCTCGGCCTTCTTGGCGGCGGCCAGGCGCTCTTGCGCCTTCTGGCCCGGCTCGGCCTTGTTGGGGTTGCTGCGCGCGGAGCGCTCGGCGATACCGGCCTCGGCGAGGAAGCGCAGCACTCGATCGGTCGGCAGGGCGCCCTGACCCATCCAATGCTTGATACGATCCTCGTCGAGCTTCACGCGCTCGCCGTCCTTGGGCAGCATCGGGTTCCACGAACCGACCTGCTCGATGAAGCGGCCGTCGCGCGGCGAGCGCACGTCGGCGATGACGATGTGGTAATAGGGCCGCTTCTTCGAGCCGGCCCGCGCAAGGCGGATTTTCAATGCCATTTCAGTCTCCTCTTCGAACTGTTCACTGTTTCTGCGAGGCGCCGTTTTCGGCGGCGATTGCCTCGTGGTGGCGGATGACCTCGCGGATGATGAAGTTCAGAAACTTCTCCGCGAAATCGGGATCGAGATTGGCGTCGTCGGCGAGGCGCCTGAGCCGGGCAATCTGCTCGGCCTCGCGCGACGGATCGGCGGGCGGCAGCCCGTAGGCAGCCTTGAGATGGCCGACGGCCTGCGTGCAGCGGAAACGCTCGGCCAGCATGTGAATGAGCGCGGCGTCGATATTGTCTATCGAGGCCCGATATTGCGCCAGCTGCGCGCGTGCGTTTACGGTGTCGTCGCGAACGGTCAATGCATCCTCCCCGCGACGTGCCGCGCGAATTTGGCCGGCGGAAGATGGCGAAAGACCGGCATCGTGCCGTAAGGCTTGAACTCCGTCTCACCCTCATGCACCGCACCCAGCGTTTCCGCGAGCTTCATCGAAGCGACGTTGTCCGCAGCAATGCAGGAGATGGCCGTCTCCCAGCCAAGCTCCTCATAGGCAAAGCGGATTGCCCGTTCAGCGGCCTCGCGGCCGTAGCCCTGGCCTTGGAATTCCGGCAGCACGATCCAGCCGATTTCCTGCTCGGGCCAGCCCTCGGGAAACCAGGGCCCGATCAGTCCGGCGAACTTGCCGCTCGCCTTTTCCTCGACCGCGAACTCGCCGAAGCCACGCAGCACCCAGCTGCCGGCCGAAGCCGCGACATGGCGCCAGGCCGTGACGCGATCCATCGGGCCGCCCACGAAACGCGCGGCGTCCGAGGCGAAGAAGTCGGCCAGCGGCTCGAAATCCGCCTGGGTCAACGCCCGCAGGACGAGCCGTTCGGTTTCCAGTCTGGGGATCATTTCTTGCCTTTCGGCAGGCCGGGGAGCCCCGGCAGTCCGCGACCGCCGGGAAGACCGGGCAACCCGCCGCCGGGCAGACCGGGCAGGCCGCCGGGCATCCCCCGGGGCATGCCGCCGCCCATGCCGGCGGCCTCCGCCTGCTTCTTGAGTGCTTCGAGCTGCTTGGGGTCCATGCTGGACAGGTCCGGCATGCCGCCGCCCATCATGCCGCCAAGGCCCATCTTGTTGGCCATGCCGCCCATCAGGCCCCGCATCATGCCGCCGCCCTTACCCTTGCCGCCCATGGCCTTCATCATGTCGCCCATCTGGCGATGCATCTTGAGCAGCTTGTTGATCGCCGCCGCATCCGTGCCCGAGCCCGCGGCGATGCGCTTCTTGCGGCTGTGCTTGAGCACATCCGGATTTGAGCGCTCCTTGGGCGTCATCGACTGGATGATGGCGATCTGGCGCGAAAACGTCTTGTCGTCGAAGCCGGCGGCGGCCATCTGGCCCTGCATCTTTCCCATGCCGGGCATCATGCCCATGATGCCGCCCATGCCGCCCATCTTCTGCATCTGGCGAAGCTGATCGGCCAGATCGTCGAGGTCGAACTTGCCCGACTGCATCTTCTTGGCCATCGCCGCGGCCTTTTCCGCGTCGATGGTCTCGGATGCCCTCTCCACGAGGCTCACGATGTCGCCCATGCCGAGGATGCGATCGGCGATGCGCTTGGGGTGGAATTCCTCCAGCGCATCCATCTTCTCGCCGGTACCGATCAGCTTGACCGGCTTGCCGGTCACCGCGCGCATGGAAAGAGCCGCGCCGCCGCGCCCGTCGCCATCCATGCGGGTAAGCACCAGCCCGGTCACGCCGACGCGCTCGTCGAAGGAGCGCGCGAGATTGACTGCATCCTGGCCGGTCAGCGAATCGGCGACGAGCAGGGTTTCATGCGGCTTCGAAACGGCCTTGATTTCGGCCATCTCAGCCATCAGCGGCTCGTCGATATGGGTACGGCCGGCTGTGTCCAGGATGACCACATCGTGACCGCCGAGCTTGGCGGCCTGCACTGCGCGCCGGGCGATCTCGACCGGCCCTTGGCCGGCAATGATCGGCAGCGTGGCGATCCCGACCTGCTCGCCGATCTGCTTCAACTGTTCCTGGGCGGCGGGCCTGCGCGTATCCAGCGAAGCCATCAGGACCTTCTTGCCCTGGCGCTGCGACAGCCGGTTGGCGATCTTGCCCGTGGTCGTCGTCTTGCCCGAGCCCTGCAGGCCGACCATCATGATGACGACCGGCGCGGGCGCGTTGAGATCGATCGTCTCGCCTTCGGAGCCGAGCATCTCGACCAGCTCGTCATGGACGATCTTGACGACCATCTGGCCGGGCTTGATCGACTTCAGCACCGCGGCGCCGACGGCCTTCTCGCGTACCTTGTCGGTGAACGAGCGCACGACCTCGAGCGCGACGTCGGCCTCGATCAGCGCCCGGCGCACCTCGCGCAGAGCGGCCGCAACGTCCTGTTCCGACAGCGCACCGCGCCCGGTCAGGCCGTTCAGGATTGAGCCAAGGCGCTCTTGAAGGTTCTCGAACATCCAGTTTTCCTCACATCTCGCGTCGACTGACCCGAGAAGTAGTGGTTCCGCGCCCGCGATGAAACCCAAAGCCGGATGGCATCCGGGGGCGCATCGCGCTGCCGGATGTTGACCTCCGGGATCCTGCCCTCAAATGGAAGGGCTGCCCCGGTCGGTGGCTCGGAGTTTTCACTCGTCGCGGAATATGGCGGCTGTAGACCGCAAATTGCCCACAGAGTCAAGAATGGCGGGGCTGAATGAGATCGAACAGATTGCCATAGAGATCGGCGAAGACCACGACGGTGCCGTACGGCTCGCGGCGAGGCTCTTCCAGGAAGACGACTCCCGCCGCCTGCATCGCCGCATGATCGCGGTCGAAATCATCGGTCTCCAGGAAGAACCCGACCCGGCCGCCGGTCTGGTCGCCGACACGCGCCCGCTGCGGATCGTCGCCAGCGCGGGCGAGCAGCAGGCCCGCCGAGCCGTCGCCTGGCGCCACCACGACCCAGCGCTTGCCGCCGCCCAGATCCGTGTCCTCGGCGATGACGAAGCCCAGCCGTTCCGTATAGAAGGCAATGGCCTCATCGTAATCGGCTACGACCACGGTCACCAGGGCGACGCGCCGGCCAGCCATGATGTCAGCGCGTCCCGGTCAGCGTGAAACGGCCGATGGTGCGGCCTTCGGCGATATCGTAGACGAGGATCGAACGTTGGCCGTCGACCTCGATGTGGAGGGTCAGTCGGTTGCCCGACAGGGCGTGGGAAATCACCCTGGCACCCTCGGGCAGCGCGATTTCGCCGGTCAGCATGCTGCCCTGCGGCGGCACCGGGATCTCGGTCACGACCTGTGGCTCGGATGGGCCGTCCGACAGGAAGGCGCGGTAGACAACGGCGATCACCACCGCCATAAGGGCGACGAACAGGATTCCGAGATTGATGGCCATGAAACGCACCAGCTTGCGGCGGACGCGTTCGGCGGCGGGATCGAGTTGCTCGTCGGCCTGGCTGGGCTCGGGTTCGGCCATATCTGCACGCTTCCAGTACAAGGTTTGCGATGGGCGCCCCTGATAACCAAGCCGACCCTGCAATGAAACCCCTCACGGCAGGTGCCGAAGCGGCAGGCCAACGTCTCGACCAGTGGCTGGCCGCTTCATTCGCGCCCGATCTGTCGCGCAGCAGGGTTCAGACGCTGATCCGCAACGGCAACGTGACGGTGGACGATAGCACCGTTCGCGAGCCCAAGCACCGATTGGGCGGCGGCGAGCAGATCGCCATCGCGCTGCCGGAACCCGAGCCGGCAGAACCGGAAGCGGAGGCAATCCCCCTGTCGATCCTCTACGAGGATGCGGATCTGGTCGTCCTCGACAAGCCGGCCGGCCTGGTGGTCCATCCGGGCGCCGGCAACCCGACCGGCACGCTGGTCAACGCGCTGATCCACCATTGCGGCGACACGCTTTCAGGCATTGGCGGGGTGAAACGGCCCGGTATCGTGCACCGTCTCGACAAGGATACCAGCGGCGTCATGGTCGTCGCCAAGACCGACACAGCGCATCGTGGCCTCTCCGACGCCTTTGCGGACCACGGTCGCGACGGGGACCTGGAACGAGCCTACTGGGCCTTCGTCTGGGGCGATCCCGAACCCGCGACGGGGCGCATCGACGCGCCTCTGGGACGGGCGGGCGCCGACCGGACCTTGCGCGCGGTGGTGCCGGCAGGACGTGCGGACGCCCGTCACGCCATCACGCGCTACAAGGTGCTGGAGCGGTTCGGCCCGGGCCGCCCCGCGATGGTTTCGCTCGTCGAATGCCGGCTGGAAACCGGCCGCACCCACCAGATCCGGGTGCATATGGGCCATATCGGCCACCCGCTTCTCGCCGACCCCGGCTATGGCCGCGCCTTCGCGACCAAGGTCAACAAGTTGCCGCCGCAGGCCGCCGCGATCGTCAAGGGACTGGGGCGCCAGGCCCTGCATGCGGCCCTTCTGGCGTTTCGTCATCCCGGCACCGATGAACACATGCGTTTCGAGACGCCGCTGCCGGCCGACCTGCGGGAACTGAGGGACGCGCTCGCGAGTTGGACCTGACGAACGGGCCAAACTTGAGTGCTCTGTTCAGTTTTTGAGGACAGACCGTTCGCAGCAAAAATTGTGCGTGCACGAGCGGCAAAAATTCCTATAATGCGTCATTGCGATGCGCCAGGCGGCGGTCGCGCCATGCCCGCCAATCATTGGGGGCACTGGACAAGAGAAGAGGAGGGCGCTTCATGGCCCAGACATTACCGAGCATTGTTTCAGGCGAAGGCGGGCTTTCCCGCTATCTCGAAGAGATCCGCCGGTTCCCCATGCTGGAGCCGCAGGAAGAGTACATGCTCGCCAAGCGCTACAGCGAACATGAAGATTCCGGCGCGGCCCACAGGCTGGTGACGAGCCATCTCAGGCTCGTGGCGAAGATCGCCATGGGCTATCGCGGCTACGGCCTGCCGATCGGCGAAGTCATTTCCGAAGGCAATGTCGGCCTCATGCAGGCCGTCAAGAAATTTGAGCCGGAGCGCGGCTTCCGGCTGGCCACCTACGCCATGTGGTGGATCAAGGCTTCGATTCAGGAGTACATCCTGCGGTCCTGGAGCCTCGTGAAGATGGGCACCACCGCCAACCAGAAGCGGCTGTTCTTCAACCTGCGCAAGGTGAAGGGCAAGATCCAGGCGCTGGAGGAGGGTGACCTTCATCCCGAGCAGGTGACCGAGATCGCCACCCGGCTGAACGTCAGCGAGGCCGAGGTCATTTCGATGAACCGCCGCCTGTCGGGCGACGCTTCGCTGAACGCGCCTATTCGAGCCTCGGAAGGCGAATCGGGCGAATGGCAGGACTGGCTGGTCGACGATCAGCGCAGCCAGGAAGATGTCCTGGTCGAGCAGGACGAGCTGTCCCAGCGCCGTTCGATGCTGAGCCACGCGATGAGCGTGCTGAACGATCGCGAGAAGCGGATTTTCGAAGCCAGGCGACTGGCCGAGGACCCGATGACGCTGGAAGAACTCTCGGGCGAGTTCGACATCAGCCGCGAACGCGTGCGGCAGATCGAGGTCCGGGCCTTCGAGAAGGTTCAGGAGGCCGTTCAGGCCGATGCCCTACGTCGCCAGCAGTCGCTGCGGACCATCGAAGCCGACGCGGGCTGACCCGTGATCGAGGCCGACGCGGGCTTGCCCCGCGCCGGCCGGCTTTGCTTCAGCCGCTCGACTGGCTCTGCCAGGCGTCGATCGCTTCTTCGAAGATGCGTTCGCCCGTCAGGCCCTTTTCCATCGTCATCAAGGCCCGTCGCCCCGAGCGATAGATGATCGGCACGTCGATCCAGCGCTGGTTGCGCAGGAGATCGACATTCGCGTCGATCTCGGCGGACGTATCGCTCAGCGCGAACAGGAAGAAGCCGTCGGCGATCTTGGCGGGGATGCCCATCAGCGGGCTTCCCGTTTCTTCCTCGGTGTTCTTCATGGCCACCCGCAGCACGCTGTCGATGGCGCCGCCCGCGAAATTCTCGGGCGTCAGGAAGATCATTTCCATGATGTGAGCGGCCGGCAGGGTCTGGTCGGCATTGCGCCGGATGGTCATGCGCAACTGCAGGCTGTGGCCCGGTATTGTCACCTCGCCGCGTATCGCCGGCTCAGGCGGGGCGTCGCCGCCCGGCGATTCCTGCACCAGCGTCCAGACGATCGAGCCGGTTTCGGCCGAGCCCTCGGCCGAACTCGTGGTCTGCTCATAGAAGATCGCGCGCTGGCCGACCGGCACCTGCCCGCTTGTCGAAGGGGTGCTGGCCGGTGCTTCATCGGAGGTGCCGGTCGAACTCGCCACCGACGTCCCTTCCCCGATACGGCGCTGTTCGTCTGCAGGTCCTTCATCGACCTCGCTGCCGTCCGGCAACAGGCGCTGGGTGAATTTTTCCGCGTCCTCGGCGCTTTCGCCGGGCGCCGCGGCAGTCGTCTCTTCGGTCTGGTCGCTCTCGGCGGGAGGCGTCTCTTCCGTGCTCACGGATTCGGCTTCTTCACTCGTTTCCGCCAGTTCGACGGGAGCGGAATCTCCGAAAAGCGCGGTGACGCGGTCAGGGTTGAGCCAGTAGGCATAGGCCCCGGCGCCGATCAACAGGATGAGTGCGGCGGCGATGGCGAGCGTTCCCGTACGCCGCCGCTTCACGCCGGTGGGGCGCGTCCGGCCAGATGCGGGCGCGGCGGCTGCCGTGCGGTCGTCAGCCGGCGCCTCGCCAGCCTCCGCGGTCATCTCGTCGCGCGCGTGCCTGTCGTCCCTGTCGATGAAAGACTCGTCATTTGCGACCGGATCGGGCCCGGTCGCGGGCAGGCCCTCATCCCCGCCGGCGGCTGGTGTCCCGAAGACAGGGTCGACGTCGGTCTCGCGCCTGTCCTGCACGGGCTCTGCGTTGGCCATGAAGGGCTCTGTTGCCAGCGGGTAGCCGGCCTGCGGCTCCACATCGACTTCGTCGGCATCGAAGGCGCCGAGAAAGTCGTCGAAGGAATCCTCCACCGGCGGCGCGTATTCGGCACGCACCGCGACGATCGCGTCATCGAGGGCCTTGCGCTGCCGGTCCGCCACCACTTGGGGAGGCGGCGGGTTCATGGAGGCCAGCTTGTTGTCGATCGCAATGCGGGCCTTGGCGAAGACCTTCTCGCGCGCCTCGGGCGTGTTGTGCTCAAGTCCGCCGATCGTCTTGCGCAAGACAGCTACGAAATCCGCCATTAAGTGATAGCCCCGCATTATTGTCCGCAAGATGCGCGTCGTCGCGCTTCGACCTGCGGGCGTTAAATCCTAATCTTGAAAGGGATCGGTCACAAGTATGGTGTCGTCCCGCTCCGGGCTGGTCGACAACAGAGCGACCGGCGCCCCGATGAGTTCCTCGATATGGCGGACATATTTGACCGCCTGGGCAGGAAGGTCGTTCCAGGAACGGGCGCCGGCCGTCGTGCCGGCCCATCCTTCCAGTGTCTCGTAGACCGGCTCCACGCGCGCCTGCGCGCCCTGGCTGGCCGGCAGATAGTCGATGGGCTGGCCATCCAGCATGTAGCCGGTGCAGACCTTGATCTGGTCCATGCCGTCGAGCACGTCGAGCTTGGTCAGCGCAATGCCGTCGATCCCGTTGACGGCGACCGCCTGGCGCACCAGCACCGCATCGAACCAGCCGCAGCGCCTCTTGCGCCCCGTCACGGTCCCGAATTCACGGCCGCGCTCACCCAGAAATTCGCCGACCTCATTATCCTGCTCGGTCGGAAACGGCCCTTCGCCGACACGCGTCGTGTAGGCCTTGGTGATGCCGAGCACATAGCCGATCGTGCCGGGCCCCACCCCAGAACCCGTCGCGGCCTGGCCGGCGACGGTGTTGGACGACGTGACGAAGGGATACGTCCCCTGGTCGATGTCGAGAAGCGTGCCCTGCGCGCCTTCAAACAGGATGCGGCGGCCCGCCCGGCGCGCATCATCGAGGGTCTTCCAGACCCGATCGATATAGGGCGTGACCTCCGACGCCACGGCCGCGAGTTCGTCCATGAGCGTCTCATGAGCGACCTCTTCCTGTCCCAGCCCCCGCCGCAAGGCGTTGTGGTGGGTCAGGAGCCGGTCCACCTTGGCCGACAACGTGTCCATGTCCGCGAGGTCCATTGCCCGAATAGCCCTTCGACCGACCTTGTCTTCATAGGCCGGGCCGATGCCGCGGCGGGTCGTGCCGATCTTGGTTCCGCTGTTGGACGCCGCATCTTCCCGAAGCGCGTCCAGTTCCCGATGTACCGACAGGATTAACGCGGTGTTTTCGGCTATTTTCAGGCAGTGCGGTCCGATTTCGACGCCTTGGTCGCGCAAGCGCGTCACTTCGGAGACAAAGGCATGAGGATCGAAGACGACGCCATTGCCGATCACCGACAGCTTGCCCGACCGCACGACGCCCGAAGGCAGAAGCGACAGCTTGTAGACCTTGCCGTCGACCACCAGCGTGTGACCGGCATTGTGGCCGCCCTGGAAGCGCACGACCACGTCTGCGCGCTCCGACAGCCAGTCAACGATCTTGCCTTTGCCCTCGTCGCCCCATTGCGAGCCGACGACCACAACATTGGCCATGTATTCAATCCCTCTCCACGCGGCGCGAAGCGCCCATATTTTTGGCCTCTATAGCGTTACAAGGCAGCGGATGCGAGACCCCGGAGGCCATATTGCGGGCCGGCAGCCCGCGATTTCCGGGTTTGCCAGCTCACTGAAGCCCCGTTATGGGTATGCCGCCCGCCTCGCGAAGTCCCGCCATGCCCCGGAATGCCTATGTCCTGCTTGTCCTTACCGCCCTCTTCTGGGGCGGCAACGCCGTTGCGGGCAAGCTGGCCGTCGGCCACGTCTCGCCCATGGCGCTGACGACGCTGCGCTGGGTGTTCGCGCTGGCCATGCTGCTCGCCATCGGCTGGCACCAGTTCGTCCGCGACTGGCCGGTGGCCAGGCTGCGCCTGCCTTTCCTGTTCATCCTGGGCTCCCTCGGCTTCACGGCCTTCAACGCCTCGCTCTACAGCGCGCTCACCATGACATCGGCCATCAACGTGTCGATCGAGCAGGCAGCCATTCCGATGGTCATCTTCCTGATCAACTTCCTCATGTTCTCGCAACGCGCGACGCGGCTGCAATTGCTGGGCCTGGCCCTGTCGGTGATCGGCGTCGCGCTGACCGCGAGCCATGGCGATCTGCGGCGGCTGGCCGAGCTCGACGTCAATCTGGGCGATGCGCTGATGATCGCCGCGGTGATCGTCTATGCCGGCTACACCGTGGCGCTGCGCTTCAAGCCCGCCATCCACTGGCAGAGCCTGATGATCATCCTTGCCGGCTCAGCGCTGGTCTCGTCATCGCCCTTCCTGGCCTGGGAAGTGCAGGCCGGGAGCTTCATCTTCCCGGATCTGCGCGGCTGGATGGTGGTTGCCTATACCGCCCTCTTTCCCTCCGTCCTGTCGCAGATTTTCTACATTCGCGGCGTGGAGATGATCGGCGCCAACCGGGCAGGTCTTTTCATCAACGCAGTCCCGATCTTCGGCACGCTGCTGTCGATTCTCGTTCTCGGCGAAGCCTTCCATCTCTACCACGCCGTGGCGATGGCAATGGTTCTGGGCGGCATCTCGATGGCGGAAATCAGCGCGCGTCGTCAAAGAGCCCCGATACCGCCGGCGTGACCTCGATTTGACCACGCCACTCGGCTGCGATCACGGAGCATTGGTCGCCGCAGGTCGGATGTCGCCCGTCAGACCGCCACCGTATGGCGGCCGGCCTGGCCGAGATAGGTGTCGAAACGACTCGCCACAAGCCGTGCGAGCTCCCAGCGATGGGCCACGATCGAGATCCTGCGACCTTCGACCCGCAGCCATCCAGCCTGCGTGAACTCGTCGAGACGGGCAATGTCGGCGTCGAGAATCGAATCGGGATAGCCGTGGGCCCGCGCGACCGCGCCGAGGTCCACCGCGAAGAAGCACAGGAGCTTCTCGATCGCCGCCGCCCGCACCCTGTCCTCACCTTCAAACGCCTTGCCGCGAGCGGTTGCCAGATGCCCTCGCGCCACGGCGCGACGCCATGCGCCTTCGTCGCTGGCGTTCTGCACGAAGCCGAACGGCGTGCGCCCGACGGAAGAGACACCGAGCCCGATCAGCGTTTCTGCCGCATCGGTGGTATAGCCCTGGAAATTGCGTCGCAGGGTGCCGTCATCAAGCGCCTTGACCATCGCATCGCCCGGCAGCGCGAAATGGTCGATTCCGACCTCGACATAGCCCGCCTCGACGATCACCTGCCGCGCCGCGCGCGCCAGCGCGATGCGCTCGGCGGCATCCGGCAGCACGCTCTGGTCGATCAGGCGCTGGTGCTTCTTCATCCAGGGAACGTGCGCATAACCGAACAGCGCGATACGGTCCGGCGTCAGTGCCACCACCCGTTCGGCCGTGCGGCGGATCGTGGTCGTCGACTGGTGCGGCAGCCCGTACATGACGTCGAAATTCAGTGCCGCAATGCCCGCATCGCGCAGGAAGTTCGTGGCCGCGCGCACTTGCTCGTAGGGCTGTATCCGTCCGATCGCGACCTGCACCGCAGGATGCAGATCCTGCACGCCGAGGCTCGCCCGGTTGACACCAAGCCGCGCCAGCAGGCGGGAATTCTCCGCGTTGACGTGGCGCGGATCGAGTTCGATCGCGTGTTCCATGCCCGCCGCCAGATCGAAGTTTTCATTGAGCGCATCCACCAGCATCTCGAAGCTGTCGTCGGGCAGGAGATTGGGCGTGCCGCCGCCCCAGTGAAGGTGCTCGACCCGTATGCGACCGGTCAGCGAGGAGACAAGTTCGATTTCGTCGCGCAGCACGCCCGCATAGCCGCGGATGGGATCGTCACGCCGCGACACGCGCGTGTTGCAGCCGCAATAGTGGCACATCGAACGGCAGAAGGGCACATGCAGGTAGACGGATGCCGTCCCGCCCGCAGCGCCTGTCCGCCTCAGCCAGTCAGCGTGCTGTTCGGCCGGCAAGGTGGCGGCGAAATGCGGGGCGGTCGGATAGGAAGTGTAGCGCGGCACCGGTTGGGCGGCGAGTTCCTCGAGCCGCAGCGGCTCCTGGAGAAGGGTCATGTCATGCTCCGGTCAGGTCCATGGCATTTATCTGGCCTGCGCGCGATCCCTTCCTTGACCTCGCGCAACCTGGTCGCAACCACTCACATGGCGGCGCGATCGACGATGCGGCTGTCTTCCTCGACCCGGTCCGCCGGATAGAGAACGACGCGGTCCCCGGCCTCGAGACCCGACAGAACCTCGGCTTCCAGCGCCGTGCGCCGGCCAATCTCCACCGGGACCAACTGCGCGCGGTTTTCCACGCTGCGGTAGACCGCCCAATCCTCGCCCCGGCGAAACAGCGCGCCCAGCGGCACCTGAAGAACGTCGTTGCCGGCCCATTCCACCACCCGCACGAAGACCCGGTAGTTGTCGCCGAGGCCGGCACGCTCCTGTGGCGGCGTCAGCAGATCAAGCCGCACGCGCACCCGCTGCTCCTCGATGCCCAGCGCAGACACGCGGGTAAAGGCCGAGGGTTCAATGCGGCGCACCTGGGCCGCAAGCTCGCCCGGCCCACCCCAGCGGCCGATATGTGCTGCGGCGCCCGGTGCGATGCGCACCGCGTCGGCCGACAGCAGTTCGACCTCGATGTCCAGCTCATCGGGGCGCCCGATGGTCAAAAGCGGCTCCCCGGCCTGGACGAGCCGCGCGCTGACATTCTCGATCGACAGCACGTTGCCCGAGGCCGGCGCGCGAATGCGCACGCAGCACTCGCCCGGCTCGCCCGACCTGCCCTCACCGTCAGGGCCAAGCAGCTGCGCCCGGGTCCTCCGCAGCGTCGCCTCCTGGCGGTCGACATCGGACCGTGCCGCCTCCAGCGCCGATTCGATCGTGCGCAGTTGCAGCGCTGCGTCGTCACGCATGCGCAGCGGGATCGTGCCTTGCTCCGCCAGCCGGCTGGTGCGCTCGAACTGGCTCGCTGCGTGGTCGAGATCGGCCTGGGCGCGCGCGACATTCGTCTGCGCGTGGCGCAACGCTGCCTCGGCCTCAGATACCGCCGCCTCCGCCTCGGCACGGGCGCGCGAGTCGAGAAGCGCTGGCGCGGCAGGCTCGATGGTGGCCACGATCGTCTCGTCCGCCTCCACCGCATCACCCACCTCGACCGGCGAACGAGTCGTGGTGCCGGCAATCGGCGCCGTCACCAGGTAGGTGTCGCGTATCCGCGTCACGCCATTGGCGGAAACCGTCACCTCCATCGGGCCTCGCTCGACCACCGCGAGATCGACGGGAACCGGCTCGGGCCAGAACGCCCAGGTCAGCAGGCCTACCGCGGCGATGGTCGCCACCGAGACGACGGCAATGCGTATCCTGGACATGGCGCTACTCCTTCTGCTTCAGCGCACTGGCAAGATCGACACGGTCGAGACGACGGCGCACGATGAGCACCGAGACAAGCGCGGAAACAAAAACCAGCACTGTCGCCCAGCCAAAGGTGCTCTTCGAGACCACGAGGGGAATGTTGACGATTTCCGATGAGAGGCTCTGTGCCGACAGGGCTGCAAAGCCATAGCCGGCCAGCCAGCCCAGCGGCAGCCCGATCACCGTGAGAAGCATGATCTCGCCGACCAGCACGTAGCTGACTTCGGCGCGTGAGAAACCCAACACACGCAGGCTGGCGAGTTCGTAGGCGCGCTCCGCCAGCTGGATCCGCGCGGCGTTGTAGACGACGCCGACGGTGATCAGGATGCCGAGGGTGGCGTAGATGATCACCGTGGTGAACAGGTTTTCATCGAGCTGTTCGCTCAGCTGGGCCCGGACCTCGCTCCAGAGCGCCACGCCGCCGACCGCCGGCGTCTCCTTGATCTGTGCGTAGAGGGCGGGAAGCTCGGCTTCGTCGATGAGGAGATTGATCTGATTGATTCGTGGTTCCTGGCGCAGGAGCGCATGCAGCGCATCCTCGTCCATGTAGGCCGCCTCGCCCAGCGATTGCTGGACCACCGATGCGACGGGCAGGATGTGGGTCTCGCGGTGCCCGGTAAAGAACTCGACGGCGAGCAAATCGCCGGCGCGGGCCCCAAGCTCGCGGGCGAGCAGTTCGGGCAGGACAAGGCCGCGGCTTGGCATGACGAACGGCTCCCGATTGTGGTCGAGCACACGCGCAAGCTCGGTTCCGTTGGCGCGCGCCTGCAGGCTCTGCAGGCTTTCGCGGGCGCCGTTGGAGAGCCGGACGGGAACGGCATAACCACCCTCGACGGCCAGCACGCCCGGCAGGCTGCGGGCGTTGTCGATGGCCGCCAGGGTCTGTTCCCGCGACAGGCTCAGCGTCATCTGCTGGCGATTCGACAGCGAGAACATCTCGTCCATCATGACCTCGACCGCATCGAAGAAGAAGAACGAACCGATCAGCACGGCCACCGAAGCCGCCACGCCGAACAGCGTGACCGCCGCCCGTCCCGGCCAACGCGTGATGGAGCGCAGGATCATCATCGTGGTCTGGCGCAGGCGCATTCCGCGGCCGATACGGTCGACCACGCCCTGGGTGAATTTCGGCGGCGCGGGCGGCGACATGGCGACGGCGGGACGCAGTCGGACCGTGGCGTGCACGGCGCGAAAGGCGCCCAGAAGTACCGTCATCATGGCGAGTATGCCGGAAATGGCGAATGCAGCGGTGGACGGCGAATTGACCAGATAGGGAAACTGGAAATACTGCCCGTAGAGTTCGGTCATCCCGTCGGCGACAAACATGCCCGCACCCCAACCGATCGCGATCCCCATCACGCCGACCAGGCCCGCCAGCTTGAGATAGTGGACCGCAATCTCGAAGGTCGAATAGCCGACCGCCTTCATCAGGCCGATCTGCTGGCGCTCCAGCGCGATCAAGCGCCCGAGCACCATGTTGACGAGGAAGGCCGAGACCACGAAGAAGATCGGCGGCATGATCCAGGCCAGCGCTTGCAGTTGCTCCAGTTCCTGGTTGAGAAACGAGTGCGAGACCTGCCGCCCGCGATCATATGCACCCGTGCCGCCATAGGGATCGAGCAGCTCGTCGATGGCGGCGATCACGGGGGCGGCGTCCGCGCCCGGCAACAGGCGCAGCGTCAGATCGTTGAACGCGCCGTCGAGATCGAAGGCCGAAGCCGCCGCCTGGCGGCTCATCCAGAAGATGCCGAAACGGCGATCGTCGGGGAACAGGGTCGCCGGCCCGATCGTGTAGATGTATTCCGGCGACAGGGCGACGCCGCTGACGCGCAGGTCGCGCAGTTGGCCATTGACGATGGCGCGGAAACTGTCGCCCGGGCGCAGGCCGTGCGCATTGCCGAAGGGTTCGGAAATTGCCACCTCGTCGACACTCAGCGGATCCGGCAGCTGGCCCACGCGCAACAGCGGCACGTTGAGGATCGGCTCGCCATCGGCCGGCAGCGACACGATGCGCCCCATTCCCGGCTCCGGCATTTCGGGCATGTCGAGCACGATGTTCTCGACGATGCGCGCCTCGACCTGGGCGACGCCATCAATGGCCGCCATCTCCAGCACCAGGTCGTTGGGCGCCCGCGTTGCCGACGCAAATATCTCGGCGAAGCGGTTGCGCTCGTAATAGGCGTCGCGTGTCTCGGTCAGGTTCTGCAACGTGCCGAAGGAAATGATCAGCATGGCCACGCCGCAGGCCATGACCAGCGCGATCGCCAGGCTCTGCGCCCAGATGCGCCGCAAATCGCGCAGAAGCTTGCGGTCGAGGACGCTGATCACCACGCCACCTCGGCTGGTGCGATGCGGGTCTTGTTCTCGATCACCTCCGAAACGCGGCCATCGGCGAGGATGACCACGCGGTGGGCGATCTTCTGGATCCCGACATTGTGGGTGATCAGGGCCGTCGCGGTGCCCAGTTCGTCATTGATGCCGACAAGCGCCTCGAGAACGGTCACGCCGGTCTTACTGTCGAGGGCGCCGGTCGGTTCGTCGCACAGGAGCACGTCCGGCCGCTTGGCAATGGCACGCGCGATCGCCACGCGCTGCTGTTCGCCGCCCGACAGTTCGGCCGGGAAATGATTCATGCGATGCGGCAGCCCGGCGCGTTCCAGCGCCTCTTCGGGCCGCATCGGACTTTTAGCGATCTCGGTCACCAGCGCAACGTTCTCGCGAGCGGTGAGCGATGGAACCAGATTGTAGAACTGGAACACGAAGCCGACATGGTCGCGCCGGAACGCGGTCAGCGCGGCATCCGAAAGCCTGGTGAGCTCGCGTTCGCGGAAAAAGACATGGCCCTCGGTCGGCGTATCGAGCGCACCCAGAATGTTCATCAGCGTCGACTTGCCCGAACCCGAGGCGCCGAGCATCACGACCATTTCGCCCTCGTGCAGCGACAGATCCACGCCGCGCAGCGCGTGAACGGCCGCCGGCCCGCTACCATAGACCTTGGTCACTCCCTCGGTGCGAAAAATGGCTTCAGCCACGCTATTGTCCCCGCGATGCAAAAGCTGAATAGGACAGATGCTGCTGCGTCATGTTGACCAAGGTCAAGCCCGTAGGCCCGCGCGCCTGTCACCGGGGAAGGCTCAGCCGATGCTGCGATCAGCCGGCTCGGATGCCGGGGCGGCCTCGCCACTTTGCAGAACGTCCTTGAGATAGGTCTCCCAGGGCTTCAGGCGGCGTCGGGCTTTCAGTGCCTCCTCGGCCACGCGGCGCAGCAGGCGCGCTTCCAGAAATGCCGCCTCCATCGTGGCGACACCAACCATCCCCCGCCCGGCCTGCAGCAGGAGGCGGGTCTTCAGGTCCTGGTAGACCTCCTCGACCCGGGCTTGCGGGGCAGCTTCATCTTCCGCTGCGGGGTCGATCTCGTCCCAGGGCCGCAGGGCGCCAAGCGTCATGCCCCTCAAAGCGCCAAGCATCTCGTCCTTGGCATCCCCGACTTCGGATGGCGCCGCGATCTGGTTCGAGATGCGCAGTACTTCCTCGATATGCTGCACGCCGCGAATGATATCCGGCAGCGCGACGGCAACCGGTGCGGAAAGCGACTGCCCCCCGACTCGTCCAATGACTGAGCGGATTTCCTTGCCCAGCCGCAAGGCACCCATGTGCATGCCGGCAACGCTCTGCCTGGCGGCTTCGGTCTCGCTGATCCGTGCCCGCGCGACCTCGAAGGCGATATCGGCCATGCGCCAGACCTCGCGGACGAGGGCCCGCAGCGCCAGGTCGGGCACCTCGACCAGCGTGGCGTCGAGGAAACGAGGCTGGCCGATCCGTTCTTCCTGGGTCACGAAACGGGTGCCCAGCCAGTCGATCAGGCGCCGGGCCACGCCGGCAATGGCCAGAACGCCGAGGCAATTGAAGATGGTGTGGAAGACGGCAAGCGTCACGGTGATGCTGGCGTCGCCCCATACCCATCCGGCAATCGTCTGGCTGCCCGCGATCAGCCAGGGCAGCAACGCCAGCGCGATGATTGCCGTGAACACGTTGAAGATGATGTGCGCCGCCGCCACCCGTCGTGCCGGCGCGGTCGCACCGATGGCGGCGAACGCCGCAGTTGAAGTGGTGCCGATATTGGTGCCGATGACGGCCGCCGCCGCCAGCACAAGCGGCACCGAGCCGCCAGCGCTTGCCGTCAGCGCAATGGCGATCGCCGCGCTGGAGGACTGGGTGATGACGGTCAATATGAAGCCGAGCAGGACGAAGACCGGCACCGCCAGCCATAGATCCGGATCGAGATCGAGCGTGACCAGATAGGGCGTCACATCGTCGAAACCGTCCTGCAGGAACCCGATGCCGAGAAAAAACACGCCGAAACCAGCGATCGCCTGGCCCAGGCCCGCCAGGCGCTGGCGCCGTGTGGCGACCAGCCGCAGGATCATGCCGATGCCCACCAGTGGCAGGGCCATGGTCGCCACCTGAAAGCCGGTGCCCGCGAGGACCACGAGCCAAGCGGTGGTGGTGGTGCCTATATTGGTGCCGAAGACGACCCAGACCGCCGGCGCGAGGGTCAGGAGGCCCGCATTCACGAAGCCGATCGTGGCGACGGTGACGGCACTCGACGAGCGCACGAGTGCGGTGATGAAGATGCCGGCGGCAAGGCCACGCAGGGGAGAACTGGTGGCAGAGGCCAGTATGCGCTGCAGCAGGCCGCCCGCCGCGGCTTTCAGCCCTTCCGTCATCATCGAGACGCCGATCAGGAAAAGCCCGATACCGCCGAGGATGAGAATGAGGAAAGACATGTCTGGACGTTCACCGAGCCGTGCGCCAGCTGCCGGACGCGTCGCGAGGCTACATGGGCACCGAGGCAATTGCCAATCGACATTGCCGCTTCATCGTCCGCAACGCAAAACGCCCCCTCCCCGCGTGTCGGGAAGGGGGCGCTGGTGCAACCCGCTGGAGAGCGGGAGGCTGGATCACTCGCCGGGCATGATCACGGCATCGATGACGTGAATTACGCCATTGGAGGCCTCGATATCGGCCTGCACGATGTTGGCGCCATCAACCATCGGCCCATCGGCGAGGCTGAAGGTCACTTCCGAGCCCTCGACGGTCGCGGCCATCATTCCGTCCTCAAGGTCGCCGGACATCACCGCGCCGGGGACGACGTGATAGGTGAGGATGGTGACGAGCTGGTCGCGGTTTTCCGGCTGCAGCAGCGATTCGACGGTGCCCTCTGGCAGCGCGGCAAAAGCCTCGTCGGTCGGTGCGAAGACAGTGAACGGACCCTCGCCCTTCAGCGTCTCGACGAGACCGGCTGCCTCGACGGCGGCGACGAGCGTCTCGAAGGAGCCGGCGGCCACGGCCGTGTCGACGATGTCGGCCTGGTGGTTGTCGGCATAGGCATAGCCGGAGATCGCGATGGCGGCAGTTGCCGCGAGAATGGTGCGCTTGATCATGTGTTTGACCCTCTTGAACTGTTTCGTTCAGTTGTGACGAACCGTGTTCGTTCGGTTCGGGTGGTTTTACGGGTCCCGGCTGGCCCCGGTTTGGCCGGCCGCCATCAACAAGTCTTTATGCTCCTCGCGGATTCGTGTGTGATCCGGACGGTTTTCGCCACAGTCGTTAATGCTGGGGTTAGGCATCGGTTAATCTTAGCCGAACGTTAAGGCTTCTACGTCAGATTGCACCACGAGAACGGCCGCGCGCCATCGCGGTCGACCGGATTCATGCCAAGTCCGCCAATGAATTTTGGCGGCACATGCTGCTTCAGGGGGACGCGCGTGGCGAGTGGATTTGCAGTGGACGCCGCCCAGGCGATGGCACGGGATTTCGCCGATTTCGGGCTGGAAGATATCGAACTGGCCGAGATCTGCCTCATGGGCGGGGACTGGCTCTGGGAAACCGATGCCGAGCACCGCTTCCGTCGCATCAGCGACGGGTTCCGGCGCTGCACCGGCCATGAGCCGCAGCAGTTCATCGGCCGGTCGCGCGTTACCTTCCTGCGCAAGGAAGCCTTACACGACGCGGATGCAGCGCTCCACATCCAGGAAATCGAGGCCCGTCGCCCCTTCCGGGACTTCGTCTATTTCCTGGAGGATCGCCAGGGGCGCAGCCGGATGATCTCGATCTCCGGGCGCCCCCTCTTCGACGAGGATGGCGGCTTCGAAGGTTATCGGGGGATCGGCCGCGATGTCTCGCGGATGATGTCCAAGTTCGGTAGCGCGGGCAACACCGAGGCGAACCATGGGAGCGGCGCTTCGGCGCTGTCCCAGCGGCTGATTGCCGGCCTCAACGCCATCGACGATGCCTTCTGCTATTTCGATAGCACCGGCAGGATGCTGCTGCACAACAGCGCGCAGCTTGCGATGTTTCCGCTGCTCGAGGACCTGCTTGTCCCCGGCGTGACGTTGGAAACGCTGGAGGAGGCCGCCCACCTTCGCGGCCTGTGGGCCCCTGGCTTTGAAGACCTGCTCGATGAGTTGCCGTCGGAAGGCGCAGACGGCGCCCGCGGCCAGGCCGAACTCCAGCTGGCCGATGGGCGCTGGATTCTCCAGCGCATGACGCCAACTGACGACGGCGGCATGATTTCCATCAGCGCGGACATCACTGCCCAGAAGAACCGGCAGTTCGAGGTCGAGAGGACCCAGAAGGCCTCCGAGCAGTTGCTCGCCGACATGAAGCACATTCTCGACGCCATGCAACTCGGCATCGTGGTTCTCGACGCCAATCTCGACACGGTGATCATCAACCAGGCCTATTTCAAGATCTGGGACATCGCTCCCGAAGATGTGCCGATCGGCATGTCGGCACGCGACATGCTTCAGAAAGCCCGTCGTCGCGGCGTGTACGACGTACCCGACGACCAGTGGGAAGCCTATGTCGATGCGCGCCTCGATGCCTTGAAAAGCGGCGAGGTCGCGCAGCAGGAGATCCGCCGTGCCGATGGCGGCACCATGATCTACGCCGTTCACAAGCTTTCGGACGGAAAGCGACTGGTCACCTACTACGACGTGACGACGCTCAAGACGCGCGAGGCCGAACTCGCGGAAGCCAAGCGGCGCGCCGAGGATCTTCGCCACGATCTCGCGCTCACCCTCGATACGGTGGATCTCGGCGTTGTGCTGCTGGACAGCGATCTCAACGCGATCATGATCAACAAATCCTTCTATGATTTCTGGGGTCTTAGCCCCGAGATCGCGCCGGCTGGCTGCAGTTTCGAAAGCATCCTGGAAGCCAACCGCCACAACGGCATCTACGAAGTCTCCGATCAGGAGTGGGGCGGCTTCGTTGCCTGGCGCCTCGACGAAATCCGCGACGGCGACGTGGCACCGCGCGAGTTCAAGCGTGCCGACGGCAAGACCAGCATCTACGCCGTGACCAGCCTGAGCGGCGGCAAGCGGCTGATCTCCTACTATGACGTCACGCCGATGAAGCAGCGCGAAAGCCAGCTTGCGGAGGCGCTCGAAATGTCTCGGCTCGCGGAGGCGGTCATCGACAGTCTTCCCAATCCGATATTCGTCAAGGACGAAAAGCTGCGCTTCGTCATGGCGAACCAGGCATTCGCGGACTTTTTCGGGACCACGCCCTCTCGCCTGATCGGCAAGACCGCCTCCAACATCGTCGGACCCAACGACGCAGCCGATTTCGAACAGTCGGAGCGCGACGTCCTGGCGCAGGATGATATCTACGAGGTCGAAGAGGACTACGACGAAGAGGGTACGACCCGATCGCGCCTCGTTCGCAAGAACCGCGTGACCACCGGCGAGCGCAATTACCTCGCCTGCTCGATCTTCGATGTCACCGATATGAAACGGCGGGAGATGGAGGCGATACAGTCCCGACGCTATCTCGCCAACGTGCTGGAATCGCTGCCCGCCGGCGTGATCATCTATGATCGCGACAATTGCTTCGTGCTGGCCAACAACAAGACCCACGAGGCCCTGCCGGCAATGGTGCCTGCCATGAAGCCCGGCAAGCCGTTGCGCGAGGCGGTGGAGACCGCCCACGCCGCGGGCTATTTCCGCCAGAGCGGCGACCCCGCGCTGGACGCGATTTACGACACCGACCGCGAAGCCTGGGTCGACGGCTATATCGCCCGCTATGACGAGAAGATGCGGGTCTTCGAACGCTCGAACCCCGATGGCCGGTGGTTCAAGGCGTTCGACATGCGGCTGGAGGACGGCACCTATGTCGGCGTGCGTGTCGACATCTCGGAACTGAAGCAGCGCGAGAAGGCGCTGCGCGAGAGCATGGACAAGATCGAGCTCTTCAACCGGGTGCTCGACGAGCTCCCCGTCTCGACCTACGTCAAGGACGCTGAACGGCGGTTCGAATTCGTCAACAAGGCGTGGTGCAACATTTCGGGCGTCACGCCGGAAGAGGCGATTGGCAAACGGGACGAGGACTTCTTCGGCGCGGAAGGCGAGAGCTTCGCCGAACGCGACCGCCAGGTCGTCGAGACCGGTCGCATGAGCGAGTTCGAAGAAACCCTCACCCATCGTGACGGCACGTCCCGCCACCTGATCGCCCGCAAGAGCCGTCTGGTCGGCAGCGATGGACGTGTGCACCTGATCGGCTCGAGCGCGGACATCTCCGAATTGAAGCAGCGCGAGGCGGAACTCGAGCAGGCCCAGCAGAAGGCGGTTCTTGCCGACCGGGCCAAGTCGGAATTCCTGGCCAATATGAGCCACGAGATCCGCACGCCCATGAACGGTGTTCTCGGCATGGCCGAACTGCTGTCCAAAACCCAGCTCGATCAGAAGCAGAAGACCTTCACCGACATCATCATGAAGTCGGGCACCGCGCTGCTGACCATCATCAACGACATTCTCGACTTCTCCAAGATCGACGCCGGCCAGATGGTGCTCGATCCGGCGCCCTTCAACCTGGCCGAAGCGGTGGAGGACGTCGCCACGCTGATGACGACCCGCGCCAAGGAGAAGGACCTGGAGATGATCGTGCGTTTCCAGCCGGGCCTGCCCGAGCACCATGTCGGTGACGTGGGACGCATCCGCCAGATCGTCACCAACCTGATGGGCAATGCCGTCAAGTTCACCGACGCCGGCCATGTGCTGGTGGAGGTGACGGGAACCGAGACGCCCGACGGCACCGAGCTGCGCATCGCCGTCACCGATACCGGCATCGGCATCCCGGCGGCAAAACTGGCCGCCGTCTTCGACAAGTTCAGCCAGGTCGATGCCTCATCCACGCGCCGCCACGAAGGCACCGGACTCGGTCTCGCCATCACCTCCAAGCTCGTCGAGTTGATGGGCGGCCAGATCGGCGTCGAAAGCATCGAAGGCCAGGGATCCACCTTCTGGGTCACCCTTCTTCTGCCGATGGCCGATGTCGGTGAGGCACCAAAGTTCACGCCCATCGACGTGACCGGCGCGCGCATTCTCATTGTCGATGACAACCAGATCAACCGGTCCATCCTTATGGAGCAGATGGCGTCGTGGGGTTTCGATTCATGCGCTGCCCAGAGCGGACGGGAAGGCCTGGCCGTGCTGAAAGCCGCGTCGGGCGTTGGCATCGGCGTCGACTGCATTGTCCTCGACCATCAGATGCCCGGCATGTCGGGCATCGACATGGCGCGCGAACTGCGCCGCAGCGACGGCATCCGCGACACACCGATCGTTCTCCTCTCCTCCGTCGACCAGTCGATCGCGCCGGGCCTGAATGTCGATCTCGCCATCGACGTGCAGCTCACCAAGCCCGCGCGATCCTCCGCACTGCTGGAGGCGCTTGTCGAGACAATCCAGAAGCGGCGCCAGCTGCCGCTCACACCAACGCAGACGGCGCCGGCAATTGCCGGGCTGCGGCGCGTAGCATCTGCCAGGACGATGGACGCCCCCGTCAGTGCTGCCCCACCCGCCGCCATGGCCACGCCCAAGCCACGCGCCGACAGTGATATCCACCGGGTCGACATCCTGGTTGCCGAAGACAATGAGGTGAACCAGCTCGTCTTTACCCAGATCCTCGCCGAGACTGGGCTCACCTTCGAGATCGTCGGCAATGGCACGCTGGCCGTGAAGGCCTGCGCCGAAATGCGCCCGCGCATGATCCTCATGGACGTCTCCATGCCGGAGATGAACGGCCTGGAGGCGACCGGCTGCATCCGTGAGTCGGAAACCGAACAGGGTGCCCGCACCCCCATCGTCGGTGTCACTGCCCATGCGCTCAAGGGCGACCGGGAGCGCTGCATCGAGGCCGGCATGGACGATTATCTATCCAAGCCGATCAGCCCCAAGCTGCTTCTCGAAATGATCGAGAAATGGATCGGCGGAGATGCGGAAACCGACCGGCTCAAGGCCTGATCGCCGGGAGCTGGCTCAGGCCGCGCCCGCCGGTTGCAGGCCACCCGCCTGTGGCGCGAAGACGCTCTCGTCGACATAGGCCAGCGCAGTATGGGCGCAGCCGGACCGGATCAGCGGACGTTCGTCGAATTCGAGTTCGAACCGCAGCGGTCCGGCATCCTGCCCTCCGGCCGTGTTCAGCAGGGATTCACGCAGCGCCGGCTCGATGATGTCGAATGCCGCCGTCCCTGGCCCCACGATCGCAACAGGCACCGGGTCGATCAGCGCAAACAGGCTGCCGAGCCCATGGCCGATGGCGCGTCCAGCGCGCCGGAACGCCTCGCGCTCGGGGCCTTCACCGGTGCGCGCCTTATGGGCGAGGGCGACCATTGCCTGCTCGCTGATGTCGGATTCCGGCAGAGCCCACTCGCCTTGGCTGTGGGCATTGCGCATGATCGCGTAGTTGCCAGCATAAGCCTCGATGCAGCCATGGCGCCCGCATCGGCACAAGGCGCCGTCAGGGACGTGGATCATGTGTCCGAATTCGCCGCCCGACGAGACTGTGCCGGTGAACAGGCGACCGCGGAGGATGAGGCCCATGCCGATGCCATTGGACAGCAGGATCGCCACCAGATTGTCGCGATAGCGCTCGGGCGCGCGTTCCCGCATCGCGATGGCAATCATGTTGCAGTCATTCTCGATCGACACGGGGACGCCGAAGCGGTTTTCCAGAATCTCCGCAAATGGGATGTGCGTGTGCGGCGTGATCGGTGACCAGAGCATCTCGCGCCCCCGAGCGTCGACGATACCCTGCACGGCCATCGTGATGCGCAGGCATGGCACATGGGCCATCTCGGCGCCCAGAAGTACGCCGAGTTCCGCGCTGATCCGGTCGGTCAGCTCCCTACGGCCGATCGTGGTGGTATGTAGACGGCAATGACGCTCGGTGACGGTGCGGCCGGAATAATCGATCATGCTGAGCGTCAGCGCATTGAGGGTGAGTACCACCGTCACGACACGCGCGGCCTCCGCATGGGTCTCGAGCGCGACCTGCGGCCGGCCGCGTCTGATCTCGCCGAGAGCGCTGACCTTTGCCTGCCTCAGGATGCCTTCATCGATCAGATCCGAGGAAATGGCCGATATGGTGGAATGGCTTAGTCCGGTCGTGCGCGCGATATCAGTTCGCGAAACGCCGCTCGCGCGGCGAACGGCCGACAGCACCATCGACCGATTCTGCCGGCGCAAATCGTCGTGTCGGACCCCGGTGGTCATAGTCTCTCCTCCCGCCGCCGGTCGGGCTGGCGCACAAGCGCGGGGCGATCGATGTTGACATGAATGGAAAGGTGAGTCATTAATTTTTTCGAGGCTCGAAAAAAAGGGCTTCGACTGAACGCTATTTCGCGCCCTCCGGGGTGCACAGGGAGGATTATCATGAAACGTTTCGCAACCGCCATGCTGGCGGGTGCCGCGATGTCGCTGGCCATGTCGGCTCATGCCATCGCGGAAGGCAAGGTTATCGGTGTCTCCTGGTCGAACTTCCAGGAAGAGCGCTGGCAGACCGACGAGGCAGCCATGCGTGCGGCGATCGAGGAAGCCGGCAACAGCTACATCTCCGCCGACGCGCAGTCGTCGGCCTCCAAGCAGCTCACAGACGTGGAATCGCTGATCGCCCAGGGCGCCGACGCGCTCATCATCCTGGCGCAGGATTCCTCGGCCGTCGTCCCGGCCGTGGAGAACGCCGTCAACGAGGGCATTCCGGTCATCGGTTATGACCGGCTCATCGAGCATCCGGACGCGTACTACCTGACCTTCGACAACAAGGAAGTCGGCCGCATGCAGGCGCGGGCCGTTTTCGAGGCCCAGCCCACCGGCAACTACGTCTTCATCAAGGGCTCCTCGTCCGATCCGAACGCCGACTTCCTGCATTCGGGACAGCTCGAAGTGCTTCAGGAGGCACTCGATTCCGGCGACATCGTCAATGTCGGCGAGGCCTATACCGATGGCTGGCTGCCCGCCAATGCCCAGGAAAACATGGAGCAGTTTCTGACCCAGAACGACAACAATGTCGACGCGGTCGTCGCTTCCAATGACGGCACCGCAGGTGGCGTCGTGGCGGCGCTCGAAGCGCAGGGTCTTGCTGGCTCGGTGCCCGTCTCCGGCCAGGACGGCGACCATGCCGCGCTGAACCGCGTGGCCCTCGGCACTCAGACGGTTTCGGTGTGGAAGGATGCACGCGACCTCGGCCGCGCCGCCGCCGAAATCGCCAACGAACTCGCCGATGGCACCGCAATGGCGGATGTCGAAAACACGGAAACCTGGACCGACGGCCCCCAGGGCGTCGAAATGAACGCCCAGTTCTTGGCGCCTGTGCCAATCACCCGCGACAATCTCAATCTCGTCATCGATGCGGGTTGGGTTTCCAAGGAGTTCGTCTGTCAGGGCGTGACCTCCGGGAGTGTAGCTGCCTGCGACTGACCGCGTGAGGCATCAACTGGCGCCGCGGTTTCGCAAGGACCGCGGCGTCTTTTTGAGTTAGGCTATGTAGCTGGCCGCATCGCATGAGGCCGCCGTCTCGCCCGCAGGCGAACCGGTTGGGGAGGAGACCATGTCGGACATCACGTCACCCACGAGGCTGGACACCGCACGCGCGGCGGAAAAAGGCCCGCTCGGCCGCTTCATGCTGGCCACCGAGCTCGACACGCGCATGCTCGGCATGATCGGGGCGCTGGCCCTTATCTGGACGGTCTTTCACGTCCTGTCGGGCGGGCTGTTCCTGACGCCGCGCAATCTCTGGAACCTGTCGGTCCAATCTGCCTCCGTCTCGGTCATGGCCACCGGCATGGTCCTGGTCATTGTCACCCGCAACATCGACTTGTCGGTCGGTTCGCTGCTGGGCGTGACCGGCATGATCATCGGCGTCACCCAGGCGGAGGTCCTGCCGCAATATCTGGGCTTCGGCCATCCTTCCATCTGGATCATCGCCATCCTGGCCGGGCTGGTCGCCGGCATCGCTATCGGCGCGCTGCAGGGCTACATCATCGCTTATCTGAAGGTTCCTGCGTTCATCGTCACGCTGGGCGGGCTTCTCGTGTGGCGCGGCGCCGCCTGGTGGATGACCAGCGGCCGCACGGTCGCGCCGATGGATCCGACATTCCGCCTGCTCGGCGGCGGGCCCGACGGGGCCATCGGCGCCACCGGGAGCTGGATTTTCGGCATCATCGCCTGCATCGCCATCCTTTTCATGATCTGGAACGCCCGGGGCCAGCGCCGCCGCTTCAGCTTTCCACTTCGGCCGCTCTGGGCGGAAGGCTTGCTGGCCAGCGTCGCCTGCGCGGCCATTCTGGGTGCCGTCGCCATCGCCAACGCCTATCCGTGGCCGATCGGCATCGTCCGCCGCTATGCGGAGGCCGAGGGCATCGTCATCCCGGACGAGGGGCTGTTCATCGCCCACGGCATTGCGGTGCCCGTTCTCATCGCCATCGCGGTGGGCCTCGTCATGACCTTCATCACCCGTCGCACCCGCTTCGGACGCTACGTCTTCGCGATCGGCGGCAATCCCGAGGCGGCGGAACTGGCCGGCATCCACACGCGCTGGGTGATCATGAAAATCTTCATGATCATGGGGGCGCTGGCCGCGATCGGTGCCGTCATCTCCACCGCGCGCCTGAATGCGGCCACCAACGCCCAGGGCACGCTGGACGAACTGCTCGTCATCGCCGCCGCAGTCATCGGGGGCACGTCGCTTTCTGGCGGCGTCGGCACGGTGGCCGGCGCCATGCTCGGAGCGGTGCTGATGCAATCTCTCGCGACCGGTATGATCCTGATGGGTGTCGATTCCCCGCTTCAGAACGTCGTCGTGGGCGCGGTCCTGGTGTTCGCGGTCTTCCTCGACACCATCTACCGCCAGCGCGTGCAATAGGGAGGAAGCAGACCATGGAAAAAGCCACCCCCCTGGTCGAGATGAAGAACATCTCGATCTCCTTCGGCGGCATCCACGCGGTCGACAACGCGTCTGTCGACCTCTTTCCCGGCGAGGTCGTGGGCCTGCTGGGCCACAATGGCGCGGGCAAGTCGACCCTGATCAAGATCCTCTCCGGTGCCTACCGGCGCGATGCGGGCCAGATCTTCGTGGATGGCAAGGAGGCCAGTATCTCCAGTCCCCGCGAGGCCAAGGATTATGGCATCGAGACGATCTATCAAACGCTGGCGCTCGCCGACAATGTCGACGCCGCGGCCAATCTGTTCCTAGGCCGCGAGCTACGCACCCGCTGGGGCACCCTCGACGACGTCGCGATGGAATCGGAAACCCGCAAGGTCATGGGTAGGCTCAACCCGCGCTTCCAGCGCTTCAAGGAACCGGTCATGAAACTATCGGGCGGGCAGCGTCAGTCTGTAGCCATTGCCAGAGCGCTTCATTTCAATGCCCGCATACTCATCATGGACGAGCCTACGGCAGCACTGGGTCCTCAGGAAACCGCGCAGGTGACTGAGCTGGTCAAGAGCCTGAAGCAGGAAGGCATCGGCATATTCCTGATCAGCCACGACATTCACGACATCATGCATCTGGCCGATCGCTTTGTGGTCATGAAGAACGGCCAAATAGTCGGGACGGCCAGCGTGAAGGACGTCACCGAGGACGAAATCCTCGGCATGATCATTCTCGGCAAATGTCCGCCGAGCGCCATTCCCGGGCCGGGCGCGCAGATAGCGGCCGCGGCGTAGAGCCGAAACGGAAAAAAGGGCGAGGCACTCGCGTGCCTCGCCCTTTAGCAGTGCAGGTAACTGCCGACCTTAGTATGCGCCGGGGCAGCGGTCGTAGAAGATCGCGCCGTTCGGACGGCGATACTGGCACTGACCGGGACGGTCGGAAGCGCGACCGACGAGGTAGCCGCCCACAGCGCCGACGAGGCTGCCAACCGCTGCGCCTTCGATCGTTCCGGTGGCGATCGCGCCAACGCCAGCGCCGACACCTGCGCCCACGGCAGCCGTCCGCTCAGCGGTCGTGCAGCCAGCAAGAACGGCCATCGAAGCAGCCGCGACAATTATCATTTTTCTCATTTTAGAGCCTCCATCGAGTTGAGCAGACACGCGCTCTTTACCACGGCATGCCAGCATTTGAAAAACCCGTCCTTCAATGTCTCTCTACCGTAGGTTCGTCATTGCGGGCCAGTAAATAAACTTCTTCACCCGACATAGGTTCCAACGCCACCGTCAAACCCTCCACCAGCGTGACGTCCCAGACGATCTCTGTATCGAAGCCGACGAGAGCCTCGTCGATCGATGCACACACGCCGAAGATGCGATCAAAATCGTCGGCATGACGCGCGGCGGTAAATGCGTTGTCGGCTTCACACGATTCGATGGATGAATAGAATGGCGCTGGCGCAGGAAGTTCGCGGCAATCCTCCGCTCCTCCGTTACATCCAACGATCATCAACAGAATTGCGGCGGTATTCACGGCGACCTCACTAGGTTTCGCAAGAGAAAACGCCATTGGTAGCGGTTGGTTCCTTATGCCGGCTTCCTTCACTTCCCGCTTACGAAAAACGGGTAAGGCTGGCGCCATGAACAGTCATTCCGCCATCGAGGCATTTCTGGAGATGCTGGCAGCCGAGCGCGGCGCCAGCGCCAATACGCTCGCAGCCTATCGCCGCGACCTTGAAGATACCGACGCATTCGCGACAGAGGGGTTGGTCAAGGCCGGGACCGAGACGCTTCGCTTCTATCTGGCTGACCTCACCCGCCGCGGCTTCGCGCCTTCATCGCAGGCGCGCCGGCTCTCGGCTCTGCGCCAGTTCTTCCGGTTTCTCTACGGTGAGGGCCTGCGGGCCGACGACCCGACCGGCACGCTCGACGCGCCGAACCGCCGGGCACCGCTGCCCAAGGTTCTCAGCGAGACGGAAACGGGGCGGGTGCTCGAACTGGCAGCCCGGGAGGCCGAGGGCGCCGATCCGTCCGCTCTTCGCCTGCTGGCATTGGTGGAACTTCTCTACGGCACCGGCCTGCGTATCTCCGAACTGGTCTCCTTACCCGTATCGGTGGCGCGGACCGCGGATCGCTTCGTCCTCGTGCGCGGCAAGGGCGGGCGAGAGCGCATGGTGCCGCTGTCGCGCACGGTGAAGGCGGCGCTCGATCGCTGGATGCCGGCCCGTCGGCTGCTCGGCAGCCTAGCCGATGGCAACTGGCTGTTTCCGGCCCAGTCCGACTCCGGCCATGTTGCCAGGCAGGTCGTGGCGCGGGAACTGAAGGGGTTGGCCGCCCGCGCCGGCGTGTCCGCGGCTGCGGTTTCACCACACGTGATGCGCCATGCCTTTGCCAGCCATCTGCTGCAGAACGGCGCCGACCTGCGCGTCGTGCAGCAGTTGCTCGGCCATGCCGACATCTCGACGACGCAGATCTACACCCATGTTCTCGAGAAACGCCTGGTCGAACTGGTGAGCCGGCACCACCCGCTTGCCGATCAAGTTTGAGGTGTTTATGTGAAGCCCGGCTGCGCGGTCCCGCCGCATCCGGTGTTGCGTACCATGTCCCGATACGGGTAGTGCAAGATACATGTACAATTATCTCGACTTCGAAAAACCCGTAGCGGACCTGGAAGGCCAGATCCTCGAGCTGAAAAAACTCGCCGATGGCGATGAAGCCGTCGACGTGGCCGATGAGATCGCGCGTCTGGAAAAGCGCGTTTCCGATGCGCTGCGCGACATCTATCGCCAGCTGACGCCCTGGCAGAAGGCCCAGGTCGCCCGCCACCCAGACCGTCCGCACTGCCTGGACTACGTCGCCACGCTATTCAGCGACTTCACGCCGCTCGCGGGCGACAGATCCTATGGCGACGACAGCGCCATCGTTGGCGGCTTCGCCCGCTTCCGCGGTGAGCCGGTCGCCATCATCGGTCAGGAGAAGGGGTCCGACACCAAGAGCCGTCTGAAGCACAATTTCGGCATGGCCCGGCCCGAAGGCTACCGCAAGGCCGTCCGCATCATGGAACTGGCCGAGCGGTTCCAGATCCCCATGATCACGCTGGTCGACACGGCTGGCGCCTATCCGGGCATCGGGGCCGAAGAGCGCGGCCAGGCCGAGGCCATTGCTCGTTCGACGTCGCAGTGCCTGTCGATGACCGTCCCCACCGTGTCGGTCATCATCGGCGAGGGCGGCTCCGGCGGCGCCATCGCGATCGCCACCGCCAACAAGGTCTACATGCTGGAGCATTCCATCTATTCGGTGATCTCGCCGGAAGGGGCCGCCTCCATCCTCTGGCACGACTCGACGCGCGCTCGCGATGCGGCGACCAACATGCGCATCACCGCCCAAGACCTTCTAGAGCTCAAGGTGATCGAGGGCATTATCGCCGAACCGCTCGGCGGCGCCCATCGGGCTCCCGAAAAGGTGATCGCAGACGCGGGTGAGCAGATTGCCGGGGCCTTTGCCGAGATCGGTGCGGCCAGCATGGACTATCGCGAACACCGACGCGAAAAGTTCCTGGCCATCGGGCGAACCCTCTAGCAGGGGGAAAACCCGGCACAGCGCCCCGCTGCTGGTCGTATGTTTGTCGGCCTTGCAGTGCGTCCCTGCCCGCAAGGACACAAAATCGCCGTTTCGTTTGAATTACGTAACGTTGCCCTTGGTTGCTCGGTCCCGGAAGCGAGACTTGCGACATTTTCCATTCGGCGTTAACGGTCTGGTTACCAGACGGGGGGCATAGCCGAAGTTTGGCGCCGGAAATTTGCCGGCATGACAAAGCGAGCACGACCGGGGACATGAGGTTCACTTTCGCAATTGCAGGTCTTGTTGCCGCGGTTCTTGTCCTCGGTGGATGCAACGCATCTCTCGAAGACATGGCACCCAAGGCCGAGAGGCAGCTCCCGCAGTCCATCCTGAACCAGATGCAGGCCCGCGGGATGGCCAAGACTTCTCCGATCATGATCCGAATCTTCAAGGAAGAGGACGAGCTCGAAGTCTGGAAGCAGCGCGACAACGGTCGCTACGACATCATCGCGACCTACGAGATCTGCACCTGGTCGGGCAAGCTCGGACCCAAATTCACCGAGGGCGACCGTCAGGCCCCGGAAGGCTTCTACTCGGTGCGCCCGCACCAGATGAACCCACGCTCCAATTATCACCTCGCTTTCAACATGGGCTTCCCGAACGCCTATGACCGCGCCAATGGCCGGACCGGCCAGCACCTGATGGTACACGGCGCATGCTCGTCGGCTGGCTGCTACTCCATGGAAGACGGCCAGATCGAGCAGATCTACGCTTTTGCGCGCGATTCGTTTCGCGGCGGCCAGACGGAGTTCCAGGTCCAGGCCTTTCCCTTCCGCATGACCGCGGCCAACATGGCACGCTACCGGGACGACCCGAATTTCGAATTCTGGCAGATGCTGAAGGAAGGCTACGACCATTTCGAGATCACGCGGGTTCCGCCCAAGGTCGACGTGTGCAACCGGCGTTACGTCTTCAACTCCTACGCAGAAAACGGTCGCGATTTCTCGCCGACCGCTGCTTGCCCGCCGATGACGCAGCCGGAGGCACTTCAGACGGCATACCGCGCCCATCAGAGCAGCTTCGATACGGCGTTCCAGGCGGCTGTAGCGGAGGCCACGAGCACCCAGCCCGCGTCGCCCACCATCACCGGTCTGAGCGAAGCTCGCCAGGTCGCCGACTGGTCGCGCCGCCGCGCCCGCGGTGAAAGCGTCTCGCGCCTGCCGCCGAACATGTCTCAACCGGTAGCGACAGCGGTCGCCGCTGCACCCGCTACGCCTGCCCCTGTTGCCGCAGCCGCCAGCACACCGCCGCCTCAGGTTGCTTCGGCACCCGAAACCGTGCGGCAGGATACGACCGAGGCCGGTGCGCCGATCCCGAGTGAGAACCCGCTCCGCGCCAGCGCTGATTCCGAGCCGACCGACATGCGCGGACGTCTTGGTCGCCTGCTCGGCATGTTCAGCAACTGACCGGCAGGCTTTCGCCGACGCGCTCCTGCCTTGTAGCTTTGCTGCGCTGCAATATATGACTCCTAACCGAAGCCTTCAGGCAACGACACAGGAGACATCATATGCTCGCGGGAAAAAGAGCCATCGTCACCGGATCCACCTCCGGCATCGGCCTTGCCGTCGCCGGCTCGCTGGCTGCCAAGGGCGCCGATGTCGTCCTGAACTCCTTCGACGATAGCGATAAGGACCACGCCGCGGCCGAGCAGATTGCCAGGACTCACGGCGTGAAGGCCGTTTACGTCCAGGGCGACATGTCCAAGCCCGACGATTGCCGCGAACTCGTCAGGAAGGCCGCCGAAGCACTCGGCGGTGTCGACATCCTCGTCAACAATGCCGGCATCCAACACGTCTCGCCCGTCGAGAAATTTCCGCCCGAGCGCTGGGATGCTATCATAGCGATCAACCTGTCGTCCGCCTTCCACACGTCGGCTGCGGCGCTTCCTGCCATGCAGGAGGCACGATGGGGCCGCATCGTGAACATCGCTTCCGCCCACGGGCTGCGCGGCTCGATCAACAAATCGGCCTATGTCGCCGCCAAGCACGGCGTGGTGGGTCTGACCAAGGTCACCGCCCTCGAGAACGCCGAAGCGGGCATCACCTGCAACGCGGTGTGTCCCGGCTTCGTGCTGACGCCGCTGGTCGAGAAGCAGATCGAGGATTTGATGGCCGAAAAGGATCTCGACCGCGACACCGTGGTCCGCGACCTGATGCTCTACAAGCAGCCGACGCGCGAATTTGCGACCGCCGACCAGATCGGCGAGACGGTGGTCTTTCTCTGTTCCGACGCCGCCGCGCAGATCACCGGCACGACACTTTCGGTCGATGGCGGCTGGACGGCGCAGTAACCATGGCCGCCCGCAAACCCATCAACATCGCGCTCCAGGGTGGCGGATCGCACGGCGCCTTTTCCTGGGGCGTGCTCGACCGGCTGCTCGAGGAGGATCAGCTGCAGGTCGCGGCGATCGCCGGCACCAGTGCCGGTGCGATGAACGCCGTCGCCTTCGCCGATGGCTGGGTCGCAGGCGGCGCGGAAGGTGCTCGCGCCAAGCTTGAGAGTTTCTGGCGCTCGGTTGGACGTAAAGGCCGTTTCAGCCCCGTCCAGCGCACGCCCTGGGACGTCCTGACCGGAAACTGGTCGATCGAGAACTCGCCCAGCTTTCTCTGGTTCGACGCGATGGCCCGTGCGGTGTCGCCCTACGTGGCCAACCCTTTCAACTACAATCCGCTGCGGGACGTGGTGCGCAGCGAAATCGACTTCGACAGGGTGAGCCGTTGCGACGCCCTCAAGCTCTTCATCTCGGCAACCAATGTCGAGACCGGCCAGGCGCACATCTTCGAGGGTGCCGGCATCACCGAGGATGCGGTCATGGCGTCGGCCTGCCTGCCGCACCTTTTCCAGGCCGTCGAGATCGATGGCGAGTATTTCTGGGATGGCGGATATGGCGGCAATCCGCCGCTTTACCCGTTCTTCTACGCCTCCCCCGCCGAAGATGTGTTGCTCATCCAGATCAATCCGGTCACCCGGACGGGCGTGCCGAAATCCGCGCGCGAGATCCAGAACCGCGTCGACGAGATCACCTTCAATGCCGGGCTTTTGCGCGAATTCCGGGCCATCGCCTTTGTCAAGGAATTGATCGCCGCAGGCCGCATCGACGCGAAGGAATATCGCGACATCCGGATGCACCGGATCGATGCCGACGAGGCATTAAGCGACCTTTCAGCCTCCTCCAAGCTCAACGCGGAGTGGGCTTTCCTGGAATATCTGCGCGACCTCGGGCGTTCGGCCGCCGAGGACTGGCTGACGGATCATTTCGATGCGGTGGGCGAGGACAGCACACTGGATCTGCAGGAGATGCTTGCGCCGGCCATGCGCCCAAGCGCGCGCGGAACGCTTGGCCGCAAGGTTCGCGAGTTCCTCGCCACCCACAAGCGGCCCACTTTCGTCGATCCTTAGGAGGACGCGGAGCCCTTGTCGCATCGGCCGGTTACCAGCAGGGATATTGCACGCACATATTGGTCATGCAGCGCCGCCTGGACCTCGCGGCCGGGGCGGCGCATTTTCATGCCGTCAAGCGCGTCGAGCAGCATCTCCGCGACACCGCCCGCGGTCAGGCCGAGTTCGCCCAGATCGCGGCGGCTGGCGCGCAGATCAGACTCGATGGCCTCGCGAAACATCCCAACCATCTGCGCGCGTCCCGACGTGACGATATCACCGGCCAGGCTGTTCTGCATGTCGAGCAGTTCCTGGCCGTATGGCGCTTCGTCGATTTCATCCAGGAGCTGGGTGAAGCAGCAGGTCGCATCGTTGAAGCGCTGCGGCAACGGTTTGTCCGGGCATGCCAGGATGGCGCGCGTCTCCACGACCGCCTGTTCGAGGAATTGCGAAGCAAGGGCGCGGTAGATGTCGGTCTTGTTGCGAAAGAGGACATAGAGCGCCGTGCGGGATATTTCGGCGGCCCGTGCAATGTCGTCCATCGTCGTGCGCTGGAAACCATACGCAAGGAAGACCTTGGTCGCGCCAACAAGAATGCGGGCCCGCTTGGGGTCGGAAGACGATTCGATGTGATCGATGAGAGAAATCATGTCGCTATGTAAAGTTTATTGACATAATCACGGAATTTGTCAATCTGTCCGCGCTATTGGCGAGAGGCGCCAAGGCGTTATCGCAAACCCAGCCAGGGCGATGCAGGATTTGGCAGGAATGATCGCCCTATGAATGCCCTCCCTCTGTCGCGGGGCCCAAGCTTGGTGTAGTTGGGCCCGGCGCGCGGCGGATGTCAGTAGGTTTGAAGCAGGTTCTCCAAATGCATATATCGGCGCGCATCCTCCCAAGCCACCGGTTAGGCTTCGGAACCTGAACAGCGGAATTTGAAAATGGCAGGATTAAGGTTCCACAAGGTGGCGGCGATTGCCGTCCTGGTGGCCACGGGCGCATGGATGCTCACGGGGGAATTTTCCTCGGTCGGCAGCGCCACGCCCGAGACAACCGAGCAGCAGCCGGAGGCGCGGGCGGAACGTCCGCCGCGTCTCGTTGCCGTCGTCGAGCCACCGCGCATCGTGCATGCACGCACCATTCGAGTTTCCGGGCGCACCGAGGCGGATCAGCGAGCCGTGCTGGCGTCGCGCGTCGCCGGCATCGTGCAGGACCTTCCAGTCCGCCAGGGCGACACGATCGAGGCCGGTGATATCGTCATGCGGCTGGATACCGAGGGCAAGGAATCCGCCGTCGAGAGCGCCCGCCAGCTTCTTGCCCAGCGTGAGACGGAGTTTGCGGCCACCGAGCGTCTCGTCAACAGCGGAAACCTGCCGCGGCTCCAGCTCGACACGTCGCGCTCTGCCCTGTCCAGCGCCCGATCCCAGCTCGAGGCCGCCGAAGCGGAACTCGGTCGCATGGAGGTCCGCGCGCCGTTTTCCGGCGTCGTCGACCGCGTACGCACCGAAATCGGCAGTGCCGTCTCCCAGGGCACGGAAATTGCCACCGTGTTGAGCCTCGATCCGATCCTGGCGGTCGGCGAAGTCAGCGAACGCGACGTTGCTTATGTTCGCGCCGGGCAGCCAGCGTCGATCCGCCTCGTCGACGGCCGCGAGATCGACGGCGAGATCCGCTTCGTGAGCCGCGATGCTTCTGCCCAGACGCGTACCTTCCGCGTCGAGGCGGCGATCCCCAATCCCGATGCCGACATTCCCTCCGGCATGACGGCAGAGATCACGCTTAGCGCCGAGCCGGTTCAATCGGTGATGCTGCCGCGCTCCGTCATCACGCTGAGCGCCGATGGCGATCTGGGCATCCGTGGCGTCGACCGGTCCGAGGCCGTGGTCTTCTATCCGATCGACCTCGTCGACGACACGCCGAGCGGCCTCTATCTGGCCGGCATTCCCGACGACGTGCGCATCATCGTCGCCGGGCAGGAGCTCGTCACGGAGGGCGAACGCGTGAACGCGGTTCCCGCCGACGAGGAAACAATACGCCGGCTGGTGGGCGAGTTCGCCGCCACGGACGCGCGCTGAGGCCATCCGCCGATGAACCCTATCAGTCTCGCCATCAACAATGCCCGGCTGACACTATCCATCCTGGTGTTCCTGGTGATTGCGGGGGCCATGGCCTACCAGTCGATCCCCAAGGAAGCCGAGCCGGACGTCGCGATTCCCATCATCTATGTCAGCCTCGGCTATCAGGGCATCTCGCCCGAGGATTCCGAGCGCATGCTGCTGCGCCCGGTCGAGACCGCGCTGCAGGGGCTGGCGGGCGTCAAGGAAATGCGTTCCTCCGCCTATCAGGGCGGCGGCTTCGTGCTGATCGAGTTCCAGGCCGGTTACGACTTCTCGAACGCGCTCGAAGACGTGCGCGCAAAGGTCAACGATGCCAAGCGAGACCTGCCAGATGGCGCGGACGAGCCCGGCGTCAACGAGGTGAACATTTCCGAGTTCCCCGTCCTGGTGGTGACGCTTTCCGGGGATCTGCCCGAGCGTGTGCTGTCGACGGCCGCGCGGCAGCTGCGGGACGCCATTGAGGAAGTCCCCGGCGTTCTCGAGGGCGCGCTTCAGGGCGCCCGCGACGATCTCGTCGAAGTCGTCATGGATCCGGTCAAGCTGTCGTCCTATGGGCTGCAGCTCGACCAGATGATCCAGGGGGTCAATGCCGGCAACAGCCTCGTGGCCGCCGGCGCCATGGAGGGATCCGAGGGACGCTATCCCGTACGTGTCCCCTCGCTGATCGAGACCGTCGAGGATGTCGCGAACCTGCCGATCGTGGCCGTGCCCGACGCCGTGGTGCGCGCGCGCGACCTCGCGACCATCCGCCAGACCTTCAAGGACGCCGAGACCATCACCCGGCTGAACGGGCGGCCCGCCATCGCCATCGAGGTCAAGAAGCGTGTCGGCGCCAATCTGGTCGACACGGTGGACGCGGTGAAGCTATTGGCCACCGAGTTTCAGAGCCGGCTGCCGGAAGGCACCGTGGTGACCTTCAGCCAGGACAAGTCGGTGATGGTCCGCACCCTGCTGAGCGATCTCCAGAACCACGTCATGATCGCCGTGATCCTGGTCTTCATCGTCATTCTCTATGCCCTGTCCGGGCGGTCATCGATCATCATCGGCCTGGCCATTCCGGCCTCCTTCCTGATGGGCATCCTTGCGCTGTCCGTGGCCGGCTACACCGTCAACATGGTGGTGCTGTTCAGTCTGATCCTGTCGGTCGGCATGCTTGTCGACGACGCCATCATCGTGACCGAATTTGCCGAGCGCCAGATGAACGATGGCATGGATCGGCGCGAAGCCTTCGAACTGGCCGCCCAGCGCATGGCGGGTCCGGTTCTCGCCGCCACGGCGACCCGCATCGCTGCGTTCTCACCGTTGCTCTTCTGGCCGGGCATCGTCGGCGAGTTCATGAAATACCTGCCGATAACGCTGATCGTCACGCTCTCCGCCTCGCTGATCTACGCTCTCCTGTTCGCGCCCACCATCGGCGCGATGTTCGCGAAAGCCCATGTCGAGGAAGGGCCGAAGCGGGACGGTCTCTACATGGGCATCGCTAAGCAGGCCGTGGCCTATCCCAAGACTGTGCTGCTCCTGGCGGTCGCCCTCCTGGTCGGCGTGCAGTACAGCTATTCGCAATATGGCTCCGGCGTCGAATTCTTCCCCAATGTCGAGCCCGAATACGGTCTGATGTACGTCTCGGCACGCGGCAACCTGTCCCTGCAGGAGATGGACCGGGCGACAGCGCAGGCCGAGGAGAGGCTCCTTGGCTGGCCGGGCGTTTCCTCCATCTACACGCGCGTCGGTCAGTCGCGCGGCGGTGGCCAGGACATTGCCGAGGACGTTGTCGGCATCATCCAGTACGAGTTCGTCGACTGGCGTGAGCGCAAGCCCGCTGGCGAGATCCTCGACGACCTGCGCGGCGTCATGGGCGACATCCCCGGCGTCGAGGTCGAAGTGCGCGTGCCGGAAGCAGGCCCCCCCACCGGCCAGGCGATCCAGCTTCGCCTCTCGGCGGTCGATCCGGCCGGACTTGCTGATCAGGCCCGCTCAGTCGCGGCCCGGCTTGCCGAGATACCTGGTGTGATCGACATCGCGGACGGTTTGCCTCCGCCTGGCGTCGACTGGGCCATCAGGGTCGACCGCGCCAAGGCCTCCCAGTATGGCATCAGCCCCGGCATGGTCGGCACCGTGGTGCAGCTTGTCACCAACGGCCTCAAGCTGTCCGATTACCGTCCCGCGGGCGTCGACGATCCCGTCGACATCCGTCTGCGGCTGCCCGATGACCGGCGCACTCTCGCCGCACTCGACGAGCTGCGGGTCCAGACGAGCATGGGCGCGGTGCCGCTCTCCAACTTCGTGACCCGGGAGCCAGAGCGGCGCGTCGGCACGCTCAACCGGATCGACGGGGAGCGTACCATCATCGTTTCCGCCAACATCGCCGAGGGCTTCCAGACCGCGGCCGTCCAGGCCGAGGTCCTCCAGGCTGTCGAGGAGATCGACCTGGGCGCCACGCGGTTCCGGCTGGCTGGCTCAAGTGAGGAAAGCGACGAGGCCAGCGCCTTCCTTGCCGGCGCCTTCGGTTCGGCGATATTCCTGATCTTCGTGGTGCTGCTCGCCCAGTTCAATAACTTCACCAGCGTGTTCCTGATCCTCATGACCGTGGTCATGTCCACCATCGGTGTGTTCCTCGGCCTGATGATCACCGGCCAGCCCTTCGGCATCGTCATGTCGGGCCTCGGCATCATCGCGCTGGCCGGTGTGGTGGTGAACAACAACATCGTTTTGATCGACACCTATGACCGGCTGCGCCGCGAAGGCTGGGACAAGCAGGAGGCCGTGCTGCAGACCTGCCGCGAGCGTGCCAGGCCGGTGGTGCTGACCGCCGTTTCGGCCATTCTCGGCGTCTTGCCGATCGCGATGGGGCTCGGGCTCGAGATCTTCCACCAAGAGGTCACGATCAACGCGCCCTCCACGCAATGGTGGATATCCATGTCGAGCGCCATCGTCTGGGGCCTGGCCTTCGCGACGCTGCTCACCCTGGTGGTCACGCCCGCCGCGCTGATGGTGTTTACCCGCAAGAACCGCGACCCCAACGTGGAACGCCGCAGCCTGCTCTCGCGCATCTTCCGCCGCCGCGGCAAGTCCACGGCAGCCGCAAAGGACCTGCCGGAGGGTCCGCATCCCAGTCCCGCCGAATAGGCGGGGCTGGAGACGGCCGTCAGGCAATGGTGCTTGCTGACCTCGCGCCGTGCCTGGCGGCCGCCGCAAGCAGCAGCGCCAGCATCAGCGCATTGAGCAGATGCCACATGAAATGCGTGCCGATCGGGACGACGGCACAGAGCTCCTGATCGAAGGCACGAAAGGTCACCGAGACCAGGAAGGTGGCCGCTCCCGCCAGCAGCCAAGGTCCGGCGGCATGCCCGCGTGCCGCCACCCACCCGCCGAAAACGAACAGAGCCAGAAAGGCCGGCAGGTAGCCCATCGACCCGTTGCTGAGCGCATGGAGCCACCCCGGCACGAGCGCCGTCACCCCGCCCGCCGCGAGGTAGAAGATCACGAAGACCCCCGCTGTCGCCAGGCGCGAGAAGCCGAGATAGCGGCGAATGGCAAAGGCTGTGTAGGCGAGCGTGAAGACGGCAATCGGGATGACGTCGGCCAGCATGGTCAACCTGTTGGCGAAGGTGTGGAAGAGCGCTGATCCCACACCGATCGCTATCACCCACCAGCATAAAACGAGCACCATCGCGTCGGCACCGTTCGACCGGGCCTGACGGAGCCCCCACAGGCCCGCCAGGATGAAGGCCAGATTGGTCGCCGCATTGATCGGCTCTGCCCAGAGGTCCGGGCCCATGCGTTCGCAATATTGATCGACAGGGTTCAGCATCGTCTGGCTTCCGTTTGGTCACTGTAGAGGAGTATGCTGTCACCGCAACGTGACTTCCTGTTGTGCGACGCGCCAGCCTAATTTATGGCCTCTGTTGAAGCGCCGGGCGCGCGGGGACAGGCAAGAGCGTTACGAATCCATGACGGGACAAAGTTTGATGACAAGGCTGCTCGCGGCCGCATTGCTGTTGCTTGTCCCCGCAGGCTTCTCCGCTGCCGAGGAACCGCGTCAGTCGCCGCCGCTTGCCGTGGTCGAGCTGTTCACCAGCCAGGGCTGCACCTCCTGTCCGCCGGCCGATGCGCTGCTGGCCGATCTGGCCCAGGCGGGCGACGTCGTGGCGCTGGCATATCATGTCGATTACTGGGACTATCTCGGCTGGCGGGATACGCTGGCCACCGCGGACAACACGGCCCGACAGTATGAATACAGTGATGCCTTCGGCAGCCGATCCGTCTACACCCCCCAGGCCGTGATCAACGGAAGAACCCACGTCAACGGCGCCGACCGCGCAGCGGTCGACCGGGCAATCGATTCCGCATCGCAGGCGGACGCACTGCCCGTCGACGTGGAGATTTCCTATGAAGGTGATACAGTCGTGATCGAGACGGGGGCAGGCAGCCTGGCGGACGGCGAAGCGCACGTCCTGCTGGTCTATTTCAACCCGGCGACCGAAGTCGAGATCACCCGCGGTCGCAACAAGGGTCGATCCTTCACCTTCTGGAACTCCGTCTCGCGCTTTCACAGTGCCGGCGTCTGGCACGGCCAGGAAGCACGCTACGAGATGCCGATGAGCGAGATCATCAGGGCCGGCGCCGGGGGCTGTGCGGTGATCATCCAGGCGATGTCGCGCAATGGACGGCCTGGCGCGATTCTGGGCGCCGCCATCACCACCAAACCGGACGCGTCCAGATAGGCCGTAGAAAGCAAATGGCCGGCACTGGCAAAACCAGAACCGGCCAAATTTGTCGTCGTCGTTGCTTGATCCGGAAGTTCCGGAGTTGGTTCGATCCGAACATCGACCCCGTGGGCGGGGGGCTTGGGGATTACGAGGCCGCGCCGGACCGAACCGTCTCAGGCAACGCTTGCAGGTTGGGGGCACAATGCGGCTGCAGGGCGGAAAAAACACGGCGAAAAAGTGGCGCCCGCATCACCAATTCAGACAGATTGTTTCGTCATCGTGACTTCCACCATCAGGTGCGCGACGTGCTCAATCGCCTGAAGCACCCTGTTGCATTGCCCGGAATTATTCTCTATATCCCCGCCACCGCATGTGCTCCCATCGTCTAGCGGTTAGGACGCCGCCCTCTCACGGCGGAAACAGGGGTTCGATTCCCCTTGGGAGTACCAGCTTTTCCGAGGACATTTGTTACCGAGCGGCAGTCTTTGGCCCGGGTCCCGGCAGCAACTGCTCTTTCGCTTGCGAGGTCGGCGCTGTGGCTGCCTGCATGCATAGCGGGCAGGAGCATGCGCCTCGACGAACAAGGCAGATCGCTTCAACAGTTCCGTCCACGAAAAATATTCAACTTGCTGCGCTGTCGGTGGCCCATGTCATTCAGTTGTATTTCGTATCACCCGTGCGGGACGTATATGGGAAGTTCAACCAGCCTTGCTCTTCTGTACTTCCCCGCTCGTTCATCTCCGGGACGGCGGTTTGAAGGCAAGCCTGCGTTGCTAACTCGTTAGAAACCAGCAAATCCCCGACGTTTATTTAGGCCGACATCGCCTTGATCAGGCTTCCGTAACAATTCTGGTGCGTCAAGCACCGGCCAACTGGTGCTTTTTGTTGGCTAGCTACGACTCTTAGAAGAATCTCAATTTACTTCAGATTGCATATACGTCATCTATGGCTTACCAATTATTTCTATTGCGGTTGCTTGCGGATGGACGTACTCTTGTACGCGCTCACTTGGCGGGGGCGGGGAGCTTGGTTCACAGGAGGTGGACGTCCATGCCATATTCAAAGGTGCTTACCAGGATGCGCGGTCTTCTTGCCGCGACTTTTATCGCAGCTTCGATGTCCGGCATCGCTATGGCAGAGACGACCCTGCCCCAGTCGGTGGCGGACAAGCTGGTCAACCCGGACAGGGTCGCAGAGCTGCTTGACCGAGATGACAATAGCCGGATTCCGATCATCGTCGAATTTGCGGCGCCGCCGGTACCAGACGCAGCCAATTTCGAAAGCGCAGATGCCGCGGATGCCGCCCATATTGCGAGCGTTCATGGCGTTCAGGACGAAATCCTGGGCCGTGTATTTTCGCTTCAGGGCGGAGCAGCGGGTGCGGCAGCGAGTGACGAGTTGCATCTGAAGCGAATGGACTTCTCGCCGATGTTCGCGCTCACGGTCGACAGCGATACGCTTGCGCGTCTGGCCGACGACCCGGCAGTGGTGCGTATTCACGAGGATGTCCTCGATCGGGTCGACCTGAATGTCGGCAGCCCGAATTCCCTGGAGCGCATTCAGATGCCGGCTGCCTATTCAGTCGGCGCGACGGGAAATCTGAGGCGCGTGGCGATCCTCGACACGGGTGGCCGCCGCACCCACGAGTTCCTGAGTTCAAGGATCATTTCGGCCGCATGTTATGGGACGAACAATGCGGGACAGGGATCTTCCAGCTACTGTCCGGGCGGCGCGACTTCGTCGACGTTGCTGGATTCGGCCAACGACTGTGACGCCCCCACCATCCGCGGGTGCGGGCATGGCACGCACGTCGCCGGCACCGCAGCCGGGTTCAACACGAGCTTGAGTAGCGGCGAACCCGCCCATGGCGTTGCGCGCAGTGGCAGGATCATCTCGATCAACGTCTTCTCGCGCTTCACCAATGCGGCCTGCACCGCAAACGGCTATGCGCCGTACGCAAATGGTTGCGTTCTCACCTGGAGCTCGGATCAGATCCTGGGTCTCAACCGCGTCTATGCGCTGCGCAACACGTACAACATCGACGCGGTGAACATGAGCCTCGGCGGCGGCCAATATTCGTCGCACTGCGATACCGACAGCAGAAAGCAGATCATCGACCTGCTGCGCGGGGCCGGCATCGCGACTGTCATCTCGGCGGGCAACAGCGGCTACAACAGTTCCGTGGGTGCGCCTGCCTGCATCTCTTCTGCAATCACGGTCGCATCTTCGACCAAGGCCGACGCCCGTTCAAGCTTCTCCAACTGGGGCAGCATGATCGACGTGGTGGCCCCGGGCTCGTCCATCAACGCATCTTATACGAGTGGGACAAGCAATTCGCACTACGCACAGTTGAGTGGGACGTCGATGGCGGCGCCTCATGTCACGGGTGCTTTCGCGGCGATCCGTTCGCTCGCGCCGACCGCAACAGTCTCGCAGATCGAGGTTGCCCTGGAGAATTCCGGGACAAACATCACCTCGTCGAGCGTGACCAAGCGGCGCATCAATGTCAGCAACGCACTGGCATCGCTCGGCTTGAACATCAAGGCGGCAATGACATCCCCCTCGCCGGGATCCACACTCACCGGCACATCCGTCACCTTCCAGTGGAGCCCGGGCGTCAACGCGCTCAACTACTTCCTATATGTCGGTTCAACCGTCGGCGGCTACGAATACTACAACAGCGGTACGATCGCTCCGGGCTCGCTGTCCCGCACTGCCACGAACATTCCGGCCAATGGCAGCTTGGTCCGCGTCAGGCTCTGGACCCGCTTCGCCAGCGGCTGGCAGACCACCGATTACACCTACACCGCCAATCCTGGCGTGAAGTCGTCGATGATTTCCCCGTCGTCCGGCTCGACCCTGACGGGCCCGACGGTCACCTTCAGCTGGAACACGGGCCTCGGCGTCACTTCACGCTGGCTCTATGTCGGCTCGACGGTCGGCGGCGCGCAGTACCTCAACAGCGGCAGCATCGCGGCCGGCACGCTCTCGCGCCAGGTAACCAACCTGCCAGTGAATGGCTCAACGGTCTATGTGCGGCTCTACTCGTACATTTCGACCGGCTGGCAGCATACTGACTACACCTACACCGCCTCGCCCGGGGCCAAGTCGGCGCTCACCTCGCCGACACCCGGTTCGACCCTGGTGAGTTCAACGGCGAACTTCCAATGGAATACGGGCTCAGGAGCTCTGGAACGCTGGTTGTTTGTCGGCTCAACCGTCGGCGGCACGCAGTACCACAACAGCGGCACTATGGCGCCTGGGACCCTTTCGCGCCAGGTGACCGGCCTGCCGACCAACGGCTCGACAGTCCATGTGCGGCTCTACACCCGGATTTCAAGCGGTTGGCAGTCCACTGACTACACCTACACCGCCGCAACAGCTTCCGTCATGACCTGGCCCACGCCGGGGTCGACCCTGATCAACCCATGGGCGACATTCCAGTGGACGGCGACTGGCGGAGCGTCCGGCTACTGGCTGATGGTCGGCACCGGCGGTGTTGGATCGGCAAACATCCTGTCTGCCGCTGTGGCAAGCACCACCCGCGGCGTGCCCGGACTGCCGCAGATCGGCCCAGTCTATGTGCGCCTGATGACCTATGTCGGTGGCAGCTGGAAGTACAACGACTATGCCTACACCATGGCCGTTCCCGCGGTGATGGCCACACCCGTTCCGGGCTCGACCCTGGCCGGACCGGGCGTCATGTTCCAGTGGACCGGACATGCCAGCATCAGCAACTACTGGCTTTATGTCGGCACCACCGGCGCGGGTTCGGGCAACATCATATCCACCGCCGTCAACAACACATGGCGCTGGGTGGGCGGAATCCCGGCCAGCGGCACGGTCAATGTGCGGCTGATGAGCTGGGTCGGCGGTGCCTGGCGCTACAGGGACTATACCTACCAGGGCGGCGTCGCCGACTCGGCAGTCGATGCAGGTGACGAAGACGGGTTCTCCGGATTCATCCAGAACATCTCTCTGGAGTGAGCCTGCCGAATGGTAGCTGATTTGAAGCAAGGCGCGGGCTACCGCGCCTTGTTCTTTTCAGCCGGCAGTGGAATTCAACGGTCTTCTCTCCCCAAGAGGGTCGGTACAGCCCGATCTCTGTCAGGTATGGACAAGAAACACCAGATCCAAGATTTTGCGTTAATTTTCAATTCCCCCGATAAGACATCACGTGAGTTTCGCGAGGTCGCAATCCCCAACCGAACGCTGTCCAGATAACCCAGATCATGGATCAGGATCCGATACAATTTTTACTATAGGTTGCATTTATGTTGTACAATTATTGGGAATTTTACCTATTGTAGTGGTTCAGTATTGGACGTACGTTTACCGCCACTCACTTGGCGGGGGCCAGGGAGGTTGGTTCCTAGGAGGTGAACGTCCATGCCATATTTAGAGGTGCTTACAAGGATGCGCGGTCTTCTTGCCGCGACTTTTATCGCAGCTTCGATGTCCGGCATCGCTATGGCAGAGACGACCCTGCCCCAGTCGGTGGCGGACAAGCTGGTCAACCCGGACAGGGTCGCAGAGCTGCTTGACCGAGATGACAATAGCCGGATTCCGATCATCGTCGAATTTGCGGCGCCGCCGGTACCAGACGCAGCCAATTTCGAAAGCGCAGATGCCGCGGATGCCGCCCATATTGCGAGCGTTCATGGCGTTCAGGACGAAATCCTGGGCCGTGTATTTTCGCTTCAGGGCGGAGCAGCGGGTGCGGCAGCGAGTGACGAGTTGCATCTGAAGCGAATGGACTTCTCGCCGATGTTCGCGCTCACGGTCGACAGCGATACGCTTGCGCGTCTGGCCGACGACCCGGCAGTGGTGCGTATTCACGAGGATGTCCTCGATCGGGTCGACCTGAATATGGGCTCCCCCAACTCCTTGGCACGGATCCAGATGCCGGCCGCCTACACGGCCGGCGCGACGGGAAATCTGAGACGCGTGGCGATCCTCGACACGGGAGGTCGACGGACCCATGAGTTCCTGAGTTCAAGGATCATATCGGCCGCATGTTATGGGACGAACAATGCGGGACAGGGATCTTCAAGCTACTGTCCGGGCGGCGCCACTTCTTCAACGTCGATCGATGCGGCAAACGACTGCGACGCCTCGACGATACGCGGCTGCGGACATGGCACTCACGTTGCCGGCACCGCGGCCGGGTTCAACACGAGCTTGAGTAGCGGCGAACCCGCCCATGGCGTTGCGCGTGACGGCAGGATCATCTCGATCAACGTCTTCTCGCGCTTCACCAATGCGGCCTGCACCGCCAACGGCTATCCGCCCCTTTCGAACGGTTGCGTGCTGACCTGGAACTCGGATCAGATTCTGGGTCTCAACCGCGTATATGCGCTGCGCAACACGTACAATATCGATGCGGTGAACATGAGCCTGGGCGGCGGCCAGTATTTTTCGCACTGCGATACCGACAGCAGAAAGCAGATCATCGACCTGCTGCGCGGGGCCGGCATCGCGACCGTCATTGCGGCCGGCAACAGCGGCTACAGCACTTCAGTCGGCGCGCCTGCCTGCATCTCTTCTGCAATCACGGTCGCATCTTCGACCAAGGCCGATGCCCGTTCAAGCTTCTCCAACTGGGGCACACTGATCGACGTCGTGGCACCAGGGTCGGACATCAATGCCTCCTACACGAGCGGGACAAGCAATTCGCATTACGCACAGTTGAGCGGAACGTCGATGGCGGCGCCTCATGTCGCCGGCGCATTTGCAGCCCTTCGGTCAGCGGTTCCCGGTGCCACGGTCACCCAGATCGAGAATGCCTTGGAGAGCACCGGCACAAACATCACTTCGTCGGGCTCCACCAAGCCGCGCATCAACGTCAACAGCGCATTGACGGCACTTGGGGGTGGCGCCGCCAAGGCGGTGATGTCCTCGCCCACACCAGGTTCGACGCTTTCGACTTCCTCGGCGACCTTCAGCTGGACGGCCGGTTCGGGGGTATCGAGCTACTGGCTCTACATCGGCACCACTGGTGCAGGCTCGAACAACATTTTCAGCCAGGGCGGCACGCAGAGAACGCGCACGGTGACCGGCCTGCCGGCCTCCGGCACGCTGTATGTCCGGCTGTATTCATACATCAACAGCGCGTGGCAATATAACGACTACACCTACACCATGAACGCCGCAGTCAAGGCGGTGATGTCCTCGCCCACGCCAGGTTCGACGCTGACGAGTTCCTCGGCCACCTTCAACTGGACGACCGGTTCGGGTGTGACAAACTACTGGCTCCATGTCGGCAATACCGGAGCCGGTTCGACCAACATCTTCAACAACGGCGGCACACAGAGAACGCGCACGGTAACCGGTCTGCCAGCCTCCGGCACGCTGAACGTCCGGCTGTGGTCCTACATGAGTGGCGGCTGGCAGTACAACGACTACACCTACACCATGAATTCCGGGACGAAGGCGGTGATGTCATCGCCAACACCCGGTTCGACGCTGACAAACACCTCTGCCACCTTCAACTGGACGACCGGTTCGGGGGTATCGACCTACTGGCTCTACATCGGCACCACTGGTGCAGGCTCGACCAACATCTTCAGCCAGGGCGGCACGCAGAGAACCCGGACGGTGACTGGCCTGCCGGGTTCCGGCACGCTGTATGTGCGGCTGTATTCCTACATCAACAACGGCTGGCAGTTCAACGACTACACTTACACCATGAACGCCGCAGTCAAGGCGGTGATGTCCTCGCCGACGCCAGGTTCGACGCTGACGAGTTCCTCGGCCACCTTCAGCTGGACGACCGGTTCGGGTGTGACAAGCTACTGGCTCCATGTCGGCAATACCGGAGCGGGTTCGTACAACATCTTCAATAACGGCGGGACACAGACCTCGCGCGCGGTGACGGGCTTGCCGACCTCCGGCACGCTGAACGTCCGGCTGTGGTCCTGGATGAGTGGCGGCTGGCAGTACACAGACTACACCTACACCATGAACGCCGCAGTCAAGGCGGTGATGTCCTCGCCGACGCCTGGATCGACGCTAACGAGTTCCTCGGCCACCTTCAGCTGGACGACCGGTTCGGGTGTGACAAGCTACTGGCTCCATGTCGGCAATACCGGAGCGGGTTCGTACAACATCTTCAATAACGGCGGGACACAGACCTCGCGCACAGTGACGGGCTTGCCGACCTCCGGCACGCTGAACGTCCGGCTGTGGTCCTGGATGAGTGGCGGCTGGCAGTACACAGACTACACCTACACCATGAACGCCGCAGTCAAGGCGGTGATGTCCTCGCCCACGCCAGGTTCGACGCTGACGAGTTCCTCGGCCACCTTCAACTGGACGTCCGGTTCGGGTGTGACAAGCTACTGGCTCCATGTCGGCAATGCCGGCGCGGGGTCGACCAACATCTTCAATAACGGCGGGACACAGACCTCGCGCACAGTGACGGGCTTGCCGACCCTTGGCATTATCAACGTCCGGCTGTGGTCCTGGATGAGTGGCGGCTGGCAGTACAACGACTACACCTATCTGGGTGCCGGCCATTTGTCCGCATCCATCCAGGACATCTCTCTGGAATGAGCCTGCTGACTAGCAGCTGACATAGATCAAGGCGTGGGAAACCGCGCCTTGATCATTTTGACGTCTCCCCGGCCGGCAGAAATCGGCGGCATCGACGGGTCGTTTTGCGCTGCCTCAAAGTGCGGCCGGCCGAATACCGCAAGGGTCCCTCCAACGGTTTGCCGTACAGGAAAAGGAGGACCCAAGATGAACAGGAAGTTTGCCCTAATCGCCCTTGCCGCAGCCATCGGCTTTTCCAGCGCTGCCCATGCGGCCGAATACGAGATCAGGATGCTGAACCGCGGTGAGCGGCCGATGGTCTTCGAGCCCGAATTCGTCCGCGCCCAGCCCGGCGACACGCTGCGCTTCGTGGCTGTCGATCCCGGCCACAACGCCGAAACGATTCCGGGCATGCTCCCGGAAGGAGCCGACCCCTTCAAGGGAGCGATCAACGAAGAGGTCGTCTACACCGTCGAAGCGGAAGGTGTATACGGCATCAAGTGCCTGCCGCATTACGGCATGGGCATGGTCATGCTGGTCGTGGTTGGCGCCCCCGAGAATCTGGAAGCGGTCCGCAACGTGCGCCATCCCGGTCGCGCTCGTGGCGTATTCGAGGCCTTGCTCGACCGGGTCACCGCTGAATAGGCCTCACCCGCACAGCCTGCACATTCGGTTTCACGCCTTGTATTTCGCCCCCCTTCGGGTCATGCCTTTGTGAAACGGCGGCCGGCGCGTTGTCCCTCGGCAACCATAATGGCCCAGCCGCCTTTCAGGATACGGCATCAGGGGGGCGAAGCGAGAAGACATGGATCGGCTGCGTAATGTGCTCGTCATGGTCAGCAGCCAGCTTTGGCTCGTACCGGCCCTCTTCTTCATCGGGGAAGGCGTGCTCGCGCTTCTGCTTCTCCGCTTCGGCGACGTCATCATCTCGGCGAGTGGCTCGGCCGGCTGGTGGCTCTATGGCGGCGAGGCCGAGACGGCACGCAACCTCTTGTCGGCGCTTTTGTCCGGCCTGATGACCATGACGTCACTCGTCGTCTCTGTGACCTTCGTCATCCTGACCCTGGCAGCCAATCAGCTGGGGCCGCGGCTGATCGCCATCTTCATGTCCGACAAGCAGATCCAGTCGGTGCTGGGCCTTTTTGTCGGCACGATCTTCTACATCATTCTCGTCATGCGCAGCATCGGCGATACGCTGGGCGCCAACGGAGTCCCGCATGTGGCCGTCTCCACAGGTACTTTCCTCGTCATCCTGTGTCTGATGGCGCTGCTCTTCTACATCCACAAGATCGCCCGCTCGATCATCGCCGACAATGTGGTGGAGGTCGTCGCGAGCGAGTTGCGAGAAACCATGCGCCGCATTCTGACAGAAGGCGGCGACATTGGTTCGGCACGTGAGCAGGAAACCCCGGCCGGGTCCGGATGGCCAATTTCGCTGGGACAAGCCGGCTATCTGCAAGTCGTCGACTACAACCGGCTGCTGAACATTGCCTGCGCCGAAGACATTCTCATCGAGGTCAAGGTCCGGGCAGGCCACCACCTCTTGGATAGCGGCAACCATGTCGTCCTCCATGCACGGGAACGCCCACCCGATGATCTGCTGGGCAACGTCCGCAGCGCCTTTACCATCGGTCGGCAGCGCACGCCGGCGCAGGATCCCGAACACGGCATCAGGCAACTGGCGGAGATCGCCACGCGCGCGCTTTCGCCCGGCACCAACGATCCCTTTACGGCGATCGCCGTCATCGACCGGCTCGGCGCCTGCTTCGAGATCGTGCTCGCGCGCCGGCAGCAGCAGAGAACCTATCGCGACGACAAGGGAGTCCCCCGGGTCATCGCCAACCGCTCCACCCTTGCCGGCATGCTGGAAGCGGCTTTCAACCCCATCCGGCAGGCGGGAGCGAGCCACCCGGCCATTCTCATCCGCATGGTGGAGACGATCGGCGAGCTCAGGACCATAGCCACGGGTCCGGGGGAACGGTCGACCCTGGCTCGGCAACTGGCACGCATCCTGCAGACCGCCGACGGCCAGAACCTCACCGATTCCGACCGCGAAGACCTCGCAGCTGTCCTGAAAACGGCAGGCCATACCGGCTGACGCCACGCTGCTGCAAGAGCCTGAAAAGGTTCACTCAAGTTGCTGCGACGGTCTTGCGGAACCGTGCGACGATCCACATCTATGCCGCTGACCGGAGCATCCGCTTCCGCGCTAGGATCCCCGAAGATGGACTATGTATTTGTGGCGCTGGGCCTTGTCGGCCTGTTTCTCGGCGGCGAATTTCTCGTGCGGGGCAGCGTAGCCGTGGCCCGCAGCTTCGCGATCTCGCCGCTTCTGATCGGCCTGACGGTCGTTGGCTTCGGCACCTCGACACCCGAACTCCTCGTCTCGGTGGATGCAGCCTGGCGCGGTCTGCCCGACATTGCGCTCGGCAATGTGGTGGGCTCCAACATCGCCAACATCCTCTTGATCCTAGGCATTTCGGCCCTGGTCTGGCCGATCGCGGTTGCTGGCCAGTCGGTGCGGCGCGACCTGTTGGTCATGCTGGCGGCCGCGTTGATACTGCTGCCCTTCTTCTACCTGGGCGAGGTCTCCCGCCTCGCCGGCGTCGTGCTGGTCGCGGGACTGGCAGCCTATCTGATCGTGGCCTACCGCGCCGGTCGCGCTCAGCCCGAGCCCGACACGGAGGACGGCCCCTCCCTCAGCACCGGCAAGGCACTCGCGCTGGTCGCCGTCGGCCTGGTGGCGCTCATGATTGGTGCCCGTTTCCTGGTCGATGGCGCGGTGGCGATCGCGCGCGACTTCGACATCTCGGAGGCCTTCATCGGCCTCACCATCGTGGCCGTCGGCACCTCCCTGCCGGAACTCGCGACATCCCTCATCGCCGCCTTCAGGCGCCAGTCTGAAATCGCCATCGGCAATATCGTGGGCTCCAACATATTCAACATATTGGGCATTCTGGGCGTGACCGCATTGATCACTCCCATCCCGGTCGCATCTCGGTTCCTGTCCTTCGATCTGCCGGCGATGCTTGCGGCATCCGTGGCGCTGGCCTTGCTGCTGCTGGTGTGGTCGCGGATCGGGCGTCTGGCGGGCCTCGGCCTGCTGGCCGCCTACATACTCTACGTCATCAGCGCCCAAGGCTGACGGGGTCCGAACCGCAGTTGAACTCCCGTTTCAGCATTGGCGCGTGGGCTCCTCGCATGGCATAAGCGCCCAGCCACGGGCCGATTCGGACGCGATCATGATCTGGACCTATCTTCTCATCCTGTCCGTCGTCCAGGGGATCACGGAGTTCCTCCCGATCTCGTCGTCGGCCCACCTCATCCTCGTCCGCGATCTCTTTCTTGCCCTCGGCGTGCCGGTGTCGGAAGGCGGCGCAGCGGACGAGCTGGCGCTCGACATTGCGCTCCATGTCGGCTCGCTCGGCGCCATCCTGCTCTATTTCCGAAAGGACGTCACCCAGCTCTTCCTCGGACTGGCCGATGCCGTGCGTCTCAGGCCAAGCGACAACGCGCGCATGCTCATGCTGCTGACGGTCGCCACCATGCCCATCATCGTGGCCGGCTTCCTGCTCAAGGATATCGTGACCTACATGTTGCGCTCGGTCGAGATCATCGCCTGGATGACGATCATCTTCGGCGTGCTGCTCTATGTCGCCGACCGTCAACCCGAGCACGCCCACAGCATCGAGAAGATGAGTTTCCGCCAGGCGATCGTGGTCGGGTTGGCCCAGTGCCTGGCGCTCATTCCGGGCGTCAGCCGGTCCGGCATCGCCATGACGGCCGGCAGGCTCACCGGCCTCGACCGGCCGCTGTCGGCCCGCTTCGCACTGCTTCTGTCGCTGCCGACCATCGCCGGCGCCGGACTTCTGGCCACTGTGGACCTCTATCGGGCCGGTGACGCGCGGCTGACCGGCGAGGCGCTGATCGGCGGCCTGTTCGCCTTCGTCGCCGCCTGGATCACGGTGGCGCTGCTGATGAAGTGGCTGCAGCGCTATTCCTATACGCCCTTCGTCTTCTACCGGCTGGTGCTCGGCATCCTGCTGCTGGTGCTGATCTATGCGTTTGGCTGGTCGCCAGGGGTGGCAGCCGCCTAGCTTCTGCCCCGCGACATGCGCCGGGCTTCGAGCGTCAGGGCGAGCAGGGACTGCCGGGCGGTCGCCGACGCGAGGCCGGCATTGCGCCGCGTCTGAAGGACGGCCGCATCGAGCCGCGCCACCGCGGCGGCAAGCGTGTCGGCCGGCCAGCGGTTGACGGCCGTCTCGAAGGCCCGCCGCCGGGCAAAGAAGATCGGCGGCCTGGCCGCGGCAACCACCGCCTGCGCCGGCCTGCCACTCGCCTCCATTTCACCCTTCAGCGTTTCCAGCATCTGGAACCGGCGCAGCGCGGCCGACAGCACGACGCCTGCATTGCCGCCGCCCGCCAGAAGCGAAGTGAACATGGTGTCGAAGCCTCTCGCATCCCCCTCCAGCACCGCGTCGAGCATGTCTTCCTGGCTGCGCGCCGAAACGTCGCCGATCGCCGCTTCCACATCGGCCAGGCTGACACGACCGGTGCCTGCGCAATAGAGCGCGAGCTTGGCGAGTTCGCCGCGCGTGGCCAGCCGGTCGCCGCCGAGCAGCGACCGCAGGGCCTGCCGCGCCTCCGGCTCGATGGACAGCTTCTCGCGCTGGCACATCTCGTCGATGAGACCTTCGAGCCCGCGCCCCTCATCCGAATAGGACGGCAAGGCCATCGCGGATGCCGCCTTTTCGACGGCGGCTCTCAAGCCCGTCCCCTTCTTCAGTTCTCCCGCCTCGAGCAGCACCACCGCATCGGCGGGGGTCGTCTTCGCAAGCTCGGCCACCTCGGCGGCGATGCCGGCGCCCGCACCAATCCCGCGCACCCAGATGAGGCGCTTGTCCGAGAACATGGGAATGGAGGCGACCTCCTCGGTCAGCCGGCCGGGTTGCTTTTCGATCTCGCCGCCGTCCAGCCGCGTGACCGCGAAGGGATCCTCGAGCGTGAGTCCGGTCGCCTGGGCAAAGGCCAGCGCACGCTCCGATACCAGCCCGCGATCCGGGCCGTAGACCAGCACGATGCGCACGGCAGGATCCGGCCTCTTCAGCCAGCCATCCACCTCATGTGCCTTCTTCTCCGCCATCGCTGCCGCATAGCATGCCGTCTCCTGACATGACAGCCGAATGCTGCCTTGACCCCGCCACCTTGCCGCTTACTGTGGCCACCGGGTGCTACAGGCACAAAGGAAGTCCCAATGCGTTTGTCCCGCAGATCTTTCGTTTTCGGCATTGCAGCTGTTGCCATCGCGGTCAGCCTTGGCCTCGGTGCCGGTGTTGTCCAGGCGCATCACGGCTGGGCGTGGGCAGAAGACGAATTCTCCGAGATCAAAGGGACGATCGTCTCGATCTATCTCGGCAATCCGCATGCGTCGCTTGAGGTGGATGTCGACGGCGAAACCTGGCACGTCGAGCTGGCTCCACCCCGCGCCACCGCCAGTGCCGGCTTCGTCGAAGGTGCGGCAGCCGAAGGCGATTTGGTCATGGCCGTGGGCCACCGATCGCGCAATCCCGGCGAGCGGACATTCAAGGCGGTGCGTATCGTTGTCCAGGATGTGGTCTACGACGTCTATCCGCGGCGCCTGCCGGCAGACTGAAGGGCCTGCATTTGGACCTTTTGATCGCCATCGAGACGCTGCCGCCGCTGGAAGCCTTCAAGCTTTCCTTTCTCGTCTACCCCGCCGTCAGTGCGCTGCACATCATGGGCTTCGCCACACTTTTTGTCTGCGTCATGTTGATGGATCTGCGCATTGTCGGCGCCATCCAGGTGCTCGATCGGGAAGCTTTCGTGACGCTCATGCGCCGCTTTGCGATTGCCGGCTTCATGGTGGCCGCGCTGACCGGGCTGCCCATGTTCGCCGTCCAGGCGCGCGAATATGTCTTCAACCCGGCTTTTCAGGCCAAGATGGCGCTTCTTTTCCTGGCCGGCCTCAATCTCTGGGCTTTTCGGCGGGTGGCGGGAGGTGATCGTACCCAGCGGCCCTATCCGGCAAGTGCGCGTTTCCTGGCGATGACGTCGATAGTCATCTGGGTTGCCGTCATCGCGGCAGGCCGCCTCGTTGGCTTCATCTGAGGAACCTGGAACCGCTGCGCCCCGTTGGCTTCATCTGAGGAACCTGGAACCGCTGCGCCCCGTTGGCTTCCAGGAAGGAAAGATCATGGAACAGAAAGACGAACCCAGGACCTTTTCCGGGCGCGACACCAGCCAGGGCCACATCGTGCTGCGAACACCGCTGAGGAAGGCGATCTTCATCGCCGGCCTCGTCGGCATCGTCATCCTGTCGGCTATCTTCGCGACAGGCTGCATCCCGACGCCGCCGGCCTGACGCGTCAGTTGATGCGCAGCGGCCCCGCACTGATGCGGACGGTTCCCACACGCGTGCCGATGCTGGCATCGACGGGCGCATAGAGACCGGTGTCTCCCAGCGGCGCAAAGGTGATGCTGATGTCGCCGCTGTCGCGCATATGCCGCATGTCGCGATTGTCGGAATTGAATCCTGCCACCGGCGTGAAGCTGCCGGCGCAGACCGCGCCCTCGCCCTCATGTCGCGGCAGCGGCCCGGTGGACACCGGCCGCAGTTGGATGTCGGCACGCATCCAGCCATCGAATATGCTTAGCCGGCGATTGCAGACCTCACCCGGTGAGGATGCGCGCACTAGCGTGGCCGACAGTGGATCGGTGACCACACGCAGGTGTTCAGGCGCAATCGGCACATAGGTCGGCCGCCTCTCGGGCTCGGGCCGTTGATGGTTCACGGCAACGGCCGAACCGCCGTGGAAGCTGATCGCCACCCCATCCGGACGGCCGCCCGAACTGAACGCGACCTGGAAATTCCTTGGCTCCACACCTTGCCCGTGGATCCGGGCGGACAGGTTGGCGTTGCCGCTGGTGCTGCTGAAAAACCGCGCCAGGCCGGCGCTTTGCAACGAGCCCCGCATCTCCAACCCGCCATCATTCTCGATGGTCGAGGTGAATGTGGCGCGGGCCACGGGGATTCCGATGAAAGTCGCGGTATAGTCGGCCGTGTAGGATCGTGTTTCGGCAGCCGCCGGCAGGGCCGAACCGATGAGAGCGGCGCCGAGGAAGGGGATGATGAGACGTTCGAGAGACATGACCGGGCTCCGGACCTGTTGCATGGGCAGCGCGTCCCTTCACCACCAGCACCCGTTTTCGGGGAAAATTTCGGCAAATCTATGGATGTGGTGAGACGCGCTGTGCGAGCCCCCTCCCCATGGCTCGGCTTGACGCGTCCGGCCTTTTGTGTCGAAAGGCTGCGGCGAGAAGACCTGACCGATGACCGATATCGAAAAGCCCGCGGCAGACCTGCCGAAGAGCCTGCTCGAAACGCTGGGCAGGCGGAACGTCGTCTTCGTCGGCCTGATGGGCGCGGGGAAGACTTCGATCGGGCGCCGAGTGGCCCTGCGCCTGGGCATCCCCTTCTTCGACAGCGATCACGAGATCGAGAATGCGTCACGCATGACCATCCCGGATCTTTTCGAGACCTATGGCGAGACCGAGTTCCGGGCGCTGGAGGAGCGCGTGCTGCACCGCCTGCTCGGCGAGAGCCCGCGTGTGATATCGACCGGCGGCGGAGCGTTCATGAATCCGGCGATCCGCGACGAAATTCGTGCCACCAGCCTGTCGGTCTGGCTCAGTGCCGATCTCGACATCCTGATGGAGCGGGTGAAGAAGCGGCAGAACCGTCCGCTCCTGCGTGCCGCCGACCCCGTCGCTGTCATGAAACGGCTGATGGACGAGCGCTATCCCGTCTATGGTACGGCCGATATCGTGGTGAAGACGCGCGATGCACATCGCGACATCATCGCCGAGGAGGTCATCCACGCGCTGGACGGCTTCCTGCGCCGCACACAACCCGCCCCGGAGGAAGCTTCCCGACAATGACCGTATCGTCCGCACGAAAGGTCGAGGTCGCCATCGGCGATCGTAGCTACGACATCCTGATCGGCAGCGGGCTGATCGGCCGGGCCGGCCGCGAAATCGCCAAAAGGCTGCCCGGGATCCGCGCCGCCATCGTAAGCGACGAGAACGTGGCGACGAAACATCAGGCCGCACTCGAACGCGCGCTCGGCGAGGCCGGAATCGAAAGCCGGCCAATCATCGTTCGGCCGGGCGAGGCCACCAAACGCTTCGAGATCCTCGAACAAGTGGTCGACGGCATTCTTGGCGCGCGGCTGGAGCGCGGCGATGCCGTGATCGCGCTCGGCGGCGGCGTGGTGGGTGATCTGGCGGGATTTGCCTCGGCCATCGTCCGCCGCGGCATGCATCTCGTCCAGGTCCCGACCTCGCTTCTGGCACAGGTCGATTCCTCCGTCGGCGGCAAGACCGGAATCAACACCCCGCGCGGCAAGAACCTCGTCGGCGTCTTCAAGCAGCCCGGCCTGGTGCTGGCCGACACGGACGTGCTCGACACATTGCCGAAACGTGAGTTTGCGGCTGGTTATGCCGAGATCGTCAAATACGGGCTGATCGATAAGCCCGACTTCTTCGACTGGCTCGAAGCGCATTGGAGCGAAATCTTCGCGGGCGGCGCCGCGCGCAGCGAGGCGATTGCGGTCTCCTGCCAGGCCAAGGCCGACATCGTCGCGCGCGACGAGCTGGAAAATGGCGACCGTGCCCTGCTGAACCTTGGCCACACATTCGGCCACGCCCTGGAGGCCGCCACCACCTATGACGGCGCGCGTCTGGTGCATGGCGAAGGTGTCGCGATCGGGCTGGTCCTGGCGCACCGCTTCTCCGCACGGCTCGGACTGGCACCGGAAAGCGACGCCGCACGTGTCGAGGCCCATCTGTCACGGGTGGCGCTGCCAACGCATCTGGGCGACGTACCGGGCGGGCTGCCTCCCGCCGACGTGTTGATGGACTATATTGCCCAGGACAAGAAGGTTTCGCGCGGTGCGCTGACCTTCATCCTGACCCGTGGAATCGGCCAGGCCTTCATCGCCCTTGACGTCGCCGCCGCGGATGTCCGCAATTTCCTCGAGGAGAACCTCATAAAATGATCGGCGAACTCTGGATCACCCTGCTCATCATCGGCCTGCTCATCATGATGTCCTTTCTCTTTTCGGGCACCGAGACGAGCGTGACGGCCGTCTCGAGGGCACGGCTGCACACGCTGGAGGCCAATGGCGACAAGCGGGCGGGCATTGTCGGCAAGCTCGTGATGCGTCGTGACCGTCTCGTCGGCGCGCTGCTTATCGGCAACAACCTGGTCAACATCCTGGCTTCCGCGCTTGCCACCACGGCGATGCTGACCCTGTTTGGCGAGGCCGGCGTTGTCTATGCGACCATCGGCATGACGGTGCTGCTCGTCATCTTCGCCGAGATCCTGCCGAAATCATGGGCCTTGTCGCGGCCTGAGCAGTTCGCGCTGGGTGTGTCGCGTTTTGCCCAGCTCGTCAGCTTCCTGTTCGGGTACCTTTCGTCCCTGGCCAACATCGTCGTGCGCGCCCTGCTATCGGTTTTCGGCATCAACCTGTCGCGCGATGCGCCCATGCTGTCGGCCCATGAGGAGTTGCGCGGCACCGTCGAGGTGCTCCACCGCGAGGGCGGCGTGGTCAAGCAGGATCGCGACCGCGTCGGCGGGCTGCTCGATCTGCACGAGCTCGAAGTCTCGGACATCATGATCCACCGCACCAACATGCGCACCATCTGCGCCGACGATTCGCCGGAAGTGATCGTGCGCGAAGTGCTGCAGAGCCCGCATACCCGCATGCCGATCTGGCGCGGCACGATGGACAACATCGTCGGCGTCGTACACGCCAAGGATCTCCTGCGCGCGCTGCACGAGGTCGGCCATGACTTCACCCGTGTCGACATCGTCAAGGTGGCCCGCAAGCCGTGGTTCGTGCCCGACACGACCTCGCTCCAGGACCAGCTCAACGCCTTCCTGCGGCGCAAGGCCCACTTCGCGATCGTCGTTGACGAATATGGCGAGGTCGAAGGGCTGGTGACGCTGGAAGACATCATCGAGGAAATCGTCGGCGACATTTCCGACGAGCACGACGTCGAGATCCAGGGCGTCAAGCAGGAGGCCGATGGCTCGGTGGTCGTCGAAGGGTCGGTGCCGATCCGCGATCTCAACCGCGCGCTCGACTGGGACCTGCCCGACGAGGAAGCCACCACCATCGCCGGCCTGGTGATCCACGAGACGCAGACCATCCCGGAGGAAAAGCAGGCCTTCACCTTCCACGGCATGCGTTTCGTGGTGCTGAAACGCGACCGCAACCGCATCACGCGCCTGCGCATTAAGCCGGTGGAGGCCACGCAAGGCAAGAAATGACCATGGTCATTGACCCTGGTCAATTCTGGAGTCATCTTGGCTGCCTGGAGTTTTTCATGGCCGTTCACGTCTCGAAGTCGCAGTTCAAGGCCAAGGCGCTGGAGTATTTCCGGCAGGTTGAGGCGTCGGGTGAACCGATCGTGATCACCGACCACGGACGGCCCGCCCTCGAATTGCGCCCGATTCCCAGCAAGACGGCAGATCCGCTCGCCGCCCTGCGCGGATCGGTGCTGCGCTACGATGCACCTTTCGAGCCGGTGGCCACGGAGGACTGGGAAGCGCTGAAATGATCGTCGTGGACACCCACGTGCTCGTCTGGTGGGTTCACGGAGACATGACGAAGTTCGCCGCCCCTGTGTCGCGACGTTTCGATGAGGAACTGCGCAACGGATCGGTCTGCGTCTCCGCCATCTTGGCCTGGGAGATTGCCATGCTGGTGCGCAAGGGTCGGCTGGAGCTCGCCGTCGACGTCTCGCGGTGGCTGGCAACGGTGGCAGAGATCAGTGGGCTGTCCTTCATGCCCGTCGACAATGCCGTCGCGGTCAAGAGCGTCGAACTGCCGGGCGATTTCCACGACGATCCCGCAGACAGGATCATCGTCGCCCTGGCGCGTGAACTGTCTGCACCGCTCGTCACCGCCGACGAGCGGATACGGCGCTATCCCTATGTGGAGACCATCTGGTAGCCGGGCCGGCTACCACCGCGTCTTTTCGCCCGGCGCGGCGGGCTCGATGGCCAGTGCATGCAGATCGGCCGCCAGTTCCTCGGCCAGGAGCTCGTTGACGGTGCGGTGCCGTTCGACGCGCCCCATGCCGGCAAACTGCGCGGAAACGACGCGGACACGAAAATGCGTCTCGCCGGACCCGTCGAAGGCGGCGTGATGGTCCGAGCCTTGATGGGCATGCCCGGCGTGAAGATGGCTTTCGTCGATCACCTCGAGACGCTCGGGCTGCAGCGCAGCGTTCAGTCTTTCCTCGATGCGGACTTTGGTGGACAAACAAACCTCCATCGACCATATGAGTGGTCGTTGCGATGTGGCGACGCACCGGCCTAGGGTGAAGGCCGGGCAAAAGTCAATTCTTGTTTCGCACCGCGAACACCCCATAATCCTCACTGATTTGCATGGCACAGGGACCCGATGGTCGCCTATTCGAAATACTTTGAGAAAATCCGCATCAAGCGAGGCCGCGAGGCCCCGCCGGAAGCGGGCACGCCTCCGTGCCAGTGGGACGGCTGCGACCAGCCCGGCACCCACCGCGCGCCGGTCGGTCGCATGCGCGAGGGCGAGTATTTCCATTTCTGCATCGACCATGTGCGCCACTACAACAAGAGCTTCAATTACTTCTCCGGTATCGCCGATTCAGAGGTCGCGCGGTTCCAGAAGGAGGCCCTGACCGGCCATCGTCCGACCTGGCGCATGGGTGCCAATGGCGGCAGCGTCTATGCCAACGACTTCGCGCCCATGCGGTCCGGCACCGCCGGCTACTACAATCGGCTGCGCGACCCTTTTGGCGTCTTTGGCGAGGAAAAACGCCGCCAGCAGGAGAACATGCCGCGCCAGCGCAAGCTGCGTGCGCTTGAGGCCAAGGCGATGGATACGCTGGGCCTGGGCGATTCCGCCACTGGCGCCGAGATCAAGGCGCGCTATAAGGATCTTGTGAAGCGCCACCATCCGGATGCGAATGGCGGCAATCGGGAGTCGGAAGACCGTTTCCGGGACGTGATCCAGGCCTATCGGCTACTGAAGCAGGCGGGTTTGTGTTGACCTGCCAATCTGCTAAGGACGGCCCCCGAAACCCCAGAACTTTGACCTGCGGCAGCCGTGGCTTCCGCATGGAGGCATGATGAACAAGGTCGACCGCGACATTGCAAATCTTCCCGACACGACCGTTTCGGTGAAGGAAACCTTTGGCATCGAATCCGACATGGTCGTGCCGGCCTATTCGGTCGCCGATTCCCATGTCCCGGACATCGACCCGGATTATCTTTTCGACCGCCAGACCACCATGGCCATCCTGGCCGGCTTTGCCTACAACCGGCGCGTCCTGGTGTCGGGCTATCACGGCACCGGCAAGTCGACCCATATCGAGCAGGTCGCCGCCCGCCTGAACTGGCCCTGCGTGCGCATCAATCTCGACAGCCATGTCAGCCGTATCGATCTGGTCGGCAAGGATGCCATCGTCATCAAGGAAGGCATGCAGGTCACGGAATTCCGCGACGGCATCCTGCCCTGGGCCTACCAGCACAATGTCGCGCTGGTCTTCGACGAGTACGATGCCGGTCGTCCCGACGTGATGTTCGTCATCCAGCGGGTGCTGGAATCTTCCGGCCGCCTAACCCTGCTCGACCAGAGCCGTGTCATCCGGCCCCATCCCGCCTTCCGCATCTTCGCGACTGCCAACACGATCGGGCTCGGCGACACCACCGGCCTCTATCACGGCACGCAGCAGATCAACCAGGCACAGATGGATCGCTGGTCGATCGTCACCACGCTGAACTATCTGCCGCATGACGACGAAGTCGCCATCATTCTGGCCAAGTCGCGTCATCTGCGGGATGAGAAGGGGCGGGACATCGTCAACAAGATGGTGCGGGTCGCCGACATGACCCGCTCGGCCTTCATCAATGGCGATCTTTCGACGGTCATGAGCCCGCGTACCGTGCTGACCTGGGCCGAGAATACCGAGATCTTCAACGATGTCGGCTTTGCCTTCCGGCTGACCTTCCTCAACAAGTGCGACGAGCTGGAGCGTTCGGTGGTGGCCGAACTCTACCAGCGCGCCTTTGGCGAAGACCTGCCGGAATCGGCCGCCAACGTTGTCCTGAGCTGACCCGGGACGGGATCCGCATGGCAGGCCCAGGAGACAACACCAGAGCGAAATCGGGCAAGGGCGGCGACACCGACGCCTTCAAGCGCGCGCTGACGGCCTGCATGCGCGCGATTTCCGGCGACAGCCAGTTCGAGGTGACTTTCGCCAAGGACCGCCCGGCGCTGGTCGGGCACACCGCCCGGCTGCCCGAACTGCCGCGCAAGCCGACCGCGGAGGATCTGGCGATTGCCCGTGGGCTCGGCGATTCCATGGCCTTGCGCACCGCCTGCCACGACATGCGCCTCCACACCCGACTGGCCCCCGACGGTCGCCAGGCACGCGCCGTCTTCGACGCGGTCGAGCAGGCGCGCGTCGAAGCCATCGGTGCCCGCGCCATGGTGGGCGTGGCCGACAATCTCGGCTCGATGCTCGAGGACAAGTTCACCCGCGCCAATCTCGCCAATGTCACCGACCAGGCCGATGCGCCCCTTGAGGAAGCACTCGCCCTCGTGGTCCGCGAAAAACTGACCGGCCGCGCTGCACCGAAGAGCGGCAGGAAGGTCGTCGATCTGTGGCGCGACTGGATCGAGGAACGCGCCGGCACCAGCCTCGACAATCTGCTCGAAAAGCTCGACGACCAGCAGGCTTTCGCGCGCGCCGTGCGCGACATGCTGGTCTCGATGGAAATGGCCGAGGAGCTGAGCGAGGACGAGGAAAGCGACGACCCGGCCGACAGCGAGGAACAGCCCCCCGAAGGCGAGGAATCGGGCGAGGAGGGCGGCGAGGAGAATTCGGGTTCCGACGACTCGCAGGCCGAGGACATGGACGCCTCCAGCGAAGAACAGGACGCCGGCGAGACCGAGGCCACCGACGCCAGCGCCGACGAGATGGCCGATGACGATCTCGACGCCGAGACCCCCGGCGAGACGCGCCGCCAGGACGATCCGTTCTCCAGCGTTTCGCGGGATGTGGACTACCGCCTCTTCACGACCGCATTCGACGAGACCGTCGGCGCGGAGGAACTGTGCGACGAGGAAGAACTCGATCGCCTGCGCGCCTTTCTCGACAAGCAGCTTTCCAGCCTGCAGGGCGTGGTCGGCCGGCTCGCCAACCGGCTGCAGCGCCGCCTGATGGCGCAGCAGAACCGCGCCTGGGATTTCGATCTCGAGGAGGGCGTGCTAGATCCGGCGCGCCTGCCGCGGCTGGTCATCGACCCAATGCAGCCGCTTTCCTTCAAGCAGGAGCGCGACACCAATTTCCGTGACACGGTCGTGACCCTGGTGCTCGACAACTCCGGCTCCATGCGCGGCCGTCCGATCACCGTCGCCGCCACCTGCGCCGACATCCTGGCCCGCACGCTGGAGCGCTGCGGCGTCTCCGTCGAGATCCTCGGCTTCACGACGCGCGCCTGGAAGGGCGGGCAGTCGCGCGAGAAGTGGCTGAAGGAGGGCAAGCCCGCCAATCCTGGCCGACTCAACGATCTGCGCCACATCATCTATAAATCCGCCGACACACCCTGGCGGCGCGCGCGGCGCAATCTCGGCCTGATGATGCGCGAAGGTCTCCTTAAGGAGAACATCGACGGCGAGGCGCTGCTATGGGCGCATCAGCGCCTGATGGCCAGGCCCGAGCAGCGTCGCATCCTTATGATGATCTCGGACGGCGCCCCGGTCGACGACTCGACCCTGTCGGTCAATCCCGGCAACTATCTGGAGCGCCATCTGCGCGCGGTGATCGATCTGATCGAAACCCGCTCGTCGGTCGAACTGCTCGCCATTGGCATCGGCCACGACGTCACGCGTTATTATCGCCGGGCCGTCACCATCGTCGATGCCGAGGAACTCGCCGGCGCCATGACGGAGCAGCTTGCTGCCCTGTTCGGCGAGGAAAGCGCGCGCGACGTGCGACGCGAGAGCCGGCGCGGCGGCGCCCGCCGCTTCGGATGACACCCGCGCCCGCAGCAGCCTGCGGGCTCGCCGCCAAGATGTTCCTGATACTTGTTCTTGCGGGCTGCCTTCCCGCCGACGCCACACGGGCGGAGCCGGCCCAGGACATCGAACTCACCTACCTGCCGGTCGACCGTTTCCGTCTCGGCTCGGACGAGACGCGTTTCGGGCCTCTCGAATTCGTCGGCGGCTTCGAGATGCGTTCGCCGCAAGACCGCTTCGGCCAGCTCTCCTCCATGCGCTTCGTCACACCGGGCGGGGACTTCATCGGCGTCGCCGATCACGGCCGCTGGTTCGTCGGCACCATCGAACGCGACGGCGACCACGCGCCGATCGGCATGGCGGCATTTTCCATGCAGAACATGCTGAATGCGGATGGCGAGCCTGTCCTCGACAAGCACTTTGCCGACGCCGAGGGGCTCTCCGTCCATGACGGCATCGTCACGGTAAGTTTTGAACGGGCCCACCGGGTCGAGGAGTTCGCGTCTTTGCCAAGCGACATGGGCCCGCCGCTCAGATCGGTGGACTTCCTCATCCCCAGTGGAGAGCTGCGCTACAATGGCGGCATGGAGACGGTCGCGCAGGCACCCGCCGACAGCCATCTGAAAGGGGCACGCATGGTCGTCGCCGAGCGCAGCGTCGATCCGGACGGCAATCTTTTCGCCGCCATCCTCGAAGGACCCGAACGCGGCCTTCTCCGCGTCGCGCGGTCCGAAGGCTTCGACGTCACCGATGGCGTGTTCCTGCCGGATGGCGACCTGCTGCTGCTTGAACGGCGCTTCACGCTGCCGCGCGGCGTCGCCATGCGCATCCGCCGCATCGAAGGCCACAGCATACGTGCCGGCGCTCTCATCGACGGGCGGGTGCTCTACGAGGCAAACACGACCCACCAGATCGACAACATGGAATCGATCGACTGGTGGCGTCGGGACGACGGCGCGCTGGTCCTGGCACTGCTGTCGGACGACAACCAGTCGATCCTTCAGCGTGTGCTGTACCTGGAGTTCGTGCTTCTGGACGAGTGAGACATAGAACGAGAAGCGCCCATCCACCGCCTTCGGCGGTCCCAATCCCCGCAAACACGAGAGGCAGGACGGGCAACGCGACTTGCCAATGAGGATGGCGCCTCTTAATCTCTGTTCCGTTCTCAGGGCGGGGCGCAATTCCCCACCGGCGGTATGCGGCACGAGCCGCGAGCCCGCGAGCGCCTTCCTCGTGGAAGGGTCAGCAGACCAGGTGAGACGCCTGGGCCGACGGTTACAGTCCGGATGGAAGAGAACGTGCGTTCAGCCCGCCTTTCAGGCGGGTCGACGCTCGTGATCGCCTTGGGTGACGTGTCCGTTGCTGAAAGGAGATCGCGATGACACACACCCGTTATGCCTTCATCAAGGCCAATTGGCACGCCGACATCGTGGACCGGGCGCTGGACGGTTTTCGGGAGCTGATCCCCGCCGACCGGATCGACGTGTTCGATGTGCCCGGCGCCTTCGAGATGCCACTGCTCGCCCGCGATCTGGCGGCTTCTGGGCGCTATGCAGCGGTCGCGGCAGCCGCCTTCGTCGTCGATGGCGGGATCTACAGGCACGATTTTGTTGCCCAGGCGGTGGTCGACGGTCTGATGCGGGCTGGTCTGGACACCGGCGTGCCGGTGCTCTCCGTTTCGCTGACCCCGCACCACTATCAGGAGACCGAACACCACAAGCGAATCTATCGGGAGCATTTTGTCGAGAAGGGCCGCGAGGCCGCCGCAGCGGCCCTGATGATCGGCCGCACCCGGGCCGCACTGGCCGCATAGGCGCCAGGAGCGCGACTCACAGCACTGCAGGTGCTGCCCTTCGCTCAGGCCGCAGTCCGCCGCCCGCCGTCGCCTAGCGCCCGGCTGGCGCCGGCTTGAGCACCGCAAGAAGTGCGCCATAGGGGGCCAGCATGATGAGGCCGACCAGCATCTTCACGCCAAAATCGCCAACAGCCAGCGACACCCACAAGGGGACCTCGGCGCCGAAGAAGTGCACCGCGAAACCGAGCGAACCGTCCTCCAGCCCGAGCCCCGTATCGAGGAAGGCAAAGCTGGCGGCGAAGGCCAGCGAGAAGAACAGCACCGTGTCGACGACCGATCCGATGACGGTCGAGACCAGCGGCGGCTTCCACCAGGCATCGTTGCGCAGGCGATCGAAGATCTGGGTGTCGAGAAGCTGGGCGACGAGGAAGGCCGAGCCGGACGCGATCGCGATGCGCGGCGTGGCCAGCCAGATCGACAGCACGACCGCGAGCGCGAAGCCGGCCAGCACCACCTTGCGCGCAGCCCGGTTCCCGAAGCGGCGGTTGGTCAGGTCGTTCACGAGAAAGGCAAGCGGATAGGTAAAGGCGCCCCAGGTCAGCAGATCCTGCAGCCCGAAATGGCCAAACGGATACTGGACGAGAACGTTGGAGGCGACGACCACAAGGGCCATAGCGGCCACGAAGGGCCAGATCGAGAAAGTCTGGGAGTTCATTTTTTTATCCTGGGTAATGGAACCAGTGGCGGCGGGCGAACCCGCTGCCATCGATGATGGAAGAGGCGAAGAAGAAGCCTTAAGCGGCTTCGACTTCGGCAAGCTTCTTCTGGACCTGCTTCTTCAGGAGGCGCGCGCGCTGCGACAACTCAGACGCGTCTGCCTTCAGCAGGAACGCGTCGAGGCCACCACGATGCTCGACCGAACGCAGGGCCGCCGCGGAAATGCGCAGGCGCACGTTCTGGTTCAACGCCTCGGACTGCAGCGTGACGTTGACGAGGTTCGGACGAAACACGCGCCGCGTACGGTTGTTGGCGTGGCTCACATTGTTGCCGCTCATCACGGCCTTGGTGGTCAGTTCGCAAGCGCGGGACATCGCAATTACCTTCGGTTTCAATGCCGGCCACGGACACAAAGCGCACTTCGAGGACGTAGTGCGGCTATTCCGGCCAGCCTCATTGAGAATTCGCCGATCCAATAGTGGCAAAACACGATTGGGTCAAGGCCGCCCCGTCCGCCTTGAATTCGTCTCGTCCGCATAGGATAAGGAAATGGGGACGCGCGTCAGCATTTGGGGATAGTGGAGCAGTATGCCCACTCTTTTTCGTTTTCTTGTCATCCTGGCCATCCTGGGCGGGATCGCCTACGGCGCGATGTTCGCGCTGGCCACCTTTGTCGAGCCCAATTACGGCGAAATGAGCGTGCGTGTGCCGCTCGACCAGTAGCGGCTGAATGCTCAGAAGATGGTCAGCGCGAGCAGGATCGCCACGAACACGGCGAAGACCGATATGCCCAAGCGGTAGTAGCCGAACGGGCCATAATTCGGGCCCGGCGGCAAGGGATCGCTGGGCTCGCCACGAAAATCGCCCATCGCAAGGCGCGCTACACGTTCGATCTGCGTCATGTGCGGGTACATCGGCGGTGCCTCATCTGGGGTTCGTCGATCAACGGCAGCAAGCGCAATCCGGTTCCGCGCGAAAAATTCAAAAAAAATTTGGCGGGCGTGGAACCTATTTCCTTCGTGGCGGTTTTGGGTGTGGACACGGCGGACATAACCCTCCAATCGCCCCCCCAATATGTTCTCGTGTCCAAACTCGAAAGGCGCCCAAGTCCCCCACCCCGATAGCGTCTTTCATTACTTCTAAGCCGGCCTGCGGGCCGGCTTTTTTCTTGTCTGGACGCGAGGAAACGCTCTCGCTGCCACGCCGGCAATCAGGTTGGGGGCTGTCAATCGAGTTCGAAATTGGATGCCGGGATGCTCAGCCGGTATTCCACCCGGCCCTCACCAATGATGAGTTCCGCCTTGCCATCGAGCGAGGCTGGCACCACTCGCTCCAGCGCCACGCTGCCGAACTGCTTGCGCGGTGCCGGCTGTTCGGTATGCGGAGATTTTTCCAACCACAGGAGCTGCATCGCCCCCATCTTGTCGGGGCCGTCTTCCAGGCGGGCCGAAAGATGCACGTAGCCGTTCGGCTGCGACAGCGCGCCGTGGCTCATCGAATTGACGATGAGCTCGTGCAGCGCCAGCCCGATGTGGAGCGCAGCATTCGGCGAGAGCTGGGGATCGATGCCGTCCAGACGGATGCTGTAGGCGGGGTCGTCGCAATAACGTGTCGCCTGCCCTTCGACCAGCTCACTCAGCCTCGCCCCGTTCCAGTTGGATGAAGTCACCAGATCCTGCGAGGACGCCAGCGACTGCAGGCGGCCTCGGAAGCGGTTGAGGAAGACGTCGATCGTTCCGGAATAGCGCCCGGTCTGCGTGGCGATGCTCTGGATGACGGCCAGCAGGTTCTTGGAGCGGTGGCTGACCTCACGCAGGAGCAGGCGGAGCGCCTGTTCGCGCTGCTTGTGCGCAGTGGTTTCAACCAGCGTCGTGACAACGCCGATCATGCTCCCGTCCGCGGCGCGATCGGCATCGAGCCAGACGTCGTACCACCGATTGCCAGAACCCACCGTCTGGCGCATCTCGAAGCGGCACGGTTTACCATCCTGCAGGAGCTGACGCTTCATCGCCTGGATCCTGGCGAGATCTGCGACCACGAGGTAGGCCTCGTCATGGAGACCGGTGATATCGGTCGCAGGCCAGACATCGGGCACATTCTGTGCCCACGCGACTCGAAGATCGAGGTCCTGATAGATAACGGTGATGCCGGTATTGCCGAGCGCTCGAATTAGGCTCCGGCCGAGCTCCGCCGAGGCGGGCTGGCCTGTTGCTACGTCGTCGGGCGCGAACCTGCTGATCTTATTGCTCCAACATAAAAGGCAGATTGCCTGAGCACACCCAGCAGCTGGATGAGCGATATGCCGTACAGTCTGCCCTGCCGGGTGCGAAGTTACGTCTGTACCGGCCGCCTACTGCGCACGCCTTACAAACCCGGCGATCAGCGAAATGACCAGCAGCGCCAGGAAGATGAAGAAGAGAATCTGAGCGATGCTGGCCGAAGCACCCGCAATACCGGTGAAACCGAGTGCGCCCGCGATAAGGGCGACGACCAGGAATATCAGTGTCCAATAAAGCATTGTCAGCTCTCCCTTGTGACTGGAATATGTAACGCCATGGCACGGGTTTCGTTCCTGCCGCCTCCCAACGAGAAACCCGCCGCAAGAAGCTTGCGGCGGGCTGATTCAAGACCGGAACTGGATGGGTCGATCAAGCCGCCGCTTGAGCCTGCCGGTCGAAAAAGAGCGCCTGGCTGATCAAGGCCTTGACCATATCCGGATTGAACGGCTTGGTCACCAGGAAAGCGGGCTCCGGGCGTTCGCCCGTCAACAGCCGCTCGGGGAAGGCGGTGATGAAGATGACCGGCACGCTGGCCATCGACAGGATCTCGTTGACGGCATCGATGCCAGAGCTCCCGTCCGCCAACTGGATGTCGGCCAGCACCATCTTCGGGTTGGTGCTCTTGAAGAGCGCCGTCGCCTCCTGATGCGTGCGTGCGGTGCCAACGACCCTGTGGCCGAGACTTTCGACCATCTGCTCAATGTCCATGGCGATCAGCGGCTCGTCCTCGATGACCATGATCTCGGTCGCAACCTGACGCGAAATCTCGTCGCTGGCCTGGTTCAGGTACTCGCTGAACTCCTCGCCGGATACGCCAAGGATTTCGGCGGCTTCCGATTCGTTGAAGCCCTCGACCGCGACCAGCAGGAAGGCCTGACGCGGCTTCGGTGCCAGCGCCGAAAGATTCGTCACGACACGGTTCTCCCATGCCGACAGCGGCTGCTTGTCCGGCACGCGGAGAGCCACCGAGGTGAATAGTCTGGTGAAGATACTGTAAAGCGCGATCCTGTCGGACGACGCTTCGGGGAAGATGCTGGGATCGGCGATGATTGCCTCCAGCGTAGCGGCCACGAGCGCATCGCCGCTGGTTTGCGACCCCGATACAGCACGTGAAAACCGCCGCAACAAAGGCAAATGCGGCGCGATCCTTGCAGACAAACTCATGATATGGCGTCTCCCTCAACAGCCTGATGCAAAATGTAAACTGTCTCCAGCTACAGGCAAACGCGGCCCGCTGCAAAAAGTTCCGTCCTAATGGAACCGGAAGCTTCTCAGTGCGTTTTGGGCCGATATGTGCGTTGCGATCCCGGGCCGGTGGCTTCAGGATATGTGATGATGATGGGCAGAGGACGCGCGTCCGGGGACGACGCTACTGCCGAAACTCCAAGAGAATGTCGTCGGGGGCAGGGATCAAGAATGTCAAATGAAGAACCCAAACAGCGGTCGCGGGGCAATGGCGCTGCGACGCTCGGCACGAATTCCGAAATCGGCCGCAAGCTGAAGCAATATTACGACGAACTCGTCACCGAAGAAGTTCCCGACCGGTTCGCCGACCTCCTGCGAGAGCTGGAGGCGAAGGAACAAAAGAGCGGCACGCAAAAGGGTGATGCATGAACGCGGCTGGCGATTTCAAGCGCGATCTGCTGGGCGCCATCCCCAGCCTTCGGGCCTTCGCTGTGTCGCTTTCGCAAAACGCCGACCGCGCGGATGACCTCGTCCAGGAGACGCTCGTCAAGGCCTGGGACAAGCAGTCTTCCTTCCAGCCGGGTACCAATTTGAAGGCCTGGCTCTTCACCATCCTGCGCAACGAATTCTATTCCCAGATGCGCAAGCGCGGCCGCGAGGTCCAGGACAGCGACGGCGCCATCACGGGCCGCGTTGCCGTTCATCCGGCACAGCATGGATCGCTGGATCTGGATGATTTCCGCAAGGCGCTTGAGCGGTTGCCGGAAGACCAGCGCGAAGCGATCATTTTGATCGGTGCCTCGGGCTTCTCCTACGAGGAAGCCGCTGCAATCTGCGAGTGCGCCGTGGGAACGATCAAGAGCCGCGTGAGCCGCGCGCGGTCTCAGCTGCAGCAGACGTTGGGCATTTCCGGCGAGGGTGATTTCGGACCCGATTCGATCGCTGCCCAGGTGATGGGATCAAGCGCTGCCTGAAGCAGCGGGACGGCTGTCTTGCATGGCCGTCCGTACTGCCTGTATCAGCGCGCCGCCGATATAGGGCTTGCTGACCACGGCCACCCCGGGAAACATCTCAAACAGGGTCTCGGTTTCGCTGTATCCGGTCGCGAAAATGAACGGGATTCCGAGGGAGGAAAGCTGCCGGGCAAAGTCGAAGGTTGTTTCTCCGCCGAGTCGAACATCGACGATTGCGACGTTGAACCCGTGCGTGGGGAGCGGACCGGAACCGAGTTCTTCCAGCCGGCGCATGATGATGACGTCCTGTGCACCGTGCTCACGGCACAGTTGCTCGACATCCAGCGCGATGAGAAACTCATCCTCGAGGACGAGAACCTTCAGCCCATCAAGAATATTTTCCGACAACAGACGCTCTTTCCGGATCGGTCTCTTCAAGTCCTAGCCCCTGATCCACCAAAGGCTGGCGTTTGTCATTAAAATAAGACATGCATCGCCTGCTCGGCCTTGGAAGAAGGTCGATGCCATGCCAGCTTGGCCTGAAGAGGGCACTGTCAGCACGAGCAGGGGGATCAGATGAGCGCATCGATGGATACGCACTCCCGCTCGGCGCGGAAATATCCCTGCCACAAATGTCCCTTGAAGGACCGCAAGGTCTTTCGTGATTTCACTCCCGACGAAATCGACTTCATCTCTCAATTCAAGAAGGGCGAGTTGAGCGTCGACAAGGGCGGCACTGTAGTGAGAGAGGGTACTCGCAATCCTCATCTTTACACAGTCCTGTCGGGCTGGGCGTTTCGTTACAAGTTGCTGCCGGATGGGCGGCGCCAGATCGTCAACTTCGCCATGCCGGGCGACATGATCGGCCTGCAGGGCACGCTGATGGGTGAGATGCAGCATTCGGTCGAAGCCCTCTCGCCCATGCTCATGTGCGTCTTCCAGCGGGAAGAACTCATGAGCCTTTACCGCGCCCACCCTCCGTTGGCCTACGACGTCACCTGGATCGCGGCACGCGAGGAGTCGATTCTCGACGAGAACCTGCTCAGCGTCGGTCGCCGCAACGCCATGGAGCGGCTCGCCTACCTGTTGTCCTTCATCACCGTGCGAGCCGGCGACGTCGGCCTCTTCAATGGCAAGCCGCTGGAAATTCCCATCACGCAGCAGCATCTGGCCGACACGCTGGGCCTCTCGCTCGTGCACACCAACAAGACCGTGCGCAAGCTGGCGCAGAAAGAGCTCCTGCGGTGGCGCGACGGGGGATGCGAGGTGCTCGACCTCGACAGGTTGAAGGCCATCGCCGGCTGGACATCGGACGATGGACCCCCTCGCCCGCTCATCTAGTCCGCATGGTGACGGCCAGCCAGGATGCAGATAAAAGGAACGAAGAGCGCGTCCGGACCGTTCCAGCGCTTATTGGTCCCGCTCGTTGTCGGCTGTACGGCTACGGCGTGAGGGAACCTGTGCGGCATTCGGGCGTTCCCTCTACGGAAAACAAGGAGACTTTTCATGGCAACGAGTGCAAGCAAGCCCGGCGCGGCAACCGCTAACGACGCCACCCCTCTGGACCTCGAAATCGAGATCAAGAAGCTGCGTGCCGAAATGGCGAAGCTGGCGGAACAGATCGCCAAGACGGGCGACACGTCCTATTCCGCGGCCCGCCGGGTGGCGTCCGAGGGCTATGAGCAGGCCAAGGCGCAGGGCGAGGCGACCATCAACGACATCAAGGCGCAGGCGCGCGATGTCGAGGAGCAGCTGACCGAGACCGTGCGCGAAAAGCCGATTACTTCGCTGGCCATCGCTGCCGGCGTCGGTTTCTTGTTTGCAGTTCTGATGCGCCGATAGGCTAGCCTGATGCTTGCTACGCTCATCGCCTCGATGGCATCAGGCGAAATCATGGACAGCATGCGGCGTGCCAAGAGCGCCGCAGTGGCCTATTTTTTGGCTGCGATAGCCATTCTCATCGGTATGGGCTTCCTGATTGCCGCCGCGTTCTCCTGGATCGCGGACACATACGGGACGGTCTACACCGCACTGGGTTTTGGCGGGGTGTTCATCCTGTTGGCCATTATCATCATCATAGCCCACCGGCTCAGCGAGCGCGGCCGGAAGCGGTTGGCAAAACAGCGACGGTCCCATGACGTTAAGGCCATGGCCCAGACCGCCGCAATGGTTGTCGTGCCGGCCCTTATCGCTCGGGGCGGCGTTGGTGGCCTTGCGGCGCCACTGCTGGCTTTGCTGGGCTATGGAATCTACCGCGAAAACAGGCCCCGCCGGGGCCTGCGCAGACGTCCGCGATATCCCGAGAATCCGGGCTAGAATCCGGTCATCGGCGATCGCGCGCACACACATCGGAGAAAGAACAGATGACCAAGGACCTGAAACCGGCCGAGGCCCGTCAGGGCCGGCGCGGAATGCCTGTGCTCGTGATTCTTATTGGCGGGCTGCTGCTTGCGGCCATCGTATGGTTTGGCCTCGGGCTCTATGGATCGGCCATCGAGCCGGCGGATGAGAATCAGATCGGCGGCGATCCCATGGAGCAGTCCGGGCAAGAGTCGCCCGCAACGACTGAGCCTGATACCGCACCAGCCCCTGCGCCGCAGTAATGTTGCGGCAGCTGTGGCGCGCTATTCGAGCGTGACCCCGGCTGCGCGCATCTTCTCTGTCATGACGCCGAGCGAGCCGCCCAGATCGATAGCGCGGCATCCCTCCAGCACCACCTTGACCTTGAAGCCTAGCCTGACCGCGTCCAGTGCCGAAAACGCCACGCAGAAATCCGTAGCCAGTCCCACCATCGTCAATTCATCGATCCCGCGTTCCGCGAGATAGCCACCGAGGCCGGTCGGGGTCGTCTGGTCGTTCTCGAAGAATGCCGAGTAGGAATCGATGCCCTGCCGAAATCCCTTGCGGATGAGCAGCTCGGCCCTGGTCCACTCAAGCGCGGGGTGAAGTTCGGCGCCCTTTGTCCCCTGGACGCAATGGTCCGGCCACAAGGTCTGATCGCCATAAGGCATCTCCACCGTCTCGAACGGACTTTTCCCATCATGCTGTGATGCAAAGCTTGAATGGCCCCCAGGGTGCCAGTCCTGGGTTAGCACCACATGCTCATGTGCGGCGATAAGCCGGTTCACGACAGGAAGAATCTCGTCGCCTCCCGTCACCGCCAGCGCGCCGCCGGGACAAAAGTCGTTTTGCACGTCGATCACCACGAGAGCCGTTCCAGCCATCCCGCTTTTCCTCTCTGCTTCGATGTTGCGCGAAGGCTGATGCCAAATCTCCACTTTGACAAGTCCCGGGCGGCTGGTACCATTTGCATACGAATGAATTAGTGCCTGACGGTTCCAGCTTCGGAGGCTCCCCTGTCGCGCTATGCCCGCCCAGATTCGACCGAGGAGGCGCTGGATCTTCTGGCCTCCGGGGAATGGCGCATTCTGGCCGGCGGAACCGACTTCTATCCTGCCCAAGGCAGCCGTCCGATCCGCGAGAATATTCTCGACATCAACCATCTGCACGATCTGGCCGGCATCCGCGAGGAAGACGATCATGTCGTGATCGGCGGACGCGCCACCTGGACCGAGCTGCTCCGCGCAGATCTGCCGCCGGCCTTCGATGCGCTCAAGCTCGCCGCGCGCGAGGTGGGCTCGATCCAGATCCAGAACCGCGGCACGGTCGCGGGCAATCTCTGTAACGCCTCGCCCGCCGCCGACGGCGTGCCGCCGCTCCTGGCGCTGGACGCCGAAGTCGAACTGGCCTCGGCCCGCGGCCGGCGCGTCCTGCCACTTGGCGACTTCATCCTCGGTTACCGGAAAACCGCGCGCCAACCCGACGAGCTGCTGGTCGCGGTTCGCATCCCCCGGGCCAGCATCTCGGGCGTATCGCATTTCCTGAAGCTCGGGGCGCGCAGCTATCTCGTCATCTCCATCGCCATGGTCGCGATCCGCATCGCGCTCGACGAAACCGGCCGCATCGAAGAGGCCGCCATCGCGGTCGGCGCCTGCTCGGCCGTGGCGCAGCGGCTGCGGCGCCTGGAAACAGCGCTGATCGGCCGCCAGTCGGGCGAGGAAGCGCTCGCCGCGGTCGCCGGCTGCCCCTTCGACGAACTGTCCCCGATCGACGATGTCCGCGCCAGCGCGGCCTATCGCTCTAGAGCGGCAGCTGAGCTTGTCCGCCGCGCGCTGCGGCATTCCCATGAGCAATTGGGACGCGATCCCGATAGGCAAGGGAGCGTCGCGGCATGAACGCGGATCGTCTTTCGCTCAGTTTCCATCTCAACGGCAACCCCGTCACGACCGAGATCGCGCCGGTGATCCGCCTGTCGGCTCTGTTGCGCGACCAACTGGGCGCGACCGGCACCAAGATCGGCTGCGACGCCGGCGATTGCGGCGCCTGCACGGTGCTGATCGACGGCGAAGCCGCCTGCGCCTGCCTCGTTCCCGCTGCCGAAGCAGACGGGAAAGCGGTCCGCACCGTCGAAGGAATGGCGAACGGTGCCCTCTCGGCGCTGCAATCCTCCTTCCTGCGCCATGGCGCCGCGCAATGCGGCATCTGCACGCCGGGCTTTCTGGTCGCGGCCGCCGCGCTGCTCGAAACGAACCCCAACCCCGACGAACAGGAAGTCAAGGATGCCCTCGGCGGCGTGTTGTGTCGCTGCACCGGCTACCGCAAGATCATCAGCGCGGTGATGGACGTCAATTCCACCGCCCCCCATCCGGGGGAGGTCGCGGCCGCAGGACCGGGCCACAATTCCTCCATCGTCGGCGCCTCGCCGCTGCGGCTCGACGGCGAGCCCAAGGTGCGCGGCACGGAACTGTTCGGTGCCGACGAATGCCCGCACGACGCGCTGGGGGTAGCGGTCATCCGCTCCCCGTACTGGCGCGCGCGCTTTTCTTTCGGCGATCTCGCTCATTTCCTCGAGACGAAACCGGGCGTGGTCGCCGTCTACACGGCGCGCGATCTGCCGGGGCACAATTGCTTCGGCGTCATTCCGCCCTTTGCCGACCAGCCGGCGCTCGCCGTCGGGGCGGCGCGTTTCCGCGGCGAGGCCGTGGCCCTCGTGGTGGGCGAGCCGGCCGCGCTCGCCGATCTCGAACTCGACGATTTTCCCATTTCCTGGGAGCCGCTGCCGCATGCGCTGACGATGGAAGAGGCGACGGCCGACGGCTTTGCCCCCCTTCATGAGGAACGACCAGGCAATGTCCTGACCGCCGGCACCGTGCGGCGCGGCGACGCCGAGGCCGCCCTTGCCGCCTCCGCTGCCACCGTGACCGGCAGTTTCGAGACGGCCTATGTCGAGCATGCCTATATCGAGCCGGAAGCCGGCTTCGCCTTCATGGATGGCGACACGCTGGTCATCAAGGCCTGCACCCAGGCCCCGATCATGGACCGCGACGACACCGCCACGATCCTGGGCCTTCCGCCGGAAAGGGTCCGCATCATCCCGACGGCCACGGGCGGCGGCTTCGGCTCCAAGCTCGACCTGTCGGTGCAGCCGCTGATCGGGCTCGCCGCCCTCAAGACCGGCCGTCCGGCGCGCCTCGTCTACACCCGCGCCGAATCCATGGCCTCGACCACCAAACGTCACCCGGCGCAGATGAAGGCCACTATCGGCGCCGACGCCGAGGGCCGCGTCACCGGCATGGTCTTCGACGGTGATTTCAACACCGGCGCCTATGCCAGTTGGGGGCCGACTGTTGCCACGCGCGTACCGGTCCATGCGTCCGGGCCCTATTTCACGCCCAATTACCGCGCCTCCGCCCGCGCCATCCATACCAATGGCCCCGTGTCCGGTGCCTTTCGCGGCTTCGGCGTGCCGCAGGCCGCCTACATGCAGGAGACGCTCTATGACGAGTTGGCCGACCGGCTCGAGATCGACCGCCTCGATTTCCGCCTGAAGAACGCGCTCCGCAACGGCCAGCCTACCGTCTGCGGCGATGTCATGGACGAAGGCATCGGCATTTCCGCCTGCCTTGAGGAACTGCAGCCGCTCTGGACGCGCGCGCTGGCCGAAGCCGACCGCCAGAATCGGGCCGACAGCGTCGTGCGCCGCGGCGTCGGCGTCGCCTCCTGCTGGTATGGCTGCGGCAATACCGGCATTCCCAACCCCTCAACGATGAAGCTCGGCATCACGCCGGACGGACGCCTGGTGCTGCACCAGGGCGCTGTCGATATCGGGCAGGGCTCCAACACCGTCATCCCGCAGATCTGCGCGGAGGCGCTGGGAATGCCGCTCGAAGCTTTCGAGTTCGTCGGCGGCGATACGGCACTCACCCCCGATGCCGGCAAGACCTCCGGCTCGCGCCAGACCTACATCTCCGGCAAGGCCGCCGAAAAATCCGGACGGGCGCTGCGCGAGACGCTTCTGCGCCACGCCAACGTCTCCGATCAGGCCCACATTGCGCTGGAAGGCGCCGAACTGATCGTCCGCGAAGGCGAGGCCGTCCGCCGAATCGCGCTCGCCGACCTTGCCGTGGACGAGAACGGCTTCGTCTTCGCCGCGATGGAAAGCTACGATCCGCCGACAAAACCGCTGGATAAAAACGGCCAGGGCCAGCCCTACGCGGTCTATGGCTGGGGCGCGCAGCTGGTCGAGCTGGAGGTCGATACCGGCCTCGGCACGGTGAAGCTTCTGCGCATCACGGCGGCACATGATGTCGGCCGTGCCATCAACCCGATGCTTGCCGAAGGCCAGATCGAGGGCGGCATCGCCCAGGGCATCGGCATGGCGCTGATGGAGGAATATGTCCCCGGGCGCACCGAGAATCTGCACGACTATCTGATCCCCACCATCGGCGACGTGCCGCAAATCCATTCGATCCTGGTCGAGGTGCCGGATCCCGAAGGCCCGTTCGGCGCCAAGGGGCTGGGCGAGCACGTGCTGATCCCGACCGGCCCGGCGATCCTCAACGCCATCCGGCACGCCACCGGCGCGACCATCACCCGCCTGCCCGCTACGCCCGACCGCGTGCTGGCCGCCATCGACGAAGCACGGCAAGCGGGATGAGCGAACTCTCCGAGCGTTTCGAACCAGCCGATGCACCGGAAAAGACCGCCGGCGAGAAGCTCAGATGCGATGCCTGCCCGGTGATGTGTTACATCGCGGAGGGCCGCACCGGCGCCTGCGACCGCTACGGCAATTTCGGCAACCGCATCGTGCGCTGCGATCCCGTCACCATTCTCGAGCATCAGATCGAAGCCGGGCAGCCGGTCGTCGAATTCGAGAAGCGCGAGGGCGTGTGGGACGGCAACCCCGTCACCGAGAAACGCCGCTTCGTCACCGGCATCGGCGCCGGCACCACCTATCCGGACTTCAAGCCCGCCCCCTTCATCGTCTCCCAGGAGGTCGAGGGCGTCGATCTGGTGACCGTCGTCACCGAGGGCATCTTCTCCTATTGCGGGGTCAAGGTGAAGATCGACACAGACCGCCATCTCGGCACCGAGACGGCAATGGTGATGGCGCAAGGCGAACCCGTCGGCCATGTCACAACCGCCGAATACGGCTCGCAGATGCTGTCGCTCGGCGGCGTGCGGCATCTGACCGGTGGCTCCAAGTCGGAGGGCCGCATCACCTGCGAGACGCTGCTGGCGCTGTGCAACAGGCAGGCGGTGGAACTTCAGATCGAGGGCGGCTCCACCCTCGTCGTCCAGGCCGGCGAGGCGCCGATCATCGACGGCAGGCGCGAGGAGCGCATGCGCGTCGGCTGCGGCTCGGCCGCCATCGGCATGTTCGCCACGCAGTGGCAGGGCCTCATCGACGAGGTGGTGGTGGTCGACGACCACATCACCGGCGTCGTCTCCGAGCACCAGGCCGGCAAGGTGATCGGCTGGCAGGACACCGGCATTAAGATCGTCGGCCGCCGCTCGACCCCCGGCCGCTATTTCAAGGTTTCCGAACCCGGCCTCGGCTGGGGCGGCACGACGATCTCCGACCCGCTGCAGATCCTCGGTCCCTGGAACCCGAAGAAGGGCGCCCGGCCCGGCATGTCGCTGCTGATGGTGTCGACCACCGGCGAGCAATATGCCTATTTCGAGCTCGATGACGACCTGAACCCGGTCGAAAAGCCCTTCCCGGACCGTCTTCGCAAATCGGTCGAGCTGATCGAGGACAATTGCGAGCCCGCGCTCTGCACCGTGCTGTTCATGGCGGGTGCGGGCGGTTCGCTCCGCGCCGGAGTGACCGAGAATCCGGTCAACCTCACCCGCTGCGTCCAGGGGCTGAAGACCTACGTCACCTGCGGCGGCGCGCCGGTCTATGTCTGGCCGGGCGGCGGCATCACGCTGATGGTCGATGTCATGCGGCTGCCCGACAACGCTTTCGGCTACGTGCCGACGCCCGCCCTCGTGGCGCCCATCGAGTTCACGCTGCGGCGCGACGATTTTGTCGCGCTCGGCGGCTATGCCGACCATATCCGTTCGGTCGAAGACGTGCTGGCGGAGGGCGGCGAATATTTCAACGCGCGGCGAATCGGGCCCGCCCCGATCGTCAACAGCTGGCCACCGCTGCAACAGCTTGCCCGGGAGCCGGCGCGATGAACGGGCCGCAGGCAGCCCTGCTCGCCGACGGCAGACGTCTGCACCTCCATCACGGACCCATCGACCTCGTCATCGAGGCCTTCGGTGCGCCGCGGGAAGTGGAAGCCGCATACACCCAGGCGCGCCAGCGCTTCGAGACGATTCTCACCGAACTGGTCGAGGAACTGCCCTCGCTGCGCCAGCCTTCGTCGACGTTTCCGCGCGCCTTCCGGCATCCGACGGCCCGCCGCATGGAGGCTTCCGCCTCATTCTTTGCCGGCGAAATATTTGTCACGCCGATGGCGGGTGTGGCGGGTTCCGTCGCCGACGAGATGCTTGCCGCCATGATCGCCGGACGTGATCTGGAGAAAGCCTATGTCAATAATGGTGGCGATATCGCCCTCCATCTCGCGCCCGGCGCGCGGATGGCCGCCGCTATCGCCGGCACCGGCAAGGGCTTCTCCGACCGGCTGGAGATCGCCTTTGGCGACCCCGTGCGGGGCATCGCCACCAGTGGCCGGCACGGGCGCAGCCATTCGCTGGGCATCGCCGACGCCGTGACCGTGCTCGCGCGTTCGGCCGCCGGGGCTGACGTCGCTGCCACCCTCATCGCCAATGCAGTCAACCTGCCGGGCCATCCCGCCATTCACCGCCGCCCCGCCCGGGAACTCTCGCCCGACAGCGATCTCGGCGACCGATTGGTGACGGTTGCGGTCGATCGGCTGGAACCGGCCGAGATCGACGCGGCATTGGCCCGCGGGTACCGGGCCGCCGCCGATTTCGTCGCGCAGGGCCTGATCGAGGCCGCCATCATCTATCTCGAAGGGCGGGAGCGCGTCTGCGGGCGTTTTGCTGCGCCGCTCGCGAAAACCCGTCTCCTGGAGGAAGCCGCCAATGCCTGAATTTCCGATCCGCAAGATTGCCGTCCTCACCGAGGAGATCCTGCACGACAAGGGCACCCCGCCCGCCACGCCGCGCCGTCGCGGTGTCGCCATGGCGGTGGTGAAGAACCCGTTTTCCGGCAAATTTCATGCGGACATCATCCCTGCCATGGAGGACCTGAAGCCGCTCGGCCTGATGTTGTCGGATCAGCTCATCGCCGCGCTGGGCGGCGACATCTCCAGGATCGACGCTTACGGCAAGGGCGGGATCGTCGGCACCGATGGTGAGCTCGAACATGCCGCGCTCTGGCATGCGCCGGGCGGCTACGGCATGCGCGAGCGGCTGGGCGATGCCAAGGCGATCGTACCGTCCGCCAAGAAGATCGGCGCGATGGGAACGCGGCTCGACGTGCCGATCGGCCACATCAACGCCGCCTATGTGCGCAGCCATTTCGACGCGATCGAGATCGGCCTGCCGGATGCGCCCTATCCCGATGAAATCCTGTTCTGCCTCGTCATGGCCTGCGGCCCGCGCATCCACGCCCGTGTCGCGGGCCTGGCGGCGGAAGACGTGAAGGGCGAGGACGGGCTCAGGTGAGCGAGGCGACCGCCAGGACGAAGGCGGAAACAGGCGAGGCCGACTACCGGCTCGACGAGCAGGTCGGGTTCGTGCTGCGCAAGGCCAGCCAGCGCCACATCGCCATATTCGCGCGCTCCATCTCCGATCTCACCCCGCCGCAATTCGCCGCGCTGGCGAAGCTGCATGAGGTCGGCGCCACCTCGCAGAACCAGCTCGGCGTCCTGATCGCCACCGATGCCGCCACCATCAAGGGCGTCATCGACCGGCTCAACGCCCGCAATCTGGTGACGCTGGCCAAGGATGACGGCGACAAGCGCCGACTGGTCGTGTCCCTGACGCCGGAAGGGCGCGCAACTGTCGAAAATCTGATCCCGCTCGCCCATGAAATCACGCGGGAAACCCTGTCCCCGCTGACCGCGCGGGAGGCGGAGACGTTGCTCAGGCTGTTGGCGAAGATGAGTTGAACTGCCCGAGCGCCCCCTCCACCGCCTTCGGCGGTCCCCCTCCCCCGTGAACGGGGGAGGATTTACCGGCGCGGCCGGTCTCCACCAATTTGCCTGCTTCACAAGTGAGGATGCGCCGTCGTGGCCGTCTGCGCCCTCAATCCGCCCCTGCGAAGCGGGGGAGGGGGACCATGCGAAGCATGGTGGAGGGGGCGCAACGCGACCGGCGTCGACTAGACTTCAGTCCCCAACCATCGCAGCACGCAGCCGTGCCGTCCCGGTTTGATCAATCTTGCCATCCGCGATGACGACGCCGAATTTCTGCGCCGCTTCCTCCGCCGTATAGTAGCCGAGCCGCACATCTTCCCGGACCAGTTCCGGCTGACGCTCCAACGGGTCGCCATAGCCGCCACCGCCCGGTGTCTCGACCGATACGCGGTCGCCGGCGCGCATGGGAACATCCTGCTCCTTCGACAGATGTTTCGGTACATGCGCCTCGCCGTCGCGCCATACGGTCACGGTGTTGACCGCGCCATCCGCGCCGCCCAGCGCGCCCTGCGGCCCGTAGCGGCCGTGGTCCATGACGAAGGATGCGCGCGCATCGCCGCGCAGCAGTTCGATCTCATAGGCCAGCCCCAGACCGCCGCGCTGTTTGCCAGCCCCGCCCGAGCCTTCGCGGAGCGCGTAGTGGCGGTAGAGAATGGGGTAGTTCTGCTCCATGATCTCGATCGGCGGCGATTTGGATATGCCGATGGTCGAACAGCCATTCGACAGCCCGTCATGATCGGCATTGCCGCCATACCCGCCGCCCGACAGCTGGTAGAGCACGAAGTCGCGACCGCGCTCCGGATCATGCCCGCCAAGGCCGAAATTGCCGCTGGACCCCGCCGGTGCCGCCGTCACCTTGTCCGGTATCGCCTGGACAAGCGCGGCAAACACGGCCTCGGCGATGCGTTGCGAGACCTCCGCCGCGCAGCCCGAGACGGGACGCGGATAGCGCGCGTCGAGAAAGGTGCCTTCCGGCCGGTGGATGGTCAGCGGCTCGAAGGCCCCCGCGCTCATCGGCACGTCGGGAAAGATATGGCGCATGGCGAGATAGACGGAGGAGTAGGTGGTCGCGAGTACGCTGTTCATCGGCCCGATGCAGGGCGGGCTGGAGCCGGCAAAGTCGAAAGTCAGTTCATCGCCACTCTTTTCGACCGAAAGCCTGATCGCCAGCGGTTCGTCGACCACACCATCCGAATCGACATAGGCCGTCGAGCGGTAGGTGCCGTCGGGGATGGTCGCGATGCGGGCCCGCATCTGCTCGGCCGCGCGACGGCGCAGTTCGGCGATGGCGTCCACGACGGTCTCGTCTCCGTAACGATCCAGCAATTCGAACAGCCGGTCCTGGCCGACCATGAGTGCGGCGGCCTGCGCCTTGATGTCGCCGATGCGCTGGTCGGCGATGCGGATGTTGGAAAAGATGATCGCCTGGATTTGCGGGTCGAGCTCGCCCTTGCGGAAGAGTTTTACCGGCGGCAGCCGCAGCCCCTCCTGCTCGACCGCCGTCGCGGAGGCCGAAAACCCACCCGGCACCGCGCCGCCGATATCGGGCCAGTGGCCGGTGTTGGACAGCCAGCAGAAGATCTCGTCATCGCGCCATACCGGCATGGCGAAGCGCACATCCATCAGATGCGTGCCGCCGAGATAAGGGTCGTTGACGATGTAGATGTCACCCGGCTCGGGCGGCAGGCAGCGCCCGTCGCGGATCATCTCGATGATGGTGCGGGTCGAATATTGCATCACGCCGACGAAGACCGGCAGCCCGCCGATGCCCTGCGCAATCAGCGAACCGTCTTCAGCGGAATAGATGCCGTCGGAACGGTCGTTGGCCTCGGCGATGATCGGCGAGAAGGCCGAGCGCGAAAAGGCGAGGTCCATCTCGTCGCAGACCTGGTTCAGCCCGGTCTCGATGACCGAAAGGGTGATGGCGTCGAGCGTGGTCATGGCGCTGCTGTTCCTGGAAGAATCGCCCCACCCGTCGCTTCGCGCCGACCTCCCCATCGAGGGGAGGTGAAGGCGCGCGCATCACGGCGGGTCGGCAAGACGCCCACCTCCCCCTTGATGGGGGAGGTCGCCCGCAGGGCGGGAGGGGATGGCATGCCGGAACTGTCGGTCATCTGCCCGATCCGATCTGGATGATGAGGTTGCCGTCGACGTCGCCGCTGACCCGATCGCCCGGCTCGACAACTGTGGTGGCGTCCATCTGCTCGATGATGGCCGGGCCGGAGAGATTGGCATGAAGCGGCATGCGTTCGCGGGCATAGACCGGTGTGTCGATCCATTTGCCGGCAAACCAGACGTCACGCCGCTCCACCAGCGCCGCTTCCAGCGTGGCCGCTCGGCCGTCCGGCTCGATCAGCCGCGCCAGATCGACCGGCGCGCGTCGTCCGATCACGGAAGTGTTGAGGTTGACCAGATTGGCCCGGATCTCCTTCAGCTCGACCCGGAACCGCGCGAAATACGCCGTCTCGAACAGCGCCTGCAATTTTTCGCCTGTCACGTCGACCGACGGCAGCGGCACGTTGATGATGTGCGTCTGGCCCACGAACTGCATGTCGGCTGAATGCACGCAATCGACATGCTGCGGCCGAACCGCCTCCTTGTCGATCTGGGCCCGGCCTTCCGCCGCCTGTTCCTCGAGCACGGCCTTGATTGTGGCGCTCTCGACCCCTGTGACCGGCCGGTTGATGGTGCGCACGAAATCGTGGCGCAGATCGGCCACCACGCAGCCCAGCGCATTGGTGATGCCCGGCCGCGCTGGCACCAGCACTCTCGGGATCGAAAGCTCGCGCGCCAGCGCCGTGGCGTGGAGCGGCCCCGCGCCGCCAAAGGCAAACAGCGCGAAATCGCGCGGATCGTGGCCCTTGGCGAGCGACACCATGCGGATTGCTCCCGCCATCTTCGTGTTGGCAAGCCGCAGCACTGCGCCGGCGGCTTCCGTACCGTCCATGCCGGCTGGCCCGCCGATACGTTCTTGGAAGACGGCCCGCACATCTTCGACGCGGATCGGATGCTCGACGGCCAGCAGCCGGTTTGGGTTCAGCCGGCCGAGAACGAGATTGGCGTCGGTGATCGTCGGCTCCGTCCCACCGCGTCCATAGGAGATAGGCCCCGGCCGCGCGCCGGCGCTTTCCGGCCCGACGCGGATCAGGCCGGCATCGTCGAGCCGCGCGATCGAGCCGCCGCCCGCGCCGACCGTCTGCACGTCGACCATCGGCACGTGGATCGGCATCGCATATTCGATCTCGATCTCGTTGGAGACCGCCGGCCGCGCGTTGCGGATCAGCGCCACGTCCGTCGAGGTGCCGCCCATGTCATAGGTGATCACATTCGGCATGCCGGCGCGCTCGGCCGTGTAGGCGGCGGCCATGACGCCGGAGGCCGGCCCCGACATCACCGTCTTGGCGGCCTCGCGCGTTACGAAGCGGGCCGAGATCATGCCGCCATTACCGTTCATCATCAGGAAGTCACGGCGATAGCCCTTGGCGTTCAGCTCGTCGGCCAGCCGACCGACATAGCGCTGGAGGATCGGCTGGACGGAGGCGTTGACGGCCGCCGTCACGCCGCGCTCGAATTCGCGCGCTTCCGAGAGCAGCGCATGGCCCATCGTGACATGGTCGTTCGGCCAGGTCTCGCGGGCGATCTCGGCGGCGCGCAGCTCATGTGCGGGATTGGCATAGGCGTGCAGGAAATGGATGACGAGCGATTCGCATCCTGCCGTGAGCAGCGCCTCGACGGCTTCGCGCATCTCGTCTTCGTCGAGGGCCGAACGCACCCGCCCCGAAGCTTCCATGCGCTCAGTGACTTCCAGCCTGAGATCGCGCGGGATCACCGGCACGAACCGCCCGGTCATCCCGTAGGGCTGGGGCCGCGTGCGGCGCCCGAGCTCGATCACGTCGCGAAACCCGCGCGTGGTGATCATGCCGGTCTTGGCCAGCCGCCGTTCCAGCACCGCATTGGTGGTGGTGGTCGTGCCGTGAACGATGAGGTCTATCCTGTCGATCGGGGTGCCGGATTGCGCCAGCGCGGCCAGCACGCCGCCCGACTGGTTGTCGGGCGTGGTCGGCGTCTTGGCGACCGTGACGCGGCCGCCTGTCGAGGTGTCGATCAGGATCAGATCCGTGAAGGTGCCGCCGACATCAATGCCGGCAACCACCGCGCTTTTCCCGTCATTCTCTTTCAAGCGACCCACCCGCAAGATAAACCCAACAGAAGGCAGCATTCTGGAAAAGCGCTCTAGTTGCGCTCATTGACCCGAAATTCATTTGTATACTAATCAATCCCCATCGCAAGTCCGGCCGCCGCGCGGTCCTTGCAACCTGTCAGAATTGTGCGATATGGACACTATGCAGCATCAAAACGCGACAGCACATGCCGGCGGCGCCGATCAGGCGCAGGCATTCCCGATTCCCGCCGGCGTCTTTGCCGAGACGGTCGTGTCCGTGAAGCATTTTACCGACACGCTGTTCTCCTTCCGCATCACCCGGCCGCAGAGTTTCCGTTTTCGCTCCGGCGAATTCGTGATGATCGGGCTTCCCAACGCGGAAAAGCCGGTCTTCCGCGCCTATTCGATCGCCAGCCCGGCCTGGGACGAGGAGCTGGAGTTCTATTCGATCAAGGTGCCCGACGGGCCCCTGACCCAGCATCTGCAGAAGATCCAGCCCGGCGACACCGTGCTCATGCGCCAGAAATCCGTCGGCACGCTGGTGCTCGACGCGCTGAAGCCGGGCAAGCGTCTCTACATGATCGCCACCGGCACCGGCATCGCGCCCTTCGCGAGCCTGATCCGCGACCCCGAGACCTATGAGAAATTCGAGCAGGTCGTGCTCACCAACACCTGCCGCGACCTGGCCGATCTCGCCTATGGCAACGAACTGGTCGACACGCTGACCCACGATCCGCTGATCGGCGAACTCGTGTCCGATCGCCTGACCTATTATGCGACCACGACCCGCGAGGAGCACGCGCGCATGGGCCGCATCACGACGCTGATCGAGGACGGCAAGCTGTTTGCCGATCTAGGCTGCGAACCGTTCGACCCCGAGACCGACCGCGCGATGATCTGCGGCTCCATGGCGATGCTCAACGACGTCAAGGACCTGCTGGAAAAGGCCGGCCTCGAGGAGGGCTCCAACAGCCGTCCCGCGGACTTCGTGGTCGAACGCGCCTTCGTAGGTTAGACAAACAAGGCACGTTCCTTTTCGACGAGACGCTGCACGAACCCCGCCACCGCCTGGATGTGCCTGAGCGGCCGCATGGATTCGTGATAGACCAGCCAGTAGGCACGGCGGATCGATGGCGCGGCCTCAACGGGCACCAGATCCTCATGCGCCCTGGCGATGAAGGCATGCAGGATGCCGATGCCGGCGCCCGAGCGCACCGCCGCCACCTGCCCCAGCGCCGACGACACCGAAAACCCCGCCGGCCAGCCCGGCAGGAACTCGTCGGCATAGTCGAGGCCAGGCGAAATCGCGAGGTCGTGCACGTAGCCAACCAGCCGGTGCCCTCGCAGCGTGTCCTTGTCCGTCGGCAGGCCCTGGGCCTGCGCGTAGTCTCGCGAGGCATAGAGGCCTAGCGTGTAGTCGACCAGCTTGACCGCCACCAGCCGCCCTTCCGTCGGCCGCTCCACGGTGATCGCGATATCTGCCTCGCGTCGCGACAGCGAAAAGGAACGCGGCACCGGCACGAGCTGGATGGTGAGTTCCGGATGCAGCGCGGTCAGCCGACCCAGCCGCGACGCCAGAAACGATACCCCGAACCCGTCCGGCGCGCCGATGCGCACGGTGCCCGAGACCGTCTCGCCCTCGTCCGCCATGTCGGCGCGCGCAGCGATCAGATCGGCTTCCATGCGCTCGGCGACCTCCAGCAGCCGCTCTCCCTCGAGCGTCAGTTCCGTGCCCGTGGTCAGCCGGCGGAAGAGTTTTGTGCTCAGCGCCGCTTCCAGCGCAGTCACCCGGCGCGACACCGTGGCGTGGTTGAGCTCCAGCCGCCGGGCTGCGCCCAGGATCTGGCCGGCGCGTGCCACGGCCAGAAATATGCGGAGATCGTCCCAGTTCATCGCGCCGTCCGGGTTGCACATATTGAAGCGCCATAATGAGCGAACATCAATCCATGCACAACGGATGCGAGCGCCTGCGCGTTGCATCCGCCGCCGTGAAGCGGGACAATACGGCTTGAACATTTCGCAAGGGAGCGAGACCATGATCGAAGTCGGACATTTTATCGGTGGCAAGCGCGTGCCGGGCACCAGCGGCCGCAGCCAGGACATCATGCAGCCCATGGACGGCTCGGTCCGGGGCAAGGTGGCACTGGCATCGAAGGACGAGCTGCGCTCAGCGGTCGAAAACGCCAAGGCTGCCCAGCCCGCCTGGGCCGCCACCAATCCGCAGCGCCGCGCGCGCGTTCTCATGAAATTCCTCGATCTCGTCCACGCCGAATATGACGAACTGGCCGAGACGCTGGCGCGCGAGCACGGCAAGACGATCGCCGACGCCAAGGGCGACATCCAGCGCGGGCTGGAAGTGGTGGAAGTCTGCCTTGGCGCCCCGCACATGCTCAAGGGCGAATACACCGACGGCGCTGGCCCCGGCATCGACGTCTATTCCATGCGCCAGCCGCTCGGCGTCGTCGCCGGCATCACGCCGTTCAATTTCCCGGCCATGATCCCGCTGTGGAAGATCGCCCCGGCGCTCGCCGCCGGCAACGCCTTCATCCTAAAGCCCTCGGAGCGTGATCCATCGGTGCCGATGCGGATTGCCGAGCTGTTCCTCGATGCAGGCCTGCCCGCCGGCATCCTCAACGTCGTCAATGGCGACAAGGAAGCCGTCGACGCCATCCTCGACGATCCCGACATCCAGGCCGTCGGCTTTGTCGGCTCGACGCCGATCGCCCAGTACATCTATGCCCGCGCCACCGCCAACGGAAAGCGTGCGCAGTGCTTCGGCGGCGCCAAGAACCACATGATCATCATGCCCGATGCCGACATGGACCAGACCGTGGATGCGCTGATCGGCGCCGGCTACGGTTCGGCCGGAGAGCGCTGCATGGCCATTTCGGTCGCCGTGCCCGTCGGGAAGGAAACGGCTGATCGTCTGATCGAAAAGCTGATCCCACGCGTCGAGAGCCTCAAGGTCGGCCCCTCGACGGACTCCTCGGCCGATTTCGGCCCTGTAGTGACGAAGGAAGCGCTGGCGCGTATCAAGGGTTACGTCGATAGGGGCATCGAGGAAGGCGCCAAACTCGTCGTCGACGGGCGCGACTTCTCGCTGCAGGGCTACGAGAACGGCTACTATATGGGCGGCTGCCTGTTCGACCATGTCACGCCCGACATGAAGATCTACAAGGAAGAGATCTTTGGCCCGGTGCTGTCGGTGGTCCGCGCCGATCGCTACGAGGATGCCATCAAGCTCGCCAATGATCACGAGATGGGCAATGGCGTCGCGATCTACACCCGTGACGGCGACGCCGCGCGTGATTTCGCCTCTCGCGTCCAGGTCGGCATGGTCGGCGTCAACGTGCCGATCCCGGTGCCGATCGCCTATTACACCTTCGGCGGCTGGAAGGCTTCCGCCTTCGGCGATCTCAACCAGCACGGCCCGGATGCCTTCCGCTTCTATACCAAGACCAAGACCGTCACCTCGCGCTGGCCGAGCGGCATCAAGGACGGCGCGGATTTTGTCATACCGACGATGAACTAGCCGCGCCGGTTTTCTTGGAAGCCGTTTTTTATCAACGGCATACCAACATTCTCGACGGCGGGCCCCAAGCCCGCCGTCGCCATATGCAGCATGCCTAAAGAAACCGTGATGCAACCTTTGCCAGTCTTTCGCCATTTGACAAGCAATACGGGCCGGCGACGGTCTGGCAACCAAGAGACCGGCGCGCTCCAACATTCCGCGCTGGTTCTGCAAGGAGGTGCTGTCATGGCACGCACGGCAAAATTTGCAATCGCAGCGGCAGGCGCAATGATCCTGTCGGGACTCCCCTTCGCATCTGCGACGGATCAGAACCAGTCGGCTCCCGGCGTCGAGCCGACGCAGACCGAAATCGCGCATGATGCAACCCCACCTGCCCTGGACGCCAACATGCTGGCGATGAACATGTGCGGCAAGCGCGACAGCATCGTGGGCGAGCTGGAACAGCATTTTCAGGAGAACGTGACCGCCGTCGGCATGGTCGACGACAATGCCGTCGTAGAGATCTTTGTCTCCGACAGCGGCACGTGGACCATCATCGCCACCGGTACGGATGGCACGAGTTGCGTGTTGTCGGCTGGCGAAGGCTGGCAGAGCACCACGATGATCCGCGGCGTCGACGCCTGATCAGTTACGCGACATTGAGTTCGCCGGCGACGGCGGCCTCGGCGCGGTCGCGCACATATGTCATCAGATGACGTGCCTCGCGCACGGCTCGCCCCGGGTCCCGGTCGATCACCGCCTTGGCAAGTGCGACGTGGTGGTCGAGCGCCTGACGGATTTCCACCGTTCCGTGGAAGTAGATCCAGTATCGGCGGGTGTGCGTCTGCAGGGGGATCACCGCCCTGACCAGATGGCAGTTTGCGGACGCCTCCGCCATGCCGATGTCGAAGAGCTTGTCCGCCGCCGCATAGGCCGCCAGATCCCCCGCATCGGCCGCCTGGCCGAGCAGCTTCAGTGCACTTTCGAGTGTCTTCTTGGCATCGTCGTCGATGGCGCGCGCCGCTGCGCGGGCCTGCACCAGTTCGACGTGCCGCCTGACTTCGAGCGTCCGCAGCCAGTCATTTCCGTCGAGTTTCGCCACGGCTATGCCCGCTCGGGGACGTATTTCGAGAAGACCTTCCCAGGCGAGCCGCTGAATGGCCTCGCGCACCGGGGTCCTACCGACGCCGACCTTCAGTTGCAATTCGGCTTCGGTCGTGTGGCTGCCCGGAGCAAGTTCCAGCATGACGATCATCTGCTCCAGACGCCTGTAGGCAAATTCAGCAGACGTCTTGATTGATCCGAAACAGTCCGTAAATTTCACGACGCGCTCCAGTGATGCGGGCCCTGCGCAACCATAGATTGGTTTATCTTTGAATGTAATATGGAATCCGCCTCTCCGGACATGAAGCTTATTAGGTCTGGTGTACACAACAGCTTCGCCACGACAGTCGTCCCCGGGTCAAAATGAGTTTAGAGGTTGCGCTGGCTCAGGCCGGTGGCGACAACCGCAGATACGATAGGTTGTAAATGTATGACTGATTCGCGTGATGTCGTCGTGGTCGGCGGCGGCATAATCGGCATCGCCGTCGCCTCCGCCCTGGCCGACCGCGGCCGCGACGTAACCATAGTCGATCGAACCGGCATCTGCGAGGAGACGAGCTCCGGCAACGCTGCGGCCCTCGCCTTCTCCGACATCCTGCCGCTCGCCCAGAAGGGCATGATCGCCCAGGTGCCGCGCTGGCTCGCCGACCCGCTCGGGCCGCTGTCGATCTCCCCCGCCTATCTGCCCCACCTCATGCCCTGGCTGTGGAAGTTCTGGCGCGCGGGCCGTCCTGCCAACTACCAGGCGAGTGTCAGAGCCCAGGCCGCCATGATGCAGCTTGCCGAGCGCGAGTGGATGGCGCTGATGGAAAGGACCGACACCCGGCCCCTGCTCCGTGACGATGGGTGTCTGGAGCTGTATGAAAGCGAGGCGGAGTGGCGGGCGTCGCTCGCGGGCTGGGAGGAGAGGCAACGCTTCGGCATCGGGTTCCGCCATGTGCGCGGGCCCGAACTGGCCGAGCTCCAGCGCGGCCTTTCCGGCCGTTTCGTTATTGGTACCTTCGTGCCGGGCTGGAAGACGGTCGCCAATCCCCAGAGGCTCGGCAAGGCCATCTGGCGCCATGCCGAGTCCGGCGGAGCGCAATTGCTTGAAGGCGAGGTGAAGAATCTCGGGCTGGAGAGCGGCCAGCCACATCTGCGCCTCGCAGACGGCCGCACGATCCGCGCCGCAACGCTGGTGATCGCCGCCGGCGCTTGGTCGCATCGGCTGGCCCGCCATCTCGGCGACCGCATCCCGCTCGAGACCGAGCGCGGCTACAACACGACATTGCCGGTCGGCGCCTTCGAACTGAAGCGTCAGCTGGTCTTCTCCCGCCACGGCTTTGTCGTGACACCGCTCGAAGACGGCATCCGTGTCGGCGGCGCGGTCGAGTTCGCGGGGCTAGAGCGCGCGCCCAACTATGCGCGCTCGAAGGCGATGCTGGAGAAGGCGCAACGCTTCATGCCGGGCCTGAACGGTTCGGGGGGGCGCGAATGGATGGGCTATCGGCCGTCGCTGCCCGACACGCTGCCGGTCATTGGCGCATCGCCAGGCGCACCGAATGTGCTGTATGCTTTCGGCCACGGCCATCTCGGCCTCACCCAGTCGGCGGCGACCGGGCGCCTGATCGCCGATCTCGTCTCGGGCCAGGCCCCCGCCATCGACCTGTCGCCCTTCCGACCGGACCGTTTCTGAGAGATTTCTTGATGCGCCACACATTCTTCTGCATCGACGGCCACACCTGCGGCAATCCCGTGCGGCTGGTGACCGGCGGCGGGCCCCAGCTCGACGGCACCACCATGATGGAGCGCCGCGCGCATTTCATGGCCGAATATGACTGGATCCGCACCGGGCTGATGTTCGAGCCGCGCGGCCATGACATGATGTCGGGCACCATCCTCTATCCGCCGACCCGCGCCGACTGCGATATCGGCGTGCTCTACATCGAGACCTCCGGCTGCCTGCCCATGTGCGGCCACGGCACCATCGGCACCGTCACCTTCGCCATCGAGAACGGGCTGGTGCGGCCAAAGACGCCGGGCGTGCTCAATCTCGACACGCCGGCCGGCCTGGTGCGCGCGGAATATCGGCAGGAAGGCGAATATGTGGAGGAGGTGCGGCTGACCAACGTCGCCTCTTTCCTGCATGCCAACGACATCGAAATCGACTGCCCGCCGCTGGGGAAGATCCGGGTCGACATCGCCTATGGCGGCAATTTCTACGCCATTGTGGAGCCGCAGGATAATTTTGGCGACATGGCCGATTTCTCGGCCTCCGAGCTCATCGCCATGAGCCGCACGCTGCGCGAAAAGCTCAATGCCGCGCATGATTTCGTCCATCCGGGAGACCCCGGCATCTCGGGCCTGCGCCACATCATGTGGACCGGTGCGCCGAAGGTAGAGGGTTCGCATGCACGCAACGCCGTCTTCTACGGTGAGAAGGCCATCGACCGATCGCCCTGCGGCACCGGCACCTCGGCGCGTCTGGCGCAGCTTCATGCCAAGGGCCGGCTGAAGACGGGCGCGGATTTTGTGCACGAATCCATCATCGGCTCGCAGTTCCGCGGCCGCGTCGAGGCTGAGACGTCTGTTGCCGGCCGCCCCGCCATCATGCCGTCGGTCGCCGGCTGGGCCCGCATGACGGGGCTCAACACCATCTTCATCGACGACCGCGATCCCTTCGCCAAAGGCTTCTCGGTCATCTGAACCGGCTTGTTGCGGCGCAACATGCAGCAGGCTAACAATCGTCCCATCGGGCTGCGTTTCTCCGGAGATCGTGCATGAAGATCAGGAAACTTCTCGTCGCCAACCGGTCGGAAATCGCCATCCGGGTCTTTCGCGCCGCCAATGAACTGGGCATCGCCACCGTGGCGATCTGGGCGGAAGAGGACAAATACGCCCTTCACCGATTCAAGGCCGACGAGAGCTATCAGGTCGGGCGCGGCCCGCATCTCGACCGCGACATGGGCCCGATCGAAAGCTATCTGTCCATCGAGGAGGTGCTGCGCGTCGCCAAACTCTCCGGGGCCGACGCGATCCATCCGGGCTACGGGCTGCTGTCGGAAAGCCCGGAATTCGCGGAAGCCTGCGCGGCGGCCGGAGTAACCTTCATCGGCCCGCGCCCCGATACAATGCGCAGCCTCGGCAACAAGGTCGCCGCACGCAATCTGGCGATCGAGGTCGGCGTGCCGGTCGTGCCGGCCACCACACCCCTGCCCGACGATGTGGAAGAGGTTAAGCGGATGGCCGCCGAGATCGGCTACCCGGTCATGCTCAAGGCCTCCTGGGGCGGCGGTGGGCGCGGCATGCGCGCCATCCGCGCCGAGGAAGACCTCGCCCGCGAGGTGACGGAAGGCAAGCGCGAGGCCATGGCGGCCTTCGGCAAGGACGAGGTCTATCTGGAAAAGCTGGTCGAGCGCGCCCGCCATGTCGAGGTGCAGGTGCTGGGCGACACGCATGGCAATGCCGTGCATCTCTTCGAGCGCGACTGCTCGATCCAGCGCCGCAACCAGAAGGTCGTCGAGCGCGCACCAGCCCCCTATCTCGACGCTGCCCAGCGCACCGAACTTTCCGACCACGCCCTGAAGATCGCCCGAGCCACATCTTATGTCGGCGCCGGCACCGTCGAGTTCCTGATGGATGCCGACACCGGCAAATTCTATTTCATCGAGGTCAATCCGCGCATACAGGTCGAGCACACCGTCACCGAGGAGGTGACGGGGATCGATATCGTCAAGGCGCAAATCCACATCTTGGAAGGCGAGGCGATCGGCACGCCCGAGAGCGGCGTTCCCGCGCAGGAAGATATCACGCTGCATGGCCACGCCCTGCAGTGCCGCATCACCACCGAGGATCCCGAGCAGAATTTCATTCCCGATTACGGCCGCATCACCGCCTATCGCGGCGCCACCGGTTTCGGCATCCGGCTCGACGGCGGCACCGCCTATTCCGGCGCGGTGATCACCCGCTTCTACGACCCGCTCCTGGAAAAGATCACCGCCTGGGCGCCGACGCCGCAGGAGGCGATCGCCCGCATGGACCGGGCGCTGCGCGAATTCCGCATCCGCGGCGTCGCCACCAACCTGACCTTCCTCGAAGCCATCATCGGCCACGAGAAATTCCGCGACAACACCTACACCACCCGCTTCATCGACACGACGCCGGAGCTCTTCACCGCCGTCAAGCGCCAGGACCGCGCCACCAAGCTCCTGAACTATCTCGCCGACGTCACCGTCAACGGGCATCCCGAAACGCGCGGCCGCCCGCAGCCGAAGGCGGAGGTCGCCGCGCCGCGCGTGCCCTATGTCGACGCGCCCATCCCCGACGGCTCGAAACAGCGCCTCAAGGCGCTCGGGCCCAAAGGCTTCGCGAAATGGATGCGCGAGGAGCACCGTGTGCTCTTCACCGACACCACCATGCGCGACGGGCACCAGTCGCTGCTCGCCACCCGCATGCGCACGCATGACATCGCCAACATCGCCGGCGTGTATGCACGCGCCCTGCCGCAGCTGCTGTCCCTCGAATGCTGGGGTGGCGCGACCTTCGACGTCGCCATGCGCTTCCTGACCGAGGACCCGTGGGAGCGCCTGTCGCTGGTCCGCGAGGCCGCCCCCAACATCCTGCTCCAGATGCTTTTGCGCGGCGCCAACGGTGTCGGCTACACCAACTACCCGGACAATGTGGTTCGCCATTTCGTGGCCCAGGCGGCCAGCGGCGGCATCGACCTCTTCCGCGTCTTCGACTGCCTCAACTGGGTCGACAACATGCGTGTCGCCATGGATGCGATCGTCGAGGAAGGAAAACTCTGCGAGGCGGCGATCTGCTACACCGGCAACATCCTCGACCCCGACCGCGCCAAATACGATCTGAACTACTACATCAGCCTGGCGAAGGAACTGGAGGCCGCCGGCGCCCACATCATCGCCATCAAGGACATGGCGGGCCTGCTCAAGCCCGCCGCGGCACGCGTGCTCTTCAAGGCGCTGCGCGAGGCGACCGATTTGCCGCTGCACTTCCACACCCACGACACCTCCGGCATCGCGGCCGCCACGGTGCTGGCCGCCGTCGAGGCCAATGTCGATGCGGTGGACGCGGCCATGGACGCCTTTTCCGGTAACACCTCGCAGCCTTGCCTTGGCTCGCTGGTCGAGGCCTTCCGCGGCACCGAGCGCGACCCCGGCCTCGATCCCGAATGGATCCGCAAAATCTCGTTCTACTGGGAATCCGTGCGCAACCAGTACGCCGCCTTCGAGAGCGACCTGAAGGGTCCGGCCTCGGAGGTCTATCTGCACGAGATGCCCGGCGGCCAGTTCACCAACCTCAAGGAACAGGCGCGTTCGCTCGGCCTGGAAACCCGCTGGCACGAGGTGGCGCGGACCTATCGCGACGCCAACATGATGTTCGGCGACATCGTCAAGGTCACCCCCTCCTCCAAGGTAGTCGGCGACATGGCGCTGATGATGGTCAGCCAGGATCTGACCGTCGCCGATGTCGTCAACCCGGCAAAGGACATCGCCTTCCCCGATTCCGTCATCTCCATGCTGCGCGGCGATCTCGGCCAGTCGCCGGGCGGCTGGCCGGAGGCGCTGCAGAAGAAGGCGCTGAAGGGAGAGGAACCGATCACCGTGCGCCCCGGCTCGCTGCTGGCCGATGCCGATCTCGACGCCGGCCGCGCCGAGCTCAAAGAAAAGCTCGGCCGTGACGCCAGCGAATACGAATTCGCCGCCTGGCTGATGTACCCGAAGGTTTTTGTCGATTTCGCGGGCGCCGCCGAGGAATATGGCCCGGTCTCGGTGCTGCCGACCCCGGTCTATTTCTACGGCATGGAGCAGGAAGACGAGATCTTCGTCGAGATCGAGCGCGGCAAGACCCTGGTCATCCGCTGCCTCGCCATCGGCGAGACCGACGAGAAGGGCATGGTCACCGTCTTTTTCGAGCTCAACGGCCAGCCCCGCCGCGTCAAGGTGCCCGACCGCGTCCGCGGCGCCTCCGCCGCCAAGGCGCGGCCCAAGGCGGAGCCCGGCAACGACGCCCATCTCGGCGCCCCGATGCCCGGCGTCGTCTCCGCCGTCTCGGTCACCGCCGGCCAGTCGGTCAAGGCCGGCGACGTGCTCCTGTCCATCGAAGCCATGAAAATGGAAACCGCGCTGCACGCCGAACGCGACGGCGAGATCGCCGAGGTGCTGGTAAAGGCCGGCGACCAGATCGACGCGAAGGATCTGCTGGTGGTGTATGGGTAGGCAGTGAAGCGGCCGATTGCGACCTCATTGCAGCCCTTCGGCGTGTCCCTCTTCGGAGCGATCGGATCGCAGTTGGACCCCTTCGTCGGTGGTGACGGAACGAACCGCCTTTGAGGCCGTTTGCAGTGCTTACCCCAAAAGCGCTCCGAGGGCACGATAATGGCCGACAAGAAATTCGCCTCCCGCACCACAACCGATGCAGGCATTCCCGTCCAGAGCGACGAGCATTCGCTCTCCATAGGGCGAGACGGCCCCCTCGTGCTCAACGATCACTACCTGATCGAGCAGATGGCGAATTTCAATCGCGAACGCATTCCCGAGCGGCAGCCGCACGCCAAGGGAAGCGGCGCGTTCGGCCGTTTCGAGGTGACGGCGGACGTCAGCCGCTTCACCAAGGCAAAATTCCTGCAACCCGGCGCGAAGGTTGAAACTGCGGTGCGCTTCTCCACCGTGGCGGGCGAACGCGGCAGCCCCGACACTTGGCGCGACCCGCGCGGCTTCTCGGTGAAGTTCTACACGGAAGACGGCAATTTCGACATGGTTGGTAACAACACGCCGATTTTCTTCATTCGTGACCCGATGAAGTTCCAGCACTTTATCCGCAGTCAGAAACGCCGGGCCGACAACGGCTTGCGGGATCATGACATGCAGTGGGACTTCTGGACGCTCAGCCCCGAAAGCGCGCACCAGGTCACCTATCTGATGGGCGATCGTGGCGTGCCCAAAAACTGGCGCGAAATGAACGGCTACGGCAGTCATACCTACATGCTCATCAACGAGGCGGGCGAACGGTTCTGGGTCAAGTGGCACTTCCACACCGATCTGGGTGACGGCAACGCGCACCTGACCCAGGACGAGGCCGACAAGATGGCCGGTCAGGATGGCGACTATCATCGCCGCGACCTGTTTGATCACATCGCCAATTTCGAGTTCCCGAGCTGGACACTGAAGTTCCAGGTAATGCCGTTCGAGGATGCCAAGACATATCGCATCAACCCCTTCGACCTCACCAAGACATGGCCGCACAATGACTATCCGCTGATGGAGGTCGGCCGGCTGACGCTCGACACCAACCCGGTGGATTGGGATACCCAGATCGAGCAGCTGGCGTTCGAGCCCAACAACATGGTCCCCGGCATCGGGCTGAGCCCCGACAAGATGCTTCTGGCGCGTGGGTTTTCCTATGCCGACGCACACCGCGCCCGGCTGGGGGTCAACTACAAGCAGATTCCCGTCAATCAGGCCAAGGCGGCGGAGGTGCATTCCTACTCGCGTGCGGGACGCGGCCGCACGGTCAACGCGGTCGATCCGGTCTATGCGCCCAACTCCTACGGCGGCCCCGGCGCACAGCCGGAAGTGGGCGGAGAAGCCACCTGGATGGCCGACGGCGAAATGGTCCGCGCAGCCTATACGCTGCGCGAGGATGACGACGATTGGAGCCAGCCCGGCGCACTCGTGCGCGAGGTGATGGACGATGGGCAACGCGATCGCTTCGTTGAAAACATTTCTGGCCATCTCGCCGATGGGGTCAGCGAACCGGTCCTGAAACGCGCATTCGCCTACTGGCGCAATGTCGACAAGGATATTGGCGACCGGATCGAGAACGCCACCCGTGACTTGCTTGGCGGCGAGTCGAAATCTCGGGGCATGGCGAGCGCCGAATCGATTTCCGGCTATCATGGGATTCCCGCCACGTCGTCGATCGCCAAGGGTGAAGGGCGAAAGAACGCCCTGGCTGACGAGCGAAAGGTTGCCCCGGCAAAGTAGCTGCCACTCTGGTGTCACGGGGGAGCCGAGGCGGGAGCGAGGCGGGTGATGGACGGAATTTCCGCCGCACCGGGCATGCGGGAGCGCGGTTGTGTCCGGGTCGCGCAAATGTCCATGGCACTGCACTTGATCCGCGAAAGCTTTGGGGGCTATCGGACGGCAGGTGAGCGCCTCGCCGCCAGCCCCCCTCAGTGCAGCATCAACTCCCCGCTCACATTCCGCCATTCCGTCGCCGAGATCAGCCGGCGATGCGTGTAGGTGACCGAATGCAGCGGCCCGTCGAGTTTTTCCTTCCAGAAGTCGATGAAGCCATAGAGCGCGGGGAATTTCGGGGCGAGGTCGAAATGTTGCCAGACAAAACTCTGGATGAGGTGGGGATGGTCGGGCAGATGGTAGAGGATCTCTGCCGTCGTCAGGCCGTAGCCCTTGAGCATCAGTTCCATCTCTTGCGGGTCGTGCATGGCGTGACCTCTTTGCCGGTTGCGCTTCGCCTGACGCGAATTCTGCAACGGGCCGGCCTTGCCGTCCACGAAAAAATCACCAATAGTGCAGACGAATCAATTACTTGGCAGCCATTCACGAGGGTTGCTGCCAGTCCGCTCGGACGTTCCGCCGCACCCAACCATTGGTCTAATGTTGTGAGCTGCGGCGGAATGGTAATAATGCGGCCGAAATCCAGGCGTCCGGCCCGCCGGGGGGTGGCTGCGGGCGCCAAGAGATCGATTGAGGGAGGGGTTCATGTCCGAGGTGAAGGTTCACAAGGTCAAGGCGGCCTGGAAGAAGAACGCGCTGATCGACGACGAGACCTATCAGAAATGGTATCGCGACAGCGTCAAGGACCCGGAAAAGTTCTGGGGCAAGCACGGCAAGCGCATCGACTGGTTCAAGCCCTATACGAAGGTGAAGAACACCTCCTTCAAGGGCAAGGTCGCGATCAAATGGTTCGAGGACGGCGTCACCAACGTCTCGTATAATTGCATCGACCGCCACCTGAAGAAGCGCGGCGACCAGACCGCCATCATCTGGGAAGGCGACAACCCTTACGACGACAAGAAGATCACCTATCGCGAGCTGCACGAGCAGGTCTGCCGGCTCGCCAATGTGATGAAGAAGCACGGCGTCAAGAAGGGTGACCGCGTCACCATCTACATGCCGATGATCCCGGAGGCCGCCTATGCGATGCTCGCCTGCGCGCGCATCGGCGCCATCCATTCGGTGGTTTTCGGCGGCTTCTCGCCCGATGCGCTGGCCGGCCGCATCGTCGATTGCGAATCGACCTTCGTCATCACCGCCGATGAGGGCCTGCGTGGCGGAAAGCCCATTCCTCTAAAGGACAACACCGACAAGGCGATCGACATCGCTGCGCGTCAATATGTCATGGTCAAGCACGTGCTGGTCGTGCGCCGCACCGGCGGCAAGACCGGCTGGGCCCATGGCCGCGATCTCTGGTACCATGACGAGATCCGCACGGTGGACGCGAAGTGCGAGCCGGAAAAGATGAAGGCGGAGGATCCGCTCTTCATCCTCTACACGTCGGGCTCGACGGGCAAGCCGAAGGGCGTGCTGCACACCACCGGCGGCTACCTCGTCTATGCGTCGATGACGCATGAATATGTCTTCGACTACCATGAGGCAGACATCTACTGGTGCACGGCCGATGTCGGCTGGGTGACGGGCCACAGCTACATCGTCTACGGCCCGCTCGCCAACGGCGCCATCACGCTGATGTTCGAGGGCGTGCCGAACTATCCCTCCCCCTCGCGCTTCTGGGAGGTGATCGACAAGCACAAGGTCAACATCTTCTACACCGCGCCGACCGCCATCCGCGCCCTGATGGGCGCCGGTGACGATCACGTGACCAAATCCTCGCGCAAATCGCTCAAGGTGCTGGGGTCGGTCGGCGAGCCGATCAACCCGGAAGCCTGGCAATGGTATTATGACGTGGTCGGCGACAAGCGCATACCCATCGTCGACACCTGGTGGCAGACCGAGACCGGCGGCATCCTGATCACGCCGCTGCCGGGCGCCACCGATCTGAAGCCGGGCTCCGCCACGCGGCCCTTCTTCGGCGTGCAGCCTGAACTGGTCGATAATGAGGGCAAGGTGATCGAGGGCGCGGCCGACGGCAATCTGTGCATCACCGATTCCTGGCCCGGCCAGATGCGCACTGTCTATGGCGACCATGAGCGCTTCATCCAGACCTACTTCTCCACCTACAAGGGCAAATATTTCACCGGCGACGGCTGCCGGCGCGATGCCGACGGCTATTACTGGATCACCGGCCGGGTGGACGACGTCATCAACGTGTCGGGCCACCGGATGGGCACGGCGGAGGTGGAATCGGCGCTCGTCTCCCACGACAAGGTGTCTGAGGCGGCCGTCGTCGGCTACCCGCACGACATCAAGGGACAGGGCATCTATTGCTACGTCACGCTGATGGACGGCGTGGAGGGCTCGGATGCGCTGCGCAAGGAACTCGTCGCCCATGTCCGCCACGAAATCGGCCCGATCGCCACGCCCGACCAGATCCAGTTCTCGCCGGGCCTGCCCAAGACCCGCTCGGGCAAGATCATGCGCCGGATCCTCAGGAAGATCGCCGAGGACGATTTCGCAGCACTCGGCGACACCTCGACGCTCGCCGACCCCGGCGTCGTCGACGATCTGGTGGAAAACCGGCAGAACAAGAAGAAATAGGAATCGAAAAATGGGGGCTTGCGCAAGCGCGCGAAGCACCCCAAACTCTTGATCATGTTCAACGAAACGAAAGGAGGTGATCCAATGTCGAGTGGTTTCAACCGTAGCGTGGCCCCGGCGGATCGTCCTTTCGGGAAGCAGTCTTCCTGACAGGCGCGAAAAGCGCGGCCGATAGGTCGAGCATCGGACCGAAAAGTGGATACCGGTTTTCGGATTGATCCGATGCTCAGGAAAAGGCCCATCGCCACGGGCCGCGCCACGGACGGAAATTCACGGAAGGGCCGCTCTCAGGGGCGGCCCTTTTCCTTTTCCGCCCGTTCCATGCGCAGCGTTTCGGGCAGGAAGATCATGTCGAGGAAATCGTGCAGCCAGGCCTTGAGCCTGTGGTCCCAGATCATGCGGCCGTTCAGATGCTCGCGGCCCGCCTGTGCATTGGGCAGCACGAAGCGCTGGGCGCCATGCACGACCCAGCGATGCATCATCACCCGCGTCAGTTCGGCGTGGAACTGCACCGCCCAGGCCTTGTCGCCGTATCGAAACGCCTGGTTGGGATAGATCCCGCCAGTCGCCAGCAGCGTGGCGCCGGAGGGCAGGTCGAAGCCTTCGCGGTGAAAATGGTAGACCATGTCCGGCCAGTCCATGACCGACCGGCCTTCGGGCGTCGCCTCGATCGGGTACCAGCCGATCTCGACCAGACCGTCATCGCGCCCGAACACCTTGCCGCCGAGATGGTTGACCAGCATCTGGGCGCCCAGGCAGATGCCGAGATAGGGCTTGTTCTCGCTGAGCGGCACGGCCAGCCAGTCGGTTTCCCGCTTCACGAATTCGTCTGGATCGTTGGCACTCATCGGCCCGCCGAACACCACCGCGCCCGCATGATGGGCCAGCGTCTCCGGCAGTGGATCGCCCAGCGGCGGGCGGCGGATGTCGAGATGGAACCCGCGCTCGACGAGATATTGGCCGACACGGCCGGGGCTTGAGGTTTCCTGATGCAGCACGACGAGAATCTGCGGCCGTCCCCGGCCTCCCGGCACCTGCAGCATCACAAGGCATCCGTGCGCGAGGGCGGCAGGCCGCGGCCTTCCCTGACCTTCTGGCGCATCAGGATCCGGTCGCGCGATTCGACGCCGACCAGTTCGGCGACGCGCCACACCACATTGTCCTCCAGCTCATGGGCCTCGCCATCGGCGTAAACCATCTCCCAGAGCAGCCGGATCAACTCGATCTTGGCCTCCGGCCCGAGATCGCGCAGCAGCACGCTGGTGAAGGCGTGGAGATCGATGGCCTCGCGCTCGGCCGCCTCGCCCTCGGCCAGGATGCTGTCGAGTTCGCTGCCCTTTACCGAATAGGCCTGCGAGACCACTTCGCGCAGCTTGTTGCGCTCGGCGGTATCGCGCACGCCGTCAGCGTCCACGACATGAAACATCAGCGCGGCCGCCGCGACACGCGGATCGTCGACTGGATCCGATTCGCGCTCGGCCTTGCCACCGGTGGGGAGGTCCTTCAGGAAGGACAGGAATTTTTCGAACATGACTGCAACATAGGGCGTTGGCGCACCGAGGGCCAAGGGGCCTGTCGGCATTTACGCAGCAAAATGTCAGGTTCCCGCGCGATCAGAACAGCTTGAAGCGGCTCTTTTCCTGCTCCTTCGGCTCGTCGGGGTCGACGCCGGGATCGTCCGGAACGGGTGGCTCGCGCGGTTCGTCCTTTCGCGGCAGGTTTTCCGACTTGGGAACCGGTGCGGGTTTTTCATCCGCGACGGCCTCGTCCTTCTCCCCATCAGCCGAGGCTGGCGCCGTCTGCTTCGCCGCGGCCGCTTCCATGCCATTGGTCATGGGCCGAGGCGTCTCGGCCTTGCCGGCATCGGCCACCGGGGTCTCGACGGGCCTGGGGTCTTCCGAGACCGGCTCGGCGGGCGCGGCACTGGCATCCGCCGCTGGCACATTTGCCAGCGGGGCAGGCCATGCCGGTGGCGGCGGGGCGGGTGGCATCGCCGCGATCTGCGGCAGGTCCGACTCGCCGGCCTCCACGATGCGCCCCAGCCTTTCGACCGGCGAGCGCCATTCGAACGCGTCCAGACGGCCGGTCACCGGGGAAGCCGGTGCCCATTTTTCCGAGACGAAGCCGTCGGCCACCCAGGCCGGATCGCGCGGCGCACGCACGGCACGGGCCAGCCATTCGCGCACGCGGCCCTGTTCGCCGGTCTCGGCCTCCTCGATATCGGCAAGAAGCAGGAAGATGCCTTCCCGTGGCTCCTGCCGGAGAGCCGCTTCGATCGATTTCCGCGCCTCGGTATATTCGCCCGCCTCGAAGGCGGCCCGGGCCACGACCAGCACGCTTTCCACATGGTTGGGCCGCAAGGCGGCAAGCTTTTTGGCGCGGGCCAGCCGGTCGTGGGTCGAATCACCGGGGCGGGCGTGGACATGCGCGTCGGCGATTTCGGGATGCGGCTCCTTCTTCCAGGCCGCTTCGAGGATCTTCGTGCCCCGCTTGAGGTCGCCCAGCTTGAACAGCGCCTGCGCCGCCGTCACGGCGGCCGGCACCAGATCGGGCGCCATGCGGTTTGCCTCGAGGGCGGCGTTCTTGGCCGTCGTCGGATCGGCCTGCAGATTCTCGATTGCCTTGGCCGTCAAAAGCACCGCCTTGCGGCGCGAAAGCTGCTCGCGTTCGATCTGGCGTGTTGCCTTCTGCTTTTCGACGAGCTGGATGGCGCCATCCCAGTCGCCCGCTTCGCTCATCTGCTCGAGCGTCGCATCGGCGGCCCAGGACAGCTGCGGCGCCTGCGTGACGGCCTGGGCGGCATAGTGGCGCGCGGCTTCGTTTTCGCCCAGCCGGCGCGCCTCGAGATAGAGCCCGCGCAGGCCGAGCAGCTTGAGCTCGGGATCCTTCAGCATCGCCTCGAACTTGGAACGCGCCGCCTCATGGTCGCCTTCCAGTAGCGAGGCCTGCGCGTCGAGCAGCAGGATGAGCGGCTCCTGATCGGAACTGAGCAGCTTGAGCGCATCCTTCTTCTTGCGCCGGGCAAGTTCGGAATCGCCGGCGCCTGCCGCGATCATGCCGGTGGACAGCGCCTGGTAGCCCCGGTCGCGCCGTCTGGCGCGGAAATAGCGCGCCACCGCATGGGGGCTGTTCCAGATGCCCTTGATCACCCACCAGGTGATCATCACCGCCGCCACCGTCGCCACCACCAGGATCGCCGCCACCAGCAGCGATACCCGATACTGGTAGCCGGCGAAGACCATGGTCAGTTCGCCCGGCCGTTCGGCCAGCCAGGAAAAACCCATGGCCAGGGCAAAAACCAGGATCAGGAAGAAAAGCACACGCAACATAGGGACTGCTTTCTCCTAGGATTTTCCGCCGCAAACGCGGTCATGCCCGCGCGGCGAAAATGCAGGAACGAAGGAAGGAAGATGCGGAGCCAACGGCCCCTTTCGTGAAACCATGCCCTACGATGCCCTCAGCGCACGGGTCAGCGCCTCTTCCACCAGTGTATCGACTTCGTGGCGGGCGCGCACCCCGTCCATGAAATCCGCACCGGCGGACTGCGCGGCCGGCGGCAGCTGCTCGTATTCGGTCAGGGCTGCGCCGTAATCGCCGCTACGCACCGCCGCCTCGAGCCGCGCGACGACCGCCTCGACGCTGTCGCCCTCGATGGTGCCCACGGGCCGCACGCTGACGAGATCGCGCGCGCTCTGCCACAGATTGCCCATGAAATCGCTGCTCTCCTCGCGCTGGCGACCCGCCGCCACCATGGCGTCGGCGGCATCCGGCAGGTCGGCCAGGATTGCGCTCTGCGTCGGCACGCCATCGGCGGCATACGCGCCGAAGCTGGTCACGCCTTCGGCGTCGGGGGCCAGCGCCGCATAGGTATCGAGCTCGGTCTGAAAGCCATCGCCGCGATCGACCGCCGTCTTGAGTGCGGAAGCGGCGATCACCAGCGCGGCGCGCGGTTCGTCGGCGCGCTCGCCCAGTTCGCTCCGCACCGCGGTGAGACCCTGCTCCAGCTCGTCGAGCCGAGCGACCACCTGGTCATCCGGACCTGCGGCGGATTCGAGGGCGTCCAGCCGCGATCCGAGCGCGGCAAACCGCTCCTCGACTCCGGCGATAGCCGCATCAGGCGAACCGCCATCGCCGAGCCCGGCGATCGTGGCTTCCAGTTCGTCGAGACGCGTTTGCAGAGGCTGCAGATCGACCGGCTCGCCGCCGCCCTCGCCGCTGTCGGCCTGCAATGACGCGATCTCCTCGAGCAGCGGCGCGATCCCGGCTTCCACATCTTCGCTGATCCGCGCGCTGATATCCTCGGCAGACATGGCCGGGTCGCTGCTCGCGGCGGCCTGGCGGAGTTCCTCCACCTGCGTCCGCAATTCGGCAACCGCCGCGCTCTCGCCGGACGTGTTGCCCAGGGGCCAGACGCCTGCCCACTGGAGCACCGCCACCAGAAGAAGCGCGATCAGACCGCCGGCCAGCCCGGCCAGCAGTGCCGTTCCCCGGCGAGGTCGCATCGTCGGTGTCGACGCGCGCGGCCCCGAAGGCGGCACCGATCCGCCCGATCCACTCCCGCTGGAAGGAGGGGACGTCGAAGGTCCAGTGGATTTCTTGTCGGTAGCGGCGGCCGGCTTGGCTGACGCAGGCCCGGAGGCACTGGCCGCACCCGCCGACCCAGCGGCGGCGGGTCCCGTGGGGCCGGAACCAGAGGATGAGGCGGCGGCCTTTGGCGTCTCCGACGTCTTCGGCGAGCTGCTGGCACCCGTCGCTGAAGAAGCGGAAGAGGCGGCCGCGGAGGTGCCTCCTTGGGGCTTCGCGCTGCTGGTCGTTGACGAAGGAACGGCTTGCGTCTCCGCCGACTTAGTATCCGCAGGCTTGGTTTCCGGCGTTTTTGGTCCAGCTGCCTTGGGCGCATCCGTCCCGGGCGTGGCCGCAGCGGCCGCCCCCGATTTCGGCCCGTCGGTGGAACCAGCCGAGCCGCCTGCGGACTGCTTTTCTTCGGCGGCCTTGCGCGCCACATCCTTGGGATCGAGATCGATGGTCACCGGCTCCCTGCGGGGCTGGGAGTGCTTCGGACCGGGCGACTTGACCATGGCGGGGCTCCACTCAGTTTCGGATATCGCCCCCTGCTCTAGCACATGGTGGCGGTCTGAAAACAGCGAAGCTCTCAGACCTTCGCCTTAACGAGTGCCAGAAGCGCCGGTTCCGAAGGTTCTGCGGCGACCTCGATTCGATGATCCGCGAGCGGCCCTGCCGCCTTTGCGGAGATGCTGAATATTGTAGTGCCGGCAAAAATATCGACAAGCTCCGGCCGCGCCATGATCCCCGCCAGAAGCGCGCCGCCGCGGGCCGAATGAACGAGGGCAAAATCGAGCGGACGATCCGCGAGTTGACCGCGCAGCGCCCGCGACGAAACGTCCAGGGCCACCGCCTCGTAGGTCTCGACCGGCTCCACGTGGATCCCGGCGATTTCGAGCGCCGCCTCCAGTTCAGGCGTGCGGGTTCGCCCGCAAAGATAGAGAAGCCGGGATCCTTGGCCGATTCGAGAAATGATGTCCGACGCCAGGCTGTTCGCATCGCCGCCGCTCGCGAGCGTCACCATCAGACCGGCCTTCTGCGCGGCATCTGAGGTCGCCGGCCCGACGGCAAAGCACGGCACGCCCGAAACGCTGGCCAGCAGGTCGCCCGGCGCCTTGCGGACGGCATTGGCGCTGGTCAGCACCAGCGCGTCGAAAGTCTTCCCGTCCGGCAGTTGCGGCGCCAGCGCCTCGATGCGTGTCAGGGGCAGGACAAGCGGAGACAACCCGATGTCGCTCAGCCGCGCCGCCGTCGCCGATGCGCCGGGCTCCGGGCGCGTGACGAGGACGCGCCGCGTCATCTCATGTCCAGCTGTCGAAGAAGGTCGTCCCGGCCGCCGCGCGGACCTTGTCACCGGCGCGGGCGCCGATGGCGGCACAATCGGCGGCCGTGCCCTCGGCCTCGACCTCGTGCGCATCGACGCCGTCGGGCGTCAGGATCATGCCGCGAAACACGATGCGCTCCGCCTCCACCCGCGCAAGACCGGCAATCGGGGTGCGGCAGGAACCGTCCAGCGCGGCAAGAAAGGCCCGCTCGCAGGTCAGCGCCATTTCGGTTTCCTGGTGGCCGATCGGGGCCAGCATGTCGCGGGTACGGGTATCGCCGATGCGGCTCTCGATGCAGATGGCGCCCTGGCCGGGGGCCGGCGGAAAGCGTTCGGCGGGCAGGAGTTCGGTGATCACGTCATGCAGCCCGAGCCGCCGCAGACCGGCATGGGCAAGCAGCGTGGCGCCGACCTGGCCTTCATTGAGCTTGCGCAGCCGGGTCTGGACGTTGCCGCGAAACATCACCACCTCGACATCCGGGCGCAGGCGGCGGATCAGCGCCTGGCGGCGCAGCGACGACGAGCCCACGACCGCACCGTCCGGCAGATCCTTGAGCTTGGCAGATGCACGGCCGATGAAGGCATCGCGCACGTCCTCGCGTTCGAGGAAACAGGAAAGTTCCAGCCCGTCCGGTAGCGCGGTCGGCATGTCCTTGGACGAATGGACCGCGATGTCGATGCCGCCGGTAAGCAGCGCCTCCTCGATCTCCTTCGTGAACAGCCCCTTGCCGCCGACTTCCGACAGCGGGCGATCCTGGATGCGGTCGCCGCTTGTCGAGATCACCACGATCTCGAAATCATCCTCGCCAAGACCGTGCGCCGCCATCAGTCGCGCTCGCGTCTCCCGCGCCTGGGCAAGCGCCAGCTCGCTGCCGCGGGTACCGATCTTCAAGACTCGTGTTTGCATGCCATCGGGTCCGTGATAGTCCGGCTCGGATTTCGGGCCGCTATGGCCTACCTATAGGCGAACTGCCCATGCGGCAATATCGGCCAGGAACGTTCGGCGGCACGGCATGAAGATGGTGCTCGGCATCGAGACGAGTTGCGACGAGACGGCGGCGGCCGTCGTCGGCCTCGAAGAACGCGGCGCGGGCCACATCCTGTCCAACGTCGTCGCCAGCCAGATCGCCGACCACGCCGAATATGGCGGCGTGGTGCCCGAGATCGCCGCACGCGCGCATGTTGACCTGCTCGACGGCGTCATCGAGCGGGCACTGGACGAGGCCGGAACCGCACTTGCCGAACTCGACGCCATTGCCGTGACCGCCGGCCCTGGGCTGATTGGCGGCCTGATCGTCGGCACCATGACCGCCAAGGCAATGGCTGCCGCGTCAGGACGTCCGCTCATCCCGGTGAACCATCTCGAGGGCCATGCGCTGACCGCGCGGCTGACCGACAATCTGGACTTTCCTTATCTGCTGCTGCTCGTTTCCGGTGGCCACTCGCAGATTCTGCTCGTGGAAGGCGTCGGGCGCTATCATCGTTGGGCCACCACCATCGACGACGCGCTGGGCGAAGCCTTCGACAAGACCGCCAAGCTTCTCGCACTGCCCTATCCCGGCGGCCCGAATGTCGAGCGCAGCGCGCTCAGGGGCGATGCCTCGCGCTTCGACTTTCCCCGCCCGCTTTCCGGCAGCGAGCGGCTCGATTTTTCCTTCTCCGGCCTCAAGACCGCCGTGCGCCAGACCGCGACCTCGCTGGCGCCGCTGAGCGATAGCGACGTGGCGGATGTCTGCGCTTCCTTCCAGCATGCGGTCACCCGCACGCTGCGAGAGCGCGTGGGCCGCAGCCTCGACCGCTTCATCGGCGAGTTTCCCGGCTTGGCTTCCCCTGCGCTTGTCGTGGCCGGGGGCGTGGCAGCCAACCAGACCATCCGATCCGCACTCGAGCAACTGTGCCGCGAACGCGGCGCGCGCTTCGTGGCTCCACCGCTTGAACTCTGCACCGACAATGCCGCCATGATCGCGTGGGCTGGAATTGAGCGCCTGCGTGCGGGCCTTGTGTCCGGGGATGCCATGAACTCGGCGCCTCGCGCCCGCTGGCCGCTGGATGAAGCGGCCATCGCTCTGGTTGGATCGGGCAAACGGGGAGCCAAGGCATGAGCGGCAAGGTCGCGATCCTGGGCGGCGGCGCCTGGGGCACCGCACTGGCTTTAACCGCCGCGCGAGCCGGTCATGAAGCGCGGTTGTGGGCCCGCGATGCCGAGACGGTCCGCTCCATTGTCGAGCGCCGCGAGAACCCGCGCTATCTGCCTGGGATTCGCTTTAACGAGCCCGTTGAGGCGACCGGCAATCTGGGACACGCTGTTGCGGGCGCCGATTGCGTGCTCGTGGCGACGCCTGCGCAGAGCCTTCGCCAGATGCTCGAACTGCTGCGTGATCATGTTGCCGGTGACGTTCCACTGGTCCTGTGTGCAAAAGGCATCGAGCGCGAGACAGGCCGGCTGATGTCCGATATCGCTGCCGAAATCATGCCGGAAAACCCCGTGGCGGCCCTGTCGGGCCCGAGCTTCGCGACCGACGTGGCGCGTGGGCTGCCGACCGCCGTCACGGTGGCCGCCCAGGGCGCCGAGCGGGCATCCCATCTGGCCGAGTTCCTCTCTGCCCCGCATTTCCGGTGCTATTCGTCCGCCGATCTCATCGGCGTCGAGATCGGCGGGGCCCTGAAGAACGTCATGGCGATCGCGGTGGGCGCGGCTGCCGGCGCCGGGCTCGGCGCCAGTGCGCAGGCCGCGATCGTGACGCGCGGCTTCGTGGAACTGCGCCGTATCGGCGGCGCGCTGGGCGCGCAGTCCGAGACCCTGTTCGGCCTGTCGGGGCTGGGCGATCTGGTCCTCACCTGCTCGTCGCCGCAATCGCGCAATTTTGCCTATGGCATGGCAGTTGGGCGTGGCGAGAGCTTGGACAACCGCCCGCTTGCCGAAGGCGTCGCAACCGCGGGCATCGCCGCACGAATTGCCCGCGAACGCGGACTGGAGGCGCCGATCACCGCCGCCGTCGAGGCGATCCTGGCCGGCAGGCTTTCCATCAACCAGGCCATCGAGGCGCTGATGTCGCGCCCCCTGAAGAGCGAGACGGAATGACAAAGGAAAAAGGAAAAAACGACCCGATGCGCTACTGGCTGTTCAAGTCAGAGCCCTTCAAATGGTCCTGGGACATGCAGAAGGCCCGGGGCAAGAAGGGCGAGCAGTGGGATGGCGTGCGAAACTACCAGGCGCGCAACAACATGCGCGAAATGAAACTGGGCGACCGCGGGTTCTTCTACCACTCGAATCAGGGTCTGGAGGTCGTCGGCATCGTGGAAGTCTGTGCACTCGCCCATCCCGATTCCACGACGGACGATCCCCGGTGGGAATGCGTCGACATTCGCGCCGTGATGGACATGCCCAAGCCGGTGTCGCTTCCCGACATCAAGGCCAACCCGAAACTCGCCGAGATGGTGCTGGTCAACAATTCGCGGCTGTCCGTCCAGCCGGTCAGCGCGGATGAATGGGCGGAAATCTGCCGCATGGGCGGGTTCGACGAAACGCCGTGAGCGAGGCCGCGCCCGATCCGTCAAAGGAGGCGCGGACGGCCTTCATCATTGCTAACACGGCCATTCTGCAGCCGCCGCATGTGCCCGAAATATCCCTCCTTCTGGCGGCGGAAGCACATGATCTGTGGCTGAAGACCGAGGACGAGCTGCATGAAATCGGCCTGCCGCCGCCCTTCTGGGCCTTCGCATGGGCGGGCGGACAGGGCCTCGCCCGCTTCATCCTCGACCATCCCGAGTACGTGTCGGGCAAATCGGTACTCGATTTCGCCACCGGCTCCGGACTGGTCGCCATCGCGGCCATGAAGGCCGGCGCCGGCCGCGTCCAGGCCAGCGACATTGATCCCTTCTGCGCGGCAGCCGTTCGGCTCAATGCCGATCTCAACGATGTCGCGGTGGAGACCGCGACCGCAGACCTGATCGGCACGCTGGGCGACTGGGACGTCGTCCTGGCCGGCGACGTCTTCTACGACCGCGCGCTCGCCGATCGGCTCCTGCCTTGGTTCGCGGCACTGGCAGCCCGAGGCACCCTCATCCTGGTGGGCGATCCGGGCCGCGCGTACCTGCCGAGATCGGGGATGGAGAGGCTCGCGACCTACGAAGTCCCGGTCACCCGCGCCCTGGAGGATTCGGAGATCAAGAAGACCTCTGTCTGGCGGATGCTTGACGGGCTCGCGGAAAAGGATTGATGTCAACGCAATCTGGAGGGGCATGAGATGAATTTTGCCGGCGTGAGCTATCTGTCCATCATCGTGGCCGCGATTGCATCATTCGCCTGGGGCGCGGCTTGGTACATGGGGCTGTCGAAGCCATGGCTGAAGGCGGCCCGGCTCGATCCTGCGAGCGTCAGGCCTTCGCCGATACCGTTCATCATCAGCTTCGTTTCACTTCTCGTCATGGGCTGGGCCATGGCCGGCATCATCGGCCATATCGGCGCCGCAGGCATCTGGCCGGGCATCGTCACCGGCTTCATGCTGTGGCTGGGCTTCATTGCCACGACGCTCGCCGTCAACCACCGCTACCAGAACTTTGGCTGGTACCTCACCCTGATCGACGGCGGCCACTGGCTCGGCGTCGCGCTCATCATGGGCGCGATCATCGGCTGGTGGGCCGGCTGAGAAAGCCTCAACGGAGCACGCGAATCACCATCCGGTCCGACAGAAGCGGCAGGATCTGCCGCATCGTCGCGGGCTCTACCGCAATGCAGCCTTCGGTCGGCTGGAGGCCGGGCTTGGCCACGTGCAGGAAGATCGCGCTGCCCGCCCCGCGCCTGCGACACCCGATATTCCAATCCAAAACGATCACGTGATCGTAGAGACGATCCTTACGGAGCATGTGTTCATGACTGGCGGGATAGGGAATTCGCACGTGTCGGTTGTAGTTGGCATCCCCCGGGGCGTCGCACCATCCGTCATCGGCGGTGATCGGCTGGAAGGAAAGCGAGGACAACGGTCGACGTTGGCGGTCGTCGCGCCAGTAGCCGGAGAGGACGCGCATCCGCGCCAGCGGTGTTGCCCCGTCGCCTTCCCGCTTGAGGGCGCGGATACCGCCGCGCCCGAGCGCGCAGGGATAGACCTTGCCACCGATCGACAGCAGCCCCTGGCGCGGATTTCCCGGCCGAGCCCGTACAGTGGCGAGGCGCAATGAGCGACCTATATCTTTGGGGACCATGTTTTCACCAAATTGCGCGCGGGAACGCACGCTTCAACAATTCGTTGTGATCGACTTTCAACTTTTGTGACTCCTTCCTAAACCGGCTTCATCCCAACGGACATCCAGAACTGGAATCGACAATGACCTCACGCACCATCCTGATTGTCGACGATGATCCCGAGCTGCGGGAAACGCTCGTCGAGCAGCTGTCGCTGTATGAGGAGTTTTCGGTCGTGGAGGAAGATACGGCGGCAAAGGGCATCCAGGCGGTGCGCGGCAATCTGATTGATCTCGTCATCATGGATGTCGGACTGCCGGACATGGATGGCCGCGAGGCGGTAAAACTCCTGCGCAAGGGCGCCTTCAAGGCGCCGATCATCATGCTGACGGCACAGGACACCGATTCCGATACCATTCTCGGTCTCGAAGCGGGCGCCAATGATTATGTGACCAAGCCGTTCCGCTTCGCGGTGCTGCTCGCCCGCATCCGTGCCCAGCTGCGCCAGCACGAGCAGAGCGAGGACGCGACATTCCTCGTGGGGCCCTACACCTTCAAGCCGAGCCAGAAGCTGCTGACCGACGAGAAGGGCGGCAAGATCCGCCTGACGGAGAAGGAAGCGGCCATCATCAAGTACCTCTATCGCGCGGAGAAGAAGGTCGTCACCCGCGACATCCTGCTCGAGGAGGTCTGGGGCTACAATTCGGGCGTCACCACCCACACGCTGGAGACGCATGTCTACCGTTTGCGCCAGAAGATCGAGCGGGATCCGTCAAATGCCGAAATTCTGGTGACAGAGAGTGGCGGCTACAAGCTCGTCCCTTGACGCAGCCCGGTTGGGGTAGAACAACCAAGAGGGGGGCTGCAGAAACCGGGGACGCCGAATGGCGGTCGACGACGACATTGGTATCTTGTCGGGTGTGAGCCTTTTCTCTGAACTGGCAAACGAACACCTGCGCCTGCTCGCCTTCGGTTCCGAGAACGTTTCGTGCCCCGCCGGCACGGTCCTCTACCGCCAGGGCGATCCGGCCGACGGCGCCTATGTCGTGGTCAAGGGGCGTGTGATCCTGTTCCGCGAGCGCGAAGACGGCGAGAGCGAAGACCTTGCCACGATGGAAGCCGGCACCTTGCTCGGCGAAATGGCGCTGATCGCCGACACCATGCGCATGACCCATGCACGCGCCGACACGCCCACCGAATTGCTGCGGGTCAATCGCAAGCTGTTTCGCCGCGTTCTGGAAGAGTATCCGGAACTCGCCGCCAAGCTGCACCAGCGCATCTCCCGCGATTTGCAGGATCTGCTGGCGCGCATCACCGCCATGGGTTCGCGCTTCGGCTGAATTAGTCGATGTTGAAGCGGGCGATCACCGGCACATGGTCGGAAGGCCGCTCCCATCCACGTGCCGCACGCACCACCTCGACATCGTGCATCGTGTCGGCCAGCCCCGCTGACGTCCAGACATGATCGAGACGGCGCCCGCGGTCGGATGCCTCCCAGTCGCGCGCCCGGTAACTCCACCAGGTGTAGAGCTTCTCCTCGGGCGGAATGTGCCGGCGCATCAGGTCGACCCAGCCGCCCGCCTGGCGCATGGCCTCGAACCCTTCCGTCTCCACCGGCGTATGGCTGACCACGTTCAGCAACTGCTTGTGCGACCAGACATCGGTCTCGAGCGGCGCGATGTTGAGGTCACCGACCAGGATCGCGGCAGAATCCGCGGATTCCGTCGCCGGCACACCGTGCATTTCGGCGACGAAGTCCAGCTTGTGGCGAAACTTCGGGTTGATCTCCGGATCCGGCTCGTCACCGCCGGCAGGAACGTAGAAATTGTGCACGAGGATCTTGCGCCCGCCGGCCTCGACATTGGCCGAGAGGTGGCGGCAGTCGCCCTTGGTGCAGAAATCCCGCTTCTCGACAAGTTCGAGCGGCCGGCGCGAGATCGTCGCCACCCCGTGATAGCCCTTCTGGCCGCTGATCTCGATATGCTCGTAGCCGAGTTTTCTCAGCGGCTTGAACGGGAAGACGTCATCGGGACACTTGGTCTCCTGGAGGCAGAGGACGTCCGGCTGAAACACTTCCAGGAAGTGTTCGACCAAGGGCATGCGCAGCCGCACGGAGTTGATGTTCCAGGTCGCGACGGTAAAGGGCATGGAGGGATCCGGGTGGAGGGAGAAGGTCGCGAAACTGACAGCCGGCCGCCCACAACGCAACCGGCCGGCACCTGATGGACGCCGGCCGGTCGACATTCCACAACAATCTGACCCGTGAAGCGCCTACTGGCGCTGGGTGTTGATCTCGTTGATGCGCTGGTAGTTGATCTGGAAGATCGACGGATCGAACTGCACGCCCTGCTCGACATTGAAGATCATCACCGTGGTATCGCGGCCCTGCGCGTCGGTGATGGTCCACTGCCGCAATTCATAGCTCTGCGGATCGAACATCATCGTGATGATCGAATCGCCAAACAGCGAACTGTCGGCTATGCGGATCGTGGTCAGGTCGTCCTCCTGGAGCACCTCGCGCACGCGATTGCCGGACAGGTCGATGCGATCGCCCAGGATGAGCTGCAGCGGCGTGCTGGACAGCGAATACATGTCGGCCGTCCGCAGTCGGCTGTTTTCCATGACCACCGAACGGCCATCCGAGGTGACGCGGAAATTCGCAGGATCCTCATAGTCGAAGCGCAGCTTGCCGGGCCGCTCGATGTAGAACTTGCCGCCCGTCTGTTCGCCGCGCGGGCCGAACTGCACGAACTCGCCCATCATCGTGCGGACGCTGGAGAAGTGGTTGGCCACCTGCTGGGCCACCTCGGTCGACGCGCCGGCCGGGCTGGCGATCAGCCCGAGCGGCATGAATTGTGCGCCCGCGGCCAGAAGCAGTGCAGCGCCGGCAGAGCCCAGAAGGCGGCGACGGGTGATCGCGACGGAAGGTTTGGTCATGCTGTTTGTCATGTCTCGGTCATCCTGGCTGATGATCGTGGCTTACGGGCCCAGTTTGGCTGAAGTGGGGCCGGTATTCGGCCGATGGATGCAAATGCGCGGGGGCGGAGACGTTCCGCCCCACTCAGTAGGCCTCTTCTTCCGTCGGTACGAGAATTTCGCGCTTGCCGGCGTGGTTGGCCGGGCCGACGATGCCTTCCTGCTCCATGCGCTCGATGATCGAAGCGGCACGGTTGTAACCGATGCCGAGCCGGCGCTGGATGTAGCTGGTCGAAGCCTTGCCGTCGCGCAGGACGACCGAAACCGCCTGGTCGTACGGATCGGCCGAATCGTCGAAATTGCCGCCCGAGCCGCCCGACGGCCCGTCGCCGTCATCATCGTCGCCTTCATCTTCCGTGATGGCGTCGAGATAGTCCGGCACGCCCTGCGTCTTCAGGTGCGCGACGACCTGTTCCACTTCCTCGTCGGAAACGAAGGGACCGTGCACGCGCTGGATGCGGCCGCCGCCCAGCATGAACAGCATGTCGCCCTGGCCGAGCAGCTGTTCCGCACCCTGCTCGCCGAGGATCGTTCGGCTGTCGATCTTCGACGTCACCTGGAAGGAGATGCGGGTCGGGAAGTTGGCCTTGATCGTGCCGGTGATGACGTCGACCGACGGGCGCTGCGTTGCCATGATGACGTGGATGCCCGCGGCACGCGCCATCTGGGCCAGCCGCTGCACGGCGCCTTCGATGTCCTTGCCGGCAACCATCATCAGATCGGCCATCTCGTCGATGATGACGACGATGTAGGGAATCGGCTCCATCTCGAGGTTTTCGGTCTCGTAGATCGCCTCGCCGGTTTCGCGGTCGAAACCGGTCTGCACCGTCCGGGTGATCGGTTCGCCCTTCTTCTCGGCCTGGCCCACGCGCTGGTTGTAGCCGTCGATATTGCGCACGCCGAGCTTCGACATCTTGCGATATCGATCCTCCATCTCGCGCACGGTCCACTTCAGCGCCACGACCGCCTTCTTGGGATCGGTGACGACCGGCGTCAGCAGATGCGGGATGCCGTCATAGACCGACAGCTCCAGCATCTTCGGGTCGATCATGATGAGGCGGCATTCCTCCGGCTTCATGCGGTAGAGGATCGACAGGATCATCGTGTTGATCGCCACCGACTTGCCCGAACCGGTGGTGCCGGCGACCAGCAGATGCGGCATCTTGGCGATGTCGGCGATCACCGCCTCGCCATTGATGGACTTGCCCAGCGCCAGGGCCAGTTTGGTCTTGGTGGTCTCGAAATCGCGGCTGGCCAGCAATTCGCGCAGGTAAACCGTCTCGCGCGAGGAATTGGGAAGCTCGATGCCGATGGCATTACGACCCGGCACCACGGCCACGCGGCAGGCGATCGCGCTCATCGACCGGGCGATGTCGTCGGCAAGGCCGATCACCCGCGAGGACTTGATCCCGGGAGCGGGTTCCAGTTCGTAAAGGGTCACCACCGGGCCAGGGCGCACCTGGATGATCTCGCCCTTGACGCCGAAATCTTCCAGCACGCCTTCGAGCAGCCTGGCGTTCTGTTCGAGCGCATCCTTCGAGAGCGAGGCATCGCGCTTGACGTTTTTCGGCTCGGCGAGGAAATGCAGCGACGGCATCTCGAAGCCCTCGGACTGGATCAGCGAGCGCTGCGCCTCGCGGCTGACGCGGCTGCCGGGTTTCGGCCCGGGCCCCGGGTTGCCGACACGTTTGCTGGGTGGGGGCTCGTCGGCAACGGGACTGATGTCGAAGTCTTCGAATTCGTCTTCGACGATTCCGTCGAGCATCCGTCCGACATGGCCTGTCGGGCCGCCGAAGCCCGGCTCGACGCGGTCGTGGCGAGTCTCGCCGACATCGAGATCGTCCAGCCCGTCATCGAATTCCTCGCGCTTGACCCGCGGCAGTATCTGCCGGTCGCCGACCCGCCGGCGGACGAAGGCCCGCGCCGACAGCCACCAATGGGTCATCGCGCCAAGGAACGGCATGCCGCGATCTTCATCATCGTCGGCATCGTCGTCGAAAGTCTCATCCTCCGCATCCATTTCGTCATCGACGACAGCCTTGCGCTTGCCGCGCGTTGCCTTTGCCTTGGCAGGCTCGGGCCGCGACAGGATGCCGGCACCGAAGAGGCCGAGCCAGGCTGTCGGCACGAACAGCGCCGCACCGACCAGGAAGCCCAGGAAGCCGGAGGGATAGCCGCCCATCAGTCGGGCCGGCAGCGCCAGGACCAGATCCCCGAAAACGCCGCCCAAGCCCGTGGGCAGCGGCCAGGTTGGCGGCGCCTCGATGCAGCCGGCAATACCTGCCGCAAGCAGGGCAGCCCCGCCCCAGGCGAGCGCACGGCGGGGACGACGGTCGATGTCGCGTCCAGCCAGGAGAAATAGGCCCCACATCACGGCCGGAACCAGCGCGAAAACGCTGGCGAGCCCGAGAAACTGCATCGAGAGATCGGCCAGGACCGCGCCGGGGAACCCCATGGCGTTGGAGACCGGATTGTCGGTTGCGTGGCTGAAGCTCGGATCGGCGACGTTCCAGGTTGCCAGCGCGGCGATCATGAACGCCACGCCGCCAAGCAGAGCGAGCCCCAGAAGGCGCGCGCCCAACCGTCTGAGAAAGCCGGCCAGGCCGCTTCTCGTGTCCCCAAAACCCATCAGCGCGGATGCTCCGAAGCCCATAGACCCCACCTCGATACCTGGACAAGTTCCGCCCTGCGGGCAGGCGGATTGCCGGCAATCTAGCCGGTCCAAGGTTAAGGCGGCATTAACCATGCAGCCGGTCGGGGAATTGCCGATCAGAGGTCGCGGAAGCGGATTTCCATCAGCGCGCCACCTTGCGTGCGCATGGACAGCGACGCACCGATCTGCTCGGAAAGCTGGCGTGCCACCAGCAGGCCCAGGCTCTTCGCCGAGGCAAGGTCGAAATCGGCGGGCAGCCCTTTTCCATTGTCCTGGATGCTCAGCAGGACCCGTTCGTCCGGCTGCTTGCGCAGCTCGACGGTGATCGTGCCGCGTCCCTCGTCATCGAAGGCGTGTTCGATCGAGTTCGACACGAGTTCGGCAACGATGAGCGCCACGGGGACCGCCCGTTCCGATGAGAGATAGAGCTCGTCGCCCGACACCACGCAGCGGATGCTGCCCTCTTCGCCCGCCGCCCCCAGGATGTCGCTGCAGAGATCTTCCAGAAAGGCCGCGAAGGGCAATTGCTGGCCATCGGGATCGTGCAGCTTGCGGTGGATCTTGCTGATCAGGCCGAGCCGTGTCGCCGCAGCGTCCAGCGCCTTCGTGGCGGCTTCGTCCTGGACCGTCCTCTGCTGCATGCGGAGCAGCGAGGACACGACGGAAAGATTGTTGGAAACGCGGTGCTGCATTTCCTTGAACATCAGGTCCCTCGACTGGGCCAGACGCCGGCTGGTGTCGCGTTCCTCATCGAGATCGTGCAGCCATTTGAACATCATATGGATGATCGCGACATCGACCGAGGCGACAACGAAGAAGAAGCCGAGTGCCAGGGCCGCCGGCCCATCGATCCCGAAACTGTTGAAGGGCGGAATGAAGAAGAACCAGGAGGTCAGCGTCGACGCCAGAACCACCGCCACGCCCGGAGCCAGTCCTCCCGCGAAAGTGGTGAGGATTACGGCCGGAAAGAACGTCAGAAAGGGGAACCCGGGCGGAAGCACGGGGTCGAGCACAAAACGCAGCCCGAATGCAAAGACGAACGCAAACACGCCGATGAGCCAGCGCGACGGATGCTGGTGAATCGCGACGAGCCGCCTGACCAACCGGCTCATGCCGAACGGGCTGTCCGTGCCTGGCACTTCAAAGTCTCCGATTTTGCGCCCACTCGCCCGGCTGAGCTGCCAGGATGAACTGTCCCGTGGCATGGCTGCGTGGTCTTGAGCGTGGGTTGCAATGTCATGCTTGCCGGCTTGGTGCAAGCGACCGCTCAAACAAAGAGAGCCCGGCGAACCGGGCTCTCCATTGGAGCCGCCATGACGGCAGCTTCCTGTTTCACGTTGATCAGCGCGCGCTGCTGAACTCCGGATAGGCTTCGACGCCGATTTCGGCAACGTCGAGGCCCGTCATCTCGTCTTCCGGGCTGACGCGGACGCCGATGGTGACCTTCAGGATCGTCCACACGATGAACGACGTGATGAAGGCGAAGGCGCCCATGGCGACGATACCGATGATCTGGGTGCCGAAGGAGGCGCCGTCATTGGTCACCGGAACGACGATGGTGCCCCAGATACCCGCCAGGAGGTGGACGGGAATCGCGCCGACGACGTCATCGACCTTCAGCTTGTCGAGCAGCGGTACCGTGAACACCACGATCGCACCACCGACGGCACCGATGAGGATGGCCGCGAAGGGTCCGGGCGTGAGCGGCTCGGCCGTGATCGAGACCAGGCCGGCCAGGGCGCCGTTCAGCACCATGGTGATGTCGACCTTGCCATAAACCAGCTGCGTCAGGATGAGCGCGGCAACCACGCCACCGGCGGCGGCCAGGTTGGTGTTGGCGAAGATGCGGCTGACGTCGGAGATGTCCGCATTGGTGCCCATGGCGAGCTGCGAGGCGCCGTTGAAGCCGAACCAGCCGAGCCACAGGATGAACACGCCGAGCGTGGCGAGGGCCATGTTGGAGCCGGGGATCGGGAACACCGAGCCGTCGGCACCGTACTTGCCGGTCCGTGCGCCGACGACGATGGCACCGGCCAAGGCCGCCCAGCCACCGACCGAGTGCACGATCGTCGAGCCGGCAAAGTCGGAGAAGCCCATCTCGGAGAGGAAGCCACCGCCCCACGTCCACGCACCCGTGATCGGGTAGAGAATACCGGTCAGGACAACCACGAAGATGAAGAAGGGCCACAGCTTCACGCGCTCGGCAACCGTGCCCGAGACGATCGAGGCGGCCGTGGCGACGAAGACCATCTGGAAGAACCAGTCGGATGCCACCGAATAGTCGCCCTCGTTGGTCGAACCGGCGTCCGGCCAGCTATAGGGCCAGAAGGTGCCGAAATAGGAGCCGACATCGACATACATGATCGAATAGCCGAGCACCCAGTACATGATGCCGGCGATCGAATAGAGGCCGACATTCTTGGTCAGCTGCATGGTGGTGTTCTTGGTGCGCACCATGCCGGCTTCCAGCATGGCGAAGCCTGCTGCCATCCACATGACGAGGATGCCGCCCAGCAGGAACAGAAGCGTGTTGAAGATGAACGCAGTTTCGGTCGCGCTTGCGAAGGCCGGAGCGGCTTCGGTCGCTTCCTCGACAACCTCCTCGGCGGCTTCCTGCGCCCAGGCAGGCAGCGCCATGAAGGCGGTCAGCGCGGCGGAGGCCGCAGCCGCCCGCACGCCTGAAATGAGAGTCGGAATTTTCATAGCAATCTCCATTGAAGCTAAAGCGCCGCCTAGAGCGCGTCTGCGTCGGTCTCGCCGGTGCGGATGCGCACCGCCTGGTCGAGGCCGTAGACAAAGACCTTGCCGTCGCCGATCTGGCCGGTCTTGGCTGCAACGGAGATCGCCTCCACAGCCTTGTCCGCCAGTTCGTCCGGGACGGCGATTTCGATCTTGATCTTGGGCAGGAAGCTCACTGCGTATTCAGCGCCGCGATAGATCTCCGTGTGCCCCTTCTGCCGCCCGTAGCCTTTGACTTCGGTGACGGTCAGCCCCTGTATGCCCACGCCGGTGAGCGCTTCGCGCACCTCGTCGAGCTTGAACGGCTTGATGATTGCCATCACGATTTTCATCAGGTTTCACCCTTCTCTTTTGCAGGTCCCCCGCGAATGCAGGATGTCTCCGGCCGTCCTGACAGCCGATGAGTACCCAGGGTGAATCAAGAGCCGTGCCACATCGGCTTCACGGCCCTTAACAGCTTGTAAATAAAGGATTCAGGCGTGCGACCGCTCGCCGCGCTTCGCACACGCAGCAACCAAATCGCCTACAGATTGTGCAATTTTGAGATTTTGCCTACTTCGTAGGCTTCCTGCGCAGCCGCACCAGGCCCTCCTGGGCGGTCGAGGCGACGAGGGTCCCATCCCGCGCATACAGCAGGCCACGCGCGAACCCGCGCGAGCCGATCGAATTCGGGCTGTCGGCCGTGTAGAGCAGCCAGTCGTCGAGCGCATGGCCACGGTGGAACCACATGGCGTGATCGAGGCTCGCCATCTGGATCTGCGGGTCGAAACCGGACCGGCCGTGGGGGAAGGTTGAGGTGTCCAGCAAGGTCATGTCCGAAAGATAGGCAAGGATGGCCGTCTGCAGGTGGCGATCGTCCGGCACCTCGCCGGTCATGCGCACCCAGACATGCTGGACGGGCGCCAGCTTCTCGCGGCTGACATAATGCGCCAGATGGACCGGCTTGATCTCCAGCGGCCGCTCGCGCGCCCAGAACTTGCGGATCGCGTCGGGTATGTCGAGGCCGCTCGATTCGATCAGCTCGAACTGCGTCTTCAGCTCTTCCGGCGGCGGCACGTCGAGCGGCATCGGCATCTGGTGCTCCATGCCTTCTTCCTCGACATGGAAAGAGCACTCGAGCGAAAAGATCGCGTTGCCGTGCTGGATGGCGGTCACCCGCCGCGTGGTGAACGAGCCGCCATCGCGCAAGCGGTCCACCTGGTAGATGGTCGGCACCGCCGGATCGCCCGGCAGCATGAAATAGCAGTGCAGCGAGTGCACGAAACGGGCGCCCTCGACGGTGCGCTGCGCGGCCACCAGCGACTGGCTGATCACCTGCCCGCCGAAGACCCGCTGCCAGCCCACCTGAGGGCTGCGACCACGAAACAGGTTGTGCTCCAGCCTCTCCAGGTCGAGTATGGATAGAAGCTCGTGCATGGCCGATGTCATTGACGCTATTCCATATCGGTTGATGTCGTTGCCCGTTGAGCGGCCGCCGGATTTCCGACAGGATCGGGTGGCAAGTCAAGGTTTGTGAATTTTTGAGCGGAGTGCGCGTCATGGCCGAACGGAAATCCCCAACGGGAGAAAGCGATAACCCGAGCTTCGACGTCGTGGTCGTGGGCGCCGGCTATGTCGGCCTGGCCACCGCGGTCTCGATCGCCGTTGCCCGGCCAAGCCTGCGGATCGTCATTGTCGACGCCGCGCCGCCCGAGGTGTGGAAAAACGACACCCGCGCATCGGCCATTGCCGCGGCGGCCGGCCGCATGCTGGAAAGCCTCGACTGCTGGGAGGAACTCGCGCCGGAGGCCCAGGCGATCACCGACATGATCGTCACCGATTCCCGCACCGCCGATCCCGTGCGTCCGGTCTTCCTCACCTTCGACGGGGAAGTCGAGCCCGGTCAGCCTTTTGCGCACATGGTGCCCAACCGCGCGCTCAACGGCGCATTGCGCCGACGCGCGGCCGAACTGGGCGTCGAGATCCTGCCCGGCCTGGCCGCCACGGGGCTCGACGTGGATCCCGCCCATGCCCTTCTGCACCTGGCAGATGGCCGGTCGCTGGAAGCGCGCCTGGTGATCGCCTGCGACGGGGTCCGCTCCCGCCTGCGCGACATGGCCGGCATCCGCACCGTCGAGTGGCAGTACAGCCAGTCGGGCATCGTCTGCACGATCGCCCATGAGCGCCCCCACAACGGCCGCGCCGAAGAGCATTTCCTGCCTGCCGGGCCTTTCGCCATCCTGCCCCTGACGGGCAACCGCTCCTCCATCGTCTGGACCGAACGCACGCAGGATGCCGAGCGGCTGGTCAAGGAGGAGCCCCTGATCTTCGAACACGAACTCGAGCAGCGTTTCGGGCTGAAGCTCGGCGAACTGCGCGTCGAGGGAACGCCCCGCGCCTGGCCACTCGGGCTGACGCTCGCCCGTGATTTCGTGCGACCCCGTCTGGCACTGGCCGGCGATGCCGCCCACGGCATCCATCCCATTGCCGGCCAGGGCCTCAATCTTGGCTTCAAGGATGCCGCGGCCCTGGCCGAAGTCGTGGTCGAGGCCGACAGGCTCGGCACCGATTTCGGCGCGCTCGACATCCTGCAGCGCTACGAGAGCTGGCGCCGCTTCGACACCTTCCAGATGGGGGTGACCACCGACGTCCTGAACCGGCTCTTCTCTAACGACATCGGCCCCATCCGCGCCGTGCGCGACATCGGCCTGGGGCTCGTGGACCGCATGCCGGGCTTGAAGAACTTCTTCATCCGACAGGCTTCCGGCCTCGCCGACATGGCGGGTCCTGCACCTAGGCTGCTTAGGGGCGAGTCCATCTGACTGAGGAAGGGCCTGCGCGCTCTCCCGCTAAGTCAGGATCCCGGAATATTGTAGACCTGCCGCACTTCGATCGTGCCGAAACCGGCCAGCGGGGCGCCACCGGCGAGTTCGAGCACCGTCGCCGGCGTGTCGGCTTCGATCATGAAGAATCCGAGCAGCTGCTCCTTGGTTTCCGCAAACGGGCCGTCGGTCACGGTGACCTTTCCCTTTCGCCTCTGCACCTTCTTGGATTTTGTCACCGTCTGCAGTGCCTGGGCAATGATGAGATGGCCGCTCTCTTCCAGCTGGCGGTCATAGGCGATCGATGCGGCATCAAGCGCAGCCATCTCTTGCGGTGCAAGAGCGTGCAGGCGGTCCTCTTCGCCATAAACCAGGCAAACATATCTCATGTCCAGAACTCCTCTGTCACGGAACCGGAAGTCAGGTTCGGGTCAGGAGCGGCCGCTGGGCCAACCCGCTCCGTGCTCTCGCTGGCCCGATCGAGCGCCGTCACGATCGCCGCGATGATGGCCACTGCAATCAGCAGCCGCCAGAGTCCCGCTCGACCATGCGCATCTGCACCCGGTTCGTTCAAACTGGCGCCGCGCGCCTTTCTCGGCCCGGAGTTGATGGCAAACATGTCCAATCGTCCTTCCCGAATTGTCGACGGCCTATGCCGTCAGGCCAAGGACGTCGGCGAATGCATCAGGACGACATTTTGTGCGCATCAGTTTCTACACTGACCGTGACGGGCGGTGGTCACGGCAGGCTGCACACCCTATCTACGGGTTCCGGCGCACACCGCGCCACCAACAGCAGAAGAACACAGGGAGACGCACATGCAGCGCCATGCGACAGCGGTCTGGAAGGGCACGATCAAGGAAGGCAGCGGCACGCTCGATTCCCAGAGCGGCCTGCTTTCCAGCACACCCTATTCGGTCAAGGCCCGCTTCGAGGATGAGAGCGGCAAGGCCGGCACGAACCCCGAGGAACTGATCGCGGCCGCCCATGCCGGCTGCTTCGCCATGCAGCTCTCCGCCTTCCTGACGGAGAATGGCACGCCCCCCGACAGCCTCGAAGCCAAGGCCGTCGTCACGCTGGTGCCGGGCACCGGCATCACCGGCAGCGCCATCACGCTGAAGGGATCGGTTCCCGGCATCGAGGAAGCCAAGTTCATGGAGCTGGCCGAAAAGGCCAAGGCCAATTGCCCGGTCTCCAAGGCGCTCGGCTCCATCGACATCTCGCTCGACGCCAGCCTCGTCTGAGGTTCGGCCGAAACCTGCCCTCGCGCGAAACAATCGCAACGCGCGGGGGCTCGGCCACGCAACGGCCTGTCCCCGCGACAGTCGCATTCGCAACCAAAAATCCGCGCTTTTGGTTATCCTTCCGGTAGGTGAAATCCTGGGAGGATCGACATGTTGCAGACGCACGAGACGCGCAATCTCAGAACCCCGAAGGCCGGTTCCTCGCTTGTTCTGAGCGACATCACATCGCGTGCGAGCGCGTTCGAGGCCTTCGACGACCACGAGCAGATCTGGCTTGGCGAGGATGAGGCACGGGGCCTCACCGCAATCGTTGCCATTCATGACACGACGCTTGGCCCGGCGCTCGGCGGCACACGTGTGTGGCCCCACACCAGTTTCGACGCCGCACTGACCGACGCGCTGCGCCTGTCACGCGGCATGACGTTGAAGTCAGCCGTCGCCGGCATGCCGTTCGGCGGCGGCAAGGCCGTGATCATCGCCGATTCGCGGACCGACAAGACGCCTGCCCTCCTCGAAGCCTATGCCGAGATGCTGCTGGCGCTGAACGGCCAGTATTTTACCGGCGAGGATGTCGGGCTGACCCTGTCGGATGCCGACTTCCTGCGCGAACGCACCCCCAATGTCACCGGCACGACCAAAGGCGGCAGCGGCAACCCTTCGCCGGTGACAGCGCATGGCGTGTTTCTCGGCCTCAAGGCGGCCGTTGCCCATCGGCGGGGCTCCGACCGGCTCGAAGGCATCAGGGTGGCGGTCCAGGGGCTGGGCTCCGTCGGGCGCACGCTGGCCGACAAACTGCATCAGGAAGGCGCGAAGCTGATCGTCGCAGACATCGACAAGGCGCGGGTCGGCGAAGCCGTCAAATCGCTGGGTGCCGAGCCCTGTCCCACCAATAAGATCCTCAAGGCCGACGTCGATATTCTCGCCCCCTGCGCGCTGGGTGGGCTGTTGACGGCCGATACCATCCCGCTCGTCCAGGCGGAGATCGTGGCCGGGGCAGCCAACAACCAGCTTGCCCGCCACGAAGACGCCCGGCTGCTGATGGAACGCGGCATCCTTTATGCGCCGGACTACGTCATCAATGCCGGCGGCCTTATCAATGTCGCGACCGAACTGGCGCCAGCCGGCTATGATAGCGCCGATGCGATGGCGCGCGTGGCGCGCATCCCGCAGGTCCTGAGCGACATATTCCGCAGATCCGACGCGGAGCGGCGCCCGACCAACGACATCGCGCAGGCATTCGCCGCCGAACGCCTGTCCGCCGGTCGCAACTGATCATCTTCCTCCGAGGGGAAGCGCGTCCGTGACCCGCCACTCAAGAAGCGGGCCTGACGTCTCACTTGCGCTGCCGGATCAGCTGCCGCTGATGCCCGAAAGGGCCTGATCGCCCCAGACTTCACGCACCTGCTGATCCCGGCCGCACGCATTGCGGTAGAAGGTGTAGCGAAGCGGGTTCTTGCGATAATAGTCCTGGTGATAATCCTCGGCCGGCCAGAAGCTCGGGGCCGCGACGATCTCGGTCACGACATCCTGTCCCAGCGCGGCCGCGGCTTCGGCCTTGGCAGCCGTCGCCTGCTCCATCTGCGCCTCATCGGCCGCATAGATGGCGGTGCTGTAGGAAAAGCCGCGATCGCAGAACTGCCCGCCGGCATCGAGCGGATTGACCGAGCGGAAGAAGGAGTGGACCAGCTGGTCGTAGCTCACCCGCGCCGGATCGAATTCGATCAGCACGGCTTCGCGATGGCGATACTGGGTATGGTTCTCATAGGTGGGGTTTTCGTTCTCGCCACCGATATAGCCCGAGGTGGTCGAAATCACGCCCGGCACCTTGTCGAAATCCGATTCGACACACCAGAAGCAGCCGCCGGCGAAGATGGCCTGCGCGGGCTCCTGCGCGAGCGTGGACGTCGCGCCGGCCAAAGTCAGCGACAAGGCGAGGGCAAATGCGCGTATCATCATGGATCCTCCGTTCGAAAACCCATTACGCACCCGAATCCCGCCCGGTTCAACGCAAACGTCTACACGCTTGCGTGACGAGGCCAGAGCGGCCAGAAGTGGTCGATGAACGGCGGCTTTAGACCCGACGTTCGACCATCATCTTCTTGATCTCGGCGATCGCCTTGGCGGGGTTCAGTCCCTTGGGGCAGGCCTGGGTGCAGTTCATGATCGTGTGGCAGCGATAGAGCCGGAAGGGATCCTCGAGATTGTCGAGGCGCTCGCCGGTGTTCTCGTCGCGGCTGTCGATCAGCCAGCGATAGGCCTGAAGCAACACGGCGGGGCCGAGATAGCGTTCGCCATTCCACCAGTAGGATGGGCACGACGTCTGGCAGCAGAAGCACAGGATGCACTCGTAGAGCCCATCCAGCTTGGCGCGGTCCTCATGGCTCTGCTGCCATTCCTTGGCGGGCTCGGGGCTCACCGTCTGCAGCCAGGGCTGGATCGAGGAGAGCTGCGCGTAAGGCACGGTCAGGTCGGGAACCAGGTCCTTGACCACCGGCATGTGCGGCAGCGGATAAACCTTGACGGTGCCCGACACGTCGTCGGCGCCCTTGGTGCAGGCGAGCGTGTTGGTCCCGTCGATGTTCATCGAGCAGGAACCGCAGATGCCTTCGCGGCAGGAGCGGCGGAAGGTCAGCGTCGGATCGACCTTGCTCTTGATCCAGATGAGCGCGTCCAGGATCATCGGCCCGCAATCGTCGGCATCGACATAATAGGTGTCAACACGCGGGTTGTCGTCGTCGTCGGGCGACCAGCGATAGATCTTGTATTCGCGTAGATTGGCCGCGCCATTGGGCTTCGGCCAGACCTTGCCGTCACGAATCTGCGAGTTCTTGGGAAGTGTGAGCTGAACCATGATTCCTCGCGATCAGTAGACGCGCTTCTGCGGTGCGATCTTGGCCGGATCGATACCGCCGGCGTTGTGGCCGAGCAAAGGCTCGGTGTGCACGGCGCGGTAGTCGAGGCTGACCTTGCCGGCCTCGTCCACCCAGGACAGCGTGTGCTTGCGCCACTCGATGTCGTCGCGCTCGGAGAAATCCTCGCGGGCATGAGCCCCGCGGCTCTCCTTGCGTGCCTCCGCCGAATAGACGGTGGTGACCGCATTGGCCATCAGGTTTTCCAGCTCCAGCGACTCGACGAGGTCGGAGTTCCAGATCAGCGACCGGTCATGCACCTTGATGTCGGACATGCCGTCCCAGATCTGGGAGATGCGCTTGCAGCCTTCGGCCAGCGTTTCCTGCGTGCGGAAAACAGCGGCTTCCTCCTGCATGGCGCGCTGCATCTTGTCGCGCAGCTCGGCCGTCGGCGTTCCGCCATTGGCATGACGCATCCGGTCGAAGCGATCCATGATGCGCTCGCAGGCCATTTCGTTGATCGCCGGGACCTTGGAATCGCGGTCCACCACCTGGCCGGCCTTGATGGCCGCCGCGCGGCCGAAGACAACGAGGTCGATCAGCGAGTTGGAGCCCAGGCGATTGGCGCCGTGGACGGAGGCACAGGCCGCTTCGCCCACCGCCATCAGGCCGGGCGCCACCCGGTCCGGATCGTCAGGTGTCGGCGCCAGAACCTCGCCCCAGTAATTGGTCGGGATGCCGCCCATATTGTAGTGGACCGTCGGCAGCACCGGGATCGGCTCGCGGGTCACGTCGACGCCGGCGAAGATCTTCGCCGATTCAGCGATGCCCGGCAGGCGCTCGTGGATGACCGCCGGGTCGAGATGGTCGAGGTGAAGGAAGATGTGGTCCTTCTCCTTGCCGACGCCGCGCCCTTCGCGGATTTCCATGGTCATGCAGCGCGAGACGACGTCGCGCGACGCCAGATCCTTGGCGGACGGCGCGTAGCGTTCCATGAAGCGCTCGCCTTCCGAATTGACCAGATAGCCGCCCTCGCCGCGCACGCCCTCGGTGATCAGGCAGCCGGCGCCGTAAATGCCGGTCGGGTGGAACTGCACGAACTCCATGTCCTGGAGCGGCAGGCCCGCCCGCGCGATCATGCCGTTGCCGTCGCCGGTGCAGGTATGGGCCGAGGTGCAGGAGAAATAGGCGCGTCCGTAGCCGCCGGTCGCCAGCACGACCATCTTGGCCGCGAAACGATGCATCGTACCGTCGTCGAGGTTCCAGGCCACGACGCCGGTGCAGACGCCATCGTCGCTCATGATCAGGTCGAGCGCGAAATACTCGACGAAGAACTGGGCGTTGTGCTTGACCGACTGGCCGTAGAGCGTGTGCAGGATGGCGTGGCCGGTGCGGTCGGCTGCAGCACAGGTGCGCTGGACGGGGGGCCCGGCGCCGAAATTCTGCATGTGCCCGCCAAACGGGCGCTGGTAGATCTTGCCGTCCTCGGTGCGGCTGAACGGCACGCCGTAATGCTCGAGCTCGTAGACGGCGGCCGGCGCTTCACGCGCCAGATACTCCATCGCGTCGACGTCGCCCAGCCAGTCCGACCCCTTGACGGTGTCGTACATGTGCCACTGCCAGCTGTCCGGGCCCATGTTCTGCAGCGAGGCGGCGATGCCGCCCTGCGCCGCCACCGTGTGGGAGCGGGTCGGGAAGACTTTGGTGATGCAGGCCGTCTTGAGTCCCTGCTCGGCCATGCCGAGTGTCGCCCGCAGCCCGGCGCCGCCAGCACCCACGACTACCACGTCGTAGGAGTGGTCGACTATGCTGTAGGCCTTGCCATTGATGCCCGGAGCAGCTCCGTTTGTGCCGTTGTCAGCCACGCCTCAGCCTCCGAATGCGATTTTCAGCAGCGCGAAGGCCGAAACCAGGCCCAGCACCAGCGGGAAGAATATGTTGAGCAGGACCAGCACCGTGCGAAGCGGCTCCGCGTGGATATAGTCCTCGATGATGACCTGCATACCGAGCTTCATGTGATAGAGGATCGAGGCCAGCACCAGCAGCATGACGACGGCCACAAACGGGTTGGCGAGCGTTGCCCGCACCTCCGCATAGGACGCGCCATTCAGCGCCACCATCAGGCCGACGAAGAACAGGACAAGCGGAACATTGGCGATCGCCGTCAGGCGCTGGCGCCAGAAATGCTCCGTGCCCTCCTTGGCCGATCCCAGGCCGCGTACCCGCGCGAGTGGCGTGCGATAACGAGCCATGCTCAAGCTCCCCTTGCCATGTAACCGAGGACCCAGATCAGCACGGTCACGCCGATCGAAATGAAGGGCATGGCGATTGCGATCTTGGTCGAAGTCGTCTTTTCCATCGCAAGGCCCGTATCCCAGACGAGGTGCCGGATGCCGCCCACCATGTGATGGATGAGCACCCAGGTGTAGCCGAACAGCACCAGCCGGCCGAGAAGCGAGCCCAGCATCCAGTTGACGGTCTCGAAATAGTCCGGCGAGGTCGACGCGGCGACCAGCCACCACATGATGATCAGCGTGCCGAAGTAGAGCGCGACGCCGGTGACCCGGTGGATGATCGACATCGCCATGGTCGGGATGAAGCGGTAAACTTGCAAATGCGGAGACAGCGGTCTGGCACGCGATGCTGTGGGTCTGGACATGTCTTCCCCAGTTGGCTGGCCGCCATAGGGCGGGTGTAAGCGACGCGACATCGAGCCGTTCGCTGGCTGACGGGGTTTTAGTGCGCATTTTGCAATGCGTCAAAGCCGGAAAATGCCGCAGGCCTAAGTGTTTGAGCGAACCGTCGCCTTCAACCGATTGAAGGCGCCTTGCACTGCACCGTTCACCGGCGGCAGGTCATGGGAGCAGCACCGGCTTTCATCCACAGCGCCTCGCCATTGTTGATTACCAGCGCGTGCCCGTCAGTGCCGTACCGGCTCGTCTGGCCGGGCGGCGCGGCTTCCAGCCGCACGGCAGCATCGCCGCTCGCGGTTGCCCGAAGCGTGACGCCGTCGCCGACCAGCGACAGCGTTTCGCCATCGCCGCAATCGAAACTGACACTGACCGCCGTCGATTGAGCTACCGGCCGGGCTGGCGCGTCATTTGCCACACAGCCGACCGCAACGACGCCCGCCGCGCCGACAACGGCAAACCGTGAAATTCCGTGAAACCAAGCTGCGAATCGAACCATGCGCCGACTGCTACGCCTCCATCCTGTCCCGATCAACCACTTGTTCTGCAGAACATATTTCGCCCTGCCATAAGCTTGCCGGCTGACCAAACGGCAGACTCCAACCTGGTGCGCCATCAGTCGGTAACGAAGCGGATCACGTGGCTGGTCCAGTCGGCGGGGACCGCGACCTGCTCGTAGAGCTTGCGCCCGTCGTCGGGCTGGCGCGGTGCGTTTAGCACCAGGCGCACCCAGCCCCGCGATTCGGCCTCGTCGACCAGCAGGTCGATCAACGCCCGCGCGATTCCCACCGCGCGATGATCGTGATGCACAAAAAGGTGATCTACCACCCCCGCTCGAAGCCCCGACAGCGGATCGGGCAGGTCGTGGAAGACCGCGAAGCCGACCAGCTTGTCGTCGATCCGCGCGCCGAGAACGTTGACCGTCGCGTCCTGCAGGATCGTCTCGGCGTAGAAATCGTCGGGGCGCCGCGGCGCCCCACGCTTCAGCGCCTGAACGTAGTCGGCCAGGAGCGGCGCGAATTCGTGGGCCTCTTTCAGGCCAAGCAGGTGGATGTCGATATTGTGAGAAGTCTGCTGGTTGGTCATCGGCAAAGTGGAGAACGCAATTAACCATGTTTGTCAATTGCCGCGCCAACCCTTGCCATAAGCAGGGCCGACCCCGTGACAAAGGTAAATAAAGCGTTAACTTTCTCCCTTCGAAGCGCGTCGGCACGAAGGACAGAACCATGATGATCGCAAAGCTGTTCGCGGCGAGCCTCGCCGTCTTGGCCGCCGTCGGGGTTGCACAGCCGGCCGCCGCCGGATTTGTCGAACAACATGCCGAGCATGCCTATGCCGACAGCTACGGCAATCTCGTGATCCACAGCCCTGCCGGCTACAAACGCATCGTGGTTGGCCAGGGACATCTTGCAGGTCAGCAGGCGGCCGAGGGCGAGCCCCGCGTGGTCTATCTCGATGACGAGATGTATCGTGTCCGCAACGTCTACCGCTGCGTGCGCCAGCCGGCCGTCGTTCACGGCCGCAGCTACATGTACGGCCTTCCCGATGGCGCCCTGCCGGTCATCGCAGGCCCCTGCGGCCATCGCCAATGGCCCTCATTTGGTCACACTCGTTAAGGCATTGGTAAGGAAAAGGACGACGCCATGAGCCATGCCTCTTCCGCCCGCCAGTTGAGGGAGCAGATCGCCTCGACGCAGACGATGACGCGCTTCGTGCTGGCGATCCTGGCACTGGCCAGCGGCGTCTACACCTATCTTGGCGTTCGCTCGCTGCTCGATGGCGATGCGGGGCTCGTCTTCTTTGCCGCCATCGTCTACGCCGCGGCGGTCTCGGTCGGCATCTACGGTTTCTGGACCTATTTGATCCGTTTCCTGCCGGAGATGCGCGATGCGATGGCGCGGGTCTGGCTTTTTGTGGTGATGGCCATCGGCTCGCTGATGATCGTGGCCATGTCGTCCTGGCTGAACGCCGCGGCCCTTGCCGGCTCGGCTGCAATCGAGCAGCACCTCGCCAGCACGCAGGAGGGCTATACCGCCGATCTCGACCAGGCCCATTCCAATGCGCTGGCGGCGCTGTCGCTCCTGCCCGACATTCAGCGCGCCTCGGAGCGATTCTCGCGACTGGCGGAAGAAGAACGCAATTCCGGTGCCCTGACAGGCTCTTCCGGCATGGGTTCCGTGGTCCAGCTTCTCAGCCAGATGTCGGCGCAGATGCGCGAGCTCGAAGCGGCCATCCAGGGCAACCGCGAGACCGTGCGCAGCCTGTTCGAGGAAGGCCAGGTCCACCTCGCCACGATGCGCGGCCTCGTCTCGGGGTCAGGCCCTGTCGAGCCGCGCGCCGATTCCTTCGGCGAGGAGGCGGTGGCGCTCTCGGGCGTGGTTGCCGCACTTGAGCAGACATCCATCGCCCCCTCCGTCGCCCGCGCTGCCCAGGACCTCTCTTCCGGCTTCATCGCGCCGGTGGCCGACGGCCAGAGCGCCGATCTGATGGGCCGGCAGGATCGGGTCATGGCGACCATCCGCGAATCCGTTGCCGCGCAATCGGCGGCGCTGTCGGAAGCTGCGGCCGAGATCATGGCCCAGCCGCGCGTGGAGGAACGGCGCTACGTGCCGCTTTCGGCGGCCGAGGCCGTGCTTCTTTACGCCTCGAGCTTCCTGCCCAGCTGGGCCGGCGCCATTTCGATCGACCTGCTCCCCGGCGTCCTCGTCGCCATCATGGCGGTCGTCCATGCCACGATCCGCCGCAACGAAGAGGGGCTGCACGACGCCGAGCGCATGACGGCAGCCGACCTGCTTCGTTCCTGGGAGCTGCACGAGGCGATCGCCGCACGCCGTCAGTCAGCGACGCCTACGGAGGCCGTACCGCGCGAACCCGCCTCCGAGGCGCAGCCCTTGCAAGAACCCGCGGCACAGCCTCCCGCGCCGGCCCATGCGGGTGAAAATGTCACCCCGCTATCGCTGGGCGACAGGAAGAGACACGATCCATGAGCAACACGCCCGATCCGGGGACCGAAGACGCTCCGCGCCGCAATGTGATCCTGCGCTACTTCGACCGCTTCGATGACGGCGAACTGATGCGGTGGTCCTTCCGGGGATTGCTGGTCGGCGCAATCGCGGTCCTGGCGATCGATCTCCACGACATGGTCGATCGAAACGGCGGCTTTGGGCTTTGGCCGTCCGGCACGGGCGGAGCCGAGTCTGTCAGAGCACCGATCCTCCCGCCGGCGGTCGAGACGGGATCGAGCGGCAACCCATCGCTCGATCCGCGGGAGCATCTGACGACCGATGACGGCTCGCTTCGCGGCGTTATACGGTTCGAACTCCTGCCGGGCGGCGTTCTGCTTGCCGAAGGGAGCATCGAACAGGGCGCGGCCTCGCGCTTCCGCACGGAGATCGAGGCGCGCGGTGAATATGTCTCGACCATCCGCCTCAATTCGCCGGGCGGCTCCCTGGAGGACGCCATGGCCATGGCCCGCCTCGTCCGCGAGCGCGAGTTCAAGACAGAAATCATGGACGGCGCACTATGCGCGTCTTCCTGTCCGCTGCTGTTTGCCGGCGGCGTGACCCGCACCGCCGGCGACAAGGCCGCGATTGGCCTCCACCAATTCTATGCGCCAACCGGCAGTTCGACGGCTGCCGCGCAGGCCATGTCCGACGCGCAGGTCACCACCGCCCGCATCTCGAGGCATCTCGGCGATATGGGCGTCGATGCGGCGATCTGGCTCCACGCACTCGATACGCCCCCCCGCCAGCTCTATTATCTGACGCGTGACGAGATGGCCCGCTATAGGCTGGTTACTTCGACGCCTTCGCTCGCCAGCCGGTAGCGTCGTCAGGTAATGACGCGCAGGGCGGCCGATCTGTCCGGGCGGTCAGGGGCCAGCTTCACGCAGTTGCGGCCGCCGCGTTTTGCCTCGTAGAGGGCCGCATCCGCGCGTTCCATCAGCGCCGAGGGCGTTTCCCCTCTGTTCAGCGTGGCCACGCCGAAACTCGCCGTGAACCGCTCCGCTTCCGGCAATCCCTCGACCTGCGCCTGGCCGAAGGCCGTACGCACGCTTTCGGCGAACAGTTGCGCCGTGGCCGCGTTGCAATGGGCCAGGACCACGGCGTACTCCTCGCCGCCGACGCGCCCGATCACGTGCAGACCGGCCGAGGCCTCCCGCAGGATGTCGGCGAATCGTTCGATCACCCGGTCGCCGGCAGCATGGCCGAAGGTGTCGTTGATGGACTTGAAGTGGTCGAGATCGATGAACACCAGCGAGAGCGGCGGGCCGTCCGGACCGCGCTTATTGACCATCTCACCGAGCTTCTCCTCGAAGCCACGGCGATTGAGCAGGCCCGAAAGCGGATCGGTAATGGAACGCCAGGTCGCATCGCGCAGCAGGTCGCTGACGAGCAAGGCCATGAGGATCAGCGCCGTGGCCAGCACGAAGACCGTACCCATCGACTGCGAGAGCATGGCATAGGCCGTCGAGATGTATTCCTGCGGTGTCGCGCCCGGCCCACCCAGCAGGATGGCTGCGAAAGGCTTGGACAGATAGTGCAGCGAGGTCATGCCAAGGAACGATGCCAGCGCCAGGTCGATGAGTTTGCGACTCATGCTGGACAGCACGATCCACGCGCCAATGGCCTGCATCGCGAAGTAGGGCGACTGGTACAAGAAATTGCGCGCCATCGATTCGCGCGGCATGCTGGCTGTGACGATGAAGATGGCGATGCTCGACAGCAAGGCGAAGCCAAGCAAGACAATGGGCGGCCGGATCTTGTAGCGTTTCGCAAGACCGATATTGAGAAGCACCATCGCCATGATCAACGACGTCGACGACAGAATGCTCACCAGATCGGCGAACTCGACAACTGGTATGATAAACTCGCCCACCACATAGGCCACGCCGAAGGCATAGGCACCGGCAAACCAGCGCGCCGACACCAGGCGCCGGTCATACAGGGCCAGCACCAGGAAGAAGGCGGCCAAAAGCCCACCAACCATAAGATTGACGAACAATATCACGCTGGCGCCGCTCATCTCAGTTCCTGACCCCTTCGGAAAAGCCTAGGTGCGATGCCCACCGACGTAGTCGCCGGTGCGCGCTGTAGCCGCCGAACGCGTCTGCATCAAGAACGCGGGAGCAGTTTCGTTTGCGGGGCTTCGGACGCCGTCGCCATTGGAGCACACCACGACGCGGTCACGGCCCTCCGACTTGGCGCGATAGAGCGCGCGGTCCGCGCGCTTCAGCAGATCCTCCCGGTCCTCGCCTGCCTTGAGCAGCGCGACGCCGAAACTGGCCGTCAGGACGTGTCCGCTGGGCAGGCCGGGAACCTCCAGTGCCGCAAAATTCGTCCGCAGCCCTTCGGCAAACAGGCGCGCCATGCGGACATCGGCGCCGCTCAGCAGGATGGCGAACTCCTCCCCGCCCATCCTTCCGGCGACATGGTCGCTGCTCGCAACGTCGCGCAGGCAATTGGAAAAACTGACAATGGCGCTGTCGCCGATGTCGTGGCCGAAACGATCATTGACCTCCTTGAAGTGGTCGAGATCGACGACTATGAGCGCGAGCGGCACGCCCTTCGCGCGAGCGTCGCTGAGCGCCTGTTCCAATCGCTTGTTGAAGCCACGCCGGTTCAACAGGCCGGACAAGGGGTCTGTGAAGGCTTCCGCCCGCAATTCGTCCTGCAGATCGATGGCGATCGCCGCGACGATGGCCACCGCGTAGATCAGGAGGAAGAAGGCAAGCGAGAATGTCAGCGTCACCCAGTAGAACGAGGCAAACATGTTTGAATCGGCTATCTCGCCACCCTCATAGGCGACGACCAGCGCGGTACGCACGAAGAACTGGATTCCCCAGACCGTCAGGAGCCAGAACAGAAACCGATCGATGCTGTTGCGGCTGCCCGCTTTCCAGAGCTCGGCCGCCAGGAGCAGGACCAGGAAGCCACCGGCGAAATTGATGATCATAACCCGCGCCACCAGGCTCGGCTCGACCAGAAGGTACCAGCAATAGCCAAAAAGGGTGGTTCCCACGAGGAGAGAGAGGATGCCGACCGGTGGCCGTCGGCCGACACGGCCAAGCATGCCGACGACCAGCGTGGTCGCCCCGAACACGAGCATGCTGTTGGCGAACAGGCGCGAAACCCAGCCCCCCGACTGCACGCTGATGAACTGCATCGTGAACCCGATCGCCAGAAGGGCGAACGCCGCGCTGAGCACTGCGATGTAGCTGCGCTGGCGCTGGTTGTTCCAGAACACCAGCAGCGCCGCCGCCAGAACCACGCAGACCGACGGGTTGATGAATGCAATTATAGTATCGGTCGCCAAGCCAGATCCGCCTTTGGGGATGAGCAACCAGACTATCGGCCAAGGACAAAGAAGGGGTTAAAAGGAGCCGGCCGGAACCGGCCCCTCAAGACTGTCAGCGCCACTCGCGAATGTCGACGAACCGGCCGGCAATTGCCGCCGCTGCCGCCATTGACGGGGAAACGAGGTGCGTCCGCCCCTTGAAGCCTTGGCGGCCCTCGAAATTGCGGTTCGACGTCGAGGCGCAGCGTTCGCCGGGCTTCAGCCGGTCGTCATTCATGGCCAGGCACATGGAGCAGCCGGGCTCGCGCCAGTCGAAGCCGGCCTCGATGAAGATCTTGTCGAGACCCTCGGCCTCGGCCTGCGCCTTCACCAGGCCGGACCCGGGCACGATCATCGCACTGACGCGCTCGGCGACCTTGCGTCCCTTCGCCACTTCGGCGGCAGCGCGCAGATCCTCGATGCGGCCATTGGTGCAGGAGCCGATGAACACCCGGTCGAGTTCGATGTCGGTGATCTTCGTTCCTGGGATCAGGCCCATATATTCCAGCGCCCGCTTCTTGGAGGTGCGCTTGGCCTCTTCGACGATCAGCTCCGGATCGGGAACGACGCCGGTCACCGAGACGACGTCCTCCGGGGACGAGCCCCAGGAGACGATGGGCGGCAGGTTGGCTGCGTTGAGAACGACGGTGCGGTCGAAATGCGCGCCCTCGTCGGTCTTCAGCGTCTTCCAGTATTCGAGCGCCATGTCCCAGGCTTTGCCCGTCGGCGCGCGCGGCTTGTCCTTCACATAGGCGAAGGTCTTCTCGTCCGGCGCGATGAGCCCGGCGCGTGCACCGCCCTCGATCGTCATGTTGCAGACCGTCATGCGGCCTTCCATCGACAGCGAACGGATCGCCTCGCCGGCAAACTCGATCACATGGCCGGTGCCGCCCGCCGTCCCGATCTCGCCGATGATGGCGAGAATGACGTCCTTGGCGGTCACGCCGGGGGGCAGCTGCCCGTCGACGCGCACCAGCATGTTCTTGGCCTTGCGCTGGATCAGCGTCTGAGTGGCGAGCACATGCTCGACCTCGGACGTGCCGATGCCATGCGCCAGTGCGCCGAAGGCGCCATGGGTGGAGGTGTGGCTGTCGCCGCAGACGATCGTCATGCCGGGCAGGGTAAAGCCCTGTTCGGGGCCGATGATGTGGACGATGCCCTGGCGGCGGTCCTTCTCGGAATAGTATTCAACGCCGAAATCGGCGGCGTTGGTGGCCAGCGCTTCGACCTGGATACGGCTTTCCTCGTTCTTGATGCCGAAGGCGCGATCAGGCGAGGTGGGCACGTTGTGATCGACGACGGCCAGCGTCTTTTCAGGCTGCCGTACCTTGCGGCCGGCCATGCGCAGCCCTTCGAAGGCCTGCGGGCTGGTCACCTCGTGCACGAGGTGTCTGTCGATGTAGAGCAGGCAAGTGCCGTCATCCTGGCGGTCGACGACATGCTCATCGAATATCTTGTCATAGAGAGTGCGCGGTGCGCTCATTGTCCTGTTCCCGAACTGGTACTTGGAATGGGTGTAGCCGGCGTACCCCGCCGGCTGATGCCTCAGTCAGCCGAGACGGCTGGTCGGGGCTCCGACGAGCCGTGCAAAGAAGCGGCCAGGCAGCCGTTTTCTGTCCTGCAGCAAGAAGGCTCGGTGCGCATGCATGAGGTTCATATCGTTCATGCAGCGCTCAATATCAATCTTTCGAGCGTCCGGCAAACGGGGCTTTCGCCCCACCGCGACCGTATCGTTCCCTGATTTACAAAATCTCGAACACGAATGCGGAATTCATGGCCTCGGGCTCGGCCAAAACGAAGGGCCGAAACGGCTTGCTTTCCTCGACCAGACGCCAGCGGCCTTCGCGCTCCAGCGCATCCAGCTTGGCACGGAATTCTTGGCCCTCGAGCAGCTTGTCGCGCACCGTGAAGACGGCATGGCCGCCCGGCCGCGTGATGCGCACCAGTTCATCCAGGCTCGATGCTGGAGCATGACCAAGCGTAAAGACCCCTGTCGACAGGAACCCCGCGAAATGATTGTCCGGCCACGGAAGCACCTGGCCCAGTTCACCCTGACGAAGATCCGCGTAGCAGCCGCGCGAAGCGGCGATGTCGAGCATCTCGGGCGACAGGTCGAGCCCGGCGAGATCGTCATAGCCGAGTGATGCAAGCAGCGGACCGCTCAACCCGGTGCCGCAGCCTGCATCAAGAACCGGGCCTGAGTCCCTTGGCACGTGCCGTGCCACCCAGGCGGTTATTGCGAAGGGCAGACAATAGCCCAGTTCGATCGTCTCGCGATCATAGGCCGCCGCCCAGTCAGCATAGCCGGCGGCGAGTTCATCCGCAGTGGTGGCGGCATAGACGCGGTCGAGCGCGCGCTGTTGCTCGTTCTGGCTCATCGGATACTCCCTGGTCCTTGCCCTCTCAGGGCAGGCTCACGCCCAGAAAGGCGGAACCGTCTCTTCCAGCCGCGGCCCGAGCCGCAGCGGCGCGATCTTCTCGGTCAGCCCGGTCCGGTCGGAAATGTCCAGCCCGAGGCCGCAGATCGTGGCCTCGCCGCTTGCCGCCTCGAAGCGATTGCGCGGCACCTTCGACAGGAACCGGTTGAGCGGCTCTTCCTTGTCGAAACCCAAGGATGAATTGTAGTCGCCGCACATCCCGGCATCCGAGATGTAGCCCGTGCCGCCGTCGAGGATCTGATGGTCGGCGGTCGGCTGGTGCGTGTGGGTGCCGATCACGGCACTCACGCGGCCATCGACGAAATGCCCGAAACACACTTTTTCCGACGTCGCCTCGGCATGGAAATCGATGATCGCCGCATCGACCGCCTCGCCCATGGGGCTGTCGGAGAGCATCTTCTCGGCAGCCGCAAAGGGATCGTCGAGGTCGGGATGCATGAACACCCGACCCATGACGTTGGCGACGAGCACGCGAGCCCCGTTCTTGGCCTGATAGACCCCGATGCCACGGCCCGGCGTGCCGGCCGGAAAGTTCAGCGGGCGCAGGAATTGATCTTCGCGCGTCGCAAACACCAGCGCCTCGCGCTGGTCCCAGACATGGTTGCCGGTGGTGACGACGTCGGCACCGGCGTTAAGCGTGTTCTGATAGATTTCCTGCGTGATGCCGAAGCCGCCCGCGGCGTTCTCGCCATTGACGATGACGAAATCGAGCCGGAAATCGGAGATCAGTCCGGGCAGGCGCTCCCAGACCGCCATACGGCCGGTGCGCCCCACCATGTCGCCGAGGAAGAGAACTCTCATGCCGCGTCTTACAGCCTGGCCGGGAACGCGCGCAAGCCGCTTTCGGTGAGGACACATGGCAGCGGAACGTCATGCGCCTCTGCCGGAACACGCGCGACCTCCTGGCAGTCGAAGGCGATGCCAACCAGCCGTGGGTGGAATCCGCGTTCATGGAGCCGCGCGATGGCACGGTCATAATAGCCCCCACCATAGCCGATACGCTGGCCTTGGGCATCGAATGCGGCAAGGGGCACGAGCATGATGGTGGGATCCAGCACGGGAGCCTCCGCGCCCGGCCCAACGGTGCCGAAGCCCATGTCGACCATCTCGGCGCCGCGCACCAGTTCGCGAAAGACGATGGTTTCCCGGTCGAGGATGGCCGGCAGGCAAAGCCTGGCGCCTTTTTCCCGCAGCGCGAACATCAACGGCCTAGCGTCCACCTCTGAACGCATTGGCCAGAAGCCGGATACGACGTCGCCCGGCCCGCATTCGATCGCCGCGGCAGCCTCCGCAATACGCAGGGATGCCTCGATGCGCCATTGCGGATCAAGCGCGTCGCGGCGTGTCAGCGCCTCGGCGCGCAGGGCTTTCTTTTCTTCTGTGGCGGGGTCGGTCATGGGCGCCTCCGATTGGGAACGGCGCCAGCCATGCCGCAAGCCGGGCGCGGCTTCAACCCGCTAGGCTGGAAACGGATGGGAAAGGTGCGATCCACGACAACCGATGGAGAGGTTGATCCTGGGTGCCTACAAAGTAGGTGGGCGCCGTGTGAAAGGACCCACGGGTCCTTCCAGGGACAGCTCCCTATGGATCAATAAGGCCCCAGGGAAGTGTTACTCCTGTCGTGAAGCGCAGATCGCAGAACGAATATAGTCCTGCAGATGCCATCCCGCCAGTGCCTTTGCGCCTTGCCATGCCGCTGGAGCCTCCTTAGTTTTGGCGTCAATCGACGACACCTCCCAAGGGATTGATCGCATGCGCTTCGAAGGAACGGCGGCCTATGTCGCCGACAAGGATCTGATGGTTGCCGTCAACGCGGCGATCGCGCTGGAACGGCCACTGCTGGTCAAGGGGGAGCCGGGCACCGGAAAGACCGAACTCGCCCGGCAGGTCGCCGAAGCGCTGGGCCTCGATCTGATCGAATGGCATGTGAAGTCGACGACCCGCGCCCAGCAGGGACTGTACGAATACGACGCGGTCACGCGCCTGCGCGACAGCCAGCTCGGTGACGAACGATTCAACGACATCTCCAACTACATCCGCCACGGCAAATTGTGGGAAGCCTTCGACACGGACCGGAAGGTCGTGCTTCTCATCGATGAGATCGACAAGGCCGACATCGAGTTCCCCAACGACCTGCTGCAGGAGTTGGACAAGATGGAATTCCATGTCTACGAGACCGGCGAAACAGTCCGGGCGAAACACCGCCCGATCGTCATCATCACCTCCAACAACGAGAAGGAACTGCCGGACGCGTTTCTGCGCCGCTGCTTCTTCCACTACATCCGCTTCCCCGACATCGAGACTCTGCAGGCGATCGTCGACGTCCACTATCCCGGCATCAAGCAGGATCTGGTGCGCGCCGCCCTCACCCAGTTCTACGAAGTGCGTGACGTGCCGGGCCTGAAGAAGAAGCCCTCGACATCCGAGGCGCTGGACTGGATCAGGCTTCTGGTCACCGACGACGTTTCGCCCGAGGATCTGCGCAGCGATCCCAAGAACGCCCTGCCGAAACTCCACGGCGCGCTTCTGAAGAACGAGCAGGACGTGCACCTCTTCGAGCGACTGGCGTTCATGGCGCGACGGCAGGGGTGAGACGGTCAGGCTTGCGCTGCCGCAAGCGCTGCTTCCATGTCCAGCACGACGATCGCATGACCTTCCATCTTGCGCGCGAAAGTCTTGTCCGCAGTGATCATGGGGCAGGATCCGCGATAGGCCAGTGCGGCAAAGACGCAGTCATAGACGGGATGCTTCATTTCCAGCGCAAGCCGCAACGCGTCCTCCATCAGGCTGCGTGTCGCCACGATCTCCATCGGATCGGCCTGCATGGCGAGGATTGCGACGCTGGCCGCCCGCGACGGGATTTCGTTGCGGCTGACCAGCTTCCACAACGCATTCGCGCATTCGGCATGAATGAGGCCGGGCGCCCTGAAGCGGTAATGGGACCTGAGCGTCAGCGCCAGGTCGCTGTCATCTTCGCCGATCACCCACTTGAGCGCGAGGCTGGAGTCGGCCACGGCATCCTTCATCGGGCGTCGCGGTCTTCGCGGATGAGGATCTCTGCGGGCGTATGGTTCTTGCGCCTGGTCAGATCGCGGGAAATGGCGGCAAGCTCTTCCCAACTCATCGAGTTGTCTTCGGCGAGAGCTTGTCGAAGAATTTCGCGATGCTCTGCTTCCGCCGAACGGCCCTTCCCCGCGGCACGAATCTTGAGGCGCTGCACGAGCTCGTCATCCAAATTGCGGACATGCAGGCTGGCCATGATTTCCACTCGATGATAGCAATGCTATCATGACTCTAGGCGTTGCAGACCGCCGTTTCAAGCAGGATCCGTGAGTTCGCCATGTTCCTTCCCTTCTTTCTAGAGCTCAAGGCAGCCAAGGTTCCCGTCTCCTTGCGAGAGTATCTGTCCCTGCTGCAAGGCATGCAGGCAGGTCTCGTGACCTATGACGTCGAAGGCTTCTATTATCTGGCCCGCGCGACGCTGGTGAAGGATGAGCGGCATATCGACCGCTTTGATCAGGTTTTTTCGCACGTCTTCAAGGGTCTGGAGGCCGTATCGGGCGAAGGCGCCGTCGATGTCGCCAATCTGCCCGAAGATTGGCTGCGCCGACTGGCTGAGAAGCACCTCACGGACGAAGAGAAGAAGCTGGTCGAATCGCTCGGCGGCTTCGAGAAGCTGATGGAGACGCTCAAGCAGCGCCTGGAGGAACAGAAGGGCCGCCACCAGGGCGGGTCCAAATGGATCGGCACCGCCGGCACCTCCCCCTTCGGGGCCTATGGCTACAACCCCGAAGGGGTGCGAATCGGCCAGGACGGAAGCCGGCACCGCCGTGCTGTAAAAGTCTGGGACAAGCGCGAGTTCAGGAATTTCGATGATTCCGTCGAGATCGGCACGCGCAACATCAAGATCGCCCTGAAGAGATTGCGCCGCTGGGTCCGCGAAGGCGCACAGGAGGAGTTCGATCTCCCCGAAACCATCCGATCGACCGCCGAACACGGCTATCTCGACGTCAGGACCCGGCCGGAGCGGCGCAATGCGGTCAAGCTCCTGATGTTCTTCGACGTCGGCGGCTCGATGGACGATCACATCCGTGTCGTCCAGGAACTGTTTTCCGCCGCCCGCACCGAGTTCCGGCAGATGGAGTATTTCTACTTCCACAACTGCGTCTACGAAGGCCTGTGGAAGGACAACCGTCGTCGGCATTCCGAAGTCATCCCGACTTTCGACGTGCTGCACAAATACGGCTCCGACTACAAGGCGGTCTTCGTCGGCGACGCCTCCATGAGCCCCTACGAGATCGCCTATCCGGGCGGCGCGGTCGAACACTGGAACAAGGAAGCGGGTTCGGTCTGGCTTCAGCGGGTGCTTGAACAATGGCCGAACGCCGTCTGGATCAACCCGGTGCCAGAAAAGAACTGGGGCTACACGCACTCGATCCAGATGATCCGCGACCTCTTTTCCGAACGCATGTTCCCCTTGACGCTGACCGGCCTCGATGCCGCCACGCGCGAGCTTTCACACAAGCACTGAAGGAACTGCCTAGCGGCCCGTGAAGCCGGGAACCGCAAGCGGGTTGGCCTCGAGCGCCGTCCGGTCTGGCGTATCGATCGAGGGCTTTCCGATGAAGGCCGAGAAAAGCCGCTCCACGTGATCGCGGTCGAGATCCATGCCGATCAGCACCAGCCGCGCCCCGCGCGGCCCCGCGGGCCAGGCAGGCAGGCGCGCCGGTGGATGGATGAAGCGGCCGACCCCGTGGATCACGAGCGGACGCTCGGGGTCCTCGGCCAGTTCCACGACGCCCTTCATGCGCAGCAACCGGTCCCCGTGGGTGGAACGCAGGAGATCGAGAAACATCTCGATCGTCGAGAACGACAGCGGTCCGTCATGCACGAGCGAGAAGGAGGTGATCCGGTCGTCGTGGTGATGGTGGTGATGATGATGATGGTCGTGGCCGTCGTGGTCGTGGTCGTGGTCGTGTGCGCCCTCGCCCAGCCATTGCGCCAGCCGCGCCGCGCCCGTCGCCGGATCGCGCAGCCCCGCTTCGACAAGTTCCAGCGCGGCAATTTCAGCAGCCGGCACCACCGGCGCCCGCGGATTGAGCGCACGCAGCCGCGCCAGCAATTGTCCGCTTGCCGGCTTGATGTCCGACTTGGTCAGGACGATCCGGTCCGCGACGGCCACCTGCCGCACCGCTTCCTCATGCTGCGCCAGTGCCGCTTCGCCGTTCAGCGCGTCGACGGTGGCGATCACGCCCGACAGCCGCAACGCCGCGGCCAGGGCCGGATGGCCAAGGATGGATTGCAAGACCGGCACCGGGTCTGCCAGCCCCGTCGTCTCGACAATGATGCGCTTCAGGGGCGCGATACGGCCCGTCTGCATGCGGTCGATCAGATCTGCCAGCGTGTCGACGAGTTCGCCGCGCACCGTGCAGCACAGGCACCCGTCGGAGAGTTCGATCACGCCGTCGCTCGCCTGCTCCACCAGCAGGTGGTCGATCCCGACCTCGCCGAACTCGTTGACGATGACGGCCGTGGAATCCATGCCCGGCGCCTTCAGGAGCCTGTTGAGCAGCGTGGTTTTACCGGAGCCGAGAAAGCCGGTCAGAACCGCGACGGCGACGGGTTCGAATGTCTGCAAGATCTCAGCCCCCTTCGACACCCGCGCGCGTTTCGTCGTGGCGATCCGGGCGGGCAAGCGGGATCGGCGGGATGGGCTCGCCGGCCACGGAAGGCACGGCCGCCGGTTCGGCGACCGTGCTGGCCTCTGCCAGAGCCTCGCTCGCGTCCTCAACGGCAGTGATCGGCGCACCCCCGCGGTCGGGCCGGAATTTCGGCAGCGGGACATTGGCGAAGCGGCGCATGACGGGCCCTTGCGTCCCACCCAGACTGATCTCAACCGCCTCTCGCTCGCGCGTCAGCTCCGCGATATGCGGTGACAGATAGACCGGATGATTTGCGCCGGCGCGCCGCTCCACCCGCTTCAGGTGGGCTTCCTCCGTGCAGATGATCGGGCGCATGTTGGGAGCCGCTTCCGGCACGGTTCCCTCGGACCTGAGGTTTCCGATCAACGGCGCATCGGCCTTGTCGGCGCCGAACCCACGGGCCAGGAGATCAGCCGCCGTGTCCGCGCGCTCGTCCGGCGAGAAGGCGCCCAGGACCACGGCCAGCATGGTGCGGCCACCGCGGGTGGCGGTTGCCGTCAGGTTGAACCCGGACGGACAGGTGTAGCCGGTCTTCATACCGTCGGCGCCCACGAAACGCGCGATCAGATCGTTGTAGTTGGGCATGATGTTGCCACCCGAACTCAACGCCTCCATTGAGAAGAAATGCGCGTGCTGGGGAAAGTCGCGGCGGATCGCCATGGCAAGCAGCGCCTGGTCGCGCGCCGTTGTGAATTGCTGGTCCGAGTGCAGCCCATGGGCATTGGCATATTGCGTGCCAGTCATGCCGAGGCGCTGCGCCTCGGCGTTCATCCGCGCCGCGAAAGCCTCTTCAGAGCCGGCGATGTTCTCGGCCACCGCGGTGGCCACGTCGTTGGCGGAACGCACCATCAGGATGCGGATCGCGGTATCGACCCGCAGCAGCGAGCCGATGCCGTAGCCCATCTTGGACGGCGGTTCCTGCGTGGCACGCGCCGTCATCTCGATCGGCGAGTCGAAATCGATCTCGCCGGCCTCCACAGCCCGGAACAGAACGTAGGTCGTCATCAGCTTGGTCAGCGAAGCGGGGAACCATGGCCGCAGCGCCTCCTCCTGGTCGAGCACCCGGCCGTCTTCCAGATCGACCAGGATCGACGGCCCTGCGGTCACGGGACCGGCCGCCAACAGCGCGGCGGCGATCAGTGCCGATCTCAAGCCGTGCAGGAACTTCGCCGATGCCATGCCAAATCACCTCTTGCCGCCATTGCGCGGGCACCGCTAATCTAGCACCTTCGACAAGGTGGTTGGCGTCGCTCCGCGTCCGGTCGCCTAGTTATCCCATGTGACGCCATCATGGCAAAGACCGCCGGATCACACTCCCGTAAGGCGGTTGTCCCCAACCCTGGAATCCCAAATGCCGATCTTGAACCGCGCCGCCGAACTGCAGGATGAAGTCACCGAGTGGCGCCGCCACATCCACCGCCATCCCGAGCTCGGCTATCAGGAGCACCAGACGTCGGCCTTCGTGGCCGAGAAGCTGCGCGAGTTCGGCTGCGACGAGGTGGTGACCGGCATGGGCAAGACCGGCGTCGTCGGCATCATCCGCGGTAGCCGCGGCAAAGGGCTGACGATCGGCCTGCGCGCCGACATGGACGCCCTGCCGATCACCGAATTGAGCGGCAAACCCTATTCGTCCTCGGTGCCGGGCAAGATGCACGCCTGCGGGCATGACGGCCACACGGCCATGTTGCTGGGCGCCGCGAAATATCTCGCCGAGACGCGCAACTTTACCGGCGCGGTCGCCGTCATCTTTCAGCCGGCCGAGGAAGGTGGCGGCGGCGGGCTGGCCATGGTTCAGGACGGGCTCATGGAGCGTTTCGGTATCGAGCGCGTCTTCGGCATGCACAATCTGCCGGGCAAGCCGGTCGGCCATTTCGCCTTGCGCCCCGGCGCGATCATGGCGGCGACCGCCGAATTCAAGATCAAGGTCACCGGCAAGGGCGGCCACGCCGCCATGCCCCACGAGACGATCGACCCCATCGTGGCCGCAAGCCAGATGGTGACCGCGCTGCAGACGATTACGTCGCGTACCCTCGACCCCATCTCGTCGCTGGTCGTTTCCGTCACCAAGTTCAACGCCGGCCATGCCTTTAACGTCATCCCCGATACGGCCGAGTTCGCCGGTACCATCCGCTCACTCGACGATGCGGTGGGGGCGCTGGCGCGCGAGCGCATGACCGTCATCTGCCAGGGCATCGCGGCCGCTGCCGGGGCCATGGTCGAAGTAGACATCGACGTCAATTATCCGGTCACCTACAACCACGAGGTGGAGGCAGCCCTGGCACTGTCGGTCGCGGCCGGCATTTCCGGCAGCGACGCCACGAACGGCGACCTTCCGCCCATGATGGGCGGCGAGGATTTCTCCTACATGCTGCAGAAGCGGCCGGGCGCCATGATCTTCCTCGGCAATGGCGACACGGCCTCGCTCCACAATCCCGCTTATGATTTCAACGACGAGATCATCCCGTCCGGCATCTCCTACTGGGTGAAGCTGGCGGAGACGACGCTGGCCGCCTGAGACGTCAACTCGGCGGGTATTGGCGAAGGAAGCCGAAGCGGTTATGTACACGGTGCCCCGCCGAAGCTCGGCCGGGGCATGGCCGATCGGCCCCGTAGCTCAGTAGGATAGAGCACAGGATTCCTAATCCTGGGGTCGCAGGTTCGAATCCTGCCGGGGTCGCCATTCCTGCACTGTACAGCCCGGAGACATGGCGTCGGCGCCCGCTCCGACGTGCAGGCTCGATTAACTTCGGACGGTGGGGGATGCAACTCCACTGCCGTCGTTGCTCAGGCGGCACTGCCTGGGATTGTTATCAATGACCTTCGCGGGGCCCGCGATACCAGCTGCTCTGAAAGTCAATCAATCCGTTGGTCGCAGACTGCGTTCGATTTCGGCGAGGCCTCTCAGGCCGTCCCGATTGCCGGTCCCGGCCACCGCCTGGAAGACACGGCGTGCATCCGCCATCCTGTTGAGATTGAGATAGGCATAGCCGCGCAGCACCATGAGATCGATGCGCTCGGGCGCGATCAGGGCGTACTGATCCAGCGCCAGCAGGGCTTCCACGAAACGCCCATGTTCGAAGGCGCCGACCGCGCGTTGGGCAAGGATTGCTGTCTGGAGTTCATTCGCACGCCGAGAATCCTGCGGCGCCGCAACAGCCGCCACCGCAGCCCGGTCGACCTGCTCCAGGCGCAGATAGGCCAGGCTCTGGCCCCAGGCGGCATCCCGCCTGATTCTTTCGGCCCGACTTTCCAGGGCCACGCCGAAGGCCGCTACTGCCTCCGCGGGGCGGTCGGCATCCATCAGGCACCAGGCCCGCGTCAGCGCGGCTTCAGACGACAGCGACCGGGGATCAAGATGGACCCGGCAGGAGCCGCTTGACGCCGACGCCGACTGGCCGACAGAGGCTCGCTGCGGAGCTGACGTCGGCGTTGCTGTCGGGGCAGCGGCGCGGGGCTGGGCTGCTGCAGGCGCCTGGCTGCGCTCAGCCGGAGCAGGGCTTTGCTGGGGCGCAGGAACAGGCGCCGGCCCGTCGGTCGTCATGCCGACTTGCCCGATGCGTTCGGAGCGGTCCGACCACAATCGTTTGATCTCGGCAAGTTCATCCGCGTTGCCCAGTTCCTGGTAGGTCAGCGCGAGCCCATAGGCAGCGGGTTCATCCGCCTCGTCCCATCGCAGCGCGGTCGAAAACCATTGCGCCGCCGTCTCATGCTGCTCCCAGCCGCGGGCATACCAGCCCAGCTGGCGCGCTGTCGCCGCGTCGCTGGCGTCGACCGCCGCGTCTACGATGCGCGCAAGGATCTCGCTGGAAAGGACCGGCCGTGGTTCGTCGCCGAGCAGATTGGCGGCAGCTGCGAGATGCACGCTGCGTGTTTCGTCGGTTTCGGCCCGCCACGGATAGATGACGTCTTCGGCCTCGACATGTTGACCGCGCGCGATCAACGCAAGCGCGAGTCCTTCCGAGGCATCGGCGGAATCCTGCTCTTCCCGGCCCAGACGGAACCATTTTTCTGCTTCCGCATGAGCCTCGCGCACGAGGTAGTGCCACCCCAGCAAGAGGGCGTCGGCGGCCTGTCCCTCTTCTTCGGCGAGACGCTCGAGACGATTCAGTTGCTCGGCCGGCACCTGAAGCGTTGCATCCTCGCCGCTTTCCGCGACGATCTGGCGGGCAAGCCCGTCGCGCACGGGCTCGAACTCGCCGATGTCTTCTTCGTCCATGCGCTCCAGTTGAAGCAATGGATCGAGATACTCCGGATCGAGAAGCTGGCCGGCATTCTGCACCGTGCCCAGTCTCTCCTGGGGGTCGTCGCAATTGTCGAGGATGTAGCGATAGGCATCGCGCGCCCGTGGCTGGCGGTCCGTGCGTGCGAATGCTTCGGCCACCCGCCACAAGACGTCGACTTCCGCACATGTCAGCAATTCGGGATTGTCGGTCGCGACGCGGATGACCGTATCGAACTGACTGATCTCGGAGGCGTTGACGATGCGCTCGCGTGCCTCCGATAGAGCCAGCCGATCGAGAAGATCGTCCGGCGGCTGCCAGCCGGGTTCTTCCGTCTGCCGCTGCGCAATCGCCTGCCGCGCCTCGGCGAGGCGATTCTGGGAATAAAGGTCCCAGACGGCTTCCAGGCGCTCGTCGACCTGATCAGGGATCGCGAGGGGATCTTCCGGCGGCGTCCAGTCCGGGTAGAGGGCACGCAAGCGCGAGATCTCGATCTCGAGCCGTCGCGTGTCGCCCTGGCGCGCGAAAAAGCGCAGCGCCGACTCGTCGACTTCCCCCTCTGGCACAGTTTCAGTTTGCTGGTCCGGCGTCGCCTGTGCCAGCGCTGCCGGCATCTGCTCTTGCGCCGATGGCGCTTGTTCGACCGGCAACGGTTCGGAGGCCTCCCCCGTCACGCCGGTGGATATCGTGGCTTCGTTGATCGGCCAGAAACCGTCTACCTGCGCGACGGCGGATCCGTGCGAGGCAATTGCCAGAAGGCTGGCCAGGCCTATACGGCGAAGCGGATGCGCGATCAGAGACATTCCGGCCGCTCCTCCCTCATATGCGCGAGCGCCAGCAGCTGCAGGGTCGAGGGGTAATATAGCGTCGGCTCGAAGCCGAGCAGCTCGTCGGGAACGGGCGTGCCATCGATGACGCAGGTCATCAGCGCTTGAATGATGCGGTAACCGGCATCCATCGGTTCCTCATAGGTTTCTCCGGTTGCGAGATCGACCAGGGCAAGTCCGCCGCTGTCGCCTGTCATACCTTGCCGCATCCGATCCAGAAGCGCCCTGTCGTCCTCCCCGGCCCGGATGAGATAGAGAGGGATTCGCATCGCATCATAACTGAACCGCGCAGGAAAGCCCTCCGCAGGCTGCACATCCTCGGCGACGGAGAGCCAGTCAGGAGGCAGGTTTCTGTCGGTGAAGGCCGCCTCCCCCAGCAATTCCAGCCCACTGCGCCCGAGCTCAGCCCACTCGCCCTCCGGCGCGAGCTGCTCGAGAACGGGCAGAGCCTCGAATACCCAGTAGGAGAGATTGACGACCGGTCCATCCGGGCGATCCTCGGCAGCGAAGCCCGCGGCTCCAGGTCGCAGGAGCAGTTTGTCCTGCCACTCGAAAAGGGCGTCGCGGGCGACCGTGCTGGCAATCTCGCCGGCTTGTGCCGTGTAGCGTTCCTCGTTCCATCCAATGCCTGCCAGCGCCAGGGCATAGGCGATCAGAATGTCGCCATCCGATGCGTTGTTCGGATCGGAGACAGCCGGCTGGGTCTGCGGGTTCCATCTCCACACGAACAGCCCGTCATCGCGCAGCATCAGATTGATGCGGGTGAATGACCAGATTTTCTCGAAATCGGCACGATTGCCGGCAAACCAGGCGAGCAGCATCCCGTAGCCCTGCCCCTCACTGTGCGAAATGCCGCCATTGCCGTCGTCGACGACCCTGCCGCTGTCCTCGACGAACCGTGCCTTGTAGGCGGCCCATTCTTCTTCCCGGACGGCGCCCTCGGTCGGCTGCGCGAGGGCAAGCGTGGAGCACAAGCCGTAGAAGAGGCAAAGGAGGGCTGTTCTTCTGATCATTTGCGTCGTCCCAGTCGACTGAGCAGGGCCGAGGTGCCGATGCCGAGAATCAGACACCCAAGGACCAGCAGCAGCGAATAGGAGAGAATGTTGGCGGAAAGCCAGTTTGTTGCGATCAGCCGGTAATTGGTGAAGCCGGCGGGCTGGGACTCGACCAGTCGCGACCTTGTAACCGATCTGCTCACCACCGTTTGCATGTCCGTTTCGATCGTGGCGAGGTGCCCGGACAGTCGTCCCCAGAGACGATGATCGGCAAGCGCGCTGGCGCCGGCACTCAATTCGTTCTCGCCCGGAGCCGTTATGACGGTCCAGACCCCGGTGCCCGCCGGATTCACCCCTTGGGCCACCAGAAGTGCATCGGCCTGCGAAGGCTGAAACGCAGCATCGTCGCGCGGCCTAAAACGCAGCATGTCGAAAGTTATGCCGAAGGTCCTCGAGAACCAATCCTCGATATCTCCCAAACCGAAGCTGTTCGTGTCCCTGCGCCAATCGTCAAGACTGGTCTCATCGACCGGCTGCCCACCGGTCGGCGCTTCCGTGAGGCCCGTCCACGCGGACCGGCTTGCTTCATCCACGCCCACCTGGCCAAGGACTCCGGCGGGCAGGGAATTGATCGCCCCGATGAAGACGGCGTGATTGTCGCGGGCCGCATCTGGCGACGACGTCGCCGAAACCGGTATGGCCCGGCCCGCACTCAAGGCCATTCGCGCAAAGATGTTGGCGGCGGCGGAGAGGTCGGCCTCGTTCTCGTGATCGACGATCAATGCGACTGGTTCTTCTGCAAGGCCATAGGGGTAGCCCGTGCCGGATGTCGCAGCGAGGTTTGGATATTGGGCGATGCGGCCATAGTCCGGCACGACAAATTGCGAGGTGTCGAAAATGGCGAAGCGCGGCGTATCGTCGGACGAGGCGCCTGGCAGGCAGGCTTCATCCTGCTGCGTCAAGAGCTGCGCCTCGACCGAGACCTCGTTCAGACCCGGCTGTAAATGCCGCATCGTCACCTCGATGGGGAGCCCGTCGAGCACCGCGCCGTTTCGCTCGATCAGGGGCATGGTGGCGGCGATGTTGCCGTTGACATAGACATTGATCGAGCTGCCTGGCAGCACCGCCGCGGTAAAGGCCGCGTCGAGCAGGAGGCGTGCCTGCCCATAGGAGGCCGCATAGAAATCGGGCGGGATCGCCAGGGTAAAGCTGCGCAAATAGCGCCGCCCGGAGAATTGCTGCGACTGAATGCCGAGCTGTGCGAATGACAAGCTGCGGCTGTCATAGACCATCGGCGCGTTGGGCACAGACCAGCTTTCGGTAACCAGCGCATCGCGCCGGCCCGGTACCGCCCGGTCCACGGGCGCCAGCAACTGGCCGATCGCCGTGGCCCAATCGTCACGGCTGCGGCCGGCGATGAGCAAGGTCGGCACATCGAGACGCTCATCCTCCAGAAAGCGCACGATCGGCCCTTGGGCATCCCCGAGGGCCAGGCCATCGCTGACGGGGATCAGGTCATCCACCGTCCCCACCAGGACCCGCAGGGCCGGTTCGGCCGTTTCGAGGCCCGGGGCGCCGGCGATGGCGAAGTCCAGATTCGTCTGATTGGCATGGAGGGCGATGGCCTGTGCCAGCAGCATCAATTCGGCGGTCAGGTCACTGCGTTCCATTGCCGGCGCGACGAACTCGATGCGGATCTTGCCTTCGGCATCGGGTGCCAGCGCACGCAGGTCGTTCATCGTGGCAAAATTCCGCGCGGCCGCATCGCCGAAGGAAAGGAATGTCCCGGATGCATCGACTTCCGTCCACAGCTCATAGGTCGAGAGAACGGTGCAGTCGGTCCGATGTCGCTGTCTCACCCGTATCGACATCTCGTTGCGGCCTTCCCGCAGGAGATCGTCCGGCACGTCCAATTGAAGGTAGGAAAAATCATCGGTCGACCTGACGGCCTGATCGACAACCACGACATTGTTCAAAAGAAGCTGAAGCCGCGAACTTTCCGGCGCCACGACGACGGCGTTGCGATAGCCCAGATGCAGCTCTGCCGGTGCGCTCGCCTGCGCCTCCGTGAGGTGGACGATCCAGCTCCGCGACGCCGTTTCACCTGCAAGCATCAGATTCCCGTCAGACAGCAGCTGCCTGCGTATGTCGATATTCTGCTCAGCCGCCTCAGGAACCGGTTCCGGCGAGGGCTGTACCGGTTCAGGCTCTGCTGGAGCGGGCACGGCCTCGACGGGCGGCTCCAATGGTTCCGGTTCTGTTTCTGGTTCTGGCGCCGGTTCCGGCTGCTGCGGCAAGGGCTCGGGCTCTTCGACACGCGGTCGTTCGGGCGACATGTCGAAGGGCTGCTGCTGCGCGGCAGCCGATACCGCGAAGGCCACAAGGAGAAGGATCAGGAGCGCCTTCATGCTGCACCTGGCCGCTTGGCAGCGGGCGGCACCTGATCCTTGGGAGTCCGCATGCTCCTGAAGAGGTAGACCAGCCCGCGTGCCGTTTGGAAAATGGCCATGCGAAGAAAGCGGAACGACCCCATCACGACGCCGGGATTGCGCCGTCGTGCCAACTGGAATTGCGTCCACTGGTCTGCATTGGCGAAGATCAGGTCGGCGGCGAAGCGATGATGCTCGGGACGCGAGCGGACATAGCGGCAGCCAAGCACGACGACCTCCCCCTGCCTTTCGCTGTTCTTGATCTCAATGGGCAGGATGGCCGGGCCTTCGCCTGACAACGTTGTAAAGCGGATGTTCGTCTGCCCTTCGGCGATGACGGACAGGTTCCTGCCATGCGTCTGGATACGGCAGCCATTGACTGACACGTCGTCGATCGTTGCGGGGAACCAGGCATCGTCGTGACCGAGTTCGCAGCGACGGCTGATCTTCACGCGTTGAGTTGCGGCGGGCTCTCGGCGCTCCGAAACGACGCCCAGTGCACAGCCGGCGAGGACGAGATTGAGCAGGTTCCAGCCGCCGACGACCAGCGTGACGTCGGCCTTCCACGGTTCGGCATAGATGCGCCATATGGAAACGCCCACCCCGACCAGCAGGACCGCGAAGATGATGAAGAACGGTCGGCTGAGTTCCGAAAGTCGGCTGGACGCGATGGATTCGTCCTTTGCGGTCACCTTGAAGGTCGGCTTGCGGGGGTTGAGCATGACGGAAATCACTGCCGGCAGCAGATGAACCGACTGAATGTACTCGTAGAGCTCCGATATCCAGGGCCAGCGGAAACTGCCGTACAGATAGTTCTGCATCATCAGGTTCACGGCCATGTAGCTCAGCGTGTAGGCAAAAAACTCGCCACCCGAGGCCGTGAATATCTGCAGGTCGAAGAACAGGTAGAAGAGCGGCGCGATGAGGAAGATCGTCCGGGGAAACGGAAACAGCCAGAACAGCGTCGACGACATGTAGCAGAGCCGCTGCGGCAGGCTCAGGCCACGCTTGAGCAGGGGGAACCGGAACCGCAAGATCTGCATCATGCCCTGAGCCCATCGGCTGCGCTGGCCGATGAAGCTGGCAAAGGTTGCCGGCTGCAGGCCGGCAATCAGAGGCTTGTCGACATAGACGCTGTTCCATCCGCGCGAATGGAGCTCGATGGCGGTTTCGCAATCCTCCGTGATGCTGATGCCGGAAAAGCCGTTTGTTTCCTCCAGCGCGGCGCGCCGGAGCACGGCGGCCGAGCCACAGAAGAACGAAGCGTTCCACTTGTCGAGGCCGCGCTGGATGATGCCGTAGAACATCTCGTTTTCCGACGGCATCGTCTGGAACGTTCTCAGGTTCTTTTCGAGCGGATCGGGGTTCAGGAAGAAGTGCGGCGTCTGGACGAGGAAGAGGCGCGGATCTTCGGCAAAATAACCAACCGTCTCCCGCAGGAAGCTTCGCGCAGGCGCATGGTCTGCATCGAATACGGCCACCAGGGCTGCGCTCGAATGCTCCAGCCCGTTGTTGAGATTTCCCGCCTTGGCGTGTTCGTTGCGATCCCGCGTGAGGTACCGGGCTCCAAGGTCCACGCAGAGCTGCTGCAGCGCCACATAGCGCTCCTGTGCAGCCTGCGCTTCTATTACGTTGTCGGCATTTCGCTTCTGGGCGGATCCGCCGTCATCGAGCAGCCAGACGACCAGCCGGTCGGCCGGGTAGTCCATCGATTTGGCTGCTGCGATCGTATCGGCCAGCAGGGCGGCATCTTCATTGTAGGTCGGAATGAACACGTCGACATGCGGAAGGTCCTCCTCCTCGACGATGCTCGGCGCGCGCGACGGCAGCGGCTTGGCGATGATGAAGAGGCTCAGCCCCAGCATGAAGACGCTGTACATCTCCGCCAGATAGAGCAGCAGGCCGGGAATGAAATTTTCGAGCTGCGAGACGGGGGGCAAGGTGCTGGTGGTGCGCCAATACACGTAGCGCAGGACGACAGCCGTCCCCAGGGCAAGCGCCACGAGCCGCCAGTTGCCTTCCGGGCGGATCAGCTTCAGGGCCATCATCAGCCCAAGAATGACGGACGTCGCGATCAGATGCGTCTGGAGGTTGATGGGCAGCCAGACGACCAGGATCACAAGGATGGCGGCAAAAGCCCAGACGAGGCCCAGGAGGAGTTGGCTTAAACCTGTCTCTCTCATCATCGAGCCATGCTTTATCGATCGTCACGCTCACGTAAAGGTCTACTGGCGTGAATATTCGAGTTCAGTTCTCGTCTGGCTGCTCTGCCGAAAGCTCCCAATCGCTTGACCCACAACCAACCTATGGCTGTGGTGGCCTCGGGACAATGGGTGCCGGCGCTGTTTCCGGCGCTGGCGGGTCAGCCACGGGTTCGTCCTCGGACGCTCCTTGGACCGGTGGGCGCGGCACGATCGGTCCCCGGGTCACCGCATTCGATTCGGGTGTGGTCGTCTGCTGCGCTGCCGGCGCCGGGCGGCTTGGCGCTGGCGCAGGCGCTGCAGGACGGCTCGTGGTCTGCGCCGCGGGCGGCACCGGATCGAGCATGGTCGCAAAGTCTCCCCGCCGTGCCGGAACGATCGGTTGGCCCGTCTGGCCAAGCCGTGGATCCGCCGGGGGAGGCGAACCGTACGGATTCCAGTTCGGCCCCGCGAAGGAGGAGTTGATCGTGTAGCCGTACATGATCGCCAGGAGACCACGCTCGCTGGCACCGGTCTGGCACACGCGTAGACGCACCTGGACGGTTCCCAGATTGGCGAGAGGAGCCCCGTCGCGCGTGCCCGCGATGCGCTGCCACGCAAACAGGCACAAATCGTTCCGGCCTGCCCTGCCGAAGGCGTATCCGAATGGTCCGTAGTGGTTCTGGGCATAAAGCGGCGAGCGCTGCATGGCGACACCCGGTACCGCCGCGCGGATTTCGCGTTGCAGATCGGCATCGTGAAGCGGCCGATCGGCCAATCGCGTTTCGCCGGCCTCGCCACCCATGGGGCCGAACAGCTGCACCCGCATCAGATTCTGGCCTGGAACCGAAGAAGTGGTCGCCAGCGCGATGTCGTGCTGGATGGCGTTCGCGTAGCGGCGTTCGGACACGCTGACGATTGAGGCGCTGCCGGGAGGCGGCAGCGCGACGGCGTCTTGCGGCGGCAAACCGATCGCCAGGGAAGACCGGTCGAGCTTCGTGTCCAGCTGCGCGCATGCGCCCAGCATGAGACCCACCAGACAACAGAGCAACGTGCCTGCCCGGCCAGTCGCAACTGAAGAGGCAATGTCGGGCAGGGTTCGTGTGCCAGCTGTCGTCATCATTCGAATCACAAGGCCCAGCGAAACGTCCTTTTACCGTGTGTATTGCGATTGAAGAAGTGGCGACAGGGGCGAAGATGTCTATGCTTGCCGTGCAATTGCCGCAGCGCGCTTCTTCTTCGGCGGGGCCAAGGGCAATATTGGAGGACGAGATGGACGCGGCAGCGCTCGAACTGTTCCGTTATCTGGAAGAACTCGGCATCGAGACGACGACGGTCACCCACCCGCCGCTCTACACGGTGGAGCAGTCCCAGGCGTTGCGCGGGCAGATCGCCGGTGCGCATACGAAGAACCTGTTCCTGCGCGATCGCAAGGACGCCCACTTCCTCGTGACGGTCGGTGAAGAAGCGGAAATTGACCTGAAACGCATTCACACCATCATCGGCGCCTCGGGCCGGGTGTCGTTCGGCAAGCCCGAAAAGCTTCTGGAATATCTCGGCGTCGTCCCGGGCGCGGTCACCGCCTTCGGGCTCCTCAACGACAAAGGCGGCAATGTCAGGTTCGTCCTGGATTCAGCCTTGGCCGAAGCGGAGATCGTCAACGCCCATCCCCTCACCAACGAGGCGACGACGTCGATCTCCAGCGTCGACCTGTTGCGTTTCGTCAAGGCGACGGGGCATGAGGCACTTATCTTGAATGTTTCGGCGTGATAGCCACTTGAGCGGCAGAAAACCGAGTGGTCGCCCAGGCGGCCGCGCGGTTGCAGGACAGGTTTCAGGACGAGGTAGGCGATGAGCGACAACCAGAATCCCTTCGGCGGCGCAGGCGGCGGCTATGCGCAGGCGGTCAGTTTCGGTGCCAGCGATCAGCCGGCTGGCGGCGGTGGGGACCTGATCAAGGACACCAGCACCGCAGGCTTCACGGCCGACGTCGTCCAGGAATCGCGGAATCAGCCGGTGCTTGTCGATTTCTGGGCGCCTTGGTGCGGTCCGTGCAAGCAGCTTACGCCCATCATCGAAAGCGCGGTGCGTGCGGCAGGCGGCAAGGTCAAGCTGGTCAAGATGAACATCGACGACCATCCGACCATCCCGGGCCAGCTCGGCATCCAGTCCATCCCGGCCGTCATCGCCTTCGTCGATGGCAAGCCGGTCGACGGGTTCATGGGTGCCCAGCCCGAATCCAAGGTCAACGAATTCATCGAAAAACTCACCGGTGACGACCAGGAAGCGCAGATCGCGACCGCGCTGGAAATGGCGGCGCACGCCCGCGAGGCGGGAGACCCGCAGCAGGCCGCCCAGATTTACGCTGCCGTCGTGCAGCAGGACGCGAAGAACGCCGACGCCCTTGGCGGCCTGGCCGACATTCTCTTCGAGGCCGGACAGGCAGAACAGGCACGCGAGGTGCTCGATCGGGTGCCGGAGGAAAGCCGAAACCACCCGGCGGTGGCTGCGGTAGAGGCCAAGATCGCGCTTGCCGAACAGGTGGCCGCACTTGGCGATCCGGCCGAGCTCGAGCAGCGTCTTGCAGCCGATCCGAAGGACCATCAGGCCCGCTTCGACCTCGCCATGATCCAGAATGCGCGCGGCGAACGCGAGGCGGCAACCGACAATCTTCTGGCGATCGTGAAAGCCGACCGCGAATGGAAGGACGATGGCGCGCGCGCCCAGTTGCTGCAGTTCTTCGAGGCCTGGGGACCGACCGACGATGCCACGCTCTCGGCGCGGCGCAGGCTGTCCTCGCTGCTCTTCTCGTGAGTTAGGCCGGCTTCGCCTCTTGAGTTTCGCGTCCGGCGCGCCAGATTCTGGCTTGGGACGGATCGATGGAGGCAGTAACAAGCATGGTACAGGCGGGCAACGTATCCTACACCAAGGTTTCCGACCTGCCGGAGAGCGTGCCTGTCTTTCCGCTGACCGGCGCGCTGCTCCTGCCCGGCGGGCGGATGCCGCTCAACGTGTTCGAGCCGCGCTATCTGGCGATGATCGATGACACGCTGGTCGGCAAGCGCCTGATCGGCATGGTGCAGCCGCGGCTCGATGGCGCCAAGCGGGCCGATGGCGAGCCCGAACTGTGCGCCGTCGGCTGCATTGGCCGGCTGACTTCCTTCAACGAGTCGGGCGATGGTCGCTATCTGATCGTCCTGCAGGGCGTCTGCCGCTTTCGCATCGACGAGGAAATTGCCGGGCGCAGCGGATACCGCCAGTGCCGCATCCGTCCCTTCGCGGCGGATTTCGACGAATCGGCCGGCGCCGAGGACGTCGACCGGCCGGCCCTTCTCAAGACCTTCCGCAACTACCTGAGCGCCAACGATCTCGAAGCCGACTGGGGCAGCATCAGCCGGGCCGAGAATGCGACGCTTGTCAACGCGCTGTCCATGATGGCACCCTACGGTGCGGCCGAAAAGCAGGCGCTGCTCGAGGCGCCCGACCTCAAGATGCGCGCCGAGACGCTGATTGCGATCACCGAAATTGCAATGGCCCGCGAGCACGATGACGAAGGTACGACCCTGCAATAGGCTCGGGCCTGAGCGAGGAAGCATGACCAGGCGGGCCAATGGCGGTGATATCGACATCCGAATGCTGGAATTGCTGGCCTGCCCGCTGACCAAGGGGCCGTTGCGTTACGACCGCGACCGGGCCGAACTCGTCTCGCGGCTGGCCAAACTGGCCTACCCTGTGCGCGACGGCATACCCATCATGCTGCCTTCCGAAGCGCGCGAACTCGACGAGAAAGAGGTCGCGCGGCAAGACGCGCCGCCGGGGGCTCGCAAGCCGGCCTGAAAAGCTCTATATCGCGGCCCAGAGGATAAAGAATGGCCCGCATCTACCAGACCAGAGCCTGGCACGACCAGCTATCGCCCGCACTGTCGGAGTTCGAACTGCTGGCGCTCGAGATCTACGCGCATCTGCCCGAGGAATTCCGCAAACTGACCGGCGAGATCGTGATTCAGGTCGCCGAGTTTCCGACGGATGAGATCATGGACGATCTGGCGCTCGAGACCCCGTTCGACCTCCTCGGTCTCTTCGAGGGGCGCGGCATCGCCGAGCGCTGGAACCCGCAGACCGGCGAAGGACCGAACCGCGTCACCCTCTATCGCCGCGCCATTCTCGATTATTGGGCGGAGAACGAGGAGACGCTGGGTGATATCGTCTCCCACGTCCTCATCCACGAGATCGGCCACCATTTCGGCCTGTCCGACGACGACATGGAGCGCATCGAGGCGGCGGCGGAGTGAGCGATGGCGGGTTCCGATTTTCGCGAACTCGAAGCCCGGCTTGTTGCAGCGTGGAGCCGCGAAAGTTCATCGCTCTGGACCGCGGAGAATCCCGCCAGTGGCCAGTGCAACCCGACCGCACTGGTCGTGCAGGATCTCCTCGGCGGCGATTTGCTGAAGACAATGCTTCCCGAGGGATGGCATTTCTACAATCGGGTCGGCGGGCGAAGGCTCGATTTCACCGCTTCGCAGTTCACGAACCTGCCTCACTACGAGGACCTTGCCGCCACGCGGGAGGAGATCATGGCCGGCACCAGCGATGCGCAGTGCGAGGCGCTGAAGGCCCGGCTCGGCCGGCCCTTGCCGGGCTGATCAGTAGTCCGCCAGCCTGATCTCCAGATCGTAGTCGACCCCGTCCACCTGCTTGAGGACCGCCTGTCCGCAGCGCATCGCACCGGTCGCAGGATCGGCGGCATAGGTCGGCGAACCGTGGAGCTGCCAGCCCCTGTTCAGCGCAGCCGATACCTTGTGGCAGAAGCTGGAATCGTCCGGGCCGGTCAGGAAGCGGTAGAGTTTCACGCCTTATTTCTCCCCTTCGACCTCGCCAGCAGCCTCTCGGCCTGCGCCAGATGTAGCCTCTCGACCATCCGGCCATCGATCTGGATGACGCCCTTTTCCGCATTGCCTGGCGCCGCGAAGGTCGCAACGATGGTTTCCGCCTCGGCGACTTCCTCTGGCGAGGGCGAGAACGTCGAGAGCGCTGCTTCGATCTGAGCCGGGTGGATCAGCGTCTTGCCATCGAAACCCAGTTCGGCACCCTGACGGCATTCGGCCGAAAAGGCGTCAAGATCGCGAAAATCGTTGGACACGCCGTCGAGCACGTCGAGCCCGCCCGCCCGTGCGGCGAGAACCATCTGCAACAGCCACGGTACCAGATTGGCGCGGCCCGGCCCGGGCTTCAGCCCGGTTTCCTTGACGAGATCGTTGGTCCCCGCCACCAGGCAGGCAAGGCGCGCGAAGGGACGGCGCGAATCGGCCGCGAGCGCCGGCAGCTCGATCATGCCGCGCGGCGTCTCGACCATCGCCCACAGCGCCAGCCTTTCCGGCGCGTCTGTCTGCTCCAGCGCTTCTTCAGCGATGCGGATGTCGGCCGGCCCGTTCACCTTGGGCAGCAGGATCGCATCGGGCACGGCCCCACGCGCTGCCAGGAAATCCTCGGTGCCCCCTTCGCCGGAAAGCTGGTTGATCCGCACGATCCACTCGCGCCCCGAACGGTCGACCTCGCGCAGAAATGCCCGCATGCGCTCGCGCGCTTCTTCCTTCGCCACGGGCGCGACCGCGTCTTCGAGATCGATGATGACGGCGTCGCAGGCAAGCGTCGTAGCTTTCGCCAATGCCTTCTCGTTGCTGGCGGGGACATAGAGGACGGCGCGGCGGGGACGGCTCGGTTTCATCCAGCCTAATTGGCCCAGCGCGGCAAGACGCGCAAGAGATGCCGCCACTTGCCAAAGCAAAACGAAGCTGGTTGTGTCCGCCTGCATTTTCGGAGCCTTCTATGCACAAAGCCGACATCGTCATCATCGGCGGCGCCATCATGGGCGCGTCGCTGGCCTGGTTCTTGCGCGAGGAGGGTTTTGCCGGCTCGATCGCCCTCATCGAACGCGACCCGGCCTTCGCCCATGCCGCGACCACGCTTTCCTGCGCCTCGATCCGCCAGCAATTCTCGATTCGCGAAAACATCCGCCTGTCGCGCTTCACGCTCGTCTTCTTCCGCGAGTTGAAGGAGCGTTTCGGCGAGGATGCCGACATCGCCTTCAACGAAAAGGGCTACTTGATCCTGGCGAGCGAGGAGGGACTGCCGGTCCTTCAGGCCAACCACGCCACGCAGATAACCGAAGGGGCCGATGTGGTCCTCGAGGATGCCGACACCCTGGCAAGCCGATTTGCCTGGCTGTCGCCGGAAGGCATCGCGGCCGGCGCGCTGGGACGCTCCGGCGAGGGCTGGTTCGATGCGCACGCGCTTCTCGCTTTGATCCGCAAGGGGCTGAAGAGCCGGGATATCCACTTCGTCCAGGACGAGGTAACCGGCATCACCCGGCAGGGTGGGCGGGTGGATGGCGTGACGCTCGCCTCCGGCGCCACCATCGCTGCCGGCACCATCGTCAATGCCGCCGGCCCGAACGCCGGCAAGGTAGCGGCCATGGCCGAGCTCGACTTGCCGGTGGAGCCGCGCAAGCGTTCGGTCTTCGTGTTCGAGGCGAGGGAGACCTTCGACGACATGCCGCTGCTTGTCGATCCGAGCGGCATCTATGTGCGCCCGGAAGGCCGGGCCTACATCACCGGCGGCGCCGAGCCGCGCGACACCGACGGCCCGGCGGATCCGTCGGATTTTGCGCCGGACTGGCATCTCTTCGAAGACATCATCTGGCCGGTACTGGCGACCCGCGTGCCGGCTTTCGAGGCGCTGAAGCAGACTTCGGCCTGGGCCGGCCACTACGACTACAACACGCTCGACCAGAACGCCGTCATCGGGCCGCATCCGGAAGTGGGCAATTTCATATTCGCCAACGGCTTTTCCGGCCACGGCCTGCAGCAGGCGCCGGCGGTGGGAAAGGCGCTCGCCGAACTGATCGTCCGCGGAAAATACCGAACGGTAGACTGTGCGGCCTTCGGCTATGAGCGTATCGCGAGGAACCAGCCTTTTCGCGAGCTGAACGTGATCTGAAGACCCGCTAATACGGGCCCGTTGATATTGTGATCCGCAGCACCTATCTGATCGCTTCGGCACGGGAAGCGCCGGCCGCTCGCGGGCTTGAGCCTTGGTGAAGCTTCCCTGATTTCTCGTTTCCCCCTGAATGCGAGGGCAGAAACGGCAATGCGGGCACCCGTTGTATCAGTCTCTTCGCGGATCAGGAGCGAGACGATGACCATTGCGGTTTCATCCGACTACAAGACACATGCCAGACGGCTGCGCGACGCGCTGGCCGCAGACGGGATGGACGTGAGCCATTCCCGTGCACTCGAACTCGTCGCCCGCCAGAACGGCGTGCGCGACTGGAACACGCTTGTCGCTGCGACGCACACGCCGCCCGGCACGCGCGGACCGGCACCTTTCGTCGTTGGCGAGCGGGTTGTCGGCACGTTCAACGGCGATCCGGTACAGGGCCGCGTCCATGCGCTTTCGGAGACCATCAAGCCGGATCTTTGGCGCATCACCGTGGCCTTCGACCCGCCGGTGGACGTGGTGACGTCGAAGCTGTTTTCGTCGCCGCGCCGGCGCATCGAGATGGTCGTGGGCGCCGATGGCCGCTCGCGCCGTCTCACCGGCACCGAGACGGGCGTCATGGCCATACGCCACGCGTGAGCGGCGCCTGGCAGCACACAGAGGGCGGCTTTCGGGCCGCCCTTTTTCTTGCCGGACAGGTGTCAGCCTCCCGCCAGGATACCGGCCTCGCGGGCGGCCTCGACAAATTCGGCGCGGGCATTGGCTGCGGTGCGGTGGCCGTCGAGTGCCTTGAGGCAGGTGTCGTAGGCGTCGCGGTGGCGTGGCCCGCGCTCGCCTGGCCAGTCGACATGGGCCAGCCGCTTCACGGCGTCTTCCACGGAGGTGATGGCGACCTTGTCGCCGCCGAAATCCACCTCCACGGGGGTGTCGAATTCCTTGTACGGTTTATCGTTTGCCATGCGGATCAACGGGGTGTTGCGCTTGCGGTTCCCGCACGCAACTGTCACGCAAAACTCAAAGGTGGCCCCGACACTTTGATTCCGCCGCGCCTTCGTATAAAGCCCTCTCTGGCCAGACAGACACTCCAGCGGGCATAGATCATGGAAAAGTTCACCACCCTCACCGGCGTTGCCGCGCCCATGCCGATCGTCAATGTCGACACCGACATGATCATCCCCAAGGACTATCTGAAGACGATCAAGCGCACCGGGCTCGGCACGGGCCTGTTTTCCGAGATGCGCTACAATGAGGATGGAACGGAGAATCCGGATTTCGTGCTCAACAAGCCCGCCTATCGCAACACCAAGATCCTGGTGGCGGGCGACAATTTCGGCTGCGGTTCGAGCCGCGAGCACGCGCCGTGGGCACTGATGGATTTCGGCATTCGCTGCGTGATCTCCACCTCGTTCGCCGACATCTTCTACAATAACTGCTTCAAGAACGGCATCCTGCCAATCGTCGTCTCGCAGGAAGACCTCGACAAGCTGATGGACGACGCCGAGCGCGGCGCCAATGCCACCGTGACGGTGGATCTGGAAGCCAAGGAGATCCGCGGCCCCGATGGCGGCGTGATCCATTTCGACCTCGACGCGTTCAAGCGGCACTGTCTGCTCAACGGCCTCGACGACATCGCGCTGACGCTCGAAAAGGGCCCGGCCATCGATGGCTTCGAGAAAGCCTACGCCAATACCCGCCCCTGGGCCTGAGGACCCATGCGTCCCTTCGTCCCCAAGCGGTTCGAGCAGGCCGCCTTTGGCCTGCTCCTGACCTGTTTCATGACCTGCGTCGTTGCCGGCATCTCCACCCTTCTCGCGGTCGGCGGCAGCACCCCGGGATTCATGGGGCTCTGGTTCGCGGCATGGATGTCGTCATGGGCCGTGGCCTTTCCGGCCATTCTGTTGATAGCCCCCATGGTACGGCGTATTCTCAAGCGCATCGTCATCGAAGGCTGAGCGGCGCTGCCCATTTCTCCAGCGCCGCTATAGTCTGCGGCTTCAAATTGTCGGTGCGCCATGTCCCGCCGCCTCATCTTCACCGGCTCCCCTTTCGAGAAGGAAGCCGGCTACAGCCGCGCTGTCGCACAGGGCGACTGGTGTTTCGTCTCGGGCACCACCGGCTATGACTACGCCACCATGCAGATGCCGGAAACGGTCGAGGACCAGACCCGCAACTGCCTGGCGACGATTGCCGCGGCGCTGAAGGAGGCAGGCTTCGACATGGCGGATGTGGTGCGTGCCCGCTACCACGTAACAGATGCCGCTTATGTCGATCACGTCTTTCCGGTTCTTGGCGAGGTCTTCGGCGACATCCGGCCCGCCGCCACCATGACCGTGTGCGGGCTGAACAAGCCCGAGATGAAGATCGAGATCGAGGTCACCGCGCTGAGGCGCAACCGGCCGGACTGAGCTCAAGCGTCCTGCCACCAACAGCATTGATTTCGCCGCCCTCTTTTCGTCCAATGCCTCGGTGCTGAGACGGGGAGGAGAAAGTGAACCTGTATTCAATGCTCCAAGCGCGAGGCGCCGAGGGAAAGCCCGTGCGCGCGGGCCTGATCGGCGCCGGCAAGTTCGGCTCCATGTTCCTGTCCCAGGTCCCTTCGACACCGGGCCTCGAGGTGAGCGTCATCGCCGACCTCTCGCCCGAGCGCGCGCGCACGGCCTGCCGGGTGGTGGGCTGGGATGAGGACAGGATAGCGGCGACGAAATTCGTCGAGGATGGGCGCGCCCTGGCCGTCTCTGACAAGGTCGACGTCGTCATCGACGCCACGGGTTCGCCTGCGGCCGGCATCGCCCATGCGCTGGCGGCCATCGAGAACGGCAAGCATGTGGTCATGGTCAATGTGGAAGCCGATGTGCTGGCCGGTCCGGCACTGGCGAAACGCGCGCGGGCGGCCGGTGTCGTCTATTCCATGGCCTATGGTGACCAGCCGGCGCTGGTGGCCGAAATGGTCGACTGGGCGCGCGCCACCGGCTTCCGTGTCCAGGCGGCGGGCAAGGGCACGAAATATCTGCCCGACTACCATCAGGTTACCCCGGACGATGTCTGGACCCATTATGGCCTGTCGCCGGATGCGGCCCATGCCGCCGGCATGAACCCGCAAATGTTCAATTCCTTCCTCGACGGCACGAAATCGGCCATCGAAATGGCGGCAATCGCCAATGCCTGCGATCTCGACGTGCCCACGGATGGCCTCGCCTTTCCGCCCTGCGGCGTCGACGATCTTTCCCGTGTGCTGCGCCCGCGCGAGATCGGCGGTCTCATGGAAGGCGCCGGCATGGTGGAGGTGATATCCTCGCTTGAGCGCGATGGCCGCCCGGTCTTCAGGGACCTGCGCTGGGGCGTCTATGTCGTGCTGGAAGCCCCCAACGACTATGCAGCTGCGTGCTTTCGCCAGTACGGCCTGCCAGTCGATTCCACCGGCCGCTACGCCTCCATGTACAAGCCGTTCCATCTGATCGGGCTGGAGCTCGGCTTCTCGGTCCTTTCGGCCGCATTACGTTTCGAACCGACCGGCCAGAGCCGTGTCTTCCGTGGCGATGCGGTGGCTGTGGCCAAGCGGGACCTCGTGGTCGGCGACATGCTGGACGGCGAGGGCGGCTTTACCGTCTGGGGCAAACTGCTGCCGGCCAGGACTTCGCTCGAGAAAAAGGCGCTGCCCATCGGTCTGGCGCATGGCATCAAGGTGACGCGTCCGGTCAAGGCGGGTGAAGTGGTGACGCTGCAGGATGTCGAGCAACTGCTCGATGGCCAGGTCATGCGCCTGCGCCGCGAGGCCGAGGCGCTGGTGGGGTAAGGCGGCTACAGCACCCTGAGGCCGAGATGCTCTTCCATGACGTCGAAATCGCGGTCCTGGTGGAGCAGAAAATGGCCGTGCTCGATACAGAATGTCCCGATCACCAGATCGACAGTAGCTCTCAGGCGCAGCCCCTTGGCTCTCAGCATACGGAAATTGGTCGCGGCCCTGCGCGCGATGTGCAGATCGACCATCCGAACCACCTCGAACGATCTCAAATTGCGTTCTATCCTCGCAGCGTCATGGTCATCGCGGGCTCCCTGAAGCAGCTCGAGCAAAACGAGGTCGCCCAAGACGATCGAACTGAGGTTATGCACTGTATCCAGCTTCGAGACGGCAGCGCTGGGCTGCCCGCGAAGCTTGGCGATCCAGACCGAACTGTCGACGACGATCATCCGACCTCTTTGGTAGGCTGGTCATCGTCAAAATCGCGGAAAAAGCCCCGCCGCATCTCGTCGAGGTCACCCTCCCAGCCCAGGCCATCAAGATCCTTGAGGGCCTGTCTTTGTCTCGCCCGCCGCACGACCTCCCTCAACGCCTCCTCGACGGTCGCCTTCTTGGTCGACTTGCCGGTTGCCTCCATGGCTTCGGCCATCAACTCGTCGTCGATATCGATATTGGTCCGCATGGCGCCGCTCCAATGTGTATGGAAGACGACGAGTATACACATCGCCGGCAGCACGGGCAATGTGAGACCAGCTCGCCGCTTGCGCCCAGGGCGCTTCGCCGCTAGCAAGGCGCGGAATTCACGCATTCGGAGAGGGCGACACAGATGGCATCGCGCAAATTGCTTCTTCTTCCCGGCGACGGCATCGGTCCGGAAGCCATGGGCGAGGTGAAGAAGCTCATCGACCTGATGAACGCCGAGATGGCGGCCGGCTTCGAGATCGAAGAAGGTCTCGTCGGCGGCTCGGCCTACGACGCGCACGGCCAATCGATTTCCGACGCCGACATGGAAAAGGCTATGGCCGCGGACGCGACGCTGTTTGGCGCCGTCGGTGGGCCGAAATGGGACGGTGTGCCTTATGAGGTGCGCCCCGAGGCCGGGCTGCTGCGCCTGCGCAAGGACATGCAGCTCTTCGCCAATCTGCGGCCCGCGATCTGCTACCCGGCTCTGGCCGAATCCTCCTCGCTGAAGAAGGACGTCGTCGAGGGCCTCGATATCCTGATCGTGCGCGAGCTGACCGGCGGTGTCTACTTCGGCGAACCGAAAACCATCACCGATCTCGGCAACGGCCAGAAGCGGGCGATCGATACGCAGGTCTACGACACGTTCGAGATCGAGCGGATCTCCGGCGTCGCCTTCGAGCTGGCCCGCACGCGGGCCAACAAGGTCTGCTCGATGGAAAAGCGCAATGTCATGAAGTCCGGCGTACTCTGGAACGAGGTGGTCACCGCCACCCACCAGGCGAAATACCCGGACGTCGAACTCACCCACATGCTCGCCGATGCCGGCGGCATGCAGCTCGTCCGCTGGCCCAAGCAGTTCGACGTCATCGTCACCGACAATCTCTTCGGCGACATGCTGTCGGACGTCGCGGCCATGCTGACCGGTTCGCTCGGCATGCTGCCGTCGGCCTCGCTCGGCGCGCCCGATGCCAGGAGCGGCGGCCGCAAGGCGCTCTACGAGCCCGTCCACGGTTCGGCACCCGACATCGCGGGCCAGGGCATCGCCAATCCGATCGCCATGATCGCCTCCTTCGCCATGTGCCTGCGCTACTCCTTCAACATGGTCGACGTCGCCGATCGGCTCGAAGCAGCGATCTCGGGCGTGCTCGACGATGGCCTGCGCACCAGAGACATCATGTCGGCCGGCATGAAGGAGATCGGCACCTCGGACATGGGCGACGCCATCGCCGCCAGGTTCAAGGCCGGGCTCTAGGCCATAATGCCGTTTCCCGGGGGCATCGATTCGCTCGCCAACGGGACCCTGATCATCTCGATCGGCGCGGCCTGCCTCTATCTCGTGCTGCGGGGCACCGACCCCGCCTGGCGGCGCACGCTTCTGAAGGCGGCAGCGACAGCCTTGCTGGCCCTCCTGGCACTCATCGCGGGCGGTCCCGTCCTTCTCGTGGCGGCACTGATCATTTGCGCCGTCGGCGATGCGTTGCTGGCCCAGGATGGCGAACAGTACTTCCTCGGCGGGCTGGTTGCCTTCCTGCTTGGCCACATCGTCTACATGGTGCTCTTTCTGGCGGTGGCGACGACCGCGGGCGCCGGTGTCGGCATCCTTTTTGCGGAGCCGTGGCGCGCGCTGATGGTTCTGGCCGCGATTGTCGGCTCGGGGGCGCTGTCCGTGAGGCTGCTGCCGGCCATCGGCGACGAACTGCGCCTGCCGGTCATCGCCTATGCCGTGGCAATCGTCGCCATGCTCGCAGCCGCGGCTACCTTGCCCCTGCCGCTGGTGATCGTCGGCGCCGCGCTCTTCGTCGTTTCGGATGCGATCCTGGCGACCGAGCGGTTCCTCATCAAGGAGGAATCGCCATATCGCGTCCTTGCCGGTCCGGCGGTCTGGGTGCTCTACTACCTTGGCCAGATGATGATCACGCTCGGCTTCCTGCTGTAGCCCCAGCGAACTGCCCGACAGTCAGAAATTGTCCTTGCGCCGACGGATTTCGGCAAACACTTCTTCCTCCGAAGCATCCCCCATGCCGAGCGTGGCGCGGATGCCGGGCTCGTTCCAGCGCAGGAACGGGTTGGTCGCCAGTTCGTCGCCGATCGTCGTGGGCAACGTCACCTTGCCCTCCCCGCGCATGCGCTCGACCCGCTGCGCCCGTACCTTCAGGAGCTCATTGCCAGGGTCCACCGTGACCGCGAAACGGGCATTTGAAAGTGTGTACTCGTGTCCGCAATAGACCGTCGTCTCCGGCGGCAGGGCAGCCAGCTTCTTCATGGAGGCCAGCATGACGGCGGGGCCCTCCTCGAAGAGCCGCCCGCAGCCCAGCGCAAAGAGCGTGTCGCCGACGAAAGCCAGCTTCTCCTCCGGGATATGATAGCTGATGTGGCCCGAGGTGTGGCCTGGCGTCTCGATCACCTCGATCGTCCGGCCGGCGAATTCGATGCTATCGCCCTCTGACACGCTGCGGTCGAGGCCCGGAATCTTGGCCGCCTCGCCACGCGGTCCCACGATCGTCAGCCCGTAGCGCTCCTTCAAGGCCAGGTTACCGGCCACGTGATCGGCGTGGTGATGCGTCACCAGCAGCAGGCTGGGCGACCAGCCGGTGCGCTCCAGTACCGCGCGGATGGCGTTTTCTTCCGGCGCATCGACGATCGCCGCCTCGCCGCTCTCGCTGTCGTGCAGGATGACACCGAAATTGTCGCTCCGGCACATGAATTGCTCGACCTTCAGGCTCATCTTCTGGCTCCTTGATGTTACGGGGACGATAGGGCGGGCCTGGCAGCTTGTCATCCCGTCGCGTTTCTTGCGAAGGGCGAAAGGCGAGGCTAATGCTGTCGCCCATGAAGAACGACATCGTCGATCTCAAATCCTTCTACGCCTCGATGCTCGGGCAAATGACCGACCGCGCCATCGCGATGGCGCTGGGTTCGATCTGGGCCGAGATGCCGGAGGAGCGTCTGGTCGGTCTCGGCTACACCGTGCCGTGGCTCGACCGATTCGCAACCGATGCCGAACGGTCTCTCGCCTTCATGCCGGCGGGCCAAGGCGCGACGCGGTGGCCGATCAGAGGGCCCTCTTCCGCGGCGCTCGTCTTCGAGGAAGAACTTCCCCTGGTCGACGCATCGATCGACCGTATCCTCCTCGTCCACGCGCTGGAGCATGCCGAAAACCCGCGCGAAATGCTGATGGAACTCTGGCGGGTCCTGGCGCCCGGCGGCCGGCTCGTCGTCGTGGTGCCGAACCGGCGCGGCGTCTGGGCCCGTTTCGAACACACGCCGTTCGGGACGGGACGGCCCTTTTCAAGGGGGCAGCTGACGGCCTTGCTGCGCGACACCAACTTCACCCCCGGCGCCTGGACGGATGCGCTGCATTTCCCGCCCTCCGAACGAGGCTGGATCATGAAGATCCACGCGCTGCTGGAGCGCTCCGGACGCCGCTTCTGGCCAATCTTCTCCGGTGTGCTGGTTGTCGAGGCGCAGAAGCGGCTCTATCAGGGCCTGCCGGTCGCCGCGCGTGCGTCCCGTCGCGTCTTCGTGCCGGTCCTCGCCCCTCAGGGGGCGACCACCCGCGATATACCGTTCAGCCGAGAGCCTGACTGACCCGCGCGCGGATTTCGGGCAGCGTGAAGGGCTTGTCGACCACGCCGCGCACCAGCCCGGCCAGTTCGACCGCCCGCTCGCGCTGCTCTGCATAGCCGGTCATGAGAAGGATCGGCGTTCCGGGACTGATCTGAGCGATGCGACGTGCCATCTCGATGCCGTCCATGACCGGCATGCGGATGTCCGACAGCACGAGATCGTAGGGCTTTGCCGCGCTGGCCACCCGATCGAGGCCCTCGTCGCCATCGCTCGCGACCTCGACGGCATGTCCATCGGTCGAAAGCGCCCGCTGGGTGAACAGGCGCACCGAATCATCGTCCTCGACAATAAGAATTGTCGCCATCAGGCGTCTCCCTTGACCACGCCGACAAAGGGCAGCTCGCGGAAGGCGTGAGCGACATCCATGCCGTAGCCGACGACGAAATAGTCCGGACATTCGAAGCCGACGAAGTCGGCGTCGATGGCGCTGTCGCTCTGGCGGCGCATGCGCTTGTCGAGAAGCACGGCGATCGACACGCTCTTGGCACCGCGCGACAGCATGAGTTCGCGCGTGAACTTCAGCGTCTTGCCCGATTCCAGTATGTCGTCGATCAGGAGCACGTCGCGCCCCTTCACGTCATTGTCGATGTCGCGCAGGACCTTGACCTCGCCGCTCACCGTTCCCGCGCCATAGCTCGATATGAAAATGAACTCGACCTCGGGCGACAGCCCGCCATCATGCATCGCGCGGATCAGGTCGGCGGCGAAGATGAACGACCCCTTGAGCACCGAGATGACGAGCAGATCGTCATATTCGCGCTCCCCGATCGCCCGGGCCAGTTCGAGATTGCGCTGGGCGATTGCCGACGCACTAAAGAGAACTTCGATTTCCTTGCCTCTGACGACGGGCATCGGCTCATTCCTCACGGAAGGTTACGGTGACGGATCTCACTCCGTTGCTAGGCGCCTCGACCCTGCTGGAGAAGCCGATGCTCTGGCCGGGCGCCAGCAGCGCGCCGTTTGTCCCCAGAAAATGCCGGCTCGTCAAACCATTCCCGTCGGTAATGGCGATTGCGATCGGCGGTACGGCCCGCGTATCCGTGCCGCGGTTAGTGGTCGCACCCTCCACGAAAAGCACCTCGCCCTCGCCGCGTGGCTCGACCCGGCTCCTCACATCATCGATGGCGAGCGGCTGCCTTGCCGTAGCGGCTGCCGATAGACCTTGCCTGTCGACCAGCGTGTGGCCGCCCGAAACCCAGAAGGCCAGCGCCACCAGCAACAGCCCGCCCGACCAGAAGACCGGTCCGCCGCGCGCCGCGCGCTCGACATGCCCGCCGACCCCACGCAACATGCTCATGCCGCCCGGCGTGGCTGCACCCTCCACGGGCTTCCTTTCCAGGCGTGGATATCGCTCGGGAACCACCGTCTCGAACTCGGCGTCGACGAAGTCCGCCGCCGGCCGACGCACCGGCAATTCTGCCATGGGCGCCGCCATGATCTCGCCGGCAACCAGGCGTCGATTGTCGTCATCGGCCATTCTGGTGCATATCCTTTGCGCACACGGCGATTCGGCGCGGACGATCGCCCGCCATCACGGATGGGCGCGAGGATGCACCAGCCGTCTTAACCGCTGGTTAACCATGCGGGCCCAAGGTCGGCACGCCGTAATCGTGCCAGAGCACAGACAGGTCTTTCCCGTTGATTCGCTTCGAAAATGTCGGGCTGAGATACGGGATGGGGCCGGAGATCCTGCGGGACATCTCCTTCCACATCCCCGAACGCTCCTTCCAGTTCCTGACCGGACCCTCCGGCGCGGGCAAGACGACATTGTTGCGCCTGCTCTTTCTGTCCCTGCGGCCGACGCGCGGGCTGATCACCGTCTTCGGCAAGGACCGGGCGCGAATCACCCGGCGTGAACTGCCGCTACTGCGCCGGCGCATCGGCGTGGTCTTCCAGGATTTCCGCCTGCTGGATCATCTGACGACGTACGAGAACGTCGCCCTGCCGCTGCGCGTGCGCGGCCGCGACGAGGCGAGCTATCGCGGCGATGTCGTGGATCTTCTGAAGTGGGTTGGCCTCGGCGAACGCATGCATGTCCTGCCGCCCGTGCTTTCAGGCGGCGAGAAGCAACGCGCCGCGATCGCGCGCGCCCTCATCGAACAGCCGGAGATCCTGCTCGCCGACGAACCGACTGGCAATGTCGATCCATCGCTCGCCCGCCGGCTGCTGCGTCTGTTCATCGAGCTGAACCGGCTGGGCACCGCCGTGGTCATCGCCACCCACGACCTGACATTGATGGATCAGGTCGATGCCCGGCGCATGATCCTGGCCGAAGGAAGGCTGGACATCCATGACTAAGGCAGCGTCCCCGGCCCAAAAGAAGCCCGCTCGTGCCGCTACGCGACCCACGACGGACGGCGTCATGCGCCGTGTACGCCGCGCCGCGCCGATCGTGCCGCCACACAGCATCGCCGGCCGGGCGCTGATCCTCGTCATCGCCATCATGACCTTTCTTTCCTGCCTGACGCTGGGCGCCGTCACGCTGGTCAGCGACACGGCCGCTTCCTGGCAGACAGAAATCGCGCGCGAGGCCACGGTGCAGGTCAAGCCCGCCGATGGCCTGGACATGGAGGCAGCCCTCGAGGATGCACGTTCCGTCGCGGCGAGTTTCGCCGGCGTGCGCCAGGCCACGATCATCGACCGCGCCGCCACCCAGCGCCTGCTCGAGCCGTGGCTCGGCCCCGGTCTGGAGATCGACGACCTGCCGGTTCCACGCCTCATCGTGGTGACCATCGATCCCGCAGCGCCACCGGATTTCTCGGCCATGCGGATTGCCCTGATCGAGACTGTGCCGACGGCTATACTCGACGATCACCGCACCTGGGTCGACCGGCTGGTGGCGATGGCGCGCACCACAGTCACCATCGGGCTGTCGGCATTTCTGCTGATGCTGACCGCCACGGGCCTGACCGTCATCTTCGCCACGCGTGGCGCCATGGCCGGCAACGGCCACGTCATCGAGGTCCTGCATTTCGTCGGCGCGGAAGCGCGCTTCATCGCGGCACAATTCCGGCGGCATTTCCTGGCCACCGGCATCCAGGGGGCAGCCGCGGGCGGGGCGCTGGCCGTGCTGGTCTTCGTCACCTTCTCCTGGTGGGCGTCGCGCAACCTGGCGACGCCTGAGGCCGATCAGGCGACGGCGCTGTTCGGTACCTTCGCGATCGGTCCGGCCGGCTATCTCGGAGTAGGCCTCGTCGTGCTTCTGGTCGCCGGGCTGACGGCCATCACCTCTCACTTCACCGTGGTGACTTTCCTCGGCGATCTCGAAGCCCGGCACACCGATGGCGGCTGAAGCATCCGACCCTCCTATTCATCGCCGCAATTCAGGGTTAACACGGTAAGCATGAAGGGACAGAACACGCACGGACCGGAGCTGGCCGAAGCGGCAGCACCTGCTGCCGGGCGTTCGCGTCGCCTGCCCTTCCTGCTTCGCTCCACCATCGCCACCGTCGTGCTCGCCCTGACGGTCTTTGGGGGCGGTTTTCTCATCTTTGCGACCCATGTCGGCAATCTCGACACGCCCGCGGATCCGCAACCGGCCGACGCCATCATCGTCCTCACGGGCGGAAGCGCGCGGGTCGACACGGGCGTCGAGCTTCTGATGGCCGGCAAGGGAACGCGGCTCCTCATCAGCGGGGTCAACCCGATGGCCCGCATGGAGGACCTGCAGCGCGCCACCGGCGGTGATCGAGAACTGTTCGATTGCTGCGTCGACATCGACCACGCCGCGCTCGATACGATCGGCAATGCGGAGGAAAGCGCCCGATGGGTCGTGGAACACGCCTTTGCCAGCGTGATCCTGGTGACCAACAACTACCATATGCCCCGCAGCCTGATGGAGATGCGCCGCTATGTCGGCGATCTCGATCTCCAGCCCTACCCGGTTGTCGCCGGCCGCCTCGACCGTTCGGCTTGGCTGCGTCAGCCGGCCGCCCTGCGGGTGCTTTTCACCGAATATGTGAAGTTCATCGGCGCGTTTGCCCGCGGCTTCGTCAGCGCCGGCGCAATCCGCGCCCATGTCGCGACCCTGTCGGAGATGACTTCGGAGAGGTCTCAATAGCCCGCTGCCGCCCGGCTGTTCCGGCAAGCAATCGCGACTGTCTTCAGCTGCCAATTATGATGGCAGAGTTGCGAACGAGATTGCCTTACGGATCAATGAGGGAAAGCCATTGTCGCAGGAATGCGTCACGGGTCAGGGTTCCAGGGGAACCAGCTGAGCGTTCTGTCGCCCGGGTAAGCCGGACGAAAACCAGCCTCCTGTTGCCGCTCTCGGCCCAGCCGACATACCAGCCCCATCCTCGTGCATAATCGAAACTGCGATCCGCACGTCGAGGATAGGCGGTGCCGGTCTTGCCGTGGATGAGCCATTGGTCGAGGCGATGGACTTCAACCAGTTTCCGCGCATTTTCCATGGCCTGCGGACGAACGGGCAGCGCATCCGTCACCAGCGCGCGCAGAAAGCTTGCCTGCTCACGCGGCGATACCTGCAGGGACGAAGCGATCCAGGCACGCTCCAACCCATTGTCGAAGCCCAGATCGCCCAAAAAATCGGCATTTCCGTAGCCAAATCCACGCGCATAGCGAGCCAGGGTATCGGCCCCCATGGCCCGCGTGATGCGCTGCGAATACCAGACCACCGAATGGTGCATCCAGTCCGCCGGACTGGTATCGCGTGTCCAGCTGGCACCGCCCCAGTCGGGATCGCCGGCCCTAAAGGCCATCACCGGGAGATCTGGATCCGTGAGCATTCCCGCGTCATAGGCCATCACCGCAAGCGGGAGCTTGAACGTTGAAGCGGGTGTAACCCGGGTGCCGCAGTCGCCATCCTCGACCAGAATCTCAGCCGTTCGGGCATCTAGCAGGAGCGTACAAATCGTGTTTGCCTGCAATGGTGCCGGCGGCGCCATAAGCAGCCCGAGCGCGAACGATACAATCAACATGCGCAATTACGGACCCTCCGAAGCCGGTGCGCTCCTTACCCCGTCGAGGCACTGCGGAAAACCACAGAAGTGCAGTCCGTGCCATCGCCCCCGGCGGCCGGCCTTTGCCTTTCGGCGATATCCATGTATCGAACCATCCACTCGGACATCCCGCCCGTAAAAAGACGGACAGCGCATGCTCTATCTTCGCTCCCTCACCTTCAACGCCGCGTTCTACATCAACACGCTCGTCCAGATGATCGTCTTCACGCCGATCTATTTCCTGTCGCCGAGGAAGAAGGCCTGGTGGATCGCCAAGAACTGGGCGAGGTCCAATCTATGGCTGCAAAAGATCATTGCCGGCACCCACAGCCGCATCGATGGGCTCGAAAATCTGCCCGAAGGCTCGTTCATCCTGGCGCCCAAGCACCAGTCGCTTTGGGACACGATCGCCTTCTACCACCATCTCGACGATCCCGTTTACATCCTGAAGCGCGAACTGACCTGGATTCCCCTCTTCGGCTGGTATGTGATGAAGATGCGCATGATCGCCATCGACCGGGCCAGCCGATCCCGGGCCCTGAAGCAGGCCATGGCGATCGGTCGCGAACGCATGGCCGAAGGCCGGCAGCTGATCATCTATCCCGAGGGCACGCGCCGCCCCCCGGGGGCGGAACCGGCCTACAAATGGGGCATTGCCGAATTGTACGCTGGCCTAAACGTGCCCGTCGTGCCGGTTGCCCATGTTGCGGGGCTGTACTGGCCGCGCCGCAAATTCCTGCGCTACCCGGGCACCATCCATGCCCGCTTCCTGAAGCCCATTGAGGCAGGGCTCTCCAAGGACGAGTTCCACGCGCGGCTGGTTGCCGAGACCGAGGCGGCCACCGACCAGCTGCTTATCGAGGCAGCCACCGGCCCCAACCCGCCGCCCTTGCCCGAAACGGCCCGCAGGCGGCTGGCCGAACTGGGCGTCAGTCTTCCGAAGCAGGCCGTTGCGGCGCAATGAGTGCTGCGACCTGTGCCAGCCAGTGATCGCTGATGCGCATCGCCTCCAGATGCGCGACCGTGTTGAGCACATATTCCTCGTTGGCGCCGGACCGCCCGACCGCACCGGTTATGCGTAGAGCGGCTTCCTGGGCGCTCAGGTGCCCGGCATATTGGTGGTGCTCGCGGTCGACGACGTAACCCACGGCCTCGACATCATGACCCGCGCGAAGTCGAACCTTCAACCGGCGCTCCTTGTAGACATTGGTCACGAGTTCGCGTTCGCGCAGATAGGCCATCACCTCGCTCTCGAGGTCGTCCGGCACCCGGAAAGCCAGCCCGACGCAGGACCCACCCTTGTCCAGTCCCAGCACGAGGCCCGGCTTTTCCACGCTGCCGCGATGGACATGTGAGGTCACGCAGAGCGCCCGGCGATAGCCGAAGAGCCGTGCCCTTTGTGTTTCGACATGGGCGAAGCCCGGTCGCCACATCAACGAGCCGTAGCCAAACACCCAAAAATCGCCCATATGCCCACCAGAGTGATTTGCGCCGGGTAACCATGCCCGGCAGTAACACGAACGGTTAGCGAGCCCGCCACCATGGCGTCAAGCGACTCACAGAAGCCTCGCCGATTCGGCCACCGCATGATCTGGCTGGCGCTGGGGATCATCGGCATGATCGCCGCCTATGTCGCCGGCTGGTACTATGTCGCCGACCGCGTCCACGCGGAGGTGACCGGCACCGTGGCTGCGCTCAACAGCGACGGCCGCCGCGCCAGTTGCGAAAACACCGAAATCCGTGGTTTTCCGTTCCGTATCGGCGTTTTCTGCCGAACCGTGCTTTACGAGGACGCGAGCGCCGGCGTCGGCTTCCGCGCCCGGGAGCTGCGGTCCGCCGCGCAAATCTATGCGCCGCAGCGAATCGTGGCAGAGCTCGACGGGCCGGCGCTGGTGGAGTTTCCCGGCATCAATGCCGTCGACGTGAACTGGACGAGCCTGCGAGCCAGTGCGCGCCTGGCAAAGCCCATGCCCGACCGCGTATCGATCGAGGCTGAATATCTGCGTGCCGATCTGGCTTCCTATCCGACTGAGGGCGAATCGCTGGTCGCCGTGGACAGCGCCGAGTTCCACCTGCGCCCCAATGGGCCCGACCTCGACCTTGCGGTCCGATTTGCCGGATTGCGCACCGATCCGGCGGCGACGGGCGGCAACCTCCTGCCAGCGGTGCAGGGCCAGGCCGACCTGTCGATCAACGATGCCGCCAACGGCTTTGCCGGCGATGCCGGCCTGCGCGGCCGTTCGGGCACGGTACGAGCCCTGACCGTGACCTTTGCCGGTGATGAGGGCGCACGCATTTCCGGGCCATTCGAGATTGCTGCGGACGGGCTGATCGATGCCAGGTTCGACATCACGGTCCAGGATCCGACTACCCTGGCGCAAACTCTGGGTGAAGCGTTCCCCGCGCTGCGCGGCCAGATCAATGCAGCGTTTTCGGGCCTGGCCACCCTCGGCGACGAGCCGACGCTTCCGCTTACCATCACGCGCGGCAGTGCTCGTCTGGGCTTCCTGTCGCTCGGCCAAATCCCGCCGCTCGACTGATCCAACTTTCGCGAGAAGCCCGAGGGCGGTCCGGCTCGAGCCGAACCGCCAATATTCCTGCTCTCAGTACCCGTAATAGGTGGATGCCGCATGCATCACGAGGATGATGACGGCGATGACTGCCCACCCGATGAGGTAGGTCCATCTGCTCTCTTCATTGCCCATGTAGCTTGATCCCTGGACAGGCGACACGAACGGTCGTCCAGCAGCGCGGACAACGCCGCGGCGGCATTCGGACCGAATGAAGAGCGGGGCATGCCCGCCCAATGTCACAGGGAGGGAATGGGCGGCGCGCGCGGCGATGCGGGATGGGCCGCGGGATCGGCTGTGCGCGGCGGAACATGCCGCACGACACGCAAGACCGGCAAGTACGTCGAGGACGACAGGCCCGCCAGTGAACCGGCATCGAATGCTTCCGGCGGTCCGCCTGCTGATCTGTCTGTATCGCGCGAGCGCTGCTCCAGCGTCTCGCGCGGCAGCACCATCAGCCTGCTGTCCCCGCTTTCGACGAGGACCGGGATATCCGCCGACAGGTCGCGCGCGTGATCGGTCCCGGCATGCATCCAGGCCGAGAGGATCAGAATGACCGACAGCAAGGCCGCAAGCGACCTGGACATCGGTTCATCAGTCGAAAAGCGCATCATCTGGACGGTCGCCACGCACGATCTTTCCCACGCGCAACGGCAAACGGTCGCGTGGAGCGTTAGTCAGATGGGCTATCGCGCCCGCCGATGCCAGCGGGCGCGATAATCATCGTCAATAGGCCGAGTCGCGCTCTTCCAATTCGCCGATCAGCGCAGCGCGCACTTCCTCGGGATCCTTGCCGACTCCGCGAATGGCCTCGGCCCAGCGATCCTCGAGGGCATCCGCCGCTTCACGCCATGCCGCCACCTCTTCTTCGGTCGGCACGATAACCTCGTGGCCCTCGCGTCCGGCGATCTGCTCGCGGCTTTCATCTTCCGCGTCCTGCCAGCCGCCCGCCACGCGCTCGACCCAGTCGTTCGAGCAATGGTCATCGATGACCTGCTTCTGCGACTCCGAAAGACCGTCGTAGCTGGCACGGTTCATCGCCCAGACGAAGGTGGTAGCGTAGAGCGGGATGTCGAGATGGTAGCTCACGGAATTGTCGAGCCCGAACACGAGCACCGAGTGCCAAGGGAAGGTCAGCGCATCCGCGATGCCGCGCTCCAGCGCGTCGCGCGCCTCCGGAGCAGAGACCTGGAAGACCTGGCCGCCCAACTCGCTGACATAGGCTGCCATGGTGGCATTGGCCGGGCGCACGTTCATGCCGCGGACGTCATCTGGGTGGCGGATCGGCGTCTTGGAGTGAAACGTGCCGGGCGGATGATGATGGGCGAGGCAGAGCCGCGTATCCGCCATCTCCTCTTCGGCGTAGTTGCGGTACCAGGCGTCGAGCGCGACGGAGCCGCCGCGGGCGTTCGTCACCATGAAGGGCTGTTCACCGGTGGCGATGACGGGGAAGCGGCCGGGATGATAGCCGGCATTGACCAGCGCGAAATCGGCGATCCCGTCGCGCGCCATGTCGTAGTGGTCGCCCGCCTGACCAAGCTGCTGGGCCGGATAGATCTCGACGGTGATCGAGCCACCCGATGCTTCGTGGATCGATTCCGCCCAAGGCACGATGCCCTCGACATGCAGCGGATGCGATGGCGGCGTGAAATGCGAGAACCGCAGGGTAACGGGTTCGTCCTCAGCAAATGCCATGATCGGCATGGCGACGACCGCCAGTACCAGCGCACTCCTCGTGATTGTCTTCTTCATTCCGGCTATTTCCTCCCTCATGTTATCGCCTGATATATTTGGGCGACCGAGCGAAGTTTAGTCCGCTCGCCGGGAGGAGGCAACGCCACTGTGCAGCGTCCCGAAGCGGGCCGGAAGCGGCTATTTCTTGGCGACATGGCGGCCGAAATCCGGTGCGTCGATCTCCTGACCTGCCTCAATGATCGAGCGGCGCACTTCGCGCGTGCGGGTGAAGAGGTCGAACAGCTTTTCCCCGTCACCCCAGCGGATCGCCCTTTGCAGCGCCGAAAGGTCTTCGGAGAAGCGCGCCAGCATCTCCAGGATCGCGTCCTTGTTGTGCAGGCACACGTCCCGCCACATCGTCGGGTCGGAAGCGGCCAAGCGCGTGAAGTCGCGGAAGCCGGAAGCCGAGTACTTGATCACCTCGGTTTTGGTCACGGACTCCAGATCGTCGGCCGTGCCGACGATGTTGTAGGCAATGATGTGCGGCAGATGGGAGACGATCGCCAGCACCATGTCATGGTGCTCGGGATCCATCGTATCGATGGTCGAGCCGCAGGCGCGCCAGAAGGCCGACAGCTTCTCGAGCGCGTCCGGGTCGGTGTCGGGCAACGGCGTCAGGATGCACCAGCGGTTCTCGAACAATTCGGCAAAGCCGGCGTCGGGGCCGGATTTTTCGGTTCCCGCCAGCGGGTGACCGGGGATGAAATGCACGCCGGTCGGGACGTGCGGGCGCATCTGCGCGATCACTGAATTCTTGGTTGAGCCGACATCGGTGAGGATGGCCCCGGGCTTGAGGCTGCCGGCGATCTGCCGCACCACCGCGCCCGAAGCACCGACCGGCACCGAAACGATGACGAGATCGGCATCGCTTACTGCTTTGGTGGGGTCCTCGTCGTAACTGTCGCCGAGACCAATCTGGCTGGCCCGGAGAAGCGTTTCCGAGCTGCGTGTCGAGATGGCGACGTGTTCCGCCAGCCCATGCCTGCGGATTGCAAGGGCAAGCGAGGAGCCGATCAGGCCGATGCCGACCAGCGCGATCCGCTTGAAATGCACCGTCATCTCAGGCCTTCAGGAATTCCGAAAGGGCGGCGACGACGCCGCGATTGGCTTCTTCAGAGCCGATGGTCATGCGCAGGGCGTTCGGAAAACCGTAGCCCGTCACCCGGCGCAGCACGTAGCCGGCCTGTTGCAGATGACGATCGGCCGCTTCTGCGGAACGGGCCGGCCCGGCTTCGGGGAAATGCATCAGGACGAAATTGCCGACGCTCGGCGTGACCGTCAGGCCCAGCCGGGTCAATTCGGCCGTCAGCCAGGACAGCCACTGCTCGTTGTGGGCAACCGCCTTGTCGACATGCGCACGGTCGCGAATGGCGGCCGCGCCTGCGGCGATCGCCATGGAATTGACGTTGAAGGGGCCGCGCACCCGATCGATGGCGTCGATGACGGCGGCAGGTCCATACATCCAGCCGATGCGAAGCGCCGCCAGCCCGTGGATCTTCGAGAAGGTGCGCGTCATGACGACGTTCTGCGACTGCGACACGAGTTCGATGCCGGATTCGTAGTCGTTGCGGCGCACATATTCCGCATAGGCGGCATCGATGACCAGTAGCACGTTCGCAGGCAAGCCGGCCTGCAGGCGACGGACCTCGCCGAACGGCAGATAGGTACCGGTGGGATTGTTCGGATTGGCAAGGAAGACGATGCGCGTGCGATCGGTCACCGCCGCCAGTATCGCATCGACATCGGCATGGAGATCCTTCTCCTTGACGACGACCGGCTTGCCGCCGGCGGCAAGCGTCTGGATCCGGTAGACAAGGAAACCGTGCTCGGTGAAGATCGCCTCGTCGCCTGCCTCGAGATAGGTGTGGGCGAGCAGACCGAGCAACTCGTCCGAACCGTTGGAGCAGAGAATGTTGGCGGGGTTCAGCCCGTGCACCTCGGCAATCGCCTCGCGCAAGGCATGGGAGGCGCCATCGGGATAGATTTCCAGATGGTCCATCTGATTGCGGGCAGCCTCGATTGCAGCCGGCGACGCGCCCAGCGGGCTCTCGTTCGAAGAGAGCTTGATGCTCTTGCGCCCGGCCTCGCCATGACCGCCCGGAACATAGGCCGCAATATCCATGACGCCGGGTCGCGGAGCAGGACGAAGCAGTTCGTTCATGGCGAAATTCCTGTCGAAAGGGTGGTTCTGCGCGGGGCGAAATGCTCTACCACCCTTGGGCGTTGACGCAAAGTGGGGCGCGGCGTAAAAGCAGCCTCCATCCGTGGTGATTTGGCCGGTCGGCTTGCAGCCACGTTAAACAAGTCGCTAAAGGACCGATTGAAGTCCGGGACCGGCGTTGCGTGTTGCAGGCCGGTTTTGTGTTATTCGGACCCGGTCGGCCACTTGGAGTAGGTCGATGGTGGTCAAGAAGACCCCGCAGTCACATGAAGAGGCAACCGATCCGTCGAGCCTCGTCCTGCGCTTTGGCGCCGATAAACCGCTGAAGCTCGAAGCGGGCGTCGATCTTGCGCCTTTCCAGATTGCCTATCAGACATATGGCCAATTGAACGAAGCGCGCTCCAATGCCGTGCTGGTCTGCCATGCCCTGACGGGTGACCAGCATGTCGCCAACACGCACCCCGTGACCGGCAAGCCGGGCTGGTGGGAATCGCTCATCGGCCCCGGCAGGATCGTCGACACGCAACGTTTCTTCGTGATCTGCGCAAATGTGCTCGGGGGCTGCCTTGGCTCGACAGGCCCCGCCTCGACGAACCCCTCGACGGGCCGACCCTACGGACTCGACCTGCCTGTCATCACCATTCGCGACATGGTGCGCGCGCAGGTCATGCTGGTCGACCATCTGGGCATCGACCGCCTCTTCTGCGTCATCGGCGGTTCGATGGGTGGCATGCAGGTCCTGGAGTGGGCGGCGAGCTATCCCGAGCGTGTCTTTTCGGCTCTGCCGATTGCCACCGGGGCGCGCCATACCTCACAGAACATCGCGTTCCACGAAGTCGGCAGGCAAGCCGTGATGGCCGATCCCGAATGGTGCGGCGGGCGTTATCTGGAGGAGTCCAGGCGTCCCGAAAAGGGGCTGGCCGTGGCGCGCATGGCCGCGCACATCACGTATCTTTCGGAAGCCGCGCTGCATCGCAAGTTCGGCCGCAATCTGCAGGACCGCGAACGGCTCACCTTCGGCTTCGATGCCGATTTCCAGATCGAGAGTTATCTTCGCCACCAGGGCATGACCTTCGTCGACCGCTTCGACGCCAACTCCTATCTCTACATGACCCGAGCGATGGATTATTTCGACCTCGCCGAAGAGCATGGCGGCCGGCTGGCCGAGGCCTTCCGAAACACCAAGACACGCTTCTGCCTGATCTCGTTCACGTCGGACTGGCTTTTCCCGACAGAGGAAAGCCGGCGTGTCGTCCACGCCCTGAACGCAGCCGGCGCCTCGGTTTCCTTCGTCGAGATCGAGACCGACAAAGGTCACGATGCCTTTCTGCTGGACGAGCCGGAATTCCATGGCGCCGTGCGCGGTTTCATTGGGGCGGCCGCACGCGACCGGGGGATCCTGACTCCATGAACGGCAACGGATCACGCGTCGATTTCCAACTGATCGCGGACATGATCGCGCCGCGAGCGCGTGTGCTGGATGTCGGTTGCGGCGAAGGGGAACTGCTGGAACTGCTGCGCGACGACCGCCAGGTCGACGGGCGCGGCATCGAGATCTCTCAGGAGGGCGTCAACCGCGGCGTTGCGCGTGGCCTGTCGGTCATTCAAGGCGATGCCGACCACGACCTGATCTACTACCCTGACAGGGGCTTCGACTACGTGATCCTTTCGCAGACGATCCAGGCCACCCGCAACCCGAAACGCGTGCTGGAGGAACTGCTCAGGATCGGTGACAAGGTTGTCGTATCCTTCCCCAATTTCGGCTACCTGCGCCTGCGCATGTGGCTGCTTTTCAGGGGCCGGATGCCGGTGACGCGGGACCTCCCGTTTTCCTGGTACGACACGCCCAACATCCATTTCTGCACCATCCGGGATTTCATGATGTTGTGCGACGAACTGGGGGCCACGGTGGAACGTGCCATCGCTGTTGACGGCGACGGCCGGAAGATCGGCGTTGCCATGCCCTGGTGGTTCTGGAACCTGTTCGGCCAGCAGGCGGTGTTCCTCCTGCGCCGCTGAAGCGGACGCGCACCGCCGGTTACTTCTTGCTAACCACTTCTATGAACGCGCAGGTAGTCGGATCGTGTTTCTCGGGTCGGGGTGATATCGATCACGCCGCGGAGGGCGCTGACAATTCTCGACAATCACACGATGCTGTTCGCTGTCGCCGCGGTGTTGGCCGTTGCTGCCATGGCCTTCTATCTCGCTGGGCGAGGACGCCCGCACGAAGCACATTGGCGGTCGTGGACGGTCGCGCACACGCTGCTTGCCAGCGCGCTCCTACTCTACAATCAGGAGGAGCGCCTGCCGCTCATCGTGGCTGCCGTTCTGCCAAACGGTTTGCTGGTGCTGGGTTTTGGCCTGCGTTGGCAGGCCGCGCGCGAGTTCTCAAACCGCCAGATTTATGCCGCGATCGTCTGGGGACCGGCCACTGCCGTTGCAGCCGTTTGTTTGCTGCCGAGCGGCTTCGGTTCGTTCAGTTTGGTCTTCACCCTGTCCAATTTCATGCTGGCGGCACTCGCTATGCTGACCGCCTGGGAGTTCTGGCGTGACCGCAGCGATGGTCTCGCATCCCGCCAGCCACTGGCGTTTGCCTATGCGCTGATGGCCGCATCATTTGCGCTCAGGGTCGGCCAAGGCGTGTTTGAAGGCAGCAGCATGCAGCAGTACCTGCCGAGCGACACCATGCTGACGGGCCATCTTGTCGTGGCGCTGATTTCCGCGGCAATGAGCTGCGCCTTCGCCATCTCCCTGGCATTCGAGCGCGCCGCCGCCCGACTGCGCCGGGCGGCGATGGAGGACGAACTGACCGGGTTGCTCAATCGCCGTGCCTTCGAGACGGAACTGCGCATGGCAATGGCGATGCCGGATACGCAGCCCTTCGCGGTGGCGATGTTCGACCTGGATCACTTCAAGGCCATTAATGACAGCCACGGCCATGCTGCCGGCGACACCGCCATCCGACAGACGGCGATCTCCCTGGCCCGTGAGGCTGGACCGGAAAGCTCGGTCGCGCGGATCGGCGGCGAGGAATTTGCGGTGCTGCTGCGGCACGTAACCGAGGATCAGGCCCGCCAGATGGTGGAGCAGATGACCCAGGCAATCGAGCGGATGTCGGTCACCTTCAACGAGACCACGCTCAAACTCACCACGAGCGCCGGCATCTGCCATTCTGACCAGGAGGCCGGAGACTTCGACCGCATCATGCGCATTGCCGATGACGGTCTCTATGCGGCCAAGAAGGCCGGGCGAAACAAGGTCGGCCGCGCAGCCGCATAGCGCTATCGAGCGGCTCTCTTCGGCATTTCGAGAATATGCGCATAGAGATCGCGGTCGAAAGCGGCGTGAACACGGGGCGCTCGGCGACAGGTTCGTCAGGCTCGTCGACGCGCACATCCCAGAGCGGATACTCCTCCGTGTCGACGACGCATTTGGCGACAATGGAGAATGTCATTGCAGTTCCTTCCGGATGGCCGGGTTGCACAAAGGTCGCTTGTCGCCGCGCGACTCGTCGACCTATAAGCAGGCCAGCATGAAACGTCCAAAGACCCCATCCGATCCATCGGCACGCCCTCTCGTCCAGCATCGCGGCGCGGACGCTGGAATGTGCTGAATCTCGGCCGCTACCTGCTGGCGCTCGTCCTCGGCGCGACCGGAGGCTACGTCTTCCTCCTGATGGAAATTCCGTTGGCGTGGATGTTGGGGGCGATGACCTTCACCATGGTGTGCTCCATCATGGGCGCACCGATCCGAGGGCCCGAGCCTCTGCGCGGGCCGACGGTGTCCATCCTCGGCGTGCTGCTGGGCTCCGGCTTCACGCCCGAGGTGATCGGCGAGGCCGCCAGCTGGCCGCTGACGCTGGCAGGCCTGCTCCTGTTCGTGGCGATCGCCGGCGGCGCGGCGGTGGTCTTCCTGATCAAGGTCGGCGGCTTCGACCGCACGACGGCCTATTTCTCCGCCATGCCGGGCGGCCTGTCCGAAATGCTCCTGACCGGCACCGCCATGGGCGGCGACGGACGCCGGATCGGGCTCAGCCATGCCGCCCGCATCTTCTTCGTGGTCCTGGCGATCCCGCCGCTGCTGACGCTGTTCGGCTACCCCGTGGGAACCGTCTCGGTCGGTGACGATGTCCCGAGCGTGTGGGAGACGTCGCTTGTGAGCTGGGTCTGGCTGATCGGCTGCGCGGCCGGCGGCATCCTCCTCGGCAAGCTCCTGCGCCTGCCCGCCGCGCCCTTTCTCGGCCCCATGGCGGCGAGCGCGGTCATCCACGCCACGGGCCTCAGCGATTTTTCGACGCCGGCCGAGTTGATCGTCGCCGCCCAGCTCATTCTAGGCACCATCGTCGGCTGCCGTTTTGCAGGCGGGACCGCGCGCGAGGTGGGGTACATCCTGCTACTCTCGGTCGGCGCCACGCTCATCATCCTCGCGCTGACACTGATATTTGCAGTGACGCTGGCGGCCATCAGCCCGCATTCCTTCCCGGCGATCCTGCTCGCCTATTCGCCGGGCGGGCTGGTCGAGATGAATCTGGTCGCGCTGGCGCTCAACATCGAGATCTCGTTTGTGGCCGTGCATCATATCGTGCGGGTGGTGGCGGTGATGTTCATCGCGCCCGCCCTCTTTGCCTGGTACCGCCGCCGCGAATCGGGTGGCTGATCCCTGCGATTGCGGCATTGCCCCATTCTGGACTATGTAGACGCCGAAAGGGCGGGTATCCGCCGGGATCGGGAGTGAAGGCAATGCTCGACAGGGTCGCAAACGGCAGCGACGTCGCCGCAATGATGGATAAGATGGGCGCGCGTGCACGCGCCGCCGCCCGCAGCCTCGCAATCACCCCGGCCGAGACCAAGACCCGGGCGCTCCTCGCCATGTCGCAGGCCCTGCGTGCCGGCAGCGACGACATCGTAGCCGCCAATGGCCGCGACATGGAGGCAGGACGCGAGGCAGGCCTTTCGGACGCCATGCTCGACCGGCTGAAGCTGACGCCACAGCGCATCGAGGCGATTGCCGGAAGCGTGGATGCCATCGCCGCACTCGAGGACCCCGTCGGCGCGGTCATCGCTGCTTGGGACCGGCCCAACGGGTTGAAGATCGAGCGCGTGCGCACGCCGCTCGGCGTGATCGGCGTGATCTATGAAAGCCGCCCCAACGTGACGGCGGATGCCGGCGCGCTGTGCCTGAAGGCCGGCAATGCCGTGATCCTGCGCGGCGGGTCGGATTCCGCCCATTCCTCGGCGGCAATCCATGCCTGCCTGGTCGAGGGGCTGGAACAGGCCGGGCTTCCCGCCGAGGCGATCCAGTATGTGCCCACCACCGACCGCGCCGCCGTGGGCGAGATGCTGAAGGGCCTCGGAGGTAATCTCGACGTCATCGTGCCCCGGGGCGGGCGCAGCCTGGTGGAGCGCGTGCAGAACGAGGCCCGCGTGCCGGTCTTCGCGCATCTGGAAGGCCTTTGCCATCTCTATGTCGACGCCTCCGCCGATCTCGACATGGCAGTGAAGATCGCCGTCAACGCCAAGATGCGGCGTACGGGCATCTGCGGCGCCACGGAGACGCTGCTGATGGACCGGGCGGTTGCCCAGACGCATCTGCTACCGATCCTGACGGCGCTGGCCGAGGCCGGCTGCGAGATCCGCGGCGATAGCGAGGTGACACAGGTCTTCCCTGCCGCAAACCCCGCCACGGAAGCGGATTGGTCGACGGAATATCTCGACGCCATCATCTCGGTGCGCCTTGTCGACGGCATCGACGGCGCGATCGACCATATCGGCCGCTACTCCTCCAGCCATACCGAGGCAATCGTGGCCGAGGACGCGGCCGTCGTCGCGCGCTTCTTCCACGAGGTCGATTCGGCCATCCTTTTGCACAATGCCTCGACGCAGTTCGCCGATGGCGGCGAATTCGGCATGGGTGCCGAGATCGGCATCGCGACAGGCCGAATGCACGCGCGCGGTCCCGTCGGCGTGGAACAGCTGACCTCCTTCAAATACCGCGTCCACGGCACTGGCCAGACCCGGCCTTGACGGAAGCTGCCGGTGAGGCGGGACTGCCGCCAGAACGTTACCTGCGCATGCCCCATGTCGAGGCGGGCATGACGGTTGGGCTGTTTGGCGGTTCGTTCAATCCGCCGCACGAGGCGCATCTGCTGATTGCCGAGACGGCGCTCATGCGGCTGCAGCTCGACCGGTTGTGGTGGATGGTGACGCCGGGCAACCCGCTGAAGCAGCGTTCCGAGGCCTCGCTGGCCGAGCGTGTCGACCACAGCCGCGCGCTTGCCCGTCATCCCCGCATGGACGTCACGGCCTTCGAGGCCAGCCACGGCGTGCGCTACACGGCCGACACGATCGCGCTGGTCCGGGCGCGTAACCCGGGCGTCTTCTTCGTCTGGATCATGGGCGCCGACAGCCTGTCCGATTTCCATCGCTGGCAGCGTTGGCGCGAGATCGCGGCGACGGTGCCGATCGCCGTGCTCGACCGGCCGGGCGCCAGCATGGCCGCGATGAATTCGGTGGCGGCACGGGCACTAGCCACGCAGAGGGTGGACGAAGCCGACGCGGGAGGGCTGGCTCGCATGCACCCACCTGCCTGGACCTTCATCCACGGCCCGCGTTCGCCGCTATCCTCGACGCGCCTGCGCGGCGGGTGAGGAGCGGTCGGGCTCTCTTTGACCTGCTTCGGCACGCGGTATGGCTTCTGGCCGCGGGCGGGGCACGAAGGCGTGAGCGGGGTGGTTGAGGCCGTAGTCGAGTTCCGAAAGGCGGTGATGTTCCTCGCCCAGCTGCTCGAGCAGCGCCTGGACACGCAAGAGCGGCGAGTGGTCCGCCTCGGGCGGCGCGGTCCGGAGCTCACGACGCACGACCGCGCCGAGCATCGCGAGATGGTTGCCCACCCGATGATTGAGTTCCAGAAGCAGAGCATCCTTTTCACGCGTTGCCCGCTCGACGGCCAGCTGGAGCTCCCGCTTTTGCCGCTCAGGTGACGGCAGAAGCACGATCTTGGGCAGAGCGAGACTGAGGGCCACGGCCGTTGCCACGGAAATGACCGCCGTGGCGACATGGACGGGCGCGCGCCATTCGAGAAGCGCCTGGCCCTTCAGGACGCCTGCGAAATGGATCAGGTGGGTGGTGCCGCAGGCGAAGATAAAAAGCACGAAGGCGATCCACAGCGCGGGATAGGGCAAATCCTCGCTGCGGTTGCGGAACACCCACATCATGGAAACGGGAATCGAGAAATAGGCCAGGGCGATCAGCGCGTCAGACCCGGCGATGAGACCGAGCAGTCCGCTGTCTGTCGTACAGAGACTGATGAGATAGTCCAACATGCCGCTCTCCCGCAGGGCGATGCGACCTGCGCCCCCTAAGCCACGAAAACTGTGCACCAAAACTCAGGCGAGGCCAACGTGTCCGCGCCGTCACCTACAGAAAATCGTCCAGATGAAAAGGACGGCGCCGCTGGCGCCGTCCCCTCATTTCACTGGATACCGGATCGGGTACAAAAATCCAGCGCCGGTCACATCTCTCGGGAGCAAAGATGTGCGCCGGCTAGAGCATTGCACGGGCAAATATGCGCCTAGGCGGCGCGGCGCTCGTGGCGGCCCTCGGCGATCTCCTCGACCAGCTTGGCGCAGAATGCGTCGAGATCGTCAGGCTTGCGGCTGGTGACCAGACCCTGGTCGGTCACGACTTCGCTGTCTTCCCAATTGGCGCCAGCATTGATCAGGTCCGTCTTGATCGACTTATAGGACGTGACGTTGCGGCCATCGATGATGCCGGCCTCGACCAGCAGCCAAGGGCCGTGGCAGATGGCACCGATGATCTTCTTGTCGGTCCAGAATGCCTTCACGAAATCGACGGCCTTGGGTTCGGCGCGCAAGACGTCTGGATTGATCTGGCCACCGGGCAGGACCAGCGCGTCGTAATCGCTGGAACTGACCTGGTCGAGTGTGCGGTCGACCTTGACCGAGCGTCCCCAATCCTTCTGATCCCAACCGCGAATGTCACCTTCCTCGAGCGAGACGATGTGGACGTCAGCGCGCGCTTCCGCGAGCTTCTTAAGTGGCACCTCGAGTTCGGACTGCTCGTAGCCATGGGTCGCGAGAATGGCGATCTTCTTTCCGGAAATTTCGTGCATGACGCACCTCCATCGTTGTTGGTGAGACCCCAACCGGAAAGGCGGACTCAAGTTCCGGGGTAGGCAGTAACGATTTCCTTGAGGTGGCATTGCTCGACGGCATTTCGGCCCAAGCCGGGGTGCTTCGCGAGAGATCAGGCAGAGCCAGGCGCCTTGGCTCCCACCTGAAGGCGGCCTTTCATTCAGCGGCTGCGGGGTGCGACGTTCTTGCCGACTGCTGGCGGTCGGGTGCGAACACCAGAACAGCGAACAGGATGACACCCAGGAAGGCGATCATCGATCCCGCGGCCACGAGCGGCTCGAAGGCCTGGTTGCCGGCGAGCATCAAATAGAGGGCCGGGACCATGATCACCACGCCGACCGTGTAGACGCCGTATTGCACGAGCGCGAGCCTGCTTTGGGCCTTGGCCGGATTGAGGGCGTAGAAGCCGCCGAAGAGGGCCATGGTCACCCAGCCGAGCAGATTGGCGTGGGCATGCGCCCCGGTGACGTTGTGAATGCCGGAGATGGACATCTGCAGGCCCATGCCGATGCCGACGATCAGAAACAGGATGGCGGTCTTGAAGTAGAGCTGAGAAACGCGGGGCATGGCAGTGTTCCCGGAATGGCTGGCGTCAGGGACGCGCCGGCACGGTTCATTGACGGTTCTTCATTTGAAGAAACACAACTGGTGCACTAAATGCTGATCGGCGACATTCTGTCAATATTGAAGGGACAGTAGTGACCAGTAAAAAACGTCGGTACCGGATGACGAAAAGGGCGGAGGCCGAGGAAGAGACACGCAGGCGAATCACGCAAAGTACCGTCGATCTGCATGAGGAAATGGGGCCTTCTCGCACCTCCGTCAGCGCGATTGCCGAGCACGCGGGCGTAAGACGCTCCACCGTCTACCGCCATTTCCCGGACGAACTCGCCCTCTTCACGGCCTGCAGCACGCATTGGATGGCAGCCAATCCGCCGCCCGACCCGGCGCCTTGGGCGGCCATCCCGGATCCGGAGGAACGGCTCCACGCGGCGCTGAATGCAATCTATGCGTATTATCGGCGCACCCGGCGGATGATGGAGAACCTTCATCGCGACGAGGACATCGTGCCGCTGGTCAAGTGGATGATGCAAGGCTATCGCGGCTATCTGGAGAGCCTGCGAGACCTTCTGCTGGACGGTCGGCACCCGTCGCCGAACGGAAACGTCAAGGCGGGGCTTGGCCATGCCCTGTCGTTTCCCGCCTGGCGGTCGCTGGCGCTGGAGCAGGGCCTCTCCGACGAGGAAGGCCGGCGGCTGATGTGCGGAATGATCAAGGCTGCTCACGAACAGAAGGGCGACTGATGCGGTCGGACGCCGCGTCTGCCGTGGCTCTTGCGCCACGGCACGGCTCGGATCACGGCTTAAAGGCGCCATGCAGGCCCGCACGTCTTGAAACGGCCATGCAACTCTGCCTATCTTCAGTGCTGCGGCATAAGCCGCGCACGACTGTTCTTGTATGAAAGGAACCACGCTGAGAACAGCACTGCAGAAGAAGGCCATTGCGCCTTCGCCGGCCGGGATAAGCTCGGAAGCGTCCCGCGCCCTCGAAACCGTCCTTGCCAGTCTGGACGACTCCAAGGCCGAAAACATCATCCCCATCGACATTCAGGGCCGATCGAGCCTCGGCGACTACATGGTGGTCGCGTCGGGACGATCGCATCGTCATGTCGCGGCAGTTGCCGACCATCTGATCAAGGCGATCAAGGAGGCCGGTCTCGGTACACCGCGCGTGGAAGGCCTGTCGAACGCCGATTGGGTACTGATCGATTCGGGCGACGTGATCATCCACGTCTTCCGGCCCGAGGTCAGGGAATTCTACAACATCGAGAAGATGTGGCAGATGCCCGACCTCGACGACGAGACGTTGCACTGATCGACGGGCTAAGGGCCCGGCGACGGCGGTTGCGATGAAGGTGTCGATATTTGCCGTGGGCCGGATGAAGTCCGGCCCCGAGAAGGATCTGGCTGACCGCTACCTGCAACGGTTCGCCCGGTCGGGGTCTGCGCTCGGCGTCGAATTCACCGGCGTTTCCGAGACCGGGGAAAGCCGGCGCGGCAGCGCCATCGAGCGATGCCGCGAGGAGAGTGCCGCCATCCTGGGTCAGCTCGGCGACAGGAAGCTGATATTGCTGGACGAAGCGGGACAGGACCTGCCTTCCGAAGCCTTTGCCGACAAGCTCGGCCGCTGGCGCGATGACGGATTACGCGAAATCCAGTTTGCAATCGGCGGCCCCGACGGGCACGATCCGGAACTGAAAGTGAAGGCGGCGCTGGTCCTGTCCTTCGGAGCCGCGACATGGCCGCACCAGATCGTGCGCATCCTTTTGGCCGAACAGCTCTATCGCGCCACCACGATCCTCTCGGGGCACCCCTATCACCGGGGCGGCCCCGGCTGATCGGGCAGCTTCAGGGACGGGGGCGCGTTTCATGGTTGATGATTGTTTAACGGCTTGGACCTAGGCTGGGGGCTTCGCGCCGGCCAACCGGCAAATAACACCTTAGCGTGACAGAAAACCGATGTTTCCTCTTCGCCTCGCGAAACCGATGCACACCCGGGCCGGCCTCGCCGGGGCGGTGCTTTGTCTCGCCCTGGCGATGACGCCGGCGGCCTTCGCCGAGGATGCGGAAATACTCGAGCAGCGACGGGTCGAGACGCTCGACCAGCGCGAACGGCTCATAGACCGGATCGCGATGTCGGAAGAACGTATCGCCGCCCTGTCGAGCGAGATTGACGAATTGCGCAAGGACCACGAGACGATCACGGCCGCGCTTCTGCGCACCGCCGATGCCGAACGCAGGCTTTCGGCCGAGATCGAGCAGCGCGCCGAGCGGCTGGACGAACTGACTGCCGAGCGCGAATACCTGCGCGGGTCGCTCCTGGCGCGAAGCGACGTGCTGGCCGAGGTGCTGGGCGCCCTGCAGCGCATGGGCCGCAACCCGCCCCCCGCCATTCTGGTGCGCCCGGACGACGCGCTGTCATCGGTGAGGAGCGCAATCCTGCTCGGCGCGGTCGTGCCGGAGTTGCGCGCCGAGACCGAGGTGCTGATGGCGGATATCAACGAAATGGCGCGACTGGCGAGCACCATGGAAACCGAGCGCACGCGGCTCGTGGATGCGATGACCAGGCAGATCGAGGAGCGCCAGCGCATGAACCTGCTCGCCGAGGAGAAGCGGCGGCTGCAGGCGCGCTCGCAGGCGCAGCTGGCGCGCGAACAGGAACGGGCCACCGAACTCGCCGAGCGGGCCGGCAGTCTCGAAGAATTGATCGCATCGCTGGAGACCGAAATCGTCTCCGTGCGCGAGGCGGAAGAGCAGGCACGCGTCGCCGCCGAGGCCGAACGCGAGGCTCGGCTGGAGCAGGAGGCGGCCGCGCCGGAGCCCGAGCCGGCCGACGACATGGAGATGGCCGCAGCGACGCAATTCGCCGCAATCCCCTTTGCAGCCCTCTCCAGGCAGGTTGCACTGCCTGTCCACGGCCAGATCGTGGCGCGCTACGGCGAGGAGGACGAGGCCGGCGGGCAGCTGAGCGGCGACATTGTAAGGACACATTCGGGGGCAATCGTCACCGCTCCGTCGGATGCCTCCGTGCTCTATGCGGGGCCTTTTCGTTCCTATGGTCAACTCTTGATACTGAACGCTGGCGGTGGTTATCATCTGGTTCTTGCTGGCATGAGTAGAATCAGCGTCAGGCTTGGGCAGAGCGTGGTGGCAGGGGAGCCCATCGGTGCGATGGGGGAGGCCAGGGTCGCGAGTTTCGCGGCATCGGGCGATGAAGAATCCGGTCCGGAACTCTATGTAGAGTTCCGCGAAGAGGGAAAACCCGTCGATCCGGCACCCTGGTGGGCGGACCGCAATTCTGTAAGGGCAGGAAATGATACGTAAGGCATCTCTACTTGTCGCCGGCGCATTGATGGGCGCATCCGCCATGAGCCTCGTTTATGGCTCGGCGGGCAGCTCCGCCAACGCTGCGAGCTCCGACACCTACAAGCAGCTCGCCATCTTCGGCGACATCTTCGAGCGTGTGCGGGCGCAATATGTTACGCCGCCCGAGGATGCCAAGCTGATCGAGAGCGCCATCAACGGTATGTTGACCTCGCTCGATCCCCATTCCTCCTACCTCAATCCGGATGCCGCGCAGGACATGCGCGTGCAGACCCGCGGCGAGTTCGGCGGCCTCGGCATCGAGGTGACGATGGAAGAAGACCTCGTGCGGGTCATCTCGCCGATCGAAGATACACCAGCCGCGCGCGCTGGCGTTATCGCAGGCGATCTGATCGCCGAGATCGATGGCGAAGAGGTGCGTGGCATGTCGCTCTCGGATGCCGTCGAACTGATGCGCGGCGAGGTCAACACGCCGATCGAACTCACCATCATCCGCGAAGGCGCCGACGCCCCAATCACCCTGACGATCGTGCGCGACGTCATCAAGGTGCGAGCCGTCCGCTTCAGCCTCGAGGACGATATCGGCTACATCAAGATCAACTCCTTCACCGAGCGCACCACCGACGATCTGGAAGCCGCCATCGCGCGGATGAGGGAAGAGGCCGGCGACACCGATATCCAGGGCTACGTCCTGGATCTGAGGCTCAATCCGGGCGGCCTGCTCGACCAGGCGGTCAACGTCGCCGATGCCTTCCTGGACCGCGGCGAGATCGTTTCGACGCGTGGCCGCGATCCGCGCAATGTGACGCGGTTCGACTCGCGGCCGGGTGACCTGATCGACGGCAAGCCTATCATCGTGCTGATCAATGGCGGCTCGGCGAGCGCGTCGGAGATCGTGGCGGGCGCGCTGCAGGACCATCGTCGGGCGACGGTCGTCGGCACCAAGTCCTTCGGCAAGGGCTCGGTCCAGACGATCATCCCATTGGCCGAGAACGGTGCCCTTCGTCTGACGACGGCGCTCTACTACACGCCGGCCGGGACCTCGATCCAGGCGCGCGGCATCCTGCCCGACATCCGGGTGGAACAGCCGGTGCCCGAGGAACTGCTGGGCCAGGACGTAGAGCGCGGCGAATCGGAACTGCGCGGACACATCGTCGGCGCCGAGGAAGACGAAAACGGCTCGGGTTCGTCCGCCTATGTCCCGCCGGACAAGGAAGACGACCTCCAGCTCAACTATGCGCTTGATCTGATTCGCGGCGTGGAGACCAACCAGGCTTACCCGCCGAATCCCGACAGAGCGCTGCTGAACGAGCAGTAGCCCGACCGCGTAGCGTCGGCCGGGTCTCGCGGCCCGGCCATCGAAGGACTTAACGCCGGCGACCGGATTTCGACATCCGGTGGCCGGTTTCGATTCTGGGGTGCCGACTCCTTCTTTGGATGTCGCGCTGATCTTGCGGATGGGATGTGAGCACGGGGACCGGCAGCGACAGGGACATCGACCGCCCGCTCGGGCTGTCGGACCGTCGGCGCTCGCGGCGTTTCCAGATGCCCGGGGCCGGCAACATCGCGGCTGGAATCCTTGTTATTGCCGTTGCCGGCGCGGCCAGCGCCATTGCACTGCGCGAGCAGCCATTCCGCGACCCGCCGCCGGTGGCCGTCTCCGCGCCGGAAATGGCGGAACAGGAGGCGGCAAGCGAACAAGCCATGCCCCGCGTCGGCGGACCTGATGGCGCTTCCGTCATTCGTGTCACGCCGCCCACGCTAGAAGACTCGCAAAGCGTGATCGTCATCCGCGATCCCAGCGCCCTCAGCCAGGACTCAAGGACTGCCCATCTGCCCGACAGTTCGCTGATCGAAAACAGCGACTATGGGGCGCTGCCGATGCGCGCAGCTGACGGTCGGCGCCCCTTCGACGCTTATGCGAGGCCTTGGTCGGGCGCGCGCGGCGCGCGGGTGGCCATCGTCATCGGTGGGCTCGGCCTGTCACAGACCGGCACGCAGAACGCGATCGAGACGCTGCCAGGCGAAGTCACGCTGGCATTCGCGCCGCACGGCAACAGCCTCGACCGCTGGATGCAGGCGGCAAGGCGCGCCGGACACGAAATCCTGTTGCAGCTGCCGCTCGAGCCCTTCGATTATCCAAGCGTCGACCCCGGCCGTGACACGCTCACCGTCGCAGGCGACCCGCATGAGAACACCGAGCGTCTGCTGCGCACGCTGGCACGCATCACCAATTATGTCGGGGTCATGAACTACATGGGCGCCCGATTCACCTCGGATGAGGCCGTCATGTCGCCTCTGATGGCCGAACTTGGCCGGCGGGGGCTGATGTTCCTTGACGACGGGACGTCCGCGCGCAGCATCGCCGACCGGCTGGCCCAGGGCAATGGGGCGCCTTTCGCGGCGGCTCACGCCGCGGTGGACGCCAACCGCGACCGCGCCTCCATCCTTGAGCGACTTGACGATCTCGAACGCGTCGCCCGCGCGCAGGGCTACGCCATCGGCACCGGCTCCGCATTCGACACGACGGTGGAGACGGTGGCCTCCTGGGTGGCCGAGGCGCGGCGGCGCGGCGTCGAGATCGTTCCCGTATCCGCACTGGCCAACGACCCCGGACGGTAGGCATGAAAACCAAGGCTGACGCACTTCCCTACCGACCCTGTGTCGGGATCATGGTCCTGAACGCCGAGGGGCTGGTCTGGGCCGGTCGTCGTATCGCCGAGAGCGACAGCGAGATGGCAGGCACCGACAAGCTCTGGCAGATGCCGCAGGGCGGCATCGACGAAGGAGAGGACCCGCTACCCGCCGCGCTGCGCGAACTTTACGAGGAGACGGGCATGCGCACCGTCTCGCTGCTGGCCCAGGCACCGGACTGGATCCACTACGACCTGCCCGAACATCTCGTGGGCATCGCCTTCAAGGGACGATATCGTGGCCAGAAGCAGCGCTGGTTCGCCTTCCGCTTCGAAGGCGACATCAGCGAGATCGCCATCAACCCTCCGCCAGGAGGCCACGAGGCCGAGTTCGACGACTGGGCCTGGAAGCCCATGGACGAACTGCCCGACCTCATCGTCCCCTTCAAGCGCGGGGTCTATGAGCAGGTCGTGGCAGCCTTCCGGCACCTGAAGGGCTGATCAGAGAGCCTCGATGACACCACAGGCGATGCGATCGCCAGCGTCGCCATGCGGATCGGTCGCGTAATCGTCCGGCTCAGAATGAAGGATCACGGCCCTTCCGTCGCCGCCCAGCAAACCGTTCTCCGCGCCCTCGTCAAGCGATGTACGCTCGGTGAAGAGTTCGGCTTTGAGAATCCCGTCCTGGCCGACATGGACATTGGGCAGGTCGCCGGAATGCGGGCCATCCGGGCTGTGGATGCCGTGGTCTTCGTCGCCCGCGGTAAAATGACCGCCCGCGCTTTCGAAGCCTCCTTCCGGATCACACGCGCCGTTCTCGTGAATGTGCAAGCCATGCGCGCCAGGCGACAGATCGGTCATCTCGACGAAGACATGCAGGATGCCGGACGCCGTCTGTCGGAACGTGACGGTGCCGACATCGTCGCCGTCAGCGTTGATCATGGCAGCGCTGGCCTCGGCCTCGGCCATTGCGGCCTGGGCGAAAGCGGGGCTCGATAGCATGACGAGGGCCGTTGCGGCCGATGCGAAGCGTTTCATGTTGGATCTCCCTGGGACAGTGTCTGCAGAGCCAACAGATAAAGCCGCGATTTGTTCAGCAGCGTTCTGCCGGATGGGGTCATCAGTCAGGTTCAGCGAACCGGATTCCCGATGGACAGGCAAACAGCCTCATGACATGGCAACTAAAGGGCGCATACTTGACAGAATACGCGTCTCGGTTGAACCTGTGTGCTGCAGCGAAGCCCGCTGTGCCTGGATCGAAGGTGCGTGCGATGCCGGTGTGGTCAACAACAGAGTCGGTATTTCGAAACCTGCACGGGTGGCTTCAGTTTCTCGTCCCCTATGCCGTCCTCCTTGGGATTGCACTCTATTTCTTCTGGGATTCCCGGCAGATCATCCAGGAGTCTCGCGAGTTTTCGATTTCCCGGGAGTGGAACGCGACGATTGCCAAGCTCGGCGTTCACCCGCTCTATCCGCCGCAAGAGGACTTCCGGGTTGGCGACGTCTATGCGGTTCTGGTTTCGCTAGACCCGGCCAACGAGAGGTGGAACAACCGGGCGATCATTATCGGCCATGTCGACCTGGATAACGACATATTGGAGAACCAGCGCCGTCGGAGCCGGCCACGACAGACCGGCGCCACCCCACCCGACTGGTATCTCGAGTCCGACAGCGCCGAACGGATCGTTCTGAGATCCATCGTTTTCCCGGGCTTCGACAGCAATCTAGGTGCCGACCACCAAGCCGACGCCAACCTCATCGCGGGATCAGCGGGTGGCCGGGCTCGATCAAACGCCGCGGAGCAGATCCAGATCACCAACGCCATGACTTACGGTGCGGACCCGGTCGTCTCGCTGGCGCGACTGATGCAATTTTGCCGGGAAAGTGGTCTTTGCCAAAAAGCGCTGCTTCAACGGCTCTTCGCCCACCGTTTCGGCTCGGCGATCTTTCCCGCATCGGCAGAAGGCGCCCAAGTTTCGATAGACGTGCGGGTCGTGACGCGCGTGTTTCTTTCGGACGATCTCAGCCTGACAGCAAACAGAGGACGAGAAGCAACCGGACGTCTGGCTCTGGGTGCCGACAATTCGCAGGATGGCGCTGTCCAAAATGCTGTTCTGGCCGGCCAGACGGCGGCTGAGATGCGCCATGCAGTTCGCCAGCAGGGGCGGATTCCGCGACCTGTCGTGTTCGGTTATCACCGGATTGCCATCGCGGCGATGGAATAGGAGATGGAGATGAACAACACATATCTCGTTCTCGCCTTCATTGTCGTCAGCCTGCCGGCTTCTGCAGACGCGCAGGCAATCCAATCGTTGCCCGCCGATCCGGGAAGCGCGAGAGAGGAAACGGACGAACTGCCCTGCAGCCCATTTCCGGCCTGCGCCTTTGTCGGAGGCGACCCATTCAAACCGCCGGTTATAGGAGGTGGCGGGATAATCGCGCGCGAGCGCGCGCCGGGTTTTGACGCCGACCAGGAGTGGGGTGCCATGGAGTTCAACCCCGAATTCCAGCAGTATATTCTGCGGCGTGACAGCGACGCGGCGTGGATTGAGCAGGAAACGCTGTACCTGATGGCTCCGCAGTAGCCGCACCGCCTTATTCGCAGGTGCTCGATCGCGTTCTTGCGGCATTACGGATATTCGCCGACGGATCGGCCTCTTGCGACCGTGAGGTGCATGCGCGTGCTGCAACTGGTCTGGCTAGCTCAACAAAAAAAGACCGGCATGAGCCGGCCTTTGCAGAAATGCGATCGTCCTGACCCGACTCAGGCTCCCGTGGCGATGACGCCTTCAAGCGTGGTCAATTGTGCCAAATAGGCCTCCGCCTTGGTGCGGGCGGCGTCGTCCTTGGCGTCGTCAATATCCTCGCGCGTGGCCTGGATGCGGCGGGCGACGTCATCGCGATTGATGTCGGAAACGGCGATGGCCGATTCGGCCAGCAGCGTGCAGGTCTGCGGCAGGATATCCACGAAGCCGCCGAACACGACATATTTCTGCTCGCTGCCCGAGACCGCCTTCACGGTGACCACCCCGGGCCTGATGGTCGACATGACGGGAGCATGGTTGGCCATGACCGTCATCTCGCCTTCGGTTGCCGGAATGACGACCGATTCGACATCCTCCGAGACGAGCAGCCGCTCCGGGGAAACGAGTTCGAACTTGTATGGTGCTGCCATGCTTTTTCAGCGAAGTCCGAGCTCGAACGGCGATAGCGCATTCGCGACGCCGCCGTTCATCCGCTCCTGTCCGCCACTCCCATCCGCTGTTGGCTCAGGCTGCTTCCGCAGCCAGCTTCTTGCCCTTCTCGACGGCATCTTCGATGGTGCCGACCATGTAGAAAGCCGATTCCGGAAGGTGGTCGTATTCGCCTGCCACCAGGCCCTTGAAGCCCTTGATGGTGTCCTCCAGATCGACCAGCTTGCCCGGCGCGCCGGTGAACACTTCGGCCACGAAGAAGGGCTGCGACAGGAAACGCTCGATCTTGCGGGCGCGCGCCACAGTCAGCTTGTCCTCTTCCGACAGCTCATCCATGCCGAGAATGGCGATGATGTCCTGCAGCGACTTGTAGCGCTGCAGCGTCTGCTGGACGTCGCGGGCAACCCGATAGTGCTCTTCGCCCACGATCTGCGGGTCGAGCATGCGCGAGGTCGAATCCAGCGGATCAACCGCCGGATAGATGCCCTTTTCCGAGATGGCGCGGTTCAGCGTCGTCGTCGCGTCCAGATGGGCGAACGAGGTGGCAGGTGCCGGATCGGTGAGATCGTCGGCGGGCACGTAAATGGCCTGCACCGAGGTGATCGAGCCCTTGTGGGTTGTGGTGATGCGTTCCTGCAGCATGCCCATGTCGGTGGCAAGCGTCGGCTGATAGCCCACCGCCGAAGGAATGCGGCCGAGCAGTGCCGACACTTCCGAACCCGCCTGCGTGAAGCGGAAGATGTTGTCAACGAAGAACAGCACGTCCTGGCCCTGGTCGCGGAAATACTCGGCGACGGTGAGGCCGGTCAGGCCGACGCGGGCGCGGGCACCGGGCGGCTCGTTCATCTGGCCGTAGACGAGGGCAGCCTTGGAGCCTTCGCCGCCGCCCTTCTTGTTGACGCCGGATTCGATGAACTCGTGATAGAGATCGTTGCCCTCGCGGGTGCGCTCGCCGACGCCGGCAAACACCGAATAGCCGCCATGCGCCTTCGCGATGTTGTTGATCAGCTCCTGGATCAGCACCGTCTTGCCCACGCCGGCGCCGCCGAACAGGCCAATCTTGCCGCCCCTTGCGTAAGGCGCGAGCAGGTCGATGACCTTGATGCCGGTGATCAGGATGGCCGCTTCCGTCGACTGGTCGACATATTCGGGCGCCGGTGCGTGGATCGGGCGCGTTTCGGTGGCCAAGAGCGGGCCTTCTTCGTCGATCGGCTCGCCGATGACGTTGATGATCCGGCCGAGCATCTCGGGACCCACGGGAACGACGATCGGCTGGCCGGTATCGGTCACGGCCTGACCGCGGACAAGGCCTTCGGTCGAATCCATGGCGATGGTGCGCACCGTGTTCTCGCCGAGGTGCTGTGCAACCTCGAGAACCAGGCGCTGGCCGTGATTGTCGGTCTCGAGCGCGTTCAGGATCGGCGGCAGGACGTCCTCGAACGAGACGTCGACGACGGCGCCGATGACCTGGCGGATCTTGCCGGTGGCACCAGCCGAGGCGGTCTTCTGCGCCGGGGACTTGGTGGCCGCGGCCGGAGCCTTCGTCGCGGCCGGCTTCTTGGCCGCGGCCGGAGCCTTGGGGGTAGCTGCTTTAGCCATGGTTTCTAGCCTCTTTCCTTGTTCCTCGAACGCGCCCTTGCGGGCTCCGTTCTAGAGCGCCTCGGCGCCCGAAATGATCTCGATCAATTCCTTGGTGATCTGCGCCTGACGCTGACGGTTGTAAGTGATCGACAGCTTGTCGATCATATCGCCGGCATTGCGCGTCGCATTGTCCATCGCGCTCATCTTGGCGCCCATCTCGCCAGCCGCGTTCTCCAGGAGTGCCGTGAAGATCTGCACCGCGATGTTGCGCGGGATCAGGTCCTCGAGGATTTCGCCGGCGTCCGGCTCGTATTCGTAGATGGCGTTGCTGGCCTTCTCGTCGCCCGTATCGGTAGCCTCCGGCGGGATCGACGGCACCAGCTGATGGGCGGTCGGGACCTGGCTGATGACCGACTTGAATCGCGAGTAGAACAGCGTGCAGACGTCGAACTCGCCCTTTTCGAACATGCCGATCACCTTGCGGGCAACCTCATCGGCATTCACGAATCCGATCTGCTTGACTTCGCGGAACTCGATCCGGTCGATGATCTTGTCGGCGAAGTCGCGGCGAAGGATGTCATAACCCTTCTTGCCGACGGTGATGATCTTGACCGTCTTGCCCGCGGCGATCAATTTCCGGATGTGCTCGCGTGCGTGCCGCGAGATCTGCGAGTTGAAACCGCCACACAGGCCGCGCTCGGCGGTCGCGACGACGATCAAATGCACGTCGTCCTTTCCGGTCCCGGTCATCAGCGCTGGCGCATCCAAACCTTCAACGGCGGCCGAGATGTTGGCCAGCACCTGGGCCATGCGCTCCGAATAGGGCCGCGCTGCCTCGGCAGCCTCCTGGGCGCGCCGAAGCTTGGCCGCGGCGACCATCTGCATCGCCTTGGTGATCTTCTGCGTCGCCTTGACCGAGGCGATGCGGTTGCGGAGGTCCTTGAGTGAAGCCATGCGGCTAACCTATTCCCTTGTCGGCTTGCCTCAGGCGAAGGTCTTGGCGAAGGAATCGATCTCGGCCTTCAGCTGCGCCCTCAGCTCGTCCGACAGCGCCTTCTCCTTGCGGATGGCGGCGAGCACCTTCTTCTGCGACCGCAGATGAGAAAGCAGACCTGCCTCGAACTTGCTCACGTCGCCGAGAGCCAGCTTGTCGAGATAACCCTGCGTGCCGGCATAGATGACGGCGACCTGCTCCTCGGTCTTCAGCGGCGAGAACTGCGGCTGCTTCAGAAGCTCGGTCAGGCGGGCACCGCGATTGAGCAGGCGCTGCGTGGCGGCATCGAGATCGGAACCGAACTGCGCGAAGGCGGCCATCTCGCGATACTGGGCGAGTTCGCCCTTGATCGAGCCGGCAACCTGCTTCATCGCCTTGATCTGCGCGGCGGAGCCGACGCGCGACACCGACAGGCCGACGTTCACGGCCGGACGGATGCCCTGGAAGAACAGATTGGTCTCCAGGAAGATCTGGCCGTCGGTGATCGAGATCACGTTGGTCGGAATGTAGGCCGACACGTCGTTGGCCTGCGTTTCGATGATCGGCAGCGCGGTGAGCGAACCGGAACCATTGTCTTCGTTCAGCTTGGCCGCACGCTCGAGCAGACGGGAGTGCAGGTAGAAGACGTCGCCGGGATAGGCTTCGCGGCCGGGCGGACGACGCAGCAGGAGCGACATCTGGCGATAGGCCACGGCCTGCTTGGACAGATCGTCATAGGCGATCACGGCATGCATGCCGTTGTCGCGGAAATACTCGCCCATGGCGCAACCGGTGAAGGGAGCCAGGAACTGCATCGGCGCCGGATCGGAAGCGGTGGCTGCGATGATGATCGAATATTCGAGTGCGCCGCGCTCTTCCAGTACCTTCACGAACTGCGCGACCGTGGAACGCTTCTGGCCGACGGCGACATAGACGCAATAGAGCTTCTGGTTTTCGTCGTCGCCTTCATTGACCGACTTCTGGTTCAGGAAGGTGTCGAGAACGATGGCGGTCTTGCCGGTCTGGCGATCACCGATGATCAGCTCGCGCTGGCCGCGGCCGACCGGGATGAGCGCATCGATGGCCTTAAGGCCCGTCGACATCGGCTCGTGCACCGACTTGCGGGGGATGATGCCGGGCGCCTTGACGTCGACGCGGCGACGCTCGGTGGCCTCGATCGGGCCCTTGCCATCGATCGGATTGCCCAGCGCGTCAACGACGCGGCCGAGCAGGCCCTTGCCGACGGGGGCGTCGACGATGTCGCCGGTCCGCTTGACGATGTCGCCTTCCTTGATGTCCCGGTCCGAGCCGAAGATCACGACGCCGACATTGTCGGCTTCGAGGTTCAGCGCCATGCCCTTGATGCCGCCGGGGAATTCGACGAGCTCACCGGCCTGGACATTGTCGAGGCCGTAGACGCGAGCAATGCCGTCGCCGACGGACAGTACCTGTCCGACTTCCGAGACTTCGGCTTCCCTGCCGAAATTCTTGATCTGGTCCTTGAGGATTGCGGAAATTTCCGCGGCGCGGATGTCCATCAGCCGACCTCTTTCAGTGCGAGCTTGAGCGAATTGAGCTTGGTTTTGAGCGACGTGTCGATCTGACGCGAACCGATGCGCACGACGAGACCGCCGAGAATGGAAGGATCGACCGTCAGGTTGAGCGCGACATCCTTGCCGGCCACAGCCTTCAGCGTCTGCCTGAGTTCCGCCTGCTGGTCGTCGGTCAGCGCATGGGCGCTGGTCACGTCGGCGGCAACTTCGCCGCGCGCTTCGGCGGCCAGAAGACGAAAGCCGGCGATCATGCCCGGCAGCGCAAAGAGGCGCCGGTTGCGGGCGACGACACGCAGGAAATTGGCGACGAGACCCTCGTAGCCCGCCTTGTCGGCGATGGCCGTGATGGCGCGCAGCTGATCTTCGGCGGAAAAAACGGGGCTTGTGACGAGCCGGCGCAGGTCCGCGCTGTCGGCGAGCATCGCCTCCACGCGAGCCAGTTCCTTCTCGACCTCATCGATGCTGCCAGCCTCGGAGGCCAGCTCGAAGAGCGAGTTCGCATAGCGCGAAGCCATGCCTGATATGAGGGAGCCAGTCTGTGCCACGGGCCGTCTTTGTTCTAGAGTTTCACCGGACGGGATGCCGGGCAGGCGAATTCGGCAGAGTACCGCCTAAACCCTTGACCCTGTTGGGGTCTTTCGCCCAGCAAGCAGATTGAGCCTTGCCCCCCGGTCGAAAGTCGATTGCCGTCTAGCACAGGCTTTCCGGACTCGCAACACGGGCATGGCCCTGCATTTCCGGCAGTTTTGTCGCAGGTGCGAAGGTTCAGGCGACAAAGCCCAGCGCGAATGCCAGCGGTAAGGCGGCCAGCACCAGTTCGATCACAAGCGAAATCCAGTTATAGGCAGTACTGCCCCGGTCCGACAGGATGGAGACGAGCCGGCCGAAGGCGGTAAAGGCCCATGACAGGCCGAGCGCCAGGTAAAGCATCGGCTGCGCCAGGAGCAGGCAGGACAGGCCGAGCCCGAGATAGAAGCCGGCCATCGTCGCCCGCGCCTCGCCGACGGCTTCCGGATGAGCGTCTGCGGGGCGCAGCCTCAGTATGCGCAGGCTCGCAGCCGGCGCAAAGAACATCAGAAGACCAAACAGCACCGTAGCGAGCGCCGCCCACCATGCCAACCATTCGCCCTGGCTGTAGGGCCAGGGAAAAGCGAGTTCCATCTGCGTTCTCCAACCGAATCGGTGGCGCAGGATAGACCGGCATGGGTGGGACGGAAATGGCGGGCGTGGGGCATAGCGGTTTGAGGTGGTTGCCTCAGCCACGCCCAAAGCCCCCATGCCGCCCTGTCGCACTTTGGCGCCCCTGCCCGGCTTGATCTCTCCCGAGATATTCTGCCGTCGCGTTTCGGCGTGACGCCTGGCGCCGGTCGTGGCATGGTCATTCCCTCCAGAGGACCAGAAGCCTTCCGCCCTTCTTCCTCCATGCCGGAGGCAAGCCGGAACCGGAACCATAGCTTGTTCAGCGCGTTTTTATGGCGTCTTCAAGAAATCCGTCGGCAATCAGCGAAAGTTTCGAGCGTGAAACAGCTACGTTTCAATCGCCGCATTTCGGCACACTGCCAGGCCTGCACCCACGCTTTCGGAGGAGACGGTTGTGCGACTTGGCGGTGAACGGCCCAGCAGGAATGTCGAGGATCGTCGGGGCCAAGGTCGCTCTGGCGGCGTCAGAGGTGGATTTGGCAATCGCCTGCGCCTGCCTGGTGGGCGGGGCGGCGGGGGCCTCGGCATCGGAGGGATCCTGCTGCTTGTCGGCGTCATGTGGTTCCTGGGCGTAAACCCGCTCGAACTGCTGGTTGGCGAAACCACAACGCCGCAGCAACGACAGACGCACGAAGAAGACCTCTCCCAGCCAGGGGCAGTCGCCGGTCCTGACGATGAAATGAGGGATTTCGTGGCCCGCGTACTGGGCACGACCGAACGTGCCTGGGAGGACATTTTCGCCGAGCACGGGCAGGAATACCCACAGCCGACGCTGGTGCTGTTTGACGACTCGACGCGCTCGGCCTGCGGTTTGGGAGCCGCGGCGATGGGACCGTTCTACTGCCCGAGCGATTCGACGATCTACCTCGAATTGTCCTTCTTTCGCGATCTCAAGACCAGGTATGGCGCGCCTGGTGAATTTGCAGAAGCATATGTGATCGCTCACGAGGTCGGCCACCATGTTCAGAACCTTATGGGAACGCTGGAGCGCACAGCCGCGCAGCGCGCCCGCCTGTCGACAGCCGACGCGAATGAGGTCTCGGTTCGCGTTGAATTGCAGGCCGATTGTTATGCCGGCATCTGGGCGCATGCGATTGCCCAGGAAGGAACCATCCTCGAAGACGGCGATATCGAGGATGGGCTGAATGCAGCCAGCGCCATTGGAGACGATCGGCTTCAGCAGCAGACCCAGGGACGAGTGGTTCCTGAATCATTCACGCATGGGACGTCCGAGCAGCGGATGGTTTGGTTCCAGCGCGGAATGGAAACCGGGGAAATCGAAGCGTGCGACACGTTTGGCGCTGACCTCTGAAGTTTGGGTCCCGACTCAACTTCCGTCTCAAATCCAGACAGTCCCGCCATACCTCCGATCACCCCTACAGAAAACTCTGCGGATCGATGTCGATCTGCACCCTGATCGAGCCGCGTGGCCGGGGACCGGCGGCAATGAGGACGCGGATGAAGCTCTGGATGTCGGAGCGGCGTTCGCCGTGGACGAGCAGGCGGAAGCGGTGGCGGCCGGCGATCAGGGCGAGCGGCGCCTCGGCCGGGCCGAGCACCTCGATCTCGGCACTGGCGGGCGCGGAACGGCGCAGGGCGCGGGCATGGCTTTCGGCCTCGGCGCGCGTCGCCGCGCTGACGACCAGCGCCGCCAGCCTGCCGAAGGGCGGCAGATGCGCCCGCTCGCGCTCAGTGATCTCGCGATCATAGAAGGCTTCCGAATCGCCTGAGACCAAAGCCCGCATCACCGGGTGATCGGGCTGGTAGGTCTGGATGAAGCCCTTGCTCTTGCGCCCGAAGCGCCCGGCCCGGCCGGTGACCTGCGACAGAAGCTGGAAGGTGCGCTCGGCGGCGCGCGGGTCGCCGTTGGCCAGCCCCAGATCCGCGTCGATGACCCCAACCAGGCTCATTTTCGGGAAATTGTGTCCCTTGGCCACGAGCTGCGTGCCGATGACGATGTCGGCTTCGCCCTTGGCGATGGCCTCCAGCTCGAGCCGCAGGCGCTTCACGCCGCCCAGCATGTCGGAAGACAGGACGATCGTGCGGGCATCCGGGAAGTGGCTGTCGATCTCCTCGGCGATGCGCTCGATGCCCGGCCCGCAGGCGACGAGATGGTCGAGCGCGCCGCAGGACGGGCAGGCCTCGGGCTTCGGCTCGTGATGACCGCAATGGTGGCAGACGATCTGGCCGCGGAAGCGGTGTTCGACCAGCCAGGCCGAGCAGGACGGGCACTGGAATCGGTGGCCGCAGACGCGGCAGAGCGTCAGCGGCGCGTAGCCGCGGCGGTTGAGGAAGAACAGCGCCTGCTCGCCACGCTCCAGCGCGTGGCCCGTTTCCTCCAGAAGCACCGGCGAGACGAAGCCGCCACGCGCCGGCGGCGCCTTGCGCATGTCGATGGCACGAATCTCGGGCATCACCGCATCGGCAAAACGCGCCGGCAGGACGACACGCTCGTAGCGGCCCTGCTCGGCATTGACGCGGCTTTCCACCGAAGGCGTGGCAGACGCCAGCACCACGGGAAAGCTGCCGATATGGCCCCGCACCACCGCCATGTCGCGGGCATTGTAGAATACCCGGTCCTCCTGCTTGTAGGCAGGGTCGTGCTCCTCGTCGACGACGATCAGGCCCAGTTCCTGGAAGGGGAGGAAAAGCGCCGATCGGGCGCCCGCCACCACCCGGATCTGGCCCTCGGCGACCTGTCGCCAGACGCGTTCGCGGGTCCGGGGCGCGAGATCCGAATGCCAGGCGGCGGGCGGCGCGCCGAAACGGTCGTGGAACCGATCGAGAAAGGCGGCCGTCAGCGCGATCTCGGGCACCAGCACGAGCACCTGGCGGCCCTTTTCGAGTGCCTTTGCGATCGCCTCGAAATAGACTTCTGTCTTGCCCGAGCCGGTGACGCCGTCGATCAACGTCACCGAGAAGGCTCCCGCGCCCGCCCGCTCCTTCAGCGCATCGGCGGCAATCGTTTGGTCCGGCGAAAGCGATGGCGCCGCATAGGCGGGGTCGGGTGCGGCGACCAGTGGCGGCGGCGGGATCTCGACGGCCTCGAACATGCCCTGCGCCCTCAGCCCGTCGATGACGGTGAGCGAAGTGCCTGCTGCATGCGCCAGCCCCGAGCGCGTCCAGGCAAGGCCATTCCCGGCGTATTCCATCACGCGGCGGCGCGCATCGGTGATGCGATCCGGCTCGCCGGGCAGGAGCCTGATCCCCTGAAGCGGCGGTTCGGGATCGAAGGCGGCCGGAACGCGCAGCACCATGCGCGCCACCATGCCCGGCGGCGACAGCGTGTAGCTGGCCACCCAGTCGACGAAGCGGCGCATGTCCTGATCAATGGGCGGACAGTCGAACAGCTGGGAGATCGGCCGGAGCTTTTTCGGGTTCACGGCCTCGCCCGGCCCGTCCCAGACGATACCGGCCACCTCGCGGGGCCCGAGCGGCACACGCACGACGGAGCCCGGCCTGACCGGCATGCCAGCCGGCACGGCATAGGAATAGGGGCGCTCGGCCGGCATCGGCACGAGCACGGGGACGATGGCTGGCCTGTCCGAATCTGTGGTCATCGGGCGTGACCTTGCCCCGTTCTTGGGCTAGAGCAAAGCCCGACAGGGTGGCCCGATGCGGGCTTCCAACCATTCTTCAGGAGAGATCCATGAAATTCTTCGTCGACACCGCCGATGTGGCGGAGATCCGCGAGCTCAACGACCTCGGCCTCATTGACGGCGTGACCACCAACCCCTCGCTGATCCTGAAATCGGGCGCCAACATCGCCGACGTCACCAGGGAAATCTGCGACATCGTCGAGGGTCCGGTCTCGGCCGAAGTGGTGGCCACCGATTTCGATGGCATGATGCGCGAGGCGACGATCCTCGCCAAGATCGCCGAGAATGTCTGCATCAAGGTTCCGCTCACGCTGGACGGCCTGAAGGCCTGCAGCGCAATCCGCAGCGATCTCGACCGCCAGACCAATGTGACGCTGTGCTTTTCGGCCAACCAGGCGCTGCTCGCCGCCAAGGCCGGCGCCAGCTTCATCTCGCCCTTCATCGGCCGCCTCGACGACATGGGCTTCGACGGCATGGAAGTGATCGCCGAGATCCGCCAGATCTACGACAATTACGATTTCGACACCGAGATCCTGGCCGCCTCGATCCGCAGCGCCGACCACGTCAAGCGCTGCGCGCTGATCGGTGCCGACGTGGCGACCGTGCCGCCGGCAACACTCAAGGCGCTGGTCAAGCACCCGCTGACAGACAAGGGGCTGGAGGCGTTCCTGTCCGACTGGGCCAAGACCGGCCAGAAAATCGGCTGAGGCCGCAACGAACCGTCAGGAGCCGGGCGCGCGGCGGGAGAGGTCCTGCGCCACGGCCATGCGCAAGAATTCGGCGACTTCCTGTGCGGCGCGGTCTTCCGCGTCGCGGCGGGCGCGCAGCGCCGCAAATTCCTGGCGCGACAGGTCGAAGGCGGCCATCGCGCTGCGCGTGCCGGCTGCGACCGGCCGGCCGGTCTCGATATCGATGAGCCTGTAGGTAGCCGTCACGGTGAGGGTCTGCGAGGTCGGCTCGTCGTCGGTGGCCCCGGTGATCTGTGCCGCCGCGGCAAAGACCGGCCTTACCGTCAGGTCCAGCCTGTAGCGCGGATTGTCGGTGCGCCCCTGGCCGCCCGTGAACAGGAAAATCAGGTGGTTGCGGGCCTGCTGCGCAATGCGGGTGTTGACCGGGGCCACCTCGATGGAAGCCAGTTCGGCCGCCACGCCCGCGACCGCTACGCCGGAAGCCGCAACGCCGGTGGTACCGTAAAGCGGCTGCACGGTGCAGCCGGCCGCGAAGAGGGCCAGCGCCGCGAGCGCGCTTAGTGCGAAGCGGGTGCGGGGTCTCGAAGCACGATCAGGCAACGACATTGACGATCCTCTGCGGCACCACGATCACCTTGCGGGGCGGCTTCCCGTCGAGCGCCTTCTGGACGAAGTCCAGCGCCAGCGCCGCCTGTTCGACCGCAGATTGATCCGCCTCGCGCGCGATTGTCAAATCGCCGCGCTTCTTGCCGTTGATCTGCACGGGGAGCACGATCTGGTCGTCCACCACAAGCGCGGGATCGAATTGCGGCCAGGCACGATTCGCGGTCATTTCCTCGCCGCCGATCTCCTGCCAGCATTCCTCGGCCAGATGCGGCATCATCGGCGAGATCATCACCACCAGCATCTCGACCGCCTCGCGCAAAGCTGCCGTCAGCGCGGCGTCCGAAGCGTCGGCCTTGGCAAGATGCGGCGACAGCATGTTGACCAACTCGTAGATGCGCGCCACGGCCTTGTTGAAGCCCAGCCGCTCGATGTCCTCGCCGACCGCCTTCACCGTCTTGTGGGCGGCGCGCGAGACCTCGCCGGCGGCGCCCTCGACACCTGCCGCAGGCGTGGCGCCGGCCAGTTTCGGCGCGGCTTCGGAGATCAGACGCCACAGGCGCTGCACGAAACGATGCGCGCCCTCGACGCCGGCTTCCGTCCAGATGACGTCGCGCTCGGGCGGCGAATCCGACAGCATGAACCAGCGCGCGGTATCCGCGCCGTAGCTCTCGATGATGTCGTCGGGGTCGACCACGTTCTTCTTCGACTTCGACATCTTCTCGATCGGGCCAACGCGAAGCTCCTCGCCGCTGGCCATCAGCACGGCCTTGCGGCCGTCCGGACCTTCCTCGACCTTCACCTCCGCCGGCGTGTACCAGCCGCCCTCGCCCTTGTAGGTCTCGTGGACCACCATGCCTTGCGTGAAGAGGCCCTCGAAGGGCTCCTCGACGGCGTTCAGATGGCCTGTCGCCTTCATGGCGCGGGCAAAGAAGCGCGAATAGAGAAGATGCAGGATCGCGTGCTCGATGCCACCGATATACTGGTTGACCGGCAGCCAGCCCTTCGGCCCGTCGACCACGTCGAGGCTGGTCGGGCGCTCCTCGTTCCACGGATCGGTGAAGCGGGCGAAGTACCACGACGAATCGACAAAAGTGTCCATCGTGTCGGTGTCGCGACGCGCAGCATTGCCGCATTTCGGGCACGGCGCATTTTTCCAGGTCGGGTGGTGGTCGAGCGGGTTGCCCGGCTTGTCGAAGGACACGTCGGCCGGCAGTTCCACCGGCAGCTGGTCCTGCGGCACCGGTACCGCGCCGCAACTGTCGCAATGGATCACCGGGATCGGGCAGCCCCAGTAGCGCTGACGCGAGATCAGCCAGTCGCGCAGGCGGAACTGCACCTTGCGCGCTGCCTGCGGCCGGCCGCTGAGCGTCACGGCCTCGAGTCGGCTTGCGACCTCCTCGAAGGCGTCCTTCGGCTTCATGCCGTCGAGAAAGCGCGAATTGATCATCACGCCATCGTCGACATAGGCCTCTTCGGTGATCTGGAAGCTCGCCGCATCTGCGTCTTCCGGCATCACCACGGGGACGACCGGCAGGCCGTATTTGTTGGCGAAGTCGAGGTCGCGCTGATCGCCGGAGGGGCAGCCGAAAATGGCGCCCGTGCCGTATTCCATGAGCACGAAATTTGCCACATAGACCGGCAGCGTCCAGCTCTCATCAAAGGGGTGGACGACACGGATGCCCGTGTCGAAACCCTTCTTCTCCGCCGTCTCGAGCTGCGCGGCAGAGGTGCCGGACCGACGAACTTCGGCCATGAAGGCGGCGAGCTCGGGATTGTTCTCGGCTGCCTTCTTCGCCAGCGGATGATCGGCCGCGATCGCCATGAAGGAGGCGCCGAACAGCGTGTCGGGGCGCGTCGTATAGACCTCGAGCTCGCCTTCGCCGGCGGGCGCGGTGTCGGGCACCAGCTTCCAGCGGATGGTGAGTCCCTCCGAGCGCCCGATCCAGTTCGACTGCATCAGGCGGACCTTTTCGGGCCACCTGTCGAGGGTGTCGAGCCCGTCGAGCAGGTCCTGCGACATGGAGGTGATCTTGAAGAACCACTGGGTCAGGTCGCGCTGCTCGACCTCGGCGCCGGAGCGCCAGCCCTTGCCGTCGATCACCTGCTCGTTGGCGAGCACGGTCATGTCGACGGGGTCCCAGTTGACCTTGGCGTTGCGCCGCTCGACCAGCCCGCCTTTCCAGAAATCGAGGAACAGCCGCTGCTGATGGCGGTAATAGGACGGATCGCAGGTCGCGAATTCACGCGCCCAGTCGAGCGACAGCCCCATCGTCTTGAGCTGGCCCTTCATCGTCTCGATGTTGGAATAGGTCCAGTCGCGCGGATTGACCTTGTTGTCGCGCGCGGCGTTCTCGGCCGGCAGGCCAAAGGCGTCCCAGCCCATCGGATGCAGCACGTTGAACCCCATGGCCCGCTTGTAGCGCGCCACCACATCGCCCATCGTGTAGTTGCGCACATGGCCCATGTGGATGCGCCCCGACGGATAGGGGAACATCTCCAGCACGTAATATTTCGGGCGCGGATCGGAATTGTCCGTCGCAAACAGCGCCGCCTCGTCCCAGGCCTTCTGCCATTTCGGTTCGGATGCGCGCGGATTGTAGCGTTCGGTTGCCATGCCGTCGGTTTCGCTTAAACAGGGGCGGAAAGGGTCCGGGCGGACCTTCACCACGCTTTGCCGGGGGCGTCAACACTGGCGGCCGGCAAGAAGGAGTTCTCGATGCAGGATGCGGTGGCACGCCTCGAAGAGGTTCGCGGCAGGATCGGCGGTGCGGAAAGCCAGGCGGGACGCGAAGCGGGCTCGGTTTCGCTGGTTGCGGTCAGCAAGACATTCGATGCCGACGCCATTCGTCCGGTGATCGGCGCCGGGCAGCGAATCTTCGGCGAAAACCGCGTCCAGGAAGCGCAGGGCAAATGGCCGGCGCTGAAGGAGGAGTTTCCCGACATCGAGCTGCATCTGATCGGACCGCTGCAATCCAACAAGGCCAAGGAGGCGATCGCGCTGTTCGACGTCATCGAGACGGTGGACCGCGAAAAGATCGCCAGGGAACTGGCCAAAGAGATGGACAAGCAGGGCCGCCGCCCGCTTCTCTACGTCCAGGTCAATACGGGTCTGGAAGAGCAGAAGGCCGGTATCGACCCGACCGAGACGGTCGCCTTCGTCGAACGCTGTCGCAACGAGCATGGTCTCGAGATCGAGGGGCTGATGTGCATCCCGCCTTTCGACGAAAATCCCGGACCGCATTTCGCGCTGCTCGACAAGCTCGCCCGCGAGGCCGGCGTCGAGAAGCTGTCGATGGGAATGTCAGGCGATTACGAGTTGGCGATCGCCTTCGGAGCGACCTCGGTGCGTGTCGGCTCAGCCATATTCGGCGTAAGGTGAAGTCTCGCCGGGACGTGCGGCAGGCATCTCCAGCCGCTGTGGATCGGTGAGTTCCAGCGGCAGATGGGTGGCGGCGATAATGATGCCGCCCTCTTCCAGATGCACCTGCATGAGTTCCTCGAAACCCTTCTCCGAAACCTTGTCCAGGCCTGCCGTCGGCTCGTCGACCAGCCAGACGGGCCGATGGCTTACCAGCAGGCGGGCGATCGCCACACGCCGTTTCTGTCCGGTGGACAGATAGGCGAAGGGCAGATGGCCGATGTCTGGAAGACCGACGGTGTCCAGCGCCTCGTCGATCGCCAGATGCGGGTGCCCGAGAAAATCCCGCCAGAAAGTCAGGTTCTCCTCGACCGTGAGCGCGGTCTTCATGGCGTTGGCATGGCCAAGATAATGGCAGGCAGAGGCGATGGTCGGCCATTCCTCGTCGCCGCCTTCCAGATCGGCCACGCCGGAAGCGGCGGGCAGCAGGCCGGCGATGATACGCAGCATGGTGGATTTGCCGGAGCCGTTCGGCCCGGTGACCACCAGCGCCTCGCCCGCGCCAAGCGAAAACGAGACGTCGGAGAAGACGATTTCACCGCCGCGTTCGCCCGCCAGTTTGTCGGCAACAAGCCGCATTCTTCCCTCGCAATGCCCTGCATCCGCGAAAGCGTACAAATTCGCCTTCTGTCGGGCTTTTATCCTCTTACGAAATTCACTATAGAACCGGCAACCACGCCAGCGGTCGGCGTGTCAGCCTTTTGCGCCGAACTTGCGCCGCCATGGGCGCGCGGGAAACGGACAGCGGAAATGATCGCACCCGCACCTTTGCGCTGATTACGCACACAGGCGTCCGGTTCCCTCGGCAATCGACAGTTAGCTAGGGATCGCCAGTGTCAAATTCGCTCGACAGCTTCAAATGCCGCAAAATCCTTTCCGTCAACGGCAAGGACCACGTCTATTTCGACCTCAAGGAGGCGGAAAAGAACGGGCTTGCGGGCGTGACGCGCCTGCCCTTCTCGATGAAGGTGCTGCTGGAGAACCTGCTGCGCAATGAGGACGGGCGCTCCGTCACCAAGGAATCGATCGAGGCCGTCGCCAAGTGGCTCGACGACAAGGGCAGCGCGGGCGTCGAGATCGCCTATCGCCCGGCACGCGTGCTCATGCAGGATTTCACCGGCGTTCCGGCGGTGGTCGACCTGGCCGCCATGCGCGATGCAATGGCTTCGCTCGGCGGCGATCCGGAAAAGATCAATCCGCTGGTGCCGGTTGACCTCGTCATCGACCATTCGGTGATCGTCGACGAATTCGGTACCCCCCTGGCCTTCGCCCGTAACGTCGAACTCGAATACAAGCGCAACCAGGAGCGCTACAAGTTCCTCAAATGGGGCCAGCAAGCATTCCGCAATTTCCGCGTCGTGCCGCCCGGCACCGGCATCTGCCACCAGGTGAACCTCGAATATCTCGGCCAGGTCGTCTGGACCAATGACGAGACAGGCGAGACAGTGGCCTATCCCGACACCTGCGTCGGCACCGATTCGCACACCACCATGATCAACGGCCTTGGCGTGCTCGGCTGGGGCGTGGGCGGCATCGAGGCCGAGGCTGCGATGCTCGGCCAGCCTGTTTCCATGCTCTTGCCCGAGGTCATCGGCTTCCGCCTGACCGGCAAGCTCAAGGAAGGTGTCACCGCCACCGATCTGGTGCTGACGGTGACCCAGATGCTGCGCAAGAAGAGCGTGGTCGGCAAGTTCGTCGAATTCTTCGGCGAGGGCCTGTCCTCCATGACGCTCGCCGACCGGGCCACCATCGGCAACATGGCGCCCGAATACGGCGCGACCTGCGGCTTCTTCCCCGTCGATGGCGAAACCATCCGCTACATGGAAAATTCCGGTCGCGACACCGATCGTCTGGCCCTCGTCGAGGCCTATTGCAAGACGCAGGGCATGTGGCGTGAAGAAGGCCTGGAAGATCCGATCTTCACCGACACGCTGGAGCTTGATCTGGGCGAGGTCGTTCCCTCCATGGCCGGGCCGAAGCGCCCCGAGGGTCGTGTGGCGCTGGGCGACATTGCTTCCAGCTTCGCGGCCGCACTGGCGAGCGAATACAAGAAGACCAGCGATGTGGAGAAGCGCTACCCGGTCAAGGGCACCGACCACGATCTCGGCCATGGCGACGTGGCGATCGCGGCGATCACGTCGTGCACCAACACCTCCAATCCGAGCGTGCTGATCGGCGCAGGCCTGCTGGCGCGCAATGCCAATCGGCTGGGTCTCAAGCAGAAGCCCTGGGTCAAGACCTCGCTCGCCCCCGGCAGCCAGGTGGTGGCCGAATATCTCGAGAAGGCCGGCCTGCAGAAGGAACTCGACCAGCTCGGCTTCAACCTGGTCGGCTTCGGCTGCACGACCTGCATCGGCAATTCCGGCCCTCTGCCGCCGCCGATTTCCGAGGCCATCAACGAAAAGGGCCTGATCGCGGCGTCCGTCCTCTCGGGCAACCGCAATTTCGAAGGCCGCGTATCGCCTGACGTACAGGCCAACTATCTGGCCTCGCCGCCGCTGGTCGTCGCCTACGCGCTGGCCGGCTCGGTCAAGATCGACCTGACCACCGAGCCGCTCGGCGAGGACAGGGACGGCAATCCGGTCTACCTCAAGGACATCTGGCCCACCTCGGTGGAGATCAACCAGTTCATCGAGAAGCATGTGACGCGCGAGCTCTTCGCCTCGCGCTACGCCGACGTCTTCAAGGGCGACGAGAACTGGCAGAAGGTGCAGGCGCCTGCCGGCCAGACCTATGCCTGGGACGATGATTCGACCTATGTGCAGAACCCGCCCTACTTCACCGGCATGGAAAAGACGCCGCGGGCGGGCGGCGACATCAAGGGTGCACGCATCCTCGGTCTCTTCGGCGACAAGATCACCACCGATCACATCTCGCCGGCCGGTTCGATCAAGGCAGCCTCGCCAGCCGGCAAGTACCTCACGGACAACGGCGTCGACGTGGTCGATTTCAACCAGTACGGCACCCGGCGCGGCAATCACGAGGTGATGATGCGTGGCACCTTCGCCAACATCCGCATCCGCAACCACATGCTGGGCGAAAACGGGCGCGAGGGCGGCTACACGTTCCACTATCCCTCCAATGAGGAAATGTCGATCTACGACGCGGCCATGCGCTACAAGGAAGAAGGCGTGCCGCTGGTCGTCTTCGCCGGCGTCGAATACGGCAACGGCTCCTCGCGCGACTGGGCGGCCAAGGGCACCAATTTGCTCGGCGTGCGCGCCGTCATCGCCCAGAGCTTCGAGCGCATCCACCGCTCGAACCTGGTCGGCATGGGCGTCGTTCCCTTCGTCATGGAAGAGGGCGTGTCCTGGGCCTCGCTCGGCCTCAAGGGTGACGAGACCGTCACCATCGAGGGGCTCGACACGATCCGCCCGCGCCAGAAGATGACGGCCAAGATCACCTACGCCGACGGCAGCGCCAAGGATGTCACGGTGCATTGCCGCATCGATACGCTGGACGAACTCGATTACTTCAAGAATGGCGGCATCCTGCAATACGTGCTGCGCGACCTGGTGGCCTGAGCCGCCTCACCACACGACATGCGAAAGGCCCGGTTGATCGCCCGGGCCTTTTGCATTTCCAGCATGCGGCTCGCTATGCGGGTGGCTGCGCCTTGCTGAAATCCGCGCTGCGGGCGATCCCGGCCGCAAAGGCAACGATGCAAAGAAGCACGGAAAGGGCGGCGAAGATCGGCGCGAAGCCGAAGCGCTCGCCCACGAAGCCGATCAGCGACGGCGCCACCAGGATGCCCGAATAGCCCATGGTCGTGACGATGCCGAGACCCGCGCCCGGCCCCAGGCCCGGCTGGTTGCCGGCAGCCGAAAAGGCGATGGGGACCATGTTGGCGATGCCGAGGCCGGCAATGGCCATGGCGACGACCGCGACCAGCGGATCGGGCGCAAACCCGGCGCCGGCCATGCCCAGGGCGGCGATCAGGCTGGACACCCGCAAGGTGGCCACCGCACCGAACCGCCCGCGTATGCCGTCGCCGACAAACCGCATCAGCGCCATGGTCGCCGAAAAAGCGGCAAAGCCCATCCCGGCCGTGGCGATGTCGGCCCCGAGTTCCTGCTTGAGATAAAGCGCGCCCCAGTCGAGCACGGTCCCTTCCGGCACCATGGACAGAAGCGCAATCACGCCGATCAGATAGATCAGCGGGTTGGACGGCAGGCGCAGCGGCTTGCGTGAAGCCTCGATCGGGCGGTCGCCCTCGATGATGTGGCGCGCCACCGCCACAACGAGCAGAAGCGCGATGAGGCTTGCGGCACCTGCATGGGCGAGATGGCCGAAATGCTGGATCACCAGCCCCCCGCTTGCCGCACCGGCAAAGCCGCCGAGGCTCCAGAACCCGTGCGAGGATGACATGATGGGGCGGCCGAGCTGACGTTCGGCCGAAACGGCATTGGCGTTCATCGCCACATCCATGCCGCCGACCATCGCCCCGAAGAGGAACAGGACCGGCACCGCCAGCGCCAGGCTTGGCAGCAACGCCACCAGCACCAGGCCGGGCGAGGCCAGGAAGGCAAGTGCGAGCAGAACCGGCCGCGACCCGACCCGCCCGATGAGATATCCGCACCACGGCATGGCCACCAGCGCGCCGGCGCCCAGTACGAGAATAAGCAGGCCGAGCGTCGTCTCGCTGATTTCGAGCCGGGTCATCAGCGCCGGAATCTGCAGTGCCCAGCCGCCGAGCAGGAAGCCATTCACGAAAAAGGCGGCCGCCACGGCCCAGCGGCCGCGCCGCACGGCGAACAAACGGTCGCTATCGGTCATGAAGAGATCGTCCACCAGAAGGAGCCCGCACATCGGATGCGCGCGCGCTGCTTGTCAAGACGGCTCGCCAGTGGCCGCAACGAAGACTTAACGTTTGACGTATGACGGCCACATTCGACCGCCAGAAAGGCAGGCGCAGGTGGAAGTCGGGTCCGCCTGATCGGTTGAATGGTCGCGTACGGCACGCGCGACGCCGATGGGGTTGGAAACAAGCAACAATCAAAGTGCCGCGCTGGAGAGTCCGACATGACAATTGCGTTTTTCCGGAAGGCAACTCGTACATCTGCCTATCCTTCCACGGCAATGGCCCGCTCTTCGACCACTTCCGTGATTCGCCGCTACCCTGTGCGCAGCGCGGGCATCGCCGGCGCAGCCGTGCTCGGCGCGGCGGTCCTGGCGATTTCCCTTCAGTCCCCGGCGCCTGCGCCCGCCGAGATGGCTTCTGCCGATGAATCCGTAAACGTTGCGGCCGTCCAGGCCGAACCGTCCGAGGAAGCTGCCTCGGCAGCAATTCCATCTTCGACTGCGGAAGCGGCTGCAACGCCTGCGAGCCCGACCGTCGACAAGGCAACCCGCATCGCCCTCGTGGCGCCGGCGGACACTGGACCTGGCCTGCCCGATGAGACCCGCTGGGCCGCCACCGGCCAAGCCGCTGCTGATCGGACGGCTGCGCGTGAACTGGCTGCCCTCCTCGGCGAGCAGCAGCAGAATCGCTCCGACAATATGGACGCCTTTGCCCAGGCCTTCGATCTCGGCCCGGACCGCACTGCAACCACGGCAGCCATCGACCTCGCCCCCTACGCTGGCGCAGAGTCCGGCACGGCCGTGGCAATTGCCGAGAGCGAAACCGAGGTTGCGGCGCTCGAAAGCCGCCTGGCAGCACAGAATCGTGATGTCTTCGCGGTAACCGATGGCGCCGTGCAAACCGGCCAGGGTGTCGTGACCAGCTACGTGAACATGCGCGCGGCGCCCGAAAACGACGCGAACATCCTGAAGGTTTTGCCGGAACAGGCGACGGTCGCGATCGTCGATGATTGCCCCAACTGGTGCGAGGTCGAGCATGAAGGCGTTCGCGGCTTCGTCTTCGGCAGCTTCCTGGATCGCGACGCCGCCGCGACCGTTTCGGCTGTGGAATAGAATCAGTAGCGTCGAAACCCGCCTCAATCGCCTTCACAACCCGGCGGGGACGGGCTAGACCGCTCGCATCCATGCCGCACCCGGGCTGCACCCGGTTGCGCGGCTGCGAGGGGTATCGATGTCCAACCGCACAGCACCTGCTCGTCGTCGGTTTCCGCGCATTGCCGGCGCTGCCGTGCTCCAGTGCCGCTAGACTGCGATGCTGGCGCTCTTTCTCCGCGATGTCAGGCTGGGGATACGCGCGGGCGGTGGCGCGCTGGTGGGCGTCCTGTTCTTTCTCACCGTGATTGCCGTCGTTCCCTTCGGGGTCGGACCCGATCTCAAACTCCTGGCCCGCATCGGGCCGGCGATCCTCTGGATCGGCGCGCTGCTCGCCGGCCTGCTCGGGCTCGACCGCCTGTTCCAGGCCGACCGTGAGGACGGGTCTCTCGATCTGCTGATTCTCGCGGGCGACCGGCACATGCTGGCCTTTACCGTCTTCATCAAATGCCTCGCCCACTGGACCGCAGCCATCCTGCCGCTGGTCGTGGCAGCGCCGATGCTGGGTATCTTCATGAACATGGATCCTGCCGGTATCGGAGCGGCGACGCTGACCCTGGCAGTCGGCACGCCAGCCCTGGCCTTCATCGGCGCGGTCGGCGCGGCGGTGGCGGTCTCGCTGCCGCGCGGCGGCCTGCTGGTGTCAGTCCTGGTGCTGCCGCTCGCCATTCCGGTGCTGATCTTCGGGGTTGCCGCCAGCTATGCGGCGACAAGCGATCCGCAGCCCTTCTTGCCGCCTTTCCTTATTCTTGCCGCGCTCAGCCTGTTCTTCGCGGTGATCGGCCCGTTCGCCGCCAGCCTGGCACTCAAGGCAAATGCCGATTGAACGGCGCCAGGCAGCCGGCGGGGCGTCGCCATCAGGTCACGCCGGATTGATTGCCGTCAATTGCATGGCCGATCCGGCCGGTTTATTGAGAACGCCATGAGCGATACCGCCGCCCCGATCCGGAACTGGATGGACGTTGCCAACCCAACGCGCTTCCTGGCGCTCGCGGGATGGCTGATTCCTTGGGTCGGCGGACTTGCCGCCCTCACGCTGGCCGTCGGTCTCTATATGAGCTTCACCGCGCCGCAGGACTACCAGCAGGGCATCACCGTGCGCATCATGTATGTGCATGTGCCCTTCGCCTGGTTGGCGATGTTCTGCTATTCGCTGATGGCGGCTTCCGCGCTCGGCACGCTGGTCTGGCGTCATCCTCTGGCCGACGTCTCGCTGAAGGCTGCCGCCCCGCTAGGTGCCGCTTTCACCTTCCTGGCGCTGGTGACCGGTTCGATCTGGGGCAAGCCGATGTGGGGCACCTGGTGGGTCTGGGATGCAAGGCTGACCTCGGTCTTCGTCCTGTTCCTGCTCTATCTCGGGATCATTGCGCTGACGCGCGCGCTGGATGACCCCACGCGGTCGGCAAAAGCCGCCGCGATCGTCACGCTGGTCGGCTTCATCAACATCCCGATCATCCGCTTTTCCGTCGACTGGTGGAACACGCTGCACCAGCCGGCTTCCGTGATCAGGCTCGACGGACCGTCGATCCACGCCTCGATGCTCTGGCCCCTGCTTGTGATGGCGCTGGGCTTCACCCTGCTCTTCTCGGTCTTCCAACTCGTGGCCATGCGCAACGAGATCTGGGCGCGCCGGGTCGCCGCCATGCGGCGCCTGGCAGCGCGCGGCGCCGATCGTCAGGGCGGAGCAGGCGCATGAGCCACGAAGCCTATGTCGCTGCCGCCTATGGCGCCACTTTTCTCGTGCTGGCGAGCATCGCGGTCTGGCTGGCGCTGGACCACCGGGGGCGCCGCCGCGAACTCGCTGATCTCGAGGCCAGAGGCATTCGCAGGCGCTCCGAGCGCCAGGAGCCGAAGTGAGCACCGACATGGGCGAAGCGGCCCCTAAGCGCCGCCTGTGGCCGGCACTTCTGCCGCTCGCGGTATTCATGGCGCTCGCCGCCATGTTCCTGCTGCAGCTTCTGTCAGGGCGCGACACGTCGGTGGTGCCTTCGGCGCTGATCGGCCGACAGGCCCCGGTCACCAACCTGCCGCCGCTCGAAAACTCTCCTCTGCCGGGCATCGATTCCGCCGCGTTCGAAGGCCAGGTCACGCTGGTGAATGTGTGGGCCTCCTGGTGCGTGCCGTGCCGTCAGGAACACCCCTATCTGATGGCGCTCGGCCAGGACGAGCGCGTGACCATCGCCGGTATCAACTACAAGGATCGGCCCGAAAACGCGCGTCGCTTTTTGGGTGAACTCGGCAACCCCTTCGATTCGATCGGTGTCGACAATTCAGGCCGCACCGCGATCGACTGGGGCGTCTACGGGGTGCCCGAAACCTTCCTCGTCGGACGTGACGGCACCGTCATCTACAAGCATGTCGGCCCGTTCAACGACGCCTCCTTCCGCGACGAACTGGTGCCGGCGATCGAAGCGGCATTGGCCGCCGAATGAGTTCTGATCTGACGAGCCACTTCGAATCCCAGGCAAGGGCCTGCGACCGTCTCGGCTCGCCCTTCACCGCCCGCATGTGCCGGCTGCTTGCCGACGTCCTGCAAGAGCACACAGCCACGGGCCGCAAGGCGCTCAACTGGCCGGGAGACCCGGCCGCGGACGCGCTGGCGCTACGCCTGTGCGGCGCCATGCACGCGCTGGTTCTTGCCGGCCTCGACGCCGGCCTGGCCGCTCATTACCCGCCCGGCAGGACGGACGAGACCGGTCTGCGCGAGGCTGCCATGGCCGCCCTCAAGCGCCATGATGCGTTCATCGGAGACTTCATCCAATCGCCGCCGCAGACCAACGAGATTGCGCGCTCGGCCATGCTCGTGCCCGGCCTGCTGCTCGTCGCCCACGAGACGGGCCGGCCGATCGCCATTGGCGAGATCGGCGCGAGCGCCGGCCTCAACCTCAATCTCGATCGCTTCCACTACGCGTATGACGACGCGCGCTGGGGCGACCCGACCTCGCCCGTCAGGCTCTCACCGCAGGTGGAAGGCAGCCCGCCGCCCCTGGCGGGAAGACTGAACGTCGTTGCGCGCGCGGGCTGCGACCAGCTGCCGGTCGACATCGCGCGCGAAGACCAGCGCCTGCGGTTGAAAGCCTATCTCTGGCCGGACCAGCCTTACCGCCTGGAACGCCTCGAAGCGGCCATGGCGGTGGCAAACGCTCACCCCTTCCAGCTGACCAAGGAGGATGCGGCCGATTTCGTCGACCGCGAACTTGCCGACCGTCCGAATGAGACGGCCTATGTGTTGATGCATTCCATCATGTGGCAGTACATGCCCGACGCGACGAAGGCGCGGATCGAGGCCGCGCTCGCGCGCCACGGCGACGACGCCACGCAGACGGCACCGATCGCGCATCTGCGGATGGAGCCCACGCCGGGGGAAAGCGGCCATGCACTGTTGTCGCTGACCATGTGGCCCGGTGGGACCACGCGCCGCCTTGCCCGCGTGGATTTTCACGGACGCTGGATCGCCTGGGAGAAGTAGCCCGGGCTATTCGGCCGGCTGCTTCTCCGGCTCGAGCGCATGGCGCATGATCAGCGGCATCTGGCTGAGCGTGAAGGCGATGGTGATGGGCATCGTGCCCCACACCTTGAACGCCACCCAGAAATCGGTCGAGAAGCTGCGCCACACGACCTCGTTGAGGATGGCCAGGAAGAAGAAGAACAGGCCCCAGCGCCAGGTCAGCTTGCGCCAGCCTTCGGCATCGAGCTTGAACGCGCTGTCGAAGACGTAGCCAAGCAGCGCCTTGCCGAAGAACAGCCCACCCAGGAGCACCGCCCCGAACAGCGAATTGACGATGGTCGGCTTCATCTTGATGAAGACGTCGTCCTGCAGATAGAGCGTCAGCGCGCCGAACACGAAGACAACGACGCCCGAGACAAGCGGCATCATCGGCAGGGTGCGCAGCAGCATCCACGAAACGGCCAGCGAGATCGCCATCGCCACCATGAACAGCGCGGTGGCGATGAAGATCGGGCCGCCGAGATCGCCCAGCATCGGGAAGCGCTCGGCCAGCCATTCGCCTCGCGTGTTGGCGAAGAAGAAGACGAGCAACGGCCCCAGCTCCAGCGCCAGCTTGAGCAGCGGGTTGATGTCCTTCTTCTTCGGATCGCCCGGATCGCGCTCGATAATGCGTTCGCTCATGCCGATACTCCCGCGATCGCCTTGGCGAAATCGCTTGCCGAAAAGGGTTCCAGATCGTCGACCTGTTCGCCGACGCCGATGAAATAGACGGGCAGCTTGTGCTTGGCCGCGATGGCGACAAGGATACCGCCCCGCGCCGTGCCATCCAGCTTGGTCATCACCAGCCCGTTGACACCGGCAATATTCTTGAAGATTTCGACCTGATTAAGGGCATTCTGGCCGGTCGTCGCATCGACGGTCAGAAGCACGGTATGCGGCGCTTCGGGATCATGCTTGCCGAGAACCCGCACGATCTTCTCGAGCTCTGCCATCAGCTCGGTCTTGTTCTGCAGCCGGCCGGCCGTGTCGATGATGAGTACGTCGGAACCGGCGGCCCTGGCCTTCTCGAAGGCATCATAGGCAAGGCCGGCGGCATCCGCCCCATGCTTCGTCGAGATCACCGGCGAATTGGTGCGCTCGCCCCAGATCTTCAGCTGCTCGATCGCCGCGGCGCGGAACGTGTCGCCGGCTGCCAGCATCACCGACAGCCCGCCTGCGGTCAGCTTTGCCGCCAGCTTGCCGATGGTGGTTGTCTTGCCGGTGCCGTTGACGCCGACCACCAGGATGACATGCGGCTTGTGCGACAGGTCGAGTTCGAGCGGCAAAGCGACGGGCGCCAGCACCTTCTCCACCTCTGCCGCCATGATGGCACGCACCTCCACATCCGAGACATCCTTGCCGTACCGGCCGACCGACAGCGCATCCGTGACGCGCATGGCGGTGTCGATACCGAGATCGGCGCGAATGAGGACGTCTTCCAGATCCTGCAGCGTGTCCTCGTCGAGCTTTCGCTTTTTGAAGACGCCCGAAATCTGGTCGCCAAGTTCGCGCGAAGAGCGCGACAGCCCTTCGCGCAGGCGCTGCAGCCAAGGGATGCGCGGCGTCGCGGGTGCCGAAGCTTCGGGCGCGGCAGCAGCAGCCTCGGTGCGCTCGACGGCCCTGCCGATGCGCACGCGGCCGGCTTCGGCTTGAGCCGGCACGGATGGGGGCACGGGCAGCGGCGAGGGCTCGGGGGCGATCTCCTCGCGCAGCGGGTCGGCATGGATCGGCTCGGCCTGCCGCAGCGGCGGCGCGATCTCGGCGGCGGGCGCAGGGGCGCGCGGTTCCGGTGCTGGTTCAGGCGCAGGCGGCACGGGAAGCGGGACGTCGACGACCGGAGGCTCTTCTTCCGCTGCGGGGGTCTCGTCGATCGGTGGTACAACCGGCTCTTCGACTGCGGGAACCGGCGGCTCGACCACGAGCGGAGATTCAACCGGCGCCTCGACCGCCAGCGGTTCCACCTCGACAGGAGCCGGTGGCGTCACTGGCTCGGCATCGGCGCGATCGGCGACCAGAAATCCGGGAACGGGGCCTTCGACGGGCTTTTCCCTCTCGGGCGGAGGCGGAGCCGCGCCAGGTGCCGTGGTCGGCTCCAGCTCAGCGGGAGCGGCCGGCACGGTCTCCGGCGTCTCGCCGGGCCGTGCCTCGTCGCCGGGCGCCGGTTCGCCTTCCTTCTTGCCGAAGGAGAAGACCTTCTTGATGAAACCGAATGCCATCAGGCTGCCCTTGCGCGCGAGGCCGCGGCGATCAGCTTGTCGCCGTCGCGGCCGGTGATCGTGGCGTCGACGATCTCGCCCGGCACGCCGGCATCGATCGCCGTCAGCGTAAAGCCTTCCGTGCGCCCGAGACCTTCGCGCTCGACGAGGACGCGCTGCCGCGTGCCGGCGAGCCCTGCCAGATGGCGCTCATAGGTACGCGCCCCAGCCTCACGCAGCAAGGCGGCGCGTTCCTTGACGAGTTTGCGGTTCAGCTGCGGCATGCGGGCGGCCGGCGTGCCCTCGCGCGGCGAGAAGGGGAACACGTGCAGATGGGTGAGCCCGCATTCCTCGACGATGTCGAGCGAATGCGCAAACATCGCATCGGTTTCGGTCGGGAAGCCCGCAATAATGTCGGCGCCGAAGACGATGTCGGGGCGCATCTGCCTGACATCGGCGCAGAAGCGGATCGAATCGTCGCGGCTGTGGCGGCGCTTCATCCGCTTCAGGATCATGTCGTCGCCATGCTGCAGCGACAGATGCAGATGCGGCATCAGCCGCGTCTCCGATCCGATCGCCTCGAGAAGTTCAGGATCCGCCTCGATGGAGTCGATGGAGGAAAGCCGCAATCTCGCCAATCCGGAAACCTGCTTCAGGATGGTGGCCACCAGCCGGCCGAGCCGGGGACTGCCCGGCAGATCGGCGCCGTAGCTCGTCATGTCGACCCCGGTCAGCACGATCTCGGCATAACCATTGTCGACCAGCCGCTTCACCTGATCGACGACCGCGCCCATCGGGACCGAGCGGGAGTTGCCGCGGCCGAAGGGAATGATGCAGAAGGTGCAGCGATGGTCACACCCGTTCTGGACCTGCACGAAGGCCCGCGCGCGGCCCTCCAGCGCATCGACCATGTGGCCTGCGGTCTCGGTCACCGACATGATGTCGTTGACCCGCGCCTTCTCGAAGTGGTTCACCCCGAAATCGGGCAAAGCACGGTAATTATGCGCCGCGAGCTTTTCCTCGTTGCCGAGCACGAGGTCGACCTCGTCCATGCCGGCGAAGGTGTCTGCCTCGGTCTGCGCGGCGCAGCCGGTCACAATGATGCGGGCGGCGGGGTTTTCGCGGCGCGCCTTGCGGATGGCCTGGCGGGCCTGTCGCACCGCCTCGGCGGTCACCGCGCAGGTGTTGACCACGATGGCGCCGCCGTCGAGCGTGCCCAGCCCGGCCTTTTCTGCCTCGCCGCGCATGACTTCCGATTCATAGGCGTTGAGCCTGCACCCGAACGTGACGATCTCGACTGCCATCAGGCCACGGCCTCGGCATCGCGGTGCCAAACGCCGGTCGCGGGATCGAGCGTGCCCGAAAATTCCCATTCTGCCGGCCCGGTCATGATGACGTGATCGTCGTCGCGCCAGGAGATATGGAGGTCGCCTCCCGGCACGGTGACCGTGATGCTCCGCCCGGTGCGCCCGGTACGCGCGGCCGAAACCGCCGCTGCGCAAGCCGCGGTTCCGCAGGCGAGCGTCAATCCGGCACCGCGTTCCCAGGTACGCAATGTGAGCGCCGTCGGAGAAGTGATCTGGGCGATCGAAATGTTCGCTCTTTCGGGAAAGATCGGATGGTTTTCCAGCAGCGGGCCGAACCGCTCCAGATCGTAGGACCAGACGTCGCCATCTACCCAGAAGATCGCGTGGGGATTGCCCATGGAGACGACCGAAGGCGAATGCAGCACCGGCGCATCGATCGGCCCGACCTGCAATTCGATCATGCGGGTGTCGGCGAATTCCTCCGCCAGCGGGATCTCGTCCCAGCCGAAGCGCGGCACGCCCATGTCGACGGAGATCGTGCCGTCGGCATGTTCCTCGGCGGTGAGAATCCCGGCGATCGTCTCGAAGGTGAAGGCGCGGCGCCCGGTTTCGGCTGCCAGTGCCTGCACCACGCAGCGCATGCCATTGCCGCAGGCCTGCGCCATGGACCCATCCGAATTAAGGATGCGGACGAAATTTTCGGTTCCGGGCGTGCGCGGGTCGTGGATTGCCATGATCTGGTCGAAACGTGTGGTGGGATCGGCAGCGAGCGCGATGGCAGCCTCCGCCGTCACCGTGTCGGCGCGACCGCGCATGTCGACGACCAGTATCTGGTTGCCGAGCCCATTCATCCTGGCAAAGGGCGCGCTGGCCGTCATGGTGCTCCGGTATGTGCGTTTCCGGGCCTATATGGCCCATTGGCGCCGAATTTGCCAGATGCCCGGTCCCGATTCACGCCCGAACACCCGCAGCCGCGAGCAGCGAAATTCGGTCAGGCAGATGTTCGATCGCCGATTAGCACGGGGTGAATGGAACGTTGACGACCTTGAAGAGTTGCGCTGCAACGCGGCGTTGGCGTGGACTGCAACCAATAATTAACCATGGAGTGGTTGGATAAATCCAAACTTCGCCATTATTCTGGTGATGCAGGGGACGTGCAAAGGAACCAGCGAAGCCACAGCCTTCGCCGGAGGTGATCATGAATTTTTCCAGAATTGGCATTTTGACAATCGCACTGGCCGGGATGGTCGTTTCCGGCTGTACCAGTGAGCGGTTTACGAGGGTCGACACGCGTGTGCCCGCGCCATCTCCGCTGGCCGCCGCTCCCGCCGGCCAGGTGCAGACGGGCCAGCTGCCGCCGCCTGGTCAGCCGGGCGTGACAGATCCCTCGCAGTTTCCAGCTCCCCCCGGGCAGGACGACTTCGGCACCGAATCCGATTCGGAGTTCGGCGAGACCCTGCCGACGGGCGAGACGCAGGTTGCCTCGCTGCCGCCGCAGGGCGCTCCGGAAGTCACCGCCGGCAGTGTCGCCGGTGTCTGGAATGCCACGGTCGCGGGACAGGGCTGCCGCATCGCGACACCGCAAACCCGCTTTGGCGAGGGCTTCCGTGCCGGTCCGTTGCGCTGCCCCGCACCTCTCGACCAGGTCAAGTCATGGAACGTTTCGGGTTCGCAGCTGACGCTCTATGACGAGAGCGGTTCGGCGCTGGCTCGGCTCTATTCCTCGGACGGCCGGTTTGAGGGGCAGACCTCGAGCGGCCAGCCGATTTCGCTGGTTCGCTGACGCCAGGTGACCGGGGACGAGCTGAGGGCAAAACCGTGACGGCTTCTTCGGCTTCCCTTGCCGATGCGTCGGAATTCCGGTCCGTTCGTCAGCGCTACGAGAATCTGGCGGGCAGCGGCGCGATCGATCCTGATCCGCTGCAGATCCGCGTGGCGGACAAGCTCGACCGTCTGATCTCGGAGATCCGGACCAAACGGCTGGCTTCCAAGTCGAGTGCGCTCGGCTGGCTGTTCGGCAAGCGCCGCGAGGCACGCGAGCCGGTCCGGGGGCTCTACCTCCATGGTGGGGTCGGGCGCGGCAAGACCATGCTCATGGACATGTTCTTCGAGCTGGTCCCCGTCCGCCGAAAGCGAAGGGTGCATTTCAACGACTTCATGGCCGATGCCCATGACCGCATCCAGCGCCACCGAGAGTTGCTGACGCGCGGCGAGACGAAGGAGAAGGATCCGCTTCCCCCGGTGGCAAAGGCGCTGGCGGACGAGGCGTGGGTCTTGTGTTTCGACGAGTTCGCCGTCAACGACATTGCCGACGCGATGATCCTCTCGCGACTTTTCTCGGCCCTTTTCGATCACGGCGTAGTGGTCGTGGCGACCTCGAACGTGGCGCCCGACGATCTCTACAGGGACGGGCTCAACTGGGGCCTGTTCGAGCCCTTTATCGCAATCTTGAAGCGCCATTCGGAAATCGTGCCCTTCGATGGCGACACCGATTATCGCCAGTCGAAGCTCGCGGAACTGCCGGTCTATGTGACGCCGCTTGGCGAGAAAGCGCGGCAGGTCATGGATGCCGCCTGGGATGCGGCCGTATCCGGCCACGAGGAAAATTCCCGCGTCGTGGAGGTGAAAGGGCGCAAGATCCATATCCCGCGCGCCAATGGCCGGGTCGCCCGCTTCAGTTTCGAGGAACTGTGCGCCAGGCCGCTGGCTGCGCGTGACTATCTGGCTATCGCCGCGGCCTTCGACACCATCTTCATCGATGACATTCCCGTCCTGCAGCCTGATCAGCGCAACGAAGCCAAGCGCCTGATCCTGCTGATCGACACGCTATACGACAAGGGCACCAAGCTTATCGCGAGCGCCGAGGCCGAACCGGGGGATCTCTACCCGCAAGGTACGGGACGCGAAATATTCGAGTTCGAGCGTACGGCCTCGCGCCTGATCGAGATGCGCGGCAGCGCGTGGGGCAACCGCGATTCATGAACAGGTGAAGCGTGGCCTCTTCAGAAGAAATTAACTGCGATGGGATCGGAAAGCGGCCGGAATTCTTACGTTTACGTAACTTCAGTTTCATCTAAACGTTTGAATCTACGAAGGTCCCAAGAATCGGTTGAATTTCTGGCAGGCTAAGTCTATGCGTGCGACGACTTTGCGGGTTCCAGCCCGCCCGGGTCTCAGGCATTTTTCGCGGCGCTGTCACGCTGCTGCGACCTAGAAAGGGGACACTCACCGACATGGCTCGCAACAAGATCGCCCTCATTGGCTCCGGCATGATCGGAGGCACGCTCGCCCACCTTGCCGGCCTCAAGGAGCTCGGTGACGTCGTCCTCTTCGACATCGCCGAGGGCATGCCCCAGGGCAAGGCGCTGGACATCGCTCAGTCCTCGCCCGTCGATGGCTTCGATTCCCGCATGTCGGGCACCAACGAGTATTCCGCGATCGAAGGCGCCGATGTCTGCATCGTGACCGCCGGCGTGCCGCGCAAGCCCGGCATGAGCCGCGACGACCTGCTCGGCATCAACCTCAAGGTGATGAAATCCGTGGGCGAGGGCATCAAGGCCAACTGCCCCGACGCCTTTGTCATCTGCATCACCAACCCGCTCGATGCGATGGTCTGGGCGCTCCAGGTCTTCTCCGGTCTGCCGCGCGAAAAGGTCTGCGGCATGGCGGGCGTTCTCGACAGCGCGCGCTTCCGGCATTTCCTCGCCGAGGAGTTCAAGGTCTCCATGCGCGACGTCACCGCCTTCGTTCTGGGCGGGCACGGCGACACCATGGTGCCGCTGACCCGCTATTCCACCGTCGCGGGCATCCCGCTGCCCGACCTTGTGGAGATGGGCTGGACGTCGCAGGACAAGCTCGACGCCATCGTCCAGCGCACCCGCGACGGCGGTGCCGAGATCGTGGGCCTGCTGAAGACCGGCTCCGCCTTCTACGCCCCCGCCACCTCCGCGATCGAGATGGCCGAGGCCTATCTCAAGGACCAGAAGCGCCTTCTGCCTTGCGCGGCCTATGTGGACGGCGCCTTCGGCCTGAAGGGGCTTTATGTCGGCGTGCCCACGATCATCGGCGCGGGCGGCGTGGAGAAGGTCATCGATATCAAGCTCCACAAGGACGAGCAGGCGATGTTCGACAAGTCCGTGGACGCGGTGAAGGGCCTCGTGGAGGCCTGCAAGGGCATCGACGAAAGCCTCGCCTGACCCGGCCCGGGGCGCCCCCCGCGGGCGCCCCCACCCGACACGTCTGGCCCAGGCCCGACCCCCGCGCCCCGCTGCACACCCGCGCCGGGCCACCCTGCTTTTCCCCAAGACACCCTGACCCGCGGCAGCCCTGCAACACAGGTGATTCGCAACGCTGGACGCCCGGTATGCGTTGGTATACCCACTTTGTGATCACTGATTTTCAGCATGTGATCACAAATGTCGGTTTTTCCCGGACCCTTTCGCCTTTACGCTTTCATGCCTCGCTAGGGCCGTGTTTGAAGGCGTCAATCGCGAACAGGTGTCGAGGGACCAGCCATGAACATCCACGAGTATCAGGCGAAGGCGCTCCTGCGCTCCTACGGCGCCCCGGTCAGCGACGGCCGCGCCGTCTTCCGCGCCGAAGAAGCCAAGACCGCTGCCGGCGAACTCGACGGCCCGCTCTGGGTGGTGAAGGCCCAGATCCATGCGGGCGGCCGCGGCAAGGGCTCCTTCAAGGAGGCCGACGCGGGCGAGAAGGGCGGCGTGCGCCTTGCCAAATCCGTGGAGGAGGCCGAGGCCGAGGCCAAGCGGATGCTGGGCCGGACCCTCGTGACCCACCAGACCGGCCCGGCCGGCAAGCAGGTCAACCGCATCTACATCGAGGACGGATCGGACATCGAGCGCGAGCTTTACCTCGCCCTCCTCGTGGATCGCCAGACCAGCCGCATCTCCTTTGTCTGCTCCACCGAGGGCGGCATGGACATCGAGGAGGTCGCCGCCCACACCCCCGAGAAGATCCTCAGCTTCTCCGTCGATCCCGCCACCGGCTACCAGCCCTTCCACGGCCGCCGCATCGCCTTTTCGCTGGGCCTGACCGGCAAGCAGGTCAAGGAATGCGTGGCGCTCATGGGCATCCTCTACAAGGCCTTCGTCGAGAAGGACATGGAGATGCTGGAGATCAATCCCCTGATCGTCAGCGACACGGGCTCGCTCAAGGTGCTCGACGCCAAGATCGGCTTTGACGGGAACGCGCTCTACCGGCAGCAGGACATCCTCGCCCTGCGCGACGAGACCGAGGAGGATTCGAAGGAACTCGAAGCCTCCAAGTATGACCTCAACTACATCGCGCTGGATGGCGAGATCGGCTGCATGGTCAACGGCGCGGGCCTCGCCATGGCGACCATGGACATCATCAAGCTCTACGGCTCCGAGCCCGCCAACTTCCTCGACGTGGGCGGCGG